>Ga0182018_10000055_pt1 | contig 132445 bp, 121 predicted proteins | sample 812P2MmetaG_FD_120490 | JGI IMG/M metagenome (GOLD analysis project Ga0182018, IMG submission 120490) | Permafrost microbial communities from Stordalen Mire, Sweden - 812P2M metaG | ecosystem: Environmental > Terrestrial > Soil > Wetlands > Permafrost | place: Sweden: Stordalen | collected...
CAGGATACGTAGATTGGCCAAGAAATACCTCGACCGCTACTCAAAGTCTTGATTAACCAGGCATCTGACCTCGGCGATTCTGTCCTATACTCGCCGCATACTCGCTTCTTGTAAGCGTTCAGCAACACTTCCATCCGGCGGGAGACCTCAAGGATCTCTATGAAGGCGATCGTACGCACACAATACGGATCGCAAGATGTGTTGCAGTTCGTAGAGGTGGCAATGCCTTCTCCTGCCGACAATGAGGTCCTGATCAAGCTTTGCGGGGCCTCGGTGAATCCTCTCGACTTATTCCTGATAAAAGGCGCGCCGTGGAACCGCTTCCCCGGTATGCGAACACCAAAGCACAAGGTTATCGGTTGCGACATCGCGGGGCGAGTTGAAGCGCTCGGCAAGAACGTAACGCAGTTTCGCCCAGGAGATGAGGTGTTCGGCGTCACCGGCTTCGGGGGCAACGGATTCGCCGAGTACGTGTGTGCGATGGGAGCCAAAATTGCGTTGAAGCCGGCCAACCTCTCATTTGAGGACGCTGCGGCAGTGCCTATCGCGGCAAGCACCGCTCTTCAAGGCCTTCGCGACAAGGGGAAAATTCGGCCGGGACAAAAAGTTCTGATCGACGGCGCGTCGGGAGGTGTCGGCACATTTGCCGTCCAGCTCGCCAAAGCATTCGGCGCCGAAGTCACCGCGGTATGCAGCACCAGAAATATCGAAACGGCTCGATCCCTGGGCGCCGACCATGTTCTAGACTACACCCGCGTCGATTTCACTGAGAGCGGCCAGCGCTACGATCTGATCCTGGCAGCCAACGCCCGCCATTCGCTACTCGCCTATCGTCGAACACTGGCTCCCAATGGATTTTATGTCATGGCAGGCGGTCTCCTGACTCAAATGTTCGAAGCCTTTCTGCTAGGTCCACTGCTGTCTCGTATCGGCCGCAAGAAGATGGGTTTCTTTCTTGCAAACGTCAACCAGCGGGATCTCAGCTTTCTCAAGGAACTCTTGGAAGCCACAAAGATCGTGTCGGTCATCGATAAGCGTTACCCGCTGAGCGACGCCGCTGACGCCCTCCGTTATTTAGCCGAAGGACATGCGCAAGGGAAAGTCGTACTCACCGTTTAACGCCCGCCACAATTTTTTCGACACGATTTCGGTCGACGGATAGATTCTGTTCTTTTAGCGATTGTAGGTATTCGTCTGTCGAGAGCCCATTAACGCGGAGTGGCGCACGGTAAGCCGTAACGCGAACGCCTTCGTCTGGGTCCTCCAGAGCCGCCTTTCCGAGGGTAAACAGAACCTGCGGTTCTCTGCCGTCGTGACAGATATTTCCTATTGCTCCGGCAGCCATATCTCGGCAATCGTCATCGGGATCCTCCGCTAGCATCGCAAGTAACCGGCTTGCAGCAGGTGCGAAATGAAATTCATAGGCCAGTGACATGGCGGAGTTGTATCGCACGATTTCATCATCATGATTTAGAAGCTCCATGAGTGCCGGTAGCCCAGGTTCGAAATACTGATGCTGATTTCCGATGTCAGCCGCAAGCGATCGAACCTCAGGAATTGATGCACGTCCCTGCCTCCAGGCCTCCAGCATGTCTGGCAATTTAGTCATTTTGCTTTCCACAGCCAGTCCTTAACGAGGATCCTCTGCGGGTGGCGCAGCCTTCAGCCGATAAAAAGGTCATTGGTCCTTCCACGCTTTGCGGCTTTCCTCGTGTGGTGAGCACTGCTCTTCCTTCACCGTGACGATGCGGTCGCCACGCTGGCAAGAAGATTGGCGGGCACCGACGCTGCGATTCAAGAGTTCCCCGCGGAGCGGTTCACTTTTTTGCCGCGGGCGTTTCTTCCGTGTCTGGCCACGCCAGCGTCAAGAGTAGCGCCACGGCAATTCCGATGGAGACTTCGGCGAAGCGATGGAACGCGACGATCCAAGGAGGAGCGGTGCGCGGAATCAAAAACACGATGGTTAGCGCCACGCCGCCGAGACGGTAGGCGCTGCGATTCGAGCGCGCCGCGGCGCACAGCAGGCCCAGAATAAATATGCTGACGGCGTACACCAGCACACTCGGTGCGAAGTAACTGGCGATAATCGCGGCCACCAGAGCGCCCAGCGCCGTACCGATAAAGCGGTCCCAGGAGATCTTCAGCGTCGCGCCCAGCGAGGACTGCGTGATGACCAGCGTGCTAATCGCCGCCCAATACGCTTCCGGCAAACGGAACAGCCGCGCAACCAGCAGGGAAATCACCGCTGCAATAGCGGTGCGCACGGCATGGACGAAAATCGGCCTCCATGGCGACGCCATCCACGCAAATCGGCCGTTCGATATTTTCTCGCTCTGCACGATGGGCGTTACGCTAGCATATTTCGCGCGACGGTTCGCGGTGAGAACGCTGGCCGCTGGCGACGGTCACGAGCGTGACTCGTCCACCCAGTCGAACGATTTGGTGACGGCTCGCTTCCACATGCGATACATCTCTTCACGCTCGCCCGCTTCCATGACGGGATTCCAGGTGTGGTCCACGGCCCAGTTGGCGCGCAGATCGCGCAAATCGGCGAAGTAGCCGACCGCCAAGCCCGCGGCATAGACCGCGCCGAGCGCGGTGGTGGCGGCTTTGGCGACGGGCCGCACCACGGACAAATTTAAAATGTCGGCTTGAAATTGCATGAGCAGATCGTTTTCGACCATGCCGCCATCAGCGCGCAGGACCGCGAGTTGCGTGTGGGCATCCTGTTGCATGGCTTCGACAACTTCGCGGGTCTGGAAGGCGGTGGATTCGAGGGCGGCGCGCGCGATGTGCCCCTTGTTGGCGTAGCGCGTGAGACCAGCGATGACGCCGCGCGCGGTGCTTTTCCAATACGGGGCGTAAAGGCCGGAAAACGCGGGGACAAAATAAACGCCGCCGTTGTCGGTGACGCTGCGCGCCAGGATTTCGATTTCCGCGCTGCTGGCGATGAGCCCCAGATTGTCGCGGAGCCATTGCACCAGAGCGCCGGCGATGGCGATGCTGCCTTCCAGGGCGTACTGCGCGGGCTGGCTTCCTGCCTGGAAAGCCACGGTGGTGAGCAGGCCGTATTTCGAGTGCACCAACTCGGTGCCAGTATTCATCAAGAGAAAACAACCAGTGCCATAGGTATTTTTTGCTTCGCCGCGCTCGAAACAGGTTTGCCCGACGAGCGCGGCTTGCTGATCGCCGAGGATTCCGGCAATGGGCACGCCCTCGATGGAAGGCAGACGGGCGGCGCCGTAGACTTCGCTGCTGGAACAAATGCGCGGGAGCATTCTTTCTGGAATACCGAAGGCGTCGAGCAGTTCGGGTTCCCAACGAAGCGTTTGCAGGTTCATCAGTTGCGTGCGACTGGCGTTGGTGACATCGGTGACGTGAATGCCGCCGCTGGCGCCGCCAGTAAGTTTCCAGACCAGGAAAGAATCGATGTTGCCGAAAAGTACGTCGCCGGATTCGGCGAGTTCGCGCACGCCGGGAACATCGTTGAGAATCCAGCGAATCTTCAGGGCGCTGAAGTAGGTGGCCAGTGGCAGGCCGGTTTTTTCACGGAAGCGGTCCTGGCCGCCGTTGCGCGCGAATTCGTGAACGGCGTCGTCGACGCGCGTGTCCTGCCAGACCAGCGCGTTGTATACGGGCTGGGCGGTTTTGCGATTCCACACCACCGTTGTTTCGCGCTGATTGGTGATCCCGACGGCGGCGAGGTCCTTGGGACGGAGTCCGCGCAACTGCATGGCCTCCACAATGACTTCCTGCGTGCGGCGCCAGATTTCTTCGGCATCGTGCTCGACCCAGCCGGCGCGCGGATAAATCTGTTCGTGCTCTTTTTGCGCGATGGAGACGATGCGCCCGGACTTGTCGAAGACAATGAAGCGCGTGCTGGTGGTGCCCTGATCGATTGCCGCGATGTAGCTAGACACAATTCACCGTCCGTGCTTCGGGAATTTTATTCCCCAGGAGTATGAACCGCGTGGGTATCCGGTGCCAGTCCGGCCACGCGGATATACTTGTCGATCTTGGCCTGATATTCGCGGATCGCGGATTGCGTCTGTTCCGCGGACCAGCCAAGAAGCGGACCGAGAATTGCTCCGACGACCGGGGCGGCTTCTTGCGAGGCTCGCCAGCTAAAAAATTCCAGGCCGATGCGGCGCGCCAGGACGTCTTCGATGGTGGCGGCCATTTCACCGGCGCTGTACACAATTTCCGCGCGAATGGGAGCAAAGCCGTCCACGATGGGCTTGGCAAGATCGGGATTTTTTTTGGCGATGTCCAAAACTTCCGGCGCCGTGGTGCCGAATCGATCGGCGAGATGCTGGGCGATTGTCTCGGAGATGCCGAAATTTTTTACCAGGGCCATCCAGTAGACCGGGGTAAAACCGCTCGAGCCGGTCAGCGGGCGATTGCGCGTGAGCGTCGGCGTAACCGGCAGGCCGAGGGATTTCTGGACCGCGTCGATGGTGTCTTCGGCCATGGCGCGGTGCGTGGTCCACTTCCCGCCCATGATGCTGATGAGTCCGCTTTGCGGGTCGATTTCGAGTTCATCATCGCGCGAGAGTTTTTTGGTGTCGCCGTCGCCGCGGCTGACCAGCGGGCGAGCGCCGGCAAAACCGCCCACAATCTGGCTGGCGGAGACGGGTTTTTCAAGATATTTGTTGAGCTGCCGCAAAATGAAATCGACTTCGTCCTTGGTGAGCAGCAGCTCATCGTGGACGCCGACCTCCGTTTCCGTGGTGCCCACCAGCAGCCGGCCCATCCAGGGGACGGCAAAAAGCACGCGGCCATCCTCCGTCTTTGGAATCAGCAGCGCGTCTTCGCTGGGAAGCACCTCAAGGGGCAGCAAAATATGGCTGCCTTTGCTGAGCCGCATGCGATGAGGAACTCCCGGCGTAGCGAGATCGCGGACAATATCCGCGACCGGGCCCGTGGAATTTACAAACGTGCGCGCGCGCACCGCGAACTTTTGCTTCGTGAGTTGATCTTCGACCTGCGCCGCGGTAAGTTTTCCGGCCGGCGACTTCTCAAAGCCGGTGACGCGCAGATAATTCGCCGCATCTCCGCCAGACTCCCAAAAAGTTTTTACCAGTGCGACGTTGTAGCGGGCGTCATTGAACTGGCCATCCGCATAGGCGATGGCGCCGACGAGCTCCTCCGTTTTGAGCGTGGGCATGCGCCGCAGAGTTTCCTTCCGGGAAAGAAAGTGGCTGGGGAAAATACTGCTTTCTCCGGCAATCCAGTCGTACAGCTTTAGACCAACGTCGTAATACCCCGCATCCAGCCAGTGGAAGCAGGGTATGAGAAATTCCATGGTCCGCGAGAGATACGGGCCGTTTTTGAGCATCAGAATGCGTTCGCGCAGCGCGCGGTTGACCACGTGATATTCGGCGGGGTCCAGTTCCTTGACGGCTTCTTCGAGATAACGAACGCCGCCGTGGATGATTTTGGTGGCCTTGCTGGAAGTTGCGCCGGCGAAATCTCCGCCCTCGACCAGCACGGTTTTCAGGCCGCGGAGTTGCGCATCCAGCGCGCACCCCGCGCCGGTGGCGCCGCCGCCGATCACGCACACGTCAAACGATTGGCTCGCGATGCTGCGCAGCGTCTCTTCACGGCTTTTCATCGTCGTCCTCGAGGCGAATTTCCCTGCTGTGGTGCAACCCACTGGCCACTCCGGTCAGTGTACGACCAGATGGCAAGTCGTTTACGGAGCAAGCACATATAGCGCGCGCCGCGTCCGGCGTCGGGAGTCCGGCAAGCGCGGTGTCACAAACTCGACGGAAGCGTCGAACCCTCGCCAGAAATAGCGTCGCCGGGCAAGGCCCGGAATTTGCGCCGACGCCGCACGTGCTGCTTTTCCATTGAAAACAAGCGCATTGCCGATGCACCAGTAAAGCCGCTGCATTGGACATTCAGATGCACTGGCAATGTGCTCGGACGCCAAAAAAACGGAGACCACCCGTGAGTTTCGGATTGCAGCTTACCCAACGCCCTGAACGTCCCTACGCTGGAGGCGACGAGAGCCACACGCACTTTTCGGAGGGACGACATGCGAATCGGCGCCCGGCAGCACGCGAGAACCTGCGGCGATGCGCCACGCCAGTAAATACCCGCACGGAACCCGCCCAGTCAGATACGTTCCCGGAGATGTTCCAGCGTTCGCGCGCGAGATTCGTGCGCATGGCGTATTCCATTTTGCAAAATAAGGAGGACGCCGAAGACGCCGTTCAGGATGCCATGCTCTCGGCATATTTGCACATGCGCATGTTCGAAGGCCGCTCGGCGTTTACGACCTGGTTCACGCGCATCGTGATGAACGCCGCCCTTATGCTACGGCGAAAACGAAAAAGTGCCCGCGTGGAATCCCTTTCGGATAGCGGCAGCGTGGACGACGCGCCGTGGGTCGAGAGGATGCCGGCTCCGCATCCCAATCCGGAAACGCTGTTCGCGCAGGAAGAGGCCTGTGACCTTGTTGACGCGCTGCTGGCAAAACTGAATCCACTACTGCGCCAGGCGTTCACACTGTCGTACCACCGGGAAATGTCGAGCTCCGAAGCTGCGGCGACGCTCGGAGTCAGCACCGCAACGTTCAAGTCCCGCGTGCTGCGGGCGAGAAGACTGCTAATGCAGCAGGCGCAGCGATGCCTGGCGGCGCCGATGCGGAATCGCGGCCGGTACTCCGGGAGTTTTTCGGAAATAGGAAAATGCCACGCCGCGGCGGCCACGCGTAGCGAAGTCTTTTCTCCGGAAATCGCCTTCTCCTGATGAGCTTGTTCCTGCGCGTCAGTCGAACGGCAACCCCACATAATTTTCCGCCAGGGACTGCGCGCCCGCGCGAGAGCTGGTGACGTAATCGAGCTCCGCAAGCTGCCGCCGCTGGTCGAACGCATTGTCGTCGTCAAAGCGATGCAGCATGGAGGTCATCCACCAGGAGAAGCGCTGCACTTTCCACGCCCGCCGCAAACAGGTTTCGGAATATCGCTCCAAGAGCTGCGTGCTCCCGGAAGTATAGAACGCGCTGAACGCCCGAGCCAGCAAGCGCACATCCGCGACCGCCAGATTCAGGCCTTTGGCCCCGGTGGGCGGAACAATGTGCGCCGAGTCGCCTGCGAGAAAAAGTTTGCCGTACTGCATGGGCTCGACCACGAAGCTGCGCATCCCGGTGATGCCTTTTTGTATCACCGGGCCTTCGATGAGTTTCCAGCCGTCGACGGTTTCGAGCCTCGAATGCAGTTCATGCCAAATCTTTTCGTCGGGCCACGTGGCGATGTCATCGTCGGGAGGACATTGAATGTACAGCCGTGAAATCTTCGGCGAGCGCATGCTGAGCAATGCGAAACCGCGTTCGTGATTGGCGTAGATAAGCTCCTGAGACGAAGGCGGCGCCTCCGCCAAAATTCCCAGCCAGGCGAACGGGTAAGTGCGTTCGTACTCGCGCAACACGCCGTCGGGAATCGATGGCCGGCACACTCCGTGAAAGCCGTCGCACCCGGCGATGAAATCGCACGTCAGTTCCTCGGCCACGCCGTCTCTCCGAAACTGGATTCTGGGCCGGGAATCCTTGAAATCGCGCACGCTCACATCCGCGACCTCAAAAAAAAGCTGCCCCCCGGCTGCCAGCCGCGCTTGAATCAGATCCTTCAGGATTTCATGCTGCGCGTAGACCGTCACGGACTTGCCGCCGGTCAGCTCCTGGAAATCGATGCGATGACGGCGCCCGGAAAATTGCAACTCGATGCCGCCGTGCACCAGGCCTTGCAGTTTCATCCGCGCGCCGACGCCAATCTCGGTAAGCAGGTCCGCGGTGCCCTGTTCCAACACTCCGGCGCGTACGCGCTCCTCGATGTAGCCCCGGCTCTTGCTTTCCAGCACAACCGATTCGATCCCCTGCAAATGCAGTATGTGCGACAGCACCAGCCCAGCGGGTCCCGCGCCAACAATTCCAACTTGCGTTCTCATGGACATTTGCGAATTAGTTTCTCTCGGGTGGCGAAGCCGGCACGTCACGTCTCAAAAGTCCAAGAACACCGTTTCGGCGTCGCCCTGCATATGGATGTCCCAGCGAAACACGCCGTTCTGTTTGCTTTCCGGGATCAGCAGCAATGTTTTTCGCCTGCCGGCCTCCACCAACTGCAAAACTTCATCCCGCTCGTTCAGGGTTTCATTCGGAAAATAGATGCGCGTCACCAATCGTCGCAACAGTCCCCGCATCATCAGTCCCACCGCCAGGTGTGGCGCTTGTGCTCTCCCGCCCGGCAAGCTCACGACACCGGGCTTTATAGTGCTGAATCCGAAGTGCCCATATTCATCCGTTGGAATCCGCCCGTGGCCATGAAAGCCGCCATCCAGTCCTTTTCCTTGCGGATGTTCCGCATGCGCGTATTTGCCTTTCGCATCCGCTTGCCAGATTTCCAGCAGGGCGTCGGGAATCGGAACTCCGTCGCCGTCAAAAATCTGCCCGGCGATGGTAATCCGTTCACCCGCGACCCCGGGCCCTGCAAGTTCCGTTACATATCTGGGACCCAGGCCGATGCTGAAGAACGGTCCGACCGTTTGCCAGGCTGTAGCGCGTGCGCCCATCTGAAATCTCCGTGCCCCTCTACTGGTGCTGCGAATCTTCCATCGGTGTGGCTGTGCGCCCGCGCAGCACAATATCGAACCGGTAGCCGAGCAGTTCTCGCTCAACGGTAGTTTCCCAATCAAATCGCGAAATCAGGCGATTCCGCGCGTCCTCATCCGCGGTGCAATTAAAAATCGGATCGACGGCCAGCAGCGGATCGCCGGGGAAATACATTTGCGTCACCAGTCGCGTTGCAAACGCCGGGCCGAAGATCGAAAAGTGAATGTGCGCCGGCCGCCACGCGTTGTAGTGATTGCCCCAGGGATACTCGCCCGGCCGGATGGTAACAAAGCGATATCGCCCCTGCTCATCCGTCAGGGCGTGGCCCTCGCCGGTGAAATTCGGATCGAGCGGCGCGCTACCCTGGTCGTTGCGATGCAAATACCGTCCGGCCGCATTCGCCTGCCATATCTCGATCAGCGTGTGCGCCACGGGCCGCCCGTCTTCGTCCGTTACCTGACCGCTCACCACGATGCGCGGACCAATCGGCTTTCCCGCGTGCTGGCTGGTAAGGTCACAGGCTCCCGCGGCAACATCCTGTAAGCCCCAACTCGGTCCCGTCAGTTCGGACCACGTTTGTGGAATTTGTACCAGAGGTTTGCTGGGCGCGCGCCGCCGTGAGGACACGTAGGGCGTGTGCAAATAGTCCGGCTGCGTCCCCAATACTATTTTGCGATATGAACGAATCTCGTCGATTTTCAAACCTTCCTGTATCGCATTTCGCCCCAAGCACTTCTATAATCGCTTCGCTCTGCTATCTAAGCAAGCACCGCCGCGCTCCGGTACCGGATCAGTTTGCCGCGGCCAATCTTGGATCACTTCCGTATTGCCCGTATTGCGGACGATTCGCCCGGAACTGTCCGATGAGCTGGAATGACGCATGTTCATGCGCTACGATTGGCCGACTTAGCCGATATCCGAATGACGGGAGGCAGCATGGAGACGCTTCTTCAGGACTTGCGCTACGGGCTTCGGATGCTGGCCAAGTCGCCGGGATTCACGGTGATCGCGATCTTGACGCTGGCGCTGGGCATTGGCGCGAATACGGCGCTATTTTCCGTCGTCAACGGCGTCCTGCTTAATCCGCTGGCGTATCCGCATCCCGGCCAGCTCGTCGCGGTATATGGAAAGAGTCCCGGATTCGACCGAGCCCCGATCACCTACCTGAATTTCCTCGATTGGCAGCGCGACACGCAAACGTTCTCATCCATGGCCATTTACCGGAACCAGGACTACAACTTCATCGGCACGGGCGAAGCGGCGGAACGCCTCACCGGCTACATGATTTCTGCGGACTTTTTTTCGACTCTCGGCGTAAAACCCATTCTCGGCCGCACCTTCCTCCCGGATGACGATCACCCGGGCGCCGCGCCCGTCGTGATTCTGGGCGGAGGCCTGTGGAAGCGCAGATTCGGTTCTTCCCTCGAGGTCGTCGGGAAATCGATCACTTTGAATGGCACATCTTGCATCGTCGTTGGCGTGATTCCGGCAGGCTTCACCTTCTATGGTCAAGACCGGGACGTCTACACTCCCATCGGCCAATATAATGATCCATCCTTTCGCGATCGCGGCGTCGGCATGAGCGCGCACGGGGTCGGCCGCCTTAAGCTAGGTGCAACGCTCTCGCAGGCGAAGGCCGATATGGATGGCATCGCAGAGAATCTCGCTGCGGCGTACCCGGAGGCCGACAAGGCCGTAAGCATCACGCTTATTTCCATGAAGGAAGACATAGTCGGGAATGTCCAGCCATTTTTGATCGTGCTTCTCGCGGCCGTGGGTTTCTTGCTGCTGATTGCTTGTGCGAACGTTGCCAATCTTCTTCTGGCGCGCGCGATGGGCCGCTCGCGCGAGTTCGCCGTTCGCGCCGCGATGGGCGCGAGTCACGGGCGCGTCATTCGCCAGCTTCTCACGGAAAGCATGCTGCTCGCGGGCTTGGGCGGAGCGCTGGGTGTCTTGCTCGCTTTTTGGGGCACCAAAGCGGTGCTCGGCATTTTGCCGGGCGCCGTTCCCCGCGCCAATGAGGTCTCCCTCGATTCGCGCGTCCTGCTCTTTACCGTGGCGTTGTCGCTCTTTGCTGGAATTGTTTTTGGCCTCGCTCCTGCGCTCAAGATTTCCCGGGTGAGCTTGCAGGAGATACTCAAGGAGAGCGGCCGGGGCGGTAGCGGCGCTCGCCACCGGCTCCAGGGAGTTTTTGTTGTCAGCGAAGTTGCTATGGCCCTGGTGTTGCTAGTCGGCGCCGGCCTGATGGTCCGCAGCCTAGCGGCGCTTTGGCGCGTCAATCCCGGCTTCAATCCCAGCCACGCCATCACCTTCGCGTTGTCTTTACCGTCCACCGCCGCAACCACCTCCGCTGCAACGCGCGCCCGGCTGCGCCACTTCGACGATGCCATGCGTACCATCCCCGGCGTCCAAGCCGTTTCCGTCACGCTGGGCTCCCGCCCGATGATCCATAATTCCACGGAGCCCTTCTGGATCGAGGGTCAGCCAAAACCCGCCAATCTTCAAGAAATGCCCCAGGCGATGTTTTATCTCGTGGAAGCCGGCTTTCAGCAAGCCATGGGAATCACCGTCCAGCGCGGCCGCTTCATCACATCCCAGGACGACGAGCGCTCGCCGGTGGTAATCGACATTGACGATGTTTTCGCACGCACCTATTTCCCCAACCAAGATCCCATCGGAAAGCACATCCATCTCGCGACCTTCAACGTGCCGGTCGAAATCGTCGGTGTGATCGCCCACGTAAAGCAGTGGGGCCTCGACGCCGACTCCAAATCGGCCATCGAGGCGCAGCTCGACTATCCGTTCATGCAGCTTCCCGAGAAGCTCATGCCCATGGTGGCGGATTCTGTGGCCGTCGTGCTGCGCACGGAAGGCGATCCCACTGCTGTCATGAGCTCCGTTCGCCGCACGGTTGCGGAAGTCGATCCTCGCGAAGTGATCTACAACGTCAGAACCATGGACGAAGTCGTCTCCAGCTCCTTTGCCGCGCGGAGACTCTCGATGCTTCTTCTCAGCGTCTTCGCCGCCCTGGCGTTAGTGCTCGCGTGCGTCGGAATCTACGGGGTGATTTCGTATCTGGTCGGCCAGCGCACTCACGAAATCGGAGTCCGTATGGCCTTGGGCGCGGAACGCGGCGATGTGTTGCGGCTGGTCATCGGGCACGGAGCAAGGATGGCGCTGCTCGGCGTCGCGCTCGGCATCGTCGCCGCGCTGGGACTGACCCGTCTCATGGCCAACCAGCTCTTCGGCGTCAGTGCGCAAGATCCACTGACCTTTGCTGGAGTGGCGATGCTATTGATAGTTGTGGCCATCGCGGCATGTTACATCCCCGCGCGGCGCGCCGTTCGCGTCGACCCCATGGTCGCCCTGCGATACGAATGATCCTTCGCGCGGATAACGCGCAACTCTTTGCCTCCGCCGCGTTACAATCGCCTCGCACTTTCCGTACGATCTTAGGAGCCGCTCATGAACCTTTTTCGCACGCAATGCTTCGCCCTGCTCTCCCTTTTGACCATCACCGCCGCAACCCACGCGCAATCCAAACTCTCCACCCACTGGGAAGAACTCACCGGCTCCGATTTCCGCGACGCCATCCAGCAATCTCATTCCACCTGCACCCTTCCCTTTGGCATCCTCGAAAAACACGGCCCGCACCTTCCGCTCGGCACCGACCTCCTCAACGTGCGCTACGCCGCTCTCCACTCCGCCGCCGAAGAATACGCCGTCGTTTTCCCCGAGTACTATTTCGGCCAAATCTTCGAAGCCAAACACGAACCCGGCACCATCGCCTACAGCCGCGAACTCCAGCTCTCTCTCCTTCAGGAAACCACCGACGAAATGGCCCGCAACGGCTGCAAGAAAATCCTCATCGTCAACGGTCATGGCGGTAACGAAAGTCTCCTCCCCTATTTCGCGCAAACTCAACTCGACAAATTCCACGACTATGTCGTCTACATTCAATGGGGCGGCCATTCCCAGCCCGATGACAGTCCGCTAAAGAAAGACAAAATCGACATGCACGCCGGACAATCCGAAACCTCCAACACCATGGTCTCCCGTCCGGATCTTGTCCACCTCGACCGCGCACCGCAGGAATCCGGCGCTGACCAAAACCGCCTCCAACTCCCGGAAACCGTCTACACCGGCATCTGGTGGTACGCCAAATTCCCCGACCACTATTCCGGCAACGGCGCTCTGGCCACCAAGGAACTCGGCGAAGCCGACATGCATAAATGGATCACCACGATAACCGAAGCCATCCGCGCCATAAAATCCGACGACACCAGTCTGAAGCTCCAAAAAGAATTCTACGAGCGCAGCACCCATCCGCTGGACACCAAGCAATAGCCACGCCGAAACGCGCCGCCACAGCGCCGCCAGCCCTTTGCCAAAAACGAAAAGGGCTGGCGGCTCCGTCTACCCTCATCGTTAATATTCGCATTGCCCTGAATCCCGAATAGTAGTAGTCTCTCGTTGAATTACTCTCCCACCAACGATGCCCCGCGCTTACCCGGGGCGTTCTCCCAAACGGCCTATCTTGCAAGTTGGCATTTCCAGTGATGGTTGAAGACATGAAAAAGAAAATCACTCTCGCTGTCGTGGTCATCGTGGTCATCGTCCTCGCCGTCGGCGTAAAGTGGGCGCTCGATAATTTCACCGTCCAACTCCCCAGCTATCCACCGGTCAGTACCACCGTTTGGCTCGCGCAGAACTGGACCCCCGATCAACGCGATTGGTTCCACCACGCCGACCAAGGCACGCAAACCTTCGGCATCCCCTACGAATGGTTCATCGCTCTCGAACAACCAGCGCTCTCCTTCAGCGACCCCGGCCTGCTAAGCGACTCCACCTACCTCGATCGTTACGGCTTCATCTCCGACAAAAATTCCGCCAAACCGGAACTACCCATCGGCTTTGCCCACGGTACGCCGTTAAAAAATCCTGACGGCACCCCAAATCTCAATCCTCAAGCCAAAATCCCAATGACATCGCTCGGCCTAACCTGCGCCGCCTGCCACACCGGACGCCTCACCTACCAAAACACCACCATCCTCATCGACGGTGGCCCGGCCCTGACCAATCTCGCGCAGTTCCAAAAGGGTGCTGCTTTGTCACTGCTCTACACTAAATATATCCCCTTCCGCTTCGATCGCTTTGCCGAACGCGTCCTCGGCCCAGGTGCCACCGACGAAGCGAAAGCCTCCCTCAAAACCCAATTAGATTCAGTCCTGGCAGAGGTAAAAAAAGTCGAGGTGATGCAGAAAGCCGTCCAACCGCAAACCATCGAAGAAGGCTACGCGCGTCTCGATGCGCTGAATCGCATCGGCAACATCGTTTTTTCTGTCGACCTCGACAACAATCCTGCGAACTTCGTCCCCTACTCCGCTCCCGTGCACTTCCCCCGTATCTGGCAAGCCTCTTGGTTCGAGTGGGTCCAATACAACGGCTCGATCCAACAGCCCATGACCCGCAACGCCGGGGAAGCTCTCGGCGTCGGCGCCAAAGTAAACCTTTCCGGCAGCAAGGATCAGCTCTTCGCCTCCAGCGCCCAAATCAAAACGATCTTCGATCTGGAACAGCTCCTCTCTGGAACCCCGCCGCCAAACGCGCAGACCGGTTTCAACGGCCTCACTTCTCCAAAGTGGCCGGCCAATATCCTGCCTCCCATCAACGCCGATCTCGCCGCCAAAGGCGCAGCGCTATACCAGGACCGGTGCCAGCCGTGCCACATGGCCCCCGTCTCGGATCCCGCGTTCTGGACTTCCGATCAATGGTTGCCCGCAAACGCGGCCGGTGAGCGCTATCTCAATCTCAAGCAAATCGACATCAGTCGCGTTGGCACCGATCCCGCACAAGCCGAGGACATGAACAAACGCCAGGTTGCGCTTCCCGCCAGGCTCGGAATCACCGTCACCGATTTCGGCGGCGCACTCGGTCAACTCGTCAAACGAACCGTCGATCACTGGTACGACACCCAGCAACCGCCAACTCCCGGCAACGTCCGCCAGCAAATGAACGGCTTCCGCCCCGACGGCGTCCGCGCGCTCCTCTCTTACAAAGTCCGCCCCCTCAACGGCGTCTGGGCCACTCCGCCCTACCTCCACAACGGCTCGGTCCCCAGTCTCTTCGCGCTGCTCTCGCCCGTCGAAGAGCGCCCGAAAAAATTCTACCTGGGCAATCGCGAATACGATCCCGTCAACGTCGGCTATCGCACCGGCCCATTTCCAGGAGGCTTTGAGTTCGACACTTCGATCCGCGGCAACCACAACACCGGCCACGAATTCTCCGACGACACAAAAAAGCCCGGTGTCATCGGCAAAGCGCTGACTCCCGACGAGCGCCATGAGTTGATCGAATATCTCAAGTCCTTATAGGTTTCCGCTGATCGCCAGGCGCATCAGCAAATTCCCAGGGGCGTCACAAATTTTCGTCCGAAGTTAGGAGAGCCACATGAATACTTCCGCGATCCGTGCTTCCCATTATCTAAAACTGGCATTGCTCGGCATCCTTCTGGCCACCGCAGCGTGCAAAACGGAACCTCCCGCACCTCCTCCGGTCCCACCGGTCCAACCCAACGCTCCGCTCTCCGCCAACGACGTCTCCTGGCTCTTCCCCGCGCCCACGCGCGCCGCGGATTTTGCCAACCTGATCGCCGTCCGCGATGTCACCACGCCAAATCCCCAAGACCCCACGAAACGCGATCCCATCTGGACCGACGCGGCCTTCCAACAATTCCAAGCCATCGTCAACGGCGCGCAGGCCCAAGTCACCGGCGCCAAAGCCCAAATCAGCCTGCCCGCCGAAGCGCGCTCCATCGACGCCTGGTTCATCGCCGGCATCCGCATCGACGCGGGCGCTCCCGGCCTCTCGAGCGACATCCACGCCCAGTACGGTCAACTCCCGGAAACCTGATCATCCAACCCATCATCAAAAACCCGATGGCAGCCCCAAAGTCCTCGACATCGCTGGCCATTTAATCTTCGACTTCATCACCGCAACGCCCGACCCACCTGCGCAAGCGGACTGTTTTCCGCGCTTCGTAGCCGACGCGGACGCTTTCAAATCCGTAGTCACCGACGCAGCCGCCTTGCGCACCAAGCTAAACAACGGCCAGCTAGGCGCCCACGCCGTAAACACCGTCGGCGTCCCGCTAGGCGTTCACCCCGGACTGGCGGACGCCGCCACGGCCAATGCCGTCCGCAACGAAATGTTGGCGTTCCTCGAAAGGCATGTCTCCGCCCCGCGCCTGGGCTCCATGGCCATCGCCGGACTCCCCACGCCAGCGCCCGCACCATGGATATTCTTGTCGATTCTTGGCGACCATGCTGGTCACTTCGGTCCCGCGCACGGGCCGACCCTCGACGGCAATCTACAATTCGCGCAAATGTTAAATCCGGTCGGCGCCAACCCCCGCGTAGTCCCCGAACCACACACCAACAATCTCAACCCCATCACCTGCAAAAACGCCGCGGTCTCCGCCACCAGCCTGCCCATCGCGCAACGCAACGGCGTCGCCACATCCGCCGCCTTCGCCACTCCCCCGCCCTCCCCCGATCAAGCCAAACAAATCCTCGACACCATCGCCGATCCCACAAAGAGTTTCTTCTTCAACACCGACTGCATCAGTTGCCATACCGAAACCCGCCGCACCATGGAACTCCTGAACGTAAAAGAGATCCCCGGCATCAACCCCGCCGCCCTGCCCAACGGCCCTTGGGACGTTCGCAATTTCGGCTGGGGCGACGCGGGAAAGGCCGGCATGCAAGCTACCGTCACCCGCCGCACCGCCAACGAAACCGCCGCGGTAGTAACCTTCATTAATTCCCACCCCTAGTGACGGGTACTCAACTGGCCCCTCGCCACCCACACCCGTGCCCGCGGGCCGTGGTAATCTGAGGCGTGCCCCGTGTCTACAAAAAACAGCCCTGCCGATGTCATCACGGCAAGTCCATCCACTACCCGAAAACCATTGACGGGAAAATCCACAATGAATGCCACTTCCCGAAATGTCCTTGCAAAGATTACAAGCCCGCGAAGCCTGCTGGAAACGTTGCCTGAAATGTTTCGTGCGATTCCCCACTTCGCCGCGCGTGCGAACCTTTCCTATGCCCAATCCTAAGAAAAAACAGCCCTGCACCTGCAGCCACGGCAAAGCCATTCACCATACCAAGAGCATCGACGGCAAACTCCACAGCCCCTGTAATTTTCCTGGATGCCCCTGCAAGGATTACCGGCCAAGGAAGCCCTAGGCGAAAGCCTCGACGATACGCACGAGCCGTCCGTCGGAGCCGCTTGGCATGAAGAAGTCCACCGCTGCATGGCGGAGATCGATTCGGGCGCCGTCAAACCGGTTTCTGCGGAAGATGTTCGTCGTGGCCTTTCTGCCGTTCTCGAATGCGCCAGCTTGCCACCACCAAAAACCTGCGTCCAACTCCTCAACACGACGCCTGGTAGCCGCCCGCAAGGAACCAACTAAATCTTGCGACTCCGATTCGAACGCCGCTAAATCCCTCCGCCGTTCGAATGATAACCACTCGACTATCTAATCTACTACAAATATCCCTAGTATAATTACACTCCAGGGCGCGAGAAAAACGCAAACTTGTCATCCCGGGCGGAGCGAGGGATCTGCTTTTTCCTCCCCGCGGGATCGCACAACCCGATCAAACGCCCCACCCGGCCGAAAGCCGCAACCTCAAACGAATCGAGCACACCATGAAATCCAAAAAGTCCCGCACCCTCCGCACCCCCAAATCAGATAATCGCTGCAACTTCCAATTCTCCGACGGCCGGCGCTGCCGCATGCTCCGCCACAAAACCTCCGGCGAACTTTGCCTCTTCCACCAGCGCGCACTCCTCCAACTCGAATCCGCCGCGGAAATCGGTGCCGAACTCCTGGCCCTCGGCGCCGATTTCCAAAATCCCATTCGCATCAATTTCGTCCTTGGCAAACTTTTCGCCCACGTCGCCACCGGACGCATGCACCGCCGCGACGCCAGCACCCTCGCCTACATCGCCCAGCTCCTCCTCCAAACCATCGACGAAGAACGCTACGAACTGGCCCGCGACCAATACGACTACCGCGGCTGGACCCAAGCCGTGGAAGCACAATACGGCCGCCCAAAGCTCGACCGCGCAACGCACGCGCGCGCCGCGTCATCCGCAACACCGCATTCCGAATCTCTTGCCGGCGCCGGCCCTCAGACCGGCCAGCAAGCACCTCCGCCAACCACGCCAACCTCCATGCCACCCGTTCCGCAAACCCCCGACGAGATCCGTGCCCAATATCCGCCGCCGGCAAACCCCGAAATCCCCGAGCCGCTACCAGACACCCCATGGCTCCGGCAACTAGTCCTGGACCGGCGCGCCGCTAACGCCAGCAATAATGCCCAACAACCCCATCCCCCAGTGCGCCTCTGATCTCCGCGAGCGCACACAAAAATTGACTTCTCGCCCAACGCCTCCGCCGATGGCAATCGCCCCCGCACGCCCAACCACGCCCCGATTGCGCAGCGGCACGATAGTTCCTGTCCTTTTTTGCCCGCGCGTCCAATTCATCGCCTCATCCTTCGGCCTTTTCCCGAATTTCTCTCTCAAAATCGCACAGCACAGCCAAGCCAATTCCGCGGAACACACCCGTACAACCCTCGCAGAATCAACACTTCCGCAAAACAAGCTTTTAACTCTTTCAGAATCCGCACTTCCGGAAAAAAGGTGGGAGGGCCAAAAAACGCATTACCGCAAGTACCCCCAATTGTGCAACTTATCCGAATCCTCTGCCCAGCGATCCCCTATATCCGTGCGGTAATACATATTCGGAATCATGATGTTCTTGATCCGCGAATAAACCTGTGCCTGAGCCTGCTTCATCGTCTGCCCCAACCCAATCACAATCAAAACCACGCCGGACGTCCCGGCGATCAGCCACTGCCCGTTCACTTCCTTCACATCTTCAATGTGCACGCCGTCATTGTTCGGTTTCTTAAAAACAATCGCGCCGTTTTTGGAGAAAGACTCAAACGTGGCTTCGTCGTCGAATGGGAAAGGCGGCACCACAATCCGCACGCCGATCTGAAACCCGCTCCGCGTTCGCCATTTCGGTTCCAGGCCGTTCGCCAGCTCCCAGAAAAAGTCGCTCATCGGGGTGAGCATCGCTTCCTGCTGAATCGAAATCGTCGGATATCCGAAACGCGCGGTAAATTCCAAAGGATAAATTCCGTTGTTGTTCACGATGCAATTCAAATCGATATATCCGACATAATTTTCCGCCGCCAGCATCGATTCCATTTTCACCAAAGTCTGGTTGAACAAACGGTTCGGCTCGCTCCAGAACATCGCCGTGCCCATTTCTCCGGTCGGCGGACCCACTTCTCCGGGAAAAAGTTTCTTGTGTTCAAAATTAATATTCACCGGCGTGATGAATTTCTTCCCGTTGAAAAAAGCGCCCACGGCGACTTCCACTCCATTGATGCGCCGCTGCAACTGAAAAACTTTTATCTCGTCCGCAAAAGCTTTCTTATAAGCCTCCAGCATGCGAATCACGTCTTCGCCGTCTTCCTCTTCCCCCACAAAAAGACGCCGCTTCACGTTCTGCGCTTCCCCGCTCGGTTTGATCACGTAGCGGTCCGGATTCTTCTTCACAAACTCAATCGCCGGATCGAACGAGTCAAAATCCTCGTAAGGAATAATGCTTACGCCGGAGCGTTTCAGTTCTTCCTGTCCGAACGAACGATCATCCTCGAGTTTGTCGGTATATTCGCTCCCGCCAATGACCGGTTTCCCTTTCGCGCGCAACGCCTGCGCCTTCGCGCCCTGCCCCAGCGTATCGTCGAAAACAACAATGTCCGCCCACTCGGCATCCTTCTCCCAATCCTTGGACTTGGGCACAAAGCCGTCCGCGATGTCGCGCTCTTTCACCGCTTCAATGTAGTAGCGAACGTCGTGACCTTCTTTGAGGACTTGCCAGGCGATATCGCCAATCAATCCGGAGATCGAAACAAAAAGAAACTTACGTTTGTCCATTGGGACGGGGCAGAGACTCCTTCGCGAAAACTCCAACACAACAAAGTCCAACACAACATTGTAGTTAGAACCGCGCGCGAAAGTGTTACGGAATATTTACAATTGTCCCGCGGTGGTTCCAAGAACAAATATCTTCGCGCGCCACGCCCCAACGCATTCCGTCGCGCGCGCTACAGATTTACCAACTCGTGGATAGCCGAGCCGTACCGACTTGCCACATACTCCGCCCTCGCGGTAAGGTCACAGTGGAATCTCTATAGCGTGGGCGACGTGGGCTCCCCATGGTCACCCATCCTGTTCCACCCGGAAGCAAGACCGCTGGGCCGACGACACTCGCGGGAGCTATTTTGGCCACTAAACAACAATCCGCGCCATCCGCCGCAGCATCGCTTGAGGAACGCGAGCGCCTCGCGGCGCTGCAGGCCAGCATCGGCGTCGCCCTCATCGAGGCCGCTACCCTCCCGGAAATGCTCAGGCGCTGCGCCGAGTCCATCGTGGGCGTGCTGGACGCCGCGTTTGCCCGCGTGTGGACCCTCAGCGAAGACGGGCTCATGCTGGAGTTGCGCGCCAGTGCCGGGATGTACCAGCGCATCGATGGCACGCACAGCCGCGTACCGGTGGGGCAATTCAAAATCGGAAAAATTGCCAAGGATCGCACACCCGTGCTTACCAATGCGGTCATCGGGGACCCGCAAATTCACGATCAGGAATGGGCCGCGCGCGAAGGTCTGGTCGCCTTCGCCGGACATCCGCTGCTCGTGGACGATCGGCTGGTCGGCGTCATGGCGCTTTTTTCGCGCAACCCGCTTCCCGCTGCGACGCTGAACTCGCTGGCCGTGGTGGCGAACGCCGTCGCTCTCGGCATCGAGCGTAAAACTTCCGAGCAAGCGCTGATCTCCCGCAATGCGGAATTATTACGCATTCAGAATGAACTCGAATCGCGCGTCCACGAGCGCACCGCCGAACTCGAATTGCAAATCGCGGAACGCAAGCGCTTCGAAGACAGTTTGCGCGAACTCACCAGCCGCCTGCTGCAATTGCAAGACGAAGAACGCCGCCGCATCGCCCGCGAACTGCACGACAGCGCGGGACAGTTGCTGGCCGCGCTGAGCATGAATATTTCCAAATTAAATCGCGTGCTGCAACAATCGAATCCGGAATTGCACGAAACCACCAGCGACAGCATGGCCTTGATCGAGCAGCTGTCCACCGAGATTCGCACGCTCTCCTATCTTCTCCATCCCCCGCTGCTCGACGAATCCGGGCTCGCCTCCGCTTTGAGCTGGTACACCGACGGACTCTCGACGCGCAGCAAAATCTCCGTCGATCTGCAGGTTGCTGCGGACCTGGGCCGTTTGCATCCCGATCTAGAAACCGCGATTTTCCGCATCGTGCAGGAATGCCTGACTAATATTCATCGCCATTCCGGCAGCCCCACGGCGGCGATTCGCATAGCGCGCGAAAACGGCGATGTGCGCGTCGAAGTCGCCGACCAGGGCGGAGGTTTAGTCGCGGGAAAATCCCGAGAGAATTTAAAATCGCGCGCGGGCGTAGGTCTTCGCGGCATGCACGAACGAGTACGCCAACTCGGCGGCACGCTGGAGATTTGCGACAACCACCCCGGCACGCGCGTGATCGCCGTCCTGCCCTTTGTCGCGCGCAGCGAAGAATCAGCGTAGTGGACTGCATTTTTTGACAAGCCGTTGGAACGGCGATTCGAACGCATTGCAGTAGCCGAGCTTCAGCGCCAAGTCTCGCAGGAAATCAACCCTTTACATCAACTTCACGCAACTTTTTCCGGGCAACAGTGTGAGGTTTCCACGCGGTGTAACGATTCGACGAGAACCAACACTATCTAACAAGCGCGGCTTTCTCATTACATCGCAATATCCCTATCAGGTAGGCAGCTGCGCGACTGGCCGGCTCGCAAAGAATATAGGCAGGAGTTGGCCTTGGAATACTTCGGTCCTGTTTTGATTTTCAGGCGCCTGGTTATCTGAAAGGCGAGAATCATGAAAGCCGGCTATGCAACGCTGTTCGGCCTAGTTGTGGCCTACTCGGCCTACCAAGGCACCGGCACATTGAAGCCAAGCTCTGCTCAGCAAGAGTCCAGAATGTCTGGCGAAGTCCCCAAGACGCTCGGGGGGCGCCACAAAAGCTTACCGGCAGGAGTTGAAGAATTCCCGACTATTGACGGGGGAATTTGCCCGTTGACAGTGGACGGAGGCCACACAAAGCCATGCGGCGACTGCATGGCCATCTGTCCCGCCAAAGACCTCCAAGGGCTGATCAAGGATTATTTTCGTGCGGCACCTGGAAATGACCAAAAGTTCCTCGAAGAGCATTGGAATGTACCGCGCGCAGACCAGGCAAACATTCAGTTCGTGATCGCTTCGCTTCCGGATCCGGTGCATACGCACATGGCGCTGCTGTTCGACCGGGGGATCGAAACACTGCAGAGCGCGGCGCAAGCGAGCGGTTTTCTTTTCTCGCGCGCCTGGATGCCCTGGGATATTTCGACGCACAACGAGTCGCCGGACTTCACAGTGCGTTTGGCGCAAGCGAAACTTCGCGAGAGCATGGAAGCGCTTCCGGGATTGTTGATCTTTCAGCGCTCCGACTACGGACAGGATGGCAAGAATCCTGTACAGAGGGTCTTGTTCGTCTTCGTGGTGGGGGAAACGCCCACCGGCGGTCTGCGAATCGAACAGTTTCAGAACGCGCTTAAGATCCGCAAGAGCATGCTCGAAGGTGATCCTAAGCTCCCCGAAACGTCGGTATTGCGCATCTATGGACCAGGGTTTTCGGGTTCCTTACGGTCGTTGGCAGCGATTCTCGATGCTCAACGGGACAATGGATTCTCCAGGATCCTAATTCGCAGCGGGTCGATCGGCAGCGCAGGAGCGGTCGAAGAGTTTGTGGAATCGACGCAAAGAGAATTCAAAAATAGCCCCCTGGAGAGCAGACCCGATTTCGCGACGTTTCAGTTTAGCGATAAATACGAGGAATATTACTTGGGCCATTTCTTCAGCGATCGTGAGGGCCTACATTCTCACATTGCCGTGTTATCCGAGGACGAAACGGCGTTCGGAAATCAAGAAACAAAGCCAGTACTTTCCGGAACGGTCAATCCATGCGACAGGGAACCGCGACCGCCCGACTGCAACTTCGTGCGCTTGTACTTTCCCCGAGAAATTGCGCAATTGCGAGACGCGTATCAGCAAAATCTGAAAATCCAGGCGGGGGCGGACGGAGCGAAGAACGAACGGCAAAACGGATTGCCGCTGAGTTTGGGCGTCACGGGCAACGACGACGACAGCGTGGCAGCCTATTCTCCGCTGCAGACGCCGCTCTCCCAGGAGTCGATCTTGCAGGCGATCATCGCGGCGCTGCGCAAGGAGCACGCGAAGGTTGTGATTATTCGTGCCGGCGATCCGCTGGACATGATTTTTCTTTCAAAGTATCTGCGCCAGAACTATCCACAGGCCAGGCTGGTGACGGTGGGCGCCGACCTACTGATGGCGCACGATTCTTACGACCCGCGATTCCACGGAATTCTCGCGGTTACGCCATACCCGCTGTTAGCGGGGACCGAATTCCCGTCATTGGATCCGTCCGCGAGTGATGGCAAACACGCGGTGCAGCGATTGTTCCCAGATAGCTATACGGTAGGGGAGTTCAACGCATTCAGTTCTTTGGTGGCGGCAGATGCCAAGTGCAAGTCTGAATGTCTGCCAGCCGCGGGCTATGTCCAGTTTGGATTACCTTCATTCCTGCAACCGAAAGGGATGAAAGGCGGGGCCGGGGAGTGGAGGGCACATTTGTGGCTAACAGCGGTCGGTAGGGACGGATATTGGCCGGTCGCGGTTCTCGACGATGTCCAGTGGAAGGACGAAGACCAGGGGAACAGACCGCATACGAACATTCGAACGGTTGACGCCAATGCCAACTTCAGCACACCGTACTCGGTCCATTTTACCGTCGCCTGGACGATTTTCTGGATGCTTACGTTTGGGCTAACGGTGGTCTTAGCGGCCTTAATGGCATACCCCAGAGTTTTTTCGAGGTCGGAAATTCTTGCGCGTTTCGGGTCTTTTCCTTCCAGAGAAGGCAATTGTCTGCTGTTTTCCACGAGCGTACTGCTGCTGGCGGCGCAAACGGTTTTTGTGTTTCCGGCGATTGTTTGGCTCGGACGATTTGCGCATATCGACGAAAAGCTAGACGTCTTAACGTGGGTGGGTGAAGCGCTGAACGGAATGTGGCTGGTAACGAGCGGTTACGTATTGAGCGTCGTTACGCTCGGCGTGGCTTGTTACAAAGGCTTCAAAGCACGCAAGTCGGTTGTGTTCGCGCGCCTAGCCGCCGGTATCTGCTGGGCAGCCGCGATTGTCTGCGTTTTGTTTACGTGGCACATGTGGTCAGAAAAGTTGAAGACGGGCCTCGGAACATTCGTATATCGGTACATTCACGTCGATTCGGGAGTATCTCCGGCTCTTCCACTACTTTTCCTTGTGGCTGCATGGATTTGGTGGTGCTGGCAATCGTTGACCGGTGTTACATCGACGAAAGAGAAGCATATGGTGCTTCCGAACGCGAATAATTTTGACCGCGATATTCCGCCGGAAGCGAACGCTCCTAGCAAGAAGCTGGTACCGGAGATTGCCGATCGGCTGAGGTTGAAGAGCCTGGCAGCGAGGCCCGGTGTATGGCCATGGAAAACTCTTGACGCTATGCCGCGCACCAAAAAAATTGTCATTCCCGCTGTTACGGGGTTTTTGGCGATTTTTCTATTGATGCGACCAGGTGAAATCGCCGAGGCTTTCGAGTCGTCAGCGTACAGGTGGATGTATTGGCTTTCCCTGTACTCCTGCCTGTTCTTGGTTTGCTATCTGGTGACACAAATTGTGGCGTTATGGCTGGAATTTAGAACGCTGCTGCGGGCGATTTACAACGTGCCTTTCCGGAGGGGCTTCAACGATTTGCAGAGCTTAACCTGGAAGCCGTTGTGGAAATTAGCGGGGAACGGGCGACAGGACTTTGTGCAACTGTTCGGCGGAGAAATGCTTGCTTTGGAGGAAATCCGGAAAAACGTCCCGCAGCTCGGTAGATTGGAGCAAACCATCCAGGATGCAAAGGAATTGATGAGGGCGGTAACGACCGCTTATGAGCCGATCATCGATGGAAAACCCGAAACTGCTGGCGACGTTCAGGGAATATTCCGTGCGTTGCAGCACAACGTGGCGGCATGTGCGTCAGAAGCGCTGATCTACGCGAATGAACAGTGGAAAACCGAGGACTATGTACCTCCTGCAAAGAAGAAGGGCGAAGACAACGACATATCGGCCGAGCGTTTTGCGAAGGATGCTACCACTCGCGCAGTCGAGGCTCCGGCAAAGGACCCTACTACCCGCGCGATCGAGCGCTTCCTGTGCTTATTTTACGTAAATATTATATTGGTGCCGCTGCGACGGCTGCAGACGCTCATTCTGGCGATGGCCGGTGTGTTCGTGTTTGTGCTGATCTCGTACAGCAGCTACCCCTTCGAATCACGAGAAAGTTTTCATGTGCTGCTGATTTCGATCTTTTTTGTGATTTCCCTGGTGGTGGGGATCGTGTATGGGCAGATGTATGGCAATCCGCTGCTGAGCTGCATCACGAACACGGAGCCGGGGGAGCTGGGAATGGACTTTTGGGTACGGATTGGAACTTTCGTGTTTGTGCCGCTCTTGAGCCTGCTTTCGGTGCAGTTTCCTGAGATCAATAATTTTCTTTTCTCCTGGCTGCAACCGGCGCTGCAATCGATCAAATAGAGCGGAATGAAATGATTTGAGCGAGGGCGGGGTTAGAGGGGCGAAAGTGCCTCGACGGACGGGTAGCGCTATTGGGGTGGCGGGACTACTTTTTCTAGTTGGGCGATTTGTTGCTTGATGAGGTCGGCATTGGGGCCGGCGGGAATGTAGGTCAGGCAGTTGCGGAGGTGCTGCAGGGAGCCCGCGTAGTCGTGTTTGTCGACCAGGATTACGGCGAGGAGCTGCTCGGTGCTTGGCTGGGTGTGCAGCGGGTCCATGGACAGGGCTTTGGCGGCGCTTGTTTCGGCTACGTCCTTTTTATTTAGTTTGTAGTTGGCCAGAGCGCTGTAATACCAGATTTCCGGTGTGCCGCGAGGGTTGAGTTGCAATTCGTGGTCGGTGGCATCGGCGGCGTCCTGCCATTTGCCGGCTTTTGCAGCGAGTGGAGCCAGGTGCTCGTAGGGGAGACTGAATTTCGGGTCGGCGGCTGCGGCTTTGGAGAAGGAGTTCACGGCGTCCGGCGAGTTTGCGGACTCCTGGATTTTTCCCAGCTGGTACCAGGCTTCGGCGAATTGCGGATCGACTTGCACGGCCTTCTCGAGATCCTTTTGCGCGCGGTCCGGCTTTTTGTCCAGCCATTCGGTGCGGGCCTTTTCGAAGGCTTTGGTGGCGTCCTTGGGAGCGGAGGCGGTGGTGCCGCTAACGGCGGTGCCGGCGGAGCCTTCTTCGCGGGTTAAGGTGATGGTGCCGATATCGGGATCATCGAGGAGGCTACGGTTGGCGATGGTGAGGGATGTGGAGTTGAAGCCCGGTAAAGCGGCCTCGACGGTGCAGCCCATGAAGGCGGCGGCGAGTTTGGGCTTGGTATTCACGTCGGTTGGAATGTTGCCTGGAGTGGTGTTCGATAAATCGGTGGTGGCTCGATTGGCGGGGGCGATCACGAAGTGGCCTTTGGGGTCGGTGCCAGCGGTGTAGCTGGTCTTGCCGTTGCAGAGGACATTAACGGGAATGGCGTCCCAGGGAAGAGCGCCGCCCGCGACGGTCACTTTGCCGAGCAAATAATCTCCGGTTTTCCCCTGGCGGGAGAGCGTTTCCCAATCCGAGAACTTGCCAATGTCGCTGGAGGCCTCCGGGCCAAGCGTGGGATTGGCCGCCGGCGAGGTCGAGCCCGCTGAGCTGCCTTTGGCTTGTGCGAAGAGCGCGACGGGAAGTGCCAGGAATGCAGAGAAGAGGACGAACAGTTTCGTTGTCATGGCCTGCCTCAGCGACATTATCCTCCCATTTGGAGACAGGCTGAAGAAAAAAACTTGGCAGGCAAATATCGCGATTGAGTGGGGGATTGGACTCGACGTTGCAGGGAACCCCGCAGGCAAGATCGCAGGCAACGTTGCAGGGTAGGCCAAATTGCGGGCAACATTTAAGGCTATGTTGCAGGCAACCCGGAGGGCGGTTGCGGGATTCACAGAATAATTGGCCGCGGGGGACTGCGACGGGGACCTGTCCTTAAGGGCAAGTTTTTTCGTGGCCTGTCCTTTAGTTCAGGTTATAATGAGGTGCTCCACGCGGCTGTGCGATCGAGGTTCCCAGCCTCGGAACGCGTCGGCCCTGCTGGGTCGTCTGTTCGGTCTCGGTGATGTTGGGCGGCATGGGGTTGAAGAAGCGAGACTACCTACTCGAGGTGATGTTTGCGCCGTACATACCTATTGGTTTCCTGCGGGATGCTGCTGGCTTGCGCGGTAACTTGCGACGCGCAATTTCTACATAAGAAAAAAGTCAACAAATCAACCAGCGCGGATAATACCGCGGAGCCCGACAAGGTGCTGTACGAGCGGGCGCTGGAAGACATCAAGCACGGGCGGCAGGAGATCGGGCGACTAAACCTGCAGACGCTGATCAACACGTATCCCGACAGCGAGTATTTGGCGAAGGCCAAGCTGGGGATCGGGGACTCTTATTTCAAAGAGGGCGGGACAGCCAACACCACGCAGGCAATTCAGGCGTACAAAGATTTCATCGTGTTCTTCCCGTTCATGCCGGAAGCCTCGTACGCGCAGTTGCAGGTGGCGAATGCGCATTACCGGCAGATGGAGAAGCCGGACCGTGATCGCACGGAGGCGCGGGCCGCGGAAGACGAGTATCAGACTTTTCTGCAGAAATATCCCAACGATCCTTTGGCGGACAAGGCGCAGCAACACTTGCGCGATGTGCAGGAAGTTTTGGCCGAGGGCGACTACCGGATTGCATACTATTATTACGTAAAGGGCGACAAGCGGGCGGCGGGTTCGCGACTGAGTTCGGTGATTACGCGGTATCCGCTGTACAGCAAGTCCGACCATGCGTTGTGGATGCTGGCGGATTTGTATGAGACCAGCGAAAAGCGGGACGTGGCCACGAAATATTACGCGCAGATTGTGCGCGATTATCCCAAGTCCGACTTGATCGGGGACGCCAAATATAAGTTGAAGGCTTTTGGCGTGCCCATTCCGCAGCCGGATCCGGGTGCGTTGGCGTGGATGACGGCGGATCAGAATGCACCGCGCCCCAAGACGCCGCTATTTAAGCGACCATTGGAAATGCTGCATGCCGGACCGACCGATCAACTGTATTCTTCGGCGAGAGTTGGGCCGCCGACGATGACGCAGGAAGGCGAAGCGCCGGGAACGGAAACGTTGCGCGGCGGGCCTGGAGCGCAATTGACGACGGGTGGCGGGCCTCCGGGTAAATCGGTGGTGGCCATCGTGACCCCGGGATCCGAGTCCGGAGCGGTGCAAGGGGAAAGCGTGCCCGAACCTGCAAGCGCGGACGCACCTGCACCGGCGGAAGGAACGGGGACGGCACCTGCTGCGGAAGCGGCGAAACCAGCAACGGCATCGGAATCGAGTTCGACGCCCGCGGCGGTTTCCACGACGGGCACCACGGCAGGAACACCGGCTGGCGGGGCGGCGATGGTGGCCAACGGAGATGCGGAAGCGGCGTCCGACAAGCCGGTCCCGATAGCTACAGAGGGCGGTGCGCCCGCGGCGGACGCGGCGGCCTCCACCGATGCGGCAAAGTCAACCGATGCGGCGAAGACGGACGGGGCGAAGACGGATGATGCTGCAAAGACGGACGGGAAAGAATCGACCAGCAAGAAGAAGAAGGGTTTGAAGAAACTGATTCCCTGGTAGGCAACTGCTGAGCTGCTCTTGCGGCAAGCTGCTTCCTGAACAACATTACCATTGGAAATTTAAATTTTTTTTGGGGAGGGGGGTCCGGCACTCTGTGCTGGGCCCCTTTTGTTTTTCCTTTGCCGACGGTTCGCATGCGGCGTTACGGGGCTTGAGGCGGGTGAGTGGAGGAGGGCCGTGTTCACTTCCGACACACGGCGAGGCTGTACACGTTGACGGGTTTGATGGCGGGTGCTCAAATACACTGGAGAAGGGGATAGATGCGCCTGCGGGCCGGGGGCGATGTGTCCCTGGCAATTGTGGGTGTATTTGGCGTGGTATTTCTATTGGTAACGGAGGCGATGCGCTGCTTGCGGCATCGCGGGACCCTTGCCTTAGTGTAGCGGGAGATGCTCCCGGAGGATGTGCGGTGGCCAAGATCCTGGTGGCGGACGACAACAGCAACATCCAGAAGATGGTGGGCCTGGCGCTGAAGGACCAGGGCATCGACGTGGTGGCCGTGGGGAACGGCGAAGCGGCGGTGCGGAAGATTCCAGATGTGCGTCCGGATTTGGTGCTGGCGGATGTGTTTATGCCCGTGCGGAACGGCTATGAAGTTTGCGAATTCGTGAAGAAGGATCCGACGCTGGCGCATATTCCGGTGATTTTGCTGGTGGGCGCCTTCGATCCTTTGGATGAGCAGGAAGCGCAGCGAGTGGGCGCGGATGGGGTTTTGAAGAAGCCGTTTGTGCCGCCGGATCCGTTGATTGCCATGGTCAAAGCGGCGTTGGCGCGCGCTGGTGTGGTGTTGACGACGCCTGCGGAGAAAGCGAAGGCGGAAAAAGCGGTTAAGAAGGCTGCAGATTTGCTGCCGGCGAAGCCCATTGCGCTGCCGATGTCGGTTCAGCCACCGGCGCCGCAGGCGATGGCAATTGAAGATATGGAAGGGTTGGTGGAAGAGGTGGCAGTGAGGCCCGCGCCGGTGACGATGACGGGTGGAGCGCCGTTGGCGTTTGGGAATTTGATGGGGACCACGGAGGCTACGGAGGATGATCCTGGGTTTATGGCGCCGGTGCATCCGGAGCTGGCGTTAGAGCGGGATTGGCGGGCTACGGACGACGATGAAGAGGTTCCGGAAGAGGAAGAAGAAGAGGAGCCGAAGGCGGCTTGGCGGCGGGATGCGGAAGATACTGGCGCCGGGAGCGCGACGGGGGCTGGGAGTGCGTGGCGCGGTGCGGCGTTTGAAGAGCCTGCGGCGGCGAAGAAGAATTGGGAGATTCCCGCGGAGTTTCCGGTGGCGACAGAGGCGGCAGCTTCGGTGTTGACCGAGGTGCAAGGAACGGCCGACGCGAAGTCTGACCGGGAGACGGTGGCGCCGGCGTTTTCTGCGAATGCCTGGACCGCGGCGATGCATGCGGGCGAAGAGGGCGCGGCAAGTGGCGAAGCGTCGCACGCAAATTCGAACGGAGCCGGCAGCACTGGAGTGGTGGCGGAGCATGGGGCAGTGAGTACGCTGGCCGTTGAGCATGACGCGGTGGCAACGGCGATCGACCGGTTTGCGGTGGCGAATGATGCCACGGCGGAAGCAGTACCGTCGCCGGGGGCGAGTGGAGCTTGGGAGTTGCAGGCGCTGAAGTCTACACAGTTGGCGTCCACCTGGGATGCGCCTGTGGCGGAGGCGCCAGCGGTCGCGGAGGCGGTTGCGGCGATTCCGGAAGTTGCGGGAAGTTTGGAACGCGCGCCGGAAATCGAAAAGACTGAAGAAGAAGTTTTTTCGCGGGAGAGTTCGCAGACGGTTGAGGCGGAAGTTGCATCGCACGACGCTTCGAGCGTGGAACCGGCGCACGTTGAAGAGCATGTGGACGCTGGAGAGCACATTGCTCAAGGATACGGTGCGCCACTGGAAACCGCGGAGACCGCTCACGCGGAGGCGGTCGTGGAGCCCGTGAGCGGTCTTGGAGATTCGGCCGCGGCGGTGGCGGCGGAAACCACAGAAGCGGCCGGCGACGGACACGCTGCGGCGAGCACCGAAATTGCAGGAACGGCGGCGGCCGCGCAGGCGCTGGTGAATGAAGATGTAGTGGCGCGCGTGCTGGCGAGTCTGAGTCCCGAGGTGTTGCAGTCCATTACTCGGGAGATCTTGAAGCCGGTGGTGGAAGCGATGGTGCGCGAAGAGTTGAACAAGAAGAAGTAGTTCCCTGCTGTTCAAACCCAACAAATCCTCGAAGCCGCCATCCAGCCTAGATGGCGTGCAGCATACAGCTCCCCTACCAGAGAAAATCCACGGCCGAGACCAAAACCCGGCCCGCTAAAGAGCTTTCCCGCGTGAAGCCTCCGATAAATTGACCTTGCTGGATTTTTCCCCGTATAGTCGAAGATTATCCTGACTACAAATTTGTTGCTGGACGGCGCGTTTTTTATTGGGGGATAGCGGAATTATGGGTCGTGAGATTGCCAAGGGGTATGAGCCGCAGTTGATTGAGCCGAGGTGGGCGGAGTATTGGGTGCGGGAGGAATTGTTTAAGGCCGATCCTGCGGCGGATACGGGCGGGAAAGTGTTTTCGATTGTGATTCCGCCGCCGAATGTTACCGGGTCGCTGCATATCGGGCACATGCTGGATCATACGGAGATCGATATTTTGACGCGCTGGCATCGCATGCGCGGATTTAACACACTTTATTTGCCGGGGACGGACCATGCGGGGATTTCCACGCAACGCGTGGTGGTGCGGCAGTTGGCGGAGCGCGGGATCGATTACCAGAAATTGGGGCGCGAGGAGTTCGTGGCAGAGGTTTGGAAGTGGCGGGAGGAGAGCGGCGAGACGATATTAAAGCAGATGAAGCAGATTGGCGAGAGTTGCGATTGGTCGCGGCTGAAATTTACGTTATCGCCGGAACTTTCGCGGGTGGTGATTGAAGTTTTTGTGCGGCTTTATGAAGAGGGATTGATTTATCGCGAGACGCGGCTGGTGAATTGGTGCCCGGTTTGTTTGACGGTGCTTAGCGATTTGGAGGTTTTGCACGAGGAGCGGGCGGGATCGCTGTGGCACATTCGGTACCCCATTGTGGGTACGCAGGAATTCATTGTGGTGGCTACGACGCGGCCAGAGACGATGCTTGGCGACACGGCTGTGGCGGTGCATCCAGCGGATGAACGGTATGGCGCACTGATTGGAAAAAAAGTGCGGTTGCCGCTGGTGAACCGGGAGATTCCGATTATCGGCGACGAGATCGTGGAACGGGAATTTGGGACGGGCGCGGTGAAGATTACTCCCGCGCATGACCCGAATGACTTTGCGGTTGGCAAGCGACATGGGCTGGAAGAAATTGATGTGATGACGACAGACGCGAAGATGAACGCGAATGCCGGAGCGTACGCGGGACTGGATCGCTTTGCGGCGCGAAAGAAAGTTGTGGCGGATTTGGAGGAACAGGGATTTTTGGTGAAGGTGGAACCGCACTCGCATGCGGTGGGGATTTGCGAGCGCAGCAAGACGGTTGTGGAGCCGCGGATTTCCACGCAATGGTTTTGCAATATGAAGAGTTTGGCGGCGCCGGCGATTGCGGCCGTGCGGGATTATGCGCCCGGACGGGAAAATACGATCCATATTCTTCCGGATAACCGGCGGACGGAATTTTTGAATTGGCTGGACAACATTCGGGATTGGACGATTTCGCGGCAGCTTTGGTGGGGGCATCGGATTCCGGCCTGGCATTGCGGGGCATGCGGGAAAATAACCGTGGCGCGCTCGGCGCCTAGGGCGTGCGCGCATTGCGGGTCCGCGGAATTGAGGCAGGATCCGGATGTTTTGGATACGTGGTTTAGTTCGGCGTTGTGGCCATTTTCTACTTTGGGATGGCCGGAGAAGACCGCGGATTTTGAGAGGTATTATCCGACCTCGGCGTTGATAACCGCGTATGACATTTTATTTTTTTGGGTGGCGCGCATGGCGATGATGGGGATTCATTTAACCGGGCGCGTGCCGTTCAAGACGGTGTATTTGCATTCGCTGGTGCGGACGGCTTCTGGCGAGAAGATGTCCAAGTCCAAGGGAACGGGACTCGACCCGGTGGCCTTGAATCAGCAGTACGGAACGGATGCGATGCGGTTTTGTTTGGCGTCCATGGCGGCCCCGGGGACGGATATTGTTTTGAGCGACGATCGGCTGGCGGGGGCGCGGAATTTTGCGAACAAGATTTGGAATGCGGCGCGATTTTTGTTTGTGAATTTGGATAAGTTTGAGGCTCGGGGGACTTCACTGGAAGAGTTGGCCGCGCCGCAGGTGCGGGCTGGGGCGCCCTACGCGTTTGGCGGAAGCGTGCCGCTGGCGGATGCGTGGATTTTTTCACGCCTGGCACGGACGATTACTACCGTAAATGAGGCGCTCGAGGATTTTCGATTTCATGAGGCGGCGTCCAGCGTTTATCAGTTTTTTTGGGGAGATTTTTGCGATTGGTATATCGAGTGGGTTAAGCCGGAGCTGATTTCCGCGGACCGGATGCGCGCGGTAGTTTCCTGGAAGAATTTGTTTGCGGCGTTTGATGCGGCGTTGCGTTTGCTGCATGCGTTTATGCCGTTTTTAACGGAGGAGCTGTGGCATCAGTTGCCGCAGCGAGCGGGGGCGAAGTCGATCGCGCTGGATGCGTTTCCCGTGGCGGGGCCCGCGTGGCTGAGCGTACCGGCGGAGCGCGAGGTGTTGTTTTTGCAGGAGATTATTGGGGCGGTGCGGAATATTCGCGCGGAGATGAAGCTCGATCCCAAGAAAAAAGTTGAAGCGGATGTTTCCGTCGCGAATGTGGGGCTACTGGGCGTGGCTGAGGCGAATCGCGATTTCCTCGTGCGGCTGGCTTTGCTTTCGGAGCTGCGTTTGACGGGGGAGAAATTGGGGGCGGGAGGGGCGGCGCGGTCTTCCGCAGAGTTTGATGTGCGGATTGCGTATGCGGCGGAGGCGGTGGATATTGGCGCGGAGTTGGCGCGGCTGAAGAAGGAGACTGAGGGATTGGAAAAGGCGATTGCGTCGAAGGAGAGACAGTTGAGGGATGAGACGTTTTTGTCGCGAGCGCCGGAGAAGATTGTGAATGGGTTGAAGATGGCGGTGGAGCAGCAGCGAGTGGAGTTGGGGAAATTGGTGGAGCGGCGGAGGGAGTTGGAGGGGGACCGGTAGTGGAGCTAGGAGAAATAGATCTGCGGCCGGAATGCGAAAAGTACGGGTCTGAAGACCCACCAGTAGAAATGCGTGAAGATTTATGAACATGGATTGGAAGGCGGCGGCGGTTACGGGGTTGGCACGGCGGGCGCTGGAGGAGGATATTGGGCGGGGAGATGTGACGGTCCTGGCCACAGTGCCGGCTGGTGCGGTGGGTAGAGCGCGAATTTTGGCGCGGGAGGGGATGGTGGTGGCGGGGTTGCCGCTGGTCGAGATGGTATTTGCAGGGCTGGACCCGGGGATTCGCGTGGAATTTTTGGTTGGAGATGGAGAGTTTGTCGAGGCCGGGCGGGATTTGGCACGGATTTCGGGGAAGGGGCGAGCGATTCTTTCCGGGGAGCGCACGGCGCTTAATTTTCTTTCGCATTTGAGTGGGGTTGCTACACTGACGCGGCGATTTGTGGAGAAGCTTGCGGGGACGGGCGCGAAGATTCGCGATACGCGGAAGACGATTCCTGGTTTGCGGATGCTGGAGAAGTATGCGGTGAAGATGGGTGGAGCGGTGAATCACCGGATTGGTTTGTATGATGCGATTTTGTTGAAAGAGAATCATATTGCGCTGGCGGGTGGAGTGAAGGCGTCGCTGGATATGGCGCATGCGTTTGCGTCTTTGCGGGCGGAATCGGCTAGTTTGTCGGCTTATGAAGCGGTGGGAAGCGCCGGCGTTGCGGAGGGAGGCGCTGATTCCCTTTTGATGGTGCAGATTGAGGTGCGGGATGAACGGGAGTTGCGCGAGGCGCTGGGCGCGGGGGCTACCGCGGTGTTGCTGGATAATATGACGGTGGATGAGGCGCGGCGGTGTGTGGAGATTGTGCGCGGAGCGAATCCCGCGTGCATCGTGGAGATTTCCGGGGGGATTACGCTTGGGAACGCGCGGGAGTATGCGGAGACGGGGGCGGATTATTTGTCCGCGGGGATGATTACGCATTCGGCGCGGGCGGCGGATTTGAGTTTGTTGGTGGAGAGTATTGTGGAGGGGTGATGGGATTTGTGGGCCCGCATTCGTGCCAACCAGATCGCGCGGCGCGGGTTGCGGATCGTGGAATTAGCAGTGCTCTTGCCGAGATGGGCGCCGCGCCCCTACGAAGACTGCTCGCGCCGCTGAGTGGCTCGCGCAATTTGATTTAGATGGAATTGATGGCGAAGAAAAATATTAACGAGCTTACGGATCGAAGGTTGGCGGCGCTGGTGGCGTTGCTGGCGGAGAACGCTACCGTGGTGATTAGTGGTGCGCGGATTGCGCGGGAGATTGGAGTTTCGCGGAGTACCGTTTGGCGATGGGTTACGCGATTGCGGGAGTTGGGGGTTAAGGTTAAGGGGCGGGCGGCTACGGGGTATTTTTTGGAGTCGGTGGCGGATGTTTTGACGCCGGAGATTTTGCGGGGTGGGTTGCGCGGATCGTTATTTGGGAAGCGGGTATTTCATTTTTTTCGGACGGATTCGACGAATCGCGTGGCGCTCGAGCTGGGGCAAGCGGGCGAGGCGGAAGGCGCGGTGGTGGTTGCCGAGGAGCAAACGGCGGGTCGCGGGAGGGCCGGCCGGACATGGGTTTCAGAGCGTGGGACGGGGATTTATGTGACGCTGTTGCTGCGGCCGAAGTTGGCGCCAGTGCAGGCACCGCTGTTGACGATGATGGCGGGGATTAGTGCCCGGGCGGCGGTGCAGGCGGTTACCGGGCTAGGCGTGGATTTGAAGTGGCCGAATGATTTGATGATTGGCGGAAAGAAGGTGGGCGGGATTTTGACGGAGATGCATGCGGAGCCCGCGCTGGTGAAATTTGTGATTGTGGGGATTGGGTTGAATGTGAATCAGGAGAAATTTGCTGGAGAGTTGGGCGGGGTGGCGACATCGCTGCGCGCAGAGAGCGGGCGGGTGCAGTCGCGGCTGGAGATCCTGGTGCGGTTGTTGCGGGAATTTGAAGCGGATTACCGGCGGTTGGTGGTGGAGGGCTCGGGTGAGGTGGTGAGAAAGTTTGAAGAAGTTTCCAGTTATGCTCGCGGGAAAAAGGTGCGGGTGGCGACGGTGGCGGAGACGTTTTCCGGAGTGACGGCGGGCTTGACGGCGGAGGGGTTGTTGCGGGTGGAACGCGGGGATGGGTCGATTTTTACGGTGATTGCCGGGGATGTTTCGGAGGCGCGGTGAGGTTGTGACAATCGTGCCGGAAAAGGGTGCAGCACGGCGCGCCCGCTGCAAAGGAAAGAAAACGGATGCTGCTGACGATTGATGTGGGGAATACGAATACCGTGCTGGGCGTGTTTCGCAGCGAAGAACTCGTGGCGCATTGGCGGCTTACCACGGCTCGCGAGCAGACGGTGGATGAGTATGGGGTGTTGACGCGAAATCTTTTTTCGCTGGCCGGGTTGGATCGCGACGCGATTGACGGGGTGATTATCAGCTCGGTGGTGCCGCCGGTGAATTGGACTTTGGGAGAGATGGCGAGGAGATATTTGGGGCGGCGAGCGCTGTTTGTTGAGCCTGGAGTGAAGACTGGGATGGCGGTTTTGGTGGATAACCCATTGGAGGTGGGAGCGGATCGGATTGTGAATGGGGTGGCGGCGTTTGCGGAGTATGGCGGACCTTGTATCGTGGTGGATTTTGGGACGGCGATTACATTTGATGCGATTTCCGCGAAGGGCGAATATTTAGGCGGGGCGATTGCGCCGGGGCTGGGGATTGCGTCGGAGGCGCTGTTTGCGCGGGCGGCACGATTGCCTCGCGTGGAGTTGAAGGATCCGGGGAAGGTGATCGGGACGAACACCGTTACGCATATCCAGGCGGGGCTTTATTACGGGGCAGTGGATATGGTGGATGGGATGCTGGAGCGGATGAAAGCGGAGTTGGCAGAGAAGCAGGGCGCCGCGGTGTTGCCGGTGGTGGCTACCGGCGGGCAGGCGAAGCTGGTGGCGCGGGGATCCAAACATATTCAGTTTACGGATGAATTTTTGACGCTGAAAGGGTTGCGATTGGTTTGGGAGAAGAATCCGGAGTTGGTGAAGGGATTGGCGGTGGAACATCGCGCGGCACCAACGCCGGATAGCGGCGGCAAACACGACCCGAAGAAAGCTGCGCGTTAGGTTGCGGATGGCGGACGAAGCGCATACTGGCGAAAGCGCAGAACCCAGGGACGGCGAAGCACAGCAGCAGGACTCCTGGAATTACTTCAACTACTTTACTGAAATCGAAGAATATTTTTGGAAGAAGCGCGGGGCGCATCTGCTGGTGTCTCCTTTGGATTGGGCGATCATGGAGACGTGGCAGAAGGCCGGGGTGCCGCTGGAGGCGGTGCTGAAAGGGATTGACCGCGCGGCGGAGAGTTATGCGCGGTCGCGGCGCGGGGCTGGGAAGGCGATGAAGACGCTGGCGTATTGCACGGATGCGGTGCTGGAAGCGGCGGAAGAGATGAATGAGGCGGCGGCTGGGGCTGCACCTCGGCCGGGGCGGGCGGCGGCGGGGCCGGCGTTTCCGGTGGAAGACTTGCGCGCGTACATGAAAAGGAATATTGCGCAGACGCGGAAGGCCGGGGAGAACTTTTCCGCGGGGCATGCGGGATTGGTGTCGCGGATTCTCGAGATTGCGGCTGGAGCGGAGGCCGCTTGCGGGCTCCTGGATGCGCCGGGATTTGCGGATTTGGAGGACCTGGAGCGGCGGCTTACGGTGTTGGATGATAAGGTGTATGCGGAGGTCACGGGCGATGCCAGCGAGGAGTTGCTGTTGCGGATGCGGCGGGAGATGGATGGGCAGCTGGCGATGTATCGCAGGAAGATGAAGGCGGAGCAGATTGCCCTGGTCGAGAGGCAGTTTTTGCAGAAGAGGTTGCTGGAAGAGTTTGGTCTGGTGCGGTTTAGCTTGTTTTATTTTGCGTAGAGATATTGTGGGGCTTCGCGCGTTGGGGCCGTGAGGAAGCGCAGCACCGCAGCAAGGGCGGTTCGGTGGTGCGTCCGTAAAACGAATCGCACGGACGCGGCGAACGAAGGCTGGGGTCTGAAGACCCGCCACGACAACGTCCGAGAAAATCGTACACAATTTATTAAATTTGGAGCAGAATAGGATACTCTGATGGCGGAAGAGTTACGGTTAGTGATTGAGAAGATGGTTTATGGAGGAGATGGTTTGGGGCATGCGGAGGGCAATACCGTGTTTGCGCCTTTTGTGCTGCCGGGAGAGGAGGTGCGGGCGGAGGTTAAGAAACGGAAGAAGAAAACCGTTTGGGCCAGCGTGATCGAGGTGGCGCAGGCTTCGGCTTCGCGCGTGAACGCGGAGTGTCCGCATTTTGGGACTTGTGGCGGGTGTCATTACCAGCATATTGCGTTTGCGGAGCAGACGCGGCTAAAGATTGGGATTTTGCGAGAGACGCTTTCTCGCCTGGGCGGGATTTCGTGGAGTGGAGAGATTGCGGCGCACACGGCGGATCCTTATGGGTATCGCAATCGGGCGCAGTGGGCGGTGCGCAGCGGAATGCCGCGAGCGCTGGGTTATTTTTTGCCGGAGAGCTCGGTGATTATGCCGGTGGATGTTTGCCCGGTGCTTTCGCCGCGGCTGGCGGAAACGTTTCATTTGTTGCAGGAGATGGCGCGGGGCGGGAAATTGCCCGCGGGGATTCTGGAGATTGAAGCGTTCACGGATTCTACGGACGAGAAAATTGCGTTGAATGTGGCGTTCGAGGCGTATCCAAAGCCGGCGGCGGAATTGGCGGAACTTTTTCGGGCGGCGTTGCCCCGGATCGAGAGCTTGTTGCTTTTGGACCAGAAGAAGGAGCGGTTTGAGCTGACAGGGCCGGGATTCTTGATGCATGCCGCCGGGGGATTTCAGTTTCGCGTGAGTCACTTGTCGTTTTTTCAGGTGAACCGATTTTTGGTTGAGGAGCTTTTGACGGCGGTTACGAAGGGCGCGAAGGGGGAATTGGCGCTGGATTTGTACGCGGGCGTGGGATTTTTTACTTTGCCGCTGGCGAAAACGTTTACGAAAGTGGTTAGTGTGGATGCGAATCTGGCGGCTACGCGGGACTTGTATGCGAATGCGGAGTTCGCGGGTGTTACGGTGACGACGTTTAACGAGCATACCGAGGATTTCTTGAAGAAGCCGCAGGAGCGGCCGGATTTGGTGGTGCTCGATCCGCCGCGCGCGGGATTGGGTGCGGAGGCGGCGGGGAAATTGGTGGAGATGGGTGCGCCGGAGATTATCTATTTGTCTTGCGATCCGTCTACTTTGGCGCGAGATTTGGCCGTTTTGACTGGTAGCGCCAAGAAACCCGCGGAGATCACCGCCGCGGGGCCGTTTTACGAGATTACGGCAATCGAACTGTTCGATTTATTTCCGCAGACATTTCATATCGAGACGCTGGTGCGGCTGCGACGATTGCCATGAGATTGGCGCCATGAGATTGCCGGCCGTAGCGATGGCGTCGGCGTTTGCCGGCGGGATCGCTATCGGCCTGCGTCCGAGTGTGGCGGCCCACGCCAGTTCGCGAGAACTGCTGGTGGGCTTTTTTATTGGCGCAGGGGCGGCGTTGCTGATTGGCACGATTTTTGTGCTACGCGAGTATTTGTGGGCAACGGCGGCGGCCTCGCTCTGTTGCTGGGCGCTGCTCGGAATTGCTGGCGCGTGCATAGCAGAGCAGCCGAGGGCCGCGGACCACGTTATTTCCATGGTGGAGAGTGGGCGGCTGGATTTGCACACACCGTTGCGGTGGCACGGGCGTTTGCGGGATGAACCCACGCGACTGCCTTGGGGTTACGGCTACGAAATAAATCTCTCGGGCGTTGATTATCAGGAGAATTTTGTGCCGCTGCAAGGCGGTCTGCGGGTTAGTTTTTCGGAGCAGACCGATGCAGAGGGGCAAATTGTCGTGGCGCCGGTGGTTGGCGCCAGTGACGATATTTCCGTCGTAACCGAGGCACGGCAACCGCAAATGTTTCGCGACGAAGGGGCGTTTGATCGGCGGGCTTTTCTCGCGGGGCAGAATATTGATTTGGTGGCGACGCTACGTGCGCCCGAGCTCATGGAGCGTGTTTCGGAGGGGCGGGCAGGTCTCAGCGTATGGCTCTCGCGAGCGCGGCGACGGCTGCGAGAGGAAGTCGATGTGCTGTTTGGTGCGCAGCCTCAAGTGGCGGGCGTACTGCGTGCGATGCTGCTGGGAGATCGCAGTTTTGTGGATCGCGCGGAGTCGGCGGATTTCCAGCGGACTGGGGTGTTTCACGTTTTGGTGGTTGCGGGGCTGCATGTTGGGGCCATCGCATATTTGCTTTTTTGGCTTGGGCGGCGGTTCCGGCTTTCGGTGGCAATGACGACGGCGATTACGCTGGCGCTACTGTTTGCGTACGTCGCGATGGTGGGGCAACGGCCGCCGCTCCTGCGCGCGGCGCTGATGGCGGGGATGGTGATGTTTGGCGCGGTTTTTTTTCGGCGATTGGATTTGCTGAATTCAGCGGCCGTGGCGGCGTTACTGCTGCTTGTGGCGCGGCCCTTGCTGGTGGCCGATCCCAGTTTTCAACTCACGTTTGTGGCGATTGGGTGCATTGCCGGAATTGCCGTGCCGTGGCTAGAACGCCGCGTGCAGCCTTATGTTCGCGCTTTGCGCGGCTGGCGGGACGTCGCGCGAGACGCAATTCACGATCCGAAAGCGGCGCAGTTTCGGATTGATTTGCGTTCTGTTCTTCGATGGGTGGCTTCAGGGTTTCCACAGAACTTTTCGAAACCGATTGAGACTCTTCTGGCCGGAGGGCTGGGCTTTTCGCTGAGAATTGTCGAGTTGCTGGTGATCACGCTGGTGTTGCAGATTGGGATGCAGCCGTTAATGACCAGTGAATTCCATCGCGTGACCCTGGCGGCTCCGCTGGCAAATATGCTGGCCGTGCCGTTGATGAGCGCGATGGTACCGCTTGGTTTCGCAACGATTTTAGGCGGCGTGCTCTTTCCCGCGCTGGGACGGTTCTTGGCGGTTGCGCTTGGTTGGCTGACGATGGCATTGCTCAGCACGGTGCGATATTTTGGCGCGTTTGGGCACTGGAGTTATCGCGTGCCCGGTCCGCCAGTGTGGTTGATGATCTTGTTTTTCGTGGCGGGCATACTTCTCGCGGTCGCGCTGCGAACGAAATTTCGCTGGGGAGAGCCGCTAGGGCACGCGTGTGCGGTGACGCTGCTGACGGCTGCGGTGGTGATTGCTACGTTCCCGTTTGCAGCGCAGTGGAATCGTCGGGAGATGGAGTTGACGGTTTTGGACGTGGGGCAGGGCGATTCGCTCTTTTTCGTTTCGCCTGGCGGCAAGACTTTGTTGATTGATGGCGGCGGAGCGTTTGGGGGATTTCCCGGGAGGCCCGAGCGCAATGGGATAGACCCTGGGGAAGAAGCGGTGTCGCCGTACTTGTGGTCGAGAGGATTTAAGCACATCGATTTTGTGGCTGTTACGCACGGGCATCAGGATCATGTGGGCGGGTTGACGGCGGTGCTGGAAACTTTTCAGGTGGGAACACTTTGGATCGGGCGAGAGATTTCGGGGTCGGCGCTCGCCAGACTGGAGGATTTGGCGCGGAGCCGCGGCGTGAAGATCGTGCATGAAATTCGCGGCGAGAAAATAGAGTGGGATGGCGCCGAGGGCGAAGTCTTGTGGCCGGAGTCCGTGATGGGTGATACGGCGGTGGCGGCGAAAAATAATGACTCGATCGTCATGCATTGGGCATTTGGCAAGCGGGCGTTTATGATGCCGGGGGACGCGGAGAAACAAGCCGAGCGGCAGATATTGGCGGAAAGCGCGGCGGAGAGCTTGCGGGCGGATGTATTGAAGGTCGGTCATCACGGCAGCAAGAATTCGACGACCGAAGAGTTTCTGGCGGCAGTGCATCCGCGGGTAGCGGTGATTTCCGCCGGAGAAAACAATCCCTACGGGCATCCTAGTCCGGAATTGCTGCAGCGCCTGGAGAATGCTGGGGTGCGCATTCTGCGGACGGATCGCGATGGCGCGGTGCATATTTTGACGGATGGGAAGCGGCTGGAGATTTCCTGTTTTGTAGCGTGTCCGGAGGCTCCGGCGACTCCCGCGTCAGTGCAAGCGCAGTCGCCAGAGAATTAGCAGAGCGGCCAAGAGCAACAGGAAACCAAGGGCGGCTTGCCACTCGTGGTTTTTTTTGTACTGGGCGAAGGAAAACGCGCCCGCCGACTTTCCAGCATCCTCAGACATTTTTGCTCGTGTGATGCGCGGAAAAAACAGAGGAACCGCTCGAGCGTACACGTCGAACGCTGCGCCGTGAATTTTCCGCAGCTCGCCCTCTTCCCTCTTCATGACGATGGAATAAAACACCACAAAATAGGAGAGCAGTATCGCGGCAGAAAACCAAGCATGCGTGGCCACGCCTGCGCCGAGGGCCAGGATGGCGCTGCCGAGATAGAGCGGGTTGCGCGTGTGCGCGTAGGGTCCGGTAACGGTGAGCGTTTCTTTTTTGTGCAGGTAACCGGCGGCAAAGGCGCGGAGCGCCAACCCGATTGCGCCAACGAGTGCGCCTGCCGCGATGCTGCGCGGCGTTGGGCGTGCCAGCCAGAGGACGACGATGGCCAGCGGATAGCCCAGACGGACTCGCCAGCGAACGAAGAAAGCGGCGCGGTCGGTCACGCGGCGGATCCGAGGAGTTGTTGGACGGCGGCGAAGACTTCGTCCACGGAAATTTTCAGGATGGCGGGATCGGTTTCGTCGATACGGCGGTGATCGCGCACCGCACCTAGGGCGCGCAGCACGATATTTTTCGCGACATCGCTGGCGGCGCCGGCCGCGCCGGCGTTGGGATACGGGCCGTTGCGTTGCGGATCGGTGGGGCCGTAAATGCTAACGGAGGGCGTGCCCAGGGCCACGGCCAGATGCAGCGGGCCGGTGTCGCCGCCGACGATGCACCGAGCGTTGCGGGCGAGCGGCATTAATTTTTCCAGCGTGCCACTGTAGGCGACGGGCTCGGCGTTTCCGCTTCCGGCTTTGATCGATTGCACCAGACTCTCTTCTCCGGGACCGTAGTTTAGAACACAGCGCAGACCGGTGTGATTGCGGATTTGCTGTGCGAGTTGGCCGAAGCGTTCCGGGGGCCAGCATTTGGAGCGCCAGCCGCCGCCCGGACTTAGCAGGATGTACGCGTCGATTCCGCAGTCACGCAGGAGCTGGCGGACAACGGCGTCGTCTTGCGGGGAAATTTGCAGTGTAAATGCCGCCACGGTGCAGGGGGCGCCGGCGCGTTGTGAGAGTTCGCCATTTTGTTCGGCGATGTGTGTGGCTTTGCAACGGACGCGCTCCGTGTACAGGATGGGAACGCCCCATTCGCGGATGGTTTCTGAAGAGAAACCGATTCTTTTGGAAACGCCGCCGAATAAAGGAAGGGCCGCCGATTTCCAGAGGCCTTGGTAGTCGATGGCGATGGCGACTTTTTCTTTGCGAATGCGCGCGATGATTTCGCGGATGGAAGCGAGCGAGCGTGTTTCCGTGGCCCAAATTTCCGTGGCCAGATTGCTGCTGGCCACTAAGGCCTCCCAGCGCGGGTGCGTCAGCCAGGTAATTTGCGCTTTAGGAAAAGACTGGCGCAGCGCGGCAACGGCGGGAAAGGTGTGCACGATGTCGCCGAGCGATCCCAGGCGCACAATTAAGAATCGCGGATCAGGCATTTCGATCCTTGCGAATATTTTCGAGCAAGGCGCGCGTCGAGTGATCTTTGGGGTCGCCCACAATCGCCACGTGAATGCCGAGACGCGCCGCAGTGGCGCGTTCGGGGACGGTGTCCTCGGTATAGTCGGTGCCTTTCGCGTGGATGTCCGGACGAAGTTCTTCCAGAAGTGTTTCCACGTTTGCTTCACGGAAAATGATTACGTAATCGACGCAGCGCATCGCGGCTACCAGTTGGGCGCGGGCTTGCTCGTCGAGGATGGGGCGATTCGCGCCTTTCAACGAGTGAACGCTGGAATCCGCGTTTACGGCGGTGATGAGGATATCGCCTTCTGCCCGGGCGCCCTGTAAATAGCGGACGTGGCCGACGTGCAACGTGTCGAAGCAGCCGTTGGACAAAACAATCCGTTTCTTGTCGCGGCGATGACCGGCCAGAACATCCTTTAGTTGTTCCAGCGTGACAATCTTGGATTCCGCCTCACGCATTTTTTAGGCTGGATCTTTCTTTTGGTTGAGCATTTGGTTGGGAGAGAGCACGGCCGGCTCGCCCGAAATTTCCTTTTGAATTGCGTCGAGAAGTTCACGCTGCGTGATGGTCGCTGTGCCGCGCTTCATCACCACCAGGCCTCCGGCGATATTGGCGATGTGCGCGGCTTCCAGCGGTGGTGCGCCAGCGGCCAGCGCCAGCGTGTACGCGGCCAAGACCGTATCCCCCGCACCCGTTACGTCGACGGCTTGCGCGGCGCCGTGAATGGGAATATGCGTGACGCGGTTGCCCGATGCAAACACCGCCATACCGTCGCGGCCGCGCGTTACCAGCAGCGATTGCAAATTCATGGTGGCTTGCGTGGATTGCGCACAGCGTTGCAATTCCGTGAGGTTTGCGCCAATGGTCGCGTGGTGGAGCGCCTCCACTTCGGCTTCGTTTGGCGTCGCGGAGGTGATTTGCGACCTTGCGTAGGCGTGAAGATTATGGCGCGCGTCGAGCGTGATGGTAAATTTGGATTTTTGTTGCGTGCGCGCTTTATGGACCAACTCTGGAGTGGCGACGCCGAAACCGTAGTCGGAGACCGCTAAGGCGTCCGCTTTTCTCAATTTTATCGCGAGCGCCTCTTGTAGTTTGGCGCGGATATTTTCCGGAAGCGGCGTCGCTGGTTCGCGATCCACGCGCAGGACTTGCTGTCCGGCGGTGTGCGCCCAACCCGCCAGGAAACGTGTTTTGGTAGGAGTAGTCCAGTTCTTGGCCGTGAGGATACCGGAGACGTCGACGCCCATCGATTGAAAATATTCGCGCAGTCTGGCGCCTGCGGTGTCGTCACCGACAGCGGTCACTGGCAGCACGCGCGCCCCTAACGCCGCGAAATTATTGGCGGCATTCGCGCCGCCGCCGGGGACTAAATGAGTGTGGCTGTGGCGAAGAATTAACACCGGCGCCTCGCGGGAAACGCGCGAGATTTCGCCGAACTGAAATTCGTCGGCCACGAAATCGCCCAGCAGGACGATCGTTTTTGCGGAGAATTCCTCGACGTAGTCGGCCAACACGCTTAAGTCCACGGCCGGAGCGGCGGCGTGGGCGCCTAACGCCTCTTGCGAGATTTGTTTTTGCTTGCGGCGCGTCATCTGGGTTGCTCCACGATCCAATCGGCGGCTTCGGTAAGAGTTGGGGCGATGAAATTGGGTTGTATGGGCCAGTCTGCGGCGTGCCAGGCTAGTTCGCCCTCGCCATAACCGGTGCGCACCAGGATGCTTCGGCTGCCGGCGTTGTGAGCCAGTTCAATATCGCCATGCCGATCGCCGACCACGAATGAGCGGCCTAGATCAATGGCGTGTTCGTTCGCCGCGCGCCGCAGCATGCCGAGGTTTGGTTTGCGGCAGTCGCAATTGTCGGCGGCGGCGTGCGGGCAATAGTAGATGGCGTCGAGACGGGCGCCTTGTTCGTGGAGACGAGTGTGCAAAAGTTCGTGGACCTCGTGTACCAACGATTCAGGAAAATACTTGCGCGCTACGCCAGATTGATTGGTTACCACGATTACCGGCAGACCCGCTTGATTCAGTTTTTGGATGGCGGCGGCCGCGAAGGGAAAGATACGTAATCGGCTGCCGTGATTCAAGTAGCCCACCTCCTCGCAGAGGGTGCCGTCGCGGTCGAGAAACACGGCCGAGCGTGATTTGTTCAGTACTTCAGCCACGCGGGACCTCCGCGACACGCCGCTCGCCTGAACGCGACTCGGGGTCGGCAGCGGCGATCCAGGGAATCATCGCGGCTTCCACTGCGGCGGGTTGCACGGCGGTCATGCAACGATGGTCCGTAGGGCAGCGGCGCAGGAAGCAAGGGCTGCAGTACGGTTTTTCCTGAACGATGGCGACGCGTGGCGTGACCGGCGCTGTGCCGTGCGGATCGGTGGGGCCGAAGACGGCTATCACCGGGAGACCTGCCGCGGCGGCGACATGCATGGCGCCGGAATCGTTGCCGAGAAAAATTTGGCAGCGGGAAAGTAATGCGGAAAGTTCGGCGATAGCGGTTTGCCCGGTTAAATTGATCGGCGGCGTCCGCAGATTTGCTGCGATGGCATTTGCGACTTCGGCTTCGGCCGGCGTGCCGAACAGGATTACGTCGCAGCCGGTATGCGTTTGCAAGTGGTTCAGGGTGGCGGCAAAACGGCTGGGCGGCCAGCATTTTGCGGAGCCGTATGAGGCGCCCGCGCCAACGGCGATGCGCAAAATATTTTCGCGGGCGCCGGCGGCCCGGAGTTTTTGTTCGGCAGCGGCGAGTTGCTCTGGCAAAATCCCCAGCTGAATGAATTTTTCGTCGGGAAGTTGCTGCAGCCAGTCGGCGCGGCGCAGCAGTTCCAGGTAATAGAATTTTTCGTGCGCGGGAATTTCGCCGGGCTTCGGGACGGGTATGGCGTCGGTGAGCAACACGCTGCGGCCATCGCGCGCGTAACCGATGCGCCGCGGGATTTTGGCGCGCCAGGTGAGCCACGCGGCGTCGAAAGCGTTTTGCAACAGCAGCGCCACCTGGAACTCTTTGGCGCGAAGTTCGGCGGCCAGCCGTTCGCGACCGGAAAAACCCGCGTGAATTCCCTGTACGTCGTAGGCGATTAATTCGTCGGCGATTTCCTGGTGGCGGTAGATGTCGGCGACGTAGGGACGGGCGAGTATAGCAATGTGGGCTTCCGGGAAACGGGCGCGCACGGCGCGCAGCGCGGGAATGGCCATGATGGCGTCGCCGACCCAATTGGTGGCGCGGATCAGGATTTTCACGATGGCACACCTGCTGCCGCAGCCAAGCGCTGAGCGATTTTCGATGCGATTTTGGCTTCGATCAGCGCCAGAAAATCTGTTTCCTGCGAGACTTCGATGTCGATGATGGCAATGTACACGGGAAATTGTCGCAGCGTGACGCCAGTAAGATTTTGTGCGTCTTTTTCAGTGGTCACAAACGCGCGAGATTTGGATTGCTCGGCGGCGCGTTCAAGTGCCGCGACGTCGGCCGCAGTGTAGCGGTGATGATCTCCGAAAACTCTTTGGCCGTTCGTAGCGATGCGCCAGGTTTCGAGATCGCGGAAAAATTGCTGCGGGTTGCCAAGTCCACAGAAGGCAAAAAATGGGCCTTCGCCGATTTGGCTCGCATTAAGGAGGCTTATACTTTTGTCGCCCAGGATGCGGAAGCCGAGCAACTTCGTCGTTGCCGCAAATACCGGATACTCCGCCAGATGAGAGACCGCGGCGCTTACGCCGGGCTGCGTTTCGGCGCGCGTGAATACCAGAATATCCGCGCGAGTCATCGCGGAGACGGGTTCGCGGAGCAAGCCTGCGGGCAACAGCCGCTCGTTGGTTAACGAACGCGAAGCATCCATTAAAAGGATGTCCACATCGCGTGCAAGTTGCAGATGCTGAAATCCGTCGTCGAGCAAAAAAATGTCGATGGCCTCGCCGTTTTCCACGGCCGCACCCGCGGCAAACCGATTTGCGCTGATGGCAATGGTGGCGCGCTCATCCAGACGGGTGCGAAGGAGTGCCACCTCATCGCTCGTGCCATGTGCTCCGCGATAGCCGCGGCTGAGCACCGCGACGCGCTGGCCTTTCGCGAGGAATTTTTCCGCCAGCCACAGGACCATGGGAGTCTTCCCTGTACCGCCTGCGGTCAAATTTCCCACGCTAACGACCGCTGCGTTTAACCGGCCTTGCGTCAGCCAGCCGCTCGCGTAGGCATGGACGCGGACCCGTGCGATGACACCGTACAGCAGAGACAGTGGCCTCAGAAATATTTGCGCCAGCTTGGAATGTTGCAGCGACCGCCGATTCATCCGTGCACTTTCGCGCTTGACGCCGCCAGCAGTTTGTTGATTTCGCCTGCCGCGCGCTCTGTGGCTCCGCGGCTTTCTTCCACCAGGCGCTGCGCCATTTCGCCCATGCGCTTCATGCGCTGCGGTTCGCGCAGCAGTTCGATCCACGCCACGCCCGCATCTTCCGGGCTGGGCACCTGGATGGCTGCGCCCGCGGCAACAAAACGTCCGGCCATTTCCGAGAAATTTTCCATCGACGGACCAAACACCGGGACTTTGCCAAACGCCGCTGGTTCCAAAATGTTGTGGCCCCCGGAGGTTACCAGCGAACCGCCAACCAGCGCATGGTCCGCGACACCGTAAAGCGAGGCCAGTTCGCCGATCGAGTCCAGCAAGATCACCTTAACGTCGCCATCCAGACGGACCGCGCCGTTTGGTGAAGGACCGTTTGGCGAAGCACTTTTTGGCGACGTCCCGATTGGCAAAGAGGACTGCGACGGGCCCGGAATTTGCAGTGTGGAACGCCGCACGAACTTGCTGTGAAAATCTTCAATAAATTGCGCAGCCGCATCGAAACGCTCCGGTTTGCGCGGAGCCAACACCAGCAGCGCTTTGGGATACTCTCCTTGCAGTGTCCCGAAGGCAATCAATGCCAGCGGCTCTTCCGTGGCCACGATGCTGCCCGCCACGATCACCGGTGAACGGCCGAGGCGTGCCGCTTCTTGCGCGAGCCACCTGGAAATGGGAGTCGATGCCGGTAAGGCGAGGTCATATTTCAAGTTTCCGGCTACGCATACGCGCTCGGCAGGCGCACCCAGGTCACGAATGCGCTCGGCGTCGGCTTCGCTTTGCATCAGGAAAACGCTCGCGAAGGAAAGAGTCTTGCGCAGCAGTGGGCGCAAATAGAAACCGAATACGCCCAGATAACGCTGGTAACGCGCGAAGGAGCGATCCGAGATGCGCCCGCTCACGAAGGCCACCGGAATAGCTTGTCTCGCGGCCTCACGCAGAAAATTCGGCCAGATTTCCGTTTCGACGATAACGATGGCGGCAGGTCGCACGGCTCTTAAGGCGCGGCGCACGGCGAAAGACCAGTCCAACGGGAAGTATAGGAAGCCATCGGCAAAGCTCAAACGCTCGAGGGCCAAGGCTTGACCCGTGAGTGTTGTGGTGGAAACGATCAGGGGGCGATGGGGATGTTCGGCTTTCAGTTGGCGCGCCAACGTAACGCTCGAGAGCACTTCGCCAACGGAAACGGCGTGCAGCCAAATCGCCCCTGCGTCAGACAAATTCGATTTGGCCAGCCCGGGAAAAGAAAATCCTAGGCGCTGGCCGAGATTCGCGAGATATTTTCCGTGGCGCGCGCTCTGCAGCAGCCAGTACGGCGTCAACATCAGCGCCGCCAGGCCCAGCACCAAGCTATAGATTAAGAACACGAATCGTGGCTCCGGTCTCTTCGCGCACGCTGGCGGTCTGGCCAAACGGCACGGCCTCACAGGCACGCAAACGGTACGCAGTACAGGGCAACCCTGCACTTCCCCTGGGAATCGAAGGCGTCAAGATGAGAAAAAAACATTATAACCTGATGCCAAAGGTTCTCATCGCCATTCCGTGTCTGGTGGCGATTTCTCTTACCGATGGCTGGCTGGTTACTTCGCACGCTAGCCCGCCGCAGAGCCCGCCAATCGTTTCGCCGGCCAGCGCGTCAGGCATCGCCGGGCCCGCGCGACAAGGTACCCTGCAGGGTTCGCCGCAGGCTGCATCGCAGACGGCGAAGCATTTCACGCTGCAAACTTCCTCGCTCGAATCCCACGAGGGTGTGACCATCTCCGCGCGGCCCTGGACGCAACCTGCGCAATACAAGGAAAAGTTTCCCAAGAAGTCGCCGTTTACCGGCGGCGTGCTGGCCGTGCAGCTGGCCATTCGCAACGATTCGGAGCAAAGCGTAAAAGTGGGACTCGACCGCATCCGCCTCTCCTTCAATGTGGACGACGACAATCGCCAGGAGTTGCAGCCACTGAAAGCCGAGGAAGTCGCGGATGCCATCTTGCGCCCCGGAGCCAAAGATCCCACCGCGCGCCGCAGATTACCGATCCCCTTGGCCACCACCGGAGGAAACAAAAGTAAGGAGTTCGTGGAATTACAAACTCTGGCGCAGAACGCCGCGGTGCCCACCAGCGTAGTGGCCGCGCACAGCACTGTGCAAGGCCTCCTCTATTTCGGCATGCAAGGCCAGTTCGATCTCCTCAGCACCGCTCACCTGTATATCCCGGACGTAGCGGTCATGGGTAAACAGGACAGCCTCACCTATTTTGAAATCGACCTGAGCCACTAAACGCGTGGATTATTTCGCCGCGGTACTGGCTTCCGCCGTTGCCTTTACAAACTTTTTCGTTTATTTGCGCGCATCGTCCCGCTCGGCTACCATGACTGTGCACACCAATCATTCCAATTAATTTTCTTGAAACGGGCCGATGCTCACTCTCCTAAACGAACTAAATCCAGAACAGCGCCTAGCGGCAGAAACGATGGACGGACCGGTACTGATTCTGGCCGGAGCGGGCACCGGCAAGACTCGAGCGATTACCTATCGCATGGCGAACATGATTGCGAGCGGTACTGCCGCGGAATCGATTTTGGCGGTCACGTTTACCAACAAAGCCGCGCAGGAAATGCGCACGCGCGTTTCCAATTTGCTGTTGCGCGCAGGATTTCCGCCGGCGCAGCCCTGGCTCTCCACGTTTCATTCCCTTTGCGCGCGATTTTTGCGCCGCGAAGCCGCCAACGCCGGATTGCCGCGGGATTTTGCTATTTACGACGACGATGATCAGGTTGCCGCCGTGAAATTGACGATGGCTCAATTGCGCATTGACGATGACAGTCTCACGCCGCGCAATGTCCTAAGCCGCATCAGCTACGCAAAAAATCACGGCCAGACCGCCGAGCAGTTGCGTCGCGAAGCGATCGGGCAGGACGGCCGCCGCATGGCGGATATTTTTGCCGGCTACGAAAAATTGCTGGCGCAGAGCAATGCCGTGGATTTTGACGATTTGCTGCTGCGCTCCGCGAAGCTGTTGCGCGAGAACACCGAGGTGCGCGAACGCTGGCAACGCCGCTTCGCCTACATTCACGTGGATGAATATCAGGACACCAACCGCGTGCAGTATGAATTGCTGCGCCTGCTCACCGGACCGCACCAGAATTTGTGCGTCGTGGGCGATGAAGATCAATCCATCTATCGCTGGCGCGGCGCGGATGTGGCGATTTTGCTCAGCTTTTCGCGGGATTTTCCCAACGCCCGCGTGGTGAAACTGGAGCGCAACTACCGTTCGACGCAAAACATTCTCGACGCCGCGGGCGCCGTCGTGGCCAACAATCCCGAGCGCTTGGGTAAAATCCTGAGCGCCGAAAATGGCGCCGGCGGCAACGTAAAATATTTTGAAGCTCGCGATGCGCAAGCCGAAGCGGAATACGTGGCCGGCGAACTGGAAAAAATCCAGAACGACGATCCGGATCAGACCGTCGCGGTGGAATACCGCACCAATTTTCAATCGCGCGCCTTTGAAGAAGTGTTTCGCCGCCTCGGACTGCGCTACAAGTTGGTCGGCGGTTTCAGCTTTTACGAACGCGCGGAAGTGAAGGATGCTTTGGCGTATGTGCGCGTGGCCCTGCATCCCGAAGACGATATTGCGCTCCTGCGCGTGCTGAATGTTCCGCCGCGCGGCATCGGCAAAACGACCGTGGACGCCGTACGCGAAATGGCGCGAGCCGACGGAACTTCTTTATGGGCGGCCATCGAGAAATTTGTATCTGGCGCCGCCGCAGGGCGCGCCGTAACGCCACTGCGGGCATTTCAGGACTTGGTAGCCAAGTTGCGCGCGGCGCAGGCCGCTCAGCAACCGCCCGATTTTCTGCGTACGTTGCTCGACGAAACCGGCTACATGGAAATGCTCAAGGACCGTAATTCGCCGGAGGACGTGGCGCGCATCGAAAATCTGGAGGAACTCACGCGCGCCGTCGCGGAAAGCATCGATGCTGGTGAATCCTTCACGGATTTCCTGGACGCCGCGGCACTGGTCAGCGACACGGATTCGTTTGAAGGCAAGCCCGGCGTTACGCTGATTACGCTGCACAGCACCAAAGGCCTCGAGTTCGATCACGTTTTCCTAACCGGTATGGAAGAAGGCATCTGCCCGCACAATCGCGCCATCACCGAAGAAAAAGGCATCGAGGAAGAACGCCGTCTTGTTTACGTCGGCATGACCCGCGCGCGAAAATCCCTGACGCTCACACGCGCCGTTTACCGCCGAATTTTTGGCAACGAGCAGCAGATGCGCCAATCGCTAGCCTCGCGATTCCTCGCGGAAATTCCCAGTAATCTCGTCGATACCGTCCGCGGCTCGCTGGCCGAAATCGGCGAGAAGCGCCGCTATGAGCCGGACCCGGAATACTCCTACTCTGCCGATGAATTTTTGCGTCGCGTGCGTGGACAATCGACGCCGGCAACTCCTGCGCCGAGACGAACCTCATCGCCCAGTTCCTTCGGGCGTCCCGCCGCGCGCCGTGGCGCCGACGCCAATCCCATACTAGGCCGCAAAGTCCGCCACCCGGAATTTGGCGTCGGCACCGTGGTAGGCGTCGAAGGCGACGACGATGACGACCGCCGCGTCTCCGTAAGCTTCCCCGGCCGGGGCACAAAAAAATTCATTGAAAAATACGCGCAACTGCAACCTGCTTAGGTGCAATTTCCATCACTAGGGCCCGCCAAGTGCGGCCATCGAAAACGGGACGACAGGTGTCACGGACATGTGTTGCGCAGCGGAGAGTCTCAGGATAGAGTGAGGCTCTCAAATTTAGCCCATATGCCGAGGCGGGCAGGGTCAGCAAGTTGTCCGGCTGCGATCGGAGCGCATGAGTGGCATCAGACCTCTTCCGCCGCAAGAGCATCGACCAACTGTTGTCGGACTGCGAAAATGCTGAAGTTCCCCTAAAAAAATCGCTGGGCTGGCTGAGCCTCACCTCGCTGGGCATTGGCGCGGTAATCGGCTCGGGCATTTTTACGATCGTCGGCACCGCGATTGCCGGCCAAAAGTTCACCGCGTCTTCCATCTTAAACGCTCCGCTTCTGGAATATCTGATTCACCGCTCGCCGTCGTTTGGCCGTCCGGGTGCCGGTCCGGCGATTGCTCTCTCGTTTGTGCTCGTCGCCGTCGTGTGCGGGTTTGCTTCCGTCTGTTACGCCGAACTCGCCGCGATGATTCCGATTGCCGGCAGCGCGTATACCTACACCTACGCCACCATGGGCGAAATCATCGCCTGGATCATCGGCTGGGATCTCATCCTCGAATACGCCGTCAGCAATATGGCCGTAAGCGTGGGCTTCTCCCAGCACATCGTGAATCTCTTCGATTGGTTCGGCTGGCATCCGAATCCGCGATGGATTTCGCCGGCCTACCTTCCCACCGGCCTGCTGGATCTTCAGGGGAACACCATCTACGGTGGAGGCTGGCACTTTGGTTTCAATTGGCCGGCCTTCATCATCGTGATGCTGCTGACGATGGTCCTGGTGCGCGGCATTCGCGAGTCAGCGCGCACCAACAACATCATGGTGCTGCTCAAAATCGTCGCCATCGTGGTCTTCGTAAGCTTTGCCGCGCGCTTGATTCACCCGGCGAATTGGCATCCCTTCGCGCCCAACGGCTGGCCCGGAATTCTCACGGGCGGTTCCATCGTGTTCTTCACCTATATCGGATTCGATTCGGTTTCCACCGCCGCCGAAGAGTGCACCGAACCACAGCGCGATCTGCCCATTGGGATCATCGCCACGCTGGTGGTCTGTACCGTTCTCTACATCGCAGTAGTTGTGGTGCTCACCGGCCTGGTCCGCTGGGACACGCTCGTGGACGACGCCGCGCCGGTAGTAAACACGCTGAAGAAGCTGCATTTCACCGGCGTGCGACTCGTCGTGCTCATCGGCGCACTGATGGGCATGATCTCTTCCCTGCTGGTGTTTCAGCTGGGACAAGCGCGCGTGTGGTTCGCCATGTCGCGCGACGGACTTTTTCCGAAAGTATTTTCGCGCGTGCATCCACGCTACCAAACGCCGGCATTTTCTACTTGGGTAGCAGGATTCGTTGTTGGAATCCCCGCTGGACTTTTGGATATCGGCACGCTCGCGGATCTCTCAAATATCGGCACGCTCTTTGCCTTTGCGTTGGTCGCCGCCGGCGTTTTGATTCTGCGCTATCGCGAGCCGAACCGTCACCGCGCCTTCCGCGCGCCCGGCGGTCCGATCGCCCCCGTCCTCACCATCCTCACGTGCCTGCTGCTGATGGCTGGCCTCCCGATCATGAACTGGATTCGTTTCTTTGTTTGGATGATCATAGGATTGGTACTTTATTATTGCTATGGCCGCCGGAAGAGTACCTTGCGTGCCGCAAATCGCGCTTAAGAGGAATGGCAGGATGCTGCGAAGTCTTTTCAACCGGCTGCTGAAATGGGTGGCAGCGCTGCTGGTCGCGGCCTCGGTGTGCGCTTTCTTTCCCCACGCCGCGCTCGCCTGGGGACGCAACGGACAAAAACTGATCATCAATCAAGCCATCGAAACGCTGCCGCCGGAAATTCGCGGCTACTTCGAAGCCAACCGTGCCGCTCTGCTCCAGCATGTCAGCGATCCGCTGGAAGCCATGGCCAAGTCCACCACGGAGCGCCGCAACCACTATCTTTATCTCGATAAATATGGCCGCTTTCCGTTTGACACGCTGCCGCGAAATTACAAAACGGCGGTCTCAAAAATCGGCAAGTGGAAGCTGGAAGGCAACGGCCTGCTGCCGTGGCAAGTGGGCGTGTACAGCGAAAAATTAACCGAGGCGATGAAGATGGGACACTGGGACGAAGCGAGAATCGACGCCGCCCTCCTGGCCTTTTACGTGGGTGAGACCGACGACCCCTTCCACACGACGGATAATTTTGATGGCAAGCTCAGCGGGCAGGCGGGCATCGACGAACGCTTCGGCAGCCTGCTGGTGGACCGCTTTTCTTCGTTCTTTCCCATGCGCCCAAATGACGCGGCGTTTATCGGAGATCCGACGGATCACGCCTTTGAATCCTGCCTGGCCTCGCACAGCGTGATTGAAAACGTGCTGCTGGCCGACCGCAATGCGCACCTGGGGCAGACGTCCTATACCGACGAATACTACGATCGCTTTTACAATTTATCCGCGGCCATCCTGATTCGCCAACTTTCCAGCGCCGCCACCGACACTGGTTCGTACTGGTTGACGGCCTGGATCAATGCGGGTAAACCGCAACTGCCGCGCTGATTTTTTCTGCGCCGCGCGCAATTTTTCTTCCGATGTAATTTGTCTTGCGAAAGGCCCCGCAAATTGAGCGTCCCCATCCGCATCGCTTCCCTCCCCAAGGCGGAGCTGCATGTCCATCTGGAAGGCTCCATGCAACCCTCCACGGTGGCAAACATCGCGGCGCGCCACGGCGTCGCGGTCAGCGAAGAAGAAGTGCGGCGCCGTTACGCCTACCAGGATTTTGTGGAGTTTATCGAAACGTTTAAATGGGTCACTTCGTTTCTGCGCCAGCCGCCGGATTACGCGGTCATCGTGCGTGATTTCGCCGCGTCACTGCTGGCGCAACATGTGGTCTACGCCGAAGTCACCCTCTCCATCGGCGTGATGCAACTGCGCGGACAGGATCCGCAAGCCAATTTTGAAGCCATGCTGGAAGCTGCCGAAGAATTCGAGCAGCGTGGCTTGCGTCTGCGCTGGGTCTGGGATGCCGTCCGCCAGTTCGGCGTTGAGGCCGCCATGGCCGTCGTCGAGGCCGCGGGACGCTGCCACAGCGATAAAATTGTAGCCTTCGGCATCGGCGGCGATGAACGCAGCATTCCCGCCAGGGATTTTCGCGCAGTCTATGGCCGCGCCGAGGATCTCGGCATGCACCGCTTGATTCACGCGGGAGAAGTTGGTGGACCTGAAAATATCCGCCAAGCCATCGAGCACCTCAAGGTCGAGCGCATCGGCCACGGCATCGCGGCATTTCATGATCCGGCGCTGATGGATTTGCTCGCGGAACGCCAAATTCCGCTCGAAGTTTGCCCCGCAAGCAATATCTGCACCGGCGCGCTCGCTTTGCAACTCGGCCTCGACGCACCCACCATCGAGCAGCATCCGCTGCCAAAGCTTTTCCGCCACGGCATTCCCATCGTGCTTTCGACGGACGATCCAACGATGTTCCACACCACGCTGACGGGCGAGTACGAGAACGCCGCGAAGATGGGCCTCGACAAAGCGGAACTGGAACGCTTGGTGGAAATGAGTTTTACGCACGCGTTCCGCTAGAAGCCGCCGCGCGGCGTCCGGCGCCAGATCGCTTTTGTGAAGCGCCGTTCGCCAGTTATACTGGCGCCATGAAAGCACACGTATGGGTGATGCCAAAACGCACCGTTCTCGATCCGCAGGGCCAGACCATTCAGCACGCGCTTTCCGGCCTGGGCTACGCGGCGGTAAAAGATGTGCGTCAGGGCAAATTTTTCGTGCTCAATCTCGACGGCTGGAGCCGCGAAGAGGCCCAGGAACAAGTGGAGCGCATCTCCAAAGAAGTGTTAACCAATTTGGTGATCGAGGAATACCGCTTCGAAATCGTGGACTGATGCAGCCCGTGGATCGCGATAACCTTATGACTCCTTCTCTCTCGCGAAGCTACCCTGGTGAAGGCTTTTTTCATGTTTTGCTCGCCTGCGCCATGGCGCTCTGCTTGTTCGCCGGCGCTTGCAAGAACGCCAATTCTCATACGTCCGATCCGCAGCTTAAAGGCATCGACGCCTTGCTCGCCGCGCAGCTTCCGCCCGGCACGACATCGGCGCGCGTAGTCAACTTTGTGCACACACGCGGATACGAGCAGCGCACTTCGGTCCAGCCGCATACCCTGGTGGTCATCGTGAACCACATCAATCCCGAGACGGTGCAGCCGGAAGCCGCGCGCGTCACCTTCCGCTTTGATGCCGACGACAAACTCGTCGGCTACGACCTCGAGCCCGCACCCACGCTGCCCATCCGCTGAGCGCGGGACTCTGGCCACATTCGTCACACGCCACCCGGCGCGCCGGCAATCTCCAAACCTCACCGTGTTACGCTGGTAAAGTCACCCAGGAGACGTGCCGCATGTGCGGAATTGTCGGCTATATCGGCCCTAAAAAAGTTGTGCCTGTGATTATCGAAGGGCTGCGCAAGCTGGAATATCGCGGGTACGATTCCGCCGGCATCGCGGTGGTCACGCCCGCGGGTAAGCTGGAAATTCGCCGCGCGTCGGGCAAATTGCGCAACCTGGAAGAGGTCATTCGCAAGTCCCCGATGGATGGAACATATGGCATCGGCCACACGCGCTGGGCCACCCACGGCCGTCCCACCGAAGAAAATGCCCACCCGCATCGCGATTGCACCGGGCAAATCGTGGTGGTGCACAACGGCATTATCGAAAATTATCTGGAACTGAAAGAGCGGTTGCAAAGCGAAGGCCACAAATTCGTCACCGAAACGGACACCGAAGTCGTCGCGCACCTGGTGGAAAAACACTCGAAAGGCGGCCTGCCGCTCGAAGAAGCCGTGCGCCTGACGCTCAAAGAGCTGCGTGGGATCTACGCGCTGGTGTTTCTCTCCGCCAACGATCCGCACAAAATCGTGGCCGCGCGGCTCGGACCGCCTTCGGTAATCGGCATCGGCGAAGGTGAATATTTTGTAGCCAGCGATATTCCGGCGTTGCTGGAGCACACGCGCGAAATTTTCTTCCTTGTCGATGGCGACATCGCCGTGCTCACGCAGAACGGCGTGCGCGTGATGAACCACGACGGCCTGCCGGTGGAACGCCCGACCCAGCACGTCAACTGGGATCCCATCATGGCCGAAAAGGGCGGTTACAAGCATTTCATGCAAAAAGAAATTTTCGAGCAGCCCCGCGCCGTGCGCGACACGCTGCTCGGCCGCATTTCGCAAGAAACCGGGAAAGTTTTTCTAGGCGAAATGCAAATCACCGATGAGCAATTTCGCAAGTTCGATCGCGTGCGCATCGTGGCCTGCGGCACCAGTTGGCACTCCGCGCTCGCGGGAAAATTCATGATCGAGCGCCTGGCACGGCTGCCCGTGGAAGTGGACTATGGCAGCGAATTCCGCTATCGCGATCCGATTCTCGACGCCAACACGCTCACCGTGTGCATCAGCCAGTCCGGCGAAACCGCCGACACCCTCGCGGCGCAGCGCGAAGCCAAAAGCAAAGGCTCGCCCACGCTGGCCATATGTAACGTGATGGGCTCGATGATCACGCGCGAAGCCGCTGGAACCATCCTGACGCACGCCGGCCCCGAAATCGGAGTGGCTTCCACGAAAGCCTTCACCGCGCAATTGACCGCCTTGCTGCTGCTGGCCATGCGCCTCGGCGAAGTGCGCGGCAAACTTTCCTCGGAAGCGGCGAAAAATCTGATGCTGGAGTTCACGCGCATCCCGCACAAAATCGAACAAGTGCTGCAGACCGACGCCACCGGCTTCTATGAAACGCTGGCGCGGCAATTTTTTCGTTACACCGATTTTCTGTATCTCGGCCGCGGCATTCACTACCCCATCGCTCTCGAAGGCGCACTGAAGCTCAAAGAAATTTCCTACATCCACGCGGAAGGCTATCCCGCGGGAGAAATGAAGCACGGCCCCAACGCGCTGATCGACGAAAATCTACCGGTCGTGGTGCTGGCCACGCGCGATGAAAACGATCCCGCTTCGATGACCCTCTATGAAAAAAGTGTCTCCAACATTAAAGAGGTAAAAGCCCGCGACGGCATCGTTATCGCCATTGTTACCGCCAAGGATCATCTGGCGCGCGAAGCCGCCGACCACATCATCGAGCTTCCTCCGACCCCCGAGTTGCTCGTGCCGCTGCTGGAAATTATTCCGTTGCAACTGCTGGCCTATCACATCGCCGTGCGTCTCGGCTGCGACGTCGATCAGCCGCGCAATCTCGCCAAATCCGTTACCGTCGAGTAGCCTGGGCAATCGCGCCCGTTTTTCCGCCAGCCCTTTTTTCCGCTAGAATGAATTTGTGAGTTCTGTTCTCTCCATCAGGCCCATCGTTTTCTTTGCCGCGGCTCTCGCCTTGTGGCTGAATTTCACGTCGGCTATTGCCGTCCATGCGCAAACTGTTGCGCCGCCCGCCGCCACTGCCGCCCTCCGCCAAGTTTCCACCGACGGATTAAAGTCTCTGCCAGAACCGGTTGTCGTGGCGCTCAGCGGCCTCGCAGTTGGCACGCAAGTCGGCCGCGCGGAATTGCAAGCGGGCGCGGATCACTTGGTGCAAACCGGCCTGTTCACCACCGTCAATTACGATTTTCAGACCCATCCCGACGGCGTAACCATCACGTTTCACCTGCAAGAATCACCGCGGCTGCCGGTCTACTTCGACAATCTGCCGTGGGTAGCGGATACGGAATTGGCGGACGCCATTCGCCGAAAATTGCCGTTTTATGACGGCCAGCTTCCCACCGCGGGAAATATTCTCGATCAGGCCACCGATGCCGTCTCCGCGCTCCTTGTCGCGCGCGGTCTCCATGTGGTCATCGAACATCAGCCTGTGCCCAATCCCCTCGGCGAAGGCGACGTTTTGCAATTCCACGCGCAAGGCGCATCCATGCAGATCGCCGGCGTCACCTTCAGCGATCCGGCGCTGGCGGCTTCACGGGTCATTCAGCAACACTTGGCCGAAATTGAAGGCAAGGAGTATTCGCGCGCCACCATCGAGCTTTTTCTCGCCGAACAGATCCGCCCGTTTTATTTGCAACAAGGCTACCTCCGCGTAAAACTCGGCCCGCCGGAAGTCCGCCTCACCGGAGATCCCAATCAGAAACTCCCGGAACGCATCCCGGTGTTCATTCCCATTACTTCCGGAGCCATTTATCAATGGAAGAGCGCGGAGTGGCATGGCAACAGCGCGCTCTCGGAAGCCGCGCTGAATAGTTTGCTCGGCGAAAAAACCGGCGCCGTCGCCAACGGCATGGAACTCGAGGCCGGGTGGGAACGCATTCGCGAGCAATATGGCCAGAAGGGTTATCTCGAAGTGAAAATTGACGCCGCGCCCGCGTACGACGACGACGCGCGAACCATCTCGTATGCCGTGAGTATCGAAGAGGGGTCGCCTTACCGCTTTGGCGCACTGGTGCTCTCTGGTCTGTCTCTCGAGGGCGAGCGGCGGCTCAAGCAGTCCTGGCTGATCGCGCCGGGTGCGCTTTTTGATAAGGCCGTGTTCGAGGAGTTTTTGGCCAGGCTGGAAGTGCACCCGGCAAACGTTTTTGGCGATCTTCCGGTCCACTACGACAGTGTGGGACACTGGTTGCAAACCGATCCGAAAAAGGGCACGGTAGACGTGCTCCTCGATTTCAAGCACTAGCGGTTAAGCTTCGGCGCAAACGATGAACGCTTTCATTCACATTCATGGGCAACCCGCGACCGCCCCGCAGCCGCAATCGCGGCCGCTAACCTCGGCGGAGAAAGAGCAAGCGCTGCTGCAGCGCCTGGCGGAATTGCCTTCCGTCATTGTGGCCCTCTCCGGTGGCGCCGATTCCGCTTACCTTGCCTGGGCCGCACATCAGGCGCTTGGCCGTCGCGCGCTCGCGGTCACCGCCGTTTCGCCAAGCTTCGCTGCGCACGACCGCGCCATGGTCGAACAATTCGTCGCCTCCTGCAATCTGCGCCACGAATATGTCGACACCCACGAAATGGAAAATCCCGACTATCGCGCCAACGCCTCCGACCGCTGCTACTTCTGCAAAGATGAACTCTTCAGCGTCCTGGACGAGCTGGCGCAAAAAAAACAGTTCGCCGCGGTGGCCTACGGCGTGAACGCCGACGACACGCTGGACTTTCGCCCCGGCCACCGTGCCGCCACCGAGCATCACGTCGTCGCTCCCCTCCTCGATGCCGCGCTGCACAAAGCCGAAATTCGCGAACTCTCGCAACGCGCCGGCCTCCCCACCTGGGACCGCCCCGCGTCGGCATGTTTAGCCTCGCGCCTGCCCTATGGCACCGAAGTCACGCCAGAGCGGCTCGCGCTGGTCGCGCGCGGTGAAGAGGCCCTCCGCCAACTCGGCTTTCGTCAATTTCGTGTCCGTCTGCATGACAAACTCGCCCGCGTCGAAATCGCGCCAGAGGAAATGCCCCGCGCCTTCGCGCCAGAAATGGCCTCCAGCATCGCCAAACAATTAAAACGCGCAGGTTTCACCTACGTTGCCCTGGACCTCGAAGGCTACCGCCAAGGCTCCCTGAATGAATCGCTGTCCACGCCGCCCGCGGTAAAAGTTGCATCCGGAACATAATTCCTATATTTCTCGTAACTATAAGTGTAGGTCGGCCCGCGCCGCCAACGTTTCACGCAGTCTCGAGCCCGACGGAGGATGGATGAATCTTCACCGCCAATTGGCAACCGCACTTACCTCATGCGCGATTTTGGCGCTGGCCGGCGGTTGCTCCAGCGGCCCCAGCGTCAGCGGCAGCTTTGAACGAACCTACACCGTCACCGGCCACACCCGCATCGATCTCAGCAACACCTCCGGCGACGTAAGCATTACCGGCAGTGCCGACGGAAAAGTTCACGTGCATGGCGACGTGCGCGTTTGGGGTTCCGGCCTCGCCGACGCCAACAAAAAATTAGCAGACATTGACGGAAACCCCCCGCTCGAGCAAACCCCGGACGGTGTGCGCATCGGCAAGGACTCGATGCGCGTTCACAACGCCAGCATCTCTTACACCATTGAAGTACCGCGGGACACGGAAGTCAGCAGCACCACGGCTTCCGGAGCGCAGTCTGTGCGCAACTTGCGCGGGCCAATCAAACTGCAGTCCGCCTCGGGCGCGGTACGTGCCGAAGGGATCGACGGCGAAGCGCAACTGGCGAGCCTCAGCGGCACGGTCTCGGCCGCCAACATGGGCGACGTGGTGCGCGCCTCCAGCGCCTCGGGAGACGTCGCCGTCTCCGGAGCCAAAGGTGACGTTCGCGCGCGTAATGAGTCCGGCAACATTCAGATCACCAAACCCGGCGCGCGTGTGGAATCCGAAGATAGCAGTGGCAACATCACCGTGCAGGGCGCCGCCGCGGACGTAAAAGCGCACTCGGTCTCAGGAAACGTGACCGTCCGCGGAAATCCGTCGGCAAACAGTTATTGGGATTTAAAAACGATTTCCGGCGCCGTGGAAATTGGTCTCGCGGCGGGCTCCAACTTCCATTTGCTCGCTGAATCCACCAGTGGAGACATCCGCGCCGATATTCCGATCATGATCGAAGAGCAGGGCAAACATTCCCTCCGCGCGCAGATTGGCAGCGGTGGCGGCCGCGTCGAAATGCACACGGTCTCTGGGGACATTCGTCTCACGCCCGCGAATTAAGAATCCTTTGTAGGGGCGCAGCCTTATCCCGGGTACCGCGAAGGACTCCTGCGCCTCAGCTTGCCCAGGCGCTCCATCGCCGCACCCTGCGGTTTGCTCGGAATTCCGCTTCACACACAAAACGCCACGGGAACGTTCGCCAATTCCGTCGTAAGCTCGTAAAATAATCGGCATGAAGCCGCAGTCCCTCTCGCCACTGCGCTCGCGACCCGCTATCGCATTGCTGGCGTTGTGTTTCACGCTATCCCTTTATTCGATCCCCTGTGCGCAAGCAGCCCAGGCTGCGGCAGCTCAGAATCCCGCGACGAATGTCGCGCCAAGCTCGCCGGACCCCGACAAATCTGCCGCTCCCAAATTTGTCGCGCCACCGAAACAAACCCCCGAAGAGGAGCTGCAACGGAACATCGAAGCGGCCGGCAGCGATCGCGCCGCGCTGGTCCGCAACCTCGAAGCCTTCCTCAACAAATATCCGGAGTCCCAGCAGCGCCCGCAAATTTATCGCGCGCTCGTCGAAGCCGATCTGCAATTGCAAGACAACGCCCACGCCACGGAATATGCCGAGCGCCTGGTCGCACTCTCGCCGGAAGATATGTCCATGACGCTGCTCGCCATTCAATTGCTCGAACGTAACGGCGACGAAGCCGCCCTCAGGCGCGCCACTTCCTATTCCACTCGCGTTCTCGATTTCGTACGCCAGGATTCTCCCGATAAACGCTCGCCGCGCGTTTCGCTGCAGGATTGGGACGCGGAGCACAAGCGCGACGAAATGTCCTTGCTGATGCTGCGCGGAAGGCTGTTCATGAAATTGCAGCAATCCGATTTCGCGCGCCGCGACTTCGCCGCCAGCTATGCGTTTTCGCCCAACGCCCAGGCCGCGGAAAAACTGGGCGAACTCGCGGAGCTGAACCGGGATCCCACCACCGCGATGCAGCAATATGCCCGCGCTTTTGCGCTGTCGGAGAATGCCCAGGAGGGAGTGAACCACCGCGAAATTCGCGACAAACTTGGCAATGTTTGGCGGCAAGCGCACGGCTCGGACGTGGGATTGGGCGATTTTTTGCTGCAAACCTTCGATGAAGTGTCCGGTGCTTCCGGCCCCGCGGCGGTGAAACGCAACGCCGAGGCAAAAACGGCTTTCGAGTTTACGTTGCGCAAAGCGGAAAATGGCTCATCGTTTCCCTTGCAGCCGCTAAAAGGCAGGGTGCTGGTGCTGAGTTTCTGGGCCACCTGGTGCGGGCCGTGCCGCGCCCTCGCTCCGTTGCTCGAACATGTGCGCAGAGAATTTCAGGACGACGGCCAGGTCACCTTTCTCGGCGCCAACTGCGATGAAGATGAATCCCTCGTCGCGCCATTTCTCGCCGTCGAGCATCCCAAAATGACCATGGTCTTTGCCGACGGCCTCGACCGCCTGCTCGCCGTGACTTCCTTCCCCACCGTCGTGGTTCTCGATCGCGATGGAAAAATTGTTTATCGCTCCGAGGGCTACGGCGACGACGCTTTCGAGAAGGACCTAAGCGCCGCCATCCGCCACGCCGCCGCGGCCACCTTCGACCCACCCGCCAAATCCGCACCGGGCCAGTAGCAAAACATTCGATTCGCCGACAGCAAGCCGCATTTCAGGAACGCGCCGCACTGCGCGCTTCCGCAACGCCCCGCGCGGCAAGAATCGTGTTCACATGAATGCGCACCGTGTCTTCCAACCGTCGCGCATAGCCGCCCGCAAGCGTGGTCGTTACGGGAATGTCGCGTTGCCGTGCTTCCTGAAAAACCCGCCGATCCCGCTCCTGCAATCCCTTTTTGCTCAGCGACAAACCACCGAGTTGATCCTCGCAATAAGGATCCGCTCCACCCACATAAAAAACCATGTCCGGCCGAAACTCGTCCAATCCTTTTTGCACGGCCGGCAGGAGTATTTCGAGATATTCGTCGTCCTCCACGCGATCGTCGAGATTTAAATCCACCGTCGACGGCGGTTTGTACGCCGGATAATTATTCAGTTGATGGATGGAAAGCGTGAACACGGATGGATCTTCCCGAAAAATATGCGCCGTGCCATTGCCGTGATGCACATCGGTATCCACCACCATGGCTTTCCGAATCGCGCCGTCGGCCTGCAGCCGGCGAATCGCCACGGCCACATCATGAAGCGCGCAAAATCCTTCGCCGTGCGCCGCATGCGCGTGATGAAATCCGCCGCCCAGATTGCAGCCTAAACCGTCGCGTAGCGCGCTCTGCGCCGCAAGAATCGTGCCGCCTGCGGCAAGCCACACCGCGTCTGCCAATTCCTGCGAATAGGGCACCTCCAGCAACATCGCTTCGCTGGCCGTCAGCGTCCCAGTTTTTAATTTGTGGACCCACTCCGGAGTGTGCACGCGTCGAATATCCTCGTCGCTCGCGGGCGCAGGCTGAAGAAAATCGTCCGGTGCGGCGATGCCTTCGCGCAAAAGCGATTCGGCAATCAAGCGGAATTTGTGCGATGGAAAAACATGCGCGCCAAGATGCAGGTCGTACCCAGGATGGTAGATGAGCTTGAAAGGCAGCATGGCCAAAAGCGCAATCGGATTTGCCGCGAGCGCGCCTCGTAGTTTGTAGCGCAGGGCGGAGTCCACATCGCAAAACCCGGCTCGGCACGACCCGAGCCGCTAGTTCTCTCGCTCCAAAATAAAATCCGGCAACGTCACCAGCGCGCGCGCGTACTCCGATTTACCGTGCCCGTTCAAGCACGCCTTCGCCCGGCCCGCATAGTCATGCGCCAGGGCCCGCGCCCGCTCCAGCGCGCCGGAATCGTGCACCAGCGCAACAATCGTCTCCGGCTTCACGGAATGAAACTCTTTCTCTTCGAGCACCAGCGCCACCAGCGCACGCGCCTCGCGATGCCCGTTTTCCATGGCGTAAATCAGCGGCAGCGTGACTTTGCCTTCTTTTAAATCGCTCAACACCGGCTTACCGAGCGTTTCCGCCGACGCCGTGAAATCCAGCAAATCGTCCACCAACTGAAACGCCAGCCCGGCGTTGCGTCCATACTCCGCCAGCGCTTCTTCTTCCGCGCCTTCAAGGCCGCCGAGTACCGCGCCCAGCCGCGCGCAGCCGCTGAAAAGGCACGCCGTCTTAAAAGTCGCCAGTTGCAGCGCTTCATTTTCCGTAACGTCGATGCGCCCGATTTTTGCCAGTTGCAGCAGTTCGCCTTCCACCATCTTTTGCGTCAAATCGATCAGCACATCGAGGATACGAAAGTTGCGTTCTTCCAGCGCCATCTGAAACGACTGCATGTACAGCCAATCACCGGCCAAAACGCTGCGATGATTTCCCCAGCGGGAATTCGCCGACGGCCGTCCGCGGCGCGTATCCGCCCCATCGATCACATCGTCGTGAATTAAGGTAGCGCTGTGCAGCAGTTCCACCACCGCAGCCAGCCGAATCGCTCCCGGACTGCGCTTCCCTGCCGCAAAACCGTTGCACAGCAAAAGCAGCGCGGGCCGCAGCCGTTTGCCGCCTCCCCCGAGGAGATAGCTGGTCAGCTCGGCAACCGGCGCGAAGGCTACCTCGCTCTGGCGTGCGAGTTCCTCTTCCACCAGAATGAGGTCGTCGCGAACAAGGTCAAAAATCTCCTTAGCCGTGAGCAGGGTGATGACGTTCCTCCAAATTAGAGCGCTAGGGCGAACGGCCGAAAGGCGCGGTCGGCCGTACTAAATGAGTACCAAAAAATGCGCGAACGGCGTTCCGCAGGGCTATCCATGCGTCGCTACAGACCGAAAAACCGCCGAAAATTCCCTGCTGTGGCGGCGGCAAATTCGTCTGCTGGCAAGTCTCTCACATTCGCGAGCGTGCGCGCTACTTCCGCCACGTAGGCCGGCTCATTGCGCTTGCCGCGAAAGCCCTGCGGTGCCAGGAACGGAGCGTCCGTTTCAATCAAAATATTCTCTAATGGCAAAGCTTTCGCAACGTCGCGAAGATGCTGGGTTTTCGGATAGGTCGAATTGCCCGCAAACGAAATCATAAAGCCCATGTCCAGCACCCGCCGCGCGTCTTCCAGCGTGCTGGTGAAGCAATGCAAAATCCCGCCCAGCCCCGTTCCGCGCCAATGCTCGTCCAGCAGGTTCAGCGTGTCGGGCCAGGCATCGCGGCAGTGAATGATGATGGGCAGTTTCGCGGCGCGCGCCAGCGCCATTTGGTCGCGAAATACTTGGTGCTGCGTTTCGCGCGGCGAATGGTCGTAAAAATAATCCAGCCCAATCTCACCCCAGGCGATCACTTTTGCGTGTTTCGCCAGTTCCGCAAGTTTTTCCAAGTGCTCCGGCGTAACGTCCTTGGCCTCATGCGGATGCACGCCGACGGACGCGTAAATCCAGTCATGCTGCTCGGCAAACGGAATCGCCGCATCCATTTTTTCGGGTCCCGGCCCGCTTCCGATAGCCAGCAGCGTCCTCACGCCAGCCGCCCGCGCCCGCTCAAGCATGGCCTCGCGGTCCTCCGCAAATTGCGGAAAATCAATGTGCGCGTGTGAATCAATCAGTTCCATAGTTTCGGTGGCACAGGCGCTCTTGCCTGTGCGGCGTTAAAGCAAACCGCGATGTCGTCCGCCTGGCAATCACGATCCGGCCGGGTCGTGTTGCAACCGCACACAAGCAAAAGTGCCTGTGCCACCACCGCCGGTCACCGCAGGCGAGCGCCAACCTCGACGTCTTCGTCGGGGAAACCGGCTAGGACTGGGCGGCCCTCGGGACCGACCGATGCGGCCACGATCATGCCGTTAGACTCGACGCCACGGAGTTTGCGCGGCGCAAGATTCACCACTACGGCGACTTTGCGGCCGATTAATTTTTCTGGCTCGTAGAATTGCGCGATGCCCGCGCAGATCTGGCGAATCTCCGTGCCGATGTCGACGGTTAGTTTCAGCAGCTTGTCCGCGCCGACGATGCGCTCCGCGGTTTTGATTTGTCCCACGCGCATCTCGACCTTCGTGAAATCGTCGATGCTGATTTTTTCGCTCGCGGCTGGCGCAACGGCCGCTGACGGGGCGCCCGCTGCGGCAGCGGTTCCCGTCGGGCTGGCCGGTGTGCTGGCGGCAACGGGTGAAAACGCGTTCTGAGTTTCGTTTTCCATGGCTTCCATTCTCTCCTGAGCTTCCTTTTTGTCGATGCGTGGGAAAAGCGGTTGTGATTTGCCAAGCGCGGTGCCGGGCGCAAGTTGGCCCCAGCGCAGCGCCCCTAAATCTTGCGCGCTAATTTTTCCAGTGAGTCCGAGAACGGCCCAGACTTTTGCGGTGCAATCCGGGAGAACCGGGTGTGCGAGCGAGACGACAACGCGCAGAAGTTCGGCGGTAATCCAAAGTACCGTGCCGCGGCGTTGTTGTTCGGCGTCGGTGTTGCCGCCGGACCACGGTTGCTCGGAGGTTAGATATTTGTCGGCCGCGCCGATTACCGCCCAGATTTTTTCCAGCGCGTGGCTGAACTTCAGCGTTTCGTAGTTTTCCAAAACCTCGCCGATGGCAGATTGCGTTTCTTTGGCGAGAGCCTCGTCCTGTGGGGCGAGCGCCGATGGTTTCGGAATCTTCCCGCCAAAATATTTCTCAATGAGCGCCGCCGTGCGGCTGGCCAGATTGCCGAGGCCATTCGCCAGATCGCTGTTGTAGCGCTGGATGAGCGCGTCATAGCTGAAATTGCCGTCTTGCCCAAACACCGTCTCGCGCAGCAGGTAGTAACGCAGGGCGTCCATGCCTAATACATCCACGATCGGGCGCGGGCGAACCACATTGCCTTTGGACTTGCTCATCTTGCTGCTGTCCATCAACAGCCAGCCGTGCGCCCATATCTGTTTGGGAATCGGCAGCATGGCGGCCATCAGGAACGCGGGCCAGTAGACGGCGTGAAAGCGAATAATTTCTTTGCCCACCAAATGCAGATCCGCGGGCCAATAGTCGCGCTGCGCGTAGTTCGGTCCGCCCACGGCGGTGAGATACGCGGTCAGCGCGTCAAACCATACGTAAAAAACGTGCGGTTCTTCTCCGGGAACGGGAATGCCCCAGCGAATGCTGGTGCGCGTGATGCTCAGGTCGCGCAGGCCGCCTTCGACGAAACTGAGAATTTCATTTTTGCGCGCTTCCGGCTGGATGAAATTGGGGTTTTTCTTGTAAAAATCGAGCAGCGGTTTTTGGAACGCGCTGAGTTTGAAAAAGTAATTTGCCTCGGTGACGGTTTCCGTGGGACGGCCGCAGTCGGGGCACGGTTCGCCGGCTTTAACGTCCACGTAGGCGTTGTCGTAAATGCAGTATTGTCCGGTGTAGTGTCCCGGATAAATAAAACCGTTTTCGCGGCAGAGCTTGAAGAGCCACTGCACGGTGTGCGCGTGCTTCAGATCCGTGGTGCGTACGAATTCGTCGGCCTGCAGATTTAGGTCTTCCCAGAGTTTGCGCCACTCCGCGGCCATTTTGGCGACATATTCGGATTCCGGGACGCCGGCTTTTTGCGCGGAGCGTTCCACGTTTACGCCGTGCTCGTCGGTGCCGGTGGTCATCACCACGTCGAAACCGCGCATGCGTTTGTAGCGCCGGATGGTGTCGCACACGATGGTGGAATACGTGTGGCCGATGTGCGGCAGGCCGTTCGTGTAATAGATTGGCGTGGTCAGGTAGTATTTTGGTTTGTCGGCCATTTTTTAGAATTTCGTTTTAGCAAACAAAAGTACAAATAAAATCAAAGGCAAAATCAAAAACCTTCACGGTCAGGTTTTGACCGCGCCGGGACCGGGCGCAGCATGTTGCGTCCCTGCAAAGTCAAAGGCTTTTTGCGCCGCGGCGATTACGGTTTGCAGCGGGACGTCTTTTTCCACGGCCAGCTTGCGGCAGTCTTCGTATTCCGGTGTGGCTTGCCGGATGTGGCCGTTTACGCGCGCTACTTTCATGCGGACCTCGCCGTAGCCGGTCGTCACCGTTACGGATTCGCGCGGCAGAACGCGGCGCTGGGCTTTGAACGTGCGCGCGCCAATGGTGGTCGTCTCCGCGAAAATCAAATCCATCAAGTTTTGCGTGTCCTCTGGCTTGCACAATACCGTTAGCAGCGTGCCCGGACGATTTTTTTTCATTTGCACCGGCGTGGTGTAAACATCCAGCGCTCCGGAAGTCAGGGCGCGTTCCTGAAAGTGGCCGTAAATTTGCGGGTTCATGTCGTCGAGGTTGGCCTCGATGATGGCGATCTCTTCGTCGAAGCCGAAGGGTGCACCGGCTGATTTTTCCGCAGCTTCGCCGATCATAATGCGCAGCACGTTGGGTTGATGTTCCAGATCCATGGTGCCCGCGCCGTAGCCGATAGCGGAAACGGTCATCGGCGGCTGCGGTCCAAATAAATCGCAAAGCGTGGCGACAATCGCCGCGCCGGTGGGCGTAACCAATTCCTTTTGCACGCCATTCGAGTAGGTCGGCTTGCCTTGCAACAGGCGAGCCGTCGCCGGCGCCGGCACGGGCAGAATGCCGTGCGCCATTTTTGCCGTGCCGCCGCCGACGTTGAGCGGCGAGCTGGCAAAGTTCGCGATGCCCAGCGCGTCGAAGCCGATGCAGGCGCCGACGATATCGACGATGGCGTCGACTGCGCCGACTTCATGGAAATGGACTTTTTCGAGCGGCGCGTCGTGCACGTAGGATTCGGCGCGGCCCAGTTTTTCAAAAATAGCGGTGGCGCGTTCGCGAACCTGTGGCGCGAGTTTTGAATTTTGCAGTATTTCCAGGATTGTCGACAGGCTGCGATGCTTTTGTTGATCTTCGGTTTGTACCTTAACGTAGGTAGCAGCCATGCCGTTTTTCCATACTTTTTCAGAGGACAGCGTCCAACCGGGAACGGCCAGCGACTGAAGCTCCGAGCGCAGATACTCGACCGGACAGCCGGCGTCGACGAGCGCGCCGAGGGTCATGTCCCCACTGATTCCGCTAAAGCAGTCAAAATAGGCTAGTTTCATAGTGGTCCGCCACCTAGCGGCGCGGCCGGCACCGCAAAATAACGTTGTGGAGGCAGCGAGACGATAGTATCGGCGGTACTCGGGTGTGTCAAACCTCGGCACCGGCCCGTACGACGCGGGTGGAAAGGTAACGAGGGTACCCCCACCCCTATGTGTTTTTGGCAAAACGTGCGGGAGCCATTGATTCCAATAGAGTTACGCCAAAAGTGAAATGGCAAAACGTGCGCAAGTGTAAGAAAACAAAGGGTCGCGTTTTTTGCGAGCGTGTGGATCGCGTGAGTGGAAGTACCCTGAAAGGAGCGCGAAGAGATGAACACAGGGTATAGTAGCAGACAAGTTACTACCTGTCAAGAGGTCGTTTTGACGGTGGACAGCCCGAGGGCACCAACGGCGTGCCGCGTTCCGGAAAAAGCGCCCTCCCCGACGGGAGTCCGGGTAAACAGAAGGCAGCCGCTACGACGGCAAGACATCTCGTATACTGTTACGTTTTGAGGGTGGGGTGAGGGATCCGTGTACCAAACATTGAAAGAGCGGTTACGGGTGGCGCTGGCGCGGCATATTCGCGCGACGTATCACGTGGAGCTGGGCGTGGTGCTGGAACGGCCGCCGAAGATTGAGATGGGAGAGGCGGCTTCGCCGGTGTGTTTTGAACTGGCGAAGAGGTTGAAGAAGGCGCCGCGGATGATCGCCCAGGAGATTGCGAATGCGTTCCCCAAGGTCGAGGGTGTGGCACGGCTAGAGGTGGCGGGGGCCGGTTATCTCAATGCTTATTTTGATCGCGGGGGTTTTTGGAAAGAAGTGGAGAGTGGTGAGTCGCGAGTGGCGAGTGAAGACAATCCTTCGGCGTCAACCGGCGAGAGGGCTACCGGGACGACGGCCAGCGGCGGGAAAATTATTGTAGAGCATACGAGCATCAATCCGAATAAGGCAGCGCATATCGGGCACGTGCGGAATGCGGTGCTGGGCGACACGCTGGTGCGAATTTTGCGGCATGCGGGGCATCGCGTACAGATTCAAAACTACATTGACAACACCGGAGTGCAGGTGGCCGACGTGGTGATTGGGCTGCTGTGGATGGAGAAGCGGACGCCGGTGAGCGTAAAGATGATGGCCATGGAGCCACATTTTGATTACGACTGCTGGGATATCTACGCAAAGGCCACGCAATTTTTTGCCTCCGACAAAGTCAACGCCGCCAAAATGCGCGGTGAGACGTTGCGGGCGATTGAAGAGGGCCGCGGTGAAGAGGCGGAAGTCGCGGAGGTGGTGGCGGATGCCATTGTTTCGTTTCACCTGCGGACCATGGCGCGACTGGGAATTTATTACGATTTACTGGCGCGCGAGAGCGAGATTTTGCATTTGAAGTTTTGGGATGCCGCGTTTGAAATGCTGAAACAATCGGGCGCGATTGTTTTGGCGACTACCGGAAAGATGGCGGGTTGCTGGATTATGCCCGCGGAAAAGGAGGTTGAAGAGGTAAAGGACGCAAAGGAAGCAAAAGAAACTGCGGCGGACGCCGAAGACGGCGACGAAGAAAATATTCAGGACAAGATTATTGTGCGGTCGAATGGAACGGTTACTTACGTTGGAAAGGACATTGCTTATCAGCTTTGGAAGTTTGGGTTGCTCGGAAAGGATTTTCGTTATGCGAAATGGAAGGACGCGCCCGCTGTGGAAACGGTATGGGCCACGACCAGCGGGAAGGGTGATGCGCAGGCGCCGAACTTTGGCGCCGCGGCGACCACCGTTTACAACGTGATCGATGCGCGACAGGCGTATTTGCAGGATGTGGTGGCGCAGGGGTTGCGCGCGCTCGGACATGCCAAGGAAGCGGCGCAATCGATTCATTTTGCCTATGAAATTGTGGCCTTGACGCCGCGTTGCGCCGCGGAACTAGGCTACGAATTGACCGCGGAGGAGGCAGCGAAGCCTTACGTGGAAGTCAGCGGACGGAAGGGTCACGGGGTCAAAGCCGATGATTTGATCGACAAGCTGGAGGCCGCGACATTGGCGGAAGTGCGCGAGCGCCATGCGGACATGAGCGACGACGAACAATTAAAAACCTCGCATGCCATTGCTGTCGGTGCGCTGCGATTTTTTCTGCTGAAATTTACGCGCAACTCGATTATTGCGTTCGATTTTGCCGATGCGCTCAGTTTTGAAGGCGAGACCGGGCCGTATTGCCAGTATGCGGTGGTGCGCATCCGCGGGATCCGCCGTAAAGGCGTGGAGGCGGGTGCGGCGGAGATTACGGTCACGCAAGAGTCGGCAGCCTCTCTGCTCGGTGGCGCTTCCGGGAACGAATTGTGGGAATTGCTGCTGCTGGCGGGTTCTCTGGATCAAGCTGTGGAACTGGCGATTGGCGGGCAGGAGCCGGCGTTCGTGGCCAAATATGCGTTTCAACTGGCGCAGGCGTTCAATCTGTTTTATCACAAGTTTCATATTTTGTCGGAAATGGACGAGCAGAAGCGCGGATTTTTGCTGCGGTTGACCGAGTTCGTGGAGCGGCAACTGGTGACGGCGCTTTCGCTGCTGGGAATTGAAGCGCCCGAGAAGATGTAACGGGAGTGCGCGGTGTTACTGGATTAGTTCGCCAGCAAGGCTAGACTGTGCGCGGCGGCGATTGCAGCGGGATTATTTGGTGTCGCGGAGGAGGATGATGTCGGCGGAGCGGGTGCCGCGGACCACGTAGAGATATTTGCCGTCGGGCGACCAGCGGAAGCCGGTCATCACTGGAGTCGTGAATTTTGTGATTTGCTGGTACGGGCCGCCTTCGATGGGCTGGCGCCAGACGTTGGCTGCGCCCCGGCGCAAAAGCGAATAATCGATGGCTTTGCCGTCGGGGGACCAGTCAAACCATGCGGCGCTCGCGGGAACATTATCAAAAAGATAGCGCGGCTTCCCTTCCCCGGCGGGGCCAAACTCGAAAGCCATGCGCTCCGGAGGACCGGCGACAAAACCAAGAGTGGCAATGGTCTTGCCGTCCGGTGAGAACCGCGTGCCGCCCGCGGCAGTAAGGATGTCCAGCTTGAGGGGCGGCGAAGACGCGTTGATGTCCTGCAGCAGCAGGTTTGGCGCCTGCCAGAACACGAAGGACTTGCCGTCCGGGGAACAGTTCGGGTACAAGGCACGCTTTCCCTGGCTTAAGTGCGTCAGCTGCACGGGATTTCCGCCGTCGGCGTCGGCCTTCCAGACGTTCGCGGCATCGTCGCGGGTTTCCGAAAAAATCAGCGCGCCGCTGGGCCCGCAATCGAGCAGCGACAAGATCTGACGTCCGGGAAAAAGCGCGGCTTGCCCGGAACCGTCGAGGTGCATCGCCAGAGGCTGACCGTGTTGATCCGAAATAATCAGGCGATTGCTACCCGCGAAATTAATGCGCCGCGGCTCACCGTTGAACGCTATCTGCGTGGCGTGATCGGAGTTCCCTGCCGGCGCGACCCACAGCTCTTCATGGACGGCGGTCTGCACCGCGGCAATGGTTTTGGCGTCCAGAGTGATGCCCAGAGAGGAGAGGCCGTAATTGGTCAAATCGTTCGTGACGCGATGAACCTCGCCTCCGGGATAGGAAATGTACCAAAGCTGGCCCGGAGCACTGGGAGCAGGTTCGGCCATCACAAAGAGCAGGCCGGAGCCGTCCGGTAACCAAGCAGAGCGCCCAGTGTAGTTGCGAGTCTCATACAGCGTGCGAGCGGCGCCATCGGAAGTCGCCACCGCAATCAAGAAGCGTTCGCCGGAATTTCTCCAATCCGCCAAAACGATGGTCTTGCCATCGGGAGACCATGCCGGCGCAATCAAACTGGCTGCCGAGGTGATGGACGGGAGCGAAGTTAGTTCCTTTTCACCGCTGCCATCGATATTGGCGACGACGACGTGCAATTCCAATTTGGTGGGATCACCGCGGATGAAGGCCAGGCGTTTGCCATCCGGAGACAGTGCCGGAGCGGTGTCGGCGTCATGAATAATGGACTGCGGCTGGCCGCCGAGAACGGGCATTTTGTAGATATCGCTGTAGCCGGCGTTTTGCTTATTGGTGCGGCTGAAAAAGACGTAGTTCCCGTCCGGAGAAAAGGTCAGGCCCCAGTACCTGGTTTCTTCCGGCGCCAGAACTTGCACGTCGCTGCCAGTTTCTACCTGGCGGACATTGAGGCTTTCATTCGCCCCGTCCGCGAGGACATACACAACGTATTGACCGTTGGGAGAGATGGTCACCGAGGCGGCTTTGCCGGATTGCGTGAGCGGGGCGATGCGCATGTTCTGAATATCGAGCGTGATCTGGTGAGAGTTGAATTTGTACGCGGCGAAAATAATGGCGGCGACGACCACCAGCGCGGCGAGCAGGCCGGGAATCAGCAGGCGACTTTTTGCGGCGGCGACGGGCGTACTTGCGGAGGCGGCTAGCGAAGTCGCGCCCGATTGCGGCGGGAGCGGAACGCCGCCGCTGGCGCTGGCGAGTTGCGCGGAGGAAATCGCCGCGGCTGCGCCACTCGCGGCTCCCTGCGCCGAGGAGATCGCTTGAAACCGGCTCGAACTGGTGTCGCGCTGCAGGCGCTTCAAGTCCACGCGCAGTTCCGCGGCGCTTTGGTAGCGCATGGTGCGATCTTTTTCCAGCGCCTTGTTGACGATACGCTCGAGTTCCGCGGGCATTTCAGGATTGAGGCGCACGGGTGCGACGGGCGAGCGATTTAAGATCGCGTCAAAAATGGCAGCGGAGGTGGCGCCTGGAAACGCCGGGCGCCCCGTGCTCATTTCGTAGAGCACCACGCCAAACGAAAAAAGATCCGTGCGCGCGTCAAGATCCTTGCCCAGCGTTTGCTCGGGCGACATGTACGCGACGGTACCGAGGGCCACGCCGGGGCTGGTGAGGTTGGCTTCATCGGTGGTGGCCGTGCCGGTGCTCGCGCCGGCGGGACCGTGGACGACTTTCGCCAGCCCGAAATCGAGCACTTTGGCCTGCCCGCGATCCGTAACGAAAATGTTCGCCGGCTTTATATCGCGATGGATGATGTTTTCCGCATGCGCCGCGTCCAGCGCATCGGCGGATTGGATGCCCAACTCGACCAGCGTGTCCGTCGGAATCGGGCCGCCCGCGATGCGGTGTTTGAGCGTCTGGCCCTTGAGCAGCTCCATGACGATGTAGCGGCGTCCGTTTTCATACTCGCCGATTTCGTGAATGGTGCAGATGTTGGGGTGGTTCAGCGCGGCGGCGGCGCGCGCCTCGCGCAGAAAGCGGTCCAGAGCAATTTTGTCCCGCGAAACATCCTCGGGCAGAAATTTCAGCGCCACCATGCGGCCAAGCGTGGTGTCTTCCGCTTTATAGACGACGCCCATGCCTCCCCCGCCAAGCTGCTCGATAATGCGATAGTGCGAGATCGTTTGGCCGAGGATGGCGTCGGATTCTGTCACGGGAGCAAAGGCATCTTAGGGTGCGCACGCAGTGAAGTCAACGGCACGGCCACGCGTGCGTTACACGAAAAGGCGCGGGATGGGCTACTTGGAATAACGCGCGAGCAACTGCTTGAAACGCGAGTCGTCGCGCAGTGTCGCGAAGGCGGGATCGGCGTTGATCGCCGCAAAATCGCGGAAGCCCAGGTCAAACGATTTTTGCAACATCGCTAAAGCCTTTTCCTTATCGCCATTGCCGGCGTAGAAGGAACTCATCCAGTAGTTGTCAATCTCGGCTTTGAGCCTGGATCGCTTCAGCATCTCGGCGATGGCTTCGGCATAGCGTTTTTGCGCGCCGAGCGCCTGGGCTCGTCCGAGATCCGCGGCGTCCGCATTTCCGCTCAACTCCTCGCAGCGGTCGAAAGCGGCCCCGGCTTCCGGATAGCGCCCCTGTTCGTAAAGCGCGCGACCAAGGTGATATTGCGCGTAGACGAGCGCCGGGTTCAGGCGAATGGCCTCGCGCGCGGCTTTTTCGGCTTCCACGGGATCCGGAGGGGTGCGATAGCCCAACGCCCAGGACAAGGAGTCCCACGCCAGCGCGTTGTCCGGCTCCGATTGGGTGGCCAGGCGAAAATTGCCCGCCGCTTCCTCATACTTGAAGTGGGCTCCCAGGTTGCGCCCGCGCGCGACGTGCGCCTCCGCCAGTTGCGGATCGATGGCCAAGGCTTGGTCGGCGAGTTGTTCGGAGCGCACCAGATCAGCGGGGTCGGAGTTCACATCGCGGTAAAAAAAACCCTCCACGGCGGAAAGCCCCGCGAGGGCCGGAGCGTATTTGGGATCGAGATTGAGCGCCGCTTGAAAGTGTTTTCGCGCGTTCTCCAGCGCTTGCGGCTGATCCTCATGCGAAAGAAACGAACGGCCGATCAGGAATTCTTCATACGCCTGGGGATTCTGCGTGTAGCGGCGCTGCACCGCCTGCTGATCTTGGGGCGTCAGATGCAGGTTCAGCGCTTCGGCGATTTTCAGGGCCACTTGTTCCTGCAGCGAAAAAACATCTTGCAGATCCCCGGTGAAATCGTCCGCCCAAGTTTGAAAGCCGGTGGTGGAATCAATTAATTGCACAAGGATGCGCACTTGATTGCCGGCCTTGCGTACGCTGCCTTCCAGCAGATAGCGCACGCCCAGCTGATGGCCGATGTCCGCGGAAGATTTTCCGTCAAGCTTCATGGCGGCGCTGGCATCACGCGAGGCTACGTCGATTCCCTGCATTTTCGAAAGCTTGGTGGAAATCTCGTCGGCCATGCCATCGCTGAAATACGAGCTGTCCGCTTCCGTGCTGAGATTTTTCAGCGGCAAAACGGCGATGGAAGGCCGTGCGGCCGCCACCGCACCCGATGGCGAGGAATTTTTGCGGTGCCAGAAGTAGCCCGCGGCGACAAGCAACAAAACCAGCGCCACGGCGGCGACATTCGCCAGGCGGCGATTCAAAAAAGTGGTGCCTCGCGCCGCGACGGGGGCCGGCGCAGCCGCCGTCGCTTGCCGGCCACTCGAAATTTTTACCGCGGAAACCTGTTCGGCAGAAGCGGCGACGGAACTCGAAACGTTCGCTTCCGAGAGCGATGCAATACCGGGCGACACCGCGGACCGGCCCGAGGACTCGCGCCGTAGCCGTTTCAAATCGGCGCGCAGTTCCGCGGCGGACTGGCAGCGCAGGTCGCGATCTTTTTCCAGCGCCTTGTTGATGATGCGTTCGAGTTCCGCCGGAGTTTGCGGATTCATCCGCGCCGAAGGCAGCGGCGCGCGGCGCAATATGCCATCGAAAATCGCGGCGGAGGTGTCGCCCTGGAACGGAAGCGTTCCCGTGGTCATTTCGTACAACACGATGCCGAAGGAAAAGAGGTCGCTGCGCGCATCGAGTGCCTGGCCAAGCGCCTGTTCGGGAGACATATACGCGACCGTGCCCAGCGTGCTCCCCGGGCTGGTGAGAAATTCGTCTTGCGATTTATCACCGGTGAGCGTGGCGTTGTCGTGCGGATCGGCGGCGCGATTCAGTTTCGCCAAGCCGAAGTCCAAAATTTTCGCGTGCCCGCGCGTAGTCACGAAAATGTTCGCGGGCTTGATGTCGCGATGCAGGATGCCTTTGCCGTGCGCGGCGTCCAGCGCATCCGAAACGTCGACGGCAATGTCCAGCAGACGCTCCAGTTCCACCGGATTTCCACCGATCAGATGTTTCAGGGTCTGGCCTTCCATAAATTCCATGATCAGAAACGCGCGGCCGTCTTGCTCTCCGATGTCGTGCACCGTACAGATGTTGGGATGATTCAGCGCGGAGGCGGCTTTCGCTTCCCGGCGAAAGCGTTCGAGCGCGGCGGGATCGCTGGCCAGCGCTTCAGGAAGAAATTTTATGGCCACGAAGCGCTCCAGCCGCGTGTCTTCCGCTTTGTACACAATGCCCATGCCTCCGCCGCCAAGCTGATCGAGAATTCGATAGTGCGAGAAGGTGTGGCCGAGAATGGGATGAGATTCGGTCAAGGGAGTTAGGGAATCTTAGGGTGGGTGTGCAGTGAAGTCAACGGGCGCCGCGGCGGGTCGGCGAAGCGACACATCGCTTGCAGCGCTGCGCCACGCTGCAACAAGCACCCTAGAGCAGCACACGGCCGGGTCTTTCCAACCACCCGCTTTTGTTGTTCAATGACTCATCGATATTTCCACTGAGGTGCCGGGATGCGGCTGATGCTCGCTCGCTGGCTCTTGCGCTTCTTCTCGCGGGCATGTGGGCCAGTTCCTGTACCGCACCGTTATCACTGGGTTCGGGAGCTGGAATTGCAATTTACGATGCGAGTCCCGCGCACCTTTGGAATCGCCTGCATGCCGCACTCTACGTCCGCGAGGATATCCCCAGCACCGCTCAGGTTCCGGACGCTCTAGACCCGCCGCTGTGGCCCAACACGCAATATTTGCTGGCAAAACCGTCGCACGAACGCCTCCTGGGAATTCTCGCCGATCCGTCCGTCAGCTGGAAGCAGGACCGCTTCGACTGGGGCGTCCTGACCGGCTACTGGAAAGCCAGCGCCTCACCGCGTTAGTCAAAACATCACACGCTAACGGAGCGCCTGCGGGCAAAATGTACGCGAGTTTATTTTTACGTTTCGGGTCAGCTTCCGAGTAGCCGACCACCCGGAGTTGGCCAGACCAGTCAATACAAGGGCGTTTCCCGTTACCGATTCGCACGGTCGCTTAGGTTGCATCACTGTTTGCGTTTATGTACTTTCGCCCTGGTTCCCGCAGGCGCTTTCCTCTGCAATTTGATCTGATTGTAATTAACGGCGGCACGGACGAGATTTTTTAGAGCACGCTGATTAACCTTATCGCCCTCGAAAAAATCGATCGCTCGCCACACGTTGCCTTCGAGGCCCGCGTTGAAGAGCTTGTCGGGATCTGGCAGGCTCGCCCCGTGGGAAAAGGTGAGCTTCACCTTACCTTGGTGGGGGTTTGCGACTGCGATCATTCCGTCGTGAGACCACACTGGGCTTCCCCGCCACTTCCATTCCTCGATTATCTCCCGGTCGGCGTCAAGGATGGTCTTGCGGATGCTGGCGAACGTTTCACCACGCCAGTCCGTGAGTGTTGCGATCAGCTCGTCAATACGTTCCGATGGATTCATTGGATCATCGACCTCCCTCTCCTGACCTTACCTCGACGGTTCATAATGCCGCTTTCCGCAGACGCTTGCGCTACGCAACCCTGTAAACAGGGCCTGGCGTTGGAATTAAGCCGCGCTGGCGGTCGTCTTGAATGACTCGTCAGGCCGTTCTGTTCGAAATAAGTCGTCGAACAACATGGCCTTTCCACATCCACAACCCTGAAATCAGCAATACGGGGAAAAAGACATACCGAATAGACCAGGCGTAGTTTGGAGTATCCGTCGGTGAATCATAAATGTAACCGAGTATCGGAATGCCAGCAATAATGTGAATCCAGCGAAAAATCGAACGTCTGGTAGCCTCGTTCATGGTGAACCTCTCCTCCATTTATCGGAGACTCTGCGTCATTCAAGACGCTTGACCCGCCTTGGGCGGCCAATTGGGCGCTTCAATGCCGAACTGCTTTGCGTACTCCGCGTTCAATCGTTGCCAGCCGAACTTCATGGCCTCAGGACCAACAATGCGTCCGATAGGAATTCCGCCGAGCAGGTGATCCAGAACATCGAAACAAATGTGCCACCCGGCAGCACCCATGGCGATAAAGCGGTGACCGATGTTGGTCCACAGCGTGAGGCGCGTGCCGCCAACAATGGGTTCGAGTTCCCACCGCATCTGAAAGTCACCCCACTTGTACTCAAGCACCTTGGGGGCATCGGCTCGCATCACCTTTGTTTCGGTCACGCGTGGCGCGGGTGCTCCCACCGTGGTGAGCTTCACCGTGTTTCCCACTGTACCCAAGCTTCCATCGACGTCGAAGGGAGCCCACTCGTGCAGGTGCGCCGGAACGGTTAGCGCCTGCCACACTTTCTCAGGCGAGTGGCGCAGCTCTCTCACCAGAATGAGCGTCCACTTCTCTCCGTCCTTCCGAATCTGCGCCCCGCTGGCCGGGCCCGGTGCGTACTGCTCGCGATAGGTCACCTTGTTCTCCTCAGCGTGAATAGCGTGCCAGCTGCGTGAGCTGAATCAGGTTGCCGCAGGTGTCCTTCAGCATCGCAATCATCGAGGCAGTCACGTCGGTGGGCGGCATCGTGAACTCGGCGCCGCGAGCCTTGATCCGCTCGTAATCGCCGTTGATGTCGTCAGTGAAGAACATTGCGGCGGGCTGGCCCTGTTGAAACATTGCCTGCTGATACGCTTTGGCCGCGGGGTTGTTATTCAGCGCCAGCTGCAGCTCAGTGCCTTCCGGCTCCTCGGGCGAGGCCACCGTCAGCCAGCGATATGGGCCCTGACTGAAATCGGTCTTCTTGGCAAAGCCGAGTACCTCCGTATAGAAGCGCAGGGCCTGGTCCTGATCATCCACGTACACGCTGGTTACTTTGATTTTCATTTCGTTTCTCCTTTATCACGCTCGCGATCCGGGTCGCGTCGTCTTCTCCTTGTGTTCATTTTCGTAGCCTGATCCATTCGGTCGAGGTGGCGTTCCAGAGCATCCACGTGAGCGGACCAGAAACGGCGAAACTGCGCCAGCCAAGCATCCATCTCTTGAAACGGTTCGGGTTTCAGCCGGTAAAGGCGGCGCTGCGCGTCCACCGTGGATTCGACGAAACCGGCCTCTCGCAGCACTCGCAGGTGCTTTGACACGGTCGGCTGCGGCATACGAAGTTGACGCTCGATCTCTCCAACCGACTGTTGTGATGAGACCAGGAGGGTCAATATCGCGCGGCGGTTCGGCTCCGCAATGATTTCGAATACAGATTCCATGGCCTTAATATACTCCACACGGTATATACGTGTCAAGGCATATAAAGACAGGACCCAAGCAACGGTTTCGGCCGGCGTGCGGGGCAGTAGCTTTTGTACCGGGAAGCCGGCTTGTAGGAAGTAATCTCGGCTCTGGGCATCGACGCTGGTTCAATGCGTAGTGGGTGTGCCGTCAGACCAATGGTCTACCTTTAAGAGAAAGATGGTCATCCGGTCTTCGGGGACATTGCCGGCAATCGCCGGCACGCCCGCCAGATTGGCTCCCCAGCTTTGAGCCGCGTCACCCGGAACGAACCACATCACGTGCGGATGCCAGTGTATGTCATCGTCGCTGAGGTACTGCTGCTTTGACATCATGTAGCACATCGCATTCGGCTCCAGCGCCGGCCATTCTTTACTTTCCAGTGCCGATTTTACCGCCCGCGCGATTTCCATCCTTGATTTTCCCCCGAGCACGAGTTTGGTCTTCATCAGAACAATGGGTAGATAGGTCCTCGCGGCTGGCGCATTCACGCACATCGGCGCCCTGACTTTGGGATTCCAGAACTCCGCATCATCCGTGGTCTTGGCCCACGACCGCTCAACCAGACAGACAAAGCCATTGCCGCCCGTCACTGCGGTCGTGTATCCGTCCGGCGCCAGCACCAGCACCTCCGCTCCGCCTGAAATGGAAGCCGGAGCAGCACTGCGAGCCAAATCGATTTCGGAAGCCTTCGCCGGGATGAGGTACTGATCGAGAGGCGCCGCGGCCGGATACGGAGCCGACTGCGCCTGCGCTCGTACCTGCCGGGTTGCGTCCGGCAAGAGGATCCCCACCAGGAGTAGCAAAAAGATCAGACTCAGCAACGTTTTCTGCATGGGATTCTCCAGTACACGGATTCTCCGCTTCCGGTCCGCGCATGACGGCCCCGGTATCGGGACGCAGCTATCGTGCGGACAAGTAGAGCACAGAACGGCAGTCGATCAACACCAGTGCTTTCATTTTTAGACTCCCTTCCGTCGCGCATACCTTCAGAGAAGATCTTTCTGTCCATCGCCCTATTCGAAACTTAGCACCTGTTTCGTTTTCGCCTGTCTGGCAGCCACCCGGCTGTACGCGTCCACAGCTTTTTCAAACGGAACGATCTCAACCTGCGGTGGTTTCAAAACCCCCGTCTCAAAACCGGGGTGGAGCTCGGCGGCGATTTCCCCAACCTGTCGCGGCGCCAATCCAAAACTGTCTACTCCAATCAGCCTGGAGGAACGGTGATAGAAGTCGATGAGGTTGAAACTGACGCGTGGTTCTCCCGCACTTGAGATAACCACATGTCGTCCCCCGAATCCGAGCGAACGCAACGCCGGCTCAAACATGGGGCCGCCCACTGTGTCGAAGACAGCATCGACTCCTCTTCCCGCCGTCAGTTCGAGGACCCGCTCACGAAGATCTTCGGTTTCCGTATTGACCACTGACTCCGTACCGGGAATCGGATCGGACCTCATGTCTGCGCCAATAACGCGCGCCTGCTTCCAGTTTGCAATCTGTGTGGCTGCTTGTCCCACCGCGCCCGCGGCGCCGACAATGAGAATGGTTTCGCCAGCTTGAATTTGAGCCGCACCCACGACAGATGCCCAAGCGGTAATGAACGGAACCCCGATTGCCGCCGCCTGCGCCATACTCAAAGACTTCGGTTTGATTGATAGGGTCTCCGCTGGGACAACGACATATTCCGCGTGAGATCCATCATGGATGATACCGAGACTCGAGGAACTCCCCCAGACCTCTTCGCCTTCGTGCTGCTTCCCCTTTACGACAACGCCCGCAAAATCGCGGCCGGGGGTTCGCGGCAGAGTTGTGTTCTTGAAGCGTCCCGCGACATTCCCAACGTCGCTGGGATTGATCGCTGCCGCCTTCACGTGAATCAGCGCTTCTCCCTCGCCCGGCTCCGGAATCGCAACTTCTTCGATTCGCAACACCGACGGCGGCCCAAACTCAGCAAATCGCAACGCCTTCATTCGATTGGTCCGTGGAGATAGGGTCATGAACGGCCTCCTGCGTGTTTTCCATACAAATCGACGCTAGAACCTGTGATGTTTGAATGCTATGACATGATTGCAGCAATTTAGGACAGACCTGCACCGTGTCAACCTACCGTGATGAGGCTTTACCACACTTGCGTGGCACCACAGCGTAGGCGGATGGCCCGCGTTCGTGAACACGAACTGCACGGCGAAAGAGTTGCTCAAAGCGGCAATTAATGTTGCGGGATTTCACGAAGCAGGGTGTGGTCGGCTCAGTTGCCGAGGAAGGCTTCAGTAGCCGAAGACGGGTTCAGTAGCCGAGGATGGGTGGCGCGAGTTGGCGCGTTGCTTGAAGAAGATTTTCGTTGACGCGCGCGAGCGGAACTCCTTACAATCTCCTTCCCGGCAGAGAGGTTATACCACCGGTAGCAGATCGTGGGTGAACGAATGCCCAGCCATCCTGTAACTAAACGCCGCTCACAACGCTTGGTTTCCCGGCGTCCCGCCAGCTTGGTTGTCAGCCTGGCTAGCAAGCAAACACGGCTTCCTTGTCTGGTGCTGGAATCTTCGAAAGAAGGTTTCCGCGTACGCGGAAGCTTAAACCTGCGCCGCGGACAAACCATCGAACTGATCCTTGATAAAGGTATGCCCGTCTGCGAGCAGTGCAGCGTGGTGTGGGTCGGCAAAGCCGGCACGAAACACGAAGGAGAAGTGGGACTGGAAACCATGCAGACATTCAGCCTGCAGTCGCCATAAGCGTTCCGTTCGGTGTGCTTCTCGCGTTTTTTTCTGCTTCTCCCTTATCCCCTCTGCACCTGCCTAAACATCATTGCCTCGCGCGACGAAACTAGTGTGCGTCCTTTTGCCAGTTGAGGGTCGCGGGGCGGCCGTTGCGAAAGGAGCCGGTGGTGCTGATCGCGCCGTCGCGGAGCGTGCCTTGGAGGCTGATCGAAGCTATGCGCTCGCCGTCAGGCGTGTCGTTGTGCATCTCCAATTCGATGGCGACGTCGCCAGCCTTCGAAACATTGCCCGTCATGACCATGACGATTTTTTTCTCGCGGCCCATGAACCACTGGCCGGCCATTTTTGTGCCGCTGATGGTGCCCGAGCTGCGGAAACAGCGGTGGGGCTCTTTTTGTGTCTCCGCAAAACAGACAGGGCCGGAGTAGGCGCCGTCGAAAGAGTGTGTGGTGACGCCGGAAGTAGCGGCGGAACCCTTGGCATTGCGTGGCGTGCGCGGTTGAGGGGCAGGCGCCGCAGGATTGCCTGCGACGGAGGATGAAGAGCTCCCGGCCGGCTGCGGCGGCGCGGCCGCGGACATTGCCATGCTCGGCGATGCGGTTGCGCTTGATGGTGTAGCCGTGGTTGAAGGGGCAACCGAAGACGAAGTTACTGATAGTTGGGACGCCGCGGCGATGGCCTGCGCATGTTCTGCTTTGCTGCGCTGTTTGACGGTGTAGGCCCAATAGCCACCGCCCGCGAGGAGCAGCACTACGGCTGCGACGATCCATTTCGAGGCATGGCTTTTGCGTGCGGCTGGCTCCGGCTGGGTTGCGGGAAGCACGCCAGCTCCCTCGACTTCCGAGATGGAAAAGGTGCGGACGGGCTGCTGGATGTTTTTGAAATTTTTCTCGCCGAGCGATAGGAACGAGAGAGAGAGTTTATTGCGGATCTGATCGTGCACGCTTCCGGAGATGCAGATGCCGCCGGGTTCGGCGGCGGTTTGCAGACGCGCGGCAACGTTTACGCCGTCGCCCATGAGATCGGCGCCCTGAAGCATTACGTCGCCGAGATTGATGCCGATGCGGAAGCGGACCTGGCGATTGGGCGGCAACTTGTCGTTGAGGGTGCGCAGGGCGGCCTGGATGTCGGTGGCGCAACGCACGGCTTCCACGGCACTGTTAAATTCGGCGAGGATCGCGTCGCCGGCGGTATTGAAGATGCGGCCGCGATGCATGGTGACGAGCGATTCAAAAACTTGCTTGTGGCCGCGAAAGGTGTGCAGCGTAGCTTCTTCGTCTTCGCCCATGAGGCGGCTGAATTCGGCGACGTCGGCGGAGAGAATGGTAGCGAGTTTGCGTTCCAGTGACTGCGGATTGCTTTGTTCGTCGGCCATGATGGGCGCTCCGGATGTACGGTTCGCTGCGTATCATACTGGAAGTTGGAGGTTAGAGGTTAGAGACTAGAAGTGGGAAGGCCGAGGTTGGGGGTTGGAAAGATAGAGAGTAAAGAGTGGAAATCGGGGACCTCTGGGTCGTTTTGTAAGTGCACATTCTAATGGAGTTACGGAGATTCTGGCTCGTAACCGATGATTCTAAGGGCCTTATAAGTTGTGCAGAATCAACACTTCCGAGGGCAATAATATACTTGACTAACCACGGATTCTGTCTTATGCTTGGTCCATTATGGACAAGCCGAAAACACTGCAGCAAGCCATCAAATACTTCGCAGACGAGCAGGTCTGTATCGACACCGTAGCGTCTCTGCGCTGGCCCAATGGCCCGGTATGCCCGAAGTGCGGCCATGGCGAGCACTACTACCTAGCGACTCAGAAGCGGTGGAAGTGCAAGTCCTGCAAGAAGCAATTCTCCGTCAAGGTGGGCACCATCTTTGAGGATTCTGCCATCGGCCTAGACAAGTGGCTTATCGCCCTGTGGCTGCTCGTAAACTGCAAGAATGGCGTCTCCTCGTATGAGATTGGCCGCGATCTCGGAATCACTCAGAAGTCCGCGTGGTTCGTCCTGCAACGTCTGCGCTTGGCATTGCACAATGGCAGCATGGATAAGCTGGGTGGCGAGGGAAAAGAGATTGAAGCGGACGAAACCTTTATTGGTGGCGCGGCCCGCTTCATGCATCCTGAGCGCCGCAAGCGCATGATTACCGAACGCGGCGTTAAGGACAAAACAGCGGTCTTGGGTATCCTCGAACGCGGCGGACAGGTTCGCGCCAATGTCGTTCCCACGCGACGCAAGAACGTCCTACAAGGGCACATCGCGGCACACGTCAAAGCAGGTAGCGCGATCTATACCGATGCACTGCTCTCCTATCAGGGGCTACGTGACCGCGACTTCGCGCATCAAGTTGTTGACCACGCGGAGAAATACGTCGATGGGAAAATTCACACCAACGGACTCGAAAACTTCTGGAGTCTTGTGAAACGCGGACTCAAAGGCACCTACATCAGCGTCGAGCCATTCCACTTGTTCCGCTACTTGGACGAACAGGTCTATCGCTTCAATAATCGCGGCGATAAAGAGAATCCGGTTAACGATGGGGATAGATTTCAGCAGGCTTTATCGCAGGTGGCGGGGAAGCGGTTGACCTTTGCGGAGGTCACTGGCAAGGTGGGGGAAAGTGCGGCCTAACTCTTTGCGGTTGAAACGCGGGAAGCGGAAGGACTTTTAATCTTCCGCTTATCAGCTTTAAGGCGGGATTGCAGTTCAGAATGAGTAACTGATAAAACTTGTTTGAGAGCAACTTCAAACGTGGCATAGTCGTCACCGCAAGCATTCTTGGCGGAGCGTTTTCGGTGACTAACTTCTGCCATTTCTGTCGGCCTTTCGCGCGTCCACTTGAGTCTAACACACAAGGTGGCCGCCATGAATCGCAGGGTCAATCTCCGTCCATCTCCAAGGATTCAATTTAAATTGCTATACAACAAACCCGTACGTCAGCCGAAGCAATTGTTGGTGGATTTGCCAACCTATACGCTCCCAGAAGCGGCAACATTTTTAGCGATTACGCCATCAAGGTTGTACGACTGGTACGCAGGCAGGCACCCGATTCTTGTCCCATCGGGTCAACTTGGCGACACTCTGCTTCTTTCCTTTCGCGATCTAGAAGAAGCCTACAAAGTTTTCCTGCTCCGTTCGAAACACAGCAAGTCCCTTCAATACCTAAGAAGAGCGATGAGTGACGCTCGCGATAAAACAGGAAGCAAACACCCTCTGTTAACGCACGAAATTGACGTAATGGACCGCTTGGCGTTGATTGTTCCGGGACGTGGCAAGCGCAAGCGAAGGGCGATTACTCTTGGCGACCCCAGCGTACCCGATTATTTTCCCGAAGTCGTCAAGGCATGGGGAATCCGCATATCCAAAGCCCGAGCCGAAATATTCCCGTGGCGATACGCATCCCAAGATGACACGAGCATGCCAGTGTCGCTCAACCCGGAAATTATGTCCGGCAGACTGGTGTTAAGAGGAACACGCATTCCGGTAAACATTCTCTGGGGCCGGGTGAAACTTGGCGAAAAAGTCGAGAACATTGCCGAAGACTACCGTCTTGAAACTACCCAGGTACAGCAAGCGCTAACTCACATTGACGAAACCATACCAAAAGTGGCATGACGACTGCGTCGTCTTACTGGACGACTGCATCGCATGCGATTCGGCGGTGGCTACGCTCCAACCGTATTTTGATATACGAGACTTTCGAATAATTTTCCCAGACGCTAGAAAGGGAAAACAGAATGGGGTTCTGGACACTCCAGTAATCAAAAAGTGCCATGAGGAAAAATGGCTACTGTTGACCTACGATCATGAAATGGTAAAAACCCACCTTGAGGAAATAAAAAAGCATCCGAATGTCACAATTCTTGCTGCGGCACGCAACAGCGCAACACCAGAAGATAATCGCGCATGGTTCGAAGCGGTTATTAAACTGAAACATCAAATTTTGAGAATGTACAAAAGGAATCCGCGACCTTGGTTCGCAACATTTAGCCGCGCGGGAGAGATAACCAGTTTCAAGACGATAACAGCGGAACATACAACCCGTAGAACGCGGTCCCGGTAGGTTTTTCTAGCGAAAGAAGGAACCCGGCTCTAGTCCAATGCCGCGCATCCGGTTAACCAGTTGCTCGTGGCATCCATACGCTTCGCGTAGTTCTCGCACAGTGCTTGCCAGCGTCTGCATATCTGGCAATGTGGTCACTTCCCCCTCACCGATACTGTCCGGCTGATTCCGCATTCTTCCACCAACTTGGACAAACTTGTCGCCCCACTTTGCGATTTGTGCGCGGAGAGCTTCCATGCGCTCTTTGGTCTTTTTGTAGTCCTCTACGATCTGCCACTTGGCGACCGCCTCTTGCTCGGTTGTCATGACTCGCTCCTATCTATCGGCGAGGATAGCAGACCAGCACAATAAATTCATTCCCTTTTTGTTCCCATTTTGTTTCTCTTTTGTTCGCTGTCCTGTCACGGCCTCTAAATCCTACTTGCATTCCCTTGGTTAGTCATCTATATTAATGCCCTTCCGAGAATGGCCTGTAAATTTCAGGCGATAGACCCAAGGTTGGCGGCCTGCCGCCTCCGAAGTTTTTTACGGGAGCGGGAGCTAGTGATGTGCCGGGCAAGAAAATCCGAGGCTTAGGGGTGAAAAGGCGGGTGGTCTCAGATGGATTCGGCGATGACCGACTTGCCAAATCTCCGCTTCCACTCTTTGCGCGCTTCCCGCAATTTTGCGGTGCTCGCCTCGAGCGACATCTCCGCGAGATTGGCCTCCACGGCGCAGATATATTTCAACACCATGCCGTATCGCAATAGCGACAGATCGTCCATGCCGGCTAGTTCGGCTCGGGTTTGCAGCACGTCGATCGCAGGCACATCGATCGCAGGCACATCGATCGCATCGGTGGGCGGCACAGGAGTGGGAGGCGCGAGCTCGTGGAACGCCGTCCCGGGTCGAGCCGCAGCGCCCGCGGACCAAGCACGATTGGCTGCGACATAGCGCTCTCGAAGATAATCAAGAATGTCCTTACAGGCGGTGATTTTTTCTTCTGCGCTGGTCTTTTCTTCGCCGGACGGCAGAGAATCATACAGAAGCTGTAGGTCGGAGCATTCTAACAGCGTTTCGACAAGGACCGTATTTGTCACGGGTACCTCTAGCGCGTTGCGCCCGTGCCGCAATCACGCCTGGACATTCCCTGGTGCAACTCCAACCGCCGAATAGACGGCCAGAGGAGGCATGATTCCTACCGGAATCGCAACGGTCCCAGAACACGGTAACTATACAAATACTTGCCTTTAATAGCGAGGAGAATAATAAGGGGCTGTGCGAAACGTCCCAACGAACGGCTTTACAGCGATGCGCAAAAAGGCTCCAGTACGGCGATATACGTAGGTATTCTCACGCGGAACTACGTCGCGCCGAGGCTGGCGTGGATGACAGATTTATTCAGGGGCGTGACAGCGACGCCGGGCTGGCAATGAATATTTAGGAGAAAAGCGTTCGCGAATTCCCGGGTGAAGGCGATGGAAGCGCTAAACGAAAGACCCGGAACTGCGAACGGCGTTGCAACGAATGGCGAAGGAATGGGCCGGGATAATGCCAGCAATTTCAGGAATATAGTGGAGCCGAGAGCGAGAGTTGAACTCGCGACCTGCCGATTACGAATTAGCAATTCCCTTTCGAAGTTACTGATTCTTAATTGGCTTAAGATAGGTCCTATTCGTGCTTATCCGGGCTTGTCCGGCAGCCCAGTTTGCACCGTAACTTGCACCGTCTCCGGAAACGGAAGAGACCCACCGCTTTTTTCCAATTCTTCCTTTTTTTTTCGTTGATGCAAATGGTCACGGATGCGGAGATCGTGCGCCCTGAGCCTTCCAATTTAAAAGATAGCGCGCCAACAACTCTAAATTCCTTGGCGTAGCGTAAAGTTTTCGCTTGAGTTTCGCCGGGAATGCGCTCCAAATAAAAACATGGCTGGCTCGACTCCTTCCGCGCCAGCACAACCGCCGCCATGCACTGCGCCGGTACGCCTACTGGCGCGGCGGCGGAATTTAAATTAAGAGGAGCCGAGGCAAACAAATGCGATTTGTCGGGAAGATGTTTTCTACGAAACTAGTTCATGATCACTATCTCAGCGCGCGAGGAATAGCGGACAGGGCTGCACCGCCCGGGCCACGAAGTTTCCTAGACGTTGAGTTAATGGCCCGCGAATCGAGTGTTCGTCAGCAACTCATCGCGCCGACCAGCACGGTGCTGACTCCGGCCGTAGTAGCCATCGACGCCGAAATCGCGGCGAAATTGTGTCGCGAGGAGGCAGCCGAAAAACAATCGCGGTGGAGCGACCTGCGCAAACTTTGTCGAACGCTCCAAGATGAATTGCGCAAGGCTGAATTGAAAGTCCTACAGTTGCGGGCGACCAAAGAATTTTCACAGGAAAAATTTTACGAAACAATTGCTGCGTCTGACGCACATCTTGCCAATCCCCCAAGTCTAGATAATTTTCCGACCGATGCCGAATTTGCCGAATATCGCGAAGTCGGGATTCAGCTTGAAGACGCCCGCGCCGCGCTCGCGGCGAAATACAAGGCGGCCGACGCAGCGCACCTTAAGCAAGTCATGCTGGCCGTGGATGTCAGATCGAAACTCGAAAGCGCAGCTTTTGCCGAGAGGCAACTTCGCCCGAATACTGACACGAGGTAAATCCCATTGAGAAGAAACCGAACAGAGGCGGAGCGTCACTCAGCGCGTTGCAAGATATGCAATTCGGCAGCACGCGAGGAGATCGAACGAAAATTCTGCTCGTGGGTTGGACAATCCCAGATTGTTCGCGAGCACAAACTCGGCAGCCGTGCTGCGCTCCACCGTCACGCGACCGCACTTGGACTGTTCGAGCGTCGAGATCTGAATTTGCGCGCATCGTTGGCCGGATTCATTGAGCGAGGCTGTCGCGCGAAGGTGACGGGCGCGGCCTTTGTACAGGCCGTAGTTGCTTACTCAAAAATTGATAATCGCGGGCGCACAGTGGAGCGGGTCATGGATGAAACCGACAACGGCGGACTCCGTGCGCTCTACAGTCGAATGAGTCGAGGCGAGATGCGGAATTACGCAGTCACGGGAGTTTTGCCGGACTGGTTCACAGCAGCCTTACCCGGTACACCCGCACGATCAAATGGAGGCCCAAGTGCTTGATAACACAGAACGGAATGGATCATCATCCGATGCAGTTTCGCCGTCCGAATTTCCCATCGGTAGCGATGAAAGCCGCATGGCCGCGCGTGCTGCGTTGCAGCGCATTGGTGGGCCGCCGGACATTGAAGTGTCGTTCGTAGCACCAGAACTGCGCGAACTCGATACGCGGAGAGCGACGTGTGGCGAGAAGGAATGGACGCGGGACAGTAGCGAAACTTTGGAACGGTTCAAACAGCGCGTCAGCGACGGACTTCCAGTAGGCGGCTTTCCGAAATTGATCGTTTTTTGGCCGGATGAAAAATTCACCAACGGAGAATCACAAACGGATGCGCAGTCGGCAGCCTGAATCCAGCGAGACAGCCGGGTTGTTTTGCGCGCCGCATCGTGAACGATTGCGGGTGAGGGTTCGCGCCAGTGAAACCGTGGAAGGGACACCATTGTGCAGGAATTGCTTCAGGGGCGCTCCTGTCCGCGCGAACGAAGAATTTGGCGGTGGGAATTACGGCGAACGTAGCGAGGCCAGGTTGAAGCGCGTCCCGAAGTCGCACGGGAAGTGAGACGATCTGCGGGCGGCTTCTATGGCTGCGTGACAGGGCAACAAGTAGGATCAGGTTTGTTGTTGTTGTCTGCCGTTCCCGATTGAATTTTCTGCCCTCCGCCGTTCGGCGGATGAACATCAAGAAGGTGGTCAAAAATCGGTCTGGAGTCATACGAGTTATCACAGAATGCACACTCGCCCGTGCTTAGAGATTTCGCGTACAGAGGGTCATTCCATTCCATTTTCTTTCTCCTTCCACACACCTACGCTACGCCCATCAACCAGTGAATGACAAATCCAAATCCTAGGACAAAGGCGTTGCCAAAAACCTGAGAGAAAAGCATGATTCCGGCTTCGCTCCAAACGCCTTCTTCCATCTCCTTCATCGCTAGCTTGTAGTCTTCCATCTTTTCCGCTGGGATACATAGTTCCAAGGCTCGCATTGCAATACCCCATCTGACGTTTTCTTCGGTCTTGTCGCCATCTCCAGTGAACAATTGAATGGCAAGAGACAGACCTAGAACCTGCAAAAAAGAAATTGCAGAAACGTGAAAAACTGCGGTTACGAACCAATTCCAAAGATTCAACAGCACAAACGCCCTGAAAATTCCAACCAGCACTCCCACCAAGAAGTAGCTTGCGAATCTTGTCATCGTCTTCTCCTTGCGCGTTACCCCAAGGCTGATTTTTTACGGGCTGTCGTGTCATAAACTAAAGGCTACCTCCTCTCCGGCGGAGTGACTTCGAATCTGATTTTCAGGTTACGCTCCTCCGCTTTCGTAACAAGTTCCTCCAAAACCTCAAAGAATCGAACTAGCAAGGTTAGGTCCGTTACCTCGAAGCCTGATTGTGTCTGGCAGTAAGCGCATGGTGAAATAACTTTCTGCTTAATAAGCCCAAGACTCGCGCCCTTCCCCATTGGCACTGCCGTTGAGGCATGACACTTCGCACATTCCAATTTCAGGGCAATGATGTCGCTGAGGTCAACGAAGTACTTCCAGTTATGTTGCTCCATCGTGGTCCTCCTTCTGCTGCTGGTTTCAGAGATTCTGCCATACCAAGACCAGGTCCGCACCTTGCCGCGCCCGCCATCAGGAACGGCTACTCGATGGCCACGGATGCGGCGAGGTAAAAATTATCGTAGGCGCCGACTGTCGAAACGGTGTGGACGGACAAGAGGCCGATCTGAATCCCGTCAATCTAACGTCTGGGCTTGCACCAGCCCAACAACGTCTCTCTAGTTCGCTCATTTCAAAGGCCGATTCCGGGACTAGCCGTTTGGTTATCGGCAGGTCAGGATTCTCCGTCACTGGTGAGTAAAAATGCCAACTTCGCGCTGGCGGTCAATCTGAGCGATTCGAGAGGGCCGCACTACTTCCAGCAGTCCGTTGCAGGAATCGTTGATTCTGGCTGGCCTCCGTTACAGAGTGCTACCTCACGCGCAGTCCCCGAGCCGCCGTCTGGATTTCATCTTGGTGGCGCGTAACCCAGTTCACCCTGCTCCCATCATCCAAATGGCGCGCGATCTTGTTCTTTAAATCGTCGTTCCAAATTGGAAATTTCCTCTTCGCGAGGAATTGCGCGGCTTCTCGAATCCGCGCGAGGTTGCGTTTCCGACGATATGTTTCTGAATATCTCGCGGAGATAGCCTTCTTGTTGTGCTTCGGGCAGCAGAAGATGCCGTGCTTGTATGTCTTCTTTTCAGGATTTTTCAGCAGGAAGTACGGGCGCTTGCATCCAGCGAATCGACACTTTGCGATCCTGTAACGGAGTTCGGGACTGTCTAGTACACCCGCGATGCAGCGCCGGGCCTTCCACTCGGCGTCGTCGTAGGTATCGCCGGGTGGAACTGGGCGCACCGCAAATCCGGCAGCAGTTTGCGTCCGCTCGAAACGGGAAAAGCGCCAAAAAAGTGCGGCCCCAAGTGCAGCTTCCGGAGATCGCTCCTCTGTGCGCAGCATGGCATTTTCCGATGCATCTTCTTTCCGCCCTGAATCGATCCACTTGTCGATGGCTGTCTGGAGCATTAGACGAGCGTGTTGCCTCTGTAGGTCCAATGCCGTCGCGAAGTCGTGCACATTGGAATAGCGCGAAGGAGCATTGCAATTCGTTTCGGTGAAGGGGTCACCAATCCAGAAGTCATTTTCCTTTGCGGCGTTGAGTGTCCGGTTAAGAAATCCCAGCAATTCATCGACAGAGATATCCAGAACAATCGTGGCCTTAGTCACGTAAGTACGCCTCCCAACATTTCGTCAGTACGAAGGCCTATAAAATACCTGTTTCATAATGGCGCTCAGACCGAGCCGAAGTCAACGAAAATGGGGTGTCACTAGTTGGTGAGCCAACAAAAATGCTTTTGTGAGGAGCTTATGACGAAAACCGATTTGCGGGAGTTGCGGGTGTTGTCGGGAATGACGCAACAACGTCTCGCCCGGGCGATTAAACTCGACCGATCGTTTCTTTCGATGATTGAGGCCGGGGTGCTCGAAGCGAATGATTCAACCACTAAGAAAATTAAGCGCGTATTGCTCCGGGCCATCGTCAAGCGCCGGGCCCGGATTGATGTCGTTTTGTCCGATGCCGATTTTCCAGCAGCCAGCAGCGGGCGGGCGGCGGCGTGAATCTCGGCGGCAAGCAACGTTCTGCGCCAGAGTCGCGAGTCAACGACGGCGGCGTCTGGCCGATAGACTCTCAAAAATCCGACCCACTGAAGATTGTCGCCTTTGCCGAGCAACAATTCCGTGATTTGAAAACCGAAATCGTTCAAGCCCAGCGCGCAGTCGAAGCACCGGTCGAACCGAACTTTGGGATTCGGGACGCCCCGGAAACTATTCTAGACGGCAGGCTGGGCGACATTTACCAAAAGCGGCTCCGAGACTTTCCAGTCGGCTTGGGATATTTCGCACTGCTAGCTGCCGGTGCTGCTTTAGTTCGCCCGGGCAGCGGACCGATCCGCACAAATCTATTCGTGGCCCAGGTTGGCAAGGTTGGGTGCGGAAAAACACAATCGTCTGAGCGGGCGAATTATTTGATGGATGTTAAGCCACCGCTTTTGCTGCCGCTGAAAGCTGGGAGCGTCGAAGGATTGCTGGCGCAAATTGGAGACCGTACAGGCCACAGTATTTTGTTTGCTCCGGAAGAGTTGTCGCACACCCTGGAAAAAATGATGATTCCAAATAACTGCTTCGCACAGGTACTGAACTCTATCTTCTACCGGGATGCGGAAGATTTAGTCGTTGCTGCCGGAAAAAAAGTTTCCTTCAACTGCCGCTTGTCGATAATCGGCGGCATTCCTGAGGACAAATTTGAGGAAAGTTTTGGGAGCGCCTCTACGGGAGGTTTGTACAGCCGATTTTTATTCGGCCTGTCTCCCACAGACTTTGTTTACGACTACCATCCGCTCGAAGGGCCGCCCGCCTTCACCGACCAACTCGAAGAATGCCGCGTTAACGGGGATGTCTGGGAATCTTTGGCCGCAATTTCCAAGAACGAACAGATAGACCGCCGGGTGCTGGAAATTTCTCTACGTGTCGCGGCCATTTGCGCCGCCCTTGATGGCCGCGACGAATTGCGTGCGCTCGATCTTGAGCCGGCATGGGAACTCGCGCGGTACCAGTCCCGCATTCGCGGCCTGTTGAAACCCAACGGCGGCCGAACTTTTGAAGGTATTCTCGCCCACAAATTTCTGACGCATCTCGCGCGGTTCGAGGGAAGGTTCGTTGGGCGGCGGGATTTAATGAAGGCTACTCGCGCTTACGATTACGGATTGTCAATTGCCGATCGCGCGTTGGACACACTGATTTGCAACGGAGATGTGGCCAAGACCACCGTTGGAAAAAAGGAGCTGGTTAAACTCGTAACCCACGACGATGAAAATCGAGAGCTTTTGGACTCCATCGCGGGTGCAATCGAATAGCCGCAAAAGCGACCTGTCCACAGTTTCTCTTAATAGCGTGACAGAGGGAGATTTGGGGATTGTGGACGTTTGTTGACGGTAGCGTGTTTAAGTTCTTTGTAAAAAAGAGTTTACACACCTTTGCGCGGTATTAAGGAACTGTGTGGACAGATGGCGTTTCGGCGTGAACCGTCCACAACTGTCCGGGAACTTTGGAAGCGACGAGACAGGCGTTTGGGAGGATGAGATGCCGAAAAAAGAACATAACACAACAGCGGAAATACTTTCACGAGAGCAACGGCGGACGATGCCGGAAAAGGAATTACGGGAATGCCCTTTGACTAGCCGATAGTGTATCGGCACGTCGGCGGTTCGGGCCATTGGATTCAATAGTTTAGGAAGACGTTGTTAGATTGGTGAAAGATGAACGGCACAAACACACTCGATCCGAAGGACATTTTGACACCCAGCGAACTCGCCAAGCGCCTGAAAGTCGGCGTGGATTGGGTCTATGAAAAGTGCCGCACACGCGGCAGTCATGGCGGAAAGCCGATCCCGACTCTTCGGGTCGGGCGATACCTTCGCTTCGATTGGAACGCAGTAGTGGAGTGGATGCGCACTAGTGGAAAATGATTTCTCTTGACGTGGAGTATTTCTTGTAGGACTTTAAGTCCCTATGAAACGCAAACGAGGCAGGCCCCCAGTAAAGAAGTCGGACAAAAAATCAGTCGTGCTCCGCTATCGTCTGACAAAAGGCGAGTACCGCGATCTGTGCGATGAGGCCGACCATGAGGGCTTGTCCTTATCCGCGTTCATTCGAAAAAAACTCAAGGGAGGCAAAGCATGACAACGGAAAGGAAGCAAAGAGGCCACTTCTATTGGAGATACGGAAGTTGGTTTCTACGATACAGCGACAACGTGTTGCAGCCAGACGGTACGATTCGCCGAAAGTTGCTCAGTAAAAAACTTGCTTCAGGAATCCGCGAGAGCAAGGCGATTCCAAAGGCCATCGCGAAGTTAGCAGACGAAACGCTCAACTTGGTCAACAGCGGAAAGTTAAACGTATCCGAGACGATGTCAGTTTCGGACTTCATCGAAAAACACTACCTCAAGGGAGTGAGGGAGAGCACCCGCAAGAGTACGCAAAAAGCGTATGGCGACATCTGGCGAATACATATTCAAAATCGCCTAGATGCGTTGGAATTTCTCAGGCCGAACAGACAACCCATCACCTTGCGCGACTTCCGAACTCTTCACGGACAGATGTTGATAAAGGACATAGCCGCGAAAGCGAAAACAAAACACGGCCAGCCACTGAGGCAGACTTCGCTCGCAAGGATCAAAGTATTTCTTTCAGGAGCATTCAAAGAAGCGAAGCGTCTCGGATTTTTAGACGCAGCAAATCCCATGCAGGATACAAAGGTGCCACGCGGCGCAGACCCGCGCGAAACCTACGCCTACTCGTTTTTGGAAATCAAACGAATGCTCGCCGTCCTGACTGAACCAGCCAAAACCGTTGTATTGCTGGCCGCGTGTACCGGGCTGCGCAAAGGCGAAATTCGCGGGCTCCGTTGGGAAGACTTTAACGGGACGGAATTGAGCGTTCGCCAAGCGGCGTGGAATAGCATTATGAATGAGCCGAAAACTAAGAAGAGTACGGCACCCGTGGCCGTGGCCCAAGTTCTGGGCGATGCGCTCGAAGCACACCGCCAAACAATGGGAAAGCTCGCAGTTGGTCCCATCTTTCAAAGCGGGAATGGAAAAAAATCTTTAAACCTGGACAACTTGGCACGGCGCGTAATCATCCCGGCCATTGAAAAATGCGTGTCCTGCGGGAAACCGAAAGTTGCGCACGAATTCGGTAAATCAAAAAGGAAGCGCGGTCGCCGCAAATCAAAATCGCCGCTTGAGACTCACCCGTTTGAATTGAACAAGAGTCTTTCGTGGCATGGATGGCACGGCTTCCGGCGCGGACTCGCAACGAACATGCATGGACTCGGAGTGGCGGATCGAGAAATCCAAGACACCCTCCGCCACGCCAACATAAAAACAACGCAGCAAAGCTATATAAAACCCATCCGCGCGTCTCAGAAAAATGCGATGGTTTTGATCAATTCGGCCATGGAAACTGAGCTAATTAACACCGTCCTAACACCGGATGCCTCGGGAGTTGTGAACTGAAGTGTCTAACTCGAACAGAATCAATAAGATTTTGGAGCCGAGAGCGAGAGTTGAACTCGCGACCTGCCGATTACGAATCGGCTGCTCTACCACTGAGCTACCTCGGCTTTGCAGCAACTTACAAATCATTGTATCGCAACTTGCGATGGTTTTGCGGCGTAGAAGCTCCGGCGATGACCAAGAGCCAGATCCCAGCGGATTTTAGCGGACTTCGCCAGTTATGCTGACCACGAAGTCGTCGCCGGTCTTGGCGACTTTGGCAGGAACTTCAATCGATTGTTCCCCACGGATCACGAGCAACTTCAGGTCCGGAGACGCGGAGCAAACGGAGGTCTTCCCATTCCCCGAAAGGTCGATGACGATGTTATCCGGGGGAGCTTGCGGCTCGCACGCAGTGATTTTTATCTTGCCCGTGAAAGTTTCTGGCGCGATAACCGTGATTCGCTCTGGAGCCCTCTTGGCGGCGCAGGAAAAGAGAAAGAGTGAAAAAACGGCGAGCAATGTATTTCTGAGATGGGAAGCGCGCATGTAAATTTATACCACGGCTTTAAGAAAATCTCGAAGCCAACCGATACGGGCGTTCGGTATACTGGAGGTGATCGAGGTATAGCCGAAGCGGGAGGCGCAAGGACCTTGCGTTCCTCTTGGCTATAAAGGCTCGATGTTGCATTACCGAAGACCAACTGAGGCCAGCATTTGACCACTGCACACCCCAAGGATGGCGAGAAAGCGGCAGAGCGGCGCAGGGCCGGAAGGTTTCCATTCGTCGCGAACGCCGAGGTGAGAGAGACGAATTCCGATACGCAAATAAATGCTCGCGTGACGGAGATCAGCATTTACGGATGCTATCTGGATATGATTAATCCTTTTCCGGTGGGCACGGCCGTTTCGATCAAAATCTTTACGCAGTCGGATTTTTTTGAGACCTCCGCGAGCGTCGTATATTCGCATCCGAATCTCGGTGTGGGACTTACGTTTCGCGATGTCAGCCCGCATTTTCTACCCACATTGCAGAAGTGGCTGCTGGAAGCGGTGCGTGCGAATCGCCAGGGTTAGCGCGAGAACGGATACATGGCCCAGCCGATGCCGATGCCGATGGCCAGAAACAGAAACAGCGACCACAGAATATATTTTATGCGCTCGATGGGCCGGCGGCGGCTGAGAAATCCAAAGGCGACGGAAATCACCAGCGCAAATAAAAGCATGGCCTGAAAATGGCCGAGGTGAATGGCCGAAACGTCCATTAGGCTTTGTGTCCGCGTGCGGCTTCAAAGGCGTGGAGGGCCGCGAGAAGATTCAGGATTCCGGCGGTGGCCAGGAAACGCGTGCCATAGTCGCCGTTGGCGTGCGAGACGTCGGCGCCCACGCGTTCCAGCGAGCGGGCCAGAAAATAAAAGCAGCCGGCGCCCAGGTCCGCGATGTAGCCGAGAGTGTCGAACGCGTCGCTGCCGCCAGAGGTGAAAATGTTGCCACGCATGCCGGCTCCGACCACCACCAGGACGGCGACGGTGAGGAAACTGGCCACCGCGCGGCCCCACATTTTCAGGAGGGCGTGGCCAAGGCCGGGCACCAGCCAGGCCGCTACCGCGATGGCCAGGGCCTGGGTCTGACGGCCGGCGGGTCTTTCGCCGAAGGATTTTCCGCCGAAGGATTTTTCCGCGTTGGAGATTTCGTTCGGAGCGTTTGCAAGCGTTTCTACAGGCGCGCTGGACGGCGCGGCACTGGGCGATGCGTTGTCGGGTTGCTCGCCCATCATCTGGTTGGGATTATTTTCACTAGGCATGGGATGACGGTTCGGATGCGCGGCGCTACGCGAGCAAGGCCAAAACTTCTGTTTGCACGGCGCCGGTGACGTGCGCCTCGACCTCTCCAATATAAACGTCAACCTCGCTGCGAATGCCAAAATCTTTCAGATAGATGCCCGGCTCGACGGAGGTGCAGGTGCGCGGGATCAAGCGGCGCACGTCGTGGGTCTCGAGTCCATCCATATTGGCGCCGTTGCCGTGGATCGCTTCGCCGATGTTGTGACCGGTGCGATGGAAAAAATATTTGCCATAGCCAGCTTTTTCGATGACGTCGCGCGCGGCTTTATCGACTTCCCAGCCTTGCAGTGATTGGCCTGTCGCGACACGGAGGAGAATCAGTGCGACGGCTTTGTCGCGGGCTGCTCTGACCACGTTAAAAACCTTGGTGAATTTTTCCGGAACTTTGGCGCCCAAATATCCCACCCAGGTGATGTCGTAATACACGCTGCCCGCTTGCTTGGTCTTGCCCCAAACGTCGAGGAGCAGAAAATCGCCTTCGCGAATGGGCGCGGACTTTTCCGGCGTGGGTCCGTAATGCGGATCGCTGGCGTTGGAGTTGACGGCGACGTCCGGGCCATCGTCCGCAACGATGCCCGCGGCGGCAAATTCGCTCAGGATGAATTGCTTCAGTTCGTACTCCGTGAGCGATTTTTTCTCGCGCACCCGAGCGGCCGCCAGCTTAAAGGCGTCCGCCACGATGCGATCGATGGCTGCGCCGGCGGCGCGATGCGATGCCAATTGTTGCGGCGTCCAGCAGGCTTCGTATTTCTGGACGAGATCCGCCGAGCTGACTACCTTCACCCCCGCGAATCGCACTTGTTCGATCGTTCCGGCGTCCACCATCGCCACATAAGGAATTTCATTGTTCGGCGAATACTGCATGGCCACTTTTTTCGCGCCCGCCAGCAGTTTTTTCAAATTGGCCTGCAACTCTTTTTGACCAGCGTAGTACAAAGCGCTGCCCGGCAAAGTTTCGAGAGCGGCCGTTTCTATCTTGTGCAGTAATTTTTTGGGCGCGCCCTTCGCGGGAATAAAATAGAACCAGCGGCGGGTGCGCATGGTCGGTAGCAATTTCAGTAAACGGTGCGCAATCGGATCGCGTCCGCGAAAATCGTAGAAGAGCCAGCCATCGACTTTGGCGGCGCGCAAATCCTGCTGAATTTCTTTTATGTCGACGCTCATGAGGGCGTGATCCCAGACCCACCGCTTTCCCTGCTTTTCGTTACTTCGTTAGTTCTTTTCGTCATTACTTCGTTTCTCCAAGCGCTCACGCTTCCCGGGTCAACAAAGCGTGAAGCTGCTCCGCTGTCACGCCACGTACTTCGACGCGCTTATTCCGGCTGCGAGCACCGCTGAGAATTCTAACAGCCGACTTCGAGGTATTCAAAACGCCGGCGAGAAATTCCACCAGCGCTTCGTTGGCGCGGTCTTCGAGGGCCGGAGCGCACAGCCGCACCTTCAGCGCACCGGCAATTTCGCCCGCCACTTCATCTTTGCCGGCACGCGGCTGGACACGCACGGAAAAAATCACCGTCCGAGCTTCCACATTTGTTTCAACTCGCAGCATGATGGACCGGCAACGAAGCGTCGAGAGAGGCGCCTAACGCGCAGCGACTGCTCACCATGCGCGTTCGTACTGTATCGGGGGCTTAACCTTCGCGCCCAGCGCGTGCGCGGCGCGACGCGGCCAGTATGGGTCGCGCAACATCTCGCGCGCCAACAAGACCATGTCCGCCTGCTCCGTGGCGATAATCGTGTCCGCCTGCGCAGCGTCGGTGATCATCCCCACCGCGCCCGTGGCAATCCCGGCTTGTTTGCGAATTTCTTCCGCGAAGCGCACCTGATAACCCGGCCCCACGGGAATTTTCGCATTCGGCACATTGCCTCCGCTGGAGGCGTCCATCAAGTCCACGCCCAATTCGCGCAATTTCTTCGCCAGCGCGACGGTCTGCGGCAAATCCCAACCGCCCTCCGTCCAATCCGTTGCGGAAACACGATAAAAGAGCGGCAGCTTTTTCGGCCACACTTCGCGTACCGCTCCTGCCACGCGCAACGCCAGCCGCATGCGATTTTCGAGGCTTCCGCCGTATTCATCGATGCGTTGATTGGAAAGCGGGGAAAGAAATTCGTGCAACAAATAACCATGCGCGGAGTGAATTTCCAGCACTTCAAATCCCGCCGCCAGCGCGCGTTCCGCCGCTTTGCGAAACGCCGCCACCACGCCGTCAATTTCCGCGATGCTGAGTGCGCGCGGCATCGGATAATCGGCGTTAAACGGCACCGCGCTCGGCGCCACCGGCTCCCAGCCACCATCCGCGACAGCCACTTTCTTGCCCCCGCCCCACGGGGCCGCGGTACTTCCCTTGCGGCCCGCATGCGCCAACTGCACTCCGGCAACCGCACCGTGCGCGCGAATAAACTCTGCGATCGGACGCCACGAATCCACATGCGCGTCCGTATAGATCCCGGCGTCCTCGGGAGAAATTCGCCCGATGGCCTCCACCGCGGTCGCCTCCGTAAACACCAACGCCGCTCCGCCAATCGCGCGGCTCCCCAAATGCACCAAATGCCAGGTTTGCGGATGGCCGTCTTTCGCCGAGTACTCGCACATCGGAGACACCGCAATGCGGTTCTTGAATTCCATTTCTCGCAACTTGAACGGCGTAAAAAGTCCCATGCCTGGATCCCCTCTATAGCAAAACTATTTTCAGATTTATCGCGCGCCTTCGTGGATCCCAGACGCTTCACGCGCACCAAATAGCGCCGTCCCCACGCGCACCTCGGTAGCGCCCTCTTCGATGGCCACCGCGAAATCATGCGACATGCCCATCGACAGCACCGGCAACTCCCGCCCAAGCCGCGCAGCCAGGGCGTCACGAGCCTCGCGCAATTTCCGAAAATACGGCCGCACCAACTCCGCATCCTCCAAAAACGGTGGAATGCACATCAATCCCGCCAGTTCAAGCTGGTGCAAAGCGGCCACGCGATCCGCCAGCGCGGGAAGTTCGGCAACGGTCACGCCGTTCTTGGTCACTTCTTCCGCCACGCGCACTTCGATCAAGACCCGCAGCTTGGGCACCACGTCGGTGCACGGACGATCAACTTCGCTCCAGGCTCGCCGCAGGCGCTCCGCCAGCGCAAAATCATCCACCGAATCCACGCAATCGAAAATCTTCGCCGCGCGCCCCGCCTTATTGGCCTGCAGGTGCCCAATCAGATGCCACACCGCGCCCGGAAGTAACACAACCTGAGCGCGCTTCCCTTCCCACTCTTGCACGCGATTCTCGCCAAAGTGCCGAAGTCCGGCGTCATACGCCGCGCGAATCGCCGATGCCGGATGCGTCTTGGACACACCAATTAGCGTAATGTCCGCCCGCGTGCGACCCGCGCGGCGGGCCGCAGCGTCAATACGCAACGCAATTCGCTCCAGATTTTCCGCAATCGATGATGACATATTTTCAAAAACAACTTTTATCGTAACACGCAGCGCGTGGCGCGACTTTGCACGGCATTTGCGGGTCGCTCGCTCTATAGTTACACTGAATTCGTCCGCACATGACCACCACGCCGGGAAAATTAATCGCCATCGAAGGCATCGACGGCAGCGGCAAACGCACGCAAGTCGAACTACTGGCTGGCGCCCTGCGCCAGCGCGGATATTCCGTACACCAGACCGGCTTTCCGAAATACGACTCGACCTTCGGCAAACTCATCGGGCAATTCCTGGACGGCCAACTCGGCCCGCTCGACAAGGTTGACCCGCGCTTCACCGCGTTGCTTTACGCCGGCGACCGCCTGGAAGCCAAACCCGAACTGGAGGCCGCGCTGCACGAAGGCCAGATCGTCCTGGCCGACCGCTACGTCGCTTCTAATCTGGCGCATCAGGGCACGCGCGCCGCGGTCGCGCAGCGTGACGAATTTCTCGACTGGATCCGCCACGTCGAATATTCCATCTACGGTTTGCCGCGCGAGCAGCTCGTCCTTTATTTACGCGTCCCCCCCGAGCAGGCGCAAAAGATGGTGCTGCAAAAGGCCGCCCGCAATTACACCTCGGCCACGCAAGATCTGCAGGAAGCCAGCCTGCAGCATCTGCACAGCGCCGCTGAAGTGTACGACTCGCTCTGCACACAGGCGCCGTGGACCACCATTCAGTGCTTCGATTCTTTGCAAGGCGTAATGCGTGCGCCGGGCGAAATCGCCACGGAAATTCTGCAGGTGGTCGAGCCGGTTTTGGCGCAAACCGCCATTCCAGGAGGCCACTAAAAAATGGGCTTCACGGAATTTCTTGGGAACCCGCGCATCGTGCAGGCGCTGCGCGGCGCATTGCAGAGCCAGCGCGTTCCGCACGCGTTGCTGTTTACCGGTCCGCGCGGCGTGGGCAAATTCACGCTCGCCCGCATGTTCGCGCAGGCCGCTAATTGCGAACGTCTCACAAATGATTTCTGCGGCGGGTGCGCCACCTGTCAGCGCATCGCGCTGCTCGCCGATCCAGTGGCGCTAGTCGAGCAGGGCCTCGCCGAACGCGGTGAAAGCGCCGACGCCGCAACCGTCGAACGCATCCCGTTAATTCTGCAGCCGCACCCGGACGTCTGGGCGGCGGTCCCTGATCCGGTGCGCCTGAAAACTCCCGTCGCGCGGCCCATGCTGCGCATTGGCCAGTTGCGCGCCGTACAGCGCGCCGCGTATTTTCAGCCCATGGGCCGGCGGCGCGTCTTTATTCTCGACGGCGCGGAAAGCATGCGTGGCGATGTGTCCAACGCGTTTCTAAAAATTCTCGAGGAGCCGCCCGGCAGCGCCACGCTGATTTTGATCGCGCCGTCGCCCTACGCGCTGCTTCCCACCATCGTTTCCCGCTGCATGCAATTCCACTTCGCTCCGCTGCCCCTGGCGGACGTGGAAAAAATCCTGCGAGAAAGCACCGATCGCAAGCCGGCGGAGAATAAACTTGCCGCCGCTCTGGCCGAAGGCAGTCCCGGCTGGGCCATGGAAATGAACGTGGAACAGACCGCGCAGCGCCGCAAAGACGCCCTGCGCATTCTGGAACGCGCCGCCCGAGGGCAGGATTTTTCGCAACTCTTCGCCGCCACCGCGGCGCTGGCCAAAGATAAAGAAGCCTCCTTCGACGAGCAGCTCGCTATCTTTTATGGCCTGCTGAACGACTTACTGGAAGTCACTTCGCGCATTCAATCGCCAGCCCTGCGCAATTTGCCGCTCGCCCGTGAATTGAAATCGCTGGGGGATTCAGTGGACACCGCCTGGGTCATGCGCGCCATCGCCGGTTTCGACCAACTGCATTTCGGTTCGCGCCGCAACCTCAACAAGCAGCTCGGTCTTGACGCGCTGGCCGCTTCGCTCGCGAATTCGCCGGCCGCGGACGCGACGCCGCGCAGCCAATCGATTATTTGATTGTCGACGGCGCGAAAAATTATTGCCGTACTGTAACCCGCCTCGGTTTGTATGCATCTCACAGGCTGGGGCATCCCGCCATCGCTATGAAGGAGCAGCATATGGTCAATCGTCGTATGTTTCGTCCCGGATTTCCGGACGTGAAGGATACTGGCTCCCAGCGTCCGCAGCACAACGGCCCGGTGGCTGGCCCGATTCCCAACAAAAAGCCCGCTCCGCCGGAATCCACACACGCGGAAAATTTCTACTGGGTTAAGCAGATGCAATCGCACACGCCCATGGCGGTGGTGCTGGAAAATGGCGAAGTTTTAAAGGGCACCATCGAGTGGTACGATCGCGATTGCATCAAGCTGACGCGCACGGGCAACCCAAACGTGATGATTTTCAAACGCGTCATAAAATATGTCTACAAGGATGGCGAAGAGTCCGCGGACGGCGGCGAAGAGTAGCCATCTGCGCGTCAGCCGCGCCTTTTCAGCCCTGCCGAGACGCGGTCCGATACCGCGCCAAACGTAAGTAAGGCCTTTGCCGCGAGCGAGCCGTCCTCGTTGCGGATCTCGCACTCGGCAACCACAAAATTTCTTCCGGTGCGCAGTACCCGGCCCTCCGCGCGAATCACTCCTTCCGCCACTGCTTCTAAGAAGTTGATTTTCATTTCGATGGTCGCGATTTCGCTGCCGCGGGCCAAAGTCGAATACGCCGCGATGGCCGAGACGGTATCGGCCAGCGTGGCCAGGATGCCGCCGTGAACCACGCCATGAATCTGCCGGTGGCGCTGGCGCACCTTCATTTGAAAAATGGCCAGGCCAGGCTCGACGCTTACCACGTGAAAACCCAGCGCCCGCGTGGCATGGCTCAGTTTCATGCGCGCACGCACAGCTTCCGTCAGTTTTCGCGATTCCTTGGTGAGCCGGGCTTTCTTCAGCGACGACGCTTTCATGTACCCGTCCCCTTACGATGTCTTCGTCAGTATGACTCAGGAAGCGGACAATCCGCCGTCGAGCGGTGTCGCGACGCCGGCGCTCCCGTTCATGTCACGTTCTCTCTGTCTCGTGCGTCTAATCACGGTGACCGGAGACGGTCAGCGCATTCGTAGAGGCCCGCCTGGCGTTTACCCTGGCGGAGTCACGAAGGCGGTCGTTTTTGGGGCCATGATTACGGCGGGCATGCTGCTACCCTGTTGCTACCCTAGGATGCGGAAGCTTCGTCGGGGATACAAGTCAGACTTTTGACGGAATCGCTGCCGCGGGATTTCGGCGATGCACGTACGCGCGAAAAGCGCCCGCCTCCCCGACTTGTCGGGGTAAACAGAAGGCGGCAACTACGAAAAAGGCCAACACCACTCATCATGCGCATCGGCATAACTTGCTATCCCACCTACGGCGGCTCCGGCGTGGTGGCCACCGAACTCGGCACGGAATTGGCGGCGCGCAATCACGACGTGCACTTTATCAGCTACGCGCCGCCGATTCGCATGAATCCCAACGATCCGCATATTCATTTCCACGAGGTTGAAGTAACGTCCTACCCGCTGTTCGACCACCCGCCGTACACACTGGCGCTGGCTACCAAAATGCTGGAAGTTTTTGAATCGCAGGCGCTCGATCTGCTGCACGTGCACTATGCCATCCCGCACTCGGTAAGCGCGATGCTGGCGCGCTCGATGGCTGCGCCGCTGCGCCTGCCGTTTATCACCACGCTGCACGGGACGGACATCACGCTGGTCGGAAGCAATCGGAGCTATTTGCCCATTACAAAATTTTCCATCGAGCAGAGCGACGGCGTCACAGCCATCTCGCGCTATTTGCTCCAGCAAACCATCAAGGAATTCGACATCAAGCGGCCGATGGAGGTAATTCCCAATTTCGTGAATTGCGATCTGTATATCCGCAAGGACAATCCCGAGCTGCGCGCCAAATGGGCGCCCAACGGCGAACCGATCCTGATGCACCTTTCGAATTTTCGGCCAGTGAAACGCCTGACGGACGTAATCGAGATTTTCGCCATCGCACGAGCTAAAATGCCCGCGAAATTAGTTTTGATCGGCGATGGCCCCGATCGCGGCGCCGCGGAATATCTGGTGCGCAAAAATAAACTGCAAAAGGATGTTTTGTTTTTGGGGAAGCAGGACCAGGTTTACGAAAAACTCTCGCTGGCCGATTTATTCCTGATGCCCTCGCAACTGGAATCTTTCGGCCTGGCCGCACTGGAAGCCATGGCCTGCGAAGTTCCCGTCATCGCCACCAACGTAGGCGGCGTTCCCGAAGTGGTGGAACATGGCGTCGACGGCTACCTCGTGGAACCCGGCGAGGTCGCATCCGCCGCGAAATTCGCCATCGAAATTCTTTCGCGCGCCGACCGCGGCCGCGAAATGGGACAGGCCGCCCGCGCCAACGCCAAGAAAAAATTCTGCTCCAACGACGTAATCCCGCAATACGAGGCCTATTACAAGAAAGTCCTCTCCGAATCTTAACGTACGCCCCTCACCGCCGTCATAGCGACCGCCTCTTGAGGCGCGCGCCTCGCTCTTGCGCGCGGCTGAACCTCGAGGATGCTACGATATCGCGAAGCGCAACCTGTTCTGCGCTGGAGGCTTTTGCCCTTTGCGCCGCCGCAAATTTCTTCAACTCTCCTTGACCTCTCTGGGCGCCCTGGCCATCAGCCCTGATAACCCACAAACCGCATCTCAAGTATTGCGCGGTGTGGCCTCCGCAAAAAGTCTTCTCGCAGGCGCGGCGTTTTCCCTCGCGCAACTGCAACGCGCCGAGCTTGCTTCCCTGCTGGCCGCGCAATGCTCCGTTGTGGTGGCCGAGAACAAACTGAAATGGCGTCAAATTCATCCCGAACGCGACCGCTACGATTTCGCGCAAGCGGACGCCATGCTGGCTTTCGCCGAAGCCCCGATAACCGCCGATGCTTTCGCGGCCTCAGGCTCCAGTATTAGCAACACGCGATTGGCATTCGATTGTGGAATACCTGTCCGCTACGTTCGCGATGCCGTAAATTCAGTCGACCGGCGGTTGGGATCGTCTTTCACTTCCTTCCAACGCCGAACCAGATCCTGCGAGGCGGCTGGCCACTGCGGGAACTCGAACTGAAATCCATCCCGCAATAGCCGGTTCGGGACCACTCGCCTGCTCTTGAGGATCAGTTCCGTTTCCGTGCGCAGGAAAATAGCTCCAATTTCCAACATCCATTGTGCGGCGGGCAAGCCTACGCGAATTCCCCATGCGGATCGCAGTGCTCGCATGAATTCAGCGTTCGGCGATGGATTGGGCGAGGCCAAGTTAACGCAGCCACTTATCGCCGGATTTGCGATGATGTGATCGATTGCCTGCACAAAATCTTGTTCGTGAATCCACGACACAAATTGCCGGCCATCACCTGACGCGCCGCCAAGACCAAATCGCACCAGCCACAGCAGGACGTCGAAAATGCCGCCGCGATCGGGGCTCATCACCATGGCGCTACGCAGGGCAACTTTTCTGGCGGCAAGGTCGGAAGCAAAGAACGCTTCTTCCCAGCGCTTCGCCACTTCGATACTGAATTTCCAGGTTTCAGGGACATGCAACTCGTTTCCGCCGAGTTCGCCGGTTTCTTCGTCCATCGGGCGATCTAGAGCGTGGCGATAAATCGTGGCGGTGCTGGCATTCATCCAAAGCGGCGGAGGTTGTTTGAGTTTGGCGATGGCCTCGCCAAGGATCAGCGTGCTGCGCACTCTGGATTCGAGAATTTCGCGACGATTTGCGGCGTGGTAACGACAGTTCACGCTTCGCCCGGCCAGATTTATGAGCAGGTCCACGCCCTCCAACTCGGCAACCCAGTCTCCGATGGCGGCGGCGTCCCACCCCGCTACTCGCCAAGGTGCGGAGACTGGTTTGCGGCTCAACACAACTACCGCGTCGCCCTTGGCGTGAAAATGCCTGGCGAGCACAGTTCCGACCTGGCCACTGCCTCCGGCGAGAACCACGCGTCGTGGGGTAAGAGCTCTCATTTACGGGTGATTCGCAGGAGGAATGGCGCAACTGGCGGCAGAACAACTGCGACTCTCCGCGACCAGGCGATATCCGGCGCGCAATAAATTCATCATGCCCGGAATCTCTGCTAGCCAAGCCAGCGGCCGGGCCCACCAAATCTGGCGCGCGAGCGCTACGACCGCGTCTGCGCCGCCATATTGCGTGCCGTCGGACATCAGCAAGTGGATCTCACGCAGCAGCATAGCGTGCGATAGTCCGAGCAACGCCCCGACGCGAGGATCCTGTAACGGCGCCAACGCCAATCCGCGACGCTCCAGAATTGGCGCCAGCCACCGGGCGATCCTGGTGCAGAACACGCACTCGGCATCAAAAAACACCCATCCGCAAGCATGCCGCCCTTTGCCATCCGTATATTCGCTAACCAACGAAATCATGGCCGCCTCGAGTCTGCTCTGTCTCTTCTCACTCGGTTTTCTTTTTCTCGCTCCCCAGCAACGTAATCACTTTGCCGCGCAGCTTCACCATGCCCTTCAGAGCTGGCGTGGGCATGCGCATAATCTCTTCAAATATGCCGGTCATGGCGGTCAAAAATTCCAGCATGCTAACGAGCCGTTCGTGCGTGTAGGCATCGCCGCTGCCCTTCGATTCCGCGACGCACTCGGCGAGCACGCGCAACGTGGGATCGATCTCGCGACGCTTGCGCTCCTCGGAAACGATGCGGAAAATCTCCACGACATCCTTGATGGCTTCAAAATGGTCGCGCCTGTCGCCCAGCACATGGACCACGCGCACGATGCGCCAGCCCTGCAGCTCGCGCAAACTGGTGCTGACGTTGGAACGCGCTACCGCCAAGGTGGCGGAGATTTCGTCCGCAGGCAGGGGATGCGGCGAAATAAACAACAACGCATGCAGTTGCGCCACCGTGCGGTTCAACCCCCAGCGCGTGCCCATCTCGCCCCAATGCAAAACAAACTTTTGCGCCACCGGACTCAGCAGTCCCGCCGCCTGTTGTGGTTCGCTCATGAAGTCTCCTGTTCGGAAGTTCTGTGGCTGCCGACACGATAGCATGTTCGGCAATTTCTGTAAATACTGAATATACAGCCGCGCCAGTATCCGACTAGCTCGGTCTTACTAGGGTTCTTCGTCTCGGGGAGTGGTGCCGATCCCTCACCGGCACGTCCGGTTTATCCGTGCACCAAACTCGGCACGGAACCCGAAGTAGAATCAGGATCGAGACATGCGTCGTAGGATAAAAGACGCCGAAGTCCGTAAAATCGCCAAGTGCCTCGCCGATGAGACCGACGAAACCATGACCCGAGTCGTGATTGTGGCCCTCCGCGAGCGGCTGGCCCCAATCTTCAGGTCGCGCACGCCCGAACCACGCGCCGCCGAACTGTTGGCTATCGGGCGCGCCTGCTCCGGCCACCTCAAGGGCTCCGACTTGGACCGCGCGGAAATGCTCTACGACGAGCAGGGACTGCCGAGATGATTCATCGGCCACGGTATTGCGTGCATTGGCGAATCACACCCGAAGCGGCCGTCCCACTGCAAAATTGCCAAGCGAACTAGCGCCCGCCTGGCATACAACTTCCTTCTCATCGCCGCAAATCACGATGGACGCCAGAGGTTTCGCCGAGAACGAGGGCACCGATCGCGCAAACTTCCGCGCAAACCAGTCTTCCGCCTTGCGTATCGCGTCGCCCTGATTGAGCGCGTTCAAAATCACTTCGCCATCGGCTCCGTCCAGCTCAAATCTCAGCGCATAGATATTTGTCATCGAGACACCCTTGGGAAATCGCTGCGATCGCCGCAGCTCGCTTTCATCCGAAGGGGTAGTGATGCGGCAGGCCGAAGCGTTTCACCCCTTGCGGCCATCTGTTTCCTAGTGTGCTTTGGGGCAGTTGTGACGCCCTCGACGGGCGCCATCTTCGACGTCGTCCTTGCGATGGTATTTACTGCCTCGCTTGTGCTACTCAGCGGTAGTCCGTCATTTCCCGAGAAGCGGAAGACGATCCGCCGATTGGCAGGCACCGTAACAGACCACAGGCCTCAAGGCTTCGGGTTTTGACTTTGTTTTCCCGCGCCGCGGGGATTTCGCGTTTCGGGCACAAAATCAAAATACGCCAAATTGTTTCCCTGTTTGTAATGGAGTGTAAGAAGTTGCCGTCCTGCTTGCGGAAAATCTATTTCTCCACAATCCGCCTTGTTCCAGAAGTGCCACACCATCCACTCCGGATAGTCCCGCATTGCAAACTGCGTTGTGGGATCGAGCGGGAACCTGCAGTCCGCCGCAGGCATGTCATTCAGGGAAAAAGTTATCGTCTGCGACGTGTGGGAATACATGGCGACGATTCGGTACCTGCCGGCCTTCTTCACCTCTACCGTGTAATTGGCCCACTCGCCGTCCTCCGTCCATCCAATGTACAACTGCTGCCACTCCGGCGCGACCATGTTGGGATGGTTCAGATCCGCCATCTTCTTCACGTACGAAATGTCGACGCCCTCATTCTCGCGAAAGCGGCAGACGTACGCCGCCACGCCTGCTTCACAATGCTCCGGCTTGTGGTTCAACTCCCCGCTGCCATGATTGATCTGGTCCACGTCGTGGTACGCAACCCCCTCGCCACCCAGGTCGTAGAGTGCCGCCTGCAGTCGGCCCGGTATCGCCTGCGGCCCACCGTTATGCGTGGCATCCTGAAAAGGTTGGCCCTTGTACCCTTCGGGAACTTCCCCGTTGGCACTATAACCAACCAGCAACGCCAGCAACACGGGTATCCGGCCAACCGCTTTCATGAATGCCTTCCAAAATCTATCGGCCATCCTATAAAAGTAACACGCGCCAACCGCGTGTCCGTCCCATCGTTTCAGCGTGGGGCGCAGGGGATGGTTTGGTAACAGGTTAGGGTGGTCGAAGTCGGCGGCGGGATCGTGGGGCATGCCTAGTTTTTCCATTACGCGGCGGGAGCGGATCCCTCCGACGTGCTATATTCTCGCCGGCTATGGGATCCGCTTCGTCATTCAGTGCTCTCGCAAAAGCTGCCACAATGGGTGGGCGCCGCCATGGCCGTGCTGCTTGCCGCCATGGTGGGAGTTTTGTCACTGCTCGCCCCCGCATCGACCGCCGCGCAGGATCGGCCACCAGCGCAATCCACCAAACAGAAAGCGAAACCCATGACCGCCCATGCCACCGGCGACTTCGCCGTAAAGCTCAACCCCGACGGGGATCTGGACAAAGCCGAAGGCGCCACCCTCGGCCGCATGACCATCGACAAACAATTTCACGGCGACCTTGAAGGCACTTCGAGAGGCCAGATGCTTACCGCCATGACCGATGTAAAGGGATCTGCCGGCTACGTGGCTATCGAACGCATTACGGGAACGCTTCAGGGCCGCACCGGCAGTTTTGTCATGCAACACAGCGGCACGATGTCTGTCGCGGGCCCGGTGCAGTCCATCACCATCGTGCCGGACTCGGGCACCGGGCAACTTGTCGGGATCTCTGGGCAGATGATCATTAAAATTGCGGACGGAAAGCATTCCTACGACCTCGAATACAAGTTGCCCGAGGCCCATTGAAAGAGCAAAATCAGCGCGATGGAACGCAACTTAAACCGATGAAACGCAGCTGAACGCAATGAGTGGCAAACACAACTCGCAAAGGGACCATCCATCGATGAGGACGCCGACCTGGCCTCATTCGCCAGCCTTGGCAGCCAGCGCGCCGGCGACGGCGATGTTTTGCAGCAATTCCGCGGGCAAATGGTGGCGCGCCAGCAAATATTCCGGCGCATTATAAGAAATCGACACTTTGCCGGCCGCGTCTTCCGCCACCAGGATTTTCAGCGGCAAATCAATCGCCACGCTGGGCGACGCCACCATCAACGGAGTCCCGCCCTTGGGATTGCCAAATATCAAGACCTTCGTCGCCGGCATCCTCAACCCCGCTTTCTCCGCCTCGCCGCTGTGATCGATCACCGCGAAAAGCGTGACACTCTTCGCCTGCAACATCGCTTGCAATTTTTCCACGGTCGCTGCAACGCTGTGCGCGCTAGCCACGCTAACGATCCCATTCCCGGTTTCGTTTCCCACGTTTCGCCTCCGTCCAGCCTTTGTAGATGCCGAGTGTCAGCCCCGGCGTCTTTTCGAGCGCTACGACCGCGGCATGTGCATTTCATCCACCGCGCGACCGCACGCCACCCAACGAATATAGATGCTGGCGCGCAGCAAAAGACATGCGAAATCAGCGCATTAGCGCACCTTGGGCTCCAATTGACTTCGTCCCGGGGGTCACCTAAACTTAGTAGTTTGAGCGATAACTCTAAGGAGCAATAGATGGCGCAGGGTCAGGCAACCAAGATCAAGAAGAAGAAAAAGTCCGTATTGAAGCGCGCGGCGCAGTCCCGCGAGCGCGCCGACGTAAACCGCGCGAATCGTACGCGCGTCCGCAGCTTCATGAAGCGCATGCGCACCGCGATCGGCACCGGCGATTCCACAGCCGTAGGCAATTTGCTGCACCCCACGATGGCCGCCATTGACCGCGCCATCACCAAGGGCGTACTGCACGAAAACACCGGGAACCGCTACAAGTCGCGCCTCTCGCTGGCGTATAACGGGCTGAAAGCCAAAGCGGCCAAGTAAGCATTCTCCCGCGGCGCAATGCAATTCCCGAGACGCAACGCAGAGCTGATGCGGTTTTTGGTACGGAAATTGCGCTGAAGATGGACTGAAATTTTACTGAATGAAGATTGGAACACTGGAGGCGTCCCAGATGCCTCCTTTTCTCCTTTTTCGTTTTTATCCTGCGGATTCTCGCATTCATCCCGCGGTCACGATTCTGTAACCATTTTCAAGTAGTCTGGTCTTCCTGCGAATACATCGAAATGATGTGGCAGCGAACGCGGGACACGAATCGCAATAGGTCTGGCATGGCAGCTCTTTCCAAAATAATTCTCTGCCGCGCGTCCACGATTTTCCTCGGGGCGTACATTGGACCGGCTTGCGCAGCCGTGCGCGCGCAGGAAATTCCGCAGGATCCGTGCCCACGCCCGGCGCCGGGCAGCGCGGTGCCGGAGGCGGAGGACCTGCGCAGTTCGAACGGCGTGCTGAAGGTGGATTTGACGGTGCGCAATTACATGGAGAAAGATGGCACTACGCGCTACTGCTATCTTCTTGCCGACGGAAATCAATCGCCTACGCTGCGGTTGCATCCCGGGGATCTTTTGATCCTGAATCTTAAAAATGATTTGACGGAAATCGATACGTTCGCGAGGCCGGGGGCGGCATCGTCCGCGGCAGCCTCCATAACAAATTCCACTGCAAATTCCGCAACGGCCTCCGCGACGAGCTCCGCGGCAATTTCGATTCATGCGCACGGAAATTCCGAGAAGCAATTGGACCCCTGCGACCGCAATGCGATGTCGCTGACGTCCACGAATTTGCATTTTCATGGACTGACGATTCCGCCGGTTTGTCATCAAGATGATGTCTTGAAAACGGGGATTCAACCGGGCGATCCGCCATTCGAGTACCGGTTTCACATTCCCGCGAACGAGCCTCCGGGATTGTATTGGTATCACCCACACATTCACGGATTCAGCAAAGCTCAAGTGGTGGGCGGAGCTTCGGGCGCGCTGATCATCGAAGGAATCGAGCGTGCGAATCCCGCGGTAGCGGGATTGCCGGAGCGTGTACTGGTGATCCGCGATCAAGATTTGATGAATCCCAACGCTCCGCCATCGAAATCCGAACCAGTCGTCCCCAGAATGCTTATCGATCGCGACGGGGATTCGGCAAATAATGGAATGGGATTTGGGAAGCCTGCAAAAGATTTGTCGCTTAACTTTGTTCCGGTGCCGTATCCAGACTACCCTGTCGCGTCGATGAGGATGAAACCGGGAGAGCGGGAGCTCTGGCGCGTGCTGAACGCCTCGTCGGTCACGTATCTGAATCTTGCGGTGCTATTCAAAAAGGCGCCACAAAAACTGGGAATCGTGGCGATAGATGGCGTGCCTATCAATACCAACGGCAACCCGGCAAACGCCGTCGAGTGGCGCGATCACTTGGGTGTGCCGCCGGGAGCGCGCGTGGAGTTCATCGTTACCGGCCCGCCCGCCGGCGTGACAGGCCTGTTCGTGACCCGCACGGTTGACACTGGACAAGGAGGCGAAAACGATCCGAATCGTGCGCTGGCTTCAATCATCGCCGCAAACGATGCACCGGAACCACATTCCATCCTGGCGTCGTCTCCCGAACCATTGCCGCCGCCGACTTTGCCATGGCTGGGAAGAGTCGCGCCGGTACGCGTGCGGCGATTATATTTTTCGGAGAAGCTGGAAAAGCCCGACGATCCAAATAGCGCCACCACTTTTTACATCACCGTGGATGGCCAGACGCCGACGGAGTTTGATCCCGCTTCGAGCGTGCCGAATATCGTGGTGAAACAGGGTGAGGTAGAGGACTGGATCATCGAAAATCGCTCCACGGAATTGCACGCCTTTCACATTCACCAAATTCATTTTCTGCTGATGGAATGGTCGGGGATACCGATCGACGAACCGTATCTGCGCGACACCGTCAACGTGCCATACTTCAGTAACCGGGCGCTGGCATATCCGAGCGTGCGGCTGCGCATGGATTTTCGCGATCCAAACACGGTAGGAACGTTTGTGTATCACTGCCATCTTTTGGAACATGAAGATGGCGGAATGATGGGACTCATCCGCGTGGAACCAGCGAATCAGAACGAAAAAACTAAGGCATTCGGTGCTTCCACTGCACCCTTACGCGCGGGCAGTCCTCGCTGAATTAGCAGCGAGATCGCAACTCACATGTCGGCGCCGGCGAAGGCAATGGTGCCTTTCGATAAAATCGGTTAGATCTCTTCTGGAGAAAAAGACGTTGGCGAATTGATTCGGTGATGTTGTTGCAAGAATTCACGGATCGGCCGGGCTTCGGTGCGTGCGCGGGGTTTGTGCCGCCTACGGCGCTTGGGATGATTTCTATGGCGAAGATAATTAAGATTCAAGCGAAGGAGACCGTTGGATGAAGGTTTGGCGGTTGGTCCGCTGCGCCGTCGAGAGTCTTCGCATTGGCTTGGTCTGTGTCGCGCTGTTGCAATTCGCGGCCGGAGCGCCCCTGGCGAGTGCGCAGAAAGAGCATGTTCACGAACGTACCCGCACGCCGATCAAACACGTAATTATTATCATCGGAGAAAATCGCAGCTTCGATCACGTTTTCGCCACTTATAAACCGAAAAATGGAGAAACGGTCTGGAATCTGTTGTCGGTGGGCATCATCACGGACGATGGTGCGCCGGGAGCAAATTTCAAAAAAGCACAACAGTTCGCAGCACGGGATGGCGGCAACGATCCATTTTTGCTGAACCCGATGAAATTGGAATTCCCGCAGGAACACCTCCCGGCGCCGCTGGCCGGCGGCCCAACGAAGCCAGAAATTACCACGCTCTCCGATGCGCGTGCGTCGGAAAACGGGCTGCCGGCCGACTACTACCAATACCTGCTCACCGGGGGCACGGGCTTGAAGGGCGGAACGCCCGACACGCGCATCGCGAACGTCAATGCTCTTCCCGCGGGGCCATTTCAACTGACGCCCGGCGTGCCGTACGACGCATACGCCGGCAGCCCGGTACATCGCTTTTACCAGATGTGGCAACAGATGGACTGCGACGCGAAGCAAGCGACGGCGCAGAACCCTTCCGGCTGCAGTGGAGGATTGTTTTCCTGGGTGGAGGTAACGGTAGGCGCCTCGAAAAACGGCAGAGCCCAGCCGACAAACTTCAGCACGGAATATTCCCCCGACGCGAAAACTACCGGCGAAGGCGCGACGGCCATGGGTTTCTACAATGTGGAGAAAGGCGATGCACCGTATTTGAAGAGCCTCGCCGATGAGTACGCGATGAGCGACAATTTTCACCAGTCGGTGCAGGGCGGCACCGGCGTCAACCACATTATGTTTGGGCACGGCGATGTGATCTGGTTCAGCGACGGGCAGGGCCATGCGGCAGTGCCGCCGCACAATGCGAAAGTTGCGCAGGGCACGCCGAACGAGGGCACGGTGGATGAGGTGGAGAATCCCGATCCCGCCGCGGGCACAAATAACTGGTACAGCCAGGATGGCTACGGTGGCGGATCAAACGGGTTGACTTCGTTTGGAGGCGGTTCGTACAGCAATTGCGCCGACCCCACGCAGCCGGGAGTTTCCGCAGTGATCAAATACCTGCAGTCGCTTCCTCGCCCGATCGACCCGCATTGCGAAGCGGGTCACTACTATCTTTTGAACAATTACAATCCCGGCTACTTCGGGGATGGCAAAAACGCGTTCACGGATACAGACCAGCACAACACGGTATTCACGATTCCGCCTTCCGCGACGCGCAGCATCGGCGACAGCCTGATTGAGAAAAAAATCTCGTGGAAATATTACGGCGACGATTGGAACCGATATCTGAAGGATCCGTACCAGCTGAATTTCAACGCAGTGGGCACGAATGCCAACGGGTACTGCAACATTTGCAATCCGTTTCAGTATGAGACATCCATCATGACGAATCCGGCGATGCGCGCCGCGCACCTGCAAGATACCGAGAATCTTTACGCGGATATCGCCGCGGGCCGACTCCCTGCCGTCTCGATCGTGAAACCCAGCGGACTTGTGGATGGCCATCCAGCGTCTTCCAAGCTCAATCTGTTCGAAGGCTTCACGAAAAAAATAATCGATGCGGTAAAGGACAATCCAGCGCTCTGGCAGGACACGGCGATCTTCGTCACTTTTGACGAAGGCGGCGGCTATTATGATTCGGGCTACGTACAAGCGCTGGACTTTTTCGGCGACGGCACGCGCGTTCCGCTCATCGTGGTGTCTCCGTACACCAAGCCCGGACACATCTCGCACGAGTATACGGATCACGTCTCACTGCTAAAGTTTATCGAGCGAAACTGGAACCTGAAACCGGTAACGCACCGCAGCCGCGATAATTTCCCCAACCCGGTGGTGGACCAGAACAATTCATACGTGCCGCTTAACACTCCAGCCATAGGAGATTTATTTGACCTGTTCGATTTCGACAGAACTGTTCGGCACGGCATGGTGACCCGCTAGAAACGCAGTTTCTTGGTGCAGATTTATTGGCTGGTAATCGCGACGACCTGGGGCGGCCAAGCGGCCGTCTTTTTTTGGATTTGCCGAATGTTGAAAAAGTGTGAATAAGCAGCTCTCGAGTCCAGGTTTTCTTGCAGCATTCATGTGAAAAACATCCAAATGCAACATGCAGGGACTACAATGCTACAACCTAACCGCCCAGTCCCCACAGTCAGGTCTAAGGAGGAATTTGAATGAAATTGAAACGTCTTACAACGCATGTTGGCAACGGATTGCGCATGGGCTTAGTTTCCCTTGCGCTGCTCCAGTTTTCAGTTGGTGCGCCGATGGTCAATGCGCAAACGCCCGATCCGAATAAGGACACGCGCAGCCCCATCAAACACGTCATCGTGATTATCGGTGAGAACCGCAGTTTCGATCACGTCTTCGCGACCTACGTGCCAAAGGAAGGGGAGACGGTGGATAACCTGCTTTCCAAAGGCATTATCGCGTTGGACAGCAACAAGAATGCGGTGAAGGGACCCAATTTCGAGAAGGCTCATCAACTGTCTGCGGCGGACAACGGCCCTACGGATGCATTCTTGCTCAATCCGCCCAAATCCACGTTTCCCAACGATCAGCTCCCAGCTCCGCTGGTGGGAGGCGCCAAGGTTTCCTACGTTCCGAACCTCTGCACCACAGCGATAACGTCGTGCGCAGCGAGCCTGCAACTGGCCGAAACTGCGGAGAACGGATTGGACCCTGCTTATTATCCAGATCTCCTCAGCGGCGGCACTGGATTGACGAGCCATACTCCGGATACTCGGATTACGGACGTGACTACCCTGCCGGCCGGTCCCTTTCAGTTGACCAACGGCAGCAGCTTCACCTACGACGCTTATGCGGCGAGCCCGGTGCATCGCTTCTATCAGATGTGGCAACAGTTGAACTGCGGCGAGGACCACGCCAGCTCCGAGAATCCCTCCGGCTGCAACGAAAAACTGTTCTCTTGGGTCGAGGTGACCGTCGGGGCGGGCGCCAATGGTGTGACACAGCCGCCGCTGTGCTCCTCCGACAATGCCGCGCTGCCCTGCTTCACCACGAATTTTTTGCCTAATACTCCCACAGCGACGACGACCGGTGAAGGCTCGACGGCCCTTGGCTTTTACAACGTCCAAAAGGGCGATGCACCCTATCTCAAAAGCCTCGCGGACAATTACGCGATGAGCGACAACTTCCACCAGTCCGTCATCGGGGGCACAGGCGCCAACCACATCATGCTGGGACACGGCGACGCGATCTGGTTCTACGATCCAAGCAGCAAGACTCCGTTTACGCCACCGAACAACGTGGAAGTCGACAAGGGGAGCCCCAACCAAGGTGTCGTCAGTGAGGTGGAGGATCCCGATCCAGCGGCGAGCACCAACAACTGGTACAAGCAGGACGGCTATGGCAATGGCGGCTATGGATCTCCCAGCTCCGGAGGCGGATCGTACAGCGATTGCTCGGACCCCACCCAACCTGGAGTGAAAGAGATTGTGAAATATCTTAGGTCTCTACCGCAGCCCATCGACCCGCGCTGCGAAAAGGGCCATTACTACCTGCTGAACAATTACAATCCCGGCTATTTCGGCGACGGCACCAACGCCTACATCGACACCACTGCGGGGAACACCCCATTTACGATTCCGCCTTCCTCGACGCGGAGCATCGGCGACGACCTCAACGACCACAAGATTTCCTGGAAGTATTATGGCGATCAGTGGGATGCCTACCTGGGCGACAAATATCAGAACAACTATTACGTCGCTCCGGGCGTGGTGACCGACGAATACTGCAACATTTGCAACCCGTTCCAGTACGACACCTCGATCATGGCGCATGCGGGCCAGCGTGCAGCGCACATGCAGGACACGTTGGATCTATACGCGGACATTAACGGCCGCACGCTCCCTGCGGTTTCGTTCGTCAAGCCCAGCGGACTCGTCGACGGCCATCCGTCGTCCTCGAAGCTCGATCTTTTCGAAGGCTTCGTGAAGAAAATCGTCGAGCAGGTGGAGGCATCTCCGTACGCGAAAGATACGGCGATCTTCATTACGGAGGACGAAGGCGGCGGCTATTACGACTCCGGTTACGTCCAGCCGCTGGACTTCTTCGGCGACGGCACGCGTATCCCGCTCATCGTGGTCTCTGCGTACACCAAGCCTGGACACATCTCGCACAACTACTCGGATCACGTTTCGATCCTCAAGTTCATCGAACGCAACTGGGACATTCCGCCGGTTACGAAGCGCAGCCGCGATAACTTCCCCAACCCGTTCACCCTGGACTTCATCAGCCCTTACGTGCCGCTCAACAGCCCGGCGATTAGCGACCTGTTCGATCTGTTCGATTTCAAATAGAAAGAGCAGTCAGCAAGCCGTAAACATCGATCAGCAAGAGGCCACGCGGCGAGTGCATCGCAGCGTGGCTTTTTGCTTGTTTGAAGATGTTATCGATGCGGGTTGCCCACAGAGCAGACGATCTCAGATCGTCAGCCCGGTTAACATGAATTCCATAACGGCACGGGCGTCTTCGCTGCCGCGTTTGAGGCGGTCGTCGGCATATTGGAGGGAGTGGAGGCCGGCTAATAATTTTGCTTTGGGGATTTTTCTGGCGGCTTGCAGTGCTAATTCGGCTTGATCGGGGCGCATGCTTAGGACGCGGGCGGCCTGCCAGCCGTTCGAGGCGCGGACTTCGCTAGCTTCGATGATTTTGCGGTACATCCAGGTGATGGCGCCGAGAATCGCCAGAGGCTGTTCGCCTTCGCGGAGGAGGCGGTCGAGAAATTCGAGCGCTGTGTGGGATTGGCGATTGCCGAGCAGGTTAGCTAGTTCCCAGACGGTGGTGGTTTTTTCGGCGATGACCATGGTGGCCACATCTTCGCGGCGAATTTCTTTGCGCGAGGCGGCGTAAGTCGCGAGCTTGATGATTTCTGTTTGCAGGCGCTGCAGATCGGCGGAGACGAATTCGGCGAGATCTTCGGCGGCGCCTTTTTCGAAAGCTACGCCTTCGGCTTTGGCCAACGAGCGAGCGAGTTCCACGGCGGTGGCCTGACGCTGTTCCAGATTGTCGCCGAGGCCGACTTCCACAACCAGAGTTTTTTCCGCTAAAAGTTTGCCGAGGCGCATGCGCTGATCGAGCTTGCGGGCTTCGAGGACCATGACGGTGAACGGCGAAGGATCTTTGAAGTAGGTCTCGAGCTGCTCGACGGCGGCATCACGCTTTTTTTCCGCCAACTCTTCGAGCGTTTCCACGTCTTCGAGGAAGACTACTTGCCTGGGCGAGAGCATGGGCATGGTCTGCGCCTGTTCGAGGGCGGCCTGGGTTTCGTCGCGGTCCGCGGAATAGCGCGAAACGGCCCAGGTGCGGGAGGCCTCGGGAACGTAAGTATTGACCAATTCGGCGCGGCAGGCATCGCGGAGGTAGGGTTCCTCGCCCAGCAAGAGCAGTGCAGGGACAGCAGTTCCCTTCTTCAGGCGCGCGAGCAGATCCTCTGTGCTGAGTTTCGCCATCAATAATTCTCCGTGACGGCGGCGACGAGGCGGGTGGCGAAGTCCTGTGCGACGCGGTCGAGCGCGGGATCCTGCTCTTCAAAAAAACTGGTGACGTCGGTGGAAATTTCGTATTCGTTGCGGAAGAGGAAATTGTCGGTGTGGTAGAGAATTTTTCCTGTGGAGCGATCTTCGAGGGTAATTTCGCATTTTACAGTGACCAGCATGGTGGTGGCGCGGGTGGTCGTGGGGTTTGCCGCTGTGGTGGGTGAATACAGCAGTGGGACAGCCTCCAAGCTGACGACCTTGCCGCGCAAGACGGCGTCGCCATTCGCGGGATCGGAGACGACGCGATACGGGGTCTTGATGAGAAATTCGTGGACGGTTGCCGCGGTGAAGCGCTGCTCGATGCGATAGCTGGTGGTTTTATTTTCGAGCGCAGGAATGGCGATGGTGTGGATGTTTTTGGGCAACGCGCTGGTGGTGCCGGCGACGTGATAGCCGCAGCCGGAGATGCAGATCATCAGCGCGGCTGGGAGCAGCGCACGAAGCCAGCGAAAGAAATTCATGAGAGCATCTCCGCAAGTTTTACGGCGGTGGCGGCAGGCAAACGAAAATTGTCGGCGGCGCCCCAGAACCACCAAGCGCCCGGCGGGGAAGCGTCGAGTTCGGGAACAGCGAGCTGCAGCATGCTTTCGCCGGCGACGCTGACGTTGCTGGGCCGGGCTTGCGTGACGTCGGCGAAAACGAAACCGGCGTCCGCGCACGCGGCTTTAATTTGCTCGGCGGAAGCGGCGCCGGAAGACTCGCCGAGCGGGGCGCAGGCGGAAAAAGCCGCGCCATAAAATACCGGGGCGTTGAGCACTTGCAGCGCGGGAGGAGCGGCGGATTCGCCGAGACACAATTTAACTTCCGCGAGGAGGCGTTCGTGCACGGACTTAAGTTCGAAAGCGCTGGCGGGACCGAAACGATCGACAAGGTTGAAAGCCACTTGCGTGTCGAAAACAGGGCGGCCCACGCCCTGGAAAGAGAGGAGTTGGCCGGTTTGCGTTTCCAGTTCTTCGATGCCCGCGCGGCCGGCTTCGGAGGCGGATTGAAAGCAGACCATGGTTAGAGATGCGATATTGAGTTTCAACAGCGCCAGCCGCAGCGAGGCCGCGGCGATGGCGTGCGCCGAGGGAATTATATAGGTACCGTGCGCTGTGGCAAATTCCCTGCCGCGCAGGCGATCCAACTTTGGAAACCACGCCACGGCGGAGGTATCTTCCGCCAAGCCACCGGACAGATCGATGATCTTGGCGCCTTGCTGGCGAGCGGCGGCGACATTGGCGCGCGTGAACGCGGGAGAGCCGGTAAAGAAAACGGTTTGTGCGCGATGAAAACTGCCTTCTTCAACGGGCTGGATGATGGCTGGTTCGCCGGCGGCGGCGGTGAGCAGTCCCGCGGAAAACGGTTCATCGAGCAGACGGAAGTCGGCGCTGGCGAAGCGGCTTTCTTCGAGCAGGGCGCGAATTTCGGCGCCGAGCAAGGACGAAGCACCGGCGATGACGATGCGCCGCGCATCGCGGCTGCCGGGATTGGGGGAGGTGGCGGTCATGGTCAAGCGGGGCGCGTCAACGTGCGCTGGCGAATGTAACGAACCAGATGCAAGGCGCTTCCGATGGCGGCATAGGAACAGGCGAAAATCATCAGGAAATATTCCGAGTAAACCCAAGCAATGCTAAAAATAATCAGCACCAGAATAATTCCGAGGGAAGGCTGTTTGCGCGTCCAAGGCAGATCCTTAAAGCTGTAGAAGCGGATAGTGCTGATCATTAGAGCTGCCAGTGCGATGGCAAGGAGCAGCCAAACGATGGCCCAGCGCCAATCGTGCAGCGGGTATTTATAGCGATGGATGATCGCAGCGATGACGCCGGCCGCGGCAGGCGTGGGCATGCCCACAAAAAATTTCGAACCGCCCGGAGCCATGCCCTGGACGTTGAAGCGCGCGAGCCGCCAGGCGCAGCAGACCAGAAAAATTAGGCAAGCGATCCAGCCAAATTCCGCGAGGTGGCGAGCGTCGACGGATTCGAGGCCGACAAGGCTGCGGACCCCCCAAGCGTACGCGAGCGCGGCAGGCGCGATGCCAAAGCTGACAACATCAGCGAGCGAATCGAATTGCACGCCGAATTCGGTGTTGGTGCCGGTCATGCGGGCAACGCGGCCGTCCATGGAATCGAAGACGATGGCAAGACCGATAGCTTTGGCCGCGTGATCAAAGTCGTCTTGACCGCCGATGAGCGCCGCGACTACCGCGTAGTAGCCGCAGAGAAGATTCGCGGCGGTGAACAGGCTAGGAAGCAGAAAGATTCCGCGGCGCATGCGCGGATTCTTGAAGCGGCGCTCCTGGAACGGAATTTGGTGCTGTTCGGCTTCGGGGATCATAGCTTGGGCGGGCCCGCCGGAATTAGATTTGCGTCCGCGTGCTCAGTGTCTAGATGCGTGGTTGCGTCTTGCCGGGAAGATGGTCCCATTGATGGCACCGACAGGAAAGCGAGAATGCTGGAACCGCCGGCGACGTGATCACCGGGCTTGACTACGATCTTGGCGGATGCGGGTAGCCAGACGTCGGCGCGCGAGCCGAAACGGACCAGGCCGATACGCTCGCCCCGAGCGACGGTGTCGCCGGGCTTTTTCCACGCGACCACGCGGCGGGCGATGTATCCGGCAATCTGTTTGCAGATGATTTCACCTTCGCTGGTGGCCAGGGTGAAGATGTTTTGTTCGTTTTGCGCCGAGGCGGCAGCGCGCATGGCGGCCAGGAATTTACCCGGTTGGTAGTCTAGGGCGGTGATGGTGCCGGAGGCGGGGGAACGGTTGACATGAACGTTCCAGACCGCAAGGAAGATGCTGATGCGCTTGCCTGGGCGTTCGGCGTGCGGCTCGTCGGTCACGACAACCACCCGGCCATCAGCGGGCGAGACGACCGCGCCAGGGTCGCCGGGGATCACGCGCTCGGGGTCGCGAAAAAAAGCAAAGCAAAAAACGCCCAACAGAAAGAAGATGACCGCAACGACCGTCCATTGCAAGAAGTAGAGGACTACACCGATAAGCAGCGGCGGGATGCCGAAGTAATAGCCTTCTTTAACCATGCCTTAGAGAAGATACCACAGGGCGTGGAGCGGAAGCCGCTGGCTCGAGATCGATTGGATCATGCAGAAACACAGATTCTCTGCGTGTCGACCCCTCGCCGAGATAGGGGCGCAGCACCGTGCGCCCGCTACAAAGACTAAGGCTGTGGCAGGATCACCCGGAGACAGTGGCCGAGCAGCGAATCACTACTGTGAGTGGGGAGCCTGTTCGCGGCGCAGCCGAGCGGCCAGTTGAATCATCTCGTCTTTTACGTGGAGCTTTAACTTTTTAAGTCTGATTTCTTCGAGGAGATCTTCGGAACTGAGGAACTGCGAAGCCGAGATTTGGTGGAGTTCAGCTTCATACCTTTCGTGTTGCTCGGCGAGGCGCTGGTAGGCAGCGTCCGATTCCAGCACTAGATCCCGAGGGTTGCGCGCGACAGTGGCCATGCGGTCCTCCTCCTTGGTCGGTGAGATTTCGTTGATGTGGGCGGGGCATCTACATATCCGCACGATAGCACTGGGATTTGCGGCGTCAAGTGGGAAGATGGTCATGGAACCTGTGGGCTGTGAGTTTCTTTTGTAGAACCGCTATTGGCGATCCGTCTTTAGAGAATCTCCGTGAGGGTCCTTTCCATGACCACGGCGTCTTCGGCGGGGCGCTGGTAGTAGTTTGCACGAGCGCCGGTGCTGCGAAATAAGTGTTTCTTATAGAATGAGATGGCGGGGGCATTGGAGGCCCGCACCTCAAGGTACACACGATGGACTTTTACACCCGCGAGCGCGCCAAGCGCCACGGCGAGCAGCGAGCCGGCGACTCCGGCGCGGCGATTCTGTGGCGCCACGGCCAGGTTGAGAATTTCGGCGTCAGGGTGAATTGTGCGCGTGATGAGGAAGCCGGTGACGCCGCCCTTGCCGGATATAGAGGTGTCGGCCCCAACGGCTACCCACGCGTGATATCCGGTGTTAAGAAGTTCGGCGTATCCGGCTTCCGGCCACTGCGCGGCTTGCGGTGATGCTGCGGCCAGATGCGCGACAGCGTCGGCATCGGCAGCCTCAAACGGGCGTATACGATGGACTGCGATTTTTTCCTCTCTGGGCGCGATTTCAGGCTTGGTGTAACCCTTCCACTTCACCTCGGCGTCTGGGCGGCGGATGTAATTGGCGTCCAGGGCCAAGGCGTCGGTGAGGTGGTTTCTAGCCGCCAACTCGAGGGCGATTTTGGCGATGGCGGGAGCGAGTACCGGAGCCACCAGTTCGAGTACTTCGCCTCTGGCCGAGCGGTCCTTCCAGGCCTGTTCGGCGGCCAGCGAAGCTGGATCAAGCGAGACCCATGCCACGGCTTCGTCGCCAGCTTGCTCGTCCACCCAGCTGAGGAGTTCTGCGGGCGTGACGACGGCTTCGTCGCCCAAACGTTGCAACGATTCGGCTTCTCGCCGATAGACGGCGGCGTAGAGTTGGCCGCGTTGCGCGTCGCAGGAGGCCACAATAATGCGTGGCGGCGGCGAGCCAGCCGGGCCTGTGGTTTGCGTTGCCAAGGTTTCCAGTCTGGAGACTGCGGCGATAGGCCGGTGGAAGACCTCGTTCCAGGCCTTCACAGTCGTCAGGGCGACGCGTATGCCGGTAAACGAGCCTGGACCGGCGGCGGCGGCGTAAATATCGACATCGGTCAACTGGCACCCGGCGGCCCGCAAAGCGCCATTCAGCGCGGGCAGAAGCCAGGTGGAATAGTCCTCAGCCGTGTCGTGGACGGTCAAGGCTATTACCGTCTGATCGTCGACGATCGCGACGCTGCCCCGCGCGTCGCAGGTATCAATGGCAAGTACCAGCACAGCAAGAGTCTACCTCAAGCAGGAGTTACCATGAAAATTGCCCGCAATGGATTAGAAATGAACGGGATGAGCGAGAGGGTCGCGCAGCTGAAGCGTGGCGAAAAGCTAAAAGCGCAAATTTCCGGCGCAAATGGTGGGAAAACGATTGCCGAGCAATTGCGTTGCCAAATTGGTACCTAAATTTTGCTAAGCATATGATTCCACTGGATATATCTTGACTCTTGCGGCACAATGAGGATATACTGATTCACGTACCTCTAGGGGGCAACCGAAGCTATGGACTACAAGATCGGCGACAAAGTCGTTTACCCGAACCACGGCGTTGGCGTTGTAGAGCAGATCAGCTACGGCATCTTGAATGGCAGGACCGAGCGGTACTTCATGATCCGCATTGTTTCCAGCGGGTTGCGCGTTATGGTGCCGCAAACGAACGCACTGGCTGTGGGCTTGCGCTCGGTGATTCGCTCCAACGAGTCCGGCAAAGTGCTGGGTTTCCTAGAAAAGGGCAAATTAAATTCCCATCATGATTGGAAGCACAGGTTCAAAGAGAACTCCGAGCGCATGCGCACCGGCGCGCTGCTCGAAGTGGCCGTAGTACTCAAGAGCCTAGTATCGCTGAGCATCAGCAAACCCCTCTCCTTCCGCGAAAAGAAAATGCTCGAGCGCGCCAAGTATTTGCTGGTCAGCGAAATGGCCACCGCCCGCAACACCTCGGCGGAAAACGCCGAAGCCACCGTAGTAAAGTCACTGGCCAAGGCCAAGCTGCAATTCCCCGTAATGACCGAAGCGGTTGAGTAGACCGATACTGGGAACGTAGGGGCGCGATATATCGCGTCCTCGATATGTGCACGAGTATATGACCGCGGGCAACCTCAAATTGCCCGCGTTTTTCATTTAATCTCCAGAAGTTTGGAAACTACCGCGCTCATTCAACTCGCACGAAGCGGCCACGTGCTCCGACTGGAATTTACGTATCGTCTATTGTTCCATGGACTCGCGGCCCGGCGGAGAGCGTGACTCCTGCTTCGCAGAGAGTTCGCGCGACGGTCGCAGCGATTTCTGGCGCCCCGGGCGTGTCGCCGTGAATGCAGATAGTCTGCGCCTCGACTCGCACTTCGTTGCCATCGCCAGCAATTACCGCCCCGCGCGTCACGATGCTCAGCGCCTGCTGGCCTGCCTCGGCCGGATTGCTGATCAACGCATCTGAAAATTTTCGCGAGCGCAAACCTCCGTCAGGCTCGTAGCGGCGGTCGGCGAAGGCTTCGGCGGCGACGGCGAAACCAGCCTCGCGAAATACGTTCAGCATCGGCGAGCCGGCTAGTCCGACCATGATCACTTCCCTGCTCCAGCGCGAGACGCCTTGCGCGATGGCCGCAGCCAGGCCGCGGTCGCGCGTCGCTTGATTGTAGAGCGCGCCGTGCGGCTTCACGTGCACCACGCGTGCGCCGCAACCGACAGCGATTTGCGCCAACGCGCGAACTTGCTGAAAAACCAAATCGGATACTGTATCTGCCGGCAAATTTAATTCCAGCCGCCCGAAATTCGCGCGGTCGGGATAGCCAGGATGCGCGCCCACTGCCAACTTCCAGCGGATCGCTTGCTCGACGGTGGCCCGCATCATGTCCTCATCGCCAGCGTGGCCACCGCAGGCAATGTTCACAGAAGTGAGCGAACGCATCAGCGATTCCTGCGTGCCGTCGGCGACGGCCTCGGGAAATTCGCCCATGTCGCAATTCAAATCGATTTGCAGTCTCGCGCGCGTCATGCGAAAAGCAACTCCCCGGACGCCAACAGCGCTTCCTGTTCCCTCAACAAAGCTCGCGCCGTTTCCAACGCCACTGGCTCAAAACTAATCTCATCGCGCGGACGAAGCTGCCCCAAACTGTGAAAATCCGCGGAAATTACATTGGCGATTTTGGGATAGCCGCCGGTGGTTTGCTGTTCCACAAAAAGTATGATGGGCATGCCGGATTCCGGCACCTGCACCGCGCCAAGCGCCACGCCCTCGGAAATCATCCCGCCGCCGGAACGCGCCGGGATGGGAGTACCAGCGAGCCGCAGCCCCATGCGATTGGACTCTTCTGTGACGCGATATGTGCCCGCGTAAAAATTCGCCTGCGACGCCTCGTCAAACCGATCGCGTTGCGGTCCGGGCGTGACGCGCAAGACCTTCCGCAGCCCAAAAATCTCCCGCGCGCGAGCCGAGAGTTTCCTGCCGCGGATACTCCCTTCCGCAGCCCCGATCTTCAAGACATCTCCCTTGCGCAACGCCCGCCCTTCGTGGCCTCCGAGCCCGCTCAAAACATGCGTCGACGCGCTGCCTAAAAAGAGTTTTACCTCGACCCCCCCGCGAACGCACAAGTAACTGCGTGATCCGGTGCGCGTAGCGCCCACCCGCAGCGTCTGTCCCCGGGCCACGCTGAGTGGCGTCCAAGCCTGGACGACACTGCTGTCCAGCATCGGGCCAAAATCGGAGCCCGTGAGCGCAACGGTAGCGCCATCGGGAAATACAAATGTCCCACCGAGCAGGGTCATCTCCAGCGCTGCGGCACCCTCGGCATTTCCCAGCAACTTATTCCCGATCCGCAGCGACAACGCATCCGCCGCCCCGGAGGGCGAAACGCCCATCGGACCAAAGCCTTCGCGCCCCAAATCCTGCACAGTGGTGAACAGGCCCGGCCCCTGCACCTCAATCACCGCCATGCTGGCTCCAACTTTGCAAATCGCTCGGGCGAAATTGCCGCGAAGCGCACGCGGTCGCCAATCGAGAGCACGCTCGAGCCTTCCTCCGGCCGAAACATCGCCATCGGTGTGCGCCCAATCAAGCGCCATCCGCCTGGAGTCGCGAACGGATACACGGCAGTTTGGTTCTCTGCAATGCCCACGCTCCGAGGCGGCACGCTACGACGCGGTGTCGCCAACCGCGGCGTCACGAGTTCCGCGGGCAATTCGCCAAGATAAGCAAATCCGGGAACGAAGCCGAGAAAATAGACGCGGTAAGTAACGGAAGAGTGCAGCTCAATGGCTCGCGCGAGTGATAGGCCATGAATCGCGCAAACGTCGATCAAATCCGGGCCGAAGTCACCGCCATAGCAGACGGGAATCTCCACCTCTCGCGGTTCGCCAAGACCGCCGTTTTCGAAGCGCCCGAGATATTCGAGCAATACCGCTTCCAGTTCCGCATGGGTCCAGCGCAACGCATCGAACTTCAGCAGCACGGAACAATACGCGGGATGCACATTGCGAACGCCTTCGATGGGCCGTCGTACGAGCAACCGCAACAAACTGACTACTCGCTCATGCGCCTGGAGCGTGATGGGCTCGTCGAAATATACTAGTAGTGACTGATCGCTGGCTGCCTGGAATCGCACCCCATTCACCGCAGACGTCGCCATGCACAAATTCCTTTGTAGGGGCATTCCGCGCGGGCGGGACTGCCGCCCAGCTTGCCCAGGCGTATCGCATGAAAAGCCCTTCCTATCCGCGCGGGCTCACGCCAGCGCGAGACTCGGATCGGCGTTCAAGCGGGCATCCGCGAAAATTCCGGCGCGGAATCGCGGATACGCCGCCGCGGCAATCATCGCGGCGTTGTCGGTGGAAAGCGCCCGGCTGGGGAAAAATATTTCTATTCCGGCAGATTTTCCACGCTCCTCGAAGCCCGCGCGCAGCGCGCTATTGGCAGCCACGCCACCCGACACGAGGATGCTTTCAGCAGAAATGTTTTCCGCTGAAGCCATAGCGCGTCCGACAAGATCCCGTACCACCGCATCTTGAAATTCGCGAATCAGCGCCAGCGTTTGTGGCGAGCACAGCGGCAACAACTGCTCAAAAGATCGTTCGCCGCGTTCGATTGCGGAATTGCGCTGGTGAATTTCTTCGTTATATTCCGGATGCTCGCGCAAGTGATAGAGCACTGCGGTTTTCAGTCCGCTGAAACTGAAATCGAATGCATTGCCTTTCATTTTTGTGGCGCTGAATTTTATCGGCGGAGCCGTGCGCGCACAAGCAGCCAAGCGATCGAGAATCGGACCACCGGGATAGCCGAGCGCCAGCAGCTTGGCAACTTTGTCGTAAGCTTCGCCAGCGGCATCGTCGCGCGTCCCGCCCAGTTTGCGGTAAGAGGACAATCCTGCGCGCGCAGTTTCGGCGGAATCCCCGCCTGGAACCTTGTCGTGCAATCCGTTACGCCCGCTATCCCACACTTCGGCGCAGACTTCATAAATAACGGTGTGCCCGCCCGAAACAATCAGGCAAACCGCGGGAAGTTTCGGCGCACGCCCCGCTTGCACCGCTTCCAGAAAAACCGCGTGGACGTGGCCCTCCAGATGATTGACCGAGACCAATGGAATTCCGAGCGCTGCGGCCAAAGTCTTGCCGTAAGTGATGCCCACCAGCAAAGCGCCAACAAGTCCCGGGCCGTGGGTAACTCCAATGGCGTCGAGCGCATCGTAGTCAATATCCGCCTGCAGCAGCGCCTCGCGAACCACCGGCACGATTTGTCGCAGATGTTCGCGTGAAGCCAGCTCCGGAACCACGCCGCCATATTTACGGTGAATGGAAATCTGCGAAGCCACCACGCTCGAAAGAATTGTCCGGCCGTCGTTGACCACCGCCGCCGCAGTCTCGTCGCAAGAAGATTCAATGCCCAAAATGGTTGCCGTCATAAAAGATGATGCTACCACGACTGTGGGCGCCGGGCTTCAGGCCAGCGACTGACGGAGGCCGCCAGGCGCTTATCCCGACCATGCCGGAAAAGTGGGCGTTTTTCCCCACCCAGGCAGCCCTGATTCCGAACCGACAGCCAGGGCGTGACCGAGCACCGGAACAAAGCGGACGCTACTGGATTATCGGCCACTGCGAATCAAGTTTCCGATTAGCGCCCAATCAGGAATGTGGATTATTTCCGAATGCGCCATCACTCGGCCACCATCAAACGTGGAGGCCAAATCGCGTTAGCATTTCGCGTCGCCCAAGACTTGTGACGCCTAACGCTCTGCTGTCCAGATCCTGGATCACCCATTTTCTTTTCAGCGCGACTTTCAGGAGCGCCGCCCCCAGCGCCCCGCCTACATGAGGCCGTCGCTCGCTCCAATCCAAGCATGCGCACGCGAACCGGCGTCGCAGCATTCGGGTCGCCATGACGTCGATGCCAAGAGCCTCAAACGCCTTGGTACCATCTTCGCTGAGGTCGTATGAGTTGGCGCTACCGTCCGTACCACCTGACAGCCACCTTAGCGCCTTGAATCGGTCGTGGAGCGATACGCCCGCTGTGCCAGCCATGTGATCGTAGCAAGTCCGTGCAGCGCGTAGTCGGCTTGGCGTGCGTGGCACAAACTTGTCGCGAGAGCCGCCGGCGAGGACGCTCAAGCCTTCAAGCGCATGGGCCACGTCGGACCCCTCCAGACTGTAGAAGTGATGCTTTCCCTGGACCAGCACTTTGACCAGGTGCTGTAACTTTAATCGATTCAAATGCACGCTCGCGGTTGACGGACTCACTTCAGCCACGACCGAAAGCTCGGTGCTTGTTCGCGCATGGCCGTCCATCAGGCAGTAGAGCATGCGGGCCCGTGCCGGCTCGCCGATGGCTGCGGCAATTCTGGAGATCGCAGCGTCAGCGTGGTGCTCAACATTCATACTTTGATGGTAGACGAAGTGTTCGTGTCTGTCCACTGCCATATTGCGTGATATGCCTCCCCCACACCCCGGAGCCGCGCAGATAAGCCGCCGCGAAGCAATTGGGGGCATTGCGGCGATCTGCGCGGCGCTGATCCTTGGCGATGCACCGGTCACGCCAGCCACGGAAAGGACAAAAATGACGGTACTGTGCGTCATCCGCTACCAGATTGATCCGTTCCAGAGAGACGGATTCAAGAAGCACGCCGAGAATTTGATCGGCATTATTCCCCGATGTGGTGGACACCTCGTCGGATATTTTCTTCCCTACGAAGGAACGAACGATGTCGCGTGGGGCTTAATCGCATTCGATAGCCTGGCTTCGTACGAGGCGTACAGGACACGCCTAAAGATAGATTCAGAATTGCGCGAGGATGCCGCGATGATGCAGACCAAGCGCATTATCCTCCGTGAAGAGAGAAACTTCGTGGAACTAGTTGATGGAACCTTCAACCTTCCATCGACACTCTTGGGACCAAAGTGATTCCCATACGGCGTTCCTTCTAGCAGTCCGTGGTGGAACCAGGCTTTCTTGAGTGACGGAGTTTGTATTTGAGATAGCGTTTATTTCGAGGCCGGCTCAGCCGGAGCCGCGAAAGGAAAGGATTTTTGCACCTCTTCGGCGC
>Ga0182018_10000056_pt1 | contig 131239 bp, 123 predicted proteins | sample 812P2MmetaG_FD_120490 | JGI IMG/M metagenome (GOLD analysis project Ga0182018, IMG submission 120490) | Permafrost microbial communities from Stordalen Mire, Sweden - 812P2M metaG | ecosystem: Environmental > Terrestrial > Soil > Wetlands > Permafrost | place: Sweden: Stordalen | collected...
TGATCTGCCTCCTCAACAATGGCGACAACGGCAACACCGAGACTGATGCGAACATGTTGGGTCCGTTCTGGCGCATGGATTCGCCGGCGACCAAGAACGGCGCTTCGATCGTCCGCTCACCGACGCCCGGCCCGGTGCTGTTTGTCGATGCCTGGTTCCGCGACACCAGCGGCAAGCCGATCGACGGCGCCGAGGTCGATATCTGGCAGTCATCGCCCGAAGGCTTTTACGAGAACCAGGACCCCCTCCAAGCCGACATGAATCTGCGCGGCAAGTTCACCACGGACAAAGACGGGCACATCGCCTTTCGCAGCGTAAAACCCGCCGGTTACCCGATCCCGATCGACGGCCCGGTCGGCGAGCTGTTGCGCGCGGCGGGCCGCCACAATATGCGGCCATCACATCTGCACTTCCTGGTTTATAAACCGGGCTTCAAGACGCTGATCTCGCAGCTCTACGATCCCGAAGACAAGCATATCGAGACCGACGTGCAGTTCGGCGTCACCCGTAAGCTGATCGGCAATTACATCCGCCACGACGAAGGCCGCGCCGGAGCGCCCGACGTCAAGCCGCCGTGGTATTCGCTCGAACATACCTTCGTCATGGAGAGGGGCACGGCGCAGCTGCCGCGGCCGCCGATCAGCGGCAAGGCCCAGGGCGAGCGGCCCGAGATTCCGCATCTCGAGCCTGCATGACCGTTTCGGGCGTCGTGGCCGGGCTTGTCCGGAGGCGGTGCCTAGATAAATCGTCATGCCCGCGACGGGCGCGGGCATGGCGAAGAAATAAGGGGGAAGTCACATGTTGCGTCGTCGAACAGTACTCAAGGGGATGGCCGCGACCGCGGCGGGCGGTCTTTTGGCTTGTCCCGCCATCGCCGACACCACGCTCAAGATTGGCTGCAGCCTACCGTTGACCGGAGCCGGCTTCACCGCGGTGGGGCGTGAGCTGACGGGCGCGCTCAAGGTTTTTATGCAGCAGCACGGCGACACGGTCGCCGGGCGGAAAATCGAGCTGATCGTCCGCGACGACGCCGGCGTCGGCGATAATGCGCGCCGCCTCGTACAGGAGATGATCGTCAACGATCAGGTCGACATCGTCGGCGTCGGCATCACGCCCTGTACGCTTGCGATCGCGCAACTTGTGACCGAAGCGAAGAAAGCGACCGTGACAATGAGCTCCGGCGCCTCGATCACGACCACAAAGTCGCCGTATCTTGTACGGGCCGGCTTCATCATCGCGCCGCAAGCCTGGACCTTGGCGGAGTGGGCGATCAAGAACGGCAGCAAGCGCGCGGTCACGCTGGTCAACGACTGGGCGCCCGGGGTCGAGGCGGAAACTTCGTTCAAGACGCGCTTCGGGCAAGTGGGCGGCGAGATCATAAAGTCGCTCCGCGTGCCACTCGCCAGTCCCGATTTCGCACCACCGCTGCAGCGGATCGCGGATCTGAAGCCCGACACCGCCTTTATTTACTTTCCGGGTCCGCTCGCACCGGTCTTCACCCGGCAATTCGCCGAAAAGGGCCTCGGCGAGTCCGGCATCAAGATCATCGGTCCGGGCGATCTGGCCGACGACGACAGCCTCAACAATGCCGGCGATCAGATGATCGGGCTGATCACCGCGGGGCCATATTCCGCGGCGCACGATTCTGCGCTCAACAAGATTTACGTCGCGGACTTCCTGAAGACAGTCGGCGAGCGTCCGGACTTCGCCTCGCTCGGTGCTTACGACGGCCTCTACCTCATCTACGAGGCGCTCAAGAAGACCGGCGGCGATGCCGACGGCGACAAGCTGATCGCCGCCATGAAAGGCATGGCCTGGGAGAGCCCGCGCGGCCCCATCTCGATCGATCCGGATACCCGCGACATCGTCAGCAACATCTACATCCGCAAAGTCGAGAAGATCGACGGCGAGCTCTGGAGCAAGGAATTCGAGACCTTCCCGAATGTGAAGGACTCGCTGAAGGTCGCGGCGAAGTAATCCTTATTCGAAATTCTACGCCGCAAGATTGTCGATTAGCCGCGTCTTGCCGATCCGGGCGGCGACGAGGAGACGGGTTGGTTCGTCGATCGGTGCGTCGAGCGGCGCCAGCGTCTCGGCGTGCCGTGCCTCCAGGTAGTCCAGCGCAAAGCCGGCGCGCGTCAGCGCCGCACGGCCGTCCTCGAGGACGCCCTCCAGCGGTCCCCCGGCCGCGATCCTTTCCGCACATCCCTTGAGCACGCTGTAGAGCGCCGGCGCCGCGGCGCGCTCGGCCGGCGCCAGGAAGCGATTGCGCGAGGACAGCGCCAGCCCGTCCAGCTCGCGCACGATCGGCGCTCCAACGATGCGGGTCTTGAGGCCGAGATCGCGAGCGAGCTGGGTCACGACTTTGAGCTGCTGATAATCTTTCTCGCCGAACAGCGCGAAATCGGGCTCGCATTGGATCAGGAGCTTTGCCACCACCGTCGCCACGCCGGCGAAAAAGTGCGGCCGGAAGGCATCTTCGAGGCCAACCTTGGCCGGTCCGCCGGGCACGATCTGGGTGGCGAAGCCCGCCGGATATATCGTCTCCACGGCCGGCGCCCAAACGAAATCGGCCCTGAGCTCCGAAAGCGCGGCGAGATCGCTGGCAATAGTCCGCGGGTAGGTGCCGAGGTCCTCATTGGGCGCGAACTGCGTGGGGTTGACGAAAATCGATACGATCACCCGATCGGCGCGCTGTTTTGCGATCCGCACCAGCGAGAAATGCCCGGCGTGCAAGGCGCCCATGGTCGGCACCAGCGCGATTGTGCCATGGCGTGCGCGGATATCCGCGATCGCGCGTTTGAGTCTCGGCAAAGTGCGCAAGGTACGCAAAATGACGCGCGGGTGACGTTTCGATTTTTTGGATTTTGTCTTCATCGAGTTGCTGCGCGAACACACCTCGTACGTTTCGTCACGCACTGCGTGGTTAATCATTAACTTATCGAGACCGTTGCTGTATCTTGACCGAAGGCGTTGCAAGCCGGAGAAATGATCGCAGCGCAGGGGTTGCGTCTCCCATGTTGATGCAAGCGGATATCGGCAGGCCATTCTCGGCGCATGTCATCGTTCTTGGTAACGAAAAAGGCGGCTCCGGCAAGTCGACCACGGCCATGCACGTCGCCGTCGCGCTGCTGCAAGCCGGCCAGCGCGTCGCCACCATAGACCTCGATTCACGGCAGAAGAGCTTCACCCATTACGTCGAAAACCGTCGTAACTGGGCGCATCGTAGCGGCATCAAGCTCGAAATTCCGATGCATTTCTGCGTGGCACGCGGATTTGGCGTGCGGCTCGATGAAATCGAAGGGCAGGAATTCTCAGCCTTTGCCGAAGCCGTGAGCCAGGTCGAGCAGACCCACGACTTCGTCGTCATCGATACGCCGGGTTCGGACTCCTATTTAATGCGGCTCGCCCATTCGATGGCGGACACGCTGATCACGCCGCTCAACGACAGCTTTGTCGATTTCGACGTGCTCGGCGTCATCGATCAAACCACCTTCGAAGTCGCGGGCGCCAGCCATTATGCCGAGATGGTCCGCGAGGCGCGGCGTCAACGCCGCCTCGTCGATGGCGGTCTCACCGACTGGATCGTCGTGCGCAACCGGCTTTCGACGCTGGGATCGCGCAACCGGCGGCTGGTCGGGGAGGGGGTCGACGGGCTGGCCAAGCAGCTCGGCTTTCGCGCCATCGACGGCTTTGCCGAGCGCGTCGTCTACCGCGAGTTCTTTCCCCGCGGCCTCACCGCGCTTGACGACCTCAACGAGGACACCCTCGGCGCGAGGCCCAGCACGTCGCACGTGACCGCCCGCGATGAAGTGAAACTCCTGATCGACGCGCTGCGATTGCCGATCGACGAGCGCGGCAAGCGGCGCGCCGCGGCGCGCGCCGAATGGACCGCCGCCGCCGGCAAGCCGCTCGAAACGCACGATCTCTTGGCGGACTGACGCGGTTTTCTCGGCCATTGCGCGATTTGCCGGGGAGGGCCACTTTATCCGGCGATGAGCAAAGACCGCTCCGACCGCGCGCCGGCGCCCACTCAGCCGAACCAAGCTCCGGCGGCATCCGCGCGCGCTGAGATCGATGTTTTCCTCGATCGCGTCAAATCGCTCGGCCCCGCCGGAACGCCGGGCGAGCGCGGCCGCCTCATCTTCGCGCTCGACGCCACGATGAGCCGGCAGCCGACTTGGGATACCGCCTGCCGGCTGCAGGCCGATATGTTCCGGGAAGCCGGCGCCGTCGGCGGCCTCGACATCCAGCTTGTCTATTATCGCGGTCTGGCGGAATGCCGTGCCTCGCCGTGGGTGGCCGAGCCGAAACGGCTCGGAACCCTGATGTCGCGGATCGATTGCCAGGGCGGTCACACCCAGATCGGCAAAGTTCTCGCCCATGCGCGCCGCGAAAACGATGCCCGTAAGGTCGCGGTCCTGGTTTTCATCGGCGACGCCATGGAGGAATCGCTCGACGATCTGTGCGCCGCCGCCGGCGAGCTCGGATTGCGCAACCTAAAGGCTTTCATGTTTCAGGAGGGCTACGACCCGGTCTGCGAAAAGGCGTTCCGCGAGGTCGCTCGTCTGACCGGAGGAGCCTTTTGCCGCTTCAGGCCGGGAGCGGCGAACGAGCTGGCCGAACTGTTGCGCGCGGCGGCGGCCTATGCCGCCGGCGGCATGAAAGCGCTCGCCGATCTTTCAGCGCGGCGCTCAAGCGGCGCGGTCAAGCTGCTTGAGCAGTTGAAATAGCTATGCCCGAGATTCTCCTCGGCATCGTCGTCCTTGTGCTGGCGCTGTGGGCGGTCAATGCCTTCTCCAAGGCCGATCCCAAGCTGGCCGCGCGTGTGTTGCGCGGCATCGGCGGCGGCGCAGCTTTGCTCTTTGCCGCGGTTATGTTGCTTCGCGGCGAGATCGGGGCCGCGATTCCGGTCGGCTTGTTCGGTCTCGGCCTCTTGGGCTGGGTCACGCTCTGGCCGGCGACGTTCGGGGCGCGCACGCAGAAAAGCACGGGGCAAGCCTCCCGCGTCCGCACCGCCTTTCTCGAAATGCAGCTCGACCACGATAGCGGCACGATGAATGGCCACGTTCTCGCGGGCCGGCATCAAGGCGCCGCGCTCGATACGCTGGACCGGGCGGCGCTCGTCGACCTCTTTTCCGAGATCGACAGCGACAGCCGCGAATTACTTGCAGCTTATCTTGACCGCCGGGAGCCCGGCTGGCGTGAGCACGCGCAGAGTGACGCGGGCGCGGGGAGCGGGAGCAACTCGCCGCGCGGTGCCAAAATGACTGAAGAGGAGGCCTATCAGATCCTTGGCATTCAGCCCGGGGCGGGCGCGCAGGAGATCACTCGTGCCCACCGGTCCCTCATGAAGAAACTGCATCCCGACCAAGGGGGGACGACGTATCTTGCGGCCCGGGTCAACGAGGCCAAGGACGTGCTTCTTCGACGCCATCGCTGAGGTACTCCGTACAAAACCTCGCGTGGTCTCCGATCTCTGTCGTACGTCCCTGCCCCGGTTTGCCGGGGTCTTAATCCTTCAGCGCCATGCATTCGAAGTCGCTGCGCTTAAGCTGCTTGCACGCGGCCTCGGCGGTAGTTTTGTCGAATCCCGCGAAGCGGGCGCGATAGAGCGCCTTGTCGCCCTTCTGCACGCGCTCGGTGAACGGATCGGCCGTCTTAAGCGCAAAGCTGACCTTGAGTTGCGCCGCGCTCAAATGTTGCTTCGCCTGAACTTCATCGTCGAACGCACCGATCTGGATGAGCCAGCCGCCATGCGCATGGATCGGCGCGGAAGTGGGAATGGCGGGCTCACTCTTTCCGGCGTCAGCATAGGCAAGGTCTATTGGCGCGACGTCATCTTGGGCCGGGTCAGCCACCAGCGGCACCGCCATGGGCGGGGCAGTCATGGGCGATGCAGCCACGGGCGCGGTAGTCATGGGCGGTGCAACGACCGCAGCCAGGTCGGCTTTCGCGGGCTCGGGCGTTGCGGCTTGCACTTGCGGCGCGGCCACTTTCACTGCCGTTGCGGGATCGGCGGACGCGACCACCGTCGCGTGCGCCTGTAGCGCCTGGACCGGAGGCTGTGCAGGGACGCTCAGTTGGGAAGCGACCGGCTGTGGGGTAGGCGAGGGGGCCGGAGCCGCAACCGGCACTAGCGCCGGCATCGGCACCAGCGAGGCAGTCTGCACCGGCGCGGTCTTGAACGTGATGGTCTTCACCAACAGCGGCCGGATTGGATCATTCGCCGCGGAGGCGGCGTGAGCATCGACGCTCGCGGTCGGCGCAGGATCGGCGCGCGATGACATCGAGGCTACGGGTGCCTTGCCGAATGTCACCGGCAGCACTGCTTCATGTTGCTCACCTGCCTCGGCGATCGTGGGCGCGGTGCGATGAAGCGAGGCTTCTTTGAGGTGTTCGCCGATCAGGTCGCGCATGCGGTCGTCGCGGTCGGCTGCCGACGGGCCGCCTAGGACCACGGCAACGATGTAACGCCCGTCGCGATGCACGGAGGTGAGGAGATTGAAACCGGAGGCGCGCGTAAATCCGGTCTTGATGCCGTCGACGCCCTCGACGGCGCCGAGCAGGTGATTGTGATTGCGCATCGCCTCGCCGTGATAGACGAAGGATTCCGTCGAGAAGTACTTGTAATAGCGAGGGAAGCGTTCCTGGATCGCACGCCCGAGCAACGCTTGGTCGCGGGCGCTGGTAATCTGATCGTCGTCTGGCAAGCCGGACGCGTTGACGTAAGTCGTGTGGGTCATGCCCAGCGCGTGGGCGGTTTGCGTCATCAGTTTCGCGAATGAGCTCTCGTCGCCGCCAAGATTTTCGGCAAGCACGACGGCGACGTCGTTGGCGGACTTTGTGACGATACCCTTGATCGCATCCTCGACCGTGATGGTGTCGCCTGGCTTGAGGTTGAGCTTGGTCGGGTCCTGCTCGGACGCGTGCTCCGAGACCTTGAGCGGGGTATCGAGCTTGATCTTGCCGGCATCGAGGCGCTCGAACAGCAGGTAGAGCGTCATGACCTTGGTCAGCGAGGCCGGATGGCGCAATGCATCGGGATTCGATCCTTGCAGGACCGCGCCGCTATTACCGTCGACCACGATCGAGGCATAGGGCGGCGAATATTCACCCCCGCCGCCGTGATGATGGCTGCGGCCGACATGCGCGTAATGGACGCGATGAGCGTGCCGCGCGGCGGCTGAGTCGCTGGTGATGGTGAGCGCCGCTGCGGCCGCGGCAAGAGCCAAGAGGTAACAACGAAGCCCGTGAGGGGCTTCGGGATTTACCCATGCCATTACGAACCCCGTCCCTGAACGCGCGCTAGCCCCGTAAGGCTGCCCCTGTTGCTTTGGGACCTGTGCTTCCCCCGCGGGCAATGCGGTCCATTTCGGCCGCTCGTCCCTTGAAAGAGGCAACGTCCCCAACGCGATCGTCACCCGAACAACACGGTCAAGCAGGTTAGGTGAACGCCGTTGCGAAAGGGTTAAGTGCCCATTTCGCCGCCGTTTTGTGCATTCTGCCTTCACCCGTTGCAGTTATTTGTGCATTGCACTATCTTCATCATAATGCCGCAAGCGGCCTTTTCATGGCGAAGGCCCGGCGGAAGCAGATCCCATCAGCAGGGCGTCGGCGCGCCTGCCGCCAAAGGGGACGATCATGACAACCGAAGACATGCAGAAGTTCAGCAAAGACAGCATGGAAACCGCGCTGACCTCGTTCGGCGCTTGGACGAAGAGCGCACAGGCCATCGCGGTCGAGGTGGTGGACTACTCCAAGAAGTCGACCGAGGGCTCCGCCGCCGCATGGGAAAAGCTCTTGGGCGCCAAGAGCCTGGAAAAGGCGATGGAAGTGCAGAGCGAACACCTGAAGTCTTCGTACCAATACTTCGTCGCCGAGGCGACGAAGCTCGGCGAGCTTTATGCCGGCTTTGCCAAGGAAGTTTATAAGCCGTTCGAGGGGGCGCTCGCCAGGGCGACGACAATTAAGTAACGCGCGCATAGTCGCGCGTCGGCTTACGGTTTGGCGAGTACGGATTCGATCGCGGCGGCGATCCTGGCAAGGGTCTGCTCGATCCGTCCGACCCGGAAGGCGATGTGCTCGAGCGCGTAGGCCGACCGTTTGTCGGCCGATGGCAGGCTCTGAGCGTCGTAATCCGGCACGAACTCCTGCTCCAGTTCGCGGATCAGTCTTGCCCGTCGTGTGAGGTCGACCATGGTCACCTCCAATTCGCGCCCGCGCGATCAATAGCCGAGTCGGCGCCCGGCACCAATGCGCCGTGATTGACTTGTCCTGTACGGTGGAAACCATATCTGACGCGCTCGCCAGCGCCGCAAGGGGCGCGCGCGAGGGGTGTGCAAACGTGACTGGGATGGGAAGCATGGCCATGTTTACGCATCTTTTCGTTGCTCTATCGATTCGGCACGCAAACCGCGCTAACTTTATGCCGGTCTACGGGGATTCCCGAGAGCTCAGACGAACCAATGCCGCCGATTGACGTTACCATGACTGTGCTACCGGCCCGCCTGGCGGACGACGATCGCAAACGCAAAGGCGAGGGCGGACCCGGCACCGCGGTCATCACCAAGACGAAGCCGCAGACCAAGCGGCCGAACCTCTATCGCGTACTGCTACTCAACGACGACTACACGCCGATGGAATTTGTGGTCCACGTCCTCGAGCGGTTCTTCAACAAGGATCAAGAGTCGGCGCATCGGATCATGATGCATGTGCATCAACACGGGATCGGCGAATGCGGGATCTTCACCTATGAGGTGGCGGAAACCAAAGTGACGCAGGTTATGGACTTTGCCCGCAAACATCAGCATCCTTTGCAATGCATCATGGAGAAGAAGTGATTCCGGGGGGAAGCTTCCAATACAAACGATGAGACATTGAAATGCCCACGTTCTCGCGCAGCCTTGAGCAGTCGCTTCACCGGGCGCTGGCGCTCGCCAACGAGCGCCACCACGAATACGCGACGCTGGAGCACCTGCTGCTCGCGCTGATCGAGGATCAGGACGCGGCGGCCGTCATGCGCGCATGTAACGTCGACTTGGAGAAGCTGCGCCGCAGTCTCATCGCCTATCTTGAATCGGAGCTGGATAACCTGGTCACCGACGGGGCGGAGGATTCCAAGCCCACGGCCGGCTTCCAGCGCGTCATCCAGCGCGCCGTCATCCACGTTCAATCGTCCGGCCGTGAAGAGGTAACGGGAGCCAACGTCCTCGTTGCGATCTTCGCCGAGCGCGAGAGCCACGCCGCTTACTTCCTGCAGGAGCAGGATATGACCCGCTACGACGCGGTGAATTACATCAGCCACGGCATTGCCAAGCGGCCCGGCATGTCGGAAGCGCGCCCGGTGCGCGGCTCCGACGAGGAAACCGACACGAAATCCGGCGACGAGCCGAAAAAGAAGGGCGATGCGCTCGACGCCTATTGCGTCAACCTCAACAAGAAGGCGCGCGACGGCAAGATCGACCCGCTGATCGGCCGCGAGGCCGAGATCAACCGCACCATCCAGGTGCTGTGCCGGCGGCAGAAGAACAATCCGCTGTTCGTTGGCGAAGCCGGCGTCGGCAAGACCGCAATTGCCGAGGGTTTGGCGCGTCGCATCGTCCATGGCGAAGTGCCGGACGTGCTGCGCAATGCCACGGTGTTCGCCCTCGACATGGGCACGCTCCTTGCCGGCACGCGCTATCGCGGCGATTTCGAGGAACGGCTGAAGCAGGTCATCAAAGAGCTTGAGGGCTATCCCGGCGCGATCCTGTTCATCGACGAGATCCACACCGTGATCGGCGCCGGCGCGACCTCCGGCGGCGCGATGGACGCGTCGAATTTGCTCAAGCCGGCATTGGCGTCAGGCACGGTGCGTTGCGTCGGCTCGACCACCTACAAGGAATACCGGCAGTATTTCGAGAAGGATCGTGCGCTGGTGCGACGCTTCCAGAAGATCGACGTCAACGAGCCGACGATTCCCGACGCCATCGAAATCCTCAAAGGGCTGAAGCCTTATTTCGAGGAGTATCACAAGCTCAAATACACCAACGAGGCCATCAAGGCGGCGGTGGAACTGTCAGCGCGCTACATCCACGACCGCAAGCTGCCCGACAAGGCGATAGATGTGATCGACGAATCCGGCGCGGCACAGATGCTGCTGCCGGAAAATAAGCGCAAGCGCACCATCGGGCTCAAGGAGATCGAGACCACGATCGCCACGATGGCCCGCATCCCGCCGAAAGCGGTGTCGAAGGACGACGCCGAGATTCTCAAGAACCTGCGGGAGACACTCGAGCGCGTGGTCTACGGCCAGGACAAGGCCATCGAAGCGCTTTCCGCCTCGATCAAGCTTGCCCGCGCCGGCTTGCGCGAGCCGGAAAAGCCGATCGGCTGTTACTTGTTCTCCGGTCCGACCGGCGTCGGCAAGACCGAAGTCGCCAAGCAGCTTGCCGCCACGCTTGGCGTCGAGCTGATCCGCTTCGACATGTCGGAATATATGGAGCGCCACACCATATCACGGCTCATCGGCGCGCCGCCCGGCTATGTCGGCTTCGATCAGGGCGGGCTGCTCACCGACGGCGTCGATCAGCATCCGCATTGCGTCCTCTTGCTCGATGAAATCGAGAAGGCGCACCCGGATCTGTTCAACGTGCTCCTGCAAATCATGGATCACGGCAAGCTCACCGATCACAACGGCAAGCAGGTCGACTTCCGCAACGTGATCCTGATCATGACCACCAATGCCGGCGCCGCCGACATGGCGAAAGCCGCATTCGGCTTCACGCGATCGAAGCGCGAAGGCGACGATATGGAGGCGATCACCCGGCTGTTCGCGCCGGAATTCCGCAACCGGCTCGACGCCATCATCACGTTCGCGCATCTGTCGCCCGAAGTTATCGCCAAGGTGGTCGAAAAATTCGTGATGCAGCTCGAGGCGCAATTGGCCGATCGTGACGTCACCATCGAGCTGACGAACGAGGCGACGCAATGGCTGATCGCGAAGGGCTATGACGAGCTCATGGGCGCGCGGCCGATGGCGCGCGTGATCCAGGAGCACATCAAGAAGGCGCTCGCCGACGAGGTGCTGTTCGGGCGGCTCAAGTCCGGCGGCCACGTCCGCGTCATCGTCGTTACCGACGAGAACGGCAACAGCAAGCTCAGCTTCGACTATCCGGACGGTCCGGTGAAGCCGCGGGCGGAAAAGCTGCCGGTGCCGCGCCGCGCCAAGGTCAAGCGAAGCTCTTCGCCGCGGAAGAAGCCGCCGGGCCCGGGCGGCGGCGAGCCGCCGCGCCGCGGCACCGTTCCCAGGGTGCCGCTCGTCAAAGTCTGATCGAGTGGGATTGATCCGGTGACAAGAGATGTTGCGGCCTTAGCCTAAGGTCGCGGCGCTCATACCGTCAGCGTTTGTAGCAAACAGTCGCGTCCGTCATAGCGGAATTGTACAGGGCCACCCAACTTCCCGTCCCAATAGTGCAAACCGCGATGGAGCTCGCCTTCTGAAGGGTAATGAGCACCGGGGATATGGGAGTCGTTCCCGGCCAGGTCGCCATCTCCGTGTTTTCGGTAATCGGTGTCACCGTTTTGATGTCGTAGCCTGCCTGTAGAAGGCTTTGCAGCGACACCATTGGCGCAGGCGTATCGGTTTGGGTTGTTGCTGGCGTTTGTGCCGACGCCGTTTGTGCAATCCCGGCGCATAACGACAGTATCAGTATTCGCAAAAACATAGCTGCCCCTTCCTGTGTGGTTTCCACAGTGAGCTTCTCAGGCTCGCCGGTTATGTCAATAGTCACGCACTTTGCGCCGCCGCAGTTCGTGCGCGAACCAGATCGCCAGCACCGGCAAAGCCATCGCGGCGCCGAGAAATAACGGCGCCGCGCCCAAGCGATCGATGACCAGCGCGCCTGCGGCAACGCCAGCCGTCTGACCGACATATAACGCAGAAGAAAATAGCGCGACCGCTGTTCCGCGCGCTTGCGGCGTCATCTGCGTGGCGTTGGTCTGCAGCGTATTGTGCAGCATGTAGAAGCCGAGCCCGATGGCGGTGGTCGCCACAGGCGTCAGCCACCAGGCGGGACCGATGGCGATCTCGACATAGGCCGCAGAGAGAACGAGAGCGCCGCCGATGGCGAGACCGATCTGGCCGAGGCGGCGCACGAACAGCTTCACTAGGCCTGCGTAAATCAATCCGCCAATGCCGAAACAGGCCACCGAGACACCGACCAGCGTGTAGGTCAGACCAAATCTCAAACGCAAGTCGGCGCCGATATAGGCAAAGGCGCCCCACATCAGCGCGCCCTCGATGAATGCGGCGATGAGGACGATGCGCGCGAACCGATTGGACAGCACTGCTCGGTAATCCGCGACAAAGCCGTGCCCGGCGCCACCTCTGTGGGTCGCGTTGCGCGTCAGCGGATTGGCGATGAGCTCGAACACAAGGCCCGCCGTCGCCAATGCAAACATGCCGGCGAGCACGAAGAACACGTTGCGCCAACCCATGAGATCTCCGAGCACGCCGCCGGCGGCTTGGCCGAACAGCTGCCCGAGGATTTGACCCGTGAGATAACGCGCCAGAATCGGCTGCAGGCGATCGTGCGGCGTCACGTCGCCGACATAGGCCATCGAGATCGGGATAACCCAGCCGGCGGCCGCGCCGGTTGCGAGCCGCGCGAGCGCCAGCTGCGGCAACGTCGAAGCCGTGCCGCAGATCGCGACCAGGACGGTGCCGATCGCGCACATCAGCGCCACGGTTCGATATTTGCCGAAGCGGTCGCCGACCGGGCCGATGATGAGCTGGATCGTTCCGTGGGTCACCGCATAAGCGGTCACCACCATGGCCGCCACGCCGACGGTGGTATGGAGGTCGGCCGCGATCTGCGGCAACAGCGAATCCATCACCCGCACCTGCGCCTGGCTGGCAAAGCCAGCCACTGCGAGCAGGATAATCGAGCGGGTAGGGGTCTTTTGTGGTGAGAGGGCTGGCGAATACAGCACTAGGGACTTCACTCGATGCGGTTGCTTGTCAGCGCCCAGCGTTGACAGTCAACGTGGAGCAGGCTTTCTACCCCGCGCAATGGCGAACGCGAAATGATCGAAAACAGATACCAGCCCAGCGCCGTCGAGGGCCGCATCTATGCGGAATGGGAGGCAGCCGGTGCTTTTCGCGCGGGGCGGCCGGAGCGCGCCACGGCGGAGCCCTATTGCCTCGTCATTCCGCCGCCCAATGTCACCGGCTCGCTGCACATGGGCCACGCGCTCAACAATACGCTGCAGGACATCCTCTGCCGCTTCGAGCGCATGCGCGGCAAGGACGTGCTGTGGCAGCCGGGCACCGACCATGCCGGCATCGCCACGCAGGCTGTGGTCGAGCGTCAGCTCATGGAGCGCCAGGAATCGAGTCGCAGCATCGGCCGCGACGCCTTCATCAAGCGCGTCTGGGAATGGAAGGCGGAATCCGGCGGCACCATCATCAGCCAGCTCAAGCGGCTCGGTGCGTCCTGCGACTGGTCGCGCGAACGCTTCACCATGGACGAAGGTTTGTCGCGCGCGGTGATGAAAGTGTTCGTCGCGCTGTACCGCGAGGGCCTCATCTATAAGGACAAACGTCTGGTCAATTGGGACCCGAAACTCAAGACCGCGATCTCCGATCTCGAAGTGCAGCAGGTCGAGACCAAGGGCCAGCTTTGGCACATCAAATATCCGATCGAAGGCAGCGATAAATTCATCACCGTGGCGACGACACGGCCGGAAACCATGCTGGGCGACGTCGCGGTCGCGGTGCACCCCGACAATGAGCGGCTCAAGCATTTGATCGGCAAGACGGTGGTTTTGCCGCTAGTCGGCCGCCGCATTCCGATCATCGGCGACGACTATGCCGATCCGGAAAAAGGCTCCGGCGCGGTGAAGATCACGCCGGCGCATGACTTCAACGATTTCGAGGTCGGTAAGCGGCACAACCTCAAGCCAATGAATATCTTTAATGCAGAAGCAGAATTGGCCCTGGATCGGAGCGTCGACTTTCTGACGAGCTTGCCTATTCCGTTCGATGAGAACGCGACGCTGAAGGAGCTTAATGGCCTCGACAGGTTTGTTGCGCGAAAGAAAATTGTTGAGATTCTAGAAAAGGAAGGCCTGATTGAGAAAATAGAGCCGACCTCGCACGCTGTGCCGCACGGTGATCGCTCCGGCGCCGTGCTCGAGCCCTTTCTCACCGATCAATGGTACGTCGATGCTAAGACGCTGGCGCAGCCGGCGATCGCAGGGGTGCGAGAGCGCAAGACGGTGTTCGTGCCGCCGCAATGGGAAGCGACCTTCTTCAATTGGATGGAAAACATTCAGCCCTGGTGCATTTCCCGTCAAATTTGGTGGGGACACCAAATTCCTATTTGGTATGGGCCCAACATGGAAAACAACAAACTTTCCTATGAATTGGGCGACGGCGGTGAAAATCACTTCTTTGCAGCGGAGACAGAGAGCGACGCCGTTGATCAAGCAACGAAACTCTATGGAAGGCCAATAGTGGTTCTATCTTCGTGGCACGATATTATGAGTAACGTGCAGCAAACCAGGGACGGCAATAAAGCTTTCATTTGGCGCGATCCTGACGTGCTGGACACCTGGTTCTCCTCGGCGCTATGGCCGTTCTCGACGCTCGGCTGGCCTGACCGGACGCCGGAGCTCAAGCGCTTCTATCCGACCTCGGCGCTCGTGACCGGCTTCGACATCATCTTCTTCTGGGTGGCGCGGATGACGATGATGGGGCTGCACTTCATGAAAGAAGTGCCATTCCACGACGTCTACATCCACCGCCTCGTGCGCGACGCCACCGGCGCCAAAATGTCGAAGTCAAAGGGAAACGTTGTCGATCCGCTCGGTGTTATCGACCAATATGGCGCTGACGCCTTGCGCTTCGCGTTGGCGCGCGGCGCCGCGCAAGGTCATGACATCCGGCTTGGTTCCCAGGACGTCGAGAACAACCGCAACTTCGGGACCAAGCTGTGGAATGCCGCGCGCTTTGCCGAGATCAATGGCTGCGCGCGCGATGCCGGGTTCGATCCGCACCATGCCAAGGAAATGCTCAACCGTTGGATCGCACACGAAACCGCGAAAGCGGGGCGCGACGTCACGGCGGCGATCGAAGCTTACAAGTTCAATGACGCGGCGAATGCGATCTACCGCTTCGTCTGGAACGTCTATTGCGACTGGTATCTCGAATTGATCAAGCCGGTGCTGACCGCGCCCGATGGCGACGCCAAGACCGAGACACGCGCCGCCGCCGCATGGGCGCTGGATGAAATCCTCAAGCTGCTCCATCCGTTCATGCCGTTCATCACCGAGGAACTGTGGACCGTCACGGCCGAGCAGGGCGCCAAGCGCAGCCACATGCTCGCGCTTGATGCATGGCCGCAGCATGATGGTCTCGACGATAATGAGGCGGAGGCCGAGATCGGCTGGGTGATCGACCTGATTACGGCCATTCGCTCGGTGCGTGTCGAGATGAACATTCCCGCCGCAACGATGCTGCCCCTGGTGCTGGCCGGCGCGTCGCCGCAAACGGCGATCCGGGTCAAGCATTGGGCGGAATTCGTGCAGCGGCTGGCACGCGTCGCCGACATTTCCTTCGCCGACACGGCGCCGCAGGGCGCGGTGCAGCTTGTGGTGCGCGGCGAGGTCGCGGCGCTGCCGCTCAAGGGCGTCATCGATCTTAACGCCGAACGCGCGCGGCTCGCCAAGGAAATGGCGAAATGCGATGCCGACATCGCCCGCGTCGACGCTAAGCTGGGCAACCCCAATTTCGTCGCCCGCGCGCCGGAAGAAGTGGTCGAGGAAGAAAAGGAAAAGCGCGAGGAGGCCGAGATGCGCAAGGCCAAGATCGCCGAGGCGCTGGAGCGGCTCAAGGGCGCGGCGTAGCCGGGAACAATGACCGCGGCTCCCCAATTTCTCGTCACGTAATACTGACGGCAGCATCACATGAAAATCTTTCTTGCTGGCGCGACTGGCGCAATCGGGCGTCGTTTGACGCCGCTGCTGGTTGCCGAAGGACATACGGTCACCGGCACGACGCGGTCGGCCGACAAGGCCAAGGATTTGAAGGCGCAGGGTGCTGAAGCGGTCGTCGTCGATGTCTTTGACGCCAAGGCTTTGCGCGAAGCCGTGCTGCGGGCGACTCCCGACGTCGTCATCCATCAATTGACCGATCTGCCGCAGGTGTTCGACCCGGCGCGTCTTGCGGACGTGCTCCATCGCAACACGCGCTTGCGCGAGGAGGCTACACCCAGCCTGGTCGCCGCGGCGAAAGCGGCGGGTGTTCGGCGGCTGATCGCGCAAAGCATTGCCTTCGCTTATGCCGAAGGTCCCGAACCGCACGCCGAGAGCGATCCGATTGCGTCGGCTGAGGGCGATGCGCTGTCCGCGATCACGGCGCGCGGCGTGCGCGCGCTGGAAAGCGCGGTCCTTAATACGCCGGGCATCGAAGGCATCGTGCTGCGCTACGGACGGCTTTACGGGCCCGGCACCTGGAATACCCCGAATGCCCGAGCGCCGCTCCATGTCGACGCGGCGGCGCACGCGGCGCTGCTTGCGCTCACGCGTGGTGCTGCGGGCGTTTACAACATCGCCGAAGATGATGGTGCTGTCGCGGTCGAGAAGGCGCGTAGGGAACTCGGATTCAATCCGGCTTTCAGACTGAAGAGCTGACAACGGTGCCAGCCACGGTTCGCGTGTGTCGCGTTACGCGCTTCGCTTGCGTTTGGCCTCGACGTAGCTGCGTAACACCGCGCCCATGCGCGACTGATAGCCTTTGCCGCTGCGCTTGAACCAGCCGATTACGTCGCGATCGAGACGCAGCGTGATCTGCTGCTTGTTCTCCGGCACGTACACCGTCGCGTTGTCCCAGAAGCCGGGCGGGATGACGCCGGCGTTCGGATCGGCGGCGGCGCGGCGCTCGACTTCCTTGTCGGTCATCTCGCGAAGCATTTTGCTCAACGGCTTTGGCGGCGGCATATCGTCCAGACTTTTATACCTGACGATGCGCCCGCGCTTTTTGGTAGCTCTTGCGGTCATTTCTGTTTGCCTTCCAAGCCGTGATAATTCGGATATTACGATCTCGTTCGGTGAATACGAGCCGGACCACCTCTCCGTCATATTCGCCCAGTGCAACGAAGCGCTGTTCGCCGTAGTCACGTCGTGCGTCTTCGGCGATCAGGACATAGCCACGAAAAATTTCAGCGGCATCACGCAACCCAAGACCATGTTTGCGCCGATTGATCGCGTCCTTAGTGTCGTCCCACTCAAAGCCCATATAATGTAACTACAAAACGTCGTTACTACAAGCTGGCCCGCTAGGATGTTTCACAACTAGTGGTTTAGCAAGCAGCAGCCGGAAACGGTTTGCTCAAAAAGCGGGAACCTTTCTCGCCATAGCGCCAAGGCTTGTCGGCCGCCTTCGTAATGCCGATGCGAGGACCGGCGACAATCTCGACATCGCCCTCACGTGCAAACAGCTCGAAAGGCGCCCCGTCGAGCGCCAGGCCATTGTGCAGTGCGGTAACGCGAAGTGCCTCGCACAGCCGGCCCGGACCGGAGCACAGCAGCCTTTCGTCGGCCACGCCGCGCCGCCGGCGCATGGCGGTGAGGCCGGTCGTTGGCTCTATCGCCCGGATCAGAACGGCGCTGGCCGAGCCCTTCGGCTCGCAAACGAAGTTCAAGCACCAATGGATGCCGTAGGAACGGTAGACATAGGCATAGCCCGCCGGTCCAAACATCACAGCATTGCGGTCGGTCGGCCCGCGAAAGCTGTGCGCTGCTGGATCGGTATGGTGGTAGGCCTCGACCTCGACCAAACGGCCGCCGACGCCGTCGAACAGAAGCGTCGCCCCAATCAAATCGGGCGCAACCTCGTGGACGCTGCGGTTGAAAAAGCTGCGGGTCAGTCGCTTCGGCATGCGACTATGTCGCAAGCCAGCGGGTGGACGGTAAATCGTTAGTTAACAGAACGCGGTCGAGCGCGGTGAATCTGTGTCTTCGCGGCCACAGCTTTGGAACATTTCACAGGATCACATTACAGCCACGCCCAAAGCCGCTTTTTAGCCATAGGATTTCTCGAAAGCGATGGCCGCGGCAAGTCCGGAAGCGGACGTTGTGCCGTTGCGTACTTCCGGCTCACGGCGAGTGTCGCCTGAAAGCCGGATGAGAAGGGGCGATTGGGCCCGTTTGGCCCGCTGAAGTTTGATGGACGCCAAGACCGATTTGAAATTACGGCTGCCAAGCCGTCACGCCACCGAAGGCCCCGACCGGGCCCCGCACCGCGCGTTTTATTACGCCATGGGGCTGACCCGCGAACAGATCCACCAGCCCTTTGTTGGCGTGGCGACCTGCTGGAACGAGGCGGCGCCCTGCAATATCGCGCTGATGCGCCAGGCGCAGGCGGTCAAGCTCGGCGTTGCCGCCGGCGGCGGCACGCCGCGCGAATTCTGCACCATCACCGTGACCGACGGTATCGCCATGGGTCACGAGGGGATGAAATCTTCCTTGCCGTCACGCGAAGTCATCGCCGACTCGGTCGAATTGTCGGTCCGCGGCCACTCTTACGACGCGCTGATCGGCGTGGCGGGCTGCGACAAGTCGCAGCCCGGGATGATGATGGCGATGTGCCGGCTCAATGTGCCATCGATCTACATTTATGGCGGTTCGATTCTGCCCGGCACGTTCAAAGGCAAGCCGGTCACCATCCAGGACGTCTACGAAGCCGTCGGCAAGCACTCGGTCGGCGGCATGTCGGATGCCGATCTCGACACGCTCGAGCAAAACGCCTGTCCGTCGGCCGGCGCCTGCGGCGCGCAATTCACCGCCAACACCATGGCGACGGTGTCGGAGGCGATTGGTCTTGCGCTGCCGTACTCCGCGGGAGCTCCGGCGCCGTACGAGATCCGCGACAAATTCTGCGTGTTGGCGGGCGAGATGATCATGGATCTCATCGCCAAGAACATTCGTCCGCGCGACATTGTCACCCGCGAGGCGCTGGAGAACGCGGCGGCCGTGGTCGCGGCGACCGGCGGCTCGACCAATGCCGCGCTGCATCTGCCCGCCATCGCCAACGAATGCGGCATCAAGTTCGATCTGTTCGACGTCGCCGAAATCCTGAAAAAGACACCTTACATCGCCGATTTGAAACCATCCGGCCGTTATGTCGCCAAGGACATGTTCGAAGCTGGCGGCGTTCCGCTGTTGATGAAGACCCTGCTCGACCATGGCTTCCTTCATGGCCACTGTCTCACCGTCACCGGCCGCACCATCGCCGAGAACATGAGATCGGTGCAGTGGAACCCGGATCAGGACGTCGTTTGGCCGGCCGATAAGCCGATTCTACCCGGCGGCGGCGTCATCGGCCTGAAAGGCAACCTCGCGCCCGAGGGCGCGATCGTGAAGGTTGCCGGGATGGAGCGTTTGCAGTTCTCCGGCCCGGCGCGTTGCTTCGACGGCGAGGAAGCCTGCTTCGAAGCGGTGAAGAACAAGACGTACAAGGAAGGCGACGTGCTGGTCATCCGCTATGAGGGCCCCAAAGGCGGCCCCGGCATGCGCGAAATGCTCTCAACCACGGCCGCGCTCTACGGCCAGGGCATGGGCGGCAAGGTCGCGCTGATCACTGATGGACGCTTCTCCGGCGCCACCCGCGGTTTCTGCGTCGGCCATATCGGCCCGGAAGCGGCCGTCGGCGGACCGATCGCACTCCTTCGCGACGGTGACATCGTCAAACTCGACGGCGAGAAGGGAACGCTCGACGTCGAGCTGACCAAGGACGAGCTCGATCGGCGGGCCAAGGAATGGAAGCCGCGGCCGGAAGAATTCACCTCCGGTTATTTGTGGAAGTACGCCCAACAGGTGGGATCGGCGCGCTATGGCGCGCTGACACATCCGGGCGCTGCGGCCGAGAAGGCGTGCTATGCGGATATCTAGTACGGCGGCGCGCATCGCGACTTGCGGGATGGTGGCGGGCCTCGTTGGCGGACTTTGCCTCGCGCTGGGTCCCGGCCGTGGCGGCCTCACCCCCGAGCCGGCTTTCGCCTTCGATGGCACCACTTCGCCGAGCACGGCCGCGCTGTCGCCGAGCGACGGGTTGCGCGGTGGCGCCCACGCGCCGGATACCGCGAAGGCGAGTGCCTTGACCGCGCTGCAATACGCCGCCGAGCAGGGGCAGCCGGTGGCGCAATGGAAGCTTGGCCGCATGTATGCCGATGGCGACGGCGTGCCCCGCGACGATCTGCGCGCGTTCAATTATTTCAGCGAGATCGCCAATACCCATCCAGATGAGACGCCGGGATCGCCGCAAGCAAGTTTCGTCGCCAACGCTTTCGTTGCGCTCGGGCATTACTATCTCACCGGCATCGCCAATTCGCCGGTCGCGGCCGACCCAACGCGGGCGCGCGATATGTTCGGATACGCCGCCACTTATTTCGGCGACGCTGATGCGCAATATGAGTTGGGCCGGCTTTATCTCACCGACACGCCGAGCGATCCGCACCAGGCGGCACGCTGGTTCCAGCTCGCGGCCACCAAAGGCCATTGCCGCGCCGAAGTCGCCCTCGGCGACATGCTGTTCCAGGGCCGCGCCGTGCCGCGGCAGGCCGCGCGCGGGCTGATGTGGCTTACCCTTGGCAAGGATTGCGCCGGGAGCGACGAAGCCTGGGTCAAGCCGCTCTATGACGGCGACTTCCAGCGCGCCAGCGACGACGAACGCACCATGGCGCTGGTCTATCTCGAAGAGTGGCTCAAGGACCGGCGGGATTAGTTATTTCGTCTCGATCGCCAGATCGATCCACACCGGCACGTGATCGGACGGCTTTTCCCAGCTGCGCACGTGGCGGTCGATGCCGGCATCGCTGAGCTTGTCAGCGGCCGCGGGCGACAGCAACAGATGATCGATGCGGATGCCGTTGTTCTTTTGCCAGGCGCCGGCCTGATAATCCCAGAACGTGAACAGGCCGGGATCGTCGCTGGTGGCGCGTATGGCATCGGTGAGCCCGAGATTGACCAGCGCGCGATATTCGTCGCGGGTGCGCGGCAGGAATAGCGCGTCGCCGAGCCACGCTTTTGGATTTTTGGCATCGGCGGTGGTTGGAATGACGTTGTAGTCGCCCGCCATGACGAGCGGTTCTTCCAGGAGCAGCCGTTCGCGCGCATAAGCGGCAAGCCGCTTCATCCAGCCGATCTTGTAAGTGTACTTTTCGGTGTCGGGCGGATTGCCGTTTGGTAGGTAGATGCTCGCCACCCGCAGCACGCCTTTCGCCGTCGAGACCACGCCTTCGATGAAGCGGGCGTGATCGTCGTGATCGTCGCCGGGCAGGCCGATGTTGATTTCGTCAAACGGGAATTTCGACAACAGCGCGACGCCGTTGAACGTCTTTTGGCCGTGCACGGCGAGATTATAGCCGAGCGATTCGAACGGCTCGCGCGGAAAGGCGTCATCGACGGTTTTGGTCTCTTGCAGGCAGACGATGTCGGGCTGGCGCTCGGCAAGCCAGGTCAACGCGGAGTCGATGCGCTGCTTGATCGAATTGACGTTCCAGGTGGCGATGCGCACGGGCTGGATTAAAGGCTGAAAGGAGTTAAAGCGCGAAGCTCGTCCCGCAGCCACAAGACGCGGTGGCCTTCGGATTGTTGATCTTGAAGGACGACCCAATCAAATCGTCGACGAAGTCGATTTCCGAGCCGGCCATGTAATCGAGCGAGACCGGATCGATCAGCACGGTGGCGCCGCTTTTCTCGATCACGATGTCGTCGTCGGCCCGGCTGCATTCGGTGTCGAATTTGTACTGAAAACCGGAGCAGCCGCCGCCCTCGACGCTGACGCGTAGCATGGTGCCGGCGGGCTCGCGGCCAAGGATTTCACCGATCTTTTGCGCCGCCCGCTCGGTTACGATGACGTTGGCAGACATTCTCGTCTCCGCTGTTTTCGGCTCTGCGTGCAAATATCGGCTTTGCTTAAGGAAATCGCGCCGATTACAACGCTATCCACCCGATAGTTAAGTGCGGCAACAGCCAAGGTCAATTGGCCAAACCCGCGCGCTGGGTGGCTGGATCAGAGCGATGGAAGCTGCGATATCCCGAGCGCTTTACGCGTGCGATCCGGAACGGAGCCGGGGCCGGCTCCATGCCGAGCCCGTGAGCAAAAGCCGCAGCGCCTTTCGTCGCGACTGCGACCGCATCATCCACTCGACCGCATTCCGAAGGCTCAAGCACAAGACACAAGTTTTCGTCTTTGACGAGGGCGACCATTACCGCACCCGGCTCACCCATACGCTCGAAGTCACCCAGGTCGCGCGCTCGCTGGCGCGCCGTCTGCATCTCGACGAGGACCTCGCCGAAGCATTGGCGCTCGCGCACGATCTCGGCCATCCGCCGTTCGGTCATGCCGGCGAGCGGGCGCTCGATGCGTGCCTTTCCGCTGTCGGCGGCTTCGATCACAATGCGCAAACGCTGCGGATCGTGACCGCGCTGGAGCGGCGCTACCCGAACTTCGACGGTCTCAACCTCACCTGGGAAACGCTCGAAGGCCTGGTCAAGCACAACGGTCCGCTCACCGATCGCAACGGTGCGCCGCTCGGTCCCTATCGCGCGCAGGGCGTTCCGGAGACGATCCTGGATTATATGCGGCTGCAAGATCTGCAATTGTGGAGCTTCGCCGGCGCCGAAGCGCAACTTGCCGCGGTCGCCGACGATATCGCCTACGACGCCCACGACATCGACGACGGATTGCGCGCCGAACTGTTCCAGCTTGACGACATCGCCGCGGTTCCGCTGCCGGGCAAGATCATCGGCGAAATCCGCGCGGCCTTTCCGGGTCTCGATAATGGTCGTCTCGTGCACGAGCTCGTCCGCCAGCTCATCGGCTTGCTCATCGACGATGTCGTCGCCGAAACCGGCCGCCGGATCGCCGCGCTCGGGCCGAACTCGGCCGACGACGTGCGGCGCGCGGCACAGCCGGTTGCGGCTTTCTCGTCCGCGGTGGCGGAAGCCGATGGCGCCATCAAAGCCTTCCTCAAAAAAAGCATGTATCGCCATACGCGGGTCATGCATATGATGAACCAGGCAGCCGACGTGGTCCGCGACCTTTTTGCGCGCTACACCGGCCATCCCGCCGACTTGCCCGCTGAGTGGAAGGAGGGGCTCGACGGCCTCGACGAAGCTGCGCGCGTGCGCCGCGTCGCCGATTTTATCGCCGGCATGACCGACCGTTATGCGCTCGCCGAGCACGCCCGGCTCTTTGACTCGACTCCGGAATTGCGTTAGCGCGCGACGCTAAATGTCCAGCTTGCCCCAGCCGCCAAATGTCTTCGCCAACACGCTCGAGCGCGTGCGTTTGGCGGTGCTCACGATCCTGCCGCCGGGCACTGACGTTTCCCGCATTCAAGTCGAGCCGCCGCGCGATGCCAGCCATGGCGATGTCGCCACCAATGCCGCGATGGTCCTGGCCAAGGGCGTCGGCAAAAATCCGCTCGATCTGGCCAACGCCATTGCCGAAGCGCTGAAAACGGACGCGACGGTCGAGAGCGTCCAGGTCGCTCGTCCGGGCTTCATAAATCTCACGCTCAAGCCGGACGTCTGGTTGGAGGAACTGCGTCGCGCCGTTGCGGCCGCAACGGAATACGGCAAGAACGACATCGGCGCCGACGTGCCGGTGAATGTCGAATATGTCTCGGCGAACCCGACGGGGCCAATGCATGTCGGTCATTGCCGCGGCGCCGTGTTCGGCGATGCGTTGGCGAGCCTGCTCGCCTTTACCGGATTCAAAGTCACGCGCGAGTACTACATCAACGACGCCGGCACGCAGGTCGATCAGCTCGCCCGGTCCGCTTTTCTGCGTTATCGCGAAGCGCTCGGCGAAGACATCGGCGCCATTCCCGAGGGGCTTTACCCCGGCGACTATCTTAAGCCGGCCGGCGCGGCGCTCGCGGCGGAATATGCCGATGCGCTGAAAACGCAGCCTGAGGCGAAATGGCTGCCGGTCGTGCGCGCCAAAACCATTGAAATGATGATGGCGGCAATCCGCGCCGACCTCGCCGGGCTTAATGTCAGTCCCAATGTTTTCTATTCCGAGCGCTCGCTGATCGCCGGCGGAGTCGATCGCGTGGCCGAGACGATCGCATGGCTGCGTCAGCGCGATTACGTTTATGAAGGCCGCTTGCCGCCGCCGAAGGGCGCGCCGGTCGAGGATTGGGAGGATCGCGAGCAAACGTTGTTCCGCTCGACCGCCTTCGGCGACGACGTCGATCGTCCGCTGAAGAAATCCGACGGCTCCTATACCTACTTTGCCTCCGACATCGCCTATCACCGCGCGAAACTCGATCGCGGCTTTCGCGCGCTGATCGACGTCTGGGGCGCCGACCACGGCGGCTACATCAAGCGCATGCAGGCGGCCGTTGCGGCGCTCAGCGACCGCAAGGCGGAGCTCGACGTCAAAGTCGTGCAACTCGTCAAGCTGTTGCGCGCCGGCGAGCCGGTCAAAATGTCGAAGCGGGCAGGGGAGTTCGTCACCTTACGTGAAGTAGTGGAAGAGGTGGGGCGCGACGCCGTCCGCTTCATGATGCTGTTCCGCAAGAACGATGCGGTGCTCGATTTCGATCTTGCCAAAGTACGCGAACAGTCGCGCGATAACCCCGTGTTTTATGTGCAGTACGGCCACGCGCGGGCACAGTCGGTGTTTCGCAATGCGCGGGCCGCGTTCCCCGATCTTGCGGCCGACATTACGAGTTTGGTGGAGGGGGCGAATCTGGCGTCGCTTTCGGACCCGGCGGAACTCTCCTTGATGCGGCGTATCGCCCTTTATCCAAGAACCGTCGAAGCGGCGTCCGCCGCTCACGAACCGCACCGAATCGCATTTTATCTGTTCGATTTAGCCAGCGAGTTTCATGCACTTTATACGCTGGGCAATGCATCGCCACATTTACGCTTCATTATCCAGAATGATCGACAACTAACCGAGGCTCGGCTTGTGCTCGTACAAGGCGTTGCCACCGTGCTTGCGTCGGGACTGGCGTTACTGGGGGTCGAGGCGCCAAACGAGATGCGGTAGCTCGCCTCCGCCGTTTGACGCGTTCCTCGGACTTAGTTGACTGCGGTCGAGGGGCGAATCCGGCGGGATACGTAGTATCGCGTAACGCCTGAAGGCGAATTCCATGGCCGACAACAATTACCGGACTTATCGCAGCCGCGATCCCGTCTTGCCGCGCAGTGCGGACGCGCAGGCGTGGGCGCCGCAAGACGATCCGCTTGCGGAATTGGCGCGCCTCATCGGCCAAAGCGACCCAACGAACGATACCGGCCGCGATGGCGTACATGGTCCCACACCCGCGCACGATTATGTCGCGCCCGCTGACGGCGCCGATTGGGCCGCAGATGACCACTACGCCGGGCAGAGCGAGCTTACCGAAGACAATTACGATCCGCGCTACGAAGGTCGCCAAGACGAGCGTTATGACGAGCCCTACGAAGCGCGACGCGACCCGCCGCCGCTCGCCGATCCTCTCCCGCAGTATCGTGCTGCTCCTCCTGTTCAGAGCCGCGATTACGGACTGCCGGCGACCGCACCGGCCCCGAGACTCAATGGCGCGCGCGGCGGCGCGCCGAGCTACGCCGTGGCGCCGCCCCGCTATCGCGATGAGCAAGCCGCCCCGGAATCGTTCGACCGCCAGCTCCCGGCTTTCCCGCAGCGCGCGCGCGACGATCGATACGAATATGACGACCAGGAAAGCGCCGATGCCGATGCTCAATACGCCCTGGAGGACTACGAGGAGGAAGCTCCGGGCGGTCGCCGACGCGGCGGTCTTGTCGTCGTAGCGGCCGTTCTCGGCTTGGCGGTGCTCGGGACCGCGGGTGCGTTTGCCTATCGCGCCATGTTCGGCGGTTCGATGCTGCCGTCGCTGCCGCCGATCATCAGAGCGGACGATGGGCCGACCAAGATCATGCCCAATGCCGGCAATGCGCAAGCCAGCAACTCAGACCAAGCGAATGCGAACAGCGGTTCGGACGATAAACTCGTCCCGCGCCAGGAGACGCCGGTCGTCATGCCGCAGCCGCCAAGCACGGCCCCGCGCGTCGTTTCGACCATTCCGATTTTTCCCGATCCGACGCCGGGACCGCCGAGCGGAATGACGCCCGGTGCGGCACCGACGTCTGTCGCGCCTTGGCCGTCCGCCCCAATGAATGCTTTGCCGCCGAGCACTTCTGTGCCACTGGCACAAAGGATCCCCCCGAATCAGCCTCAAGTCTCAAATCCCGAAATGTCGACGACTGCTGCTCCCGCCCCATCCGGCGTGCCGGGCGCGAGGGTGATCCACACCGTCCCTATCCGGCCCGATGAAATGGGCGGCCCCGATACCGCGGCGGCTCCCCCTTCGCCTTCCGCGCAGGCCGCACCAGCGCCGCGGCCGGTAGCCCAGCATCCGGTCAGGCCGGCGCCAGCGCCGGAGGCCCGGGCCGACGCAAATGCACCGCTCTCGATCGTGCCGACCCAGGGCAATCAGGCGTCGGGCGCGCCGGCTCGCATGCCCGCTCCGGGGCGCCCGACGACCCTTGCCTCGATAGGGACCGCGGCGCCAGCCGCTGCTGGCGGCGGCTATGCGGTTCAAGTCTCGTCACAGCGCAGCGAGGTCGATGCCCAAACCGAATTCCGGGTGCTCCAGGCCAAATTCCCCAACCAGCTTGGCGGCCACCGTCCGATGGTCCGCCGCGCCGATCTTGGCGATAAGGGCGTTTATTATCGCGCCCTAGTTGGGCCCTTTGCCTCCATGGAACAGGCCGCGCAGATGTGTTCCAGCCTGAAGGCCGCCGGCGGCAATTGCATCGTCCAGAAGGACTAGCTTCCCGCGCTTGACCCTGGCGCGCCGCGCAGGCAAAGCGGCCTGGAGCGTCAATCGCTTCAAGGGAATCGATTGACGCTCCAGGATTTTGAGGGAGCATGACCTTTTCGGAAAACCGGCGTCCACTTTTCCGGGTCATGCTGTAATGCGCGCCTTCATCACCGGTGTTGCGGGAACCGCGCTGACGGGCGGGGAACGGCAGTTTTTCAAAGAGACCCAGCCGTGGGGTCTCATCCTCTTCAAGCGGAATATCGAGACGCCCAACTCCGTACGCCGGCTGATCGGCGAGTTTCGTGCGGCGGTGGGCCGTCAGGCGCCGGTGCTGATCGACCAGGAAGGCGGCCGCGTGCAGCGCCTAGGGCCGCCGCATTGGCCAAGTTACCCGCCGGGCGCCGCCTACGGCGCGCTTTACGACCGGGATGCCAACATGGGTCTTGCTGCCGCCAGGCTCGGGGCACGCCTGATTGCGGCCGATCTCCACGATCTCGGCATCGATGTCGATTGCCTGCCGCTAGCGGATGTTCCGGTTGCTGGCGCCGATCTCATTATCGGTGATCGGGCCTATGGAGCCGAACCCGCCAAGGTGGCTGCCCTTGCCGGCGCCATCGCAGCCGGGCTTATGGCGGGCGGCGTCCTGCCAGTTCTCAAGCATATTCCCGGCCATGGCCGCGCCACCGCCGACAGCCATAAAAAGCTACCGGTCGTGGGCACCGAGCGGGCGACGCTGGAGGCCACTGATTTTGCCGCGTTCCGGCCGCTCGCGGCGCTCCCCATCGGCATGACCGCACATGTTGTGTTTACAGCTATCGACCCGGTCGCGCCTGCCACCACTTCGGCCACTATAGTGCAAGACGTGATTCGTGATTCGATTGGGTTTCGGGGCCTCTTGATGAGCGACGATCTCTCCATGGATGCGTTGTCGGGCGCGCTGGGTGACCGCACCCGGGCGGCGCTGGCGGCAGGTTGCGACATGGTGCTTCATTGCAACGGCAAACTGCCTGAAATGCACGAAGTGGCCGCGCATGCGCCTGCGCTTGCGGGAGAGGCCGCGCGCCGCGCCGAAGCCGCCTTGGCAGCCCGGCAGCCGCCGCAGCCGTTCGACCTGGCAATGCCCCTCGATGGATTTCAAAAGCTCATCGCGGGCGTGTGGCCTCCACAGGGATCAGCATGAACGCCGAAGACGAGTTCGAAACCGATCTTCCGGAGCGCGGCACTGACGAGCCGGCGCTTGTGGTCGATGTCGAGGGCTTCGAGGGACCGCTCGACCTGCTGCTCACGCTCGCCCGTCAGCAGAAGGTCGATCTTGCCAAGATCTCCATCCTAGCGCTCGCCGACCAGTACCTCGCGTTTATCGAGGCCGCGCGAAAGATGCGGCTGGAGCTCGCCGCCGACTATCTCGTGATGGCGGCGTGGCTCGCCTACCTGAAATCGCGTCTGCTGTTGCCTGAGCTGCATCCGGCCGAAGGCATGAGTGCCGAAGACATGGCGAACTCGCTCGCCCTGCGCTTGCGGCGGCTCGAGGCGATCCGGCAAGCTGCCGAGCAATTGCTCAATCGCCCGCAGCTCGGCCGCGACGTGTTCCAGCGCGGCCAGCCGGAGCCGATCGCCGAGATCAAGCATCCGCAATGGTCGGCGACGCTTTACGACCTGCTTTCGGCCTATGCCGGGCGGCGGCAGACCAAGGCGCGGTCTTTTGTGCGTGTGCCCAAGCGCACGGTCTGGTCGCTCGCCGAAGCGCGCGAGGCGCTGGAACGGCTGATCGGCCAATCCATGGACTGGAGTCCGCTCGACCAATATCTCATCGCCTATCTTGTCGATCCGGCCATGAAGGCGACGGTGCTTGCTTCGAGTTTTGCCGCGGCGCTCGAACTCATCCGCGAGGGCCGCATGGAAGCACACCAGCAAGGATCTTTTACACCGCTCTACCTGCGCAAGCGGCAAGATGCAGCCGCCGGCACGTCTGCGGAATCGGGGAATGCGTAAGAGGGAGACCGAACCTATGTCGAATGTCGCGAAGATGCGGGTAATCGTTGGCGACAAAGAGGATCGTGTGGAAAAGCAAGATCGCGCGGAGGGACTGCGCATCCTTGAAGCGCTGCTGTTTGCCGCCGAGGCGCCGCTCGACGAGAAGGCCTTGGCATCGCGGCTGCCCGCGGGCACCGACGTGCGCGCGGTGCTGACGCAATTGCAGCTGGACTATGCGCCGCGCGGCGTGAACCTGGTGCGCGTCGGCGGCAAATGGACGCTGCGCACAGCCAACGATCTTGCTTGGCTCTTGACGCATGAATCGGTGGTTACGCGGAAACTGTCGCGCGCCGCGATCGAGACGCTCGCCATTGTGGCCTATCATCAGCCGGTGACGCGCGCGGAGGTCGAAGAGATCCGCGGTGTGAGCACCTCGAAGGGTACGCTCGATGTGTTGTTGGAGACGGGGTGGATCAGGCTGCGCGGCCGGCGCAAGGCGCCCGGCCGACCGGTGACTTACGGAACCAACGAGGCGTTCTTGTCGCATTTCGGGCTCGATGCGCTGACCGATCTGCCCGGGCTTGACGAGCTTAAGGGCTCCGGCCTCATCGACGGCGCCATCCCGGCTGACTTTGCCGTGCCGGTTCCTTCCGACGATCCGACGCTCCGGGACGACGAGGAGCCGCTGGGGCCTGAGGATTTGGACTTGGGCCTCGCCCCGCCCACCGAGCGCACCGAGGAATAAATCGCACCGTTGCGCGATCAATTGCCTGAAAACCGGGCGGCGTAGGGTTAATGGCGGCGAACGCGTGCCTGCGGCTTAGCGGCACTGCCGTCGTGCTTGTTTTTGCCGGTCCCGACGCCTAGTTTCTGGCTAAAATCGGCATCTCGCCGCGGATGCCCGCGCCAGCGTAAGCGTTTTGGCGGACGGAGGATTTTATGGGTTCTTTGAGCATCTGGCACTGGCTGATCGTGGGCGCCGTACTTCTCGTCGTGTTCGGCGGCCGCGGTAAGATTTCGGACATGATGGGCGACGTCGCCAAGGGCATCAAAGCCTTCAAGAAGGGCATGTCCGACGACGACACCGCCGAAACTACGCCGAAATCCGACGCGCCGATCAAGACCATCGACCACCAGGCGCCTGCCGATATCAAGCGGCGCGCCGAGTCCGAGAGCAAGGTCTAGCGCTCGCGATCCTGCCGCTCTCGCGCCGATCGCGACCGCGCGGCCGGAGAGGTATTTATGTTCGACATCAGCTGGACCGAATTCCTGCTCATCGGCGTCGTGGCGCTGGTCGTGATCGGGCCGAAGGAGCTGCCCGGCGTCATGCGCACGCTTGGGCAATATACGCGCAAAATCCGCAGCATGGCGTCCGACTTCCAGAACCAGTTTCAGGAAGCGATGCGCGAAGCCGAAATGGCCGACCTCAAGAAGCAGGTCGACGACATGGCGCAAGATATCAAGCAATACGATCCGCTCAAGGATGTGCGCGCCGACGTCGAGGCGATCGGCGAGGATTTCAAAAAGGATATCAATAAGGGGTTGGAAGATCCGGCGGCGCCGCAGCCGGCCAAGGATTTTCCGCTTCCCGAAGCTGCCGCACAGATTGCGGATCAGAGCGTCGTTGCTGCGGCAACTGGTCCCGTCGCGCCGGAAGCCGCGGCCGAATCTGCTGCTTCTCCGGAAGCCCCGATGGAGCTTCACGATCAGACAGCCGCCGCCTCGGCCCCGAAAGCCGCAGCGGAATCTGTTGTGTCGGATAGCACGGGCCGCACGGAATGAGCCGCGAAGACGAAGAGAAGGAAATCGAATCCACCAAGGCGCCCTTGATGGACCACCTGATCGAGCTGCGGTCGCGGCTGATCAAGGCAATCGCCGCCTTCGTCGTCGCGCTATTTGTTTGTTTTTTCTTCGCGAGGCACATCTACAACGTGCTGACCTGGCCCTATATCTGGGTGGCCGGTGCGGAGAATTCCAAGTTCATCTATACCGGGCTGCTTGAGTTTTTCGTCGTGCAGCTCAAGCTCGCGATGTTCGGCGCAACGTTCATCGCGTTTCCGGTCATCGCGACCCAGATCTACATGTTCGTTGCTCCCGGCCTTTATCGCAACGAGCGGAGCGCGTTCCTGCCTTATCTGATCGCCACGCCGATCTTCTTTTTGCTCGGTTCGGCCGTGGTCTATTTCGTGGTGTGGCCGATGGTGGCGCGCTTTTCGCTCAGCATGCAGCAGATGGGCGGCCCCGGTCAGGCGACCATCGAGCTCCTCCCGAAGGTCGAGGATTATCTATCGCTGATGATGAAGCTGATCCTGGCGTTCGGCATCGCCTTCCAGCTTCCGGTGATCCTGACCCTTCTCGGCCGCGTCGGCATCATCACTTCGGATCAGTTGCGATCGAAGCGCCGCTATTTCATCGTCATCGCTTTCGTCATCGCGGCGGTTCTCACCCCACCCGATGTGTTGAGCCAATTGTCGCTGGCGCTGCCGCTGGTCGCCCTCTACGAGGGCTCGATCTGGTCGGTACGGATGGTCGAAAAGCGCGCGGCGGCCGATCGCGCCGCGGCTGCTGCTGCGGCGGCCAAGCCCGCGGAGTGAATTCTTCGGGTTTCACGCGCGACGCATTTGGCGTGCTAGAAAACACGCTCTGATTCTTTTCGAGTAGCCCATGCACAACATCCGCTTCATCCGCGACAATCCCGACGCTTTTGACCGTGCGCTGGCGCGACGAGGGCTTGAGCCGCAGTCAAAGCGGCTGATCGCGCTCGACGACCAGCGCCGCGCCGCGATTCAAAAGCTCGAAACCGCGCAGGCGCGCCGCAATGCCGCGTCGAAAGAAATCGGCGAGGCTAAGAAGAACAAGGACGAGGAGAGGGCCAAGGGATTGATGAGCGAAGTGGCGGAGCTCAAGGAATCAATTGCCGCGATGGAAACGCAGGAGAAGGCGGCGAGCGAAGATCTCAATAAGGCGCTGGCCGAAATTCCCAATATGCCGCTCGACGAAGTCCCCGACGGCAAGAGCGCCGACGACAATGTCGAGCATCACCGCTTCGGCGCCCGGCGCGAATATGCGTTCGCGCCAAAGCAGCATTTCGACCTTGGCGAAGCGCTCGGCCAGATGGATTTCGATACGGCGGCCAAACTCTCCGGCGCGCGCTTTGTGGTGTTAAAAAAAGGCCTGGCGCGGCTCGAACGGGCGCTCGGTCAATTTATGCTCGATGTCCATACGAGCGAGCCGCACAATTACACGGAGGTTTCGCCACCACTAATGGTTCGCGATCGCGCGATGTTCGGGACTGCTCAATTGCCTAAATTCTACCTTGACCAATTTCATCTTTATTCGCACGAGGCGCTTCAGAAGCAGGCCGCGGAAGACGCCAAAATGGCTTGGAAACAGGCACTGGATCTCGCTGAGAAAGAGGGAATTGAAGAAACTCGCAAGCAGCAGGGAACCATCGTATCGGAAGGCTTCGTTTATAATGAACACCCTGATCGATTTTGGCTCATTCCCACCGCCGAAGTCCCGCTAACGAATCTCGTCCGCGAATCCATCATCGACGAAGCGGAATTGCCGCTGCGGTTCACCGCTTGCACGCCGTGCTTCCGCGCCGAGGCCGGCGCCGCCGGTAAAGACACGCGCGGTATGATCCGGCAGCACCAGTTCACCAAGGTCGAACTCGTGTCGATCACCACGCCTGAGCAATCGAAGGACGAGCACGAGCGCATGCTGTCTTGCGCCGAGGAAGTTCTGCGCCGGCTCGATCTGCATTATCGCGTGATGACGTTGTGTAGCGGCGACACGGGTTTTGCGTCACAAAAGACTTACGACATCGAGGTATGGCTGCCCGGGCAAAACATGTATCGCGAGATATCGTCGTGCTCGGTATGCGGCGAATTCCAGGCGCGGCGCATGAATGCGCGCTATCGCAGCAACGAGGGCCGTAATATCCGCCACGTCCACACGCTCAACGGCTCCGGTGTTGCCGTCGGCCGCGCTTTGATCGCGGTGATGGAGACCTATCAGCAGGCTGACGGAACGATTGCCGTGCCGGAGGCGCTGCAGAGCTACATGGGCGGGCTGAAGAAAATCGAGAAGTGAGCAGTGCGGATTCTAGTCACCAACGACGACGGCATTCATTCGCACGGTCTCGACGTCTGCGCGGAGATCGCCGGCGCGCTGTCTGACGACGTGTGGGTGGTTGCGCCGGAGCACGATCAATCCGGCGTCGCGCATTCGCTGTCGCTCAACGATCCACTGCGCTTGCGCCAGGTCGCCGAGCGCCGGTATGCGGTGCGCGGCACGCCGACCGATTGCGTCATCATGGGCGCGCGTCATCTGCTCGACGGCAAGCCGATCGATCTCGTTCTGTCCGGCGTCAATCGCGGCCGCAACGTCGGCGAAGACGTTGTCTATTCCGGCACCGTCGCCGGTGCGATGGAGGGCGCACTTCTCGGCATTCCCTCGATCGCGCTGTCGCAATCGTATAAATCGCGCTCGAGCCAGCCGCCTTTTTGGGAAGCGAGCCGTCAGTTTGCGCCGGACATTATCCGCAAAGTCCTCGCCGAGGGCGTGCGCGAGGGCGTGCTGGTCAACGTCAATTTTCCCGATTGCCGGCCCGAGGCGATCAAGGGCATCGCGGTCGCCACGCTGGGACGGCGGCGGCAAGAGCGGCTCAATATCGACAAGCGCGTCGACGGCCGCGGCAATCCCTATTACTGGATCGCCTACGCCCGGCTCAATGCGGTCACGGCCGAGCATGGCACCGACATGGCCGCGTTGGACGACCACCGCATCGCGGTCACGCCTTTGAAGATCGATATTACCGATGGGCCGAGCATGGCGCGGCTCGCCGCTTTGTTTCAGAAAGGGATTTAGGTCGCGGCTTTTACCGTGGCCTCTTCGATGGCTTTCGCCAGCGCGTCGGACTGGAACGGCTTCTGCAGCGTCGGGCTGCAGCGATAGGGTTCCGGTACGCCGCGCTGGCCGTAGCCGCTGGCAAATACGAAAGGCAGCCCGCGCGCGACCAACACCTCGACCACGGGCGTAATCGACTTGCCGTTGAGATTGACATCAAGAACGGCAACATCGAACTCTGCTTGCTTGGCCAAGGTAAGGGCTTCCTCGATTCCGCCAGCTTCCGCCGCAACCGTGTGGCCGAGATCCGTCAGCATGCCTTCAAGCAACATGCGGATCATCGCTTCGTCCTCGACCACGAGGACGCGCTTGCCCGCGGCAGTCTTCCCGCTAGTTGTCATTCGATCCCCGTGCTTGCGCCATAATGCTCCAACGCGAAATCGGTTCCATGACCGGCAAGGTTTGGCCGACATGGTTTTTGTGTCTCCTGCGCCGAACGCAGTATAAGACGGTCATTACCTAGTGTTAAAAAGCGGCGCAATCCGGTCATAGAGCGAGGTTACCTTGGCCGCGGTCCCAGCAGCCGACGATATTGAGCGGATGGAGTTTCAGCTGGCGCTGCGCCGCCGCGGCGTAAGCGATCAGGCCGTGCTGCGCGCCATGGACGAGGTGCCGCGCGAATATTTCGTCGCCTCTGGCTTCACTGAAAGCGCCTATGCCGACCAGGCGCTTCCGATCGCTTGCGGCCAGACGATCAGCCAGCCCTACGTCGTCGCATATATGACCGAACAGCTCGATCTCGAGCCGCGCCACCGCGTGCTCGAAGTCGGCACCGGCTCGGGCTACCAAGCGGCCATCCTATCCCGGCTGGCCAAAGAGGTGCTGAGCATCGAGCGGTATCGGACGCTGGCCGACGCGGCGCGCGAGCGAATCAAGACGCTGGGCTTCGCCAACGTAACTGTTCGTGCCGGCGACGGGATGACGGGCGCGCCCGATTTGGCGCCATTCGACCGCATCATGGTTACCGCCGCCGCCGAAGAGGTTCCCGGCGCGCTGTCGGCTCAGCTTGGCGCGGGCGGCAAGATGGTGTTGCCGGTCGGTGCCCGCAACGGCGCGCAATACATCGTCAAACTGACCAAACAGCAAAATGGCGAATTAACCCGCGAAAATCTTATTGCAGTGCGTTTTGTACCGCTTTTGCCGGGTCAAGCGCGCGAACTGTGACCGCGGAAACACATAACAAACTACGGAAAAAACCGTAGGGCATTTAAAGGCCTGTTTACCCCAACGGTGTTTAGTCGCTCGTCCTCTTTGTTGCGTGCGAGTGAGTAACCATGTGCCTATCGCCTCGGTCGGCCGTCTGGCCGCAGCTGGTTGCCATTTCGTTAATCGGGTTAGGGCTGGCGAGCTGTAGCGCCGATTCAGGCCGCTTTGGCGAAGGTTTTGGTTCCAGCACTCCGCCATCCTCGCGTAGCGATGTCACCGGCTCCATTCCTCAGACCGCGCCGGCGAGCCATGTCGTAAGCCAGCCGATGCCGCATTTGGCCAATGCCGATGACGGCATGTCGGGCGGCGGACGCGGCATGGGCTCCTATCAGCCTGGCGGTACCGAGGTCACCGGCTCGATCGCTGCCACGCCGCCCCCACCTCCGCCGTCTTGGACGTGGGAGGGCGGCACGCCCATAGTGGTTGGCGCCGGCCAAACCCTCGACATGATCGCGCATGAGCATGGCGTGCCCGTCGCCGCCCTCATGCAAGCCAACAACATTTCAAGCCCGGCGACGGTGTACCCGGGTGAGCATCTCGTCATCCCGCGCTATCGCGCATCCGCGGTCGCCCCGATCGCGCCAGCGACCCGCATCGCGTCAACGGCGCCTGCGCCCGGCGGTCAGCCGCGATTTGCGCTTACGGCGCCGGCAGGCACGCATGTCGTGGCGCCGGGTGAGACGCTCAACAGCATCGCGCGGCTTTACGGCAAGCCGGTCATCGTCATCGCCAAGGCCAACAACCTGCCGCTGGACACGCGGGTGAAGGTCGGCGACCACCTCGTCATTCCGGAGATGCGAGAAACTCAGCGCCCGGCGCCGGCTGCACCGCGCGCCGAAGCCCCGGTGATCCAGCCGACTGGCAGTCTCGCCAGCGCGGAATCGCCGAGCGCCGCGCGCATTGCTGAACCTGTGGCGCCGCCGCCAGCGGCGCAAGACCCGGTGAAGACCGCGGAGCCCGTCGGCAGCTTGCCTACTTTCCGCTGGCCGGTGCGCGGCCGCATCATCGCGGCTTTCGGTCCGAAGCCGAACGGCTTGCAAAACGACGGCATCAATCTGGCGGTGCCTGAAGGCACCCCGATCAAGGCGGCTGACGACGGCGTCGTCGCCTATGCCGGCAACGAGCTCAAGGGCTACGGCAATCTGGTGCTGGTACGTCACGCCAACGGCTTCGTGACGGCTTACGCACACGCCAGCGATATCGTGGTCAAGCGCGGTGACACCGTCAAACGCGGCGAGGTGATTGCGCATTCCGGTCAGACCGGCAGCGTCACGTCGCCACAACTGCACTTTGAAATACGCAAGGGCTCGACCCCGGTCGATCCGGCGCAATATCTCAGCGGCGCTTAACGGTGACGGGCGGGAGCTAGCCGCCCATCTTCACGCCTAGCCGGCCCGCCAAATCCTGCACGTATTGCCACGCCACACGGCCCGAGCGGGCGCCGCGCGTCGTCGCCCATTCGAGCGCCTCGCGGCGCAGCGCATCGCCGCCAAACGGCACGCGGTAATGCTCGATATAGGCGTCGACCATTGCGAGGTATTCGTCCTGGCTGCAACGGTGGAAGCCAAGCCACAACCCGAAACGGTCCGATAGCGAAACCTTTTCTTCGACAGCCTCACCCGGATTGATGGCGGTTGCGCGTTCATTCTCCACCATGTCGCGCGCCATCAGATGACGGCGGTTCGACGTAGCGTAGAAGATGACGTTCTCCGGCCGGCCCTCGATGCCGCCCTCGAGCATGGTCTTGAGCGATTTGTACGAGGTGTCTTCGGCATCGAAGGAAAGATCGTCACAAAAGACGATGAAGCGTTGCCGGGCGTTGCGTAAAAGACCCATCAGCTCCGGCAGCGACTCGATATCCTCGCGGTGAATTTCGATGAGCTTGAGCCCGGCGGCGGGATGCGCGGCGCCGATGGCGGCATGAGCGGCCTTGACGAGCGAGGATTTCCCCATGCCGCGCGCGCCCCACAGGAGCGCATTGTTCGCCGGCAGGCCGCGGGCAAAGCGTTCGGTATTCTCGACCAAAAGATCGCGCACCCGTTCGATGCCCTTGAGCAGCGACATGTCGACACGGTTGACGCGGCGAACCGCCGTGAGCTTGCGGCCTTCGGGGTACCAGACGAAGGCCTCGGCGGCCGAAAAGTCGGATTCCGGGTGAGGAGGCGGGGCGAGGCGTTCCAGGGCGCCGGCGATCCGCGCCAGCACCTCGGCGCCGCCGTCGTGCGGCTTGTGCGTACGCGGCGCGCGGGCGGTCTTTTTGATCGCATTTTTGGTGGAACGCGGAGGCGATTTGGCCATGATTGCACCGGGTTGCGGCCTTTCCCTTAGCGGGGCTGGGGTAGGCTCGCAAGCGCGTCCGACGCGGAGCGCGGCGTTGCAATTGGGCCAACGGCAGCTATAGTCCGCGCCGATTTTGCGCGCAAAGAAGGCCCTTCATCCCTGGGCGGCGCGTCTCACCCTTCCCCGGAGGATCAATGTTCATTACGCCCGCGTTTGCGCAAGCCGGCCTGTTCGGCGGCGAAAATAGCGGCATGATTTTGCAATTCATGCCGCTCATTCTGATCATCGTGATTATGTACTTCCTGGTGCTGCGGCCGCAGCAGCAAAAGGTCAAGCAGCATCAGGCGATGGTCAAGGCGCTGCGGCGGGGCGATACCGTGATCACCAATGGCGGCGTCATCGCCAAGGTGACCAAGGTGGTGGACGACGACCAGATCGAGGTCGAGATCGCTGACGGCGTGCGGGTGCGGCAGATGCGTTCCATGATCAACGAAGTGCGGGCCAAGGGCGAGCCGGTGAAAGACGACAGCGCAAGCTGAGCACGGCGGCTGCGAAACGAGGAAATTCGAAGTCTATGTTGTTTTTCACGCGGTGGAAGGCGGCGGCTATTGTGCTCACGGCGCTCGCCGTGTGCCTGTGCGCGGTGCCGAACTTCTTCTCCGAGAGCAGGGTCAAGACCTGGCCGTCCTGGGCGCAGCGTCATGTCGTGCTCGGCCTCGATCTGCAAGGCGGCTCGCACCTTCTACTTGAGGTCGACTCCGGCGCGGTGCGTAAGGAGCAATTGCAATCCATCGACGATGACGTGCTGCGCGTGCTGCGGCAGGCGCGCATTCCGTTTACCGGCCGCGCCGTTCACGGCAATGCCGTGGAGGTGCACATCACCCGCGATACCGACATCGATACCGCGATGACCAAGTTGCGCGAGCTGTCGCAGCCGGTATCCGGCTTCGCCGGCACCACGGGACAGCGCAACATCGACATCAGCGAGAACGGCGGCACGATCACGCTCACCCCGACCGATCCGGCGATCACCGAGCGGGTCCGTCAGGCCGTCGATCAATCGATCCAAATCATCGAGCGGCGCGTCAACGAGATCGGCCTGGTCGAGCCGACCATCCAGCGCGAGGGCACCGACCGCATTCTGGTGCAGGTGCCGGGGCTGCAAGATCCGTCGCGACTGAAAGAGATGTTGGGCAAGACCGCCAAGCTCGACTTCCGCATGGTCGATTTGACGATGACCCCGGAACAGGCGGCGCAGGCGCATCCGGCGGATTCGGAAATTCTCGAGGGCGAAACGCCGGGCCAACAATATCTCATTGAAAAGCGCGTGCTGGTGTCGGGCGCCGATCTCACCGACGCGCAGCCGGGTTTCGACCAACGCAGCAATGAGCCGATCGTGAGCTTCCGCTTCAGTTCGACGGGCGCGCGGAAATTCGCCGAAGCAACCCAGGCCAATGTCGGCAAGCCGTTCGCCATCGTTCTCGACAATAAGGTGATCTCGGCGCCGGTCATCCGCGAGCCGATCCTCGGCGGAGCCGGGCAGATTTCCGGCAGTTTCACCGTGCAGCAGGCTAACGATCTCGCCATCCTGTTGCGCGCCGGCGCGCTGCCGGCGCCGCTCACCATCATCGAGGAGCGCACGGTGGGCCCGGGCCTCGGCCAGGATTCCATCAACGCCGGCGAGCATGCCGCCTATGCCGGCGCGGCGCTCGTCATCATCTTCATGTTCGCGACCTACGGATTGTTCGGGTTGTTCGCCAATATCGCGGTCGCCATCAACGTCGTCATGATTTTCGGCGTGCTGTCGCTTTTGAGCGCAACGCTGACGCTTCCTGGGATCGCCGGCATCGTGCTCACGGTCGGTATTGCGGTGGATTCGAACGTCTTGATCTACGAGCGCATCCGCGAGGAGGTGCGCGCCGGACGCACCGCGATCAACGCCATCGACGCTGGATTTAGTCGCGCGCTTGCCACGATCCTTGACTCCAACATCACCACTTTCATCGCGGCTGCGGTCCTGTTCTATATCGGTACCGGACCGGTGCGCGGTTTCGCCGTGACGCTGGGTGTCGGCATCATCACGACTTTGTTCACCGCCTTCACGCTGACCCGCTTGATCGTGGCCTATTGGGTCCGCCTGTGGCGGCCTCGCGTCGTGCCCATCTGAGCACCCTGTTCAAGCTAAAGAAGCTTGTTTGAAAGAGATCCCGTGCGCCTGCTTCGCATTGTTCCAGACGATACCAAGTTCGATTTCATGCGCTTTCGGCGCATCAGCTTTCCGATATCGGCGATGCTGTCGATCGCGGCGATTGCGCTCTACTTTTTTCACGGGCTGAATTTCGGCATCGATTTCATCGGCGGCACGCTGATGGAGGTGCAGACCAAGGCCGGCCCCGCCGATCTTTCAAAAATGCGCGCCACCATCGGTTCGCTGCATCTCGGCGATTTTCAGCTGCAGCAATTCGGCGCACCGGATGATGTGCTGATCCGAGTCTCGGAGCAGCCCGGCGGCGATGAGGCGCAACAGGCGGCGGTGCAGAAAGTCCGCGGCGCACTCGGCGACGAGGTGGATTACCGGCGTGTCGAGGTGGTGGGGCCGAGTGTATCGAACGAACTCCTGGCTTACGGCACGATCGGTCTCGTTCTCGCGATCCTGGCGATCCTGATCTATCTGTGGTTTCGATTCGAATGGCAATTCGCGCTCGGCGCCATGATCGCCAACGTGCACGATCTGGTGCTCACGGTTGGCTTCATGTCGCTCACGCATATCGACTTTGATCTGACCAGTATCGCGGCGCTGCTCACCATTCTCGGTTATTCGCTCAACGACACGGTGGTAATCTACGATCGCATTCGCGAAATGCTGCGACGCTATAAGCGCCTGCCGATGCCCGATTTGCTCAATGCGTCGGTCAACGCGACGCTGTCGCGCTCGATCGTGACCCACGTGACCGTGGCGATGTCGCTATTGGCGTTGCTGCTGTTCGGCGGCCAAGCGATCCACAGTTTCACCGCGACCATGATGTTCGGCGTCGTGCTGGTCGGCACGTACACGTCGGTGTTCATAGCTTCGCCGATCTTGATTTACCTTGGCGTCGGCGTCGGCCGCATGGGCGGGGCGGAAGAGCCGCAGGCACCGCCCACGGCGCCGACGACGGCGACGCCGGTGCCGTCAAGACCGTCTTTGCCGCAGCGGTCGCGAGCCCGGCGCTAGTGGAAGAAGCGCCGCACCTGCCGCACCAGGTGCTGATCGATGCGCATGGCGGCGGCGGTTTCCGCTTCGCCGACATGTCGCATCGCGGCTCGCTGCTTTGCCTTCCGGACGGCATCTGGGCCTGGCCGGTTGGCACGCCGGCGGCGGTAACGGCCGAGGCGCTGGCGCCTATATTTGTCCATGCCGACGCATTGGATTTCTTCATTCTCGGCACCGGCAATTCGCCATGGGTTGTGCCGGCGGCGCTGCGGACGCGGTTCCGCGACGCCCATATTTCAGTCGACGCTATGACGACCGGGCCGGCCGTGCGCACTTATAACGTCATGCTCATGGAAGGCCGGCGTGTCGGCGCCGGCCTGATCGCGGTTGAATAATGCTAGGCTCGCATCATGCAGGATGCGTTCGCCTATTGCGCAGAACTGGTCCGAAAGGCCGATCGCGATCGCTTTCTCGCCTCGCTGTTCGCGCCGGCGCAGCATCGCGACGCGCTTTATGCGCTCTATGCTTTTAACGTCGAGATCGCGCGGGTGCGCGAGGCGGCGCGCGAAGCGCTGCCCGGCGAAATCCGCTTGCAATGGTGGAGCGATGTCCTCAACGGCGAACGGGGAGGGGAGGCGGCCGCCAACCCGGTCGCGGCGGCGCTGTCGGCGACGATCGAGCGGCATTGCCTCGTGGCGGAAGCGCTAAGTGATCTCATCGCCGCGCGCCGCTTCGATCTCTACGACGAACCGATGGCGACAATTGCCGATCTCGAGGCTTATGCGGGGAAAACCTCGTCTGCGCTGATCGCGCTGGCGGCGCAGATTCTCGGTGCTGACGCGGGCGCCGCCGCGGTGCCCGCCGGAATAGCGCAGGCCGTCACCGTCCTCATCAGGGCTTTTCCGCTTCACGCCGCGCGGCGCCAACTCTTTGTGCCGATCGAGCTTCTTGAGCGCCACAAGGTTTTGCCGGATGAGATCTTCGCGGGCAAGTCATCGACCGGCCTCAATGCGGCGCTCGCCGAACTGCATAGCCTTGCGCGCCGCCATCTTGCCGTGGCGCATGAGCGCGTGATGGCGCTGCCGCGCGAGGCGCTGCCGGCATTTCTGCCAATCGCGCCGGTGCGACCGTCGCTCGACCGCTTGGCGCGCTGCGATGCGTTTGCGCCGGTCGAATTATCACTGTGGCGGCGGCAATGGTTGATTTGGCGCGCGGCGCGAAATCCGGCGCGGATTGCGGGATAGTTTTGTTTCCTTGCCGGCGGCCCAATAGGACTTAAGGATGGAGCATTAATTTCTGCGCTCGCCAGTTCAGCAACTCGCCCGCCCAGAGTACGTTTTCGGACGGGCAAGCAAGTTCATGGACCCAGCCGAATTGCTTCAACTGCTTGCCGCTCTCGCCGAGCATGCCCAGCACTTTGCCGTCGAGCGATAGCTTGTAGATGCGGCCGGGCCACGCGTCGGCGCTGTACAGGACCTGGTTTGGTCCCGGCGTGATGCAGATGGTCCACGGCGAGCCAGGTGCAAAAGTACCGCCGGCAATTTGCGCCTCGCTCGGGATGTCGCCGATCGCCGGCTTGGCGCCGGGCGGCACCGGCACGTCGATGACGATCTGGCGCTGGAAGTTGCCGTCGCCGTCGAACACCTGGATGCGATGATTGCCGCGATCCGCGACATAGACGCTGCCGTTATTGTCGACCGCGATCGAATGCGGCGTATTGAACTGACCGGGCCCGCTGCCGCGCTCGCCCCACGATTTGAGCCAGTTACCGTCCTTGTCCACTTTGGCGATCCGCGAGTTGATGTAGCCGTCACTAATGTAGGTGTTGTCGGCGGCATCGAAGGCGACGTCGGTCACCTGCCGGAAGCGGCCCGGCTCGGCGGCAAGCGGCGGATTCGGATGCTTCAGGGGTCCGGTTGCCTCGTCGGAGGCTTCCTGCTTGCGCCCGAACACCATAGCGACGCGCCCCTCGGGCGTGAACTTGATGACCATGTCCGAGCCCTTATCGGTGACCCAGATGTTGTCGTGCCGGTCCACTTTCACCATGTGGGCGAAGGACCAGGCGTAGAGATTGTGGCCGATCTCGCGCAGGTACTCGCCATCGGGACCGAATTCGAGAAGCTGTGCCGCAGCGGCGGCATAGGCCGGTCCTGTCGTGTTGCCGCGCGTCAGGACGAAGATATGGCCCTGGGAGTTGACCGCGATGCCGCTGACTTCGCCGAGATAGAGGTTGGCCGGCAATTTCAGCGGGTCGGGTATCGAGTCGAATGCAATGATGGGCGGCGTCTGCTGTTGCGCGAACGCGGGCGACCACAGCAACACGAACAGGCTGGCGAGCCAGATGCGCATGATTTTCCTCCCTTGGCGTGCTGCGTTGGGCCGCAGTCAGCGCTTCATCTTAGATCACCGGAGCGGGATAGAGAACGCCTCAGCGCAACTCAAAACGCAAAGCGGTCACGCAAATTGCGCCGGTCGGACACGATGCGCCCGACAATGACGCGCTCGGCATCGTTCTTGATCAGCGGGTCGATCAAGTCGAGCTGATTCATCGCCACGAGCTCGAGAATTTCGCTGCGCACTTCGCCTTGCGCATTGCGTGGCAAGCTGTCGACCACCTGCAACTGCTCGGGCTGCGTCGCGCCGAGGAAGTCGGCGAGTTCGCGGTCGCTCGCGCTTGCTTCGACAAAAGCATAGAGCCCGGTGCCGGCGCGGCGGTCCGGAAACGGCACGATGGCGACATCGCGTACCTGTGGGTGAGTGCGCAATCGCGCCGCGATTTCCGGCGCATCGCGGACAAACCGCAGGCCGCGGCCCTCCCGGTCGGTGAAATTCAATCCGCGCGTGATCGCGTAATAGACTTTCTTGCCCGTTGCCATCCAAGCCCGCGTGATGAAACTCTTGCGCGCCAGCACGTGCCGCTCGGCGGCGGTGATCGCGTCCGGCGCGTAGCGTCGCTTGTGCTTGAGCAGATGACGGAGATCTTCATAGCGTGCGATACGGAATAGGCGGCTGCGACGGCGAAAGCAGGCGGCAAGCTGGAAATCGGTGACAAAAGCGCGCCCGTTCGCGTAGAGCCAGTTCTGTTCCTTGGCGAGATCGTTGTGGGCTATGCCGGCGCGGTGCAGCCGTTGCAACGCCGCTTTGGCGGAGCGGAAATAGCCGGCATCGCCGTACGGCTTGGCGATGTGCAGCGGCACGCCATCGATCCAGCCGCGCACCAAGACGCGCCGTCCGGCAAGCAGCAACGGCGGCGCAACGCCGAGCGGCTTGGCGAGTGCAAGGGCCTTGCGTTCGCGCCGGAACAATTCGCGCGCCAGGACGCGGCTCCACCACGGGACCTCGTCGAGACGCCGTAACACCGCGTCGACTTCGCCACTGTCGGTGCGAAAGCGGCCGCGCTCGATTGTGGAAAACACATCGCGCTTGAGCACGACGCCAGTCTGCCAACGCCCACCAAGTTCGTCGGGATAGTCGTTCATGCGGGCTTGTAGCACGACGGTCTTTATTCCGCTGCGGCGGGCAGCGCGCGGGCGATCCATGCGTCCAGATCGGCGATCGCGCGAGCGCACAGCGCGCGCTTTTTGGCAGCATTCCTCGGGCCAAGGAATTTGCTGGTTCGTTTTTCACCGATCGGCGGCGGTTCATGTCCGAGCGGCGGGAACAGTCCGAAATTGACGTTCATCGGCTGATACGAGCTTGGGCCCGCATCGATCGTTTCGATATGGCCTCCAGTAATGTGACCGACGAGCGCGCCGTGGGCGGTTGTTGGCGGCGGCAGAAGCGGCCGCTCGCCCAGCCGCTCCGCGGCGGCGAAGCAACCGGCAAGAAGACCGATCGCCGCCGACTCGACGTAGCCTTCGCAGCCGGTGATCTGTCCGGCAAAGCGTAACCGCGGCATCGCCTTCAATCGCAGCGTTGGATCCAGCAGCTTCGGCGAATTGATGAAGGTGTTGCGGTGTAAACCGCCGAGCCGCGCGAACTCGGCCTTGGTTAGGCCCGGGATGGTTCGAAAAATGCGAACCTGTTCGGCGTGCTTCAACTTGGTTTGGAAACCGACCATGTTGAAAAGCGTGCCGAGCTTATTGTCTTGGCGCAGCTGCACCACGGCGAAGGGTTTGTTCTGAGGCTCATGCGCATTCGTAAGGCCGAACGGTTTCATCGGACCATGCCGCAACGTCTCGCGTCCGCGCTCGGCCATGACTTCGATCGGCAGGCAGCCATCGAAATAAGGCGTCGCCATTTCGAAATCCCGGAAAACGGTTTTCTCGCCGGCGAGCAACGCATCGATGAATTCGCCGTATTGCCCGCGCGTCAGCGGACAGTTGATGTAATCGGCGCCGGAGCCGCCAGGCCCGGCTTTGTCGTAGCGCGACTGAAACCAGGCGACATCGAAATCGATCGAATCGCGATGAACGATCGGGGCCAGGGCATCGAAGAATGCCAGCGCGTCTTCGCCGGTCAGCGCGCGTATCGTATCGGCCAGTTGCGGCGAGGTGAGGGGGCCGGTGGCGACGATGACGCTGTCCCACTCCGCCGGCGGTTCGGCGATTTCCGAGCGGTCGGTCTCGACAAGCGGCTCGGCTTCCAGCGCCGCGGTGATCGCCGCGGCGAAACCATCGCGATCGACCGCGAGCGCGCTGCCGGCCGGCAGCTTATTGAGATCGGCCGCGCGCATCACCAGCGAGTCGAGCCGGCGCATTTCGGCATGGAGGAGACCGATGGCGCTGCCCTCGCTGTCGTCCGAGCGGAACGAGTTTGAGCAGACCAGTTCGGCGAATTGTCCGGTCTTGTGGGCGGCGGTCGCGCGCTGCGGCCGCATCTCGTGCAGCACTGCCGGCACGCCGCGGCGCGCAAGCTGCCACGCGGCCTCGGAACCCGAAAGACCGCCGCCGACCACATGAACCGGCCGCAATGAATGCTTCACGCCGCCCAAACTAGGCTCCTTGCGCGCTGTGAACAACATGATGGCAACACAGCGGGACGAGACGGTACAGGTGCGGTGTTAGTACCCATCGGTCAATGCCAGGATTTTGGCGAGGAATTTTGCATGCTGGACATGGTGAGGGCGCAAGCGCGCCGGACTTTGGCGGCGGCGTCCTTTGATGTTGAAATTCTGTCGCTAGCGACGGCCAATCCGCCTTTTCGACTGACCCAGGCGGAAGCTGCGGTCCGCGCCAAGAAACTCTATCCGCATCTGAAGAAAATATGGCCGCTTTACGACAAGACCGGCATCGACGTTCGCTACAATTGCGAACCGATCGAGTGGTATCTCAAAACGCATACATGGGAGGACCGCACCGCGTCGTTTCAGAAACACGCACTCGATCTCTTGGAACAAGTGACAGTCGAGGCGACCGAGGCCGCCGGCATCGCACTCGACGCGATCGATATGATCGTGACCAACACGGTGACCGGTCTCTCTGTCCCGACGCTTGACGCCAAACTGATCAATCGGCTGAAGCTGCCGCCGACGGTCGAACGGCTGCCGATCTTCGGCCTCGGTTGTGGCGGCGGTGTCGCGGGACTTTCCCGCGCGACGCGACTCGCCCAGGCGCGCGACGGCGCGCATGTGCTGTTCCTCGCGGTCGATCTTTGCAGTCTGTGCTTGCGGATCAACGATCCGAGGCCGTCGATGTTCGTCTCCACCGCTCTATTCGGAGACGGCGCCGCGGGTCTGCTCTTGCACAACACCAGGGGCGGCTCGCGCGGTGGCCCGCGCATTCGCGCCAGCGGCGAATGGTGCTGGCGCGGCACCGAGCACATCATGGGCTGGGACATCAAAGACGACGGCTTCGGAATCGTGCTCAGTCCCGAATTGCCGGCGCTGGTGAGCCGTGAGCTTAAGCCGGCGCTGCAAGATTTTCTCGATCGTAACGGACTTCGGCTCTCGGACTTCAACGGCTTCCTTATCCATCCCGGCGGCCGGAGAGTTTTGGAGACGATCGAGCAAGTGTTGGGGCTTGCCCGCAACCAAATCGAGCATTCGTGGGACGTGCTGCGCGAATACGGCAACATGTCCTCGGCCACTGTCCTGTTCGTGCTCGACCGCGCACTGAAGTCCGGCGCGCACGGCCCGCACTTGATGGCCGCGTTGGGTCCGGGTTTTTCCGCCTATTTCGCCGCGGTCGACCTATGACGGTTTTCGGCTGGGGCGCGGTCCTCCTTGCCTATCTCACGGTGCAACGCGTGGCCGAGCTGTGGTGGGCAAAGCACAATGAGCGGCGGCTGTTCGCCGCCGGCGGAGTGGGATACGGCCGCTCCCATCTCCCTCTGATCGTTTTGCTTCACGCGGCATGGATGGCAGGCATGTGGGTCCTGGCCTATGACCGCGCCGTTGATCCCATATTTTTGGTGTTGTTCGTTCTTTTGCAGATGGTGCGGTTTTGGGTCCTGTTCACGCTTGGGCGGCGCTGGACCATTCGTATTATCGCGGTGCCGGGCGAAAGGCTCGTGGTGCGCGGCCCGTATCGGTATCTTCGCCATCCGAACTATGCGGTCGTGGGCGGGGAGATCGCCGTGGTGCCGTTGGCGCTGGGCCTGCCGGTTTACGCGCTGGTATTCTCGATTCTCAACGCCATAGTGCTGGCTATCCGGATCCTCGCGGAAAATGCGGCGCTCGCCGCGCAAACCTTCGATCGGCGCCACTCATAGGCGGCAATGCCAACGCTGTTGGCTCGAAAAGGCCGCTCTGCTATAGGCGGGCGATTGCGCCGTGCTCATTGCGGCTGCCCGAGGTCCTGCCTATGTCCGTTGATGCCGACACCGTCCGCCGTGTTGCACATCTCGCGCGCATTGCGGTCGCGGAAGACGAGGTGGAGAGTCTGCAGGGTGAGCTCAACGCCATCCTCGCTTTCGTCGAGCAACTCGTGGAGGCGAATGTCGAGGGGGTCCAACCGATGACGTCGGTCACGCCCATGTCGTCGAAGATGCGCGAGGACAAAGTAACTGACGGCGGTATTCCCGATGACATCATCGCCAATGCGCCCGCGCACGAGCATCACTTTTTCGTCGTGCCGAAAGTGGTGGAATGATGTGCCTCGCCTGCGAACAAGATGCCATGTGGCTCGCTTATCTCGACAGTCAAGGCTTGTTGAAGCCTGACGATCCGGCGGCCGTTGACGCGCTCTTTTCGGCGTTTCCGGTGCAGCCGCTGCCGGTGCAATCAGATTGGGATAAACCGACGCCTGAGGCGCCCGCCGAGGCCGCGCGGAAGCCGGCGGCCAAGAATCCATTTTCCTGCGACGACCCCACGAACTGATGACCGAACTCACCTCGCTCACGTTGGCGCAGGCGCGTGACGCGCTGCGCGGCAAGGAATTTTCCGCGACCGAACTTGCCGACGCGTATCTCGCCGCCACTGCAAAGGCGCGCGCGCTGAATGCTTTCGTGCTGGAAACACCAGATCGGGCCCGTGACATGGCGCGCGCATCGGATGTGCGCCTCGCAAAGGGCGAGGGCGGTCCGCTCGAAGGGCTTCCACTCGGCATCAAGGATTTATTCTGCACGACGGGCGTGCGCACGACGGCGTGCTCGCACCTCCTGGATAATTTTGTTCCGACCTATGAGTCGAGCGTCACCGCAAATCTGTGGCGCGACGGCGCGGTGCTGCTCGGCAAGCTCAATAACGACGAATTCGCCATGGGTTCGTCGAATGAGACGTCGTATTTCGGCCCCGTCGTATCGCCTTGGCGGCGGCGGGGTTCGGACACGAAGCTCGTGCCCGGCGGCTCGTCAGGCGGCTCCGCGGCCGCGGTATCGGCGGGCCTGTGTGTCGGCGCCACCGGGACCGACACCGGCGGCTCGATCCGCCAGCCGGCGGCGTTTTGCGGCATCGTCGGCTTGAAGCCGACCTATGGCCGCTGCTCGCGCTGGGGGATTGTGGCGTTTGCGTCGTCGCTCGATCAGGCCGGGCCGTTCGCGCGCACGGTGCGCGACTGCGCCGTGGTTTTGCGCTCCATGGCGGGCCACGATCCCAAGGACACAACCTGCGTCGACCTTCCGGTGCCCGATTACGAGAAGGCCATCGGTGCTTCAGTGAAGGGCATGCGCGTCGGCATCCCGAAGGAATACCGGATGCCCGGCATGGCCGCGGAAATCGAAAAGCTTTGGCAGCAAGGCGCGCAATGGCTCAAAGACGCCGGCGCCGAATTGGTCGACATTTCGCTCCCGATGACCAAATACGCGCTGCCGGCTTACTACATCGTGGCGCCGGCCGAGGCGTCGTCAAATCTCGCCCGCTACGACGGCGTGCGCTACGGATTGCGCGTTCCCGGCCGCGATGTGATCGATATGTACGAACGCACCCGCGCGGCCGGTTTCGGCAAAGAGGTGCGCCGGCGCATCATGATCGGCACTTATGTGCTCTCCGCCGGTTACTACGACGCGTATTACCTTAGGGCGCAGAAGGTGCGCACGCTCATCAAGCGCGATTTCGAAAAGTGCTTTGCCGACGGCATTCACGCCATCCTGACGCCGACGACACCGTCCGCCGCTTTTGCCATCGGCGAAAAAGGCAGCGCCGATCCCATTGAGATGTATCTCAACGACGTTTTCACAGTGACCGTGAACATGGCCGGCCTGCCGGGAATTTCCGTGCCGAGCGGGCTCGACGCGCAGGGTTTGCCGCTCGGCTTGCAGTTGATCGGGCGGCCGTTCGAAGAAGAAACGCTGTTTGCGCTGGGCGCCGTCATTGAGCAGGCGGCGGGGTCATTTCGGCCTGAGAAATGGTGGGACTGATTCACCGATCACACTCCGCGTGATTGAGTTGCTTTGAGTGTCGGTCGATTCGTCCGCCCCGACGGGTTCACTCGGTCCGCCCTGGACAGGACGTGAACGAGGTGGCATCAACCCAACGATCGTCAGATAGGTCCAGCGATGAAACTTTTCCTGCTGCGCGTGTTCACATGGTGGAACGGCCAGACATTCGGCACGCAGTGGTGGACTTGGCTGTACGGAGAATTCGTTGGCGACGACGAATTCGACAATCGCTACTACCGGACCAAGGGCGGCAAAATCGATCCGACACTCGGTTTCGAGCGGCGCTGGGTCATCTATAGCGGCGTTGCCGAAGCCTCCATGGTGCCGCCGAGTTGGCATGGCTGGCTGCATCACATCGTCGATGTGCCGCCGACGCTGGATAAGGTCAGAGCCTATCCGTGGGAGAAGCCGCACCTGCCAAACCTGACCGGTACGCCGGCCGCGCAGCGACCGAGCGGATCGACACTGGCGCAGGGCCGCCGCCCCAAGGCGACAGGCGATTACAAGGCATGGTCGCCAGGAAATCGGTAATCAGGTATCAGGTGTCAGGTTTCTGAGATCCTGATACCCGGGTCCTGATCCTGATTCCCGCGTCCCCGATCCCTGGAATTGCCTTATTCAACGTGTTAACCGGTCCGCGCGCACACACGCGTCCCACTGCACCGCGCAAAGAATTCATGGTCCGAATTGCCGCACTTTTGGTCGTGATCGGCGCAGTGCTTGCCGCTGGGCCGGTCGAGGCCCAGTTCGGAAATATCTTCAACGACTCGCCGCCGCGGCCTCCGGCCGACGTTCCGAACGGGGGATTCCCGGCGCAACCGCCGCCGGTGCAGTATCCGGGGCAAGCCCCGGCGCCGCAGCAATACCCAGCGCCTCAGCCATACCCGGCTCCTCAAGCACCGACCGCGCGTGCGCTGTCCGGTATCCAGGCGCAGCCATTACCGCCGCCTCCCGGCGCGACGCTTGCTCCCGCTCCGGCGAATCAGGGCAGTCCTACGTCGCCGCCGCCCCAAGGCGCGCGCAACACGCCCGCACTGGCCAACCCTCCGCCGCCACAACCGGCCGATACCGCACCGCAACCGGACGATACGGTCGTTACCGAGACGCCGACGCAACACATCGAGAACGGCCGGGCGGTGTTTTCCGGACTCGACAAGATCACCGGCCGCACCATCTCGTTCGATGCGGCGATCGGCGAGACGGTGCAATTCGGTGCGCTGCAAGTCACCGCACGGGCGTGCTACACGCGCCCGCCGACCGAGGCGACCAATACCGACGCCTTTGTCGAAGTCGACGAGGTGACGCTGCAAGGCGAAATCAAACGCATCTTCACCGGTTGGATGTTCGCTTCGAGCCCCGGCCTACATGCCGTCGAGCATCCGATCTACGACGTCTGGCTCACCGATTGTGCGCAGCCGGCAGGCGGATCGGTCGCGCAATCAGGCGCGCCGCCGGCGCCTGCCGCCGGTGCTGGGCCGCCCGCTCCGGGCAAGAAGTCGGCGCCGCCGCGTCCGCCTGTCATCCCGCCGTCGAGTTCGCCGGCGTCTGTGACCGACGATTGAGCGCGATTATTTTTCGCCAAGGCGCTTGAGCGCGGTGCTCCCCGAGACCGGCCGGTCGAGCGCAAGCGCACCGAAATCTCCCTCACCGACGAGCGCGGCATCGAGCAGTTTGTGATACACCGGCCGCGACACTTCTGTCGCGCCGAACGTGCGCAGATGATCGGTGACAAATTGAGTGTCGAGCAAACGGTAGTGGCCTGCCTTGAGCCGGGCCACGAGGTGCACAAGAGCGATCTTGGAAGCGTCTCTCACGCGGTGGAACATGCTCTCACCGAAAAAGGCGCGGCCGAGACTTACGCCGTAAAGGCCGCCGACCAGTTCATCGCCGTCATAGACTTCGACGGTGTGGCAATCGCCGCGCTCGTAAAGCTTGCGGTACAGATTGCGGATCCGGGTATTGATCCAGGTTCGGCTCCGTCCCGGCAACGGCTGGGCGCAACCGTCGATGACGGCATCGAAATCGCGATCGACAATCACGGCAAACCGGTCGGAGCGCACCGTGCGCGCCAAGCGATCGGATACGTGGAAGCGATCGAGCGGAATGACGCCGCGCCGTTCCGGCTCGATCCAATAGAGCGCCGGGTCCTCGGCGCTTTCCGCCATCGGGAAGATGCCGCAGGAATAGGCCTTGAGCAGCACCTCCGGGGTGATGTCGATCAGTGCGGACTCGCGGCTCGCCATGCGTTTCGTTTAACCGGCTCAAGCCTCCTGGTTCAAGAGGCGCGATCAATTCTAACGTGGATGTAAGGGCCGTAGGCGAACTATGGCTCTTCCACCTGGAAGCCGAATACCGCCATCGAACCACTCCGGCGCAGTGCAACTTTCGCTGGCGACTCGCGACGGCGAGTCTGCCTCCACATTCCCGTTGAGGGGGTCTGGTGCATGCGAGTCGAAATCCCTACCGGCGATTTCGACAAGGTGATGCCGAAGGACAATGGAACTTCAGTGCGCACCGTAGAGCCGCAAAGTTCCATCGGTCATTTGTTGGAACAATTCTGCAGTCCGTTAACGGATTGCAAAGCACAATTCAGTACGATTTTCACCAGCTTGAACACTTTCGCTAAGCGGGCGTTAGACCTTTATGGAAGTGAAAGCGCAATCGGGCCGCCGTCATGGAACCGAACAAAAGTCAGAACGAGCAAATCCACGTCCTCTTTGTTGAGGACGAGTTCCTGATCAGCGAATGGGTTTCCCAATCGCTGTCGGAGCAGGGCTTTGACGTGCAGACGGTGTCGAACGCCGCAGACGCTCTGCAACGTCTGGCGTCGCTCCCGGTTGACGTTCTGTTCACCGACATCAACTTGCCGGGCGGCATGGACGGTGCGGCGCTTGCTCGTCGCGCGCGCGAAATGCTGCCTCATCTTCCGGTCGTGTACGCCTCGGCGCGAGCGACCCTGCTCAAGCAAGATGCCCGCGTTCCGGGCTCGATCATCGTCCCGAAACCTTATGAGCCGGCGCTGATCGGGCGGTTGCTTACCGCCGCCACAAAGGCTGCCTCAGCCGGCTTGCCGGCTTGATCTTTCTTCACTCCGCGAGTGCGCCCCGGGCGAGGAACTCCTCGAGCCAGTGGATGTGATATTCGCCGTCGATGATTTCCTTCTCCCGTGCCAGCGCGCGGAACAATGGCAACGTCGTTTCGATCCCGTCGATAACGAATTCATCGAGCGCGCGCTTGAGACGCATAAGGCATTCGCTGCGCGTCTTGCCGTGCACGATGAGTTTGCCGACAAGCGAATCGTAATACGGCGGGATCGTATAGCCGTGATAGACGGCGGAATCGACACGCACGCCTAGTCCGCCGGGCGGATGATAATGCACGATCTTGCCGGGGGAGGGCCGGAACGATACCGGGTTCTCGGCATTGATGCGGCATTCGATGGCGTGGCCGTGGAACTTGATATCGCTTTGCGTAAGTTCAAGTTCGCCACCGGCGGCGACGCGGATTTGCTCCAAAATGAGATCGATGTCGGTGATCATCTCGGTCACCGGATGCTCGACTTGGATGCGTGTATTCATTTCTATGAAGTAGAATTTGCCGTCCTCGTATAAAAACTCGACGGTGCCGACGCCGAGATATTTGATCTGGCGCATTGCGGCCGCGACGGTCTCGCCGACTTTATCCCGCACCTCTGTGTTAAGCGCGGGGGAGGGGCCTTCCTCCCAGACTTTCTGGTGGCGGCGCTGTAGGGAACAGTCGCGCTCGCCGAGATGGATGGCGCGCCCCTTGCCGTCGCCCAAAACCTGAATTTCGATGTGGCGGGGCCGCTGCAAATATTTCTCGAGATAGAGTGTGTCGTCGTCGAATGCGGATCTCGCCTCGGCACGCGCCGAGATGAGAGCTGAGGCAAGCTCGCTCTCTTCGCGGACGACCCTCATGCCGCGACCGCCGCCGCCGGCGGCTGCCTTGAGTATGACCGGATAGCCGATGTCGCCTGCCAGACCAACCGCATCCGCGTCGGAGCCGACGCCGCCGTCGGAGCCTGGGACCACCGGAATGCCAAGCTCTTTGGCGGCGCGCTTGGCGGCGATTTTGTCGCCCATGAGACGGATGTGCTCGGGACGGGGCCCGATGAAGTGCACATTGTGCTCGGCGAGAATCTCCGCAAACCGTGCGTTCTCGGAGAGGAAGCCATAACCGGGATGCACTGCGTCGGCGCCCGTGATTTCGCAGGCGGCGAGAAGGGCGGGGACATTGAGGTAGCTGTCCTTTGCGGCGGACGGCCCGATGCAGACACTCTCATCGGCCAGGCGCACGTGCATTGCGTCTTCGTCCGCCGTCGAATGCACGGCCACCGTGGGAATGCCGAGCTCCTTGCAAGCGCGCAGAACCCGCAGCGCGATCTCCCCCCGGTTGGCGATCAGTATTTTATCGAACACGCCGCTACTCGATGATCAGTAGAGGTTCGCCGTATTCCACCGGCTGGCCGTCTTCGACGAGGACCTGGACCACCGTCCCGGCGCGCGGCGCGGGGATCTGATTCATCGTCTTCATCGCCTCGATGATGATGAGGGTATCGCCGGCCTTCACTCGGCTGCCGACATCGACGAACGGTCGCGCTGCCGGCGCCGCGCCGAGATAGGCGGTTCCTACCATCGGCGAAGCGACGAGGCCGGGGTGTTGCATAGGATCGGCGGGCAAGACGGCCGCAGCCGCCGGCGCGGCCAGCGGCGCTTCCGTGCCCCGCCCCCGTCCCATAAGCGGAGTGCCATGCCGGGCGACGCGGATCGACACGCCGTCCCGTTCGAACTCGATCTCGGTGAGACCGGTTTCATCGAGCAGCTTTGCCAGATCGCGGATCACATCGTGATCGACGGTTGGCGACTGCGCTGTCGGCGTGCTCCCGGGCTTGCGCGCCACGATTACTCCTTGGCGTCTATCATACTGGCGAGACCTGCGACGGCGAGCGCGTAACCCTCGATGCCAAAGCCGGCCGCCACAGCGCGCGCGGCCAGCGAGACGTAGGAGTTCCGGCGGAATTCCTCGCGGGCGTGGATGTTAGTGACGTGCACCTCGATCACCGGCGCTTCCATGGTGAGGAGCGCGTCGAGGATCGAAATGGATGTCGTCGTAAGACCGCCCGGATTGATGATAAGGCCCGCCGCCTTCTTCGCGCGCGCTTCCTGAATGGAATCGACGATTACGCCTTCGTGGTTCGACTGGCGAAATTCGATCGTGAGGCCGTGTCGCTTCGCTGTCGTGCGGCAAAGCTTCTCGACGTCGGCGAGTGTGGCGCGGCCGTAGATATCCGGCTGGCGCTGGCCAAGCAGATTGAGATTGGGTCCATTGAGGACGTAGATGGTTTTCGCCATTTGTACGAACCGGCTGTCATCGACGCGGGTCATACCCCGCGCCGGGCCCGGTTATAGGGAAGCCCCCCGCAAAGGGGAAGCCGGGATAGCATCAAAGATGCTGCTCCGACCGTGCCTCAGTGAAAGATCTGGAGAGAGGCGGCCATCCGGTTGAAGAGGTCCAGCTATTACTATTCGGCCTTAAGCTTCGCCTTCAGTTCATCGAGGCCGACAGCGCCGACGACGACTTGGTCGCCGACCACGTAACTCGGCGTGCCGCTGACGCCCAGCGCATCGGCCAGCTTCATGTCCTCGTCGATCGTTTTCTTCACCTCGTCGCTATCCATGTCCTTCTCGATCCGCGCCATGTCGAACCCTACTTCCTTGGCGACGGCGAGCGCGCGCGCCTTGTCGGCAGGGCCGCGGCCACCGAGCAGCTTCTGGTGGAATTCGATGTATTTCTTGCCGGTCGAGTCTTGCATGCGCGCGGCAACCGCCACGTGGGCCGCCTCAACCGAACCCTCGCCCAGAACAGGAAATTCCTTGAGAACAAATTTAAGATCCGGATTGGTCTTCAGAAGATCAAGCATGTCCGGCAACGCGCGCTTACAGAAGGCGCAATTGTAGTCGAAGAACTCGACCATAGTGACGTTACCTTGCGGATTGCCGAGCACGACCTGGTGCGGCGAATTGAAGATGGTGGCGTTATTATCTTTGATTGTCGTGCGCGCCTTGTCGGCGTCCGCTTCCTTCTGCTTCTTGTCCAGCGCGTCCATCACCTCCTGCAATACTTCGGGATGCTGAACGAGATAGCTCTTGACGATGCCCTCGATTTCATGGCGCTGGTCGGTCGAGAAATTCTGTGCCGCAGCGGTGTCCGTTGCCGGGCTCGGCGCCGGGGCGGTTGGTGTGGATGCGGACTGCGCCAACGCGGGCGGTGACAGCAGCATCGTGGCCGCGATTGGAATTGCCAGGCGCAGGGTCGAATTCATGTTGGTTGTCCTTTTTAAGCTCATTGACCTATTCTAAGCGGATTGTCTTTCAGATTTTTATTGAACACCACGATATCGTCGGCGCGGACCCAACCGGGCGAGCCGATCGGAAAGCCTTGCTTGGCGCGTGCCGCGAGTTCGCGGGCGGTCTTGTTGTCGCCGCGGGCGAAGGCCGCCTGCGCCGAGGCGAGATCGGCATCGGGAAGGTCGTTCTTGCGGCCAAAGGCCATCGCGAGCGTCGTATAGGCGTCGCCGGATTCCGGCTCCTTGAGGAGCGCGGCACGAAGAATAGGAATGGCCTCTTCCGCCAGCTTGGGATCGTTGGTGGCGACGAGCGCTTGCGCCAGCAGGATCTGAATAAGGGCTGGAGCGGGTGCGAGTTCGACGGCGCGACGTAACGGCGCGATCGCTTCCATAGGGTGCGCGCTATCGAGCAGCGCCTGGCCCTTGAGCTCATAGAAATAGGGATTGTTGGGCATCGACTGAATCAAGCTATCGATCTGCGCCATGGCGCTGTGCTGGTTGTCGCCGAAGCGGTAGGCGGAGATGGCGCGCGCGTAGCGGGCGGGCGGGCTGGTGTCCGAGAACGGATAGTGGCGCAGCACCGTGTCGGGCCGCTCGGTGAATCCAAACAGCTTCGCCCGCATCATGTCGTGGCGGAATTGCAGTTCGGGCGGATCCTTCTTGTCCCAATAGGGCGTCTTCACCAGCTCAGCCAGAGCGGCCATGCGCTCTTCCGGCATGGGATGGTTCTGCGCGTAGGGATTGACGCCTTGCGCCGAGAACAAGGATTCGTCGGCGAAGCGCTTGAAGGTGTCATACATGCCTTTCGCCGACTGACCGGTCATGGTCAGAAAGCGCACGCCGGCACGATCCGCCGACTCTTCCTGGGCGCGCTGGTAAGAGAGCAAGGTGTTGATCCCAAGCGCCTGCGGAGCATTGAGCAGCGCGCCGCCGAGATTGCCCATGTCCATGTTGCCGGAATGCGCGCCGGCCACCAGCGCGGCGCCGCCGAGCAGCATGGCGATAATCATCGCCGTCTGCACATTGGCAAGCTCTTGGCGCATCTTGGACAAGTGGCCGCCAACGATGTGGCCGGTCTCATGCGCGAACACCCCGATCATCTGATTGGGCGTCGTCGCTTCCATCAGCGCTCCGACATTGACGAAGACGCGGTGCGCATCCATGACAAAAGCGTTGAATTGCTTGTCATTGATGATGACGACCTGAACGTTCTGCTGCGTTAGACCGGCGGCGCGGAAAATCGGCGCCGTGTAATCGCGCATAAGCTGTTCGGTCTCAGCGTCGCGGATCATCGGGATTCCGGCGCTGGATCCCGTCTGCGCAAATACCGGGAAACTTGCCGGAATGCTCGACAGCACTACCGCGGCTGCGGCGGCAACTGCGATGGCGCGCGAAGCTGGCTTCACCGGCCGCGCCTTGCTAGGAGGTCCAGCAATAATCATGTGGGGCGAAGTACCGGTCCTTCGATCCGGGACGCAAACTATGGACGGAACGAGGTAGGGTCAACTCGGGGCAGACGCGTCGCGGATCACAATAAGCGTCACGAAACCCGCCGAATGCGGCATCAGCGGGGCGGGGCGGCGTCGGGCGATAGTCGGCTCGATGAACGGAATTTAGGCCGAAGTCATGCTTGAAAAGGCAAAAAGCCTGCTGCAGCCGTCACTGCGCAGCAACGTGTCGCCGTTTATGGCGATGGACGTTATGGCGGCCGCGGCGCGGTTGGAGGCGCAGGGCCGCCGGATCGTCCATATGGAGGTCGGCCAACCGGCAGCGGGCGCGCCGGCGACCGCGATTGCGGCGGTGCGCGCGGCGCTCGGCACCGCGGCGCATGGCTATACCGAGACGCTCGGCATCGCGTCGCTGCGGCGGCGCATCGCGCGTGCCTATTCCGAATGGCGTGGCCTTGACGTCGATCCAGGGCGCATCGTCGTTACCACCGGCTCTTCGGCAGGCTTCATGCTGGCGTTTCTTGCCGTCTGTGAGGCGGGTGATCGGGTCGCCGTGGCATTGCCCGGGTATCCGCCATACCGCCACGTCCTGACCGCTCTAGGCTGTGAGCCGGTCTCGATCGAGACGACGGCGGCGACGCGATGGTCAATCACCAGCGAGGCCTTGCTCGCAGAGCACCGCGCGCGGCCGCTCAAGGGCGTGGTGATCGGCTCGCCCGCCAATCCGACCGGAACGATGATGACCGCGGCGGCGCTCGCGGACTTAATTCGCTGCGCCGAATATGCCGGCATCGCCGTCATATCGGACGAGATCTATCACGGCCTGGATTACGCTTTTGCGGCGGAAAGCGCCGCGCGGTTGTCGGACGACGTCATTATCGTCAACTCGTTTTCCAAATACTTCTGCATGACGGGATGGCGCATCGGCTGGATGGTGGTGCCGCCTTCGCTGCTGCGCGCCGTTGAGCGATTGCAGCAGAACCTCGCAATCTCGGTTCCGACGCTGTCTCAGATCGCTGCGGAAGCCGCGTTCGACGGACGGGCGGAGCTTGAAACGGTGAAGCAGGGCTACGAAGAGAATCGCCGCATTCTGCTCGACGGATTGCCGGACGTGGGCCTAACCTCGTTTTTGCCGGTCGACGGCGCGTTTTATCTTTACGCCGACATCTCGCATTTTTCGGCCGACAGTTTCGATTTCGCCAAACGCATGCTTGAGGACGCAGGCGTGGCGGCAACGCCGGGCGTCGATTTCGATCCGCTGCACGGACGAAAATTCCTGCGTCTGTGCTATGCCGGCACGCGCGCCGACATGCGCGAAGCGGTCGAGCGGATCGGTAACTGGCTTAGATAGAATTGGCCCAAGGGATAAAAAGGTGGCTCTGTTCGACAACGCGCTCGTCCTATTTTCGGGCGGGCAGGATTCGACGGTTTGCCTGGCCTGGGCGCTCGATCGGTTTGAACACGTCGAGACGATTGGGTTCGATTACGGACAGCGGCATGCCGTCGAACTCGAGGTGCGCCCGCCCATTCGCGCCGCCCTTGCTGCGCGCTCCGAGCAATGGCGGGCGCGATTGGGTGAGGATCACGTCGTAAAGATCGATGCGCTGGCGGAGATTTCGGAAACCGCTTTGACCCGCGACGTGGCAATCGAGATATCCGAGTCTGGCCTGCCCGCGAGTTTTGTGCCCGGCCGCAACCTCCTGTTCTTTACCTTCGCCGGCGCGGTCGCCTATCGCCGCGGCATAAAACACATGGTCGCGGGCATGTGCGAGACCGACTTCTCCGGCTATCCGGATTGTCGCGACGACACGATCAAGGCGATGCAGCTTGCGCTGACGCTTGGCATGGACCGGCGCTTCGTCATTCATACGCCGCTGATGTGGATCGACAAGGCGGCCACTTTCGCATTGGCGCATGACATCGGCGGGGAGGCTCTTATCGATCTTCTTCTCGCCGAGACCCACACCTGCTATCTCGGCGACCGCCAGCATCGGCACGCTTGGGGGGTTGGCTGCGGCACCTGTCCGGCGTGCCGATTGCGGGCGGATGGTTATGCGAAGTGGAAAGCTGCATCATGACGACTGAGCAACAGCGCCGCCGAGAGGGCGTGATCTTTCTTGTCCTGTTTGCGCTCACGATTCCGGCGGCCAATTGGCTGATCGGTCACGTCGGCACCGCTTGTTTGCCGCAGGGCCCATGCGTTCTGCCCGTCGCACCCGGTCTGATGGCTCCGTCGGGGGTGATGATGGTCGGGGTGGCGCTGGTTCTGCGCGACCTCTTGCAACGGCGGCTGGGCGCGGTCATGTCGGCATTGGCGATCCTGTTCGGTAGCGCGATATCGGCGCTGCTGGCGCCGGCCGCGCTGGTCGCCGCCTCTGCCACGGCTTTCCTGCTTTCGGAATTTGCCGATCTAGCCGTCTATACGCCGCTGGCGCGGCGCCGACTGGTCGTCGCCGTCGTGGCTTCGAGCTTTGCCGGCTTGGTCGTCGACTCGATTGTTTTCTTATGGCTTGCGTTCGGCTCGCTCGACTTCTTGGCCGGGCAAATCGTGGGCAAAGCCTGGATGGTGCTGTTGTCGATTCCATTGGTGTCTTGGCTACGCCGCCGCGACGAACGGCTCGGCATCACGCCGGCATGAACATAATTTTAGCGAGGCGAACGATGAGCGATGCTTTATTCGATATTCTGCGCAAAGTGACGACCGCGACGATCAGCACGATGCTGCTGAAGAAAGGCATTCGGCGCTGTTGGATGAACGGTCCGAAGCCGCTCACTGCAACGGGTGAGCGCATTGTCGGCCCGGCCTTCACGCTCCGCTTCGTGCCGGTGCGCGAGGATCTGGCGACGCCGGAAAGCTGGGCCAGTCCGATATCTACGCGTGCCGCGATCGAGGACATGCCGGAGGGGGTGATCGTGGTCGCCGACGCCATGGGCGTGCCGAGCGCCGGTATCTTCGGCGATATTCTTTGTGCCCGCATGAAGAAGCGCAACGTCGCGGCCTTGGTCACCGACGGCGTCATGCGCGATCGTGCCGGCGTGGTAACGAGCGGGCTGCCGGTCTGGTGCGCCGGCGTGGCCGCGCCGGCTTCCGTCAACGGCTTGACCTTTGTCGGCTGGCAGCAGCCGATCGGCTGCGGTGGTTGTGCGATTTTTCCCGGCGATGTCATCGTCGTCGACGACGACGGCGCGGTGGTCATCCCGCAGGCCCTGGTGGAGTTCGTCGCCCATGAGGGAGCTGAGCACGAGATGTATGAAAGCTGGGTGTTCAGCGAAGTCGAGAAGGGCGTGAAGCTGCCTGGCCTCTATCCGCCGAATGACGACGCCAAGGCACGCTACGCGGCGTGGCGGAAGTCGCGCTCATGAATTGACGCAGCCGGAACGTGGAATGTTCTTCGTCCTCTCCAAGACTGTCGGCTTCTTTACGTTGCCGTCGAATGTCCTGATCTCGATCGGGCTGATCGGACTGGTGCTGTTGTGCACGCGTTTCCTGCGGCTCGCCAGCTGGCTCGTCGTCACCAGCCTGGTGCTAATCGTTTTTGTCGGCTTTTCGCCGCTCGGCCGCATGGTGATGCTGCCATTGGAGCAGCGCTTTCCGCCCTGGGATGCGTCGCACGGTCCGCCGGATGGCATCGTCGTTCTCGGCGGCGCAATCTCGCCGGACATATCGCTGGCGCGCCACACGGTGGCGCTCAACGATGCCGCTGAGCGCATTACCGTCACCGCCGAATTGGCGCTGCGTTACCCGAATGCGCGGATTATCTTTTCCGGCGGCACGGGTTCGCTGTTCGGAGGCGAACTCGAGGCGCCAGTTGCCGTGAAGGAATTCGAGGCGCTTGGAATCGCGCATGACCGCATCACGGCCGAGGAGCAGTCGCGCAACACGATCGAAAATGCCGTGTTCTCGCGCCTGCTTGCCCAACCGAAGCCGGGAGAGCGCTGGCTCCTCGTGACCTCGGCCTTTCACATGCCGCGCTCGATCGCAGCCTTTCGCGCCGCGGGTTTTCCCGTCGAGGCCTGCCCGGTTGATTGGCGCACGCGGGGACCGAACGATGCAAGGCGGCCATTTACATCATTCACGGAAGGGCTGATGATGACCGACATCGCCGTGCACGAATGGATTGGCCTTCTCGCCTACAGGCTCGGCGGCCAAACGTCGGAATTATTTCCCGCTCCCTGATCCGCGCAAAACGCTGCGTGCCGGCAACTTTCCGTTTACCGATCCTTCATCGCTACGGTTCGATAATCGCTTGCCCTTTTTGGGGAAGGACACCCTCATGTCGACCGATATGCCTGCCATGCTCGCAAGTGAGCCGGCGGAAGCCTTTGCCGAGGAACAGTCAACGACGCGCGAATGGGCCGAGACCGCGCTGACAGTGATGTTCACCGCCGCGGCCGTGTTGTTCGTCTCATTTTTGGCGGTGGTAACCGGCCTCGTCTGAGCGGCTTCGCCGTTTTTACGTCGGGCGGCTCTGTCAGAAGCCGGCGGAGCGGCGCCGGCACGATCGCCGTGCAATTGTAGAGCCGATACGATTAGGGCACGCTGCCACGGATTTCGTCGGAACGAAATCCAGGCTAGAGATGTGACCATGGCTCTGCATCTCGTAATCGGCAACAAGAACTACTCGTCGTGGTCGCTTCGGCCATGGCTGGCGATGAAGGCCGCCGGGATCGCGTTTGACGAAACGCTGATCTCGCTCGAGGCGGCCGACTTCAAGGCGCGCGTCACGGCATTGGGCGGCGCAGGCCGGGTACCGGTCCTGATCGACGACGATGTGCGGGTTTGGGAGTCGCTCGCGATCCTCGAATATCTGGCAGAAAAATTTCCCAACGCCTATTTTTGGCCGGCGACAGCGATCGCGCGTGCGCATGCTCGGGCGATCGCCGCGGAGATGCACGCCGGATTTACCGCGTTACGCCGCCAACTGCCGATGAACGTGAGGCGGCCGATCAAGACCTATCCGCTCGACGCCGCCGCCGCGGCCGATGTGACCCGCATCGATGCGATTTGGAACGAATGCCGCACGAAATTCGGCGCTGGCGGTGCGTTTCTGTTCGGTCCTTTCGGTGCGGCCGACGCCATGTATGCGCCGGTCGTCTGGCGTTTCCACACTTACGCGGTCGAGGTCAGTGCCGTGGCGCGCGACTATATGCGCGCGGTGATGGCGTTGCCGGCCTCCGTCGAATGGCGCGACGCGGCGCGGCGCGAGATCTGGGTGCTGCCGCACGACGAAATCGATTGGCCGCAAGTGCTGCGGGACACTTAGCCAAGCCGCTTTAGCCAAGCCGTATTTAGCCAAAGTCGCTTTTCAAGTTCGCGCAAGAACGGCTGCTGATAAGGCAGGATCTTGATCATCGCGACCGGCAGCGCAAAGTAGGCGACGCGGTCGACTTCCGGAAAGCTTTTCCGTTGGCCGGATTTCGGCGGCCACTCGATTTCGAAGGTGTTACTGGCGAAGCGCGACAGATCGAAGTCGGCCTCGAACCCGAAGGCGTGCACCGCTTTTCCGCTTTTTTGGTTAACCGGCGCAAGCGCGATCATCTCGCCATCGGCGGTCAGGTTAGTCTCTTCGGTGAATTCCCGGCGCGCAGCCGCGAGGAGATCTTCGCTTGGCTTGGCGAGGCCTTTGGGTATCGTCCACACGCCATCGTCTTTCTTGGCCCAGAACGGCCCCCCGGGATGCGCAAGCAGGACTTCGGGCTCGCTCCGGCGGCGGAACGCCAAAAGGCCGGCGCTGATCTCTTTACTGCGGCGCATCCGCACAGGTCCTACCGGCTGCGGCTCTCTACCGCAGGACTTTTCGACCAAGCCTTGCCAAATAGGCTAGTGTCTGCATGATTTTGTCACGATTACGCCGACTATGCTCATTTCCTCACCCGAACTCGTTAGAGCGCGTTGGGGAGGGGGCTTAACCGATCTATTTGCTGCACGGGAGCTAACGCAATGCGATACGGGTTTATCGCGGCACTCGCCGCTTTTGCGGCGCTGCTTGCGCCTTTTGCATCGGCCGCGCACGCCGAGGATGCGCCCAAGGACGTCAAGGGCCTCTTTCTGATGAGCGATTATCCCGCGGTGACGCTGCGCCCGGGCGAAACATCCACGGTCAATCTTCGAATACAGAATTACGACATGACGCCAGAGCGCCTATCGCTGTCGGTCACCGGAGTGCCTACCGGGTGGACGGTAACGCTGATGGGGGGCGGACAACCGATCGGGGCGGCGATGCCGGCGACCAATTCCAGCGTTTCGCTGGAGCTGCGGCTTGATGTGCCGAAGAACGCGCCCAACGGAACGCAGACGATCACCGTCGCCGCGCAGGGCACCACGACGAACTTGCAGCTGCCGGTCGCGGTGACGCTTGCCAAGGACCTTCCCGCAAAGCTGACGCTCACTCCCCAGCTTCCCGAATTGCGCGGCACCTCGAAGTCGGCATTCGAGTATCAGCTCGGCATCAAGAACGACAGCGGCAAGAAGCTGACGGTGAGCCTGTCTGCGCAGGCGCCGGAGCATTTCGACGCTACGTTCACCGAGCAATACGGCAGCCAAGAGCTCAACGCGGTGCCGATCGACGCCGGCCAAACCAAAGACGTGAAGCTTAAAGTCACGCCGCCGAATACGGCCGCGGCGGGGGACTACAAGGTCACGGCGCGGGTGGCGGCCGAAGATGCCTCGGCGACCAGTGACCTCGAAATGACCATCACCGGGCAGCCGAGGCTTGATGTCAGCGGCCGCGAAGGCCTGGTATCGACGCGCGCCTCTGCCGGCAAAGAGACGTCGGTGCCGGTCGTCATCACCAATACCGGCACGGCACCCGCCGACGATATCGAGCTCTCGGGCTCGGCGCCTGGCGGCTGGAAGATCACGTTCGACCCTAAGACGGTCGATCGCATTGCACCGAACGACAACAAGGAAGTGCAGGCGCTGATCACGCCGACGGAGAAGGCGATTGCCGGCGACTACGTGACGACGATCCGTGCTTCGGCGCGCGGTGAATCGGCCTCGACGAATTTCCGCGTCACGGTGACGACCTCGACCATGTGGGGCATCGCCGGCGTCGGCATTATCGGCGTGGCGCTGCTTGTGATGGTCGGCGCGGTCGCGAGGTTCGGCCGGCGATGAGCCAAGATACCGTTAAAGATGCCGTTATCGAGGCCACAGACCTCACCAAAACCTACGGGTCGGCGGTCGCCGTCGACCACATCTCGTTCAATGTGGGACGCGGCGAGATTTTCGGTCTTTTGGGCCCCAACGGCGCCGGCAAGACCACGACCATCCTGATGATGCTCGGGCTCACCGACATCTCGGAAGGCGAGGTGCGCGTGCTCGGATTCAATCCGGCGCGCGAGCCGCTCTCGGTCAAGCGCCGCGTCGGTTACCTGCCCGATACCGTCGGCTTCTACGACAACCTCACCGCGGGCGACAATCTGCGCTACACCGCCCGCCTGATCGGCTTTCGCCTGGCGGAGCGCGAGAAGCGGATCGCCGACGCGCTCGCACGGGTCGGCCTTGCCGAGTTCGCCGATAAACGGGTCGGCACATTCTCGCGCGGCATGCGGCAACGGCTCGGGCTTGCCGAAATCCTCATGAAGGGCGCGCAGATCGCGATCCTCGACGAACCGACGTCGGGGCTCGATCCGCATGCCACCACCGAGCTTCTCGGTATCATCCGGGCTTTCAAGGCCGAGGGCGTGTCGGTGCTCCTGTCCTCGCATCTGCTCGAACGCGTGCAAAGTGTGTGCGACCGAGTCGCGCTTTTCTCGGCCGGCAAGATCGCGCTGATGGGCTCGGTCGCCGATCTCGGCCGCCAGATTCTTGGCGGCGGCTATGTTGTGGACATCGAGGCGGACGGCGCCGGCCTTGTCGAGCGGCTCGCGCTCATTCCGGGCGTCAGCGGTGTCGAAAAAACCGGGATCGGCAAGCTTCGCCTGCACGCCGATCGCGACGTGCGGCCGGAAGCGGCGGCCGAGGTGGTTGCCATGCATGGCCGCCTGAAATATCTCGGCGTCCAGGAGCCGAGCCTCGAGGCGATCTACACCCGCTATTTCGAATCGAAGCCCGAAGAGGCCATGAGAGAAGGAGCCCGCCATGCGGCGTGAAGGCTCCGCCTTTTCCGGCCTCGGCGTGGTCATGCTCAAGGAGCTGTCGGACCACCTGACCAGCGTGCGCATGCGCGTGCTGGAATGGCTCGTGGTGCTGGTGGCGCTCGCGGCGCTCTATGGCGCGATCCAGCAGATCAAAGACACCACCGCGGAAGATCCGTTCCTGTTTCTGCGCCTGTTCACCACCTCGCGCGATCCGTTGCCCTCGTTCGTTTCGTTCCTGTCCTTTCTCGTGCCGCTGATGGCGATCGGGCTCGGCTTCGATTCCGTCAATGGCGAACATAACCGGCGCACGCTGTCGCGCATCCTGTCGCAGCCGATCTACCGGGACGCGTTGCTGTTCGGGAAATTCCTCGCCGGCTTAGTGACGTTGTCGATCAGTCTGATCGCGCTATGGCTCCTCGTTATCGGGCTCGGTCTGCTCATGATCGGTGTGCCGCCCGGTGCCGAGGAGATCGCGCGCAGCTTCGTCTTCCTCTTGGTGACAATCGTCTATGCCGGCGTTTGGCTAGCATTGGCGCTGTTGTTCTCGATTCTGTTCCGCTCGGCGGCGACCGCGGCGCTGGTCACGCTCGGCCTGTGGCTGTTCCTCACCTTCATATGGCCGGTCCTCGCCGGCGCCTTTGCGCAGATGATCGTGCCGCCGGACCCGCGTTACATGGCGCTCGGATTGCAGACGCCGGGGACCGCGGAACTTGAGCAAATCCTGTCGCGGTTCTCGCCGTCGACGCTGTTCGCCGAAGTCGTGGTGGCACTGCTGGATCCCACCACCCGCGCGCTTGGGCCGATTTATCTGAGCCAGTTGCAGGGCGCCGTGCTCGGCGCGCCGCTGCCGCTCGGCGAGAGCGTCCTGATTGCGTGGCCGCAGATCGTCGGCATGATCGCGACCGCGATCGTGCTGTTCGTTATCGGTTATGTGATCTTCCAGCGGCAGGAAGTGCGGGCCTAGAGCACGATCCCTAAAAGTGGGTAAAGTCCCCCTGCCCAGGGGGATTCGTGACCGCCATCGCCACCAGCGTCGATACCGCGTCGAAGGAATTCCGCGCCAATCAGGCGGCAATGCGCGCGCTGGTCGCGGAACTCGAAAGCCGCCGCGCCAAAGCCGCCGAGGGCGGACCGCCGCGGGCTCGCGAGCGCCATCTCGCACGCGGAAAACTTTTGCCGCGCGAACGTGTGATGACGCTCGTCGATCCCGGCGCGCCGTTTCTTGAACTATCGCCGCTCGCCGCCGACGGCCTTTATGACGATACCATCCATGCCGCCAGCATCATCACCGGCGTCGGCCGAGTCTCCGGCCGCGAATGCGTCATCGTCTGCAACGATTCCACCATCAAGGGCGGTACCTATTATCCGATGACGGTGAAAAAGCATCTGCGCGCGCAGGAGATCGCGCGCGAGAACCGTTTGCCGTGCATCTATCTGGTCGATTCCGGTGGCGCCAACCTGCCGCATCAGACCGAGGTGTTTCCCGACCGCGAGCATTTCGGCCGTATCTTCTACAATCAGGCGACGATGTCGGCCGCCGGGATTTCGCAGATCGCGGTGGTCATGGGCTCGTGCACCGCCGGCGGCGCTTATGTGCCGGCGATGTCGGACGAGACCGTCATCGTGCGCAATCAGGGCACCATCTTTCTCGGCGGGCCTCCCTTGGTGAAGGCCGCAACCGGCGAGGTCGTTACGGCGGAAGAACTAGGCGGCGCCGATGTGCATACCAGGAAATCCGGCGTCGCCGATTATCTGGCCGAAAACGATCGGCATGCGCTCGCGCTGTGCCGCCGCATCGTCGGCAATCTGAACACCAAACGAGCGATCGACATCCCGCTGTTAAAGCCCAGCGAGCCGAAATATGACGCGAGCGAGCTCGACGGTATCGTCCCTGTCGATCTCAAGAAGCAATACGACGTGCACGAAGTGATCTCGCGGCTCGTCGACGCTTCCGAGTTCGACGAGTTCAAGGCGCTCTACGGCACCACGCTCGTCACCGGCTTTGCGCATATCCACGGCATTCCGGTCGGCATTCTCGGCAACAACGGAATTCTGTTTTCGGAGAGCGCGCTCAAGGCCGCGCATTTCGTCGAGCTATGCTGCCAGCGGCGTGTGCCGCTGTTGTTCCTACAAAATATCGCCGGTTTCATGGTCGGGCGCGACTACGAAGCCGGCGGCATCGCCAAGGACGGCGCCAAGATGGTCACGGCGGTCGCCTGCGCGCAGGTGCCGAGGATCACGGTCGTCATCGGCGGCTCCTACGGCGCCGGCAATTACGGCATGTGCGGCCGCGCCTACGGGCCGCGCTTCCTGTTCACCTGGCCCAATGCGCGCATTTCGGTGATGGGCGGCGAGCAGGCGGCCTCGGTGCTCGCCACCGTGCGCCGTGACAACATCGAGGCCGAAGGTAAGAAATGGTCCGAGGTCGAGGAGGAAGAATTCAAGCAGCCGATCCGCGAGCAGTACGACACCGAAGGCAATCCCTATTACGCCACCGCGCGGCTCTGGGACGACGGCATCATCACGCCGGGCGAAACCCGCCGCGTGCTGGGGCTGTGCTTCTCCGCGGCGCTGAATGCGCCGATCCTGGAGACGCGGTTCGGAGTGTTTAGGATGTGAAGTGACGATATGGCCACAGGCCCGCAACGAGTGCGGGCATGACGGGCTTGTGGGGCTATTGTAGGGTCATTCCGACAGGAAATGACGCGGAGCCTGCAAAAAATGCCCAAATCCATCGAGCACATCCATTGGCCGGACGCACCGGATCTGTGGATGCCTTATGCGCCGGCGATCAAGGTCAAAGGCGGCACGACCGTTTATCTCGCCGGCGTCACCGCGGCGCCGGTTTATCATCATCATCCGCATCGGCCGGAGGAGTTCGACGCCATGCCGCGTGACATGGCCGGGCAGGCGAGGGCGGCATTGGAAAACCTCAAGTGCGGGCTGCTAGCCGTGGGCGCGACTTTTGCCGATGTGGTCACTGCCGACCGCTTCGTCACCGATCTGACCGATCAAGATGCGCTCAACCGGGTCTGGGGCGAGTATTTTGGCGACACCAAGCCGACGACGACCACTGTGCAAGTGGTGCGGCTTGCCACGGACCCCCGTTGTCTGGTGGAGATAAACGCCATCGCGGTCATTGATTGAGAGGAATGGAAATGCCGGATTATCGGACAGCCTTGATCGTCGGCGTCGGCTCGGGGCTTTCGGCCTCGCTGGCGCGGCTATTTGCCAAGAACGGAATGAAAGTCGCGCTCGCTGCGCGCCGCGCCGCCAATTTGTCGGCGCTGGCGCAGGAAACCGGCGCAAAAGCATTTGCCTGCGACTCCACCGATAAGGGACAAGTCGAAAAGCTCTTTGCCGACGTCGAAGCGGCGCTCGGGACGCCGGACGTCGTCGTTTACAACGCGAGTTACCGGACGCGCGGTCCCTTTGTCGAGCTCAATCCCGATGAGGTTGCGAAGTCGATTACCGTCACCGCCTTCGGTGGCTTCCTGGTGGCGCAAGAAGCGGCCAAGCGCATGGTGCCGCACGGTCATGGCGCCATCCTCCTGACCGGCGCCTCTGCGAGCGTGAAGGGCTATGCCCAATCGGCGCCATTCGCGATGGGCAAGTTCGCGCTGCGCGGGCTGGCGCAAAGCATGGCCCGGGAACTCCAGCCTCAGGGCATTCACGTTGGCCATGTCGTCATCGATGGCGGGATTGCCAGCGAGCGGCGACCGAATCCGCCGGACAAGCCCGACAGCATGCTCGATCCCGATGCGATTGCGCAGAGCTATCTGCATCTCCTCCAGCAGCCGAGGAGCGCTTGGGCTTGGGAGATCGAGCTTCGGCCATGGCTCGAAAAATTCTGATGGCTCGAAAAGTTTTGATGGCTCGAGAAGTTTTGAGTCCGGCGCCGCGCCCCGGCTATAATCGCACCATGCGAAAAATCATTGCCGCAGGCAGTCTTGTCATGGTCGCGCTCCTCGCCGCAACGGGTGCGGATGCACAAACGCATCGCCGCCAACAACGCGAGCCGAGGGAAGTCGAGCATCCGGCGCCGCCGGCGGCGCCGATCGACAAACGGGACAGCGTCGTGACGGCGGCAGGCGCCTTCACCGGCCGGCCGTATTGGCTCGCGCTGGCGCAATGCGGCGGCATCTATTTCAAGCTCAATGTTCTCTACACCGACATTGCCGTGCATGCCCGGGCGGTGAAACCGGATCCCAAGCTCAATGCGGAGTTCACCAAGAAGCTCAATGACGCAATCAGGACCGCGACTGTCTTTTTCAACGGGGCGGAGCGTTTTTTGATGACCGATCGCGGGCTTGAACGCGTCGACGCGGTTCTCATCTATTACGAACAATCTCGCGCCGCGGGCGATCGGCTTAAAACCATCGATGCGGCGCTGGCATCGGCACAAGCATGCCCCGTGCTCTATGCGGTTTGCCAGCAATCCAATGCGAAGGTATGCAGCGAGCCGCTTTCACCCGTGAGCTAAGCGGGGCGTATTCGAGGAGAAATGCAATGAGGCCGATCGTTGCAGCAGTCGCGGCGACAATAATTTTCACGGCGCTCGCGGCCGATGCGCAGGAAAAATCCACTCCGCAACTGCCGGTCGCAATGCCGAAGGATGATTCCAATCAGCCCGGCCTCGGCGAAATCATGGCGTTGCAGCAAATGCGCCATATAAAGCTTTGGTTTGCCGGACACGCCGCCAATTGGCCGTTGGCCGATTACGAGATCGGCGAATTGAACGAAGGTTTTGACGCTGCGAGCCAGCTGCTCGGCGGCGATATCGTGCAACAGCACGTCGGCGTTCCGCTTGCCGCCCTGCAAAAGGCGGTCGATGCCAAAGACAGTGCCGCGTTCACGACAGCCTTCGATAATCTCAGTGCCGGCTGCAACGCCTGCCACTATGCGCTCGACCACGGTTTTATCATCATTCAGCGTCCGACGTCGCTGCTCTATAGCGACCAGTCGTTCACAGCCCCGAAATGATTAATCCAGCGCTTTGTAGAAGCGCTCGTCATAGAGCGCACCGGCGATGGGCATGAGTTTTGCGCGGAAGGCGCGCGTGTGCGGAGCCATGGCGTGCGCGTCAAGCGCCGCTCTGCCGGCCCAGGTTTCGACCACGGTGAAGTGGTTGCCTCGATTCGCCTGTTGAAGCACTTCGTAACTGATGTTACCAGCGTCATTGGCGGTATCGACGCTCATGATTTTGAGCGCCGCCATGCAATCGTCCTTGCCGGTGCCAATGACGTCGACATGAGTGAGTACATAAATTGCACCGGTCCGGTTCTCATTCTTGCCCTGCCCAACATAGAGCGCATTGTTGACGCGCTCGTCGTAGGGCGCGTCCTCGATCGGTGCAAGCTTGTCGCGAAATTGCAGGGTGCTGGCAGCCTTGGCGTGGGCATCGAGCGCTGCATGGTCGGTCCAGGCTTCGGCAATCGCGAAGCGGTTAGGCCGTGCAATCTCCTGCAAGACGTCGAAACGCAAGTTGCCGCCCTCCTTGCGGCTTGCGTCGCGGTACCGCTTGAGCAGGGTTACCCCGGCAGCAACCGCGTTCGGCATGGCATCGACATAAGTGGCGAGATAAGGGGCGCTGCTTTGCGCGTGAGCGGATTGCATAAGGGTTGCCCCGAGAAGCGTGCAGCCCAACGTGAGTTGAAAAAATCGACGCATGAATTTTCGGTCCTGTCAGATGCGTTTGCGACGCAATGGTAACGGTGACGCCCTGTCTCGGCAAAGCCGATTCGCCTCTCCGTCATCACCCGCAAATGGGTGCTGGACGGAGAGCTTCTTCTCGTGCGGACGAAATGCGGCTCGGATTGTGCCTGCGAAACATTCATAAGCCGCCGTAACGCCATGTTCTGCTGTTAACTTTCGTCCTTTGGGCAGACCGGGCTGGAACTGGCTTTGTCCTTGAATTATCGGGCGATCCGGCCATACTGCGCGCGGATTGTGCCGGCGGCACTGGGTGGGATTCCTTGGAACAGCAGCAGAACATCGTCGCGATCACGTTGGCAGCGAGGCCGTGCAACGTGCTCATGATTTACCCCCGTTTTATGGCGGATTCGTTCTGGAACTTCTCGGAAGCCTGCGAACTGGTGGGCGCCCGGTATCCCGCGATCCCGCTCGGCCTCATTACGGTGGCGGCGCTGCTGCCAAAGTCATGGAACGTGCGGCTGGTCAACTGCAACACCGAGGATCTCGCGGACAGCGATCTCGAGTGGGCCGACATGGTGATGACCGGCGGCATGTTGTTCCAGCAATCGGATACGCTGGAACTTATCGAGATGTGCCGCGCGCGCGGACTTCCGGTGGTGGTCGGTGGCCCCGACGCAACATCGAGCCCGCACCGCTACGAGCGCGCGAATTTCCGCGTCCTTGGTGAAGTCGAGGATATCGTCGGGCAATTCATCGCGGCCTGGGAGCAGGGGACGCGCGAAGGCCTGTTCGTGGCCGAGAAATTCCAGGTCGACGTCACCAAGACGCCGGTGCCACGCTTCGATCTCTTGAAATTCGAGCAGTACCTCTACATCGGAGTGCAGTTCTCGCGCGGCTGCCCGTTCACCTGCGAATTCTGCGACATCATCGAACTCTACGGCCGGTCGCCGCGTACCAAAACGCACGACCAGATGCTGACCGAACTTGAGACGCTCTACAAACTCGGTTACCGCGGACACGTCGATTTTGTCGACGATAATCTCATCGGCAACAAGAAGGCGATCAAGGCGTTCTTGCCGGTGCTCGAAAAGTGGATCGAGCAGCACGATTACCCGTTCGAATTCACCACCGAGGCCTCGCTCAATCTCGCCGACGATGGCGAACTGTTGGCGATGCTCAAGCGTTGCAACTTCTTTGCCGTTTTCGTCGGCATCGAAAGCCCGGATACGGAAACGCTGATCGCGATGCGCAAGAAACAGAATACGCGCCGCAGCATCGGGGACAGCGTACACAAAATCTATCACGCCGGCATGTTCGTAACGGCGGGCTTCATTGTCGGCTTCGATAGCGAGAAGGGCTCGATTGCCGAGCCGATGATCGAACTCATCGAGGAGGCCGCCATCCCGATCGCCATGGTGGGCCTGCTCTACGCGTTGCCGAATACGCAGCTGACGCGCCGTCTGGCGCGCGAAGGCCGCCTGCATGTCGACCACGATTCCGCGCCCGCCGGTAAGGGCGACCAATGCACCGCCGGCGTCAATTACGAGACCAAACGCTCCCGCCTGGAGATATTGTGCGACTACCGCAAGATTCTTGAACGGATTTACGATCCCGACGCGTTTTGCGGCCGGTTGGAACGGCTCGCGGCAATGCTCGACTGCTCCGGCCGGCGAAAGGAATTGCCTGAGGGCGACATCAGGCGCCGGCTGAGCACCATCAACATGGTGCACGAGCTGCTGTCGCGCCTGCCGGAGGGGCGCGAGCGGTTCTGGAAGGCGTTCACCACCTGCATGTCGAAGAACCCGCAGTCGGTCCGCGCCATCGTCACGCTGATGGCGTTCTACCTCCATGTCGGGCCGTATTCGCGTTACGTCATGAAACAGATCGATCGCCAGATCGAAGATCTCGAACAGGGCCGTTTCGTCGCGCCAAAATTGTTGCCGCCGGTCGCGCCCGAGCCGATCGCGGCTCAGCCGATCGCCGTAAACGCCTAGCGGCACATCTTCAGAAACGAAACGACGCCAGCGCCGAAAGATCGGGCACGATCCGCAGCGGCGGTTGCTCGGCATATTCATCCGGCATACCCGTGCGATTGGCCCAGAGCGGCTGAAAGCCGAACGCCGCCGCTCCCATCACGTCCCAGCGGTTTGACGACACGAATACGACCTCCTCCGGCCGTATCCCGAAACGGTCGGTCACGAGCGCGTAGACTTCACGGCGCGGCTTATACATGCGCACGGCATCCGCCGAGAGCACGGCGTCGAGGAGCCACGCCATGTCGGACGCCTCGACGGCGGCGTTGAGCATGCGCGGCGAGCCATTGGAAAGGATTGCGGTGTGCAGACCGCGTGTTTTTAGCGCGGCAACCGCGGTGCGCGCGTCCGGATAGGCGTCAAGCTTCAGATAGGCTTCGAGGAGTTTTGCCCGCAGCGCGCGGTCGACCGAAGGTACACGCGCGAAGGCGTAATCGAGCGCGCGTTCCGTTAGTGTCCAGAAATCGAGATAATGACCGGCAAGCGATAGTGTCCAGCTGTATTCAAGCTGCTTTAGCCGCCAAATCTCCGAGAAGCGCTCGGCATCCGGACCGGCCGCGGCGCGATAGCGCGCGATCGCTGCATGGACGTCGAACAGCGTGCCGTAGGCATCGAAAACGTAGGCGCGCGGGGCGACTTCATTCATGGCCGTACTCCATTGTCACGGCCGCGCTCGGTCTAGTAATTTGTCTTGTCGATTCCCGGCACCGTGAGCAGCGAGGAGAACGAGCGGCCGCGAATGTCGTAAACGCGTGCATACACGACTCCGTCGCGAACTATTTCGAATAATTCCGGCGCATTGTATTTGGCGCAGTAGAACACGCCGAGCATCATGGCAAAATCGGCGCCCTTTGGGTCCCAGGTCGTGGTGAATTGCGGACCCAGCGCGACCGCGACCGGCGGATGCGGGCCGCACACCGCCACGGTCCACGTTCCGTGCGGCGGCGTCTCGTGGTGCGCATCGACATAGTCGAGTAGTTGCCGTGACGCTTGGGTCAACGACAATCCCCAATAGTCGAGCATGAAGCTCTTTTGCGCTCGGGCCACGCCGCCAGCGAGGCGGTTGTAGTCCGTGTATTCGTACGGATGCAGCCGCACCATGTCGATGACGGGTGAGGCGATGCCCGCGATCAGCGCCAGGGCGCCCGCCGCCGTGGCGGCGCTGCCGTATTGGCACAACCGCCGACCGATCCACGCCGCGGCAACGCCGCCGAGCAATGCGAGCGGCGGTAATACAAAGACGAGGTGGCGGATGCCGTTATAGATATACGGCCGGGTAGCGATAGTAATCAGGATCGGCAGCGTTGCCGCGAGTACGATTGACAAAAATGCGGCACGGCGTCCGACGCTTACCGGTTCGCGTCCAAGCGGCCAGACGGCGAAGATCGCCGCACCTATCGTGCCGCAAAGGCCAAGCGCGAGCATCAGTTCGGGTACCTGGAGCGCGAACAGTGTCGGCACATAGCTGCGCGGCATGTCAGTGACGGGGATCAACCGGCCATCGAACAATTCGCGCCAGGGCTTTTCGAAGAAATTGGAAAAGTATTCGACGGCATGAAAGGGATTGAGCGGGGACGCCACGCTCCAGGGCCACACCAATCCCATGACCAGATAGGCAAGAATCGCGGCCGGAATAAACGGCATCAGGAATGATCCGCATTCGGCGGCTGCTCCTCGCGATCCTTCCGCGCGCGACCTGATGGCGAAGATGAGAGGCAGCGGGAACAAGGCTTCCAGCACTGCGAAGCCGCCCAAGACGCGCGCGCCGATAGCAAGTCCGATACCGACACCGCACAGCGCAAGAGTAGAGGGCGTAGCGCGCGGATATTCTTCGAAGGCACGCACGAGGCCAAGAAGGGCTATCATCATCACCGCGGCAAACGGGCCGTCTTTGGCATTGATGAACATATGGCCGTAGTAAAGCGGGCAGGCGGCAAGAAGGACGACCGCTATCAAGCCGGCAAAGGGGCCGCCGAGCCGCCGCCCCAATCGCCACGTGACGAAGAGGCCGATAAGGCCGATGGCGGCGCCCATAAGTCGCCGCGTCTCAAACAGGCCGAACGGCAAAACCTTTGCGGCAAGCGTGGCGAGAATATCGAAGCCGCCGCCGTACATGTAGAGATTGACGAACGACAGCGCGCGCTTATCGGCAAAGCCGGACCCATAAAGCGAGAGCAGGAGCTTGCCATACTGGGAATGGGTGTAGTCATCCCAGCCGAGCCCGTAATCGCGGAAGGTCGCGGCGGCGGCCACGGCGGTGAATACGATGACGCCGATCGCAAGCGTATCGAGCCAGCGCGCGGCAGGGATCGCCTTCGATCGCAAGGGCAGGGAGTTCGCCGCAACTTGATGCACGATCGGCCCGGTTCCAGATTCGTGTAGTCCCGCGAGGACCAACTCATGAGGCCCATTCGCGAACGGGACAATGCGTCAAATTTGCAGAGATGCCCGCGATCGCAGAAGGCGGTGCAAAAAGCGGGGCGCAAGGCCCCGCTGATCGCGTCAATCGTTTCGAGCGGCAGTTATTTCATCGCCGCTTCGTACATCTCGGCGACATGGTCCCAATCGACCAAATGATCGAAAAAGGCCTTGAGGTAATCCGGGCGCCGATTGCGATAATCGATGTAATAGGAATGCTCCCAAACATCGCAGCCAAGAATGGGCTTGGCGCCGTGCACCAGCGGGTTTTCGCCGTTGGGTGTTTTCATGATGACGATCTTGCCGTCCTTGACCGCGAGCCAGCACCAGCCTGAGCCGAACTGGGTGACGCCCGCCTGAACCAAATCTTCCTTCACCTTGGCGATCGGCCCGATGTCCGAGGTGAGCTGCTTCTGGAGCTTGCCGGGAAGCTTGTCGCCGCCGCCGCCCTTCTTCATCCACTTCCAGAAATGGATGTGGTTGTAATGCTGGGCGGCGTTGTTGAAGAGGCCGGGGACTTTGCCGAAGGTGCCCTTGACGACTTCTTCGACCGATTTGTTCTCCCACTCCGTGCCCTTGGCCAGATTGTTGCCGGCGGTCACGTAGGCTTGGTGGTGTTTGTCATGATGGAATTCGAGGGTTTCGCGCGACATATGCGGGGCAAGTGCGTCATATGGATAAGACAGTTCGGGCAGGGTGAATGCCATTGGTCTACTCCTCAATGTAAAAGCGAGACGGATATGTGCGTTGCAACTGTCACGGAAGGCGAATGGTTCCTCTAAATAGGACCAACAGAGGGGTTGGGCAACGGCCGTGCCGTTAACGAGACCCGCGAGTACGGGCTGTGTCCGGATAATAATCCTTGCGCGCTGTCGGGTGCGCCGTCAAAATACGACCTTAATCTAATACGGGGCGTTATAGGACGTAGGATAGGCGTATGTATTTGGTTTTGTTGGTGTTTGGTCTTGTGCTGACAGCGGCTGGGACAGGGCTTGCGGCCTCAGGCGTGTCGCTTCACGACCGCATTTTCGACATGACGGTCGTCACACCCGGCATCGTCGCCGCCATTGGCGGGCTCCTTCTGATAGGCCTCGGTTTGGCGCTGCGCGTATTGCAGCGGATCGAACGAGCGCTCGCAGCACGGCCGATGCCGCGCGTTGCGCGGCCCGGCGAAACTCTTGAACCTAACCTGGCGTCCGAACGGCCAAGCGAGGCCCGAATTCCGTTCCCGGCGAAAGCAAATTCCCGTCCGCAATCCGCTCCCGTCGCCGCCGTGGCACCGCCGGCACATGCCGATGGAAGGCAGCCGGAGGACTTGGCGGAAAAGCAGCCGGCAAAATTGCCGGAAAAGCCGCCGGCTCTGGCCCGATCGGAAAGCACCAAGATCGACGAGGAAACGGATTCGCCGCTGTCGCCGAGAGCGCCGTCGAACGTCGATGAGGCGGTCGGCGAAGTCGCCAGCGGGCGCCTTACACGACGAAGCAACGGCGGCGTGCCAGCCAGGATTACGCCGCGGCTCGATATGAGCGTTCGTTCGCCGCTCACGACCGAGCGGCCGAAGGGTCCGGCGTTCGATGCGCTTTGGCCGAAAGGCCAACGGCCGGCGCGGCCAGCACAGTCGGCGCCCGCGCAAGCGGCCGCAACGCCGGTGCCCGCAACTCCAATGCCACCGGCGCCAGTGTCCGCAGCGCCAGCAGTCGAGCCCGAGCAAAGTATCGAACCGGTGCGAGATATACCCGAAGCGGTCGGGACAGTTGCGGCGGATGAGGGGGCGGTTTCGGTCCTCAAATCGGGTGTCGTCGACGGAATGGCCTACACGTTGTTTTCAGACGGCTCCATCGAAGCCGAGCTGCCGCAGGGCACGTTGCGGTTCGGCTCGATCACCGAATTGCGCAATCACATCGAGCAAAGCGCGTAAGGCCTGCGGCCGCTTTTCGTCCAAGCCGCATCGAAAATAGCAAGCATAATACAGTTTTGAGCAGCCACGATTGCTCAGGACTTCGATGTTTTATTGCTTTTATTCCTGCGGCATAATATAGATTGAGCTTAGTCAAAGCATTTCAAGAGATCAGGCCATGGCTGAGAATTCGGTTGAAAGCGCTCTTATTGAGGTGACTGCAAGCATTGTCTCCGCCTATGTGAGCAACAATCCGGTGCCGAGCGCGGAAATCCCGAATCTCATCAGCCAAGTCTACGCGGCCTTGAAGCGCGTTTCGGGTGGCCAAGTTGCTGCGGCGGCAGAACCTCTCAAGCCCGCCGTGCCGATCAAGCGGTCGGTCACCGCCGAACACATCGTCTGTCTCGAAGACGGCCTGAAGTTCAAGTCGCTCAAGCGTCATCTGCGCACGCGCTATGGCATCAATCCGGACCAATATCGCGAGAAGTGGGGTTTGCCGCCAGACTACCCCATGGTCGCGCCCAATTACGCGGCGGCACGGTCGCAGCTCGCCAAGCAGATGGGGCTTGGCCAACAGCGCCGTCGCCGGCGCGAGCGCGCCTAAGTTCGGCCACGCACCGCAGCCGAGGGTGCCGCCAAGTGTTCCAACAGCAAGTGTTTTGCTCTTAGCGCTGCAGAATGCCGACCGCGCGGTTGGCGAAACTAAGCCGCTCCGACATCACTGACACGACATAGCCGAGGAGCGCCTGGCTCAGCGCGGGGTCGTCCTTTTTGATGCGCGCATAAGCGTCGGCGCTGAGCTCGTAGAGCACGCTGTCGGTTTCGGCCCGGATCGTGGCGCTGCGCGGCCGGCTGGTGATCAGTCCCATCTCGCCAATCGTGGTATGCCGGCCCAGGCTGCGCACGCGCATCGTCCGTCCTTCGCCCAAACCGACAACGATGCCGATGCGGCCTTCGAGGATGAAATGCATCGAAGCGGCAGGCTCCCCCTGCCGGGCAACGATGTCGCCAGCCCGAACGTCGAGCCGGCGGCAGTGTCCGGCCAGCTGGTCGGCGTATTGGGCACTCCCCAGGGCGTCCGACAGCCACGCCCGCAAGGATCGCGTGTCGTCGGTGTCGGTTCGGTGCGTTTCGATGATGTTCTGCTCACAGGCTTCCAGCGCGCGGTCGAGATCCGACGCAACGATGACGTCGTCGGATGTGAAGTTGGCGGCACGAAAGGCGCGTTCCAATTCCGGCGTGAGATTGACAAGAACGATTCTGGCGCCGCTTTTGAGGGCCGCCTGCTTGATCTGCGCGAAACTATGTGTCGCCGACGAATCGATCCCGGTCACGAGCCGGAAATCGAAAACCAGAAAGCGGCAATCCGGCTGCACTGCCAACAGCGACTTGACGTGCTGATACAGACGATTTGCCGAGCCGAAAAACAAATAGCTTTGCAACGTCATGCCCTGAATCTTTTGGCCATGACCCGCCAAAAGCGAAAGCTCGTACGGGCCGCGATCGAGTGACGAGCGGAATTCCGAACCATTAAAATCGAATTTGATCGCGCTGACGCGGCTTGCGCTCAGCGCAAACGTGGCACAACCGATCACGATTCCGATCAGGACGCCGGCAATAAAGCCCGAGTAAATGATCAGGATGGCGATTGCGATTAGCGACAGGTATTCGAGCCGCAGCAATCGCCGCGATGACTGGATCAACCATTGATAGACGAGATCGGCGCCGAGATAGAACAAAAGCCCGCCGAGAATGTATTTCGGCACATAGCCGAAGAACGAAGGGTCGGCGACGAGCACGGCCGCCGAGATTGCGGCGACTGTCAGTCCCGATACGCGGCTGGTCGCGCCGGCGGTGCGGACCAGCATGGAGCGGCTGAACGATGTGCAACTCACATAGCCGCCGAGGGCCGCGATCGCGACATTGGCAAGCCCGAGCACTTTGAGATCGCGCTCGACGTTAGCTTCGCCCCGAGTCGCAATTTCTATTCCTGTCGTATTGAGCAGAAAATTGGTGACCGTGACGAACATCACGGCAAGCACATCGCCAGCGAGCGTCGGTAACGACGACCAAGGAAAGCTGCGCAGCGGCTCGAGTTTCCATGGCAGCGTCAATCCCGCCGCCGGCTGCAGCCGGAACATCCAGCCGGCCGCTTGTGCCGCTGCGATCGTCGTGCCGGTCGACAAGAGCACGAGATGGGTAATCACAAATGCACTCAGCAACACGCCCGGTAGAATGAAGGGACTCTTGGAACGGTGCAGCAGCACCCAAAGCATGATCGCAACAACCGCTCCGGGCGCGATCTTGGCCACGATTGCGACGTCGCCGAACGCGGCAATATTGTCGAGCGTTGCCCGTTGATCCGTAACCACCTGGATCGCGCCGGTGATCAACAACCACCCGGTCGCGCCGAGGAAACCGCCTATCACGGGATAGGGCACGAAACGGATCGCGCGCCCCGCATGCGTGAAGCCGAGCACGCAGAGCAGCAGCCCGGTCAGCGCGGTCGCTAGCGACATGGCGATCAACGCCGTTTCGAGGAGATCGCTGTCGCTGTTGGTGGCGGCCCGCTGGACGACGATTGCGACCATGGCGGCCAAAACGACGGAGATGGAACTGTCCGGTCCCGCGACGGCGAAAGGCAGGGAGCTGCGCAACGCCACGATGGTCCCGCCAACGGCTGCCGATAGAAACGTGACGGCAATGCCGTAGGACAAGAGATGCTCAAGCGGACCGGTAAAAATGAGCGCCGCGTAAGACAGGCAATAGGCAATGGACAGGATGCTGCAGACCGTGCCGGCGAACACGTCCGTCAGTCCTGCGCGGAGTTTTTGACTGCTCAACAGAAAGCCCACCTACGCGTCCGATAAGACTTACAACACGATTGCGGGCGCGGCTAGAACACCCCCTGCGGTCCAAGGCGCCTTGGCAAAGCGCGCGTTGGCGAAGCGATGCCTAAGCCGGGGCTGGGTTACGCGGCTGTGACCAGCGCCGCGCGCGCATCCGAGCGAATGCGTTCGACCATCGAGCGAAAGCCGTTTGAACGCTGCGGCGTGAGATGCTCCCGCAACCCCATATCCTCGAACAGCTTGACGGCGTCGGTCGCAATAATGTCTCTTGCGCGCTTGCCGGAATAGATCGCGAACAGCACGGCGATCAGCCCGCGCACGATGTGGGCGTCGCTGTCGCCTTCGAATGTCAGCACGGGGCCGCCCGCGCCATTCGGGCGCACGGTGGTATCGAGCCACACCTGGCTCGCGCAACCCTGTACCTTGTTGGCATCGCTGTGCGCGGCTTGCGAGAGCGCCGGCAGGTCGCGCCCGAGCTCGATCTGATAGCGATAGCGATCGTCCCAGTCGTCGAGGACCGAGAAATTGCCAAGGATTTCCTCGATGTCAGTCATCGCGCCGATGTCCCGAGTCACGCTCTATACACCCTGTATATAGAGCGCCGTACCCGAGAGGTCGACGTGTCCGGCCGTGATTATGCCGTGTGTTTGGCGTCTTTGCGGGGCGTCGGGCCGCGCCAGGCCGGAGTGAGATCGGTCGGCGTGAGCGTGTTCTGCGAGGATTTATCCGGCGGGGATTTGTCCATCGCCGATTTGATCGAATGTGCCGAGCCGCCAGCTTGGATCGACCCGGTATCCTTGGGCGCCGTCTCCTTGTGGGCGAGCGCCTCGGTCAAGAATTCGTAAAGCATCTTTGCGCCCGCTTGCGCCTTGTAGCCGAGCTGGGTCGCAACATGTGAACCGACCGTGCAAGCGTCGGGCTGACGCGTGCAAAACTGGCGCACATCGCCGACAGTAGCGGATGCCGCCGAAATAGCGTCGGATGCGCCGACCTCGTTTGCTGGGGCCGCCTGCTGTGAGGAGCCACTCGGCAAAAGGATCAGCACCAGGCCGAGCCAGAACGTCATGCGCAACAGAAAGAACATGAGACCCATATCCCCCGCGACATACGTTGCCGCACGTGTGGGGAAGCTAGCAGGCAGCATTGAAAGCCGCGTTCGCTCGGCCGGTACGTTTTGGCTCATAGTTGCGGAGAATACGCCGCAAATTTTCGAGCAATTGGAAAAAATTTAATTTACCTAAAATTTGAGCGAAAGGCCGCGGTGGCGCTTATTGCTGAGTTTCGGCTGTTCAAAAGTCTCGCAATATAAGGCTCGATTACAGCGCCGCGCACTCGTCAATGATGTAGCAACCGTTCCCGGCAACGCGCGATTCACCATGATGGCGATTTGCCGGTAGCGCAAAGCGGTTCGCGAGATTGCGCGGCGCCACGCGCCTTAGCGTTCGCTTAAGCGCGCTCTGACACGATCACGCCCAGAAAAAGGGGAGCGCGTCGGCAAAGCCGGCCGTGCGGCAACGTGGGCTTCTTCGCGCCGATACGAACTTATATCGAGACGCTGGTCCATCCCTCGGTGCAGCAGGATGTGCTGACCGCGGCCCGGCATCGCGCCTTTATCGCGCCTCGGCTTTTGGGCGGCGTCATCGCGCTGGCGTCGTTTCCGGTCTATCTGCTTATTCGCGGCGCGCCGAGCGCGCTCGAGCTTCTGATTCTTGCCTGGCTCGTCGTGCCGATCTTCACCGCCTATTTTTTATCCCGTACCGGCCGCTACGAGAGCGCCCACGTCCTCTCCGCGCTGGCGTTGACCGGACTGGTGACGGCGGTTGCGGCCCTGACCGGCGGCATCGCCTCCTTCGCCGCGATTTGGCTGGTGGTCGTGCCGCTCGAGGCGGCGCTGTCGGCGTCGCGCCGTGTCGTTGCAACCGCCTCGACATTCGCGCTAGCTGCCGCCGGCGTGCTGGTGCTGCTCAGCACGCAACATCTGTTGCCACCGACGTCAAGCGAGCCGGCCGCGCTCGCCGCGTTGGGTATTGTCTCGGCCGGGCTCTACGCAACGGGCTTGGCGCTCGGCGCCGAGACGCTAGCGCGCACCAGTTTCTGGCTGCTCTATGCCGAAGAGGATCGCTATCGGCTGTTGGCGCGCAATATCACCGACGTTATCACGCGGCATGGCCGCAACGGCGCGGTGCTGTTCGTCTCGCCGGCAGCCGAATCCCTGTTCGGCGCGCGCATTGCCGAACTGCAGGGCCACGGCCTATTCGACCGTGTCCACGTCGCTGACCGCCCCGCCTATCTGACGGCGCTGGGCGATGCCGCGGCCTTGGGGCAAACGAGTTCGGTCGAATTCCGAATCCGGCGTGACGGCGTCGATGCAGATGGCCGCCCTACGATGGAATTCGTGTGGATCGAGATGCGATGCCGGCCGTTCGAACAGGCCACCATGGACGCAAACGATCCTGACCGCCGCGAGGTTGTCGCGGTATCGCGCGATGTGACGCTGCGCAAGCGAGACCAACAGGCGCTGTTCGAGGCGCATGCGGAGGCCGAACGCGCCAATGCGGCAAAAAGCCGGTTCCTCGCGACCATGAGTCACGAATTGCGCACGCCGCTCAATGCCATCATCGGCTTTTCGGAAATGCTGACGAAGGAAACGGCGTTGATGCTCGATGCCCCGCGCCGCAACGAATATGCCGGCCTCATCAACGAATCCGGAAAACACCTCTTATCGGTCGTCAACGGCATTCTCGACATGTCGAAGATCGAAACCGACAATTTCGAGATCACGCCGGAACCCTTTGCTCCGGCGCAGGTCGTCGCCGGCTGCTGCGGCCTTCTTGCGCTGCGGGCGCGCGAGGCGGGGGTTCACCTCGAAAAAATGGCGGCCCAGGACTTGCCGGAAATGATCGCCGACAAGCGTGCGCTCAGCCAGATTCTGCTCAATCTCGTTTCTAATGCGATCCGCTTTACCGATCGCGGCGGCACGGTCGCGGTCACTGCACGCGCCGAGGCGGCGCATATCACTTTTGCCGTCGAGGACAATGGCGTCGGCATCAGCGATGAGGATCTGGTGCGGGTCGGCGAACCGTATTTCCAGGCCGGCACCTCTTACGACCGCCGTCACGGCGGCACCGGTCTTGGGCTTTCCATCGTCAAGGGATTGGTGCGCCTGCATGGCGGCGATCTTGCCATCCGCAGCCGTGTCGGAGAGGGCACGCGCGTGACCGTGCGCATCCCGCTCGATTGTGAGCGCGCCCGGCCTGCCAAAAAGCCGGCCGCGCAACAGCCTATCGGCATGATGAGCTATTTGGCGGGCAAGGGGACGCCTCACCCGGCAAATCCAGCCGTGATGCGCGAAATTCAATCGCCCGGCCGAGATATTCGACATGCCGCTCAAGACATTCCGGTGAAGAAACGTGCGTAACCGCCGTAATGCCGATCGCCCACTCTACGCGCGCGCAGCGGGCGCGGGCGGCGCAATGGTGTCTTCGCTGTGGTCTAAAGCGACGCGCCGCCCGGTGGATTCATTTGCGATCCTCGCGGCCGGCGCGGCGAGCCTCATCATCATCGTCAATGCCGTTTTCTTGCAGTCGGGTTCGCATCCGGCGCCGTTCTTCGCCACGCCGAAGCCCGTGCAGGTCACCGGCGCTAGCCCACCCAAGCCGGCGGCGTCGATGCCTGGCCGGCCTGTCGCGACAGCCGTCACGCCGCAAACGGTCGCGATACGGCGGGATGATCCGATCGCCGACCTGATCGGTCCGTCGCCGCGCATTTTGGCGGTGCAACGTGCTTTGTCCGACTACGGCTATGGCCAGATCAAGCCGTCCGGCATTCTCGACGATGCAACCTCAACTGCGATCGAGAAATTCGAACGCGAGCGTAAGCTGCCGATCACCGGGCAGGTTTCCGACCGTCTGGTCGGCGCACTTGCGGCCATGGTCGGTCATCCCCTCGAATAAATTCCAATAAAGCGCTGGTTTGCGGCTTCACCCGGATCGAGTCATATCTTCGCGGCTGAGGTGAGCCTCTCCGATGCGCCTGAAATCAGCACTTTGGGTCGCCGCTTATTTGCGGCGCTGTCAGGTCGAGGGCGCCTTCGCCGTCGTGCGCCGGCGCGGCGCGGAGGAGGCCGGCGCTGTTTTCGTGCGTATCTGCAGGCTCGACGGCACGTCGGATTTGTTCGGGCCGGCGCCGCAAAGCGCCCTCGATACCAGCCGCGGCGCCGACCGCAGCTTCACGGCAAGTCTCAAGGAGCGACCGGCGCCGGATGCTGTGGTCGAGGCCTATCTTGCGCGCGAGATAAAATTCGATTCCGACCTCTGGATCGTCGAAGTCGAGGACCGAACGGGCCGCAATTTTCTTGATATCGTAAGTTAAGCGGCGATCCGGAAAAGTGGACGGCGGTTTTCCGCCTTCGCGAAGCCCGCTTCGGCGGGCGAACGAAGGTCCGAAAAGACCATGCTCAAGAAACGTCGCGGCGTTCGCTCGACCGCTGCGCCGCCGGTGCGCGCCGCACCGTTGCCGTGGCCGTACGGGCGCGGGCGCGCGCTTCGTCATTCCACAGGAGCGGCCGGTGCGGAGCCGCGGCACGCTCCTTCTTGTGGAGCGCCTGCCAGATCGCAACCATGTGCTCGGCGGCTTGCGGTGGCATCTCGTCATAGAGCGCCGCGAGCGCGTGGACGCGTTCGACCGAATGGCCGATCGTCGCATTGATGAACAGCAGGATCCGATAAACGACGTCGCGCGACATATTGAGCGCCTTGGCAGCCGTCACGACCGGTTCACCCAGATCGTCGCCGGCGATGCGTCGTGCTTGGGCGCGCGGAATTTGCAGCGCCTGGGCGAGATGTTGCGCGAAGTCCTCGCGATTGCGGGCGAGCGCCGCGGCCTCGAGCCGCCGACCGACTGCAGCATCGCGCGCGAATTCGACGCGGCCGGCAGGCGTGGGAGCGACGATTTCGAGATTGAGCAGAATGAGACGCCGCTCATTGGCGTTGGCGGCGAAGAAAAGCTCATTGAGCTCGCTGGCGACATCGGCCGCGATGGTGATGGGCGCCTCGGCGGCCGGGGCAGTTTCTTCCCCTTGCTGGTCGATCTCAACCTCTGCGACCGGCATGGCCACTGCAGGCGCAAGCTTCTCGGCTTCAATGTTCCCCTGAAGCAGCGGATGCGCTCGCACCGGTGCGGCGACATCGGGCAGATCCGCTGCCAGGCGCTGGATCACCCGCACCGGCGGCGACAAATGGTGCGCCAAGCGCGCCGCCACGGTCGCGCGGGTCGGCACGTCCACGCCGTCCAGCAGTCGCAGCGCCAGTTCGGTGTAATGACGTTCCTCGTCGGGGGTATGCGTGAGTTTCTGTACATAGAGATCGGTCAGCACCCGCAGCAGCGTGGGCCGCATATCGACGTGGCCGTGCAATCCGAGATGGGCAAGGTCGAGGCTGAACAGGCTTCCGCTTTCCATAACGCGTGGCTCGATCGCAACAGGTGACCTGACGGCTGATTTCGCTCGATAGCCTAAGTTGCGCGCGTTAGCGGAGCGTTAACCTTGCATGCCGCTTAATCGTGGCGATGCCGATTTCTGCGCGTCGGGACAGAACGTCCCAATGCCGGCGGCAGAGGAAAGCGGCTGGTGAGTAATATTATCAAATTCCCGGACGAGGGGCGCATCGTGCGCTTCGGCCGTGCTGACGGAGCGGACGAATCCGCTACGATCATCATCCTGCCCGTGATCCGGATCGAGCGATATGCCGATCCGCATGCCGGGGCAGCCGAACCCCACACGAATCCGCCGGCGGAAAACGGCGGCCGTCGACGGGCAAGGCGACGCTGAACGGGCGGGCTTGATGTCGCCGCGCGACCGGTGCCGACGCCAAACAAAGCCGCCGCCGGCCGTTTTTGCCGTCCTCGCGCTTCTCGCACTCTCGGGGTGTTCCAGCACCGGCGATTTCGGCCGGCTGAGCGGTCCGCTCGCCACCGACGACATTCATGCTTGGGTCGGCCAAGAAGCCGCGGCGAGCGCGGGCGCGCCAATCTCGGCCTATAATCTCACCGATGACGAGCGCACGCTCCGCGATCTTGCCTTTCCCTTGATCGAGCCGTCATACGACCGGCAGCGCTGGGATGCCGTGGTGTACGAATACGGCACCAAAAAATCCTTCCAGCGCGAATTGTGGGCGTTCGATCAAACGGCTTATTACCGGCACCTGCAGGCCGAACTCCTTCGCTCGAGTGCGGCGCGTTACAATCGACTGATCGACGACGTCCGCAACGACATCGTGAGGATCGAGCCGTTTTTCGTGTCGGCGCGCCGCGTCGTCGACCTCGATCGGCGGCGCGAAGCGAGCATGGAGCATGTTGCCTCGCTCACTCCCGCCGAACGGGTCAACGCCCAGGCCCGCATCGGCGAGAACAGCTTGACGATTGCCTGGGTGCGCAATTCGCTGAACCAGCGCTGCGCCAGCTATCGCTTCGCGCTCGAACATCTCGCGGTCGCCGAGCCGCTGCCCGCCGCGGCCGATGCGGATCGATTGCTGACCCAATTGCAGCAGGAGATCGAGGCCAACCCGGTCGTGGTCGCCGCGCCGCATTTTGTGCCGCTCGCGGTCGCAGCGGGAGCGGCCGCGGTCGCCAAATAACTTATTGCATGGCAATTATTGTACGGGTTGGATGCTGCAGGTCGCGGCGGCAAGAGCGCCGCGCACCATTGGCATGAGGCCCGGCTCCGGCGCCAAGGCGCGCAGCACGATCAGTCCCATCGTGCCCGGCGATTCGATGATCAACCGGTCGGCCGCAGTGACGTCTTCTTCCTCGGGGACTTCCGCATGCTGCTCCGGTGTCATCAGGTCGAGTTCGATGGTGCGCCGGCCGGCGGCCCGATCGTTGATTGCGTAATAGGCGACGCTCTTGCGCGTATAGAAGGTGACCGAGGTATAGGCTTGGCTCACCGGGGCGAGGAGCTTGAGCGAGCCGCCGGTGAGATCGTAGCGGCACACCGCCTGGGCAAAGGCCGGATCCATGAACGGCATGATTGCAGTATCGGCCGTGGGTGTAGTGACGGGCACCATGGCGTTGACCGGGGTCAGCGGCACCAGCCGCGAATAAGCATCCTGCTTCGCCGCCTGCGGCATCGCCAGCACGGTGGAGAGGTGCACGATGCCGCCGAGCAGGATGGCGGCGAGTACCCATAACAGGGCGCGGACCATCAGCAGCCCTTCCGTACAATCGCGGGCATCGGCCCTTCCTTGGTCGTCCTCGTGGCGACCCCGATCGGCGTGTCGTAGAGGCGCCAGACCAGCACAAATTTCTCGATGCCGCCGGTCGGGAGCCAATTGCCGGGGCGCGCCAGCGGCGCGACCGTAATGGCGAAGCGGCCCTCGCTGTCGCGCACGATTTCCTCGCTGGTGAAGCCGTGCCGATCGATAGTGTTCGCGACCAGCCGGCCTTCCGGATCGTAGAGCGTGACCGTCCAATATCGTGCGGCCGGTGTCATGCCGCTGATCGTGAAACTGCAGCGGCCGTCGAAATTATTGCCTTGATCGTCGGTATGGGCATAGAACGCGACGCCGTCGCCCGTTCCGGTTGGCAATTCGCCGCTACGCGCAATGCTGGCGCGCGCATAGGGATCGATATCGACCGATCCGCTCTTCGGCCACGCCGTCCAGGCGCCGATCGTCAGCGAGCCGAAGGCGACGCCGCGCGTCAGCGTGAACCATGTCGCGCCGAGGCCGAGAGCGGCCGCGATTAAGAGCGTGAAACACGATCCGAATAACAGACGCATGGTTGGAATCTAATCGCCGCGCGGAGCCGTGGCAGGCCCATGGTCGGCCGCCGTCGCGAAAGTATCGGTTTGATTGTCGGCGCCCTTGCCGTCCGGGAGCGCACCGAACGATCCGGCGGGCACGCCGGCAGCCGTGAGCGCGCGGTCGGCGTCATCCAAGAGCTGCTCAAGATGGACGAGCGCATCGGTGCCCTTGCGCGTCAACAGGACTGCGTGCGGCTCCTCGCTGCCCTGGAACGAGGTATCGATCATGGCCGGGGCATGCTCGGGCGGCGGCAAGCCGGGCAGCGGATGCAATTCGACGCCCTGATGCGCATAGGTCATGATGTTGTGCCACGTCATTGCCGGCAACGTGCCGCCGGTCATACGTTTGGTCGGCGAGTAGTCGTCGTTGCCCATCCAGACCGCGCCGACGAAATTGCCAGTGTAGCCAACGAACCAGGCGTCGCGCCAGCTGTTGGTGGTGCCGGTCTTGCCGGCGGCCCGGATGCCGTCGAGCTGTGCGCGCTTGCCGGTGCCGTTCTCGACCACCGAGTTCATCATCTTGATCATGTCGAGCGCGACTTGCGGGCTGATCACCTGCTTCGGTTTTGGGCCGTCGCGGTCGAACCGCCACACCAATTGGCCGGTGCCGGTGCGCACCTCGAGCGCGGCATGCGGCACCACGGCACGCCCGAGATTGGGGAAGGTCGCATAAGCCACGGCGTGCTCGAACACGTAGACCTCGTCGGCGCCGATCGGCAGCGAGGGCGTATCCGGTAGCGGCGCATGAATGCCGAAATTGCGCGCGGTCTGCACGATCATGGCGCGGCCGAGCTTGGGATTGCCGTTGCCGAGCATGATCGAGAGCTTGACCGGAATGACGTTGATCGAGTGCGTGATGGCTTCGAGCAGTGTCACCGGCCCGGAATAGCCACCGGAATAATTGTGCGGGCACCAATTGCCGATGCACACCGGAGAATCGTCGACGACGGTGGTCGGCTTGAAGCCGTTCGCCAAAGCGGTGGCGTAAACGTAGGGTTTGAATGAGGAGCCGGGCTGGCGCAATGCGTCGGTCGCGCGATTGAACTGGCTCGCGCCGTAATCGCGCCCGCCGATCATGGCGCGCACGCCGCCGTCGAGATCGGCGAACACCGCCGCCGATTGGCTCGCGCCATAATCGTGCCCGTACTGCCGCAATTCCGATTCGACTTCGTGCTCGGCATAGCGCTGCAGATTTAAGTCGAGCGCCGTGCGCACCACGAAATAGCGGTCGGTGACGGATTTCGGGAACGTATCGACGAGCTTGCGCATCTCGTCGAAAGCGAAATCGAGGTAATAGTTCGGGGCGTCTTCGGTGGTGCGGTCGATCGGGGTCGCCGGGTTACGCCGCGCGCCGTAGACTTGGCCCTCGGTCATGAACCCGTTCTGAACGAGGTTATCGAGCACGACATTGGCGCGCGCGCGCGCGGCCGGCAGGTTGACGAGTGGCGAGAATTTGGTCGGCGCCTTGAACAGGCCGGCGAGCATTGCCGCCTCGGGCAGTGTCACGTCGCGCACCGACTTTCCGAAATAATATTGCGCCGCCGCGTCGACACCGAAGGCGCCGCCGCCGAGATAAGCGCGGTCGAGATAAAGTTTCAGGATCTCGTTCTTGCTCAGATGGGCTTCCAGCCACAGCGCGAGAAAGGCTTCGTTGATCTTGCGCTCGTAGGTGCGCTCGTTGGACAGGAACAAATTCTTGGCGAGCTGCTGGGTGATGGTTGAGCCGCCCTGCACCACGCCGCCGGCTTGAGCGTTCGTCATCAGCGCGCGGAACGTGCCTTGGAAGTCGATGCCGAAATGCTCGTAGAAGCGGCGATCCTCGGTTGCCAGCACGGCCTTGATCAAGTGATCGGGAAACTCGTCGAGCGGCACTGACTCGTTGTGCTTGATGCCGCGGCTCCCGATCTCATTGCCGTAACGGTCGAGGAAGGTGACCGCGAGATCGGATTTCTTCAGCCAGTCGTCGTCGGAAGTCTGCCGGAAGGCCGACATGCCGAGCGCCAGCATGAGAAGGAGACCGCCGGTCCCAAGCGTCGCCATTTCCGAGAGCGGTTCGACCAGGACCCAGCGCCGCCAGCCGGCAATATGGGCGTGGTCCATGAACTGCGTGAATCGCTCGTAGATTTCACGCGTCCATTTCCCGCTCTGGAACACCGCGGAATCGATCCGCGCGTCGAGATCGAGCAGCAGCCGCTTGAATTTGGGCCGCCAGTCGTCGCCCGGATCGGGGAACATGTCCGTCACAACTGTGCGCTCCGGGAATCGACCACGAAACCAGCCTTTTTAGCCGACCGAGATTTTACCGGCCAAGCCTGTTTACCAGCCAAGTCCGTTTTGCCGGCCACCTCTGATTGACCATGTTTAGTTGACGCAGCGCCAGCGGCCAACTTGCCGGCCTCCATAGGGTGAATGGAAATTGGGGGTAAATTTAGCGTAGGTTGGCCGCGTGCGGAGAACAACATGGCAACGAGCGATAGCCGCCCGGACGAAGTTCCATTTTGGCGGCGCAAGTCATTGGAACAAATGACCGATTCGGAGTGGGAGAGCCTGTGCGACGGCTGCGGCAAATGCTGTCTCAACAAGCTCGAGGAAGCGGAGGGGGAAGGACGGACCTTCTACACCGACGTCGGCTGCCGGCTTTTGGATGGGCAAACCTGCCGATGCGGCGACTACGCGCACCGGCTCGATCTCGTCGATGACTGCGTGCAGCTGACGCCGGAGAGCCTGAAAACCATCAACTGGCTGCCGCCGTCTTGCGCCTATGTGCTGCTCTCCGAAGGCAAGGACCTGTACTGGTGGCACCCCTTGGTCTCCGGCGATCCCGAAACGGTTCACATTGCCGGGGTGTCGGTCCGCGGCCGCGTCGGCGCGTCAGAGGTGGATGTGCCCGACCAAGACCTCGAAGACCACATCGTCAACTGGCCACTCAAATTGCCGAAGCGGGCGCTTCGCCGGCGATAGGTCGGCTTTGTTTCCTCCACCGAACAGCACCCCAGGTCTGCACGGAGGCGGTTGCAATGCCGCGCGGTGTCCGCCAAGTGAGGGCAACCGGCCCTAACACACCAGATGACCAGCGAAATTGCCCCCGAGGACGCCGTCAAACTCGCCCCCGCCATAGCGGGCGGTGACCTTGGCTTGGCACGCAGGCCGCCCGTAACGGAATCGCCCGTGCCGGATCACCAGCATGCGGCCGCGCCCCTCGATCACGCCGCCGTCCGCGCCATCGTCGCCGGCATCATGCTGGCGATGTTTCTCTCCGCGCTCGAACAGACCATTGTCGCGCCCGCGCTGCCGGCGATCGGCAAGAGCCTTGGCGGCATCGACGACCTGTCCTGGGTGGTGACCGCTTATCTCCTGGCCGCGACGGCGACGACTCCATTGTTCGGAAAACTTTCCGACATCTACGGCCGGCGCACCATTCTTCTGGCTGCGATCGGAATTTTCATCGGCGGATCGGTTGCCTGCGCGCTGGCGCCGACGATCTGGATGCTGATCCTGGCGCGCGGCCTCCAAGGCATCGGCGGCGGCGGTCTATTGCCGATCGCGCAGACCATCATCGCCGATCTGTTGTCGCCGCGCGAACGCCCGGTGGTGCAGGGCCGCACTTCGATCATGTTCATGAGCGCCAGCATTCTCGGCCCGGTATTGGGCGGATTGCTGACCGACCATCTGCATTGGTCGTTCATTTTCTGGATCAACCTGCCGCTCGGCGCTGTCGCGCTGATCATGACCGAGCGTGCACTGCGCCGTCTGCCGCGCCACGATCGCCCACACCAGCTCGACATGATCGGCGCCGCGTTGATGGTGGGCGCAGCGCTTTCGCTGATGCTGGCGCTGGCCTGGGGCGGCACGCATTATCCTTGGAGCTCGTTGCGGATCGTCACTTTGCTCGCGAGCTCAGCCGCGCTCTGGGGGCTTTTCGCCGCCCGGCTCCTGACCGCGCGCGAGCCTTTCATTCCGCTGGCGATCTTGCGCGGCCGGGTGACGAGCACGATCACCTGCGCCGCCTTCTTCTCAATCGGCACTATTATCGGCGTCACGATCTACACGCCGCTCTATTGCCAAACGGTGCTTGGCGTTTCGGCGAGCCTGTCCGGATTTGCGCTGATCGCGTTCATGGTAGGCTCCGTGGTCGGCGCGCAGCTTACCGCGCGGCTGATGGTCCGCATGACGCGTTATATGCGCGTGCCGAAGGCAGGATTGCTGATCGCGATCGTGGCGCTCGCCGTTCTTGCCGTCGACCCGGCGGGCCATTCGCTCGTCGAGGTCGGGGTCCTGCTGTTCGCGCTCGGTTGCGGGCTTGGACCGATGTATCCCATGAGCACCGTCCTCATGCAGAACGAGGTCAAGCCGCACCAGCTCGGCACCGCGACCGGGACGCTCAACTTTTTTCGTACGCTCGGCGGCGCCATCCTTGTCGCGGTGTTCGGCGCCATCGTATTGGGCGGCGCCAACGACAGTTCCGGCATCATGACGCTGGAGCGGCTTGCGGCGGACCACGGCGATATGGCGCCGGCCTTTCACTGGGTGTTCATCGCCGCCGCGGTCTGCTTAGGGATTTCGCTCGCCTGCCTGTTCGCGGTCGAGGAGCGGCCGCTGCATGGGCCGGTGCGCTTGAGCGAAGCTGCCGCAGAATAGCGGGACGTGACGGCGCGCCGACGAAATCTTAGGGCTCAAGCGGCGAGCCGAGCATCCGCGCGGTGTCAATGATCCATGCCCGATAACGCACCAGCGGCGTGATCCCGGTCAACCCGCCGCAGCCGCCGCTCAAATTTGGTCCCGTCGACCAGCTCACCACGCCGATGATCGAAAGTGTTCCATTGTTGTCGCGGAACGCCGGCGCGCCGGAATCGCCGGCGCAGGCGCCGAGGCCGGCGCTCAGTCCCTTGGTGGCGGGATCGAACAGCCGGATTTGCAACGTCCCAGGTTGGCCGGTGACGACAAGCGTCGCCGCACGAACGGTGCCGCCGGTGCGGCCGTCGCCACGCACGGTGACGCCATAGCCAACGACGACGAGACTATCGCCCACGGCAACGGTTTCGTTCTCGCCGCCGATCCGCGCCAGTGGGATTCGCGCCGGCAGCGGATCGACCAGTTTGATCAAGGCCACGTCGGCCGTGGCGAGATGGCCGAACAGCCTTTTCAGATCGAATTGCGGATCGCGCTCGATGCGCGCGGTGTCTTTGAGCACAGGCACCTGACTTGGATCGTGTCCAGGGTCGCGATCGACGAGTTTGTAATCGGCACCCGGCTGCACGCAATGCGCCGCAGTGAGCAAGAGGTCGCGCCCGATCGCGTTGGCGGTGCAGGCGGTGCCGTACGAACCGAGGACCATCACCACGGAACGGCCGATGCCGTCGGCCACCGGTTGCGCGCCGCCGACCATCGCGAGCCCGGGGGCCAATCCCGCCCCGATGACTGCAACGATCGCGACCGTCGCGATCACATATACGGGACGCACCCGCCCCAGCAGCCGTGCCATCGTTTTTCTCCTTATGCGCTGCTCAGTTTAGCGAGCTTTTGGGGTTTTACGGCTCGCGCGCCCTAAATCAGCCGTTCAGGCGGGGTTCAGTGCAAGGCGCTCAGGTACCCGACATGATTCCCGCGCCCCGATTCGCCATTGCTCCTCTCCTCGTCCTCGCCTGCGTGTTGACGCTTGCCTCTGCTCGCGCACCAGTCGCCGCCCAAGACGCCACCCGCCCGGAGCATGCCGAGGCCGAGCACGTTTGTCTCGACCAGAAGGAGCGCCGGGCCGAGGCTGAAAGCGGTAGCCTCATTCGGCTTGCCGCCGCCATGCATACGGCCAAGAGCCGGATGCCGGGCACGGTGGTGCGGGCGCGGCTTTGCCACGGCTCAGCCGGTCTGGTCTACGTGCTGACAGTTCTTGCGCGCGATGGCAAAGTAGCGCGGATAACCGTCGACGCCACCAGCGGCACCCTGGTCGGCGAGCGTTAAGCGGAGCGAACCGTTGCGGCTTCTCGTTGTTGAGGACGACCCCGACCTTAATCGGCAGCTCGCGACGGCGCTGACCGACGCTGGCTACGTCGTCGACCGCGCCTTTGACGGCGAAGAGGGCCATTACCTCGGCGAGAGCGAGCCCTACGACGCCGTGATCCTCGATATCGGCCTGCCGAAAATGGACGGCATTTCGGTGCTGGAGGCGTGGCGGCGCGCCGGCCGCGCCATGCCGGTTCTCATCCTCACCGCGCGCGACCGCTGGAGCGATAAGGTGCAGGGCTTCGATGCCGGCGCCGACGACTATGTCGCAAAGCCGTTTCATCTCGAGGAGGTGCTGGCGCGGGTGCGGGCGCTGCTTCGCCGCTCGGCCGGCCACGCCAAGAGCGAGTTCACTTGCGGGCCGGTTCGCCTCGATACGCGCACCGGCCGCGTCGCCGTCGATGGCAATCCGGTAAAACTCACCTCGCACGAATACCGGCTCTTGTCCTATCTCATGCATCATACCGGTCGCGTGGTGTCCCGCACCGAACTGGTCGAGCATCTCTACGATCAGGATTTCGACCGCGATTCCAATACCATCGAGGTCTTCGTCGGCCGCATCCGTAAAAAACTCGGCGTCGACGTCATTCAAACGGTGCGCGGCCTCGGCTATCTGCTGACGCCGCCCGATGCGCGCTAACTCGCTTGCGGTTCGCTTGTTCTTGTGGGCTACCGCCTGGACGGTGGTCATTCTCATTATTACCGGCATCGCGCTGTCCACGCTCTACCGGCACGCCGTCGAGCGCGCCTTCGACCGGCGGCTCGATGTCTATCTGCGCACGCTTGTCGCCGACGTCGCCTCGCCCGAGGAAGGCAGCGACAAGTTTCCGCAATCGATCGGCGAGCCGTTGTTCGAATTGCCGCTGTCGGGCTGGTACTGGCAGGTGACGCGGCTCGATACCAAGACGCCGGAAGTGCATTCGTCGCGCTCACTCTGGGATTCCAACTTACCGCGCCTGTCGCCCGATAAATCGGCCGCGGGCGCCGAATACCGCCAGGGCTATGCGCACGGCCCGGAAGACCAGGATTTGCGCATCGTCGAACGCAACACCGACCTCGGTACCGACGGCCGTTATTTGATCGCGGTGGCCGGCGACGCCTCGGAAATCGACGACGAAACCCATAGCTTCGACGGTGCCATCGCCATTACATTTGCGTCGCTCACCATGGCGCTGTTGTTGACGACCGCGCTGCAAGTTCGTTTCGGCCTGGCGCCGCTGACGCGCATTTCGGAGAGTCTCGCCGCAATCCGCTCTGGGCGGGCGGAGCGGCTCGAAGGCGAATTCCCCGTCGAGATCGCCTCACTCGCGCGCGAGACGAACGCTTTGATCGACGCCAACCGCGAGATCGTCGAGCGCGCGCGCACGCATGTCGGCAATCTCGCGCATGCGCTCAAAACGCCGCTCTCTGTCATCGTCAACGAAGCGGCGGCGCGCGGCAACGATGCGCTCGCGCACAAAGTGTTGGAGCAGACCGACATCATGCGCGATCAGGTGGCGCGCCAGCTCGAGCGCGCGCGGCTCGCCGCGCGTTCCACCGTTATCGGCACGCTGATCGACGTTCCGCCGGTCGTCACCGCGCTCGCCCGCACCATGGAGAAGCTGCATCGCGAACGCGATATCGCGATTGACATCGACGTGCCGCAGCACGCGCGATTTCGCGGTGAGCAGCAGGATCTTGAGGAGATGGTCGGCAATCTCGTCGATAACGGATGTAAGTGGGCGCAGGCGCGGGTGGCAATCGAGGTGTTGGCCGACCCGCCCGCTACCAATGGTGAGAAGTCGCGGGTGCGCATCATCGTCGACGACGACGGGCCGGGGCTTTCGCCCGCCGAGCGCGAACAGGTGGCGTTGCGCGGCCAGCGCCTCGATGAGACCAAGCCCGGCTCCGGCCTCGGCCTTTCGATCGTCGTCGAGCTCGCCGGACTTTATGGCGGCGTGCTCACCCTCGGCACCGCGCCGATCGGCGGCTTGCGCGCCGAATTGGCGCTGCCTGGCGAGTGACAAGCCCGCTCCGTTATTGGTCGGCCTTCACATACAGGGCATGGCAGGAATCGCAGGCGGTGCGCAGCGTTGCCATCGTTTTTCTGAAATCGTCTTCCCGCTTGGCTTGACTGGCGTTGAAGGCCAGCCGCGAAGCAGCGGCGGCTTGCTGGTAAAAGTCCGCAAAATTCGTCCAGATATCAGGTGAGGCAAAGGTGTCGCGAGCGGGATCGCGCTTTGCATTCGGCTGCCATTGATTGGTGCTCGGCGGAAACAGGTGCGGGAACGCCAGCAGCATAACCGAGATCGTATCGGCATGTTGGAAGGTTGGGTCAAATCGATCGGCTTGCCGGAACGCAGCAGCCAATCGATATCGTCCATATGGCTGTCGATCGTATCCATCAAAAGTTTTCGAGCAAAATCTCATCCTTGACCGGTGTTGCGCTCTGGCACAGCGCAGCCCGGCCCGGAGCGCTGACCAAGGCAGCGACCAGCAATAGTCGTGCGGTCCGGAGAAGCCCATGTAAGCAGTCGCGGTAGCAAAAAATAGTCGCCTCCTGAACTCAGCCCGGAGTCATTGTGAAGCCGACGCGTCTTCCGAAAAGACGATCGAGACCCCACAACGTCAACGAAAGCGCCGCAGCGATCTTGTCCGGCCTCGGAACCGGCACGCCACGTTCCCAATGCGCCGCGCCGCACGCGATGATCAATTCGAAAATCAGCACATTGACGCCGGCCAGCAGCAGCAAAATAGTTTAACGCGAAAGGCGACGTTCTCGGAGTATTCCGTGGCTTGGTGATGAACATCAAACTGCCCAGGAACTGTCCAGGAATTCAAGTTCATCGCGCCATCGAGTGGTGGGCCGCCGCCGGGTAACCCGTGAGCGCCAGCGTCCCAGCCACCGCGCATACCGTCAAAATCATTCTCCCGGATTTCATGACTGGTTTTGCGCTCGCTCAATCAAGCGTCACGTGCGCGGACGTGATGACGTTCTTCCAGCTTTCGGTCTCTTCGCGGAAATAGGTGGCAGTTGCCTGCGTCGTGCCACCAACCGGCTCCGCGGACAGATCGGCAAGTCGCTTCTGGATGTCGGGATCGTGCAGCGCTTCATTCACGCCGGCATTGACCTTGTCGACGATCGCAGCGGGTGTGCCTGCCGGCGCGACGATCGCATACCAGGTCACGGCCGCGAAGCCCGGCAGCGTCTCGGCGATGGCCGGCACATCGGGCAGTGAAGCCATGCGCTTTGGCGACGCGACGGCGATCAGTCTTAGCTTGCCGGCTTTCACAAGCTGCATCGAAACGCCGAGATTGTCGAACATGCAATCGACGCTGCCGGCAACGAGATCGTTGAGCGCCGGCGCCGAGCCGCGATAGGGCACGTTCTGCAACTTCACATGCGCTATCATCTGAAATAATTCCGAGGTCAGATGTGACGTCGTGCCGTTGCCCTGTGTCGCGTCCGTGACCTTGCCGGGGTTGGCTTGCAGGTAAGCGATGAAATCCTTCACGCTAGCGGCGGCGATTTTATCGGGGTTGACCACGAGCGCATTCGGCACCCGTCCCATCACGATGATGGGCAGGAATTGCGATGGGTTGAAATCGAGATGCGGATAGAGATTCTGATTGATGACCAGCGGCGGCGGTGGCGACGCCAACAAGGTGTAGCCGTCAGGATCGGATTTGGCGACGAACTCAGCGCCGATATTGCCGCCGGCGCCGGTGCGGTCCTCGATGATCACCGACTGGCCCCATTTGCGCGACAGCCAATCGGCGATGATGCGCGGTAACACGTCGGCGGTGCCGCCGGCGGGGAAGGGCACCACGATCTTCACCGTACGCGACGGGTAATCTTCGGAGCGCGCCGCCGGCGCGTGCAGCGCGATCAGCGCCAGCGCTAAGATCGGAAGATATTTTCTGGGCATCCGGTTTGCTCGAAAGGTTTTGGGTGCGATCGCGTCGAACCTTAACCCAATGCGCCACGCAGCCGCCAGTGCGCGGCCGGTGACAGAGTATCGCCCCGATGCCCCTGAACAGATAGATCGCCCACTGACGTCCGGTTCGTGGCATTGTCCTTGCGTCGACGAGCCGAGTTTGATCTTCTATTGCCGGGACGCGGCGAGCGGCTGTGCTTTCACAACGTTGGGAGAATCCGAAAATGCGTGCAGCGCATTTGGCACTTACAGTGGCGTTGCTGGTGGGCTTGTCCGGTTCTTTGGCCGGTTGCGGCAAGGGCGCGCAGGGAGATACCGGCCCTGCGGGGCCACAGGGCCCCAAGGGAGATGACGGCCCGGCCGGTCCGATAGGTCCGCCCGGCCCGGCCGGCCCGCAGGGGCCGCAAGGCGAGCAGGGCGCGCCCAGCCCGAGCGTGCGGGTGGTCAAGTCGGACTGCGTTTCGGGATGCACGGTCCAGTGCCAAGACAACGAAATTCTGGTCACGGCCTATTGCGGACCAACCCGAAATCAAGCGCAGTTCCTGGGTGAACGGGGCGCTTCCTGTGGTCCCGCGGCGAGCCCGTCCAACGCCCCGCTGGTCGCGGTTTGCGTCGGCTCACCGCAATAACAGGCGGCCTACCACTGTTGTCGGCGGCATAATCGCCGCCGCGTTCTCCTATTGCGGCCCGCCGAATGGCCTTCCCAACGATACAGGAAGCGCCATAGGCGGCGTTTATCACATTGAAATCCTGGCGTTTTGCGTAACTCCTTCTTAAGCGCCGTCCTATTAAAACGTTAACCGTAAGGTTCAGGATGGCGGTTTTTGCCGATGACGAGTGATGGTCAGTCCATCGAACGGCTGCGGGAATATCTCCGGGCGCTCAAACCGGAGGCGCGGTCGTTGCTGGTCCAGGAGCTCGAGCGCAACCTGCTGCGCGGTGACGAAAGCGGCGGCAACGAGCTTGTGCTCCAGGAGCTGCGACGGGCCATCCGCGCCGAGGCGCAACCGGTGCCGCGCATCGGCGACGCGGCGCGCCTCTTCTTTGTGCCGCTCGAGCCGTTCCTGATCGATGCCCGCGCCGATCACAAACGCATCGGCCGCATCGCGCGCATATCGCTTGAGCCGATCTGGACTTGGCTCGGGCGCGATCTCATGCCCGCCGAAGCCAAGGCGCTCACCCACGACGTCAATCGGGCGTTGCTTGCCGGCGATCGGACCAAAGCCGATCTATTGATTCGCGCGCTGCATGAGCGTGCAGTCCAGCACATCAAGGAGACCGTTGACGGCGTCGGCTTTGACGATAAAGCGCGCCGGCGAATTGCCGTCCAGGTCGGGACTCCGCGCGCGATGGACGATCTGAATACGATTCTCCCAATTTTGTCGCTGCGCGAAGTGCTTGCGGATTTGAGCCGGCGCTTGCCGCAACACATCCGCGCTTTCGAGCGCGACCAGATCGACCAGGTGAAGGCGCTTTTTGATAACGTGGCGGCGCAGCCGGTCGTCGAGGCCAGTGGAGCGCGCAAGTCGGATCTCTATCTCTATGGCCTCATTCTGGTGATGAACCGGCTGGCGGCGCCTTGGCAGCTCATCCGCATCGCCAGCCGCGCCGCCGAAAGCGACGACACCGTCCGTATCGCCGAAACGCCTTACGCGGCGGCGGTCTCGATCGTCCTCAGTGAGGTCGAAAACACGATCGGCGAGTTGCGCTCCGAGCTCAAAGCCGGGCGCCCAATCGCGTCGATGCTCAAGAGCATTCACGACGCGGCGCGCGGCCTGCGCTCGGAGATGGATCTGTCCGTCGACTCGGCATGGAGCCGTCAGCTGGCGGCGATCCGGGCCGACGTTTCGGGTTTGCTGAAAGCGGAGATCGACTCGACGCCGGGCTTCGTCAGACGCCTGCTACGTCCGCGACCAGCCAAGGAGATCGCGCCCGGCTCGCTGCTCGACGCGATCGACGTCAACGAAGGGGAGACGCGGGTCGAATTTATCGGCGCCTGCCGGCACTATGCGAGCGAGCTCGCGATCAACGAAGCGACGACGCGCGTCCATTCGGATCTGACGCTCTATCTGGAAACCGGCACCAAGGTCTTGGTCGATTCGCTCCGTCACGCCGGCGATGCCGATCGGCCGTTTCGGCAATCCCAAGTCGAGGCCGCGATTCGCCTTTGCCGGATTGTATTTGGCGGCGAATATGCGGGTCTGCTTTCCAAAGCCGCGGAGGTTGCGGTGCAGACTACAGCGAACGAGCGCAAGTCGGCGCGGCCTTGATTCGTACGGCGTTTCCACGCGGACGCCGGCTCAAAATCGTGCAAGTGGAGCGCGCAATTGCCGCGCCGCGGTTCCCATTGCAGCCGCATTCGCGCCGTGCTGTAAACGCGCGGCGCATCGGCTCTTCTCGACCCGCGGTATCGCGGCAAAGGTTCTGTTAGCTGGATCGAACGATGCGAACGATACGTTGAAAATGACTTTGTGACGAATGACGCTTTGGATCATTTTCGCACTGATGACTGCCGCGGCAGTTTTGGCCGTGGTGTGGCCGCTCGGGCGAAAGCCGAACGGCGTGACCGGCGGCAGCGATCGCTTAGTCTACCAGGATCAACTTGCGGAAATGGATCGCGACCGCGCCGCGGGCCTGATCGGCGAAGCCGAGGCGGAAGCCGCGCGCGTCGAAGTTTCGCGCCGGCTTTTGGCCGCGGCGGATGCCGAGGCGCCGGCAGCGGCGGGAGCATCGGCGTCGCAGCCGACTTGGCACCGCCGCGTCGCGGGGTTCGTTGCCGTGACTCTCATCCCGGCTGTGGCGCTTGGTCTATATCTCGCGCTTGGCTCGCCCGGTGTTCCGGGCCAGTCCGCTTTTGCGCGCGTCGACACTCCGCCGAGCACCGAGTCGGTCGCGGGCCTTGTCAGCCAGGTCGAGGCGCATCTTTCGCGCGATCCCAATGACGGTGCCGGCTGGGAAGTGATTGCTCCGGTCTATCTGCGGATGGGCCGCTTCAATGACGCGGTCGAAGCGCGGCGCAAGTCGATTGCACTCAACGGCGACAGTGTTGAGCGCCAATCCGGTCTTGGTGAGGCGCTAGTCGCCGCCGCCAATGGCGTCGTGACCGACGAAGCAAAGCAAGCATTCCAGCACGCGGTCGCCGGCGATCCGCACGATGCCAAGTCGCGTTATTTTCTTGGATTAGCCGACGAGCAGGACGGCAACCGCGATGCGGCCGCCGCCAAATGGCGCGCGCTGCTAGACGAGGCGCCGCCCGATGCACCGTGGGCGAACTTCGTGAGTGCGGCTTTGGCGCGCATTAGCGGCGAGCCGGCCGCCGGCAAAAATGCCGCTAATGCCGCTAATGCTGCTAATGGTCCGAGCGCCGGCGATGTCGCGGCCGCGGACAGCATGAGCGACACGCGGCGCAGCGAGATGGTCCGGGGCATGGTGCAGCGGCTCGCCGATCGGCTGCACGCCGACGGCAGCGACGTCGATGGCTGGCTACGCCTCGTCCGCGCCTATACCGTGCTCGGCGATCGCGACAAGGCGAAGGATGCCGCCGCCGACGCACGACGCGCGCTCTCAAGTCATCCCGATCAGATCAAGCAGATCGATGACCTCATCAAGGGTCTCGGGCTCGAAGGCTGATACACAAAATGCGGCGGAGACAAAGATAATGACCCGCAAGCGGCGACGCCTCACTCTGATCGGCGGCGGCCTTGCCGTGCTGGCCGTCGCGGTCGCACTGATGCTCAATGCGTTCCGCGATTCCATCGTTTTTTTCAATTCGCCGAGCGACGTGGCGGAGAAGCATGTCGAGCCCGGCACGCGTATCCGCCTCGGTGGCCTGGTGAAGGACGGCAGCTTGGTGCACGGCAATAATCTCAGCATCCATTTCGAAGTCACCGACGGCAAAACCGAAATCCTTGTGGCTTATCGGGGCGTTTTGCCCGATCTGTTTCGTGAAGGGCAGGGCGTCGTCGCCGAAGGCGCGCTCGACGGCGGCGGCGTATTCAACGCCGATACCATTCTCGCCAAACATGACGAGACCTATATGCCGAAAGAGGTCGCTGACGCCTTGAAGAAATCGGGGCATTGGAAAGACGATTACGCGCAACGCGCCGCGATGCCGGTCGGAGGTAACAAGTGATTCCCGAACTCGGTCATTTCGCTTTGATGCTGGCGCTTGGCCTCGCATTGATTCAAGGCACCATGCCGATCGTCGGTACGCGCAGTAACGATCCCGTCCTCATGAGCATCGCCGCGCCGGCGGCGATCGCGCAATTCGCCTTCGTGGCGATGGCGTTCACCGCGCTCGCGGTATGCTACGTCACTTCGGATTTTTCGGTGCTCAACGTCTACGAGAATTCCAACTCGCAGATGCCTTTCATCTACCGGCTCACCAGCATCTGGGGCAACCACGAAGGCTCGATGATGCTGTGGGTCTCGATCCTTTCGTTTTTCGGCGCCTTGGTCGCCGTCTTCGGCAACAATCTGCCGGCGGTGCTCAAGGCCAACGCGCTTGCGGTGCAGGCCTGGATCGCGGCGGCCTTCCAGCTTTTCATTCTTGGCACGTCGAATCCGTTCGTGCGCATTCCGAATGCGCCGTTCGAGGGCCGCGATCTCACCCCGGTCCTTCAGGACCCGGGTCTCGCCTTCCATCCGCCGATGCTCTACCTCGGCTATGTCGGTTTCTCGATCGCGTTCTCCTTCGCCATCGCCGCCTTGATCGAAGGCCGCATCGACGCCGCTTGGGCGCGCTGGGTGCGGCCGTGGGCGCTCGGCGCCTGGATGTGCCTGACGCTCGGCATCGCCGGGGGCTCGTACTGGGCCTATTACGAGCTCGGCTGGGGCGGTTTCTGGTTTTGGGATCCGGTCGAAAATGCGTCGCTGATGCCGTGGCTTGCCGGCACCGCATTACTGCATTCCGCCGTGGTGATGGAAAAGCGCGGTGCTTTGAAAGTCTGGACTATTCTGCTTGCGATCATCACCTTCTCGCTGTCGCTGATTGGGACTTTTCTGGTGCGATCGGGCGTGCTCACGTCCGTCCATGCCTTTGCGACCGACCCGACGCGCGGCGTCTTCATTCTCGGCATCCTCATCGTGTTCATCGGCGGAGCCTTGTCGCTCTATGCCTGGCGCGCGCCGCTCCTCAAACAAGGCGGTCTGTTCGCGCCGATCTCGCGCGAGGGCGCGCTTGTCTTCAACAATCTGTTCCTGACCACCGCCTGCGCCACCGTGTTTGTCGGGACGCTTTATCCGCTGGCGCTCCAAGCGCTCACCGGCGACAAGATTTCAGTCGGCCCGCCGTTTTTCAACGCGACGTTCGGCCCGCTGTTCATTCCACTGATGGCGGTGATGCCGTTCGGGCCGCTGATGGGCTGGAAGCGCGGCGATCTCCTCGGCGCCGCGCAACGGCTGTTGGCGGCGGCGGTGCTCGCCGGCCTCGCAGTCGTCGCGGCTTCCGCGATCGAGCGTGGCGGCCCGGTGCTGGCCCCGTTCGGCGTCGGCATTGCCGTCTTCGTCATGGCGGGCGCGGTTACGGATATTGCGGAGCGAACGCTAGTCTTGCGGGTGCCGTTCCGGGCGGCGCTGCGGCGCGCGTTGGGATTGCCGCGCTCGGCTTGGGGCACGGCTTTCGCGCATTTCGGCATGGGCGTGACGCTTCTCGGTATTGTCGGCGTGACCGCCTGGGGCAGCGAGCGGATCGCCGAGATCAAGCCTGGCGATCGCCTCGACATTGCACATTATCGGCTCACCTTCGACGGCACGTTCAATCGCGATGGGCCGAACTATCACGACGTCGTCGGCCGATTCACCGTGCACCGCATGAATGGGGAATTGGTCGGCAACATGGAGCCGAGCCGGCGCACGTTCCCATCGCGCAATATGGCGATCACGCAGGCCGCGCTGATGTCACGGGGCGTCAGCCAGCTCTATCTCTCGCTTGGCGACCCGAACAAGGACGGCACGGTGCCGGTGCGGCTTTATTTCAAGCCGCAGGTTCTGATGATCTGGCTCGGTGCCGCGTTCATGTTCGTCGGCGGCGCGCTCTCGCTCTCCGATCGGCGGTTGCGGGTCGGCGCGCCACGGCCGGCGAAGGCGAAGCCGGTGCTGCAAGCGGCGGAGTGATAGCGGTGAGGTATTTACACGCGCTCGCGCTCCTGCTCGCTCTTTCTTGGTCATCGCCGCTGTGGGCGGTACAGCCCGACGAGATGCTCTCGGATCCCGCGCTCGAGGCGCGTGCGCGCGTGCTGTCCAAGGAATTGCGCTGCATGGTGTGCCAGAACGAATCGATCGACGAATCCGAGGCGCCGCTGGCGCATGATCTCCGCGTCCTGGTGCGCGAGCGGCTCAAAGCCGGCGACAGCGATGCGCAGGTGCTCGATTTCCTGGTCGCGCGCTATGGCGAATTCGTGCTGCTCAAGCCGCGGCTGTCGTGGCACACGGCGGCGCTGTGGGGTCTGCCGCCAGGCTTATTGCTCGTCGGCATTGTCACGCTTTTCATCGCCGGCAGGCGCCGCAACGGCACTGCGCCATTGGCGGGGCAGGCGAACCTCACCGCGGCCGAAGAAGCCCGCGTCACGGAACTTTTGCGCGGCGAAGGGGCGCCCTAAGGACAGCCCGCAGGCTCTTCACGACGAATAGATTTGAGTTGGTCACCGAGGTCGTCGCGGGATTAGACCTAACCTATTGTTTTTCTGAATTAATTTTGTCTTTCGCAACATTACAAACTTTTAATGCTGCCGACAGAGCGCGGTAAGGATCGCGGCTCCATCTTCCTGCGCAAAGTAGCGTCCGTCGGGGCGACGGACCCATCATTTGGAGACGGATAATGAATGGCAGTTTCCTGCAATCGCGCCGCATTTTGTCTGCGCGGCGCATTGCGCTTTTGACCGCGACGATCGCCGGTATCGGTGCGGCGGTGTTCTTCCTTGCGCCGAACGTCGTTTCGAGCGGCAACCCGTTTGGCACGGCGGCGCAAGCGCAGAATTTAACCGAAAAGGTCCAGCAGCTCGCGCAACGTCCCGTTGGCTTCGCCGACATTGTCGAGAAGGTAAAGCCCGCCGTGTTCTCGGTGCGCGTCAAGATCGAGCGTTCCGCGGACGCGAGTCAGAACGGCGATGACGATCTTCCGTTCCCACCCGGCTCGCCGTTTGAAAAATTCTTCCGGAAATTCGGCATGCCGAATATGCCAAACTCGCCGAGCGGCAAGGAGGTCATCACCGGCCAGGGGTCGGGCTTTTTCATTACCAACGATGGCTATGCGGTGACCAATAACCACGTGGTGCAGAACGCGGAAACCGTTCAGGTCACCACCGATGACGGCAAGACTTTCAGCGCCAAGGTTATCGGCACCGATACGCGCACCGATCTCGCTCTGATCAAAGTCGATGGCGATAATTTCCCGTTCGTGAAACTGGCCGATGGCAGCCCGCGCGTTGGCGACTGGGTGCTCGCTGTCGGCAATCCGTTCGGGCTCGGCGGCACCGTCACCGCCGGCATCGTCTCGGCGCGCGGTCGCGATATCGGCGCCGGCCCCTACGACGACTTCATTCAGATCGACGCGCCGGTCAATAAAGGCAATTCCGGCGGTCCAACTTTCGATGTCGACGGCAACGTCATCGGCGTCAATACCGCGATCTTCTCGCCCTCCGGGGGGTCCGTTGGCATCGCCTTCGCCATTCCCGCGGACACGGTGAAGAGCGTGGTTGCGCAACTGCGCGACAAGGGCAGCGTTACCCGCGGCTGGATCGGCGTGCAGATCCAGTCGGTGACGCCGGACATCGCCGACGGCATGGGCCTCAAGCAGGCCAGTGGCGCGCTCGTCTCTGAACCGCAGAAGGACAGCCCCGCCGCCAAGGCCGGAATCCAGAGCGGTGATGTCATCACCACGGTCGATGACGCGCCCATCCACGATGCGCGCGAACTGGCGCGCAAGATCGGCACGATGTCGCCGGGCGCCAGCGTGAAGCTCGGCATCATCCATCAGACCGAGCCGAAGACCGTGACGCTGACGCTGGCACTTTGCCGAATGAGCAACAGGCGTCGAACGACAAGAGTCCGGATCAGCGCGAAACGCCCGACAGCGATTTGCCGAAGCTCGGGCTCACGCTGGCGCCCAGCAGCAAAGTTTCCGGCTCCGACGGCAGCGGCGTTGTCGTCACCGCGGTCGCGGAAGGCGGCGTCGCCGCCGACCATGGCTTCCAGGTCGGCGACGTCATTCTCGATGTGGGCGGCAAGACGGTCTCGACCCCCGCGGATGTCCGCAAAACCCTCGCCGACGCGCGTACGCAGGGCAAGCATACGGTGTTGTTCCGGGTGAAGTCGGGCGACGGCACGAAATTCGTCGCGCTGCCACTCGGCAACGCCTAACCGAAAGGGGCGATCCGCCGGCATCCGTCGCCCCCGCTGGCGGGCGTTCCTTGGGGACGGGTCGCAAGACCCGTCCCCGCCCAAATACCAACTCTGCCTCCCGGCATCCGTCGCCCCCGCCGGGGTGGAGTAGGTAGAGGGGGTGGCGGGCAACCGCTCGCCACCCCCTCACTATTATGTCGGCCCTCCGACGATATATCATCCGATGGTCCGACCTTATTGCGGCGATGAACCATGCGCCTTCTCATTATCGAGGACGACCGCGACGCGGCCGATTACCTGGTCAAGGCCTTTCGTGAGGTCGGCCATATGGCCGATCAAGCCGGCGACGGCGAAGATGGGCTCCAGCTCGCGCTCGACGGCGAATACGACGTCTTGATCGTCGACCGCATGCTGCCGAAGCGTGACGGGCTTTCCGTCATCGGCGCTTTGCGCGGCAAGGCGGTGGAAACGCCGGTGCTGATCCTCTCGGCGCTGGGCCAGGTTGACGACCGGGTCAAGGGATTGCGCACCGGCGGCGATGACTACCTCGCCAAGCCGTACGCATTCTCGGAGCTGTTGGCGCGTGTCGAGGCGCTGGCGCGCCGGCGCGGCAGCCGCGGCGAGGAGACCGTGTATCACGTCGGCGATCTTGAGCTCAATCGGCTGTCGCACGAAGTGAGCCGCGCCGGGCAGGAGGTGCAGCTGCAGCCGCGGGAATTCCGCCTCCTTGAATATCTGATGCGGCACGCCGGTCAGGTCGTTACCCGGACCATGCTGCTGGAGAACGTCTGGGATTATCACTTCGATCCGCAGACCAATGTGATCGACGTGCACATTTCGCGTCTGCGATCTAAAATCGACAAGGGTTTTGCGCAGCCGCTGCTGCATACCGTGCGCGGCGCGGGCTACATGATCCGCGACGGCGCGCGGTAGCTGTATGATGTTTTTTATTCGTGGAGACCGGACGGGACAGTCGCCATGACCTCGACCAACGCGGTACCCTTCATCGCGGCGCGCGATTTCCTAATGCGCCATCGCGAGGACTACGCCACCGCCTATCGCGATTTCAAATGGCCGAAGCTTGAGCGTTTCAACTGGGCGCTCGATTATTTCGACGTCATCGCGCGGGACAACACGCAGCCGGCTTTGTGGCTCGTCGACGACGAGGGCGGAGAGATCAAGCTCTCGTTTGCAAGCTTGAGCCAGCGTTCGAACCAGATCGCCAATGCGCTTCGCCGTCTTGGCGTGCGCCGCGGCGATCGCATCCTGGTCATGCTCGGCAATGTCGTGCCGCTGTGGCAATGCATGCTGGCGGCGATGAAGCTTGGCGCGGTGATCGTCCCGGCAACGACGCTGCTGACGCGCAACGATCTTGCCGACCGCTTCGCGCGCGGTCGCGTGCGGCATGTGATCGCCAGCGCCGATGCGGCCGCGAAATTCGCCGACCTGCCGGGAGACTACACCCGCATTGTCGTCGGTGCGGCAATGCCGGGCTGGGTTTCGTTCGAGAACGGCTACGAAGCGTCCGCGGAGTTCACCCCGGACGGCGAAACCCCGGCGGACGATCCGCTTCTGCTTTACTTCACCTCGGGCACCACGGCGACGCCCAAGCTCGTATTGCACAGTCATCAGAGCTATCCGGTCGGGCATCTGTCGACGATGTATTGGCTCGGACTGCGGCCTGGAGATTTGCACCTCAACATTTCCTCGCCGGGCTGGGCCAAGCACGCGTGGAGCTGCTTCTTTTCGCCGTGGAATGCCGAAGCAGCTGTCTTCATCGTCAATCAGCGCCGCTTCAACGCGAAGGGCCTTCTCGACACCATCGCGCGCTGCGGCGTCACCACGTTCTGCGCGCCGCCGACGGTCTGGCGCATGCTGATCCAGGAGGATCTTTCCGCCTGGAAGGTGCGGATCAAGGAACTCATCAGCGCCGGCGAGCCGCTCAATCCCGAGGTCATCGACCGGGTCAAGTCGGCCTGGGGCCTCACCATTCGCGATGGCTACGGTCAGACCGAAACGACGGCGCTGGTTGGCAATACACCCGGGCAAAAGCTCAAGGCCGGCTCGATGGGCCGGCCGCTTCCCGGCTATCGCGTCGCGCTCCTCGGTCCTGACGGCTCGGCGACGAAGGAGGGCGAGATCTGCCTGACGCTGGAGCCGCGGCCGACCGGATTGATGCAAGGCTATCAAGCTGACGACGGCGGCGTTCGCGCGCATAACGAGAATGTCTATCGCACCGGCGACGTCGCCTCGGTCGATGGCGACGGCTATTTGACCTATGTCGGCCGCGCCGACGACGTGTTCAAATCGTCCGATTATCGGATCAGCCCGTTTGAGCTGGAGAGCGCGCTGATCGAGCATCCCGCGGTTGCGGAGGCGGCCGTTGTGCCGTCGCCAGACCCGCTGCGGCTTGCGGTGCCGAAGGCATTCCTTGCCCTCGCCCCCGGCTATGCCGCGGATCGCGCCACGGCGCTGTCGATCTTCCGGCATTGCCGTACGGCGCTGGCGCCGTTTAAGCGGGTGCGGCGGCTGGAATTTGCCGATTTGCCGAAGACCATTTCCGGCAAGATCCGGCGCGTCGAGCTGCGGCGGGCCGAGGCGGCCAGCCAGCAGGGCGGCAAACGCGCCAGCCTCGAATTCTGGGAAGAGGACTTTTCCGAGACTGAGTTAGGTGCACTCTTCGAGAGAATTTCGTGACCGCGCTCGGCAAGCTTATCCGCACCACGGCGTTCAAGCTGACGCTATTCTACCTCGCGATTTTCATTTTGTTTGCGGCCTCGCTGCTTGGGTACTTCGCGTTGAATACGCGACGGCTTATTACCGAGCAGATCACGGCGACGGTCAACGGCGAGATCAACGGGCTGTCCGAGCAATATGCTCAAGGCGGCATCCGGCGTTTGGTGATCGTCGTCGATCTGCGCTCGCGGCGTCCGGGATCAAGCCTTTATCTGGTGACGACGCCGACCGGGGAGGGGCTCGCCGGCAATGTCGGCTCGCTCGAGCCGGGCGTGCTCGATCATCCCGGCTGGCTCGAAACCAATTATCGCCGGCTCGATGCGCCGGAAGGCAGCGACCACCGCGCGCTGGTCCAAGTCGTGCAACTTTCTGGTGGCTTTCACCTTCTGGTCGGGCGCGATCTCGAGGAACGCGAGCGCCTGTTCGGCATCATCGCCAATGCCGGACAATGGTCGCTCGCGCTGGTCATCGTGCTCGGCCTGATCGGTGGGTTCTTTGTCAGCCGCCGTGTGCTCAGTCGCATCGACGCCATGACCGGTACGGCGCAGACCATCATGGCCGGCGATCTCTCGGGCCGGCTGCCGGTCGCGGGCACCGGCGACGAGCTCGATCGGCTCGCCGACAACCTCAATGCCATGCTCGACCGCATTGAGGCGCTCATGCGCGGGCTGAAGGAAGTGTCCGACAATATCGCCCACGACCTCAAAACGCCGCTGACGCGACTGCGCAATCGTTGCGAACAGTCGTTGCGAAATCCGACCGGCGATACTGACTACCGCGAGGCGCTGGAAGCAACAATCGCGGAATCCGACGAGCTTATCCGCACCTTCGATGCGCTGTTGATGATCGCGCGCGCCGAATCCGGGCACCCGCGGGATAATATGACTGAGTTCGACGCGGCCGCGATCGCGCGCGACGTCGGCGAATTGTACGAGCCGCTCGCCGAGGAGAAGGGGATAGCGCTAAAGGTCGAGGCTGAGGCCGCGGCGCCGGTACGCGGCAATCGCGAGCTGGTCAGTCAAGCCTTGGCGAACCTCATCGACAACGCCATCAAATATGCCGGACCGACCAAGGTGAACGGTGCAGCGGCGGAGATCGTGGTCAAGGCCGGCAATGATGGCGAGCGCATCACGCTCAGCGTGGCGGACCGCGGGCCGGGCATCCCCGATGCCGATCGCGGCCGTGTGGTAGAGCGCTTCGTGCGCTTGGAGCAGAGCCGATCCGAGCCGGGTTCGGGGTTGGGCTTGAGCCTCGCGTCCGCCGTCGCGCGCCTGCATGGCGGCGAATTGAGGCTCGAGGACAATCAACCCGGCTTGCGGAGCACCATCGCTCTGCCGCGCGCGGGACCGGCGGGCGCGTGATGCGGCGGCCTGCGGCGCGCAAGCGGCCGGAGCAGAAGCGCGATGAGGCGGGACTCGTCCTACGGTTCGCAGGCGCGCTGCCGGCGCCTGCGGCGCAATCGTCCGCGCGGGTGGCGGCATGGCTCGTGAGCCTCAAGGCGAAGCCCGCCGGCAAAGCTCTCGCTGCGCTGATCAGCCGGCATCCGCCGCTCACGCAGATTCTGGGCGGCATCGCCGAAGCGGCGCCTTATCTTTGGGAGCTGGTCCAAGCCGATCCCACGCGCTTGGCGCGTCTGCTCGATGCCGACCCGGATGGCGCACTCGCTTCCTTGCTCGCTGCAACGCGAAGTGCCGCCGCAACGTCGCGCTCGGTAGAAGACGTGATGCGTAGTCTTCGCCGCATGAAAGGGGAAGCGGCGCTCCTGATCGCGCTAGCCGATATCGGCGGCGTCTGGCCGGTCGCGCGCATCACCGAGGCGCTGACCGATGTCGCCGAGACCGCGCTCGGCATCGCTATCCGTTATCTTCTCGGTGAGGCCGTCAAGCAGAAGAAGCTCGCGCCGCCGGATCGCAAAAATCCAGAAGCCGGGTCCGGTTACATCGTGCTCGCCATGGGCAAGATGGGCGCCCATGAGCTCAATTTTTCGAGCGATATCGACCTCATGGTGTTTTTCGACCTGTCCGCCGCCAAACTTGCGGGCGACGTCGAGTCGACGCAGTTCTACGTGAACATCACGCGGGACCTCGTAAAGCTGCTGCAGGAGCGCACGGCCGACGGCTACGTCTTCCGCGTCGATTTACGGCTGCGCCCCGATCCGTCCTCGACCCATATCGCGATCTCGACCGAAGCAGCGTTCGATTATTACGAAAGCCGCGGCCGGAACTGGGAGCGCGCGGCGTTGATCAAAGCGCGGCCGTGCGGCGGTGATCTCGCCGCCGGGGAGAAGCTCGTTCGCGATCTTTTACCCTTCATCTGGCGCAAATATCTCGATTACGCGACCATTGCCGACGTTCACGAAATGAAGCGGCAGATCCATGCCTATCGCGGGCACGGCGAGATCGCGATCGAAGGTCACAATATCAAGCTGGGCCGCGGCGGCATCCGCGAAATCGAGTTTTTCGTGCAAACGCAGCAGCTCATCGCCGGCGGCCGGCACGGGGATTTGCGCGGCCGCGGCACCGTCGCCATGCTGACAGTGCTCGCCGCCGACGGATGGATCGATGCAACGGCGCGCGATGAGCTCACGGCGGCTTATGATTTTCTGCGCCGCGTCGAGCATCGATTGCAAATGATGGCCGACGAGCAGACCCATACGCTGCCGGCCGACGCCGCCGCCCTCGACGTGTTTGCCCGTTTTCTCGGATTCAAGAGCCGAAGCGATTTTGCCGGCGTGCTGGTTTCGCATCTGCGCAAGGTCGAGCGGCACTATGTAAGACTATTCGAGCGCGCGCCGGAATTTTTGGCGCGGCAGCAAAACCTGTCATTCGACGCCGCCGCCGAGGGCGACACACTCGATCGGCTGGCGCAGATGGGCTTTCGCCGCCCTCAAGAGGTCGTGGCCGCCGTGCGCAATTGGCGCGCCGGACGTTACCGTGCGCTCCGTGGCGAGCAGGCCCGTGCCAACCTCACCGAGCTTGTGCCGGTCCTGATCGATCAATTCTCGCGCGCGGAAAATCCGGATGCGGCGGTCGCGGCATTCGACCGTTTCCTCGCCGGTTTGCGCGCGGGCGGCCGTTTTCTGTCCTTGCTTCGGCAGAATCCGGAACTGATCCGCTTTGTGGCCCTGATCCTCGGCACCGCGCCGCGGCTCGCCGATATTTTGGCGCAGAACCCGCACTTCATCGATCCACTGATCGACCCGCGCTTCTTTGGTTCGCTGCCCGACGAAAAACGATTGGAGGCGGAGCTTGCCCGCGCGCTTGAAGACACGCGCGGCTACGAAACCGTGCTCGACGCCATCCGTCTGTTCGGCCAGGAGCATATGTTCCTGATCGGAGCGCGCATCCTGTCCGGTTCGGTATCCGCCGAACAGGCGGGCGAAATTTTCGCGCGGCTTGCCGATGTGCTCCTCCGTGCCGTGCACGCAAAGGTGGATGCCGATTTCGCGGCGACGCACGGCCGCATCCGCGGCGCCAAAAGCGCGATCCTGGCGCTCGGCCGGCTCGGCGCGTTGGAGATGACCGCGAGTTCCGATCTCGACCTCATCGTGATTTACGATTTCGACCCAAAGCACCCGAATTCGGACGGCAAGCGGCCGCTCTACGGCGCGCAATATTTCGCCCGTTTCACCCAGCGCCTGATCAGCGCGCTGACCGTGCGGACCAATTACGGGGTGCTGTACCGGGTCGATATGCGGTTGCGGCCCTCGGGCCGATCTGGCCCGGTGGCGACGCAGATCGACGGCTTTAAGAGCTATCAGGACGGCGAAGCCTGGACCTGGGAGCACATGGCGCTGACGCGTGCGCGGGTGGTTTCGGGGTCTCCCGATTTTTCGGCGAAAATCGAAGCGGCGATTCGTGGTGTGCTGTGCCGGAAAAGGGACGCGCGCGCGATTGCCGATGACGTCATCGAAATGCGCGCGGCGATCGCCAAGGAAAAGGGCGACGCTAATCCCTGGGACCTCAAATATGCCGCCGGCGCCTTGGTCGATATCGAATTCATCGCGCAATATCTGCAACTCACCCATGCCGCGGCGATGCCCGAGCTTTTCGATACGTCGACGGCGCGTATGCTGGAAAAGGCAGCGCGGCTCGGCGTACTCAAGCCCGAAGACGCCGAGGTGCTTCGCCCCGCTGTGCGGCTGCTTCATGACTTGACGCAAATCCTGCGGCTCTGCCTGCCAGGCGCGTTCGATCCGAAAACGGCCAGCGCCGGCGTGCTAGGTCTGTTGACGCGCGCCGCCGATCTGCCGGATTTCCCCGCGCTCCAAGCGCATCTCAAGGAAACGCAGCGTCAAGTGCGGGAATGCTTTGTGCGGATTTTGGGGAAGGGGCCTTAGAGCTACACGCCGAGCGGCTCGAGCTCCGGAACAACAGTCGCTTCTGACCTCTCCATGCGCGCCTGCAGCTTTGCCTTGATCGGGAGGCGAACCACCACCATCGTGCCGGTGCCGAGCTTCGAGCGGATGCGCATGGCGCCGCCGTGCATCTCCGTAAGCGACTTGGCGATGGCAAGGCCGAGGCCGGAGCCCTGATGCCGCTTGGTCAACTGGCTCTCGACCTGCTCGAACGGCCGGCCGAGCTTGCGTAGCGCTTTCTTCGGAATGCCGATGCCGTTGTCTTCGATGGCGATTGTGACGATGCCGCCACGCGCTCGGCCGCGCACGGTCACAGCGCCGCCGTCGGGGGTGAACTTCACGGCGTTGGAGAGAAGATTGAGCGCGATCTGCTTGATGGCGCGGCGGTCGGCGTGGAGGTTGATTTCCGGTTCGACGTGCGCGTTGAGCGCGACATGCTTCTCGCCGGCGCGCGTCGACACCACGCGCAGGCAGTCGGCCAGGACGGGTTCCAGCGCCACGGCTTCGGGGGCAAGCCGGATGCCGCCGGCCTCGATCTTCGACATGTCGAGGATGTCGTTGATGACGTCGAGCAGGTATTCGCCGCTTTCGCGTATGTCGCGGGAATATTCGGTGTATTTCTCGGCGCCGAGCGGGCCGAACATTGCCGATTCCATGATCTCGGAAAAACCGATGATGGCGTTGAGCGGCGTGCGCAGCTCGTGGCTCATATTGGCCAGGAATTTCGACTTGGCCGCATTGGCGTCCTCGGCGCGGGTTTTCTCCTCGGCGTATTTTTCGGCGAGATCGGCAAGCTCCGCGGTTTGCAGTTCGAGCGTCTGGCGCGATTTGCGTAAGTCGACGATGGTGGCGATTTGGCGCTTTTCGCCCTCGACCAGCTTCTGCTCGTGCTGCTTGATCTTGGTGATGTCGGTTCCGACCGAGACGTAGCCGCCGTCCTTGGTGCGGCGTTCGCTGATATGCATCCAGCGCCCGTCCTCGAGTTGCGCCTCGAACGTGCGGGCGCCGCGCAGTTCGACGCCGTCATTGGCGACGGCGGTGCGGATGAGCGGCTTTCGTCCGGTGGCGACGATCGTCTCGTACGACGTGCCCGAAGCTACGGCCTCATCGGGCAGGTGATGCAGTTCCTGGAAATTCGAATTGCACAGCACCAGGCGATTATCGGCGTCCCAAAGAACGAACGCTTCGGGTATGGTCTCGATGGCGTCGCGCAGCCGCAGGTCGGCCGCCACGGTCCGTTCGACCATGCTCTTCTGTTCGGTGATGTCGACGGCGATGCCGATGAGATGCAGGCCGGTTTCGCCCTCTTGCCGCGCCAACTCGCAACGTGCGCGCAGCCACAGCCATCTTCCGTCGGCATGCCGCATGCGAAAGGCGTGGTCGATCGATTGCACCTTGGCGTCGGCGAGCTGGCTCGCCAGCTCGTAGAGATTGATGTCGTCCTTATGCACCAGCGCATTAACGTCGCCGAAGGTGAGGAGATCGTCCTTCTGCTGCATGCCGAGAATGTCGTACATGGAATGCGACCAGAACACGCGGCCGCGCGCGAGATCCCAATCCCATAGGCCGCAGCGGCCGCGATTGAGCGCGGTGTCGATGCGGGTGCGCACGGTGTCGTGGATGAGATCGGCTTCGCGCGCGCGTGTCGCCTGCCAGTGGAAGGCGAAACCGAGGATCAGCACCACGAAACCGGTCGTTGCCGACAGGGTGATTGTCAGCGCCGTGCTCGAGCGCCAGTTGGCGAGCGCATCGTCGCGATCCTGAATGACGGCAAGAATCCCGACGGGATTCTTCAGCGACCGGACCGTAGCGATGGCGGCTTTGCCGGTCCCCAACATGATTTCCCTGGTGCCGGCGGCGGCGCCGAGCGTGGTCAGCGGTTGCAACGGCCCCAGCACGTCCAGAATGGCACGCCCGAGCATTTGCGAGCCGTTCGGTATGGCGGCGACGATATGGCCGTCGCCATCGGCGACGACGATGCGGCGCCCAGCGCCCGCAGCCCAACTGGGCAGGGCCTGTTCCACCGCGTCGGACGTGCGCGCGATGCGAGATCGGCCGTCGCGCGGCAAACGATCGAGCTCGGCGGCAAAATGATCGGCGAGCGCCTCGACGGTCTGCGTTGCATCGAACACCACCTGCTGGCGATGTTCGAGCACCTGTACCGCGGCGCCGATGCAGATCGTCAACATGAAAGCGACGATGAGAACCGGCACCGCGCGCCGCAGCAAAGGCTCGGCCGTCAAAAGACGGTTGTAGGCGGGATTGGCGATCGTCTGCGCCAGCCCCTTGATCGAATCAGAGCGTAGAGACGCACTCGCCGTGTCGGCGCGCGCCATGCCTGCCTCCGTTCGGATTGTCCCGTCCCACCCGCGGCCGAAGAGCGTGCCGCAGCTCTTCGAATCGCTATCAATAGAATCGATGCGCGCTGATTTGTCGAGAGTCAGGAGTCAATAATTTTTTAAGAAATGTCCCCAGAGTTTTTTGCAGTGCGGGAGTCGTCAGTTGTCATGCCCGTGCGCTCGCCAAGGGCATCAACGACCTAAAGATGAGTCTAATCAAGGACGTGGATGGTCCGACCCTGGGCGAGTGACGCGCCGCCGTCCTTGCGGCGGCCAAGCCCGGCGAAACGCGGAGCGCGCGGCTATTGCTTCTTCAGGGTGTAAACGTAGTTGTCGAGACCGATCTCGACAGTCGATGGATCGACGAAGTGCCAGTCGATCTCGCAGCCGGTTTCAAGCGTCTTAAATGTCGTCCCGGTGAAGCCGAGCGCCGCCGCGAGCTTTTGCGGATCCTTCGACTTGTCGCTGTCGTGCATCTCGCCAAGCTCGCCCTGAAACAGCATGTCGGCCGTGAAATCGGAAAGCTTATAGTGCGGTCCCTTGCAGGCGAAGACTTTTGGACCGGTGATCTCTTTCGGCAAAAGCGTGACAGTTTTGCCTATCAGCGCATTCATTTCCGTGGAGTCCGGCTTGGTGGGTGGCCCGGACCATGGCGCCACCGCTGCGGATAGGAGCTTCCAAGCGCCCAAACAGGATGTGTCCGCGGCGCGGGCAGACGAAAATATTGAAATGCCAAGCGTCGCCGCAATGAAAACGGCAAGACTGCGCAAGATTTTTCCTCCCGGACGGCCTGCAGGTTTCTATTGGTCGCCTGCCGCCGGGAGAAGTTCAAACCGCGCCGGCGAATGACGTGAGCCGCTCAGCTATCGGCCAGCGTCCGCACGACGATGTCGTGGACGTCGCGCGACAGCGCCGGCCTGGCCGCGACCCGGCGCAACACCGCCTCGGCGCGCTGCCGCCGCACGGCTTCGAGCGCGCGCCAGGAGCGGAACGCGCCCATGAGCCGCGCCGCGACCTGCGGGTTCTTCGGGTCGAGCGCCAGAACGAAGTCGGCGACAAAATCATAGCCGGCGCCGTCGGCGCGATTGAATTGGGTGTGGTTGACCTGCGCGAACGCGCCGATCAGCGCCCTGATGCGGTTGGGATTGGAAATCAAGAAAGCCGGATGCTTGGTCAGCGCGCGCACCCGATCGAGCGTCGCCGGCTCGGGGATCGCCGCCTGCAGCGACAGCCATTTGTCGATGATCAATGGGTCGTCGGTGTAACGTCTGTAATAATCATCGAGGGCTGTGGTGCGTTCGGGCCGGTCGTGCTGCGCGAGGGTCTCGAGCGCGGCCATCCGGTCGGTCATGTTGTCGGCGCTGCCGTATTGCGCGAAGGCGCGCGCGATGGCGTCGTCCTTCTCCGTCATCGCCAGGAGATCGAGGCAGGCATTTTTGAGCGAACGCCGTCCGGCGCCCTGGGCGTCCGGCCGATAAGGCTCGGATGTGATCATGCGCCGATAGGTGTCGGCGAGCGCCGCGCCATGCCGCGCGCCGGTCGCCGCGCGCAATTTACGGCGCACGGTAAAGACCGCGTCGGGATCGACGTCGCTGCCGATCTCGCGGGCGATGTCGGCATCGCTCGGCGGTGACAGCGTGAGAGCGATGAAAGCCGATTCGAGCTTGGGATCTTTCAGAATGGCGCCGAGCACCTCCATCAATCCCTCGTCTTCGCGTTGCGGTCCGCCGGCGCGCACTGACGCGACATTGGCCTTGAGCAGCGTCATCGCCAGGCTCTGCACCGCCTGCCAGCGGTTGAACGGATCCGCATCGTGTGCGGCAAGGAAACGCAAATCGCCGGGCTCGATCGGCAGTGCAAGCTTCACCGGCGCCGAGAAGCCGCGGTTGAGCGACGGGATCGGCCGCTCGGCGATGCCGGTGAAGGTGAAACTCTGGTTCGCCTTTGTCAGTTCGAGCACGCCGCGCGTCAGCGGCCGGCCGTCGAGCACGAGCGGCAGATCGGCGCCGTTTTTGCCGACCAGCCCGAAAGCCAGCGGAATGACCGCGGGCTCCTTGTGCGGTTGCCCCGGCGTCGGCGGGATCGTCTGCGTGATGTCGAGCCGATAGGTGCGGGCGCGGGAATCGTAATGTGGCGCGACCTTGATCTCGGGCGTTCCGGCTTGGGAGTACCAGCGCATGAATTGCAGAAAAAAATCGCGGTGGCTGACATCGGCGAAGCACTGCACGAATTGCTCGACCGTCGCCGCCTGTCCGTCATGGCGGGTGAAGTAGAGGTCCATGCTCTTGCGGAATGTATCGGGTCCGAGCAGCGTGCGGATCATGCGCACGACCTCGGAACCTTTGTCGTAGACGGTCGAGGTGTAGAAGTTGTTGATCTCGTGATAGAGCTCCGGCCGCACCGAGTGGGCGAGGGGACCGGCATCCTCGACGAACTGATGCGAGCGCAGCGCGCGCACGTCGCTGATGCGCTCGACCGCGCGGGAGCGCTGGTCGGCGGTGAATTCCTGGTCGCGGAACACCGTGAGCCCTTCCTTGAGGCAGAGCTGAAACCAGTCGCGGCAGGTGATGCGGTCGCCGGTCCAATTGTGGAAATATTCGTGCGCGATCACCGCTTCGATGCTGGCATAATCGCTGTCGGTTGCGGTGGTCGGCGAGGCGAGCACGTATTTGTCGTTGAAGACGTTGAGCCCCTTGTTCTCCATCGCGCCCATATTGAAGGCGGAGACGGCGACGATCATGAAAATATCGAGATCGTATTCGCGCCCGAACGCCGTTTCGTCCCAGCGCATGGCGCGCTTGAGACTGTCCATGGCATAGGCGCAGCGATCCTCCTTGCCGGGCTCGACGTAAATGGCGAGCGCCACCTTGCGGCCGGCCATGGTGGTGAAGCTGTCGGCGACGTGCGCGAGATTGCCGCCCACCAGCGCGAACAGATAGGACGGTTTTGGGAACGGATCGTGCCACACCGCGAAATGCCGGGACGTGCCCGGCACGTCGCCCTGCGCGATAAGATTGCCGTTGGAGAGGAGCACCGCCGCTTCGTTCTTGTCGGCCTCGATGCGCGTCGTATAGACGGCCATCACGTCGGGCCGATCGAGAAAATAGGTGATGCGCCGAAACCCCTCCGGCTCGCACTGCGTGCAATAGGTCGCGCCGGCGCGGTAGAGCCCCATGAGCTGCGTATTCCCCGTCGGGTCGACGAGGGTCTCGATCTCAAGTTCGAACGGCCGGTTCGGCGGCTGCGCAATGGTCAGCCGGTCGGGCGTGGCAACGAAATTTTCCGCCGGCAGCGGCTTGCCGTCGAGCGCGAGCGAAGCAAGCTTCAGCTCGTCGCCGTCGAGCACGAGCAGCGCCGGCGCGCCGGCGGAGCTGGGCTGGATCTTGAGCTTGGCGCGGACCGTGGTTGCGGTCGGATGGAGCGACACGTCGAGCTCGACAGTCTCGATGAGCCAGTCGGGCGGACGGTAATCCGCAAGGCGGATAGGGCGGGGTTCTTCGGTGCGCATGGGCCGATGCTTTAGAAGCTTTGCGGCCGGAATAAAAGTCGTCCGACCGGGAACCTATCGCCGCGGCTCGGCGTGGCCGATGACGCGCTGGATGGCCGGAAAGCGGCGGCGCAGGCGGCGCTCGAGCTTGTCCACCAGATCGTGCACCGCGCTGACCGAGAGCGCCGAATCGACGCGGCAATGGAAATTGACGATCTCGCCGTCGGCAGTCACGCGCACGCGCACGTCGTGCACCTGGCCGAGATCGGGAAGCTCCGCGGCGAGCGCCGAGAGCTGTTCGGTCACCTCGGCGAGGCGCGCGGCCGAGGCGTCGCGCCCGGGGAGCACATCCGCCGGCAACGGCTCGATGTGCGTTTCGACTTCGACGTCCGGCCCGAGCTCCTCGCGCAACGCCTCTTCGAGCCGGCTTGCGACTTCATGCGCGGCGGCGAGCGGCTGCGTGCCCTCGACTTCGAGATCGGCCGAGACCGATAACCGGTCCGAAATCGCCTGCACGGCGACGTGGTGTATGGCAAGGCCAAGGTCGCGGGCGATCACCATGACGCGCTCGCGCACCGTTTCGTCGTCGAGCGCGCGCGGCTCCGTCGTGATCGTGACCTCGGCTTGCGGCATGTCGGCGCGGATGGCGCGCGTCAGCCGCTCCTTGATGATGGTGACGCGGTCGAGCGGCAGCGTGCGGCTTACGGCGACGCCGAGTTCGACGAACAGCACCGCGCCCGCCGGCCGGGCCCGCACGCGCTCGACGGCGACAACGCCGGCCACTTGGCGGGCGATTGTCGCGACGCGTTCGCTGACGCCGGTTGGCGCCGTGTCGGTGAGCGTCTCGATGGTCCGCCGCCCGAGCCGCCAGCCGGCGATGCAGATGAAGACCGCGACCACGATCGCGGCTGTGGCGTCCGCCCAGGTATAGCCAAGCGCCACGCCGCCAAGCCCGATCAGCACGGCGACCGACGACCACATGTCCGAGCGAAAGTGCAGGGCATCGGCTTCCAGTGCTTCGCTTAAAGTCGCCTTGGCCACGCGCCCGAGCAATCGCGCGCGAAAGAAATCGACGACGATCGAAGCGGCAATAACGACAAAGGCGGCCGCCGTCGCTTCGACGGCATGTCCCTGCGCGCCGATGAGCCGCCGCACCGCCTCGAAAATCACCACGGCCGTAAGCAAGAACAGCAACGCGGTTTCGGCGAGCGCGGAGACGCTTTCGATCTTGCCGTGGCCGTATTGATGCTCGGCATCCGCCGGTTTGCCGGAAATGCGCACGGCGAAATATGTCAGCACCGTCGCCGAGAGGTCGAGGAGCGAATGGCCTGCCTCCGACAGGATCGCGAGCGAGCCCGTAAGGAGCCCGATCACGGCCTTCGCCGCCGTCAGGCCTGCCGAGGCGGCGATCGATCCGAGCGCGGCTTTTTCCTTGGCGTTCATGAAGTCCCGCAGCCGAGGGTTACGAGCCTAGATTGGAACATCAAATAGCGGTTGGCTTGGCGCCCTACCTTCATAATCGAATATGACGTTCACCCGCATTACAATCGATCCTGCAGTTTGCACTGGCAAGCCGCCTATCCGCGGGCTTTCATGTACCGCTACAGGCGGTAATTAAGCGACGATGGAGGATTCCGGGATGCCGTTTCTCAGCATTATCGCGAACTGCTGGGGAAGCACCGGCCGGCTGAAATAATAACCTTGCGCCTCGTCACATCGGTAGGCCCGAAGGAATGCCAGCTCCTCCAGCGTTTCCACGCCCTCCGCGATGACCCGCAGCTTGAGATTCCGGGCCATCCCGATCACCGCTTTGACAATGGTCGTATCGTCGCCGGTGGTGCTGATCTGACGGACGAACGACTGGTCGATTTTGACGGCATCGACCGGAAACTTTTGAAGATAGCTCAAGCTCGAGTAGCCCGTGCCGAAGTCATCGACCGCCGCCTGGATCCCTCTTTTCCTCAGGGTCTGGAGGATGGTTGCCGCGGACGCGGCATGCTTCATGAGAACACTCTCGGTCAGCTCCAGCTCCAGAGATCTCGGATCGAGGCCGGTCTCGGCGAGGATTGCGAACAGACCATTCAGAAAATTCTTGTTCCGAAACTCCATCGCGGAGACGTTCACGGCCATGCTCGTGACCGGCAGACCTGCATCCATCCAAGCCCGGGCTTGCGCGCACGCTTCACGAACGACCCAGGCGCCGATCGGCAGAATGAGGCCGCAGTCTTCCGCGACCGGAATAAAATCCACCGGAGAGACCGGTCCTCGCGTGGGATGGGTCCAGCGTAGCAGCGCTTCCGCCCCGGTAATCGCTCCCGTCGTCAGATTGACCTTCGGCTGGTAGTGCAGCACGAATTCACGCCGCTCCAAGGCGCGCTGTAGACCCTCCTCGATGAATTGCCGCTCCACGGCCCGCACGTTCATCGCCGGCTTGAAAAACTGAAAGCTCCGGCGCCCGTTTTCCTTGGCCTGGTACATCGCGGTGTCGGCGTTCTTGATGAGCGTGTCCGCGTCCAGGCCATCGTCGGGATAGATGCTCACGCCGATGCTTGCGGTGACGTGAAGATCATGATGGTCGATGGAATGGGGCTGCGCTACCGCCTCCAGCATTCTTCTCGCCGTAACGGCCGCATCCTCCGCTTGTTCAAGGTCTAAAAGCAAAACGACAAATTCATCGCCGCCCTGCCGGCTCACCGAGTCCGAGCCGCGGATGCAATCCACCAAGCGCTTGGCGACGGATTGAAGCAGCTTGTCGCCGGTTGGATGTCCAAGGGAATCGTTGATGTGTTTGAAGCCGTCCAAATCCAAGAACAGCACCGCAACTTTTTTCATGTGCCGCTTCGCCAAGGCGATCGCCTGGCCGACACGGTCGTTCAGGAGCATTCGATTGGGCAACCCAGTCAGAAAGTCATGCTCAGCCGAATGCGCCATCTGCCGCGACATCGACAGGGCAGCGCGTTCCATGGTCTTGCGCTCGACGGCGTAGCGCAGCGCCCGCAGCAGCCCTCGCGCCTCGATTTGGCCCTTCATGAGATAGTCTTGTGCGCCTAGTTGCAAGGCTTGCACGGCCAGTGACTCATCTTCCAAGCCCGTCAGCACCACCAAGGGGACGCCGGGCGCGGCGGCGTGAGCCCGCCGTATCGCTTCCAGTCCTCGGGCATCGGGCAACCCCAGGTCGAGTAAGATAATGTCGACCACATGCTCCGCAAGATACGCCTCGGCCGCACTCATGCATTCCACGCGCATCAATTCGGTACTACGCCAATCCTGCTCGTTGAACATTTCGCGGAGCAAATGGGCGTCTCCGGGATTATCTTCGACCAGGAGTACTGTTTTGACCGACATCTTTCTCATCCACTTGGCGTCTGCGGCGGCAACTTGACTCTTGTCAGCCAGAAATCATTGATGCTCTTCACGAGGCTTTCGAACGCGTCGAACCGCACCGGCTTGTTGAGGTAGCAATTCGCCTGGAGTCTGTAGCTTTTCAAGATATCCGCTTCCGCCTCGGACGTGGTCAGGATGAGCGTGGGGATTGTTTTCAGGTCGTCATCCCCTTTGATCTGAGCGAGAACCTCGCGACCATCCATTTTGGGGAGATTTAGATCCAGCAAAACAAGATCCGGACGAGGGGCATGGATGCGGGCCCCCTCACGCTTCAGAAAGGCCATGGCCTCCACGCCGTCGGAAGCCACGTGCAATTGGATGAGCCTGTTAGCGTCGCGGAAGGCTTCCTGCGTCAGCCGGACATCCCCGGGGCTGTCTTCGACCAAAAGAATCTCTATGGACATTCTTCTTTTTCTCTCTGCTGGCATTCATGATGCTTCCTTGCTTCCCGCCAAGGTGAAGCGAAACGTCGAACCGTGCCCGGGCTGCGACTCGACCGAGATACGGCCGCCGTGCCGCTCGACGATCTTCTTGCAGATGGCCAAACCAATTCCGGTGCCGGCGAACTCTTCCCGCTTGTGCAGGCGCTGGAACAGGCCAAAAATCCTCTCGAAGTACTGCGGATCAATTCCCAGACCGTTGTCTCGCACCGAGAATAGCAATTTCTTTCCACCATTCCTGACGGCGGAGATGTGTACCAAGGGGATGCCGGGCTTTTGATACTTGATGGCGTTGGCGACAAGGTTCTGAAACAGCTGAATCAGTTGCATCTCGTCCGCCACGACGCGGGGCAGAGGATCGTTCGTCACCAGCGCGCCGCTTTCCTCGATAGCGCCGCGCAGATTGACCAGCGCCTGTTGCAACGCGTCTTCACTGGACATGTCGAGCAGATTCATTCCTTTTGATCTGACCCGCGAGTAGGCCAGCAGGTCCTGGATCAACCGCTGCATGCGGCTCGCCCCGTCCACGGCGAAGGCAATGAACTCATCGGCGTCAGCGTCGAGCTTTCCCTTGTACCGTCTGGAGAGAAGTTGCGTGTAACTGGCCACCATCCGCAGCGGTTCCTGCAAATCGTGCGAGGCAAAGTAGGCAAATTGCTCCAATTCCTCGTTCGAGCGGTATAATTCCTTCATCTTTTGCAGCAGGTTCGCCTCGGCCGCTTTGCGCACGCTGATATCGCGGATCGCTGCCGTTACCAGGGTGCCTTCGGTGCTTTCCAGCGGGCTCAGCATGATTTCGATCGGAAATTCGCCTCGATCTTTCCGCCGCGCGATGAGTTCAATCCCGGTCCCGATCTGCTGCGCCAACGCATCTTCCGCGGATCGGAGATCGTCCGCTACGAGTCGCTCCGCGAATCCCTCCGGGATGATGTTCGTTACTTTCTGCCCAAGGAGTTCGTCGCGGCGATATCCGAACTGCTTCTCCGCCTGAACATTCAATAGGACGATGTCTCCGCCCTGATTCACCACCACCATCGCATCAGGAGCCGCCTCCAGCAGCCCCCGGTATTTGCTTTCCATCTGCGCCAAGTGCTTTTCCGCAGCCTTGCGCGCGCTGATGTCGCGAATCGCCGCCGTCACCAGAGTGCCTTCGGTGCTTGCCAGTGGGCTCAGCATCAGTTCGATCGGAAAATTGCTTCCATCCTTGCGCCGCCCGATGAGCTCAATACCGGTCCCGATCTGCTGCGCCAACGCGTCTTCCGCGGATCGAAGATCGTCCGCGATCAGCCGTTCCGCGAAGCCTTCTGGGATGATGTTCGTGACCATCTGTCCGAGGAGTTCGTCACGGCGGTATCCGAACTGTTTCTCCGCCTGAAGATTGAGCAGAACGATATCTCCGCCCTGGTTCACCACCACCATCGCATCCGGCGCTGCCTCCAGCAGCCCGTGGTACTTGCTCTCCATCTGCGCCAGATGTTTTTCCGCAGCGTTGGGTGTGCTGAGGTCGCGGATCATTGCCGTGGGCGGAGAGCGGACAGAATTCGAACTATTTCCTTTAAGGGGCATGATGGCCTGTCGACGCCGGCAAGTAGCTGCGTACCGAAGCTGCGAGCGTCATCGGATCGAATGGCTTGGACAACACCCCTTGGGCGCCAAGCGAGATGTACTCCTCGATCTCGTCGGTCTGCGTACGGGCGGTTAGGAACACGACTGGGATGTGGGCGGTCCGCGGGTTCTTGCGAAGTTTAGCGAGCGTTGTCGGCCCATCCATGAGCGGCATCATGACATCCAGCAGGATGAGTGCAGGCGACCATTCGTCGGCGGTCACCAGCGCATCCGCGCCCGATGTGCAGGCCCGTATCCTGAATTCTCGATCTAGACCGAGCGACACGTCCACGACCTCGCGGATGTCTGGCTCGTCGTCCACAAGCAGAATGCGAATGTCAGTCATACGACCTCCTCGATACACTCGTTGGCCGGGATGCCAGACGATCACGCACTGTTGCCACCAGGCTATCGATTGATGTGTGCGATTTAACCAGCGCGGCTTGTACTTGTGCATCCGATGCTAGGTCCGCGCCGTTGGCGGAAAAGACGACCACGGGAATCACATTGCCCTTGCTGTCGCGCAGCTCGGGCAGCAGATCGGAGCCGGCCCCCTGGGCGAGCGCTACGTCAAGCACCGCAAGGTCGAAGTCGCCGGCCTTCAGCGCGCGTTTCGCCGCCTCGATCGAATTAACTGTAACGACATCGCCAATTTCGCTGAGCGCGTGAGCCACGGCATTGTCTTCGTCGACGTGAAGAATTCGCGGACGTCTGTTCGCCTCGTGCACGACGGGCTCGGCAAGCAGCCGCACCAAGCGGTCAAAGTCCACCGGCTTGTTCAGCCAATCCACGATATTGAGCTTGGACGACCTCAAGTCGTCGCGCCCGCGGCTGGGATCGGCGGATACAACGATGATCGATGTGTCGCGATATTGCGGCAGCGCGCGCAAGCGCACGATCAGACTGACGCCGTCGCCATCCGGCAGTTGGATATCCACCAAAACAGCGCGATATTGAGTTGCCATCACGCGCGTGAGCGCGTCGCCTACAGAATAGGCGAAGTCCGTGGCAAATCCGATCTGCCTCAGCTGCTCGCGCAGCGTGAGCGCCGTATCGAGATCGTCTTCACAAAGCAACAGCCGCGCCGCATCCGGTTTCGCATCGCGATCGATCGCCAGGCCGGCCACATGATCCCAGCAGGGCAGCTGGACGTGAAAGATCGTTCCGCCGCCGGGAGCATCGGCGAAGCCCACTTCGCCACTGAGCCGGTCGACGATCTGCTTGACGATGCTCAGACCAAGGCCGGTGCCGCCCTTCTGCCGCGCGTCCCCGGCGTCGGCCTGCGCGAATTTCTCGAAGATGAGCGGCTTGAAGTCGACTGGGATGCCCGGACCGTGGTCGCGCACCGTAAGACGAACCATATCGGTTCCTTTCTCGATCGCGACCACCACTTCATGATCCGACGGAGAAAACTTGATTGCGTTCGAGAGCAGGTTGGTGACGACCTGGAGCAGCCGGTCCGGATCGGCTCGCACGTCAGTGGCGGTACGCGCGTCCTCAAGCCGAACTCGCACGCCATAGCCTTCGGCAAATCCCCGATTGGCCTCGATCGCCTGCTCGACCAACGGCCGAACTTCGACGCGACTGAAATTGAAGACGACGCGTCCGGCCTCCATCTTCTCGATATCGAGAATGTCGTCGACGAGTCGTACTAGACGCTGGCTGTTGGTGTGCGCGATCGCAAGCAAGCGGGCCATCGGCTTAGGCAGGTCTCCAGCCGCATTGCCCATAAGAAGGCCGAGCGAGCCGGAAATCGAAGTCAGCGGCGTGCGCAGCTCATGGCTCACCGTCGAGACGAATTCGTCCTTCAACCGCTCCAGGCGCTTGCGCTCGGTGGCATAGCGGAGCGCCCGCAGAAGCCCGCGCACCTCGATTTGGCCTTTGATGAGATAATCTTGTGCGCCTTCTTGCAGGGCTTGTTCGGCCAGCGATTCGTCGTCCAAGCCAGTCAGCACCACGAGGGGGAGGTGGGGCGCGGCGGCGTGGGCGCGGCGGATCGCTCCCAGTCCTTGCGCGTCCGGCAATCCCGGGTCGAGCAAAATGATGTCGACCGCGTGCTCGACCAGATGCTTCTCGGCCGCGCGCATGCAATCCACGTGTGTCAATTCGGCATTGTGCGAGCCGTGATCATTGAACATTTCCTGGAGCAAACGGACGTCTCCGGGATTATCTTCAATCAGAAGAATTGCTTTGATCAATTTCGTGCTCATCCGCATAGCGCCAGCGCCGGCAACTTGACCTTTATCGGCCGGAAGCCATCGACGTTCGTCGTGAAATACCACGCGCGATCGGTCGAAAATGCACGACGCCAAAGACGCCTTGATCGCTCGCCATTTGCAACAGCGACACTGCCGTATCAAAATATAATATTGCAATAAAAGCGGGTCAGCCGGGACATGGAATTTCCTAGGTAAAAATACTAGGTACGATAACATGCACGACAAAATGAGTGGTACGGATTAGCCAAGGCAAAACGTCAATGGATATTGTAAAAGTGCCGATAAAATCGGAGCCTCTGAGGAGCGCCGCTTTTCCGTCGCCCCGATGATGAAGTGCTCGGTCTGTCGGCGAATCTGTTTATTTTTCAATTTGCTAGGCGGCGGCCAATCAGTGTGTATCGTACTGTTTGTCGTACCACTTCTTTAAAGAACACTCAGATCTCAGATACGACGGTGCGCTCTCTGGGCTGTCACGTCGCAACGTCAGCTATGGGTCAAGGCTGCCCCGCCGATCATAGCGCCGCCGCGCCAGCTAAACCCCGAATAACGGACGCGCTGACATTGCGCCTTCGCGTCCGCTTTGGGTCGATAGTGTTGATAAAGTCGGCGATGCGAGGGTGAGAATCTTGATCGACGGTCTTGATCATTTGCACATCCTCCCGCCTGGGCGTAATGGCGAATGGTGATGACCGGTAACAAAAAAGCCCCCGGAAGGGGGCTGCTGTCAGTCCTCGTCTGTGCCATTGCCATATTCGTGATATCGGGCCTCGACTGCGGGGGCGCTAAGGCGTCCACCCTCGTCCACGAATACCTCCCATCGATACCGATGACAGAACCTTATGTGGCGGGTATCAACAAAGCCGTCATTGTAATAAACGATGCCCCAAACATAGAAAGAAAGCTTGTCCTTCGGCAGCTTTTTAATCTCCGATACGGCAATCGATTTATCGGTTCCCTGTCTCATGACGATTCCAGGAGCCACTACGTTGGCGCCTTCTGCTTTTCCTATTGTAAAAGCCGTGATCTTCTTGGGCTCGGCATTGGCCGGGGCGAATGTAACGTACGAGTGGACGTTTCTTGCTGGCAATTTGCCAGCATTGATAATTCCGATATAGCCCAAAACCTCGGGATCAGAGCGCATTGGCCTGATGCCGAGGGGCTTAACGGCCAAATAAGCGCGTTCAAGAATTCTAGTATCGACTATTTGCTGGCGTCCGACGCCGGCCAAAGTCACAGTGAGTTTAGCAATGACGGCAGTCGCGATAGCGGTTATCAGAACTCCGTAAAAATTCAGTCCATAAATGGCACGCACAGCGACGTAGAAGATTAGTTTGTAACTATCACAATTTTGATTGCTGCCGGTTGGATCACATATCTTTCCTTCCGTGGGATAACCCGATGACGCCCAACATAAGAAAACAATTACATATGCGACGAGCGGAAATGCCGGGAGCCATTTTTTTAACGTGCGCTTATTCAGCATCGCCTATCGCCGTTCCAAACATGTCGGGATTGAAGCGGTTCCGCATCACAACCAGTGTGATCTATCCCGCGAGGGAGTCAACCGAGTTGACGATATGCACAGCTCCTCCATATCGCCTTGTCAGCGCCGACCAGACGGAGAAACATTACCGAATCGGCAGCAGGAGGATTTGGTGCAACTGGAAATCGCCGCAGGCGTAGTGTTGCTCGTCGGCGCCACCTTGATCGCGTTCGCTGTGACTTTTAGCTATGTTTTGGCGGTGATTTCACCGTTCTAAGGTCAAGGCGCTGCCGACAATTTAGAAACACGCCAACATAGAAATAGGGAGGCAAGTCCATGTCGATTGGTACCATTCTCGTAATCATCTTGGTTATCATCTTGCTCGGAGGTTTTAGCGGATTTGGAGGCGGCCCATTCTATGGGACCGGCTATTATGGTGGTGGTGGATTAGGCCTCGTGATTGTCATTCTTTTGATCTTGGTTTTGCTTGGAAGAATATGAATGGGGACGGTCTTTCTTTTTGGTGCCGATCAAACAAAAGGCCCCGGCGGAATGACCGGGGCCTAGGTTGGGCAATCAATTGTTTCGTTATTGAACCGCCGCAGGGGTATGTGGCGGCCGTTGTCTCAGCCATGTCTGCTTAGCACAATGGACGTTCGCCAAAGGAGAACGTATGACTTTCCAATTTACGCACCATTGATCCAGTGACGGTCAGTTGGTCTAAGAGGGAGGTTCGGATGATACGCGTATTGTATTCAAGCTTTGCAGTGGTAGCCATCGCCGCGGTTTTGGTTTCAACGCCAGCACGGCTCGGTGCCCAAACCGCCGTGGCCATCGATAGCGATCATATCGGTGGCGTGGTTAGCGGGCCTAGCGGCCCGGAAGCAGGCGTCTGGGTCATCGCCGAGACCCACGACCTTCCCACTCGCTATGCCAAGATGGTCGTGACCGATGACCAAGGCCGCTATGTCGTGCCGGACTTGCCGAAAGCCAAATACAAGGTGTGGGTACGTGGCTACGGCCTCGTGGACTCACCTAAGGTCGACGCCGTGCCGGGCAAGCACCTCAACCTCATAGCCGTTCCGGCGCCAAACGACGCCACGGCCGCACAGTATTATCCAGCGATCTATTGGTATTCGATGCTCAAAATTCCCGGCATCGACCAGTTCGGCGGCAAGAGCGACATTCCGGACAACGTCACGCAGGTGGATTGGCTCACCGCGATCAAGAACCAGGCCTGCGTCGGCTGCCATCAGCTCGGCCAACTGTCGACGCGGACCGTTCCCGCGGCATTGGGCGAGTTCAAGAACGGCGAAGAGGCTTGGGAACGGCGCGTGCAGGCCGGTCAGGCGTCGCCGCTGATGGTGAACGTGCTTGCCGGAAAATTCTCAGGCGTGCCGTTCAAATATTTCGGCGAGTGGACCGACAGCATCGCCAACGGCGCGCTGCCGTTCGCCAAGCCGCTGCGGCCGCAAGGGGTCGAGCGCAATATCGTGATCACGGAATGGGATTGGAGCAGTCCCGATAAGTATCTTCACGACCTGATTTCGACGGACAAGCGCAATCCGACCGTCAACGCCTACGGTCCGCTCTACGGCTCGACGGAATACGCCACCGATCACGAGCCGGTGCTCGATCCGAAGACGAATAAGGTCAGCTACATCACCCCGCCGGAAGACGCGGACGTGCCCGAAGCGTTCGGCCCGGAGCACGCCGCCATTGAGAAGCCGCTGGCGCCGTCGGCGTATTGGGGGATGCAACAGATCTGGGATACCAAATTCGACAATCACAACGACATGATCGATGCCCAAGGCAATGTCTGGATGACGGGAACCAATCATGCTCCCGGCACGCCCGCCTTCTGCCGCAAGGGTTCGGACAATCCCTATGCCAAGGCGTTCCCGCTCGACAGCAACGAACGCCAATTGGCCATGTACGATCCGAAAGCGAAGAAGTTCACCTACATCGACACCTGCTTCGGCACCCATCATCTGCAATTCGGCTTCGACAAGGACAACACCTTGTGGACGAGTGGCGCCGGGGTCGCCGGTTGGTTGGACACCAAGGTGTTCGAAGAGACCGGCAGCGCCGAAAAGGCGCAGGGTTGGGTGCCGTTCGTGCTCGACACCAACGGCAACGGCAAGCTCGACGATTACACCGAGCCCGGCCAGCCCATGGATCCCAATAAGGACATGCGGGTCGCGGGTTCCGGCACCTACGCGGTAATGCCGAATCCGGTCGACGGTTCGATTTGGTACACTTGGGATGTGTTCGCCGGCAGAAGCGGCATCATCCGGTTCGATCCGAAGACCAAGCTGTCGGAGGTCTATTACATCCCGATGCCGGGCTTCGGTCCGCGCGGCGGCGATATCGACTCCAAGGGCGTCGTTTGGGTTTCGCTGGCCAGCGGCCACCTCGGCAGCTTCGATCGCTCGAAATGCAAGAGGCCGCTCAACGGCCCGAAAGCGACCGGCGATCAATGTCCGGAAGGCTGGAGCTTCTACCAATACCCGGGCCCGGGATTCCAGGGTCTCGGCGACAACAGCGCCGAGGCGAGCTACTACACCTGGGTCGATCAGCATAATGCGGTTGGGCTTGGCAATGACGTGCCGATCTCGACAGCGGACGAGAACGACGGTTATGCGGCGCTGGTCGACGGCAAGATGGTGATGCTGCGCGTGCCTTATCCGCTCAGCTACTACACCAAGGGCCTCGACGCTCGCATCGACGATCCGAAAGCCGGCTGGAAGGGCAGGGGCCTGTGGGGTTCGGAGGGCGACCGTACACCTTGGCTCAAGGAAGGCGGCAAAGGCATGACGCCGATGGCCGTGCACATCCAGGTGCGGCCCGATCCTTTGGCACACTGACCAATCGACAAGGCAGGTCAAAAAAATGCCGCTCGGCGCAGACAGGCGCTCAGAAACGGAGGGCAAGCAAAAGCGCTGAACATTATTACCAGTCTGGCGACCAGGAGAGCACCGGGTGCATGGCAATTTGCAGCTTCTGGTCCAACGATCGTATCCGAGCCTCCGTCAAGTTCACTCACGTCCGCTGTGGGTCGATACTGTTGAAAAACTCAAAAATGGGCTGACGGCAAAATCTCGCGGTGCTTGTGTCGAGACCGATAGTTGGCAATCCAATGCATTATAAAGAGGTTACGAAGGCTGCCGGTTGGAAATCGGTCTGACTATGTGTCCCCCCATATAATTTTCGTATGGACGCGCCAGTGCCTCTGGAAA
>Ga0182018_10000057_pt1 | contig 130465 bp, 126 predicted proteins | sample 812P2MmetaG_FD_120490 | JGI IMG/M metagenome (GOLD analysis project Ga0182018, IMG submission 120490) | Permafrost microbial communities from Stordalen Mire, Sweden - 812P2M metaG | ecosystem: Environmental > Terrestrial > Soil > Wetlands > Permafrost | place: Sweden: Stordalen | collected...
GTCTCGCCGCTCGCCGTGCCGTTGCCGGAGTTGCCGCCGCTCGCCGGCGTGCGCCTGAACGCGACCGAAGCCGGCATTCGCTATCAGGGGCGAACCGACCTGGTGATGATGGAAGTGCCGGCGGGCAGCACGGCGGCGGGCGTGTTCACCTCGAACAAATGCCCGGGGGCGCCCGTGGACTGGTGCAGGGAGGCGCTTGGTGGCGGCAAGGCACGCCTCGTCGTGGTCAATGCCGGCAATGCCAACGTCTTTACCGGCCGCGCCGGGTGGGAAGCCTGCGCCGCGACCGCCGCCGCCGCCGCGAAGCTGGTTGGCTGCGCGCCGAGTGAGGTGTTCGTCGCCTCCACCGGCGTGATCGGCGAAGTGCTGCCGCATCAAAAGCTGATCGCCGCGCTGCCAGGTTTGCACGCGGGCCTGCGCGCGGACGGATGGGAAGCGGCGGCGCGCGGCATCATGACCACCGATACCTTCCCGAAAGCATCGACTCGCGTGGCGAAGATCGGCGGCGTGCCGGTGCGTATCACCGGCATCGCCAAGGGTAGCGGCATGATCGCACCGGACATGGCGACCATGCTGTGTTTCGTGTTCACCGACGCGGCGATCCCGGGCGCGGCGCTGCAACCGCTGCTGAAGAAAGGCGTCGATCGCAGCTTCAATTGCACGACGGTGGATTCGGATACGTCCACCTCCGATACGGTGCTGCTGATCGCGACCGGTCAGGCGGGGAATCCAGAAGCCCCACTTGGCGATTTCTCGAAGAAGCTGTCCGAGGTGTTGATGGACCTGGCGTTGCAGGTGACCCGCGACGGCGAGGGCGCACAGAAGTTGGTGAAGATCGACGTCACCGGCGCGGTGTCCGCGAAGTCGGCGAAGAAGATCGCCATGTGCGTCGCCAACTCGCCGCTGGTGAAGACCGCGATCGCCGGCGAGGACGCCAACTGGGGCCGCATCGTGATGGCGGTCGGCAAAGCAGGCGAACCGGCGGACCGCGACAAGCTCTCGATCGGTGTCGGCGGTGTGTGGATGGCGCGCGAGGGCGGCGTGATCCCGGGTTACGACGAAACCCCGGTCGTCGCGCACATGAAAGGCCGCGAGATCGAGATGGCGATCGACATCGGCCTCGGCTCCGGCAAAGCCACCGTCTGGACCTGCGATCTGACGCACGGCTACATCGACATCAACGGATCCTACCGGTCGTAATACCAGCGCGCTTAACGTCCGACTCTCGCCCTTTACGTCATGATCCTCCTCCCTCATTACGTCATGGCCCGGCTCGTCCGGGCCACCCGAACCCGCACGGTGCCGCTATGGGTGGCCCGGACGAGCCGGGCCTTGACGTGAAACAGACAGTGTCAGGCGTTAAGCGCGTCGCCTAACTCGACGAAGCCTGGTCCCGGCGCTATCGTCGCGCCGGCATCAGAGAGGAAACCGCGCCATGGCGTTCTACGAACTGCGGCAATACAAGGTCCTGCCCGGCAAAATGGACCAGTGGGTCAAGATCATGGAGGAGGAGATCATTCCCTTCCAGGTCTCCAAGGGCATGATCATCACGGCGTCGTATCGCGGCGAAACGGACGACTCCGTCTATGTCTGGGTCCGCCGTTTCGAAAGCGAAGAACAGCGGGTCCAGCAATACAAGGACGTCTACGAGTCGGATTACTGGAAGACCACGATCGCGCCGCGCGTGCCGGACTGCCTGGATCGTTCCGCGATCGTGGTGACAAGGCTGGTGCCGACGCCGCGCTCGCCCGCGCAATAACCTCATAGCGTTGGCGCCCAATGGCGCTGACGCCAGGCGATGTCAGGATCCACTCAGAGAGTCCCATACCGCACGCTGATCACTCTCAGCGTCATGCTGGGCAATCTGATGCAGTCGCTCGACGCCTCGATCGCCAATGTTTCGCTGCCGTATATGCAGGGCACGCTGTCGACCAGCGCGGATGAGATCACCTGGGTTCTGACGTCGTACGTGATCGCCGCCGCGATCATGACCGCGCCGGTCGGCTGGATGGCGGTGCGCTTCGGCCGCAAGAACCTGCACATCACGTGCATGACCGGTTTCGTTCTCGCCTCGATGCTGTGCGGCGCGGCCGATACGCTGACGCAAATGGTTTGTTTCCGCTTCATCCAGGGCATCTGCGGCGCCGCTCTGGTGCCGTTGTCGCAGGCCACCATGCTGGACATCTATCCGTTCGAAAAACGAGCCCAGGCGATGGCGATATTCGGTATGGGGGTGATGGTCGGGCCGATCACGGGGCCTACTTTGGGCGGTTACCTGACCGAAACGTACAACTGGCGTTACGTGTTTTACGTCAACCTGCCGTTCGGCATTCTGGCGATCACCGGCCTGCTGCTGTTCCTGCCGAAAGCGCTGCCTCGCACCGAACTGAAGTTCGACTGGACCGGCTTCCTGGTGCTGGCGGTCGGTGTCGGTGCATTGCAACTGATGCTGGATCGCGGCCAGAAAATGGACTGGTTCGCCTCACCCGAGATTGTCGTCGAAGCGGTCCTCGCCTGTCTGGGTCTGTATCTGTTCATCATCCACATGTTCACCGCGAAGCAGCCGTTCCTGCCGCCGGGTTTGTTCCTGGACCGGAACTTCGTCTGCGGCGTCACCATGGTGTTCTTCACCGCCACGGTGATGCTCGCCAGTTCCGCGCTGATGGCGCCGTATCTGGAAAGCCTGGCCGGCTATCCGGTGGACACCGCCGGCTGGTCCATGGCGCCACGCGGTGTCGGCACCATGATCGGGATGCTGTCGGCGAGCCGTCTGGCCAACATGTTCGACCACCGTAAGTTGATGGCCGCCGGATTGTTGATGCTGGGATCGGCACTGTACGCCATGAGCTCGTGGAACCCCGACGTGCCGCAGCACACGATGATGCTGACCTTCATGATGCAGGGCTTCGCCATTGGTTTCGTGTTCAATCCGATGACGGTGATGGCGTTCACCACATTGCCTGGCCAGTTGCGAGGCTATGCCACCTCGTTGCAGGCGCTGTGCCGCAGTCTGGGCCAGGCGGCCGGCGTGTCGGTGACATCGTTCATGCTGGTGCGCGGGACGCAGGCCACGCACGCGGATATCGCGGCGGGGATCACGCCATTCGACCGCGCTTTGCAGGGCAACGACGCGCTGGCGCACGTGCTCGATCCCGCCACGCGGCAGGGCGCGGCGTTGTTGGACCAGATGATCAATCACCAGGCGCAGATCATCGCCTTCAACAATGACTTCCGCATGATGAGCACGGTCGTCGTGCCGCCTCTGCTGCTGTTGTTGCTGATGCGCCGGCACGAACGGCGGGCGGTCGCCGTCCCCGTCGCGGTGGTGGTGGAGAAACAGTCGCCGGCGGAATAATACCAATCCGCCTGAATGTTGACCCATGCGCCGCCCCTTCGACGTCATGGTCATCCCCCGGCTCGATCGGGGGATCAATACAAGCACCGTGCGGCTATTGATCCCCCGGTCGAGCCGGGGGATGACGTTGAGGCGTGTCACGATGGATCAGTCGTTTGGGCGCCTGGCATAAGCCGCTCTATTCCCCCGCCAGCAACGCGCCGGCGACCTCGCGGATCACCTCGGCCCACTCGCCCGGCGCCCGTTGGTGGAACAGCCGGGCGGTCGGATACCACGGACTATCCGCCCTCCCCCGTAACCAACGCCAACACTGATCGAACCGGTTCAGCACCCACACCGGTTTGCCCAACGCACCAGCCAAATGCACGACGGACGTGTCGACACTGATCACCAGATCCAGCGCCTCGATCAGCGCCGCCGTGTCGGCGAAATCGTCCAGTTCCTCGGTCCAGTCGTGCAGCACCATGCCGGCCGGTGGAGTCTTCGCCCGCGCGGCACCTTCACCCTTCTGCAACGAGATCAGGCAAAGTCCCGGAATGCCGGCCAGGGGCGCATAATGCTCCAACGTAATGGATCGCCGCCGGTCGATGGCATGCGCATCGGGCTGCCCAGGCCGCGGCGAACCGGACCAGACGAGGCCGATTTTGCGGCCGGTGAACCCGCTCAGGCGTTGCCGCCAGACGTCCACCTGCTCCGGATCGGCATGCAGATAAGGGATTGATGCCGGAATGGTCGCGACGGTGGTGTGGAACGCCAGCGGCAGGCTCATCATCGGGATCCACGCGTCGAACGCCGGCAGCGCATCACCGGTGGCGACGACGCTCGCGACGCCGCGCAGACCCGACAGCAACCGCACCAACGGGCGCGGCACATCCAGAACGACCGTGGCGCGCTCGCCCAGCATCGGCGCGTAACGGCAAAACTGCAGCGTATCGCCAAGCCCCTGTTCCGCGTGAACAACGATCGTCCTGCCATCCAGTGGCGTCTCTCCCAGCCATGGAGCGCCCGGAAGGCCGCCGCGCGCGCGGGCGTTGCGCGACTTCCAACGCCGCTCGTACGCCTCCCAGCCACGCTCGTAATCGCCCATCGCGAGCAGACTCAGGCTCCGGTTCCAGTACGGTTCCGGATCGTCCGGATCGAGCCCGATCGCGGCATCGAAACTCAACACCGACTCCGCGTCCCGCCCCAGGTCGCGCAGCGTATTGCCGCGATTGTTGTGCGCGTCCGCGACACCGGGCGCCAGCGCGATCGCCTGGTCGAAGCTCGCCAGTGCCGCCTCCCACTGGCCAAGATCGCGTAACGAATTGCCGCGGTTGTAGTATGCGAGCGCGAAGCCAGGCCGGGCCGCGATCGCCCGATCGTAACACGGGACCGCTTCCGCGTGACGCTCCAGTTTCCCCAGCACGTTGCCGCGGTTGTACTGAGCGTCGGCGTTACCGGGCTCGAGCGCGACCGCCCGTTCGTAGTGCGGCAACGCTTCCGTCAGGCGGCCCAAAGCTTCAAGCACGTATCCGAGGTTGCTGCGCAGCTCGGCGTGACCTGGATTGACCGCCACCGCCCGCCGAAACAATTCGGCCGCGGGCTCCAGCCGTCCACTCCGCACCGCGATGACGCCGAGCAGATACAGCGCCTCAAAATGCGACGGCTGCATGCGCAGCACATCCAGAAAGACGGTCTCCGCCTCGGCCAGCCTGTCGCGCTGAAACAGTTCGAGCCCGAACTGAAACCCCAAACTCGCGTCCGGTGGTTTCACCCCCGCGCGATCCTTCCCTCCAGCGGATACGACGGGTCGTTGTAACCCGGCGTCGATGGATGCCCGGGGGAAACGAGCCGATCGATCAGTGCTTCGTCCGCGGCATCCAGCCGGACGTCCAGTGCGCCAACGTAATCTTCCCACTGCTCCTCCGTCCGAGGCCCGCCGATCGCCGCCGTGATCAACCTGTTGTTCAGCACCCACGCGAACGCGAACTGTCCCGGCGTCACACCCTTCCCTCTCGCATGTTCCGCGATCTCCTGGGCGATATGAAGACTCTCCGGCCGCCATTCCGACTCCAGCATGCGCCGGTCCTGCCGTCCCGCGCGCGTGCCCGCCTGAGGCGGCACATCCGGCCGGTATTTTCCGGTCAAAACCCCGCGCGCCAGCGGCGAATACGGCACCACGCCCAACCCGAAATATCCACAGGCCGGCAGATGCTCGACCTCAATTTCGCGGTTCAGCGCGTTGTACAAAGGCTGGCTGGCGATCGGCCGGTCGATGCCCAGTTCATCGCACAGACGGCAGATTTCGGCGACCCGCCAGCTCCGGTAATTCGATACGCCAAAATACCGAATCTTGCCGGCACGGATCAGATCCGCCAGCGCGTGCACCGTCTCGGCCAGCGGCGTCGAGTGATCCTCCTTGTGCAGATACAGCAGGTCGATCTCGGCCACACCTAATCGCCGCAGGCTGCCCTCCACCGCGTGTTGCACATGCCGCCGCGACAGGCCGCGCGCGTTCGGCCCAGTACCGGTCGGGTTGAAGCATTTGGTCGCCAGAACCCACCAGTTCCGGTGCTCGCGGATCGCGCGTCCGGTCACTTCCTCGGACTTTCCGCCGTTATAGCCATCGGCGGTGTCGATGAAGTTAACCCCTTGCTCGCGCGCGCGCGCCACGATCCGCGCCGCCGCGGGTTCATCCGTCGCACCGCCGAACATCATCGTCCCGAGGCAAAGCGGTGACACCTTCAACCCACTCACGCCAAGCCGCCGGTATTCCATGTCGGTTCCTTTCTTTCGATCCCATGGGCTGGTCTGTGCACCATACACCAGACCGGCTTAATAGGTCGCATGCAGACCCGACTCACGGCGCATCCGCCGCCGCCCTCCCTCGCCGCCCTTTTCCTGGGCTTTGTCGGCATCGGCCTGTCCAGCTTCGGCGGCGGCCTGACCGCCTGGGTGCGGCGAGAGGTCGTGCAGCGCCGCGGCTGGCTGGACGATCAGCAGTTCTTGTCCGGCTACGCGCTGTCACAGCTTGTGCCGGGCGCGACCAACGTCAACCTCGCGGTATTCATCGGCACCCAGATGAGGGGTATGGCCGGCGCTCTGGCCTGTTTCGCCGGCCTGACCGCGCCGCCGTTGCTGATCATGCTGACCGCCGGCGCGCTGTATTTTGGGTCGCGCGGCATGCCCGGCGGGGCCTCTCTCAGCATCGCTCTGTCCGGCATGGGCGCGGTCGCCATCGGCCTCAATCTCGGCACCGGCATCAGGTTGGCGATGCTCGGGATCAGGCGCATCGGTCCGGCACTGATCACCGCCGCGGTGGCGCTGTCGATCGGCGTGTTCGGCCTTCCCTTGATGACCGTGCTCGCGGTCATGATCCCGGTCAGCCTGCTGCTGGCCTGGCTGACCCGGCCCGCCTCCAACCAGCCGGGGATTGACGAACGGTGACCGTCACGCTGGTGCAATTGTTCTGGTTGTTCGCGCTGTTGTCGATGGTGGCGTTCGGCGGCGGCGCCGGCGTGATCCCCGACATTCAGCGCGCCGCCGTGGACACGCATCACTGGCTCGCCGCCAAGGAGTTCCTCGATCTGTTCGCGATTTCCCGCACCGCACCCGGCCCCGGCTCGATGATCGCCGTGCTGGTGGGGCAAAAAGCCGCCGGATTGCCCGGCGCCGCGGTGTCCTTCGTCGCGATGTTCGGCCCATCCTGCCTCGTCGTGTTCTTCGTCGCTCAGTTCTGGAACCGCGCCGCGCGAAAGGCCTGGCGCGCGGTGGTGGAACGAGCGCTGGCGCCGATCGGCCTTGGCATGACCTTCGCCACCGGCCTGTCGCTGGCGCGCGGCACCGAGCATGGGCCGCTGTCCTATGCGATCACCATCGCCAGCACGGCGGCTTTCGCGTTCACCTCGATCCATCCGCTGGTGCTGCTGGCGCTCGGCGCGGCGGCGCTGCTGCTGGCGGGCGGCTGAAATGGCGCTGACCGAAATGGACAACTTCCTGGGCGCGCCCGGAGAACGCGCCAGGTTCGAGCGGTTGTTGAGCCTGGTCGTGGATCCGGTCTGGTACCGCGCCCGAAACCATGACGTCGCGGTCAGCGGCACCGATCCGTTGCAGCATTTCATCGATGCCGGACTGCACGAGTGGCGCGATCCCAATCGTTGGTTCGACAGCGCGTGGTACGCGCGGCAATACCCCGACGTGGCCGCGTCCGGCGTGCATCCTCTGCTGCACTACCTGGCGGAAGGGGCCACGCAACGGCGTGATCCGCATCCGCGGTTCGACGCCGCCTGGTACCTGGACCAGCATCCGGAGGCGGCCGGCAACCCGTTATTGTTTCACCTGCGAGTCGGCACCGCGCGCGGCTGGCTGACCGAGCAGCCCTTGGCGATCGAGGATTACCTGCCCTCGGAAGCCGCGCCATTCGCGATGCCGGACAACGTCGAGACCGACGTCATCATCCCGGTCTATCGCGGGATCGCGGCCACGCGCCGCTGCATTCAGTCAGTACTGGCCGATCCCGCCCGGCCGGCGGGCCGCGTCGTCATCATCGACGATCACTCCCCGGAGCCAAAGCTCTGTGCCTGGCTGGATCGTCTGGCCAGGTCGGGCGGGATCACGCTGTTACGCAACAAGAAGAATCTCGGGTTTGTCCAGTCCGCCAATCTGGGTATGCGGCACGCCGGCGATCGCGACGTGGTACTGTTGAACAGCGATACCGAGGTGCCTTTTGGCTGGCTGTCGCGCCTACAGGCGCAGGCTTACGCGGCGCCGAAGGTGGCGAGCGTGTCGCCACTATCGAACAACGCGACCATCTGCGGCTTTTTCAGTTACGAGGGCGGTCCGATGCCGCCCAGTACGACGTTGGAAGCGATCGACGCTGCCTGCCGCGCCGCGAACGCCGGCCGTTTCGCCACCGCGCCCACGACGGTTGGCTTCTGCATGTACATCCGCCGGGCCGCGCTGAACGAGGCCGGTTTGTTCGATAGCAAAACATTCGGCAAAGGCTATGGCGAAGAAAACGACTTTTGTCTCCGAGCCACCGCGCTTGGCTGGTCTCATCATATCGCCTGCGATACTTTTGTCTGGCACGAAGGCAACGTCAGTTTCGGTGCCGCGACCGGCGATCACATCGCCCGCGCCTGGCCGATCCTGATCAAACGTTACCCGGACTACCCCGGCGCGGTCGCGAAATTCGTCAAGGACGGCGAAACCGAGTCCTTTCGTTTCGCCGCCGCGATGACGATGTTCCGAGCCTCCGGACTGCCCACCATCCTGGCGATCTCGCACGATCTGGGCGGTGGCGTTGGCCGCCAGATCATGGAATCGATCGAACGCGACGCCGGACACGCGAACCATCTGGTGCTGGCGCCCGCCGCGCACGGTGTGTCGCTGTCGGCTCCGGCGCTGCCCGGCCTGCCGAAACTGGTTCTGGTTGTGGAACGATGGCGCGACCTCGCCACAGTGGCGCGATCGGCCGGCGTGACGCGAGTGCACGTCCATCATCTGATGGGGCTGGACCTCGATGTTCGCGCGTTGATCCAGGATCTTGGCGTACCGTTCGACGTCACCGTGCACGACTATTTCGCGATCTGCCCGCAGGTGACGTTATTGCCCTGGTCCGCCGGTGGTTACTGTGGCGAACCAGGTCCGGCGGGCTGCGACGCCTGCATCGCCAACCGTCCGTCGCACGGCGCCACCGATATCCTGTCCTGGCGTCTGCGGCAGGCGTGGCAATTTCGGGAAGCCGGACACATCAATGTCCCCAGCCAGGACGCGCTCGACCGGCTGCGGCGCCATGGCGCCGGCGCGAACGCGAGACTGGTCCCGCATGAGGCCGTGACGGCGGGCCCCTGGCCGCTGCGTTTGCCGGCCAGACCCGGCAAACGATTACGCGTCGCGGTGCTCGGCGTGCTCGCCAACCACAAGGGCGCCCATCTGGTGGCGTCGGTCGCCATGGCGGCCGATCCGGCACGGCTGGAAATCCAGCTCATCGGGGCCACCGAGGCGGGCTTTCCGGACGCCGCGCGCGAACGGATGACCATCAATGGCGCGTATCAGGAGGATGAGCTTCCGGCGCTGCTGGCGAAATACCGTCCGCACGTGATCTGGTTTCCGTCGACCTCACCCGAGACGTACAGTTTCACGCTCTCCGCCGCGATCGAATCCGGGCTGCCCATCGTGGCGACCCGGATCGGGGCGTTCCCGGAACGACTCGCCGGCCGGCCGTTCACCTGGCTGCTGGAGCCGACGCCAGATCCGGCCCAATGGCTGGCGCTGTTCGAAACGGTCGCGGAGGCGATCCGCGCACCGCCTGGAGCGAGGCGCGCCATCCCGTCGCGACCGGCGGTGCGCGGCCCGGAGGTCACCGCGACGGCACGGCCCACGGCCACGAGCGGCGCCGCTCTCACGGACCTGCGCCGGGCCGGGAGAACCACTGTCGTGGTGATCCCGGAGACGTTCGATGATGGCTCGTTCACGCCCTGCGCCTATATCAGGCTGCTGCTGCCGCTGGATCACCCGCATGCCGGAAGCGGCCTGGAGGTGACCCTGGCGGATCCCTCGCTTGTGTCCCGCTATCAGGCGGACATCATCCTGACCCAACGCTACGCGCTGCCCTCGATCGACGCCGCCGAAGCGCTGGCGGCGCATGCGAAACGAACCGGTGCCGCGCTGATCTACGACCTCGACGACGATCTGTTGAGCATCCCGCCGGACCACCCCGAGGCGGCGGAGCTGACGCCAAAGGCCGAAGTGGTGGAGCGCATGGTCCGGCTGGCCGATATGGTCCATGCCTCGACCGCGCCACTGGCCCGCCGGTTGGGACCGCTCGCGCGCCAGGTTCAGGTCGTTCCCAACGCCCTGGACGAGCGAATTTGGCTTGCCCAGGCGCGCCAGGCCGGGGACAGGTATGGTCCGGTACGGCTGCTGTGCATGGGGTCGGCGACACATGACGGCGATTTCGCGCTGATCCTTCCGGCCCTGGTGGAAATCCGCCACCGGTTCGGCGAGCACGTCCAGCTCGACCTGATGGGCTTCGTCTCGACCCTGGAATTGCCGGCATGGATCCGGCGCGTGCCGGTGCCGCTCCACGCCACGCGGTCTTATCCCGGCTTCGTCCACGCGATCACGCAAGCGGGCCCCTGGGATATCGGCCTGGCGCCCTTGGCGGACTCGCGGTTCAACCTCTGTAAGTCCGCCATCAAGACGCTTGACTACGCGGCACTCGGACTGGCGACGCTGGCCTCCGACGCGCCGGCCTACCGCGGATCGCTCGCCGATGGACCTGGCGGAATTCTGGTGGCCAACACGCCGGACGCATGGCGGGAGGCGCTGAGTTGGCTGATCCGGGATGCCGAAGCCCGCCGCCGCCTCGCTGAAGGCGGCGCGCGCGAGTTGCGGCGGACCGGGACCCTCGCCGTGGTGCCGCGCCCGGAATGGAAGCGGCGCGAAGTTCAGACCAGCTCCAGGGTCGGCATCCGGCGGCGGGCCGCCAAATAGCGGCGGACGGCGTTAGGCGACGGGCACGAAAAACTGCTTCGGTTGGGCTTTCCCTCAGTCGTCATCGCCGGACTTGCTCCGGGGATCAATCGCGGCACAGTGCTGACAGAGATCCCCGGGTCGAGCCCGGGGATGACGTTAAAGCGAGCGCTCCAATCGATTCGATTATTGTTCGGCGGAGCCTTAGGTCCCTGGCCTTGCTACCACTCGGTGGTTTCGTCGGCGGTCTCGGGTTCGGCTTCCGCCATCGCGCCAGGCAAGGCCGGCATGGCGGCGAACTGCCGGTTTTGCGGTCCAATCAGGATCATCACCAGACCGCCGTCGGCCACGCCACGGACATGCATCGTGACCTGCTGTCCGGAGGGGCCAAGTTGCGTCGGCGGGACGACTGACTGTCCCCCGGTGTGCAGGATGGTCAGCCGGGTCGCGACATCCTGATCCGCGTCGACGATATCGCCGAACAACCCGGCCTCGGCCTGACGGCGCAGCAGATCTTCGACCGGCGTTCCCGACGCGGATGCATCGAGCTCCACGCCGGCGAGTTCGGCGAAGCGGGCGTTCCACAGCCGCAACCGCTGCTCGCCGTCCAGGCGGGCGACCCCGTCCGTCGGACTGCTCATCAACGTGCCGGCTTCCGGTTCGCTCAGCAGGCCGCGCGCGCGGGCCAGCACGAGTTCCTGACGGGAATTCGCCAGATTGAGTTCGGTCCGCTCGTGAATTCGCTTGCGCTGTTTCTCGGCACGCGAGGTCGCGATGCCCCAGATGACGATCGTGGCGACCGCCAGCACGATCGCCGAGGCAACCAGCGCGAGACCATGCGCCATCGCCGCCAGTCCGTAGAGCGGCTGGTTCGCGGTATCGGCTGAGATGCCGACCATGACCGCCATGTCGCGCTGGGGGATCCGCTGAAAGGCGATGATCCGCGGGACGTTGTCGGTCGGTGAGACCCCAGCCCAGACGCCGGTGTCGTTCTTGCGCATTTGCTCGATCAGGTCGGACGCCGAGATGTCCATTTCGGCGACCTGTGCCGAAGACCCAACGATCCCTTGTAACGCGCCGCGTTTGGTGTCGACCAGTCCGACGACGCCATTCTGGCCGAGATTGGCCCCGGCGAAGAGCTTTGTCAGTCCCTCCGAGCGATATGACGCGCCGATCCACCAGCCGCGCGGGCGGGAGAGCGGACGAACGACATACATCAGGAACTGCCGCGCCTGGATGGCATCGGCGCCGGGGATTTTGCCCTCGGGATTCTTTGCGCCGTCGGCGTCGTACATCTCCAGGCTGCCGTTCGGGTAGGTCACGTAGGCCGAGCCGAAGCCCATGCCGACCGACTGCGGCAGCGTTCCCTGCACGATGACGCCACGCTCATTGGCGACGAAGATGTCGTTGGCGACGTCGGTCAAGGCCAGCAATTGCTTGCGCCAGCCGCCGAGATCGACGCTGTCGCTGTCCTTCTTCCAGGCGTCCTGGATGATCGCGAGGCTCTGATCGACCAGATGCAGTTCATCCTGCACCTCGCGCGCCAGAACATAGGCCACGGATTTGACCTGTAGGTCGGTGCGGGCGCGGACTTCCGCGGCCTGGTCGTCGATGGTGCGGGACGTCAGCGTCCAGATCAGGGCGATCAGCGCGAGGCAGGTCAGGCCGATGGCGAAAAACGCCAGCCACTGGATCGGTTCGATTTTTGTCCGGGTGCCGGAGCGTGCCTGAACCAGCGCGGGCGGTGCTCCGCGGTTGCCGGTGGACGACCGGCGCTTCGAGCGGCGGCGCTGCGGCAGTGGCGCCGGAGTGATTTTTCGACTGCGGGTTCGGCTCTGTTTGACGCGCATGAGGACCAGTCTACCTCGCTGATGCACCCATGTTAGCGCACCAAATCCTCCATAATCCTAACCGGAGCCCGGTGCAACGAAACCGATCGGGCAAACCGATCGGGCCTGGGGGGCCGGCTCCGACGGCAGGTACCCATCTTGTTCGTCCCTGGAAGGACAAGCCACCACGAGGTTTCGAGCACCGTCGGCCGGCGATGGGTCCCGGACCGCCGCGAGGAAGGCAATATCGCCGAGGGCGCGGAGAAGAGGGAGGACGCGGAGCAGGCAGTGACACGCGTGGAGCGACAGTCGAGGGGTTGCAACCGAGAAGCGCCATATTTCTTGCTACTCCGCGTCCTCAGCCTTCGCCGCGCCCTCGGCGATATTGCCTTGCTGGCTCTGTCGCGGCCGCTAGCTCCGGCTTTAGGCCAGGGGGCCTGCCCGGGGGCCTTGACCTTTCTGGTATACAAAATTCATAATACGCTCCACCACGCACGGTGGTCACGGGATACGTTGGGAGACATGGGCGAGCAGAAACCAGAAACCCCGGGAAGGCTGGCGATCACGCCGTTGCACGTGAGCGCGGGACTGCGGGCGCAGGCCTGCGATGCGATCCGCGCCGCCATCACCCGCATGGACATCTACGGCCAGCCGGAGGAAATCTGGCTGGACGAACGGCAGTTGTGTCAGGACCTGGGTGTCAGCAGGACCCCGATCCGGGAGGCTCTGTCCGTCCTGGAACAGGAGGGTTTCGTGCGCTCCGTCCCCCGCCGCGGCATTGTCGTCGTGCGCAAGTCGAAGCGGGAAATCGTCGAGACGATCACCGTCTGGGCCGCGATCGAGAGCATGGCCGCCCGGCTCGCCGCGACGCGGGCCACCGCCGCCGAGATCGCCGGTCTGCGCGGGGTTCTGGCCGCGTTCGTGGAGGATCCGACCGGCCACCTGAGCGAATACTCGGACGCCAACATGGCGTTTCACAAGGCGATCATCCGGCTTGGCGGGATCGAATTGATGTCGACCATGACCGGCACGCTGTTCATTCACATGCGCGCGGTCCGCGCGGTGACGATGACGCAGGATAACCGGGCGCGGCGCTCGGTCGCCGATCATCGCGACATCATCGCGGCGCTGGAGGCGCGCGATCCGGCGCGGGCGGAACGGCTGGTTCGCGAACACACGATGGGTCTGGCGGCCCATGTCGAACGCCACGGCGATTTCCTCGATGTCCGCGCGCCCGGGGTTGAAGCCCGCGCGGCCGATGCGCGCCAGACCGAAGCCAGCGCGCCCGGTGCGCGCCAGACTGAAGATCGCCGGCGTCAATACGCATAAGAACGTTTCCAGGAGGAACTCAGTCATGTCCAACAAAACCGCGGCACGCCACCGCTCAACGACAGGGAGGGTCTGATGTCCGCCACACTGACGCAAACCCCTGGGGAACAAACGACCGAGACCGAGGTCGAACTGACCGATGGGTTCCACCTGGTCATCGACGCGTTGAAACTGAACGGGATCAAAACGATCTATAACGTCCCCGGCATCCCGATCACCGACCTGGGCCGTCTGGCGCAGGCCGAGGGGCTGCGGGTGATCTCGTTCCGGCACGAGCAGAACGCCGGCAACGCGGCGGCGATCGCGGGGTATCTGACGAAGTCGCCGGGCATTTGCCTCACCGTCTCGGCGCCTGGCTTTCTTAATGGCCTGGTGGCGCTGGCCAACGCGACGACGAACTGCTTTCCGATGATCCTGATCAGCGGCTCCTCGGAGCGCGAGATCGTCGATCTGCAGCAGGGCGATTATGAGGAGATGGATCAGCTCGCGATCGCGCGGCCGTTGTGCAAGGCGGCGTATCGCGTGCTGCACGCGGCCGACATCGGCATTGGCGTGGCACGCGCGATCCGTGCCGCGGTGTCGGGCAGGCCGGGCGGGGTGTATCTCGATCTGCCGGCGAAACTGTTCGGCCAGGTGATGGATGCCGCCGCCGGTCAACGCTCGTTGGTCAAAGTGATCGATCCGGCACCGGCACAGATCCCGGCGCCTTCCGCCGTGGAACGCGCGCTCGACGTGCTGCGAGGCGCGAGCCGGCCGTTGATCATACTCGGCAAGGGCGCGGCGTACGCCCAGGCGGACGACGACATCAGGGCGCTGGTCGAGAAGAGCGGGATCCCGTTCATTCCGATGAGCATGGCCAAAGGCCTGATTCCCGACCTGCATCCGCAATGCGCCGCCGCCGCACGCTCGACCGTGCTGGCGGACAGCGACGTCGTGCTGATGATCGGGGCGCGGCTGAACTGGCTGCTCAGCCACGGCAAGGGCAGGCAGTGGGGCAAACCAGGTTCGAAAAAATTCATCCACATCGACATCGAGCCGCGCGAGATGGACAGCAATGTCGAGATCGCGGCGCCGCTGGTGGGCGACATCGGCTCCTGCGTCGCCGCCCTGCTGCGTGGCATGGGCGACGACTGGGCGCCGCCGCCCACCGACTGGACCAAGGCGATCGCCGAAAAGAAAGACAGCAACATCGCCCGGATGGCGGCGCGGCTTGGCAAGAACTCGAGCCCGATGGACTACCACACGGCGCTGCGGGTGCTGCGTGACGTGATCAAGGAACGGCCGGACGCGATCCTGGTGAATGAGGGCGCCAATACGCTCGACCAGGCGCGCGGCGTGATCGACATGTATCAGCCTCGGAAGCGGTTGGATGTCGGCACCTGGGGCGTGATGGGCATCGGCATGGGCTTCGCCATCGCCGCCGCGATCGAAACCGGCAAGCCGGTGCTGGCGATCGAGGGCGACAGCGCGTTCGGCTTCTCCGGCATGGAGGTCGAAACGATCTGCCGCTACAACCTGCCGGTCTGCGTGGTGGTGTTCAATAACGACGGCATCTATCGCGGCGACGGCGTCAATACCGGCGGCGGCACCGATCCGGCGACGACGGCGTTCGTGCGCGGCGCCCGGTACGACAAGATGATCGAGGGGTTCGGCGGGGTTGGCGTCAACGTCACCACGCCGGATGAGCTGAAACGCGCGGTCGACGCGGCCATGGACTCCGGCAGACCCACATTGATCAACGCGGAAATCGACCCGGCGGCGGGCAGCGAGAGCGGCAATATCGGCAATCTCAATCCGAAAAGCGCCCTCGGTTCCAGAAGTGCCCCGGCGAAGAAAGGAGCAGCATAACGTGTCGAAAGCTCTCGATGGTGTCCGGATCCTGGACTTTACCCATGTGCAGTCGGGGCCGACCTGCACGCAGTTGCTGGCATGGTTCGGCGCCGATGTGATCAAGGTGGAGCGGCCGGGCGTGGGCGATATCACGCGCGGCCAGTTGCGCGACATTCCCGATGTCGACAGCCTGTATTTCACGATGCTGAACCATAACAAACGCTCGATCACCATCGACGGACGCAATCCCGACGGCAAGGCTGTGCTGGAGGCATTGGTCAAAACCTGCGACGTGATGGTGGAGAATTTCGCTCCCGGCGCGCTGGACCGGATGGGGTTCACCTGGAAGCGGATCCAGGAACTGAACCCGCGGATGATCCTGGCGTCCGTCAAGGGCTTCGGGCCGGGTCCTTATCAGGACTGCAAGGTTTACGAGAATGTCGCGCAATGCGCGGGCGGCTCGGCGTCCACGACGGGGTTCGACGATGGGCCGCCGTTGGTGACCGGCGCGCAGATCGGCGATTCCGGGACCGGTCTGCATCTCGCGCTGGGGATCGTGTGCGCGTTGCATCACCGGAACTCGACCGGCCGCGGGCAGAAGGTCGACGTGGCCATGCAGGACGGCGTGCTGAACCTGTGCCGGGTGAAGTTGCGCGATCAGCAGCGGCTGGCGCACGGGCCTCTGATGGAATTTCCGCAGTATCCGGATGGCACGTTTGGGGAGGCGGTGCCTCGGGCGGGGAACGCGTCCGGTGGTGGGCAGCCGGGGTGGATTTTGAAGTGCAAAGGGTGGGAGACGGATCCTAACGCTTACATTTATTTCATCGCCCAGGCGCCGGTTTGGGAAGCGATTTGCGATGTGATTGGGAAGCCGGAATGGAAGACCGATCCGGATTACGCGAAGCCGCCTGCCCGGCTGCCGCGGCTGCGGCAGATCTGGGACACCATCGAAGCCTGGACGATGACAAAAACAAAATTCGAGGCGATGGATATCCTGAATAAGTATGACATTCCGTGCGGGCCGATCCTGTCGATGAAGGAAATCGCCGAGGAACCGTCGCTACGCGCCACCGGGACGGTGGTGGAGGTCGATCATCCAACCCGGGGAAAATATCTGTCCGTCGGCAATCCGATCAAAATGTCAGAGCACATCAGTGAGGTGACGCGGTCACCTCTGTTGGGCGAGCATACCGAGGAAGTGCTTCGGGATGTGCTGAAGTTCGACGAGGCGACGGTGGCGCGGATGCTGGCCTCTCCGGGTCTGGGCGGTAGCGCGAAGGCGGCGGCGGAGTAACGGGCTCACCGGCGCTTTCGCGGCACCGGCTTCGCGCCGCGTTTTCCGCGTGGAGTTTTGGGCTGGAGCGCGGCGCCGGTTTCCGCACGAAGGAAATAAGACAGTTCGTCGAGCGAGAGGGCCTGCCTCGCCTCCGCCGGGATCGGCATCGCGATACGGGAAACGGTGTTCAGAAGCCGAGACCGGTTGGTACTGGACTGGTTCCGAATTCGCGGCGGCGGCGGGCGGTACGCGGCACCAAATCTGACCGTATTAGCCGCTTCTTGCCGGCGCGGAAGATGAACCCGTTCGCAGACGAAACGCGGTCTGGGCACTGGGGCTCGCCGAGACGCGGGCGGTTGCGTCGCGGCCGGTTCCGTCGCGACGGGCTCGGCGACGGCGGTTCGCGCTTCGGGCTCCTGGGGCACCGGGCGGGGCCGAGTGGTCCGGTCCCGGGTTGGGTTCCGCAAACGCCGCAAGGCATTGAGACTGTTGTGGAACATCCTCGCCGTCGCGACGACACCTGGGCGGGAATCGCGCTTTGCCGGCTCGGGCTGATTGGGCGACAGAGCTTGCACGGCCTGGTAAAGCAGGTGGTCGAAAATGACGCATTGACCGGCGAGCATCATCTCGAGCGGGTCGCGAGGCTGCATGGCCATGACCATGCCGGCGACAATCTGACGCTTCTGGAGGCGTTCGTCCTCGGTCAGGCCAGGGAGGTCGGTAACGACCTCGAAAACCTTTTGCATCTGCCCGCGGGCGATCTGTCGGGAGGTCGCGGTTGGTGCGGCTTCTGGTTCGGGTGCCATGTCGGGGGCCTTAGGTCTCGCCGGGTTGCTCGATCGGATATGTTAGTATTATAGACAATTGTTAGCGTCAAGTGGGAATTGGAAGGCTGGGAGGCCTGGTCCGGGAAAAGGTCTCGCGGGCCACGGATGGGGGACAGTGGCAAGGCCGGGAATGCCCCCGCGAAAGGCAGAATTTAAGCACGGAGCGGGCGGAGAACCACGGGAGGACACGGAGAAGTCAAACGTGCATCCAGTTTCGTGCCTTCGCGGAGCCTTCCGGTTTTGCACGGATTATATGCTTGATGAACCTGGGGGTCCGGTAGCAATGGAGCCGAAAGTGTATTTCAACAGGCTGGCGGCCGAAGGCCGCCGCTTACGACCCACAGCAGACATACGCCGCACCGACCGGAACGGCTTGGTTTGGCCAGAGCTGGCCGATGGACTTTCGTACGCCAAGCGGCGTCCGAAACTCTTCACGGAACCGGACTGACGGCTCCGGGCGAGTTGTTTGCCAGACCGGACATTCGCGGCGGCAGGGTCAGGTGGCGGAACTTGAAGCGTCATGCCGCTGTCAGATCTGTCGCGCATGGTGAGTGGCGCGCTGGCGCAGCCACTCGTTGCACGGGCACTAGTATCACCAAAAGCACACACCGTTGTCCGGCGCAGTCATTTCCGGCTGTCAGGATTCCTTACAGTTCAGGCTTGATCATCGATTGGTCCATTGAGTAACGGTATGATGTTGTTGACATTTCACATTTGGCACGAATTTTGCTTTTGGCACAATCAACCCAACATCTTCGGATAGGGGAATGCTGAAAAGTTAACCGGCGCCTAGCCAAAGGAGCGGCCGATGAAGAAGCTGAGGATCGGGCATCCCCGAACACGATCACGGACAATAAGCTTTATGCCACTGGCGGTTGCACTGCTCGCGATCGTCGCAGCGCGATCCGCCAGGGCCGACTATACCTATACTTACACCGGAAATCCCTTCTCCTACGTTGGCACGGGACCGGATGTGAGCAATGTGTCGGGTTATTTCGACGTATCGTATCAGTTGGCGGCGGATACAACTTATGACCTGACGCCCTACACTGTGGGAGGTGTCGTCAATTTCGACTTCACCGATGGAAGAACGACATGGGACATGGCGAACTTCAGCGCGACTTCCACCATTGCCGGAGGCGCCCCTCCCGGGTTTTCTGTAACAACCGACGCCAGTGGGCAAATTGTAAGTTGGTATTTGCAAATTTATAGCGCCAATGCAGCCGTGACCACGTGCAACGGCAGCGCATGTGATACAGTATTTGGATATGACTCTGACGATGCTTCGGGTGTCTTCTTCAACTACGACGCATACATTTTTGATTCGCCCGGAACCTGGGCCGAGGTGCCGGAACCATCGACAGGCCTTTTATTCGTCGCGGGCCTAATGGGTCTAGGCACAATCGCCGCGCGCCGAGGGCAAATCTCGTCACGGCCGTCCGCACCGGCGACCGAGAGCAGCGTGTTCAACGATGCCAATGGCGACACACGTATTTAACCATGAATCGTTCCCCAAATCATTGCCAGGTCGAGCAAGCGGGATGAACGCCATTGCCGAGATGGTGCCGTTGATCGTAAGGGGTAGCCTGCTCGTGCTATCCATCGCACTCACTGGCAATGCATCCGCGACCACTTACGATTACACCTTTAGTCCCGACGCGACCGTGACGTTCAACAACGGTGACACCGAAGATATCTCCGGCTATTTCACGTACGATGACCAACTGGGCGATGAAACAGTCGGCACGATCACCCTGACCGGGCCGGCACCCGAGGCGTCTGTCTATGTTGGCCTGAAGTTCGGAAGCGATGGTAGCAACATCGCCTTGTACTTCGGCACAAATGAGGATATCGTGTTCGACTTCCAAAATCTGCTGTCCCCGGCTTCGTACGATCCGTTAGTGGACGTCCATACTGATGCCCCATTTCCTCCGTATAGTACCGAGTTCGACGGACAGGTCGGCACGGAAAACGTCACTGGCGGCGTTGGGTTATCGGTCCCGGAGCCCGCATCCACTCATCTTCTTGTAGCTGCTCTAAGCCTCTTGTTCGTCATTCGCCGGCCGGTACGCCGCCTCGTCTCTGTTGCGGGTCGCCTCCTGCCGTTGGCGGATAATTCGTAGCGGCCTTCTGGTTTCGGCCGTGGGCAAATACGCGGGAGGTTCGGCGGGTAGTCCTGCCACTGCTTCAAATCGGCAACGAGGAACGCGACCGGCAGTGAAGGTGGCTCGGCGTGGCCCGTCCTGGCATTCGATGCTCCCCGTCGCCGGAGTGAATACCGGCGGTCCGCTCCGTACCCATCGCGCACCTTGGCGTGGCAGCGAACGACGCTGTTCGAATGTCCGCAATGGAGATCCGTCACCAGCCCCTGGAACGACCGTCATTGGCGCGAAGCCGCCGGTGTCGGACCAGGCGACCTATGTCCGGAATCCACCCCAGGCGGTCATAACTCCATTGGGGTGAACCTCAGCGGCACGTCAGCGAGGGACACCTTCCGCGTGCCATTAGGGTGGCTTCCCATATCTGGATCGGTGATATCCGCGAGGTCCAGACCCTTTTGGAGCAAAGTCGTTCTGAAATGCATTTTCGGCTCCGTGCTACCTGACCCCCAACCTCCGTGAGTTCTGTGGTTCTCCACGCGTCTCCCTGCTGAGTCCTTCAGGGTCAATACAAACTCCGGCTGGGCCGTTGGCTTCCGCCGGGCGTCACGGTCACGGCCCAGGCTCGGAACGGGACAGCAGCCTGGCGGCGATCCGGCGTTCGCCACGTCCGCCGTCTCAATCACCGGATTGAGAACGATTGAGAACGATTGACGGCGCGCACCAGGATTTTTGACCGGCGGATCGTCACTCTCCGGACATCGAGCAGCCCGGCACGGCCTGGCTGGAAACAAAGTACCGCGAGGCGATCGAGCGATCGCGCGGCGGCCAGGAGGGTGCCATGTATGTCGTCTACCAATCATTTTCGGCCAAGACCGCCGGGGAGGTCGAGTTGTTCGCCGATCCAAAGACTTTCCGCACGGAGTTCACGGAAATGAACGAGTCGGCGAATGGCGGTTGGGTCACTCCCTACGTTGTTATCGAGGACGGCGTGGAGCCCCCGACCTCGGGTACGTTCAATGTCTCGACCAATATGTGCTATATATTCTTCGCCAAGGACAAAGAGACGTTGCGGGACGGCATGAAGGCGTGTCCACCGGCTATCAAGGTCACGGCGGGCCGCGGGCAGTTCGGATTTTTCACTGGTGTCTACGATTTCGAAAAAGCTGGCGGATGGTTCCGCGCCCGGTCGAAGAGCAGCAAGGCCTGGGACAAGGCGATGGAAAAAGTGAAGTCCGGCGAGGTGGAGAAACTCACGTTCAAGCGCGCCCATGTCGACACCGCGTTCAATCGCACGCGCCTGATGGAGCGCGGGTATTTCCTGATCGTCGGCAACAGCAATCTGCTGGTCGGTGTCAGGAACGCTCGCAGGATGATTGGCTCGGAGATGAGTCTCGCGTCCATCGCGCGGCTGATGTCCGGGAAGTCACCGAAGCTGAGCCGCGAGGACGCTCTGGGCGTCCTGATGGAAGGTCTCAACCTGTAGCCCGCGGAGGCCGCCGCCGATCGAGCGGGACGCGGTCAATGCAGAGTTGTTTTGACAAAGTAAGATTGTCAGCACGGAGCGGATGGAGAACCACGGGACGACACGGAGAGGTCATACGGGCATCCAGCTTCGTGCGTTCACGGATCCTTCCGGTACGGCACGAAATGTGTTCGCGATGAACCTCCGTGGGTTCCGTGGCCCTCCGGCCCGCTCCGTACTGAGATTCTTTTTACGGCTTGCGCAAACACTGGCCAGGCCGTTGGCTTCTGTTGGGCGGGCGCATCGGATCGCCACAATCTGACCATCGACGCACCGGCATCAATATCGTCGCGTGAGAGATGGCTCGATCAGGTCCATGGCCGTCATGGCCGCCCGTCTGGCGGCCATCCACGTCTTTGGCGCGCCCAGTCAAGACCTGGATGGCCGGGACGAGCCCCCATAGGCATCAGGATAAGCTCGGGACGGAGCGAAATGCTCCAAATACGTCATGGCCCGCCTTGTCCGGGCCGCCTGAACCCGCACGTGCCGCGGCAGGTGGCCCGGACAAGGCGGGCCATGACGAGAAAGAGCGCGACATTCTCCTCCCGCCGTCCCGCTGTCCTGATGCCTATGGGGACGAGCCCGGCCATGACGGTGAAAAAGCTTGTCGTCAACCGGGAATTAAACCGGACAGCCGTGGACGTGGCCCGGACAATCCGAGCCATGACAGTTCTTGTTCCGGAATCGCTTCAGCCCGCCGTCACGATACCGTAACAGTAGTCAGATCCACGAACCAGCTTTGCACCGGCTGGAATCCGTGCACTTTCTTCGACATCGCCCGCGGATTGAGGTCGTGGCACATGAACAGCCAGGCCGCCTCGTCAACAACGATCGTATGCGCCTCCGCCAGCAGCTTCGTCTGTTCCGCTTCATCGAACGTCGACTGGGCTTTTCTTAGTGCCGCGGTCGCTTTCTCGCTGGCGAAATGGCCCCAGTTCCAGTTGGTCGGCGAGAAACTATCGATCGCGTAATAACGGAACATGGTCGAGGGTTCGATGGAACTCAGGCTGATATTGATGCCGTGATCGCCGTGGCTTGGCGGAGCTTTCGGGTCGCTGCGAATCGCCACCAGCATGGTGCCCCATTCGACCACGTCGAACTCAAGCTCGATGCCAGAGGCCTTCATGTTCTGTTGCACGAACTCGTTCATCGGGATCGGCAGCATCTGACCCGACCCCGAGGTCGAGATCATGATTTTCGCTTTCACCGGCTTGTCCGGACCATAGCCGGCTTCCTTGAGCAAGGCCTTCGCCTTCTCGGGGTCGTAGGTGTACTTCTCGGTCGGCGTGCCAAAATACTTATCGGTCGGTTTATACAGTCCAACGGCCGGTGTCGCGATGTTGTTGATCAGTTTGCAAAGTCCCTCGCGATCGAGCGCGTAGTTGATCGCCTGCCTGACCCGCACATCGTGAAACGGCGAGTCTTCCAGCGTGTTGAGCGCGTAAGGATACGTGTGCGGATAGGGCCAGAGTATAACATTGTATCCGGCCGCCTTCAGTGAGTCGATGGAATCCGGCGCGGGCACCTCGATCCAATCAACCTGATTCGAGCGCAACGCCGCGATCCGGGTGGTCGCCTCGGCCATCGGATAGACGAACAGCTTCTCCAGTTTGGGAACGCGGTTTTTATCCCAGTAGTCTTCGTTGCGCGCCATTTCGACATATTGGCCGGGAACCACGCGCACGATCTTGAAGGGTCCGGTGCCCATCGGGTTTTTGGCGAATTCAGCCCAGTTTTTGCCGGTTTTCTCCCATTGGGTGGGGCTGACGATGAAAACGCGGATCAGCACCCAGGGCAGGAAGCTGAACGGATATTTCGTGGTGATCGCGATGGTGGATTCGTCAACCTTCTCGAACGTGTCGACCATGGAGACGGAGGCTTTGACGATCGGCGCGGACTGCGCGTCGTATTGCGGCGACTTCTCGTCATAGATGCGGCGCAGATTCCAGATGACCGCGTCGGCGTTGAAGTCGGTGCCGTCGTGGAATTTCACGCCCTGACGAACGGCGAAGGTCCATTTCAGCGGGTTTGTTTCATCGGGATGCCAGGAGGTGAACAGGCCTGGCACGATGGTCGCGGGTTTGTCCGGGTTGTTGCGCAGGTCCCAGTTCACCAGCGCGTCGTACGGTTGATAGCCGAGGAATCGAACGCCCTCGAAGCCGTTATTGGGAATGCCGTGCGTGGTTGGAATGTCGGCGGCGGTCATCGCGATGCGTAACGTTCCACCTCCGGCCGCGGCGGTGGCCGGGACGACGGGAGCAGCCGCGGCGACGGCCGCGGTGGAGATGAGACTCCGTCTGGAGATCGCCCGTCCTGAGATCGCATTTCTGGAGGTCATGTGTGCCGAACCTTATGCCATGGAGATCTGGGTGAAGTCCTGCGACCAGCTTTGCGCGGGTTTGAAGCCCTGAACCTTTGGCGACAGCGCGCGCGGATTGAGGTCGTGCACGATGAACAACCACGGTGCCTCATCGACGACGATGGCATGGGCCTTGGCGAGGAGTTCGGTTTGTTCGGCGGGATTGAACGTCGCCTGCGCCTTGCGCAGCAGAGCGGTCGCTTCCTCGTTGGCCCAGTGTCCCCAGTTGTAATTGACGGGGGAGAAGCTGTCGATCGAGTAGTAGCGGAACATCGAGGACGGATCGGTGTAGCTCAGGCTGATGTTGATGCCGTCATCGCCGTGCGCCAGCGGCGAGGTCGGTGGATTGCGGACGGCGACCAGCATGGTGCCCCATTCGACGACGTCGAAATCGATGTCCATGCCGACGGCCTTGAAGTTTTGCTGCATGAACTCGTTCATCGGGATCGGCACCATCTGGCCGGAACCGGAGGTAGAGATCATGATTTTGGCTTTCACCGGCTTGTCCGGACCGTAGCCGGCTTCCTTCAGCAACGCCTTCGCCTTTTCCGGATCGTAAGTGTAATGGTTCTTCGGCTTGCCGTAGATCGGATCGCCTTCCGGGTACAATCCGGTCGCCGGGATGGCGGTATTGTTCAGCATTTTGCACATGCCGTCGCGATCGATCGCGTAGTTCAGCGCCTGGCGGACTCGCACGTCCTTGAACGGCGAGCTGTCCATGCAATTCAGCGCGTAAGGGTAAGTATGCGGATAGGGCCATAGGCTGATTTGCAGCCCGGCCTGTTTCAGCGACGGGATCGAATCGGGTGGCGGCACCTCGATCCAGTCGACCTGGCCGGAGCGCAGAGCGGCGACCCGCGTCGTCGCCTCCGGCATCGGATACACCACCATCTTGTCGAGTTTGGGGACACGGGCCTTGTCCCAGTAGGCTTCGTTGCGTGACATCTCGCAGTACTGGCCCAGTACGACCTTGGTGATTTTGAACGGACCGGTACCGGAAGGGGTTTTCGCGAACTCGGACCACTTCTTGCCGACGGCGTTCCATTGGGTGGGGCTGGCGATCAGCAGACGGGTCAGGATGTAGGGCAGGAAACTGAATGGATATTTCGTTGTCAGCACGACCGTCTTGTCGTCGGTTTTCTCGTATTTGTCGATCATCGACAACGTCGCGCGCACGATCGGCGCGGCGGGTGCGTCGTACTGCTCGGATTTGTCGTCATAAACGCGGCCGAAATTCCAGATCACCGCGTCGGCGTCGAAGGCGGAACCGTCGTGAAATGTGACACCCTGGCGGACGGTGCAGATCCAGCGCAGAGGGTTGGTCTCGTCGGCGTGATACGCGGTGAACAGGCCGGGCGTGATATCGGCCAGCTTGTCGGTATGGGTAAAATCCCAGTTCACGATCGAATCGTAAGCGGGATAACCAAGGAACCGGAATCCTTCGCCGCCGTTGTTGGGAATACCGTGCGTGGTCGGCAAATCCGCGGCGGTCATGCCGATGCGCAGCACCTGGGGCGAGGCGGCATGACCAGGAACCAACGGAAATCCGGCGGCGGTCGCCGCGGTGATGAGACCACGTCTGGAAAGCATTTTCTTGATCCCTTGCCTTGGTGGTGATCCGGCGGCCGCGCCGGTCTTTGTGTCAGCCGCCAGGCATGCATCGCCGGCCACGAAGCGCGGCGTCGTGACGGAATGTTGCAAGCGTTATGCCAACGCGGGTTCGCTGGTTTTCCTGACAACGGATGCGGCTTCGATCAGGCCGATCATCGTTTCGGTGTCCACGACATCGCAGAACGTGTGCGCCATCGCCGACAGTGTCGCGTTGTGCTCGTCATCGGTGAAGGTCGCGTTGCCGTCGGCGATGAAAAACACTTTGTAGTTCAGCATCATGGCGTCGCGCGCGGTGGACTCGCAGCACACCTGCGACGCGGTGCCGGTGACGATCAGCGTGTCGATGCCGCGGTCCTGGAGGATGGCGTGCAGGTCCGACGCTCCCGGCGCGAAGGCTCCAAACCGGCGCTTCTGGACCTTCAGATCGGCTTGCAGCACGTCGAGGCCGGGCCACAGCGCGTGGCCCTCGGCGCCGGGGGTGAACGCGGCGATCATGCGGGCGCGGCGTTCGGGCGAACAGAAGTGGTCGAAGAAGGTGGACCAGGTGCGGATGGCGATCTCGTCGAAGGTGTTCTGGATGTAGACGACAAGGCCGCCGGCCGCGCGAACCGCGGCGCTGATGCGGTTGACGTTGGGGACGATGTCTCGGGCGGTGCCGATTTCGGCGACCTGGCCGGGCGCCATGAAGCCATTCTGGAGATCGACCACAATATGGGCAGTACGCTCACAAATAATGCTATCGAACACACGGAGACCGCCTCTCCGCTCAGATACGCGGCCGATGACATCCGGATGAATCGCGGGCTTATGCATCGATAACCTCCTGATCGCTCATGGTTTCGTCTGAACCGGCGGCGATAGCGTAGAGATCGTCCACCTGGAACACAAATGGGCAAATTTCAGGCGGAAATTGGACTCGACAAGCTGGCCGATTCTGTTACTTTTTGGGCGGAATGCTGCGGTGCAGCGTAAATGCGTCGGCGGCGGAGATCACACCAGCATGCTCCTGTTTGCCCTTCGAAGATTGCTCCAGGCGATCCCCATCCTTCTGGGCGTGTCGCTGGTGGTGTTCGGCCTGGTGCATATCGTCCCCGGCAACCCGATCGACATGCTGATGCCGCCCGAGGCCTCGCCCGAGGTCATAGCCCAAATGAAAGCGGCCTTCGGCTTCGACAAGCCGTTGTACATCCAATACCTGCTCTGGTTGTCGCGCGCCCTGCAAGGCGACTTCGGAGTCTCGGTGTTCAACGCCAGCCCGGTCTGGGGACAGTTGATCACGGCACTGGGCAATACGTTCATCCTCGCGATTTTCGCCGCGATGCTTGGTTTCAGCATGGGCATTCTGTGCGGCATGATCGCGGCGATGCACCACGGGCGGTGGCCGGACAAACTGTTTTCCGCGATCGCGACGACGGGGGTTTCACTGCCGCATTATTGGTGCGCGATCGTATTGGTGCTGGCGTTCGCGGTGCTGCACGACTGGCTGCCCGCGCAGGGAATGGGAGATGACTCTTTGCCGCTGTATGAGCGGTTGCAGTATCTGGTGCTGCCTGTCGTGACCTTGTCGCTGATCCCAATGGGCGTCATCGGCCGGCTGGTGCGAGCCACCGTGCTGGAAATCATCGGCCAGGATTTCGTCGGCGCGCTGTCCGCCAAGGGGCTGACGCGTTGGCCGGTTATTCGCCACATTTGCAAGAACGCCGCGCCGCCTGTGCTGGCGCTGATGGGATTGCAGTTCGGCTATCTGCTCGGCGGCTCGATCCTGGTGGAGACGGTGTTCAACTGGCCCGGCTCCGGCAATCTGCTGAATCTCGCGATCTTCCGCCGCGATATTCCCGTGTTGCAGGCGACGATTCTGGTGTTGGCGACGTTCTTTGTCCTGCTCAATCTGCTGGTCGATATCGCTCAGGCGGCGATCGATCCGCGGATGCGGCGGTAGAGAGGGAAGCGCGCGATGTCTCAGGCCGCCATGCATGAATTCGCCACCGGCGCGATGCCCGCCGCGGTGGATTTGCCGGCCGCTCCGGCGCCCGGGTACTGGAAATCCGTCGGTCAGAGGCTGGCGCGCGATCCGGTGACGATCGCGGTGACGCTGATGCTGTTGGGAATTCTGTTCATCACGCTCGGCGCGCCGTTGGTCACGCATTACGATCCCTACGCCGGCAGCGTGCTGACGCGGTTGAAGCCGATCGGCACGGCGGGTCATTGGCTGGGCACCGATGAGACCGGGCGCGATCTTTGGACCAGACTTTGTTACGGTGGGCGATTGTCGCTGCTGGCGGCGGTGCTGCCGGTGACGATTTCTCTGATGGTCGGCGGGTTTTTGGGGATTCTGGCGGGTTATAGCGGTGGGATCGTCGGGACGTTGATCATGCGCACGATGGATGTGTTCTACGCGTTCCCCTCGATCCTGCTGGCGATCGCGATCTGCGGCATGCTGGGGAACGGCCTGACCAATTCGATCCTCGCGCTGGCGGTGGTGTTCATTCCGCCGATGGTGCGGGTGTCGGAAACGGTGACGACGCAGGCCAGGCAACTGGACTTCGTGGAGGCGGCGCGAGCATCCGGCACCACCACGTTGCAGGTGATCCGCTATCACGTGCTGGCGAACGTTCTGGGACCTATTCTTGTCTACGCGACCAGCCTGATCAGCGTGTCGATCATTCTTTCGGCCGGTTTGTCGTTCCTGGGGCTGGGGGTCACGCCGCCCCAGGCGGAATGGGGATTGATGCTGAATTCGTTACGGCAGGCGATTTATGTGCAACCTTATGTCGCCGCCCTGCCCGGCCTGATGATTTTCATCACCTCGATGTGTTTCAACCTGATGAGCGATGGGTTCCGCAGCGCCATGGATGTGAGGCTGAGCAAATGAGCGCGGCGTCAGAACTCGATCCGCGCGACCGCGGCGGTCCGGCGCAGCCGTTGCTGCGGGTGGACAATCTGAAGAAATACTTCCCCATTCGCGGCGGCGTGCTGAACCGGACGGTTGCCACGGTGCAGGCGGTTGACGACGTCTCGTTCTCTGTGCGCAAGGGTGAGACTCTGGGCATCGTGGGCGAGTCCGGTTGCGGCAAATCCACCACCGCTCGTTTGCTGATGCGGCTGGTGGAACCCGACACCGGCTCGGTCGTGTTCGACGGCGACATGGTCGGCGAGCCGCGCGGCATCTCGGTGAACGAGATGCGGCGGCAAATGCAGATGGTGTTTCAGGATAGTTATTCCTCGCTCAATCCGCGCATGACCATGGCCGAGAGCATCGCTTACGCGCCGCGCATGCATGGGCTTGGCCGCAAGGAAGCCTATGATCGCGCCGAGGCGTTTCTGGAACAGGTCGGGCTGAACCCGCGGCAATACGCGCGCCGTTACCCACACGAATTGTCAGGCGGGCAACGGCAACGTGTGAACATCGCCCGCGCGCTGGCGCTGGAACCGCGGTTGGTGATCCTCGACGAAGCGGTCGCCGCGCTGGACAAATCGGTTGAGGCGCAGGTGCTGAACCTGCTTGGCGAACTGAAAGAAAAGTTCAGTCTGACCTATCTGTTCATCAGTCATGACCTGAACGTCGTCGAGTATATGAGCGACCGGGTCATGGTGATGTATCTCGGCCGCGTCGTGGAAACCGGACCGGTCGAGGACATCTATCGCCATCCGCGGCATCCCTATACGCGCGCCTTGTTCGCATCCAAGCCGACGCTCGATCCCGACCGGCGCACGACGGAAATGCCGCTGACCGGCGATCCGCCCAATCCGATCAATCCGCCCTCCGGCTGCCGTTTCCGCACGCGTTGCGCCTTCGCCGAGGCCGTGTGCGCCGAAAAAACCCCGCCTCTGGCGGCGCCGCTGGACGGCGATTTCGATGAGGCGATGCCGCATCTGGTCGCCTGCCATTTGCCGGAAGCGCAACGAGCGATGGGGTTGCATCATGCCTGACATTGGCGCGGCGCCATCACCGGTTCTGGAAGTTGAAGACCTGACCGTGCGGTTTCAGCGCCGTAACACCGACGTGGCGGCGGTCAACGGCGCTTCCTTCACGCTGCGCGCCGGGGAAACGCTGACGATCCTGGGTGAATCGGGCTCGGGCAAAAGCGTCAGTTTGAAGGCTCTGATGGGTCTGCTGCCTGGTTATGCGAAGATCACCGGCAAAGTATGGCTCAACGGTCAGGAAATACTGGGCTTGCCCGCGGCGGCGCTGGCGAAACTGCGCGGCGGGTCGCTGTCAATGATTTTTCAGGAGCCAATGGCGGCACTCGATCCGGTCTATACGATCGGAGAACAGATCGCCGAAACCATCATCCAGCACGACCGCGTCGGTCACGCCACCGCGATGAAACGCGCTCTGGGGTTGCTGGAGCAGGTGAAAATCCCGTCGGCGGCGCGGCGTTTGAAAAACTATCCGCACGAGATGTCCGGTGGAATGCGGCAACGGGCGATGATCGCTCTGGCGCTGGCGTGCTCGCCGGCGGTGCTGCTGGCCGATGAGCCGACGACGGCGCTGGACGTGACCGTGCAAATTCAGATTCTTCTGCTGCTGCGCCAGTTGCAGCAGGAACTGGGCATGGCGATCGTATTTGTCACGCACGACGTCGGCGCGGCGGCGGAGATCTCGGACCGGATCGCGGTGATGTACGCGGGACGCTTCGTGGAAAGCGGCACCGCGCGGGAAATCATCCGCACGCCGCGGCATCCTTACACCGAGGGGCTGTTGCACTCGACGGTGCACGGCGGCATGCGCGGCACGAAACTCGAGACTATTCCGGGGTCGCCGCCCAATCTCGCGTCGCTGCCTCCCGGATGCGCGTTCGCGGCACGCTGCCGGTATGCTGTTGAAGCGTGCCGGGGGGACATTCCGGTGGCGGTGTCGGAGACCGGCGCGATGGCACGGTGCGTGCGGGCGGTGGAGAGGGTGACGGCGTAAGGATGGGCGCTACGGCGGTCCCAGTTCATCGAGCAGGGCGGTGACGGCAGCCTGGAGGCCTGGCAGGGAATTCTCGGTGATAGCCCAGACGCGGTCGAGATCGACGATGGTATAGCCATGGATCAGGACATTACGGAATGCGATGATCTCCCTGAATTTCGGAATGCGAGCCGCGAGATCGGGATCAAGCTTCGCAAGCTGGCTCAGAGCCTCCCCGATGATCTCGAATTTTCGTTCCACCGCCGAATGGACGATTTCGGTGGCGGCGAAGGTCCGGGCGTCCATCCCGGCAATGAACGCCAGGATCGCAGCCGCGGCTTTCTGGATGTCCCAAAGATAAGTCCTGACGTCAGGGTCCATAAACGAGCTCTCTGGCCTTGTTGATACCAGCGAGAAGGTACGGATTTTTGACCGCGCGGGATTCTACCAGATCGACTGGCCGCCCAAGAAGCTTTTCCAGATCCTCCGCGAGGCCGAAATACTGTTCGAGGGCCGGCAGACCGCTCTCCGGCTCGAATTCAACCAGGAAGTCGGCGTCGCTGCGCGCGGGATCGAAGTCGGCGCCTCGGGCGGCCGAGCCAAACACCTCCAGCCGCCGCACCGCATAGCGGCGGCATAACTCGGCGATCTCGGCGCGGTGCTGTTCGATCAACGGGTGCATGGTGGTTTCACGGAAAGGCCCAGGCGTGATTACCACAACCTGAGCGTCGTCGCACCCGCGCCGCTCGCGAAGTTTCGTTTCGTGGTCCGGCGGGGTGACCTGTCAGCCTGCCTGTTCCACCGCGACCGCTCTGGGCTGGCCCGTCAGATCGATCTCAGGATGGACGCGGCACGCGACGACCTCGGGGCGGTGTTGCCCGGAGTTGGTGGATATGCGCTGGCGCATTTTGAGATCCGATGGGATAGCGTTTCAGTCGGCCCCTTCAACTGCGACGGCACTGTGTCGGCCGGTCAGATCGATCTCAAGATGCACGCGGCGCGCGATGACCTCGGGGACGCGGGTGCGGTGGGGACCGTCCTGGAACCGCACGATCCCAAGTTCGGCGAAGCGTTTGAGCGTGCGCGACAGGCTGGCCTCCTGGCGGCCGGTCAGGGTGGCGAGTTCCCGGAGTGACTCTGGGCGATGGCGGCGGATCGCCTCCAGCATGGCGAGGTTGCCAGGGGACAGGAGTTTGACCATCGCCTCCGCCGAGGCTTGTCTGGTCGCGGCGCGGGCAGCGGTTTCCTCGGAGTCGAACCATTTTTTGGGGACGCCGCGCGCGGCTTTGGGATCGCGGACGACGCGTTTGGTCCAGTCGGCGAACTCGCGGAGCGAGCCGATCTTATAGGGTGTTGGGGATGCCTCTTTCATCGAGCACACCCTTTTCGTCGCGAACCGCCATGCCCGGGGTGAAGGACGAAGGCAAAGCTGATGCCATGCTGGCGTTGCGGCGTCACGGATTTAACCGCGGATTAGGGATTGTCCGTTACAGCGTGACGCTTGACATCTTCCATTTTTTGCTGTAGCGGTAAATCAGATGCGGCTGACGTACGATCCGATAAAGAACGCGGCCAACATCGTGAGACGAGGCCTTTCGTTTGAGTTGGTCGCGGATATCGATTGGGATAACGTTTGTTTCGCGAGGACACCCGCAAGGATTACGGTGAGCGCCGCATGCTGGTCCTTGGACTCATCGGCCCTCGTTTGCACGTCGCGGTCGTCACATACAGAGGCGATGAGGTTCATGTCATCAGCCTTCGCAAAGCCAATCAGAAGGAGGTGATATTTTATGGACAAGAAGTTGGATCACCTTGAGGAGCTGGACGATCCAGCATCTCGCCCGGACGAGGAAAACCCTGAGTGGACGCGGGAAGATATGCTCAACGCGCGTCCGGCGCTGGAGGTCATAGCGGAGCAATGGGGTCCGGAAGTGGCGGAGTTCCTCCGGCGCGGCAGAGGACGACCCTCGAAACCCGACCGGAAGGTCAATCAGACACTGCGCCTGGATCCGGATGTGCTGGAGTATTTCAAGCAACAGGGACCGGGCTGGCAAGCGCGGATGAACGCGGCACTGCGGAGTTTCATGGAGAGGAAGTGAAGCGCGGCCGGATAAGCATGACTGAATACCCCCCATGTTCTCAACCCTTCGCACCAACAATCACGAGGTAGCCTCGCGATTAAGAGAGGTCTGTTAGTCGAAGGAAGGGTTTGAATTGCTCTATCATTCCGCTTATTTTATTCGTGAACGCCAGCCTGTCTTGAGCGAACTTCGTGACATCCTCCGGAGTTTTTGGGATGTTCTGATCCCGAATGAGCTTTACCCTTGCATTGAGACCGAATGCTTCTCGATGTAGCCCTTCCAGATAAGTCGTGAGCCGCTCATCTAACAAGAATGGGCTGTGCGCCCGAGCGGCGTTTGCATTTCGAAGTTCAACTTCAGAGTCATCATTTTCCGAAATCGCCACGAGCAGTTCGTGAAACGCCATATAGATTGCGAACCGTCGATCATACAGGTCTTGCTTAAGCTTTTCCCGCGCGGTGGACGCTTGCCACCGCGCAACCTGACGGGTCGAGAAAAAGCTCAGAACGGAAACCAATACGGCAAGGGCGGAGACAAATATCGAGAGCACGCTCATATTGCATCACCGAGAGCGCAGCAGCGTATAAGTCATGATGTCCCTCTTCCTCACCTCTTTGCACATCTGCTCTGACAAACCCTCATGTTTTTGACAAACGTCGATGAATACAGCCGCTTCTAGCGCACATGCATATCCCCAATCGTCCTGGTGACTCATTACACATTCACGCAAACCGCGTTCGGCTTCGGGCGTTCGTTACGACTTCCATCAGTCAGGCATTTGAGCCGCCGCCGTATCTATGGTCACCAGAATCAGCAACAGCGCAGTCGCAGCATGCTTCATCGTTCCCTCTCCACAAGACACATGACCGTATCCCGATGAGGTATTTCCGTCGAGGGACGTTTTCATGGCCCTTTTTTGCAAGGCCACGCCTTTTCGAGTGCAAACGTTACCGTCTCGGCGGCTGAGTAGTGCCGATTCGCTGGATCACTTAAATACGTGACAACAATATCTTTCAGGTCCTTGCCACTGAGGTATGGTGAACACACGAGCGGAGCAGTTGCGTGGTTCGGGTAGCCACCTTGGATTAAATCAATACCATCTGAAACGCCCATGATGTAGGTCGTGCATGAATGTATGTCCCAGTCTGCCTTACTCGTGCACTGCGCATATAGCGCGTCGCCCGTCAGGTAAGACCAGCCCGCCAGCGCCTGTCCAGCCGTCGCGAGCAATAGTGCGGAGACTAAAACCGTCGAGTTCAGCATCGTTTCCAATTCACGCCGCCTCGCGCTGCAAAGCGCTGTAAAGGGTTGCGCGGCCGGTGCCGATGATCTTCGCCGCCTCGGTCGCCTTATCCTGTTCCAGCCCGTCCAGGTATTTCAGGAACAGCAGCCACGAGGTCTGCTCGGTATAGTCCAGTTCCGTCGTGCATCCCGCCTCTTTGCGAAGCGAGTCGTCGATGTTCTTGAATGCTTGTTCAAACACGGTGCGACCCTGATTGTGTGACGTCCCGAGGCGGAATGTCCGGCAAAGGCAACCCAGCGCATTCTCCCGCGACTCTTCCCGCCCCGGCGATACAGTGAGGCCAACACGCCGGAATAATCAACCGCCCAGCCCAGTGTTATCGCTTGCATTTCGCTCCCCACGGATCGACTTTGGTCGCGATGATCGACTGGTCCACCTGTCCCGACGCTGAACGCATCCCAGGCAAAGTATCCGGCGCCTGGCTGGTAAAGGGAACGCGCATCCCGGTGCAAGCCGTGATCGACAACGCCGAAGACGGCTACACGCCCGAGCAGATCGTCGCGGAAATCTATCCCAGCCTACCACTCGACCGGGCCAGGCGCATCGTCGCTCTCTGGCGATAACTTGCGGGAATAATCAACAGTCCAGTCCAGAGTTCTCGCTTGCATTTCGCATCACGCAGTCCGATTTTATCGCCCATGAAGACCAAAACCCGGCCACGCACCTCGACATCCCAACAGCCAGAGCTTGCCCCTCCGGGATCGCCCCCGCATGTCGTGGTCGCGCCTGGCCTGCTGGATCAGGAGCATGTTGTCATCCGTGCCGACGACGACACCGACGAGGACTACGAAGCCCGCTGCCGGGTGTTCGCGGCCGCGTTGGCGTTTGCTCGCGGTAGTTGACGGCGTCCCCGCTTCAGGAAGGCGAATTCGTATGGTGCTCCTTTCCGGAGCATGAGGCCCCGTTCCAGCCTGGGCCACTCCACATTGCCTACGTCATCGCGGTATCCGGCGGAATGACCGCTACGGGCGGCCAGCGATTCTCAGCGCTTGTGGCCTACACCACGAGCCAGCCGCGGCGTTCTCCTACCGCGCCTTTGGGGGTATTCAGCTTCGACCGGACCGAAGCCGCGCGTTTCGGGCAGTCGCGCGCCTTTGTCATGGACCTCCGACGATTGGCCGCCGTGCCGGTGACAACGCGATGGTTCCCCCGGCTTGAGCAATCTGGTCGCGGTATTGTGGGCCACATGCCCAAGAGCGAGCAGCGGCGATTTCTCCGGGTCGCCGAAGATTTGCTCACGCGCCGCCCAGAGAGCATTGAACGCCTGGGGCCACTCTGGCCGCGCTAACCCACCCCCTTGCTGCACCGCACCATCCCTGTCATTCTCCCCCCATGCCCGATGTCCCACCCCCGGACCCGGCCGCCCTCCTCGCCCAGGAATTGCTGGAGCTGACGGCGCGGCTGCGCGCGAGCGTGGAGGAAGACCCGTTCGCCAATCCCGTCCTGTCGCTCTCGCTGGCCATCACCCGCCGCATGGACCAGGGCGCGCTGACCGAGGACGCCATCGCCGCCCTGATCCGTTATTTGCGTGACGCCGCCTTCAACGCCCGCGCCGAGCGCATCGCCGCTTATGTCGGGGGCACGGATCAGCAACAAAATGACGCGACGCTCGCCCGTCTCGCACAAACCCTGCTGCGCCCCGACCCCAACGACTCCCCCGTCCGCTGGGCTGAATACCGCGCCCGCGTCGAGCGAGCCCGTTTCGCCGCCGTATTCACCGCGCACCCCACGTTCTCCTTGCCGCGCGAGGTCGGTCACGCCCTCGCCGAGCAGGCCAGCGGCCGGCCCGGCCCTTCGTTCCCGTCGCACCGTCCGCCGCCGATCACCCTGGGCGAGGAATTCACCCAATCGGCCGCCGCGATCGCCAACGGCCGCGATGCGATCGATCGTTTCAACACCGCGTTGATCGAGGTCGCCCGTACCGCCTGGCCCGATCGCTGGACCGAACTCTCGCCAAGCCCGATCATTCTTTCCACCTGGGTTGGCTACGACACCGACGGCCGCACCGATATCGGCTGGTGGGATACGTTACGCCTGCGGCTGGAGATGAAGCGGCTGCAACTCGCGCGGCTGCGGACCCAGGTGGCGATGGCGCCGGAACTGGCAGTGCGGATCGGTCAGGCGCTGGACGCGACATCGCGCCAGATCGAGGCCTGTCCCGACTCGCATGACCCGCCGAAAGTCTCCACTTTCGCACAGACGCTGATCACCGGTCGCGACACGGCGCTGACCTCGCCGGAACCTTTGTTGCCGCTGTTCGACGCCGCCATCGCCGCCGCCGGCGACGAGGACAAACTGAAACTGGCGGTGGCGCGTGCGGGCCTCGTGTCGCACGGCCTGGCGCTGGCGCACACGCACACGCGCCTCAACGCCGCGCAACTGCACAATGTCGTCCGCCAGCGTCTGGGCATCGCCGACCCGCCCGAGGACCCGGCGCATCGCCGCGCTCTGTTCGCCGCGATCAACACGGCGTTGGACAACGTCACGCCGATCCCGGTCGATTTCGGCGCCCTGATCGCCGAGCAGGCGTCGGCCGCGAAGCTGATGATGACCGTGGCGCAGATCGTCAAGCACGTCGACAGTTCGGTGCCGGTGCGTTTCCTGATCGCGGAGACCGAGACCGGCTATACGCTGTTGACCGCGTTATGGCTGGCGAAACTGTTCGGCATTGAAGACAAGATCGAGATCAGCCCGCTGTTTGAAACCGCCTCGGCGCTGGAGCACGGCGCCGAAGTGCTGGATGAGGCGCTGCGCAGCCCACATTACCGTGCGTATCTCAAGACCACCGGTAAGCTGGCATTGCAGTTCGGTTATTCCGACTCCGGACGCTACGTCGGCCAGCTCGCCGCCAGCTATCTTATCGAACGCCTGCGTCTGAAGATCGGCGAGACATTAGCAAAACACAAGATTTCCGGCGTCGAGGTCATTCTGTTCGACACCCACGGCGAGAGCATCGGCCGCGGCGCGCATCCCGGTTCATTGTCCGACCGGCTGAAGTACTTGTCGCCGACCGCGTCGCGGCAGGCGCTCAACCGGGCCGGCCTCGCGGTGCGCGAGGAAAGCGCATTCCAGGGCGGCGACGGATATTTGCTGTTCGGCACACCGGAACTGGCGTCCGCCACGATCACGCGTATCGCGGAACAAACCTATCATCCCGCCGCCGGCCCGATCGAGGATCCGGTCTACGCCGCGCCCGACTTTTCCGCCGATTTCTTCGCCACGATTCGTGCCGGCATGGAAGCTCTCGTCGAGGACGCCGGCTACGGCGCCATTCTCGGGGCGTTCGGCCCGGCGTTGCTGGATCGCACGGGGTCGCGGCCGGCCGCGCGGCAGTCGGACGGCGTGGCGAGTGGCGCCCGCATTCGTCACCCACGCGAACTCCGCGCCATCCCAAACAATGCTATTCTGCAACAACTGGGCTGGTGCGCCAACACGTTGCACGGACTCGGAGCCGCGGCGGGACGGCATCCCGAGACCTTCAGCGACATGAAGGACAACAGCCGCCGTTTCCATCGCGCTCTGGATTTCGCTTCGCAGGCACTGGCGCACTCCAACATCGACGTGCTGCGCGCGGTAATCTCGACGTTGGATCCGGGCACCTGGCTCGACCGCGCCGCGCGCACGCAAATGCCGGGCCGGCGGGAGGCGCTGGTGGCGGTGGCGCGCGCGCTGGAAAGGCTGGACATCTGGGCTGCCGCGCAATCGATGTTCCGCCGGATTTCCGCCGATCATCTGGCCCTGCGCGTGGCCTGGCCGGACGCGCCGCACATGGCGACGCGGGAAGTCCTGTTGCACGCGCTGCGGCTGGCGCTGATCCATCGGATCTGGCTGCTGTCGACGGAGATTTCCGATTTCTCGCCGCGCCACGGCGTGACCAGGCCGGTGCTGGAAGCGGCGATCCTGCGCCTCGACATCGATGCATCGTTGCAATTGCTGGCGGAAATCTTCCCCGCCGCGCCGGACCCGTCAGCCGATTGCGATTATGGCGAGCCCGCCGCGCCGCGTTCGACCGCCGCCTACGCGCGTGAACATCGCGAGATTTTCGCACCGATACGGCTGTGGTTCGACATGGTGAGGGAAATCGCCACCGCGATCACACATGAGGTCGGCGCGTTCGGGTAGGTCGCGGAACCAGGCGTGTTCCGGCGTCATCTCCGGGCCTGGCTCACTTCTGTCCGGTTAAATATGGTGTGGGCGACGGTTGCTTTTTGTCCGTCATGGCCGGGCTCGGCCCGGCCATCCACGACGTTACTGACCGCGCCAAAGACGTGGATGGCCGTCGCGGGGGCGGCCATGACGACGTGCGACAGCCCGCGACATTCGACTGGTGCTCAACCGGACAGCAGTCGGCCCGAGCCGGGGATCAATACCAGCGTGGTGCTTGCATCGATCCCCCGATCTGGTCGGGGAATGACCGCCGGCTTCAATCCGCCAGCGCCGGAGCGCCACCGGCCACCGTCGTGCGATACATCAGCCGCTGATACCGCGTGTGATCGAACAGGCTCGCGGTATGCAGGACGGCGCGATTGTCCCACATCACCAGATCGCCTTTGTGCCAGCGGTGACAATAGACGAACCGCGACTGGGTAACATGCATGATCAGCGTCTCGATCAGCTTCTCGCTGGCATAGGCATCCATCCCCTCGATATGGCTGATCACCGCCGGGCACACGTACAGCGACTTCGCCCCGGTCGCCGGATGCGTGCGCACCAGCTTCTGCCGCATCGGAGGGAACGCCGCCGCCTGCTTATCGACGTCAGTGTCGCGCTCCGGATTGTGCCGCAGTCCCCATTGCCGCAGCGTCTCCAGCGAATGCACGGCGTATAATCCCTCGACCTGGCGCTGTATCGCCGGTTCCAGCGTGCGCCAGGCGGCGGTGGCGTCGGCGAACAGCGTGTCGCCACCCTCATCCGGAACGATCTTGGCATGGAACAACGACGCGTCGCTCGGGGTTTCGCGATAGGAGCTGTCGGCATGCCATTGCTCGACGCCGCGGCTGAAGGAGGCTTTCATGCCGTCGCGCTCAACGTTGCCGACGCAGAATACTTCGCGATGGGCGGGTAAGGTGTTCTCGAAGCGGCTGTGGATCTCCAGCGGACCGAAGCGGCGGCTGAAAGCGACGAGATCGGCCGGTTCGGCTTCGACCTCCGGCACGACCAGGACGCGGTAGCGATGCAGGTGGGAAACGAACTGCGCCAGCAGTTCGGGGCTGACGTCGCCGTGGATCGGCATGCCGGTGACCTCGGCGCCGAAGGTTTGCCCGATCTGGCGGACGGCCAGGACGGGGTCCGCTGTTAGCTGGTCCTTACGCGAGACCTGGTTCATGTGCCGCCCCTGTGTCAGTTCGCCGCGAACGCCAGACCCGGCGAGCGAAGACGATTTGTGCATCGCAGCATGAATGACGCGGAAAGGAAAGACCCCCTGGGCGGGCGAGCAACCCTATCTTTCGGGGACACGTTGTATTCCCGTCGCGAGTCCGGGAACGACCGGGTTCGCGTCAGCAAAGGCAAGAATTTAACACGGAGCCGGCGGAGAACCACGGAAGCCACGAAGTTCTCCGGGATGACACAGCGTGCGAGGGCCTCCAGGCCGGAAGAGCGGCCAGGCGGGATACTATCGACGTGCTCACGACCACCGGATCAGATGTGACAAGGCTGCCGGACAGGGAGAGGCAACGCATGACCGAACCGCTTCGCCGTGGTCACCGTGGTCCTCCGCCCGCTCCGTGCTGAAAATCTTTCTTGGTTTGAACAACGCCGGCGCATCCGTCGCGCACCGCACGCCGTCGATTCGGCGATGCTGATCCAGTGGTCGAATCGCCACGTATCACGTGAACTGAATAGCCGGCGGCCCTAAGCCCCGACTCCGCCCTCTGGCTCTCTTCAAGGATCAAGGGAACCATGACCCTGGCTCTGACCTGGCTCTCGTCCCTGGCCGTTTTCGTCGCCCTGGACGCAATCTGGCTCGGCGTCGTGGGCGGCTCGTTCTACTCCACGGTCCTTGGCGGTCTGATGCTGGACGGCTTCCGCGTCATTCCGGCGGCATTGTTTTATCCGCTGCAGATCACCGGCATCGTTGTCTTCGTCCTACCGCGCGCCCGCCGGAATGCGGCACTCTGGTCCACCGTGGCGTACGGTGCGTTGTTCGGCCTGTGCACGTACGGCACCTACGACCTGACCAATCAGGCGGTGCTGAAAGTCTGGACCACCCAACTGACCGTCATCGACATGGCCTGGGGCGCGTTCGTCACGGCGGCGGCATCCGTCACCGGCGCGTGGGTGAAACGCCGGCGCTCGCGAGCCAACCCAGAAACGCCGTCAGGATCGCCACGCTGACCGCGTTCAACCAGACGATCCCGCCACACGCCGCGCCCGAGCACACGAATGGAGAGACCGGGTAACGTCCGTCCAACGTCATGCCCGCCACGATCGGCAACGCCAGAAAACCGATCAGTGCCGCCAGTTCATCACGCCGGAACAGCAGCGCGGCCAAAGTGACGCATGGCAACAGGAACAGTTGCGTGCCGGATGCCTCGCCAGGCAGCCAGGTGCAGAACAGCGTATTGGCGGTGCCGGTCAGCGCCAGCATGATACGGCCCAGAAACGAGCTTCGTCTGGTGACGGCGGGCACCGTCAGAAACACGGGAAATACGCACAAGGTCAGCCAACCGCCCGGAAGGATCGCCTCGCCCGCCGCGGCGCGCAGATACAGCGGATAAAATGGCGTGTTCCAGGCCAGCACCACCGCGACCAGGTTCGCCCTCGCCACCACGGGATCGCCGGACGCGACGTAACCGCGCAAAGCGGCGGCGACGCGCTTCACCTCCCCCCGCCTCACCTCCCCGGCCTCATCTCAGGGTGCCGGGATCAACCGGTAATGACTGACACCCCACGCGTTGCCCGCGTCATGCCCGAACAGCCCCGACACCGCCAGGAAGAACATCCGCCACCGCCGTCCCCACAGCTTTGCCCGTCCGCCATAGACATCGCGCAGCAACAACTCGATCTCGGCGGCATGGGCGTCGTAATTCGTCAGCCACGCCTCGGCGGTGCGCTGATAGTTGCGGCCGTCCCAACGCCAGTCGCGCTCGACCGAAAACAAATTCGGGAACCGTCTTGCCAGGCTGTGGCTTGGCATGATGCCGCCGGTGAAGAAATGGCGCGCGATCCAGTCCGCCTTGTCGCCGCTGTCGAACCGGTACGGCGCGGCGGCGTGGGAGAACACGTGCAGGAACAACCTGCCGTCCGGGCGCAGCCATTTGCGCACGCGCGTCAACAAAGCCTCCCAGTTCGCCATGTGCTCGAACATCTCCACCGACACCACACGGTCGAAGCGAGAGGCGGTGTCGAACGCGTTCATGTCGGCGGTGATGACGCTCAAATTGGTCAGACCGCGCTCGCGGGCTGTCGCGGTGATGTAACGGCGCTGCGAAACCGAGTTGGAGACGGCGAAAATCCGCGCCCGCGGATACCGCTCGGCCATCCACAGCGACAGCGAGCCCCAGCCGCAGCCCAGTTCGAGGATGGATTGTCCGTCGCGGAGGTCGGCGTGGACGCAGGTCTCGGTCAGGGCGGCCACTTCCGCCTTTTCCAGCGTGTCGTTCGGCGCATTGTAGAGGCCACACGAATATTTCCGGTGCGGCCCGAGCACCAGCCCGAAAAATTCCTGTGGCAGTTCGTAATGTTGCGCGTTGGCCTCGAGGGGGTGTTCGGCGATCGGATAGGCGTGCATGCCGGCGGCGAAAGTCCGGTCGCTGTCGGGCGGCTGCGCGAACATCCGCCGGTGCGTGCGGTCCACCAGATGCTCGATGCCGCGCCGCATCACGGAATCCGGTACCGGCAGGCGTTCCAGGATCGAGGTGGTGGCGGCGATAATCATACGTTGGCCTCGGGTCGTGGCGGCAGAGGAAAGAATCGGCTTGTCCTGCTTTGATACACGCGAAACGCATCGCCGCGAGAGGCCAGCATCACCTGCTCCAGCGGCGGTATGCCGGAGACGTGGACCAACAACCAGTACATCAGCACGGGCGCCAATACAGCGAACCAACCCAATGGCCAATTCAAATCGAACGCGAACAGCGGCCAATTGCACCAGAACAGGAACTCGAAGAAGTAGTTCGGATGGCGTGACCACGCCCATAAGCCGGTGTCGCAAACGCGGCCTTTGTTGCCCGGTTCGGCGGCAAACCGGGATAATTGCCGGTCCGACAATGCTTCTCCGGCGACAGCGCCCGCGATCACCGCCAGCGCGGCGACATCGATCGCTCGGAAGCCCGGCACGGGATTCCGCGCCGCCACCATCACCGAAACCGCCAGAGGCCATGCCGCCGCCGCCTGGATTTGCAGCAACCCAAACAACCGCGGTTGGAACCTCTCGCCCCAATCGCGCCGGAAGCCCGCGTAGCGCGCGTCCTCCGGCCTGGTCAGCACGCGACGGCGCAAATGCGAACCCAGCCGTATCGCCCAGAACGCGGCGGGGATGACGACGATCGTCTGCCGCGGAACGAAGGCACCGAGGCCGGCGACCGGCCATTCGGAGCCCAGTACGGCGGCCGTGCCGGTCGCGAAGGTCCAGAACACATCCACCCATCCGGCGTTGTTCCATCGCCTCTGGAACCACCACGCGACCGTCATCGCCATGCTCAGCCCCACGCCCTGGGCCAGGATCAGAACGATCATCGGGCGGCAACCCCCGCGGGCGACGCCGCGGCCGCGCCGGGAGATGGCAAACCGAAGAACTCGCAAACATCCCGGCGCACCGGTGCCAGGAAACGTAGCGGCAAAGCGAAGGCGGCCATCAGCGTGACATGGCCGATCCCCGGATAGACGATCGTATCGGCGCGGCCGCCAGTTTCGCGCACACGCGCGGCCAGGCGCTGAGAGTTCGCCGGATAGACCGTGGTATCGTCCGCTCCGGCCAGCAGCAGCAGCGGCGCGCTGGCGTTGGCGGCGAAGGTGATCGGCTGCGTGCGCGGACCAACCGGCGCGAAAATCTGCTCCAGTACCGGATCATGCAGCGGCAGGAAATCGTAAGGGCCCGCGAGGCCGGCCACACCGGACAGTGACGCCTTCGGATCAATGCCCGCCGCCAGCAAATACTCCGGATCCAGCGCCAGCATCGCGGCGATATAGGCGCCGGCGGAGTGGCCCATCAGGAAAAACCGGGAAACGTCGCCGCCGCGCCGCCGTGCTTCCTCGCGCGCCGCCGCGACCGATGCAGCCGCATCCTGTAGAAAGCCGGGAAAGCCGGCTTCCGGCCACACCCGGTAATCGGGAACGAACGTCATCGCCCCGCGGGCCGCCAGGCTGCGTCCCACGAACTGGTAGCTCGCCCGATTGCCGGATCGCCAGCCGCCGCCGTAAAAGAACACGACGACCGGCGGGGGCCTGTCGCCCGGAGCGGGCAAATAGACGTCCATCGCGTGCCGCGGACCCGGCGCGTAAGCCACGTCATGGAGCTCGCCACCCGGCGCGGCCGGCTCAATCGAGCCCAACAGACGGGCGGGAGAACACCCCGCCAGCAGCGACGCCGCCAGAGTCCCGGCGATCAGCGAACGCAACGGATCAAACTCCCACCAACGGCTGCACCAGCCGCGCCAACCAACCGCGCATCCGCAACGGGCCCTCCCAGGCGAGCAGGCAAATACACGCCTCGCCGGCGCCCGCGACCGGCTGATGCAATACATCTCCATCCAGTTCGGCGACGTCTCCCGGGCCGTATTCGCCGGTGACGTCGTTAAAGCTGCCGGACAGCACGCAGGCTGCCTCCCAGCCACTGTGGCCGTGATCGGGCAGACGGCTGCCAGGCGCGACCCGCAGCAGGCAAATATGTTCCCGCGCCCCGGCGCCGGGCGCGGCCACCAGGATGCGGCTGACCCCGGGCGCGAGCCAGCGCCAGGCCGGACGTATGAGACCTCGCAGCGCGGTGGGCAACGGCAGGCCATCGGCCAGATTGATCGGTTCCTCATTCCGCCGCCGCGCCTCGCTGGCCGGCTCGTCGAGGCGGGCGAGCACCTGGCTTAGCGTGTCGGCGGCCAGGGCGGCGGGGGGCAGTTCGTCCAGCAACGCGCCACCGACCGCTTCGCCCAATCGCGTGGCGGCCTGACAGTGGGGGCAGAATGGGAGGTGGGTGGCGACCACCAGCGCGTGGCCCGACGGCAGATCGCCCGCCGCGTGGCGCAGCAACGTATCGTCCGCCGGGTGATGAACAGGGGTCATGACTGCTCTCCATTGGGGGACGCATCCGGTTTGCCTGAATGGTACTCCCCGAGATGTGCGCGCAGCCGGTTCATCGCCAGTCGCAGTCGCGATTTCACGGTGCCCAGAGGGATGCCCAGTACTCGCTCGATCTCGGCGTGCGGGCGGTCTTCGAAGAACGACAGGCGGACGACCTCGACCTGATCGGCGGTCAATGTCGCCAGCGCGGCGCGCAGCTTCGTCTCCCGTTGCTGTGCGTCGAAAGCGGCGTCGGGGCGGGTTGGCTCGGCGGGCGCCAGTGAGGGATCGTCCTCGTCGAGCACCTGACGCGCCGAGCGGCGCAACTGGTCGATGCGCTGGTTGCGCGCGATCGTGAAGATCCAGGTGGCGACGGCGGCCCGGCCGGGATCGAAATGTTCCGCCTTGCGCCAGACCGCCAGCATGGTTTCCTGCACCAGGTCTTCAGCATGAGATGACGACGCGCCGCCGCGCAGGAACCAGGATTTCAGACGCGGCGCGAAACGATCGAACAGCGTGACGAACGCGGCGCGGTCGCGCTGCGCGGCGATCGCCAGCATCAGCGCGGCGTCGTCCGCGGCGCGGATGGCGGCGGCATCGGGCCGTGGTCCGGAATCGCCTGACCCAAAACCGCCGGCGCTCTCACTCACGGCACGAAACCTTCGGTTCGGCGGCCGTGCGAAAGGCCGCCCAAGGGGACATCCGGCGCGTTGAGTGATCGCTTCCATGGCCGGGAGATACGCCGCGCATTCCGGTTTGGATCATCGCCCCTGGGTCATCCCATTGGGCGAGTGATCCAACCGGCGATGGCGTGCGTATGAGCGTTTCGGGAAGACCCATGGTGGCCGGACGATGGCAGACCGGGCGATGCGCTGACCAGGGCGGGGACCAGAGCGGGGGGCGAGACGGCGATGATCGATACGGGGTCTGCAAGCGGTCAGCCGTCGCGCGATATCGGGGTGATCGGCACCGGGATCGCCGGACTGGCCTGCGCCTGGCTGTTGTCCTCGCGCCACCGCGTCACCGTTTATGAGAGCGCCGAGCGGGTTGGCGGGCATACCAATACGGTCGATGTCGCGACGCCTGAGGGCCGGCTGCCGATCGACACCGGCTTCATCGTTTATAATGAGGCCACTTACCCGAACCTGACGGCGTTGTTTCAGCATCTCGGCGTGAAGACGCGAGAGTCGGACATGTCGTTCGCGGTGTCGCTCGATCAGGGGCGGCTGGAATACGCGGGCACCGATTTACCCGGTTTGTTCGCGCAGAAGCGCAATCTGTTGCGGCCCCGGTTCTGGTCCATGCTGCGCGATCTGCTGCGTTTCTATCGGTCGGCGCCGCGCGATCTGCCGCGTCTGGAGCACGAACTGGGTTCTCTGGACGACTATCTGCGCGAAGGGGGTTACGGCGCGGCGTTGCGCGACGATCATTTGCTGCCGATGTCGGCGGCGATCTGGTCTTGCGGGACCGAGGAGGCGGGGCAGCAGCCGGCGGCATCGTTCATTCGCTTTTGCGATAATCACGGATTGCTGATGGTCTCCGATCGCCCGATCTGGCGAACGGTGTGCGGTGGCAGCCGTGAATATGTCGCCCGACTGACCGGAACATTCGCCAATCGTATTCATACCGGAAGCGCGGTGCTCGGCGTGGAACGGGTCGGCGATGGGGTTTTCGTGCGGACCGTGTCCGGTACGCGGCGCTTTGATCATGCCGTGCTGGCCTGTCACGCCGATCAGGCCCTGGCACTGCTTGGTGCCGGGGCGAGTCCGCGGGAACAGGAAGTGCTTGGGGCGTTTCGTTACACCCGCAATCTGGCCGTGTTGCACACGGATGCGACGCTGATGCCGCGGCGGCGCGCGGTGTGGGCGAGTTGGAATTATCTCGGCTCGGCGGATGCTCGGCCTTGTGTGACGTACTGGATGAACCGGTTGCAGAGTCTGCCCGGCGACACACAGTATTTCGTGACGCTGAATCCGCCGCGGCCGCCGCGGCCGGGGACGTTGCTGCGGAGCGAAAGTTACGAACACCCAATGTTCGACGCCGCCGCGGTGCGTGCGCGACGCGAGTTGTGGCCTCTGCAAGGCGATGGCGGCGTGTGGTTCTGTGGCGCGCATTTCGGTGACGGATTTCATGAGGATGGGTTGCAGGCGGGCCTCGCGGTGGCGGAGCAGCTGGGTGACGTTCGACGGCCGTGGAATGTCGCGGACGAATCGGGACGGATCCATATTGGTATGCTCACCCGCCGCGGTGCGGAAGTGGAGATCAGCGCATGACAGTGCCGGTGGATACCTGGCGCGATCCTCGCTGGCCGTGGGGCGTTGCCTGGATGAGTCTTAAATTGGATCACTTTGCCGTCGCCATTCTGGGGCAACTCAGGAATGCACGATGGCACGGTCCCCGTTGGGGTCTGATACCGCGAAAGTTTACCACGGAGGACGCGGAGAACCACGGAGAACCACGGAGAACCACTTCGATACTCGTTAATAGCGAAACCCAAAAGACCGCGCAGACGCCGAAAAGGGAGCGTAAGTCCCTTCTCCGTGGTCCTCCGTGGTTCTCCGCGTCCTCCGTGGTAAAAACCTTACGGGCGGTCAACAAACTCGGCGTGGGCGATTTCCCGCGCCGCCTCAGGCGTTATCGTGACCTTCCTATCGCGATGCCGTTCAATGTCTGACGCGACCTCCTCACATCGCGAGACTGACCCAACAGCCAATACCTATACTCGCGAAGAAACAGACATCATCAGTCAATCCATCAGCCAGACCTCGGCACTCTACACTGGCACGGTCGCGCATCGTCGGCTGCGGCCAAAACCGCACCGGCTGCGCTACCGCGTGTTTTCTCTGTTGCTGGACCTGGATGAAATCCCGGCGCTGTCGCGGCGGCTTCGCCTGTTCTCGCATCGCCGGTTCAATCTATTCAGCTTCCACGAACGCGATCATGCCGACAGCTCCGGCGGTTCGTTGCGAGAGTGGGCCGAAGACAGCCTCGTCCGTGCCGGTATCGATATCGAGGGTGGACCGATCCGTTTGCTGGCGATGCCTCGGGTGCTTGGCTATGGATTCAATCCCATCAGCGTGTGGTTTTGCCATCACCGCGACGGAAGCCTCGCCGCGCTGCTGCATGAGGTGCACAATACGTTTGGCGAGCGCCACACGTACCTCATTCCGGTCACTGAAACCGGCACGCGGGACGCGATCATTCAGAACTGCGCGAAGGATTTTCATGTTTCGCCGTTCATGACGATGGACATGCGCTACGACTTCCGGGTGCATCCACCGGACGAACGATTGAGCCTCGCGATCCAGGGCAGCGACGCGGATGGGCCACTGATCGTCGCGTCGTTCGCCGCCAAGAGGCACGAATTGACGGATGCCGCTCTGCTGCGTGCGTTCTTCCTGACGCCGTTGCTGACCTTGAAGGTGATCGGCGGAATCCATTGGGAAGCATTACGCTTGTGGATCAAAGGCGCGCGGTTGCAACCGCATCCGCCGGCGCCCGAACACGCGGTCAGCATCGTGACCCGCGGCAACACGTCAGCCGCCTGAAGGAGGGCCAGTCATGCCGCCAACCGTCACGCTCTCCACCACCGCGATTTCCGAAGCACCTGGGCGTGTAGCACTGGGGCGTGCCGGGTTGTCGCTCGGCCGCCGCTTCCTGATCCATCTGGCGCGTCAGGTCGAGCACGGACAACTGCTGTTCCACCTCCCCTCCGGCGAAACGATCCATCACACTGGGCCTCATCCCGGACCAGGTGCCAGCCTGGTGCTGCATCGGTGGCGTGCCGTGCGGCGGGGATTGTTGGGCGGCGATATCGGATTCGCCGAAGCCTACATGGATGGCGACTGGTCGACACCCAATCTGACATCGTTGATCGAACTGGTCGCGCGCAATCACACGACAATGCTGCCGGCGCTGGACGGATCCCGCTTCGCCCGCCTGATGCACCGGCTGCTGCACCTGCTGCGAAGCAACACAAAACGCGGCAGCCGGCGCAACATTCCGGCGCATTACGATCTCGGCAACGCGTTTTACGCCGCGTGGCTGGACGCGGGGATGACCTACTCGTCCGGGTTTTATGAAGACGGCACAACGACCCTGGAGCGGGCGCAATTCGCGAAGCAGGATCTGGTTATGGACGCGCTCGCGCTGAACGGCGGCGAGAGCGTGTTGGAAATAGGCTGCGGCTGGGGCGGACTGGCCGAACGGCTGGCGCTTGAACATGGATGCCATGTCGTGGGCCTGACTCTCTCGCCGGCGCAACTCGAACATGCGAGCACCCGCCTCCCCGGGTGCCGCGTCCCAGGCCCACTCTCCTCGGGGCCCCCCACTGGGACCGTCCTCACGGGGACAATCGCGCTGCGCCGGCGGGACTATCGTGACGTGGAAGGAACATTCGACCGGGTCGTTTCGATTGAAATGCTGGAGGCGGTGGGCAAGGAATACTGGCCGGTTTATTTCTCCCGCGTCCGCGACCGGTTACGCCCAGGAGGCGTTGGGGTACTACAGGTGATCACGATGGCGGAGGAACGGTACTCGGCTTATGAACGTGGCACCGATTTCATTCAGCGTTACATTTTCCCCGGCGGCATGCTGCCGTCGGACAGCGCGATGCGCGCGCACATCGAAGCATCTGGGCTGGTGCTGGATGGCGTGCGGAATTTCGGTGCGAGTTATGCCCGCACGCTCGCGGACTGGCAGGCTCGGTTCCAACGCGCCTGGCCGAGGTTGCGCACGATGGGTTTCGACGAACGGTTCAAGCGTAAGTGGGAATATTATTTGTCGTATTGCGAGGCGGGGTTCCGCGCCGGCGCGCTGGATGTCGGGCTGTACCGGTTGCATCGGCCGGCCAACGGGGCGGGATGATCGGCAGGCGTCAGTTCCTGACCGGCGGTTCCGTGTTGGCGGCGGCCGCGCCGATCGGCGGCATGGGTGCCGCGCCGCCGTCCGATCTACATTTCGAGGTATTCCGGAATGACAGCCGGATTGGCCACCACGCGATCAATTTTCACACCGAGGGCGATACGATGGTGGCGAACGTCGCGGTGGAAATCATCGTGCGGCTGGGGCCGATTCCGGTGTTTCGCTATACGCACTCGGTACGCGAAGGCTGGCGCGGCGATCGCTTCCTGAGCCTGGAAAGTGAGACCTACGACGATGGCACGCCGTATCATGTCGAGGCCAGCAACGCCGGCGACCACGTCATCGTATCTACCCGAACCGTGCCGCGCGTGGAGCTGGCGGCAGAGACGATTCCGTTGACGCACTGGAACCATCTTTGCATGAGGCGGCCGCTGTTCAATCCGCAGGACGGCGTGCGGGTTGAGTCCACGGTCGCGCCGCGCGGCGAGGAGATGGTGGCTCTGGCCGACGGGCGAGAGGTTCGCGCGATGCATTATTCTCTGGTGGGCAAGATCGCGTTGGAGGATTGGTACGATGTGGCAGGGAAATGGACCGCGTTGAGCCTCATCGGCCGCGACGGATCCCGGATCGAATATCGGCTCACGGGTTGAGCGGCGGATTTCGGGCGGGCGGCGGCGAGGAAGAAAGCAAGAATTTCAACACGGAGAAAGAACGAGAATACACGGAGGACCACGGAGAAGTAAGAGATTTTAGCCCTTCGCGCTGTGCTTGATGCGACACCGCGCGAAGCGCTTCATCTTGTTCTCCGTGGTCCTCCGTGCATTCTCGTTCTTCCTCCGTGCTGAAATTCTTACTTGCGGACCGATCGCCCAGGTACCAAGCCCGATGGTCGACCACGAATGTTCACGAGCGCCGATCAACGGCTTCACCGGAACCAAGAGCCGCGGCATCGGTCACGATGGCTCCCGCATCGAATACCGGCTTGTGGTGTGCGCACTGTCAAACGCGGCGGCAGGCCAGTATTACTTCAGACGTTTCCGTAGTGTGGCGATCATGGCCTTGATTCCAGCTTCTGCCTTGTCAAGTTTAAGGCTAAGCAGCAACGGAAACTCAATAGCTTCCGGTTCCTTGACCAGGCGATCCGAGGCCTTCGCCAGAGCTTTCAGCCTTCTGATCAAGCTTCCGGTCGTGGGTCGCTTCGACATTGCCTGCTCCTAAGCTGGGATTCCAAAGAATGAGTCGGCATTGCCACCATTCCTCACATGTAACGCGCATGCGGCGGACCATTTGGCAGCTTCGCCTGGGGTAGCCTGCCGATGCGTAAAGCCCGCTCCCGTGGCGTACACGGACGACACCGAGAGGAATGACTGCAAATCCTGATTATCCGCGGGCATACAGATCAGCCAAGGATGGCCGTCGTTTAAAACGGTTATGATGGGCATTTCTCGTCCTTTCTGGGGAAAGGTGCCTCATACCGAACTCGAGATCGCGCGGCAGGTAAAAAGAACGCATATCTACTATGATCAATTCGCATAATACCATGGAATCTACTTTTGTCAAGCAGGCGACATGTATTTACTAGTAACAATAAAGAAATTTTATTATTTGGCTATACTTGGCCACGGCCCAGGCACGCATTTCAATGGAATTGTGCTAGCGTGCGCGACATAACCAGGAGGGCATGAATGGCTGACGGCGGCACGACCGGCATTGGCGCACCGGTGCGCAGACGGGAAGATCAACGCCTGCTGACCGGTCAGGGCCGCTACAGCGACGACCTCACGCTGCCGGGTCAGGCTTACGCGGTCATGCTGCGCTCGCCGCACGCCCACGCCGAAATCGGGTCGATCGATACGACACAGGCAGAGGCCGCGCCCGGCGTGCTGGCAGTACTGACCGGAAAGGACATGCAAGCGGACGGGCTGCGGCGCATCCCGCACGCGACCTGGTCGGGCCATCCGGCGGAGATCGCTCTGCCGAACACCGATGGAACAGTCGCCTCTGGCCCCCCGCATTTCTGCATGGCCACCACGGTCGCGCGTCACGTCGGAGACATCGTCGCCGTGGTCGTCGCCACAAGCGTCACAGCCGCGCGTGACGCCTCCGAACTGATCGAAATCGACTACCGTCCCCGCGCCTCCGTCTCGCACGCCCTTGCCGCCGCCGCACCCAAGGCCCCCCTCGCCTGGGTCGAGGGTCCGTCGAACATGTGCATCGACTCAGTGGTCGGCGACGCCGCCGCGGTCGATGCCGCTTTCGCCACCGCGGCGCATGTGGTGCGGTTCCAGACCTGGGTGCAGCGCGTCGCCGGCGTGCCGATGGAGCCTCGCGCCGCGGTCGGTGAATACGATCCGTTGACCGGCAAACACACGCTGCACGCCGGCGCCGGAGGAGCGGTGCGGCCTCGCAACGATCTCGCTTCGGTACTTGGCGTGCCGGAAACCGATGTCCGCATGATCATGCACGACGTCGGCGGCAATTTCGGCACCCGCGGTGCGTTCAACCCCGAGTTCGCCCTGGTGGTCTGGGCCGCTCGCCGCGTCGGGCGGCCGGTGAAATGGACCGGCGACAGAACGGAAGCGTTTCTGGGCGACTACCAGGCCCGCGATCTGGCGGTGACCGCCGAACTGGCGCTGGACGCGGACGGCACTTTTCTGGCGCTGCGTTGCGACAACATGGTCAACCTCGGCGCGTATCCCGTGGGCTTCAGTCCGTTGCAAAAGGGCGCCGCGATCGTTTCCAGCATCTATCACATTCCGTTGGTGCGAGTGCACGCGCGCGGCGCCTTCACCAACACCTCCCCCACGAGGCCATACCGCAGCGCCGGACGGCCCGAGGTGATGTATGTGATGGAACGCCTGATCGACCTCGCGGCGCGGCAAACCGGGCTGGATCGCATCGAATTGCGGCGGAAGAATCTGATCCCGGAATCGGCGATGCCGTATCGCAATCCGTTCGGCCTGCTGTACGACAGCGGCAAATATCACGAATGCATGGAAACCGCGCTGCGGCTTGGCGACTGGACCGGCTTTCCTTCCCGCCGGACGGAGGCGGCGTCGCGCGGCAAATGCCGCGGCATCGGTGTCGCCAACTACGTCGACACCGCGACCGGCGTGCCGCGCGAGCGGGCCGAAATCACCATCAAACCGGAAGGCGTGGTCGAAGTCGTGGTCGGCACCGGCTCCCAAGGTCAGGGCCACGAAACGAGTTTCGCTCAATTGGTGAATGAATGGTTGGGTGTGCCGAATGACTGCGTGCGGCTGGTGACTGGCGATACCGATCGGGTGAAGTGGGGCGGTGGCGCGCACTCGGGGCGGGCATTGCGTCTGGGCTCGATCGTGATGCACGCGGCGTCACTGGAAATCATTGAAAAGGCGACCCGGATCGCCAGCCATGTGCTCGAGGTGGATCGGTCGGACCTGGTGTTCAGCGACGCTCGGTTCACCGTCGCCGGCACCGATCGCGGCGTCGGGTTGTTCGAGATCGCGACGGCGGCGCTGACCCGCAACGATCTGCCCGAGGATCTGACCGGCGCGCTGGCCGCGATCAGCGACAAGACCATCTCCGAGGCCAGTTTCCCCTACGGCACCCATGTCTGCGAGGTCGAGATCGATCCCGAAACGGGCGTGGTGAACATCGAAAAATATACCGCCGTGGACGACGTTGGCCGCGCGGTCAATCCGATGATCGTGCATGGCCAGGTGCATGGCGGGATCGCTCAGGGGGTCGGCCAGGCGCTGTGGGAGCAAATCGTTTATGATCAGGAGACCGGCCAGTTGCTGACCGCGTCGTTCATGGATTACGCGATGCCGCGCGCCTCGGGGTTGTTGTCGTACACGACGGAACTGAGTGAGGTCCCCTGCCCGACGCATCCCCTGGGCATTCGGCCCGCCGGCGAAGGCGGCACCACGCCGGCATTGGGTGTGGTGATGAACGCGATCGCCGACGCGCTGGCCGATCTTGGCGTCACCCATGTCGAGATGCCGGCCACCTCGGAACGCGTCTGGCGAGCGATTCAGGATGCGGAACGAAGCGGCTGAAGCAACCGTGCCGGTCTACGTCATCAATCTGGATCGCGACGAGGAACGGCTGCGGACATTTCTCGCGACCAACGCGCAACTCACCGGCGTTGAGCGATTTTCCGCGGTGGATGGGCGGTTGGTGGATCGCGCCGACCTGGAGCGCGCCGGGCTGATCGCCAGCAATTTAACCTACAACAACGGAGTGCTTGGCTGCGCCCTGTCGCATCTTGAACTGTGGCGCCGCGCCGTGGCGGACCAGCGGCCGATCACCGTCGTGGAAGACGATGCGATCCTGGCCGCGAATTTCATGCCGGCGCATCAGGAGGTGATCGGCAAATTGCCAGCCGACTGGAGCATCGTGCTGTGGGGATGGAATTTCGACCGCTCGGTCTGGGCTGAAATCCCTGAAGGCGTGGCGAAGTCGGTGCTGCAATTCAATCAGGACGAGTTGCGCGCCAATATCGAGACGTTCCGGGGGGCCGAGGTCGCCCATGCGCCGATTCGGCTGCGGCACGCATTCGGCAGTTTGGCCTACTCGGTGTCTCCCACCGGCGCCGCCGCACTGCTGGAACATTGTCTGCCGCTGGCGCGCAAATTCATTCGATTTGAGGGCTTTGGCATCGGAATTCCCAATAACGGCATCGATTGCATCATGCTGGGCGCCTATCCGACGCTGAAGGCCTATTTTTGCATGCCGCCTTTGGCGGTGTCGGAGAACCGGCACGAAATTTCACACACCCATGGTTCGGATTAGGGCCGTTTCCGACTGACGTCATCCCCGGCGCACGCCCCAGAACAACGGGTACATTGCCTTCACAATGTCCTTGATGTCCGAGCGGAAAGCCGTCGGCTGGAAAATCTGGCCGAGCGGGATGTAGGGCAGGACTTCAACAGCCCGAAGCTGGACTTGCTCGGCGATCGCTTTTTGCGACCGTAGGTCGGGTGCGTCGAACCAGGAGTCTCGCAGGGCTTCCAACCGTTCGTCTGTCGGCCAGCCAAACCAGGCCTTCTCACCGTTGCCGCGCAAAGCGAAATTGCCGCCGGGATTGGACACGGTCACCCCATCCAGAGCGGTGATGAAGGCGCTCCAACCGCCCTTGTCCGCCGGGTTCTTACTGGTCCGCCGCGTGATCACCGAACCCCAGTCCATCGACTGGAAATCCACGGTCAGACCGATCTTCTGGAACAGATCCCGGGCCACGTAAGACACCGCGCTGTAAACGGGCCGGTCACTGGGCGACAGCAACACAACCGGTTCACCGCGATAGCCCGCCTCGGACACCAGGCGCTTCGCCAGCCCGATATCGCGCGGCCGGGTCAACACCTCCAGTCCGGCATGAGTCGCCATCGGTTGGCCGTCGGCGAAAAAGCCGCCGGGCACATGGCCAAGTTCGGCCTGATCACCGATCACCGCCGCGACAAAGGCCTTCTGGTCGAGCGCCGGCAGCAGCGCGCGGCGCAGCTTCGGATTGTCGAACGGCGGGTTCAGGTGATTGAGCCCGATGATCGGCTGCCATCCGAAGGGATCGTTCACCTTGACCAGCACGTCCGGCGATTTCCGTAGCATCGGGCAAAGGTCGATCAGCGGCTGTTCGATCCAGTCGACCTCGCCCTTCTGCAGGGCGGCGGCGGCGGTCGCGGAATCTGGTTGAACGATCCATTCGACCCGCTCGAAGTTCGCCACCTTGCCGCCCGCATAGAAGCTCGGCGCTTCCTGACGCGGCACGTATTCATCGAACCGCGCATAACCGGCATGGGCGCCAGAATTCCACTCGCCGGGGAGGAACCGGAACGGGCCCGATCCAATCGTTTCCTTGATCTGCTCGGAGCCGGGGGTCTTCGCCACGCGCTCTGGCATCATGAAGCAGTTTCGCGCGCCGAACCCGTACAGCATTTGACGAAACGGCCTTTTCAGCCGCACCTGGAAGCGCCGGTCGTCCGTGGCGGTTATTTCGTTCGCCGCCGCCACCATTTGCTGGCCGAACGAGTCTCGCGTGGCCCAACGCCGCAGCGACATCACGCAATCTCGCGCCAGCACTTTTTCGCGGTCGTGGAAGGACAGTCCGTCGCGTAGCGTGAAGGTCCAGGTTAACTCGTCCGCCGAGACGGAGTGCCCCGCACACATCTGCGGACGCGATTCGCCTTTGGCGTCGATCCCATACAGCGTGTCGTAAATCAGATAACCATGCGCCTGGGCCACCAACGCGGTGGTCCATATCGGGTCGAGCGCGGAAAGATTCGCGCTCGGGATGAACCGCAGCGGCAGGCTGGCCGCGCGTGCCAGCGCGGGGGCCATCAGCAGAGGCGTGGCCTTCAACAGTTCGCGGCGTCGCATGATGCCTCCCGGGTTTCTTATTTTTAATTTTCGAATGTCCATCCTGGCCGCGAAGCGTTCCGAAGTTCCGCTGACGCGCACCGCTCATTTCACGATCGCACGCACCCGTTCGATAGCATTTCCGAATTATCCGGCCCGCCCGGGTTTCCTGGCCGGACGATAATCGCCTCTCCGCGCGTCCGGCAAGACCGGGAACGCCGGACCGGCGTTGGCATTCTGTGCGGTGGCGGGCGGCCAATCGGCTGGGCCCGGCCGATGGAAGGCAACGGATAGGAATAACCGCTTCGGTTGGGCTTTCCCTCAGTCGCATCCCCGGGTCAAGCCCGGGGATGACGATAAAGGTGAGCCCGGGGATGACGATAAAGATGGGATTCAACCCGATTTATTTCTTGTTCAGCGTCGCCTAGGGTGTGGGCACATCTCCGGCTCCCCGCTGCCGCCCCCCTGTCGTTCTCCTCTGGCACTCTCTGACGAAGAGTGCTAACAATGTCGGATTGGCGACCTATATCTGGTCTCGGCGCCACTTTCTCGATCGTCAATGCGCCGGCTGCCCTCAATAATCTGGAGCAAAATTCGTGAAATTTCGACCCCTGCACGACCGCGTGGTGGTGCGCCGCCTCGCCGCTGAAGAAAAGACGTCCGGAGGCATCATCATCCCGGACACCGCCCAGGAAAAGCCGATGGAAGGCGAGATAGTCGCCGCTGGGCCGGGCGCCCGGGATGAGAAAGGCACGATTGTCGCGCTGGCGGTGAAGGCCGGCGACCGCGTGCTGTTCGGCAAATGGTCCGGCACCGAAGTGAAGCTCGACGGCGAGGAACTCCTGATCATGAAGGAATCCGACCTGATGGGCGTCGTCGAAGGCGAGCCCGCGGCGAAGAAAAAAGCGGCGTGATCGCGCCGAATACAGTGAATTAAGGAAGGAATTTTCCCAATGGCCGCGAAAGACGTTCGTTTTGGCTCGGATGCCCGCCAACGCATGATGCGTGGTGTCGACATACTCTCCGAGGCGGTGAAGATCACTCTGGGTCCCAAGGGCCGCAACGTGATTCTCGACAAAAGCTATGGCGCGCCGAGGATCACCAAGGACGGTGTGACGGTCGCCAAGGAAGTCGAACTGTCCGACAAGTTCGAAAACATGGGCGCGCAGATGGTGCGTGAGGTCGCGTCGAAGACCAACGACGTCGCCGGCGACGGCACCACCACGGCGATCGTGCTGGCGCAGTCGATCGTGCGCGAAGGGCTGAAGGCGGTCTCGTCGGGCCTGAACCCGATGGATCTGAAGCGCGGCGTCGACAAGGCCGTCGCGGCTCTGGTCGCCGAACTGGAGAAGCGCAGCAAGAAGATCACGACTCAGGCGGAAACCGCTCAGGTCGGCACGATTTCGGCGAACGGTGAGGTCGAGATCGGCAAAATGATCGCCGAAGCGATGCAAAAGGTCGGCAACGAAGGCGTCATCACGGTTGAGGAAGCCAAAACCGCGATCACCGAGCTCGACGTCGTCGAGGGGATGCAGTTCGATCGCGGCTATATGTCGCCGTACTTCATCACCAACGCCGAGAAGATGAACGTCACGCTGGATAATCCTTACATCCTGCTGTTCGAAAAGAAGCTTTCAGCGCTGCAATCGTTTCTGCCGCTGCTGGAAGCCGTCGCGCAATCGACCCGTCCGCTGCTGATCATCGCGGAAGATGTCGAAGGCGAGGCGCTGGCCACGTTGGTCGTCAACAAGCTGCGTGGCGGGTTGAAGGTCGCGGCGGTGAAGGCTCCGGGCTTCGGCGATCGTCGCAAGGCGATGCTGGAAGACATCGCGGTGCTGACGAAAGGCGAGCTGATCAGCGAAGAACTGGGCATTAAGCTGGAGAACGTGACTCTGGCGATGCTTGGCACGGCGAAACGGGTGTTGATCGAGAAAGAAAACACCACGATCGTCGAGGGCGCCGGCAAAAAGGCCGACATCACCGCTCGTTGCAATCAGATCCGCGCGCAGATCGAGGAGACCACCTCGGACTACGACAAGGAGAAGCTGCAGGAGCGGCTGGCGAAACTGGCGGGCGGCGTCGCGATCATTCGCGTCGGTGGCTCCAGTGAGGTTGAGGTGAAGGAAAAGAAGGACCGCGTCGATGACGGTCTGCACGCGACCCGTGCCGCGGTCGAAGAAGGCATCGTCCCCGGTGGCGGCGTGGCTTTGGCGCGGGCGTCGTTGATCCTGGCCAAACTGAAGGCCGATAATGACGATCAGCGCGTCGGCATCGATATCGTGCGCCGGGCCGTGCAAACCCCGTTGCGGCAAATCGCCGAGAACGCGGGCGAGGATGGCGCCGTGATCTCCGGCAAGGTGCTGGAGAAGGACGAGTACAACTGGGGCTTCGACGCGCAGACCGGCGAGTTCAAGGACATGGTCAAGGCCGGGATCATCGATCCGACCAAGGTCGTGCGGTCGGCTTTGCAGCATGCCGCGTCGATTGGGTCGCTGATGCTGACGACCGAGGCGATGGTCGCTGATCATGTGGAGAAGCCGGCTGATGGCGACGGTGGGTCGTCCACCAGCGACACGCGGGGTCAGGGGTACTGAAAGACGGCCGATCCAACCGTCATCCCCGGGCTCGACCCGGGGATCACTACAAGCACCATACCGCGATTGATCCCCGGGTCGAGCCCGGGGATGACGACGCAGTGGGGATGACGACGCTGTCCGGATAGCGGCGACCAAAAAGGACCACATTGGACCAAAACCCCTCCGACGCTCAGTTCAACACGACAACCGCCCGGCTGTTGCGTCGTGAGGCGCTGCGTCGCGCGGCTGAGGAGTTGAACACAACCTCAGGCCCAGGACTGGAGAATGTACTGGGACGAATATCGGCAGAGGTGACGGAAGAAGCGGCGGAAAAACGCGCGTCGGTTACGCCGGCGCCGATTCCGCGCTGATCTCGTCTGTCCAGACTTTGAACCCGGCCAGCGTGTTGGCGCCAAACGCGTTGCTGAGCGGCACGTCGACGGCGTCACGGCCGCGCCCCACCAGGATGCGGCCGATGCGGGGTTCATTGTTACGCGGATCGAACGTATACCATGCGCCGCCGAGATACGCCTCGAACCAGCCGGCGAAATCCATGTCGGAATAAGGTGGCGGCACGCCGATATCGCTCAGATAACCGGTACAATACCGTGCCGGAATGTTCATGCACCGGCACAACGCCACCGCGAGATGCGCGAAGTCGCGGCAAACGCCGACGCGTTCGTGAAACACATCCCACGCGGTGCGAGTCGGCCGCGCGGCCATGTAGTCGAATTTGATGTGGTTATGGACGAAGTCGCAGATCGCCTGAACGCGCCCCCAACCAGTAGGCGAATACTCAAACAGCCGCCACGCGGTGTCGGACAAATGGTCGGTCTCGCAGTACCGGCTGCCGAGCAGGAACATCAGCACATCGTCCGGCAGATCCTGCACCGCGTGTTGTTGCGCCGACAACACCACCGGATCGGGCTTGCCGGAGTCGTTCACCACAGCCGAACTGGCGATGCGGATTCTGCCGCGTGGCGCGACGATGCGGCTGCACCAGTTGCCGAATCCGTCGCGGTAGCCATGCACCGGAACCGCTGGCTCGGTCGTCACCTGGTCGGGCGCGACAAGGTCCGCGACTCGCGAGTGATGCACGTTCAGCAGCAACATCATCGGCGTGGGTTGCACGCAATCATAAATCAGTTCGTATCCGACCCGAATTTGCATGGCCTGTCCCTGACGAAACCGGAGGTTTGTGTCCAACTGGGCTTGCGATCGCCTGGATCGTCAACCAGATGCCGGATCGTATTCAGGTGGCTCCCGCACGCGTTCCACCGTGGAGTCGCCTGTAGCAGGTTTTTGTCGGTAATCCTACGGCCCGATGACGAATTTTCATGCTTCCCGCATTATTTTCTGGTCCCGCGTGCGTCATTCTGGCCGCCTGGCCTTGCCTCGCCTTGTAATCAGGCCGCCGTGGCCGTACATATCCAAACGCTCTCTCTCAAATACAGGAAGAATATCGTGGCGACGTCTGATGTGTACACGCTTCAACGATCGGACCTTAATGCCTTTCTGTTCGCCGATGTCGGCACCGAGACCAATGGCACGACCCTGAGCGTGTTGTCCGTGTTTGCGCGCGGCGGCAGCGATCCCTGGACGGAAGCCGCGCGTCTCGCGACTCTGCCGAAGGCCGTCGCGGCCGATAGCCTGGCGCACATGATCGCCGGCATGCCGAAGAGTCTCTGGGCTTTGCCTGACGCTTTCGTCATCGCGGTGCGTCTGATCGGCTTGCTGCCGGCGCGCCCGGCGGTCGGCGCGGAAATCAGACGGACGGCGATGCGATGGCCGCTCCGCGATATCGCCCTGATCGGCGCCTGCGCGGCGTTGGTCATCGCGTTCGTTATCATGATGATAAAGCAATGAATTCAGTTTCGCCCAAACCATTCGCCATGAAAGAAGGAAGCCAACCATGAGTGCTGTATCAGCCGGCGGAGACAACGATCCGGACAGCCAGTCAGACGCACAGGCCGACGCGATGAAGGACCAGCTCCGCAAGGATGTGGCGTCCTGGTCGAAGGCCCGCTCGGGTTCGGCGGGGGAGACGCCTGATATGGCGAGCCGTTCCGCCACGGCGAAACAACCGGCGTCCGAGCGAGCGACAAAGCGAAAGGCCAAACCGGCGGCGGTCACCGTGACGGTTCCGGCGGAGAAAAAGCCGTTCCGCATGTCGTACGACGGCACGACCGACCGGGATTACATCGCGCAGCGCATCAAACTCGGCGCGCGGTAAGGTACTGGGCGCGGCGAGGGTTTAAAGACAGTAATGCCAATCGACCGAACGACTGACTCTTACGTTCCACCGTCATCCCCGGGCTCGACCCGGGGCTCAATCGCGGCACGGTGCTGGTACTGATCCCCGGGTCGAGCCCCGGGATGACGGTTAAGCGCGTTACCATCGGTCAGTGGTCAGGTCGGTTGGTATAAGTCCGCGGCGGCACGAAACCATTGAACGCCACCGCTCTCACGGATCAGCATGGATTTTGGCCCGGTGCCGCGGCCGGGCACGATCATGCGCCGTCCGCCAGCTTTCGATGATCGCCAGTTCACGCTCGGGCCGTTCGGTCACGATTGTCAGAAGGCCAGGATAAATCGCGCCGTCATCGCCATCGATCGAAAGGAAGTCGCCTTCCGCGAACTCGTGATCGCCAATTCGTAACGTCCTTTCCATTACGTCCACCGTCAATCCTGGACAGGACACCAGGCACACTTTCCCGAGCTGCCTCGCCACGACGGAGGCATGCGAGGTTCGACCGCCGGTCGCCGTCACCACTCCGTCCGCCGCCGCGATGCCTTCAATGTCGGACGTCGAGGTTTCGTTCCTGACCAGAATGACTTTCTGGCCGGAAGCGGCGATGCGCCGTGCCGCGGCCGCATCCAGCGCGATCGCGCCGCTCGCCACGCCAATCCCCGCCAACTGGGCTTTCGCCAACGGCCGATCCGGTTTCGGATCGAAATGGGTGCGACTGACGCTGTCCAGATCGATACCGGCGAGGCGTGTCAACGCGGCGGCTGGTTGGCAGAGTCGCTCCTCGACCATATCGACAGCGATTCGCACAGAAGCCCAGGGCGTGCGTTTGGCATCGCGGGTTTGCAGGAACCAGAGGACGCCGGACTGGACGGTGAATTCGAAGTCCTGCGCGTCGCCGAACAGAACTTCCAGTTCATGACATGATGTTTCGAGACGGGACCAAACTTCCGGCAACGTCGCGCGCAGCCGTTCGTTATCGCGAAGCGCGTGACGGCCGGCGACGACATCCTCGCCCTGGCCGTTGAACTGGAAGTCGAAATAGAAATCGCGGCCGCCGGTCGCCGGGTTACGGGTGAATCCGACGCCGGCGCCGGAATTGCCGCCGGCGTTGCCGTAAACCATGGTTTGCACGGTGACCGCTGTGCCAGCGTCGTCCGGGACTCCTTTGAGTGCCCGAAAACTCCTGGCTTTTGGTGCGTCCCAGGAGCGAAACACCGCCTCCACCGCGCGCGCGAGTTGGGTGCGAGGGTCGGTCGGAAATTTCTCCCCGGCCAGGTCGAGATAACAGTCCAGCATGCGGTGGGTCAGATCGCGCGACGCGCGATAATCCAGTTCCCGTTCGTTATCGACTCCGGAGCTGGTTACCGCGTCACGCACCAGCGCGTCGAACGGCGCGACGGCCAGGCCAGCGACAACCTCGGCATAACCCTGCACCAATCGCCGATAACTGTCCCAGGCCAGCCGCGGATTGCCAGTGAGGCGGATCAGCCCCTCCACCGTTTCAGCGTTGAGGCCAATGTCCAGCACTGTCTCCATCATCCCGGGCATCGAGATCGCCGCTCCCGAGCGAACCGACACCAGCAACGGACGCCGGGGCGAGCCAAAGCCAAGACCGGTGGCGGCTTCCACGCCGGCGATCCCTTTCGCCAGCGCGGCACGCAGGGCGTCGGCGTTCGCGGTGCTGTCGCGAGGCAGCAGGCACCAATTCACCGGCAGCACGAAACCGGGCGGCACCGGCAGGCCGGCCACCGCCATGCGCATCAGGTTGAACGCCTTATTGCCGATTTTCGCCGCACCGCCCGAAGGCGGTTTCTCTCTGGGCTGGATGAAACAGAGCGATGGTGCGTCAGCCACGCGGCACCTCACCCAGGACGTGCGCGCGAAGCACCAGGCTGGCATGTTTCAGCGCGTCCATACTCTCCTCAAGCCCGTCGCTGATCGCGGTAAAGAGATGCAACTGGCGAAAGTCTTTGGTGTGCTCGATGGCCAACGTGGTGAGGTGGCGTTGCGCGTCGTCGGCGTCATGCTCCAGCACGGCGACGCGGTCGATCGCGGTCAGGAAGTCGTCGGTGTCCTCGCGCAGCCCGGTTCCGGTGACGTGCGCGGCATGGGCGAGCGCGCGGATCCATTCCTGAGTCGCCTCCACGGTCAACGAGGCCAGGGTTCGCAGCGCGGCCAGGGTCTTGCCGCCCAGGTTGTGCTCACAGGTTTTGCCGTTCGACAGCAGCTCCAGCAGGAAGGCCACATCCTCCAGATGGTCGGCCGCGTCGTCGGCGGTCTCCAACAAGGTCTGGAACACGCCGCGATCAGGCCGGCGGCGGACGGCTTCCCGCGCCGCGATCACCAGAAGATCGGCGTCATGTTCGAAGCGGCGCGCGCGCGTGGCGCGTTTCGTGAAACCGGCGTCGGATGTGCCGGCCGCCAGAACACCATCCATGACCGACGACGCGATTTCAAAGATCAACCCCGCGTGTTCCTGAGCCATGCGCAGCAACCGCCGCTCGTCATCGCTGAAATGACGTTGCAGTTCGGTTCTGATACGATCGGCGATCAAACCGCGCGACTGGCCGTCGAGCAGGCCTCGCGCCGCCGCCCGCAGGACGAACTGAATGAACGCGACGGCCGGTTCGGTTCCGAGCACGTCGCACAGGCGGTCGCCAAAATGCATCGCCGTCCCGGCGGCCGCCTCGATCGCGTCATTGATCGCGCGTGCGCCGCCGATCTGCAGAAAACCGCGATGACCGACGTCGTTCTGGGATGCCCACAGCAAGACCTCCTTCCGTCGCGGACCAGGCAGGAAGCCCCGCAATTGTTTGCGCGCGCGATTCCAGTCGATCAGAAACACCAGGCGGGAACCGAGAAATTCCAGATAACGGAGGCAGTCCGCCTCGTCCGCCGCGCGGAAAGTGAAGGTGAGCAACTGAAACGGCAGCCCCTCCGCCAGGGTCGCGGTCCGCGCCGAGCGTTCCTCGCCCCAGTCGATTTCCATGGGCGCCAGCATGTCGCGCAGAAAGCGCACGCGTTCGGGGTGAACGTCGCTGTAGGTCACCGTGACCGTCAGCGCCTCGACGTGAATGACGATGACATGCGCGTCGGTGGTGCCGATGTCGTTCTGAATGACCAGGCGTTCCCCGGCGCGCGTGGCGGTCGTGCCGAGACCGGGATGATCGAATTTCAGTCCGGCGGTGCGGTTGACACCCGCCATGAACGCCCGCACACGCGGCCGGTCGGATTCTGTCAGGGCGTAAACGGACGCGCCGTCCAATACTTCTTCCGCCTGGGCTTCCTGCAGCGCATTCAGTTCTTTGTGCAGGTCCATGACCAGGCGATGCAGGCTGTCCTTGCCGTCTGGACCTCCGCCGTGCCTTCCGGCCCGGGTCATGGCGGCGATCTCGCTCGCGGTCAGGCGATCATCCGTGGCGGCCGGCGCGGCATCAAGCAAGGCTTTCAGACGCTCGCCAAAATCCGCCGCGCGAAAGGCGATGACCGGTTCGGCCATCGTCCGCATATCGTCGCCGATCAGGCGCATGACCTTCACCGCGCCGGGGAAGCGGTACTCTCCACCCTGAAGCTGAGCGCCTTCCACCATGTCATCGAGGGATGCGTCGTCGATCCCGCGGGCGCGCCGCTCCCGCTTCAGGCTTACCGCCGCCTGTTCAAGATGATCGGCATGGCTCGCCGCTGTCTGGAGCAACGAAAAATAGTATTTGACGCGATCGTTCGCGCTCAGCGCGGCGTCGATCAGCGAGGCACGCGAGAATTCCGGCGCGCCAATGACTTCGAGAATGCGATTTTTCATGACGCCTGCTTCCGGGCCGCGCGGGTTGATAGGCGCGCCAGGCCGCGGCGTCGTTGACCTGAGTCAAAGTTAGCATCTGGCGACAGTGAATATGCGTCAATCGGTGAAAAATTGAACTGTCATCATATTGTCATTAATATCACCGCTTCCATGCGAAGCCGCGCGGTTCGGTCCCCTCGCGATCCGATATGGATTAAGCACGGCGTAAGGCGAAGGCGGCGATCGCGCGGCACATCGCGCCAAAAGACAGGACAACAATGGAAACGCGTGAAATTCAGGTCGTCTCCGGCACCGTGATCGCATGCCGGCTGTTCGATATCGCCGACTCGATTGATCTGGCCGAGGCGGAGACGCTATTGGAGCGGCGGCGAGGGCCGGCCGGGACACCTCCGCCGGGCTCGCGCGGCCGCCTGGTCTCGACGCCGCCGAAAGCGGTGACGTTCGGCGTGGCACCGCTGGATGTCCCGCTCGATCCGGTTCAGGTGTGCCTGGATGGGGCCGAGATCTGGGCTGGCGCGACGGCCCGGCTTTTCGATTTTGGCGTCACGCGGCTGGCGCTCCACTTTCCGGCCGACGCATTGTCGTGGAGCGATTTCACCCGGCGTGTCATCGCGGTCGATCGGGCGGTGGGCCCGGCGGCGGATACGACGGTGTGGAGCACGTTGACCGATCATGTGTGCGAGACCTTCGCCGCCGCGCTGCTGCGCCCCACGCGGGACAGGCTGGAGGAAGATTATCTTGTTGGCACCGTCCGCGCCTTCGATGAAGCGCCGGACGCCGAGTCGTTGCTTCAGCGCGTCGACCTCGTGCCTTTGCTGTCCGGCGAGGAACGGCCATTGTCCGATGGTGCGCGCCGCGATCTGTTGCGGCAACGGTTTTCTTATTACGCGGACGATCTGGTGGTGCTGACCTGGGACCGGGCGTTCATTTACGAGCCACGCGGCGATTCCGATGTGATGGATGTGCTCGATGTCGCCAACGCTCAGTTGTTGGAGATGCGGTATTACGATCAGTTGTTGGACGCCGAATTACCGAATATGTACAATTTGGTGCAACGTATGCAGCGGACGCGGCCGTTGCTGGGGTCGCGCCGTTTCGCCAACCTCGCGCGCCGGCTTTATACCCTGGTCGCCGAAGTGACGGAATTGCGGGAAAAGGTCGATAACGCGTTGCAGGTGACCGAGGATGTGTATCTGGCGCGTATCTACACCGCGGCGCATGAATTGTTCCGTGTGGCGTTGGTGAATGCCGCGGTGGATCGCAAGCTTTCAATTATCCGCGACACGTATACCGCGCTGTACGACGAGGCGTCCTCTGGGCGGGCGGCGTTGATGGAGGCGGCGATCGTCGTGCTGATCGTGGTGGAGATCGTGCTGGCGATCGTGCGTCCGTGATGGGTACGGGCATGGCAAAGCAAGCAAGGCAAAATCACGAAGAAGGCGGAGAAGCAAGGATTCTGGCGCTTCGCGCGGTGTCTGATCATCGGCCCGCGCGAAGCGCCAGAATCCTTCTCCGCGTCCTCCGCCTGCTCCGCTTCTCGGTGATTTTGCCTGCCTTCCTTTGTCGCGACTCCAAGGACCAAACCCGCGGGGAACCCGACCCTAAAACGCCCCGGCCCAACCGTCGCGCCGCGGATCCGATCCCGCCATCCGCACGCCGTTCTCCATCACCCGGATCGCCTGCACATTGCACGGCGCCTCCAATGGACCAACCCGGTTCAGCCGATGGCCAAGACGTTCCAGTCCCGAAAGAACATCGGCGCCGAAGCCAGGCTCGATGGTCAACCGGCCGTCGCCCTCATGCGGCCAGTTGGCGCCCTGCCCTTGCTGGATCGACGTCCACCGTGGCGCCTCCAGCGCGGTCTGAGGGTCGGCGTCCAGATCCATCATCGCGGTCAGCACCTGAAGGTTGACCTGAACCTGGTTGTCGGCGCCCGGTGTGCCCTCGACAGCCCATAGTTTGCCGTCCCTGAACACCATCGGCGCGTTCATCGTGTGCCGTACGCGCTTGCCCGGCACCAACCGGTTGGCGTGCCCCTCGGTCAGATGCCAGTAAGCCATGCGATTGTTCAGCAGCACCCCGGTATCGCCCGCCGTCACGCCCGAGCCGAAGCCAGAGTTGATGCTTTGAATGCCGGATACCGCGTTGCCTTCGGCATCGACCACGCAGAAATAGGTCGTGTCGCCGGCCCGCTCCGGTTCCGCCAGCACGATGTCCGCCGCGTGCGCCATGTCGATCGAGGCGGCGCACTCATCGGCGTAGGCATCCGACAGCAACCGGTCCAGCGGCACGTCGCCAAACCGCGGATCGGTACCGTAACGTTCGCGATCGACGAAGGCGCGCTTCTTCGCCTCCACCAGCACATGCACGCGGCGCACCGGGTCCAGTCCGGAAAAATCGAAGCGTTCGACGATCTTCAGCATCTGCAGCATCGTGAACCCGGTGGAGTTCGGCGGCGTCTGGGTGACGCGAAAGCCGCGATAGGCGATGCCGATCGGCTCCTGGACCTCGGGCTGACATTGTTCGAGATCGCGTTCATCGACCAGAACGCCGGCTTCCCGCATCCCGGCCAGAAGCCGTCTCGCCAACGCGCCGCGATAGAAGGTTTCAGCTCCGCCCCCGGCGATTTCCTCCAGCGTGCGCGCCAGATCGGGTTGGCGGATCACCGAAGCCAGCGCCGGGGCGCCGCCGTCGAGGCCGCCCAGAAAGACCGCGTGGCTGCGCCGGTCGGCGGTCAGCACGTCGCGCGCCTCGGCGGCGAAATGGCGATAGTGATGGGTTGCGCAAAATCCGTCTCGCGCCTGCTCGATCGCCGGAGCGCACAGGTCGCGCCACGGCAACGAACCCAGCGCGGCGTGCATCGCGGCGACGCCGCCGAGGAAACCTGGCGTCGACACGCTCAATGGTCCCCGGACGGCGATCCCGGCGGCCCGGAACCGCTCGGGCGTGGCGGCGAGCGGGGCGGCGCCGGTGGCGTTCCAGCACTGTGTGCGGCCGGTCTTCGCCATGTGCACCTGATAAAATCCGTCGCCGCCAAGACCCGACATCATCGGTTCGACGACGCCCAGAGACAGCCCGATCGCGACGGCGGCATCGACCGCGTTGCCACCGGCACGCAATGTGTCCAGTCCCGCCTGGGTCGCGAGCGGATGATTGGCTCCGACGGCGCCGCGGCGGCCCATCATCAGGGTACGGTAGGTGCGGTTTGGGAGATACATTTGGGCGCTGCTCCGGTCATTCAGGTTGCCTCGGTTGTGCCGCGCCAGCGGGGTGGGTTCAAGGCACGGCGCCGAAGTGGCCTGAAATGACTGAACAATGGCCTTTAGGCCAACAGCGGCGCGGACTAATCTCCGGCGCATGTCCTCGCCTCACCACATTCTCATGCTCGCGTTCCCGGGTTGTCAGATCCTGGACGTCGTCGGGCCGATGCAGATGTTCGCCGGCGCCAACGACGAACTGGGCCGGCCCGCATACGCGTTATCGATCGCGGCCCCTGCCCAGGGCGCGTTCAGGACCAACTCCGGTTTGAGTCTCGTTGCCGATCTGGCTTTCGCGGATGTGGCCGGGCGAGAATTTGACCCCAGCGAAACCGTCATCGCGGCTGGCGGCGACGAGGGTGTACGCACCGCGCTGGCTTCAGGCGAGATCACCGCGCTGATCCGGAAAGCGACGCGGGACGGGGCGCGAATCGTGTCGGTGTGCAGCGGTGCTTTCTTCCTCGCCGCGGCGGGCGTGCTGGATGGCAGGCGAGCGGCGACGCACTGGCAATCAGTCGAACGGTTGCGGCGGTTCCGGCCCCAGATCGATGTCGACGCGGAATCGATCTACGTGCGTGACGGCGACATTTGGACCTCGGCCGGCGTGACGGCGGGGATCGACCTCGCGCTGGCCATGATCGAGGCCGACCAGGGACGCGATATCGCCTTGGCGGTCGCGCGGCGGCACGTGGTGTTTCCGATCCGGCCCGGCGGACAGGGGCAATTCTCGCCCGTGCTGGCGGCACAGACCGTGCGAGACCGAAGACTGTTTCGGCTGGCGGAGAGCATCGCCAAACGGCCGTGCGACGACTGGCGCACCGATGCCCTGGCGGCCGAGGCCGGGGTGTCGTTACGCTCACTCAGCCGGCTGTTCCGCAGGGAGTTGAACGCCAGCCCGTCGGTGTTCGTCGAACGGGTGCGCATCGATCAGGCGCGACGGGCCTTGCTGGAAACCGACGCGCCAGTGGAGGTCATCGCGGCCGACTGCGGATTTGGTTCGCTCCGCCGCATGGATCGCGCCTTCGCGCGGGCGATCTCGGCGACGCCCACGGAGTTTCGCGGCCGCTTCAAATCACAAGGAGAGATGCGATGTCTGTCTTCAACATTGGTTTCGTGATTTTCCCCAATCTCACGCAACTCGATTTCACCGGCCCGTTGCAGGTGCTGAATCGGCTGCCGGATTCAAAGACGTACATCGTCGCGAAGACGCTCGATCCGGTGCCAGGCGATTGCGGCCTGAGTCTGGTGCCGACTGCGACGTTTCAGGACTGTCCGGCGTTGGATCTGATTTGCGTGCCGGGCGGTTCCGGCGTCGCTCAGGCGATGCTGGATCGCTCCACGTTGGACTTCGTCAGAAGCCAGGCGGAAGGCGCGCGTTATGTCACTTCGGTTTGCACCGGGGCCTTCGTTCTCGGCATGGCCGGGCTGCTGCGCGGCCGGCGCGCGACGACGCATTGGGCCTATACGGATTTGCTGGCGAAGATGGGGGCCACGTTCGAAAAGTCTCGCGTTGTGTGGGACGGCAATGTGGTGACGGCGGGCGGGGTGACCTCCGGCATCGACTTCGCGTTCCAGATCGTCGCCGCGATCGCGGGCGATGAGGTGGCACAATCGATTCAGCTTGGCATCGAGTACGACCCGGCGCCGCCGTTCGGTGCCGGTCATCCGGATCGCGCGCCGGAAGCGATCCGGCGGCGTGTCAGCGCGGGTTTCGTGACGCGGCGGCAACCGTACGAGGCGGCGTTGCGGTAAGCCCACTGGGCACAAGCCCGCCACCGTTGCCTCGGCGCACGATTTGTTCAAAATTGCTCTCTGATTTGACAAAGTCACTCTCGGACCTGGCGGCGCTTCCCATCCTGTTCTATCAAAACCTGACACAGGACGCACGCCGGGATTCGCCGTGCTCCGACCGATCGTTGGCATGGGAAGACGAAATGAAACTCATCGTTCGTCAGGTAACCGTATGCGCGGATGATGGCTGACCGTATCGTTGGTCGAAGAAATCGCCGCGTCGTTCGGAACGTTCCTCGACCGGCATCGCCGATTGTTCCGCGCCCGCACACGAGACAACGCGGGCGTGGCACGGCGGTACATGCGTGGCCTGGCCCAGGCCGAGGATTGCACGTTCGAATCGATGGCCGACGTGGTTGAAGGCGGCTGCGCGCAACACGAGTGTGCTCGATGGTGGTGCCGCCCGGCGTGGACAACGAGGACTCCCGCCGATTGTCGCGCGAACGCGATGAACTGCCGCGTGAGCGCACGATCCTGACCAACCGGATCAATGGTTTGTTGGCCAGTCAGGGTATCCGCGGCTATCAGCCGATGAAAAAAGACCGCCGCCGCGCGCTGGAGCAATCGCGGACCGGTGACGGGCGCGAGCTGCCGGCGCATCTGACGGCCAGGATCCTGCGCGCGCTGGATCGGCTTGAGGTTTTGCTGACCCAGACCAAAGCGGTGGAGGCGGAACGCGACGCGCTGCTGGAAGCGGACAGGGCCGGCGAGGCGGCGATCGCCGGACCGTTGGCGAAATTGCGCGGCATCGGCCCGGAGTTCACCAGCGTGCTGGTATTGGAATGTCTCTGGCGGAAATTTGGCAACCGCCGCCAGTTGGCCGCCTTCGCGGGCCTCGCGCCGACGCCCTGGCGCGGCGGCGGGATCGAGCATGGAGATTATGGTGCGGCCGCCATGGGAGGCGATCCCGGGCGTCGCGACCGGATATGAGTTTTCGTGGCCTCGATGCCACAACGCAACGGCCTGGACCAGGACGATACGGCCAGATGACGCGGGGCCATCGCGCGACGGCACGCTCCGCGCCATGATCGGATGCCTTCCGCCTGATCGGCGTGCACGCCCGGCGGTCCTGAGGCTGGCATCGGGCTCGCCGCCGTCAAGGACGCTTCGCGCGGCCCGGAAACGGTCAGGCCGGGACGAGAAAACGGCGCGCCGGCCGAACCAGAAAACGATGCCGGAGATGACAGATGCAAGGAGGCGCGAAAGATGAATTGAAGTGTTGACGAACGAACCCTCATATGAGGCCGGCCATGACGAGATGCGACAGCCGGCAGTATTGCCTCGAGTCTTCGACCGGTGCTCAACCGGACAGAAGTGGCTGTTCAGGCGGGAACGGTCAGCTTCGCCAGGTCGAAGTTATACACGCGAGCGGTGTTGCCGCCGACGATCTTCGCCTGCTCGCCGTCCGGCACGCCCGCCAGGATCTCCGCCAGGATTCTTCGCGATTCGGGAAACGTCGACTCGCTGTGTGGATAGTCCGAGCCCCACATCAGGGAGTCGATGCCGATGACGTCGCGCAGGCGAATGCCGATGGCGTCCTCCTGGAAGCCCAGTACGACGTTGCGGTGGAAGAAGTCGCTCGGGAGCATGGCGTTTTTGAAGCGGTAGATCGCCTCGCCGGTGCGCTCGCGGTAGGTGTAGTCCATGGTGGAGAGCACGTGCGGCACCCAGGCCAGTTCGAACTCCACGATGGCCACGGTCAGGCTGGGATGACGCTCGAAGACGCCGGAGAAGATCAGGTCGCAGAGTGACAGCGCCGGATAGAACGCCTTCGTCGCGCGGCTGCTGGCGTCGCGCAGCGTCATGTCGCCGGCTCCGCGGATCTTGCCCTGGCGGCGGGTGGCGGTGTGCAGGCTCAGTGGCAGGGCGAGCGCGGCGGCGGCGGCCCAGAACGGTTCGTATTCGGATTGATCGTAGCGGCGGTCCTCGAACGGATACTCGGTGATCATCGCGCCGGACAGGCCCAGGCGGGCGGCGCGCTCGAGTTCGTTGATGGCGTCGGGGATGTCGTCGAGGTTGATCATCGCGATGCCCTTGAGGCGGGCGGGATCGGCGCGGCAGAACTCGGCGAGCCAGTCGTTGTAGGCGCGGAAGATGGCGGACATCAGGGCGGTGTCCGCGATCTTGAAGTAGAACAGGCCTTGCGAGGGGTAGAGGACTTCGCCAGACACCCCGTCGAGCGCCATGTCCTTGAGATGTTGCTCCGGCTCGTATCCCCCGCGGTGCACGTCTTCAAAGCGGCCCTGGGCGGAGATGGTCTCGGGCGCCTCGAACCGCGCGCCGGCGTTGGAGATGAGGCCGATGCCGGAGAGGATTTGGTCCGTTTCGATGACGATTTGGTCCGTGCCGTCGATGCGCTGGATGCGGGGGGCTCGGTCGCGGAAGGGGGCGTCGATGCGGGTTTGCCAGAGGTCGGGGGGTTCGAAGACGTGGGAGTCGGAGGAGAGGATGAGGGGTGGCATGGGGGGTGCTTTCTGGGCGGGGCGGGAGGGGTAGGTTTGGGGGGCGGATGGTTGGCGTCAAGGTGGGCGGGGGTTGGGGGGAAAGGGCTGAGGGGTTGTGCCGTCTCGCGGGGCCTCGCGGCTATCAGCAATCGGTGCGTTTCCGGAAGATGCTGTCAGCCATATCCACAAGGCATGATTTCTGATTGGTGATCACTTGACAACGGTGTTAATGTGCGGACCATTACTAATAATGGTCATGCACTGCTTTGAATACAGGAGCACGTCTGAATGCCGAATGGACATGCCGATCAGGGGGTTACCGAACTGTTCCTGACAGGCCCCGATCTGAGCAACGCCATCCGACGTGTGGTGGGCGGTCGCGCACTCCGCTGCGCCGTGGCGTTCTGGGGCTCGGGCGCGGCTGAGTGGATTCGTGACGCGGGCGGCAGGGTCGCCGAGGCGCAAATCCTCTGCGATATTTCCATGGGCGGATGTTGGCCCGATGCCTTGAAGGGGTTGGGAGCACCCGATAGCGAACGGCTTCGTCGACGCGATGGGCTGCATGCCAAAGTCTACATATCCCACGCAGGTTTGGTGGTCGGTTCGCCCAACGTCAGCGCTAATGGTATCGGGTTTGGCGAACGCGACCCGGTTTTGCTGGAGGCTGGTAGCTTCTACCCGCCAAAATCCCACGCGTGGAAACAAGCTGGTGCTTGGTTTGACTCGGTCTACCGCGATGCGAAGGTCGTCGATGACGCAGCCCTCGCCGAAGCTCAGAAACGTTGGCAACCGAAGCTGGGGCAAAAGATAGTGCCAATCCGAGACGGGTCTCTCCTGGATCTGGTACGCGCTAATCCTGATCAGTTTGGTACGATCGGGTTTGTATTTGTAGATGTTGCTCCGACCAAGGAGGAGCGCGAAAAGGCACTCCGGAATTTGAAAAAGCAAGCGAGTGCGACAGCGAAAGCGATTGATGCTCTGCCCAATGGTGGATTTTTCACAGGTTGGGAAACTGCGGAACTTAGGCGTTGGCCAACAGTATTCATTGAATTTTGGGCTTCGCCGCGAGGACAAGTTTACGTCTTTGGCCGTCAGGTCCAATTTTTCGAGTGGGCAACGGGTTCGGTTTTCAGTACATGAAGCTGGCCAGCCGCTCGATCTCAGTTCCCCGCGAACGTCCCTACTGCTACAAATATCGCTCGAGCAGACGCTGACATTGTCCGTAAACTGCTTACTACCGGGGGCGTACTCTATTCTTCGGCAATAGAACTATCAAAGGCACTCATCGGGTTGTAAGTCTGCTGACCATCGAAGTACTGCGCCTGAGCATCGAGGGATGCTTTGGGTGGCGAACGCTCGCTTTCGGCGGCATGCACTTCGCCCAGGCGATAGGACCGCTCGGGTTCGATTTCAGGAGTCAGGCCGGCGGCCGCCGCCACCATGGCGATCGGATCAGAACCCGTTGAGCCGTCGCCTGATCTACAGCCGAGGCCTGGCGAAATTCATCAACAAGCACACGGTAAGGCCGGCCGCCCGAGGAGGAATTCAGGCATTGCGCGTCGTGGTTCGTATCCAGGGCTCTGACCGCCTTGATTTCCGCCAACACGGCATTCTCCACGAAAATTCCGGCGGCGTAATCACCGGCGGTGCCCCCCTCGTATTCAACTCCGATTGCGAATTGTCGCCTGCATCGGCTTTCGGTGCATGGCAATTCTTGCTATTCCATGCCACGTATGCCACCGTCGCGAGCGAAAGGACCGCCCCATGCAAAGCATGAACATTTCCCTGCCCGAGCCATTGAAGCAATTCGTGGATGGGCAGATCGCCCAGGGGCGCTACAGCAGCGTCAGCGAATATGTGCGGGAGCTGATCAGAGCCGACGAGAAGCGCAAAGCCGAAGAACAGCTCGAAACACTTCTGCTGGAAGGCCTCAGCGGCGAGGAAACGGTATTCACGCGGGACGACTGGCAAGCGATCCGCCGGGAAGCCTTGACCCAGGTGAAGAAGGCTCGGAAGCGCCGTCCCTGATGGGGACGGTTTATCGGCGCGCCGCTGCTCGCGCTGACCTGATCGCGCATTATGTCTATCTCGCCAGCCAGGCGGGCGAAACCGTCGCCGACCGGTTCCTCACCAATGCCGAAACGAGTTTCAATGACCTGGCGGAGCGGCCCATGATTGGCTCGCCGTTGGAACGCTCCAACCCCGCGCTTCTGGGCATGCGCAAATGGCGCGTCAACGGTTTCGACAATTACCTGATCTTTTACCTGCCGCGTGCGGACGGTGTATCCATTGTCCGGGTGCTGCACGGTGCGCGGGACTGGTGGCGATTGTTGGGCCTCGAAAATGAGCGGACATGAGCGAACACTGATATCACCGTCATTGGCCGCACCACCTCGAAAACGGATGGGACGGGCCTCGCGCATTGGGAAGCTCGGAATACAGTGGTATCAGCCAGCCTTATCGCATGACGTCACCGGCGAAGGTAGAACCGTGCCATTCACCGCCATGTTATGATATAAACCCGTCGTCCCCCCCTGAGGTTGTCATGGAAGACATCGATTGGACCGGCTGCCCAGACGTTGAACAGGTTCCCGGCAGGGTTTCTGGCCAGCCGGTCGTTGTCGGCACCAGGATCCTCGCGCAAGGCGTGATCGACAACGCCGAGGATGGCTACACCGCGGAGCAAATAGCCACCGAAATCTACGACGGCCTGCCCGTGGACCGCGCCCGCCGGATCATCGCGTTCGCGAGGGCTCGTATGGTCCATGCGCGTTCTGCTTGATCAGAACGCGCCGCGAGGCCTCCAAACCCAAATTCCCGGTCATGAAGTCATCCTTGCCAGGCAAATGGACTGGCATGAGCTTGCCAACGGCCATCTGATCGCCGCGGCAGAGGCCGGTGGTTTCGATGTGCTCATCACCGCGGATCGGTCGATCAGATATCAGCAGAACCTCACGGGACGCCGGCTGGCGCTTGTCGTACTGACGACGAACCACTGGGACACGATCAGGCCGAATGTGGCGCGGGTCGTGGCCGCGGTCGAGACGATCCCTCCAGGCGGCTATGTGACGGTCACGCTGCCCAGGCCCCCGCGGGTGCGACGGCCATACCCGCCCCGGGTCGATTGTTAGGCCCCTTACCCAATTGTTTGGCGAGCAAGGCGTGTGGCGGGTGCGGCAAGGCGATTGGCGTGCGGTATTTCGCACTGAGGACGGCGGGACGAAATCAATCTCGTAGTGGCAGGAGCCGCATGCGCGCGCGACCTGGCTCGATCGTCAGCAAAGCCCCTTGGTCAAGCTCTGCTTCCATACGGCGTAACGCATCGACCAAATGGCGGCCGATCGTGTCCGGACTGAGATCAGCCGCTCGGAATTGCACAACGCTCGGCCTCGCGCCGTTCGTTGCCGCCAATATCGCGCCATAATCCAGGTCATGCGTCAGGACAACGTAATCGTCGGCCGCGGCATAAGCCATGATATCCGTATCCGAGGCCTCGCGTCCGCCGACGGACGCCCAGTGCACCGCCTCAATTTCGGCCGACCCGAGGAAACCCACCCAGGCTGGTGAAAGATTCATATCGATCAGCAGCTTCACGCGCTGGTCAGTTCAATCTCCCGCCCTTCGGCCAGCCAGGCGGCGTAGCGCAGCGCCTGGAGGATATCCTCCCGCTCCAGATACGGATAATCCGCCAGAAGCGCGTCGATGCTCCGCCCGGCGCCGATCTGGCCGACGATCATACCAACCGTGACCCGCATGCCGCGGATACAGGCTTTGCCGCCCATGACACCGGGACGCAGAGTGATCCGATCGAAGTCGCGCATAATCCACCGTCCGACAGGAGATTGTTACTTTACGGGTCAGGCGAGTCATACTCAAGGTTTATCCGGCAGCGGGGCAACCGGCCCCGATCTGGCGCCAGAGACGCCTGGGCCTGAGGCATCAGAAGCCGTTGACCCTACGCCCTATCTTCAGGCGAGGCAGGGCGAAATTCATCAACAAGCACACCCTAACGCCGGTCGCCCGAAGAGGAATTCAGGCATTGAGAGTCGAGGTTCCTATCCGAGCCTCTGGCCGCCTTGATTTCCACCAACACTGCATTTTCCACGAAAATTCCGGCGCCGTAAGCACCGGCGGTGGCACCATCTTATTCAACTCCGATGGTGATCTTGTCGCCTGACCGCGCCGCGCCATTCGTCTCATTTCTCGCTGTCGGGTTGAGGCGGATCGAACGCGAGTGCCTCCGTCACCGTCCACGGCATCGCCGGAGCGAACCGGGAGGCCGGCAGCCCGGTTTCGCGAGCGGCCAACCGGCTTGCGTCGCGATACGCCTGCTCGGCGATGGCGCCGGCGCGGCTTCCGAGGCTCGGGATATCTTCGAAAAGCGATCTGATCTCGTTCTGCTGAACAAGGATGGTGCTCACCCAACTGGCTGAGAGCCGCTCTGGCTGGAACTGGACCTTCAGCAGATGGAGCAGCAGCACGGTCAGCCGGGACCTGAGTTCGCGCCGGTCGCGGATGGTCGTCTCAGACAAAAACTCGATGAGGTTTTCACGGTCGAGCCGGTTCAATTGGCCACTCTCCAGCGCGGAGATTTGCGCGGCGATCCATTCGTGCTCATCCCGTTCGTAAAGGTCGCGGCCAGGGGATTGTTTGGTTTGGCTCATGCCGGCCATCATCCTCTCATTTCGGGAAAATTGGCAAGGAATACCGAAGGCTCGCTCCGGCACGCTATCGGCTTTGAGTGCCGCACTGACCACGGAAGATGCGTCGAAGACGATCAAGTCCCGGTGTGGCGGTCACGGCGCTCCGCGTTGTAAGCCGCGAGTTCCGCGTCGATTTCCGCGTCGGTCAGACCCGCCTGCCGCACCTCGGCCTTCAGCGCCGCGATCGCCTCCGCCAGAGGACTGGGCCCCGAGCGCGAACCGAGGACACGGCTGATCAGCCGGCCCACGGCCTCGCGATTGCGCGCATCGGCCAATGCCGCCGCTGCCTCCGGTTCGACCGGGATGATCACGTCGATCGTGTTGTCCAAGAGGCCTCCTTGGCGTCACTTTAGCATCCAGGGTGTGGCGGAGACCAGCCACCGGCGATCAGGCCGTAAAGCCCCCGCCCGGCGCCTGATCTCCAATGGAGGCCAAACGAAATTCATCGACAAGCACACCGAAAGGCCGGTCGCCCGAAGAGGAATCCAGGCATTGAGCGTCGTGGTTCGGGATCCAGGGCTCTGACCGCCTTGATTTCCACCAACACGGCATTTTCCACCAAAATTCCGGCGCCGTAAGCACCGGCGGTAACACCGTCGTCTTCACCTCCGATGGCGATTTGTTGCCTGACCAGGAGGGTCACCTTCGTCAACTCGTGCGCCAGGGCATTTTCGTAAACCTTCTCAAGCAATCCGGCGCCGAGCGTATTGGCGCGCATCCAATGACACGCTCAGAAATTTAAAGTCTTCCGGCACTCGCCCGCGGGCATGTCGCCCGCTTGACAAATTATGGCAAATTTGCCATATCAGGAACAATGGGCCAGAGGGACAGGAAGCCGTCACTGCGAGGATCCACCGGCCGTGACGCGCCAACCGGCTCACCATTCTCACGGCGGCCCGTCGTGTGGATCGGCGGCGCCAGGAGCGATGTTTCCGCGTTGCCGCCGCCGGTGAAAGCTTCGTTCGGTCACCGGCTGAACGAGGTACAGAATGGCAGGATGCCCCTCGACACGAAACCACTGCCGCGGTTCGGCGCCGGCGTGCTGGGGTTGCGTGAACGTTACGACGGCAATGCTTACCGTCTGATGGGATGTCGTGGCTCTTCAGAAGGCGGTCTACGTGCTGCATGCCTTCATGAAGAAGTCGAAGTCCGGCATCGGCCTGTCGAAGCAGGATGTGGAATTAATCGAGATACGGCTCAGGCGGGCGCAAGCATTGGATAAGGAGGGTTGAGCATGAAAGAGGCGCCGCACGAAGAAAGCAGCGGCAACGTGTTCGCCGACATGGGGTTTTCGCAAGCTGAAGCGGCGGAACTTACCGTCAAAAGCGCGCTGATCATGACGATCCGCGACACGATCAAGGAACGCGAACTTTCACAGCAAGAGGCGGCACGGTTGTGTGGCACCGATCAACCGACGCTCTCCAAGGTCATGCGCGGCCGAATGGAAAGCGTGACGATCGATCGTCTCACGGCGTGGCTGACCGCACTCGGCCGCACTGTTGAAATCCATGTGCGTCCTTACGATCGTCGCACGACAACCGGTCAACTGGTGGTGACGTCATAGTTTCGTTTGGAACTTTCGAACCTCACTCCACGCAATCAGTCATCGCCGCCACCGCCGCCACCTCGTAAGTCCCCGTCGCCAAATCCACCGTTACCGCGCTGGCGACGGGTTCTGGCCTCACTTCCCGCCCCTCCCGCACAAGCCGAACCAAACCGTGCGCCGCCAGAGTTTGCAGCGAGCGCGATACGTTCGGTTGGGCCCGGCCAGTGATGGAGACCAACTCGGTGATGCTCGCCGGACGCAGGCGAAGCAGCACCCCGAGAAATTCGAGCGACTCGCGCGATAAGGCGGCCAGCAACGGTGCCGCCGGCAATGGCGAGGCGCGCCGCTCACCGCGGGCCACGCCCCGCATTTCCTCGCGTAGTTCAGTCAGAGACGTTCGCGTCATCGCCTTCTTCCATCAGGTACTCGACTTCATGGGTAAAGGTCTCGGCCGCTGCGATCATTGCAAGAAAGTAAGAATCTTACCACGGAGAACGCGGAGAACCACGGAGGGCCACGGAGAAGTAAAAAATTTTGGCGCTTCGCGCGGAGTGTGATCGGACACAGCGCGTAGCGCCATATTGTTTCTCCTTGGCCCTCCGTGGTTCTCCGCGCTCTCCGTGGTAAAATCTTTCTTGGGGCTTCGAATTCAAACGGTACCCCCTCCTGGCGGCAGGTTTGTTCGACCGCAGCGAAGAAGTCGCAAACCAATTCGTCCGCGCCTCGAAAATCGTAGGACAGCTGACCGCGCCCGATGTGTCGAAGACGATCAGGTCCCGGTTTGGCGGTCACGGCGCTCGGCGTTGTAAGCCGCGATTTCCGCGTCGATCTCCGCGTCGGTCAGACCCGCCTGCCTTACTTCGACCTTCAGCGCCGCGATCGCCTCCGCCAGAGGGCTGGGACCCGAGCGCGAACTGAGGACACGGCTGATCAACCGGCCCACGGCTTCACGATCGCGCGTGTCGGCCAATGCCGCCGCCGCCTCAGGTTCGACCGGGATGGTCACATCGATCATGTTGTCCATGCGGCCTCCTCGGGGGTCGTTTTAGCATCTCAGCCACGATCCTGGCGCCGGGCCGCACCGGATCCTCGAGCAAATCCATCAAGGCTTGCTCGACCAGCGCCTCATAACGTTGCCGGCCAACGGAGCCAAACTCGCTTTCGCTACGCCCCAGGATTGCAAACAACTGACGTTCGGCGGGCGCGGTGAACAGGACATCGCGCAGGCTCAGGCAACGTTCTCCGAACGCCGGTTCGCGCCATGGGCGCCGCCCTGGCGGATAAAGTCGCGCAGTTCCTCGCGACTGGTCAGTCTCGTGTATTCGCCGCGCGCGTAAGCGGCCTCCCCCTCCTCGGCCAGCTTGTTCAACGCGGCCAGGTGAGCCTGTTCACGCACGACGTCATCCTCATAACGGCGGAGCGCCTCCCGAATGACCTCGCTGCCGCTGGCATGCCGGCCGTTGGCGACCTGTTCAGACACAAAGCGCCGCTGCTGTTCCGTCAGGCTGAAGTTTCTGCCGGCATTCGCCATCGGATAACCTCCGGTCGCGGATTTGGGCCTATTGTCAGAGCTTGACATGCCCCGGCCGTGCCCGCCGCCCCGGGACGCCGGCGAATTTCGGCCGGCCGAGCACCTGGGCGATTTCATCATCGACGTGCGACCCACCGACGATCAGTGATCCCGTCATCGCGAGCGTGACGACGCAATCCGGACCAACACACAATCCCCAGCTCGCAATTGCCTCACCTCTCCCCTTCGCGCGATAACGGCCCACCTTTCGCCGCGGCCATCCGCTGGAGGAACCAATGGCATACGGGTTCAACCGCTTCCTGACGACCCATACCGGCAGTCTGCCGCGGACGGATGATCTGATCCGGACGATGTTCGCCAAGGAGGAAGGCGTGCCGGTCGACCGCCTCGCACTGGCGGCGAGGATCCGCGCCGCCGTCGCCGAAGCGGTGAAAAAGCAGGTCGACGCCGGTGTCGATCTCGTCAGCGACGGCGAATTGTCGAAGCCGAGCTACGCGACCTATGTCAAAGACCGGCTCACGGGTTTCGCCGGCACCAGCAACAGCTTCGTCTATCAGGACCTGGCCGAGTTTCCGAACCTGGCGAAGCGGGTGTTCGGCGATCCCGGGCGATCGCGCCGCCAAACGCCCGCCTGCACCGGCCCGATCGCGGTTGGCGACCCGGCCGCGGCGGAAGCCGACGTCGACAACCTGAAAGCGGCCGTCGCCGGGGTGGATACCGCCGGCGCGTTCATCAGCGCCGCCTCGCCGGGCGTTATCTCGCTGTTCTTCCGCAACGACCACTACCCGGATCAGGAGGCTTATCTGTTCGCGATCGCGGAGGCGATGCGCGTCGAGTACGAGGCGATCGCCGCCTCCGGGCTCATGGTGCAGATCGACTGCCCGGACCTGGCGATGGGCCGGCACATCCAATACGCCGACCTGTCCATCGAGGAATTCCGCAAGCGGGCACGGCTGCATATCGAGGCGCTGAACCATGCGCTGGCCGCGATCCCGCCGGAGCGCGTGCGGATGCATCTGTGCTGGGGCAATTACGAGGGACCGCACCATTGCGACGTGCCGCTCGCCGACATCATCGATGTCGTGTTCACCGCGCGGGCATCGACGATCTCGTTCGAGGCCGCCAACCCGCGCCACGCGCATGAGTGGACGTTGTTCGAGCAAGTCAAACTCCCCGAAGGCAAGACCGTCATTCCAGGCGTCATCGAGTCGAAATCGAATTTCATCGAGCATCCGGAACTGATCGCGCAACGCATCGCCCGCTATGCCAACCTTGTTGGCCGTGACAACGTCATCGCCGGCAGCGATTGCGGCTTCGGTACCTGGGTTGGCCAGGCGGCGGTCGATCCGGATGTGGTGTGGGCCAAGCTGGCGGCGATGGCCGAAGGCGCCAGGCTGGCGACAAAACAATTCTGGGGGCATTGAGGCAGTTCATATTCCGCCCCGCCACTGACGCTCGCCGCCCGCCCCGCACGAATTTCACAACAGATCCACGCCGGTCTTCCAAACCGCCTCAGCGCCCCGTTCGCCCATCGCGTGACCAGTGCGTCCTGCCCATGTGAAGGCGGAGGGAGAAAAGCGGAAGGTTCGTGATCAACTGGATCGCTACGTCGAATCTGTCCTGGCTCGGTATCAGACCTCGATAAATAGGTACCTAAGGCATTTCACGGCGGGATTTCACATTGACCGAGTCAAGGTTGAGTACACTGGTCGGGTCCCCAACTCCACTTTCTGTATCGTGATCAACGAAACCGCTGTCGAGGTCGGCAGAGAAGATACCCGTCTTGACCAGCCCAGTTTCCGAAACACCTTATCGGCGGGTGATCGAAGTACGCTGGCCCTTGCCTTCTTCCTTGCCCAGTTAAATGAAGATCCTGATAGATCGAAGTGTGTTGCTATTTTCGATGATCCGTTCAGCAGCCAGGATCAATTCCGTCGGACATGTACGATCGGCGAAATTCAGCGGTGTGGCGAGCAGGTCGCTCAGGTGGTGGTCTTGTCCCATGACCCGCGTTTTCTTAAGGCTATTTGGGATTTGCCGCTCCCAACCTCCGATAGAAAAGCGTTGTGGCTTATCCCGTCGGGCAAGCGTGACACCGAGATTGGTGAGTGGGACATCGCGGGAAACACCGAGAGCGAGGACGCGGCGGATCGCCGTGTGCTGCTGGAATTCTACCTCCATCCTGGTGTCGGCGATCCCCGCGATGTAATTAAGAAGCTCCGGCCGGTGGCGGAGACCCATTTGCTTAGGCTTGCTCCGGCCCGGCTCGCTGTTGTCAGAGGATTAGGCGATATGATCGGACGGATTCGGAGCGATCAGAAGCCCGAGCCACTGGTAGATTCGCTCGAGGATCTGACCGGCATCAACACCTATACCCGGCGCTACATGCACGGCGAAAACCCAAACGCCGCCTCGGAACCGGTTTCGCGGGGCGAACTTCAAGGATTCGTCCGTAAGTTGCTCGAAATCGTTGGGGCGATGCCGGGATGAACTTGCGACCTCAACATCCGCACCGACGCATGCGGCCGTGGGCCGCGCTGGTGCGCGACCCGCCCCGTTGGTAATCCACCTCAACCGCGCCCTCGCCGACCAGGAGACACCCCCATGCCGACCGTCCATCCGCAGGTCCAGAAGGCTCGCGATCTCATGCCCCTGCTCGCCGCGGCCTCGGCGGAAAACGACGACATCCGCGAACTCACCCAACCCGTCGTCAAAGCCCTGATCGATGGCGGGTTCTTCACCATGCTGAAGACGAAATCCGTCGGCGGGATGGAGCTGAAGCCCTCGATCTTCGCCCAGGTGACCGAGGCGATCGCGAGCGCGGATGGATCGACCGGGTGGGTGGTGTGTCAAAGCAACGGCTGCTCGACCACCAGCGCTTATCTCGACGCCAACATGGCCCAGGAGATTTTCGGCCGGCCGGACGGAATCGTCGCCTGGGGACCGCCCGGTTCGCCGTATGAGGCCACTCCGGTCGAAGGCGGCTACCGCATCACCGGCAAATGGCGCTTCATGAGCGGTAGTCAGAACGCCACCTTTCTGGGCGCGCACCTGCGCGTCGCGGGCACCAAGGAAACCAAAACCTTTCTCTACCCCAAATCCAGCGCCACCTTCCACGATATCTGGCACACACTGGGCCTTCGCGGCACCGCCAGCAACGAATACTCCGTCGACAACTTATTCATTCCGCACGAGCGCGCCATCTATCGCGACGCACCACGCGACCGCCGCACCGACAACCCGCTGTATCGTTTCACCAGCAACCAACTCTATTCGATCGGCTTCGGCGGCGTGGCGCTTGGCATCGCCCGCGGCACGATGGACGCGTTCCTGGCTCTGCCGCGCGAAAAGACCCGCCGCGGCGCGGGCAAGCCGATGGTGGAGAACAACGTCGTCCAGTCCCACGTCGCGCAGTCCGAGGCACGCTGGCGCTCCGCCCGCTATTTTCTCCATGCCGCCGCCGACGAGGCGCTGGAAACGATCGAGGAAACCGGCGCCATGACCCCCGATCAGCGCACCCGCCTTCGCCTCGCCTCCACCTGGGCCATTCAATCATCCCGGGAAATCGTCAACACGCTGTATCACGACGCCGGCTCGATGGCCGTGTTCGAGGAAAATCCGTTCGAGCGCCGGCTGCGCGACATCCATACGGTCGCGCAACAAGGCCAGGGACGGATCCTGCACTACGAGACGGTCGGTCAGATTCTGCTCGGCCTGACGCCGGAGAACATCTTCTGACGGCGGACGGCGCGCACCGCCAAACCACACACGGCCCTGGCAAGGGCGAATTCGAGGCGAGACCGCTTGCCGGTATCGCCTTACTTCCTTACTTTCCCACCATGCTCGCCAAACTGACCGCCAAAAACCAGCTCACGCTGCCGAAGCGCGTCCTGGAATCTCTTGGCCTCGAAGTACCTCCATCGTATTTCGAGGTCGATATCGAGGACGGACGAATTATCCTGACGCCCGCGCACGTCGGCTCCGCCGAAGCCGTCCGGCGCAAGCTGGCGCAGCTTGGCATAACTGACTCCGACGTCTCCGACGCGGTTTCCTGGGCGCGGCGCGAGACCTGACAGCGAAGCCAACCCACGTGCGCGCGGTCTTCGACACCAACGTCGTCGTTTCGGCCCTGATTTTCGGCCGCCGTCTCGCCTGGCTCCGTCAGGCCTGGGCCTCAGGCGCGGCCATCCCGATCGTGTGCCGAGAAACCGTCGCCGAATTGCTGCGCGTTCTGACCTACCCGAAATTCCGCCTCAATGCGGCGGAACGGGAAATCCTGCTGGCCGGCTACCTGCCGTTCGCTGAGGTCGCGATCCCGCCACTTCCTCCGCTGGACCTTCCCACGCCCTGCCGAGACCGAGACGATGCGGTTTTCCTACATCTGGCCATAGCCAGTCAGGCCGACATATTGGTCAGTGGTGACACCGACCTGACCGTGTTGGCCGCTGTCTATCCGGTGGTCTCGTCTGCCGCTTTGAGACAATTGCTCGGCGGCGAAAGTTAACGCCTCGACCTTGGGGCCTCCGATATGCTCCCCAAGCCCGCGAGCACATTTCACCGTCCCGTCCCTGTTCACCCGCCCGCCGATGCGTGAGTGTAACCGTCCACCCCAGGGACCTCACGCTTGCCGCCGCCATCCCCTCCCCTCCTCGAACTCCGCGACTTCGGCGTCTCCTTCACCGGTCTGCCCGCGGTGCGCGGCCTCAACCTCCGCATCGACCGCGGCGAGGCGTTCGGCCTCGTCGGCGAGTCCGGCTCCGGCAAATCCGTGACCTGGCTAGGCGCCCTCGGCCTGCTGCCGCCAACCGCGTCCGTGTCGGGCCACGCTCTGCTGGACGGCGAGGACCTTCTCACCGCCGGCCCCACCCAACTCGCCCGCATCCGCGGCGGCCGCATCGGCCTGATCTTCCAGGACCCCGGCAGCGCGCTCAACCCGATCCATCGCGTCGGCGCCCAGGTGATGGAGGCATTGCGCGCGCATCGCGGACTGACCGGCTCGGCCGCGCGGGCCGAGGCGAAGCAGTTGTTCGATCATGTTGGCATCCCCGACGCGGCCCGACGTCTCGACCTGTACCCGCATGAACTTTCCGGCGGCCAGAACCAGCGCGTGATGATCGCCATGGCTCTGGCCGGGCAGCCTGACCTCTTGATCGCGGATGAGCCGACCACGGCGCTGGATATGACGATCCAGGCCCAGATCCTCGACCTGTTGGACCGGCTGCGCCGCGACACCGGCATGGCGCTGGTCCTGATCAGCCACGATCTGAGCGTTGTCGCGGAACTGTGCTCCAGAATCGCGGTGATGTACGCTGGCCGCATCGTGGAACAAGCCCCGACAGACGCGCTGTTCGACCAACCCGCGCATCCCTACACGCGAGGCCTCCTCGCCGCGGTGCCGCCGCTGGCCGGACCGCGCCAACGGCTGGTGTCGATCCCGGGCAACGTTCCCGAGCCTTGGAACATGCCCCCCGGTTGCGCCTTCGCCCCACGCTGTGACCTGGCCGGCGAAGACTGCGCCGCCGGCACGCCGCCCCTGCGTGACGCCGCGCCGGGCCACTACGCCGCCTGCCTCCGCATTGCCCAGGACCGCGTGACCGCATGAGCCTGCTCGAATTGCACGATGTGCGCCGCGTGTATCACGCCGGTGGCGGCCTGATCCGGCGGAGGCGTCAGGTTCAGGCCGTCGCCGGGGTTTCCTTCACGTTGCGGCGCGGTGCGACCCTGGGCCTGGTCGGCGAGTCGGGATGCGGCAAGTCAACGACCGGGCGTCTCGCGCTCGGGCTGGAGCGGCCCGACGGCGGTTCCGTTACGTTCGAGGGTGCGGCGATGCCGCCTCCCGCCACGACCGCGTGGCGCCGCGTGCGGGCGCGCATGCAACTGGTGTTTCAGGACCCGATGGGCGCGCTCGACCGGCGGCTGACGATCGGCGAGCAGGTGACCGAACCGCTGACCGTGCACGGCATCGGCTCGCGAGCGGAACGCGCCACGCGTGCCGCCGATCTGTTGCGCGCGGTGGGTCTGCGGCCGGACCAGGCGGCGAGTTACCCGCACGAATTGTCCGGTGGTCAGCGTCAGCGCGCGGTGATCGCGCGAGCTTTGGCGACGCGACCCGATCTGCTGGTGTGCGACGAACCGGTATCGGCGCTCGACGTGTCGATCCAGGCGCAGGTGGTCAATCTGCTGATCGATCTGCAGCAACAGTTCGGCCTCGCCATGCTGTTCATAAGTCATGATCTGAAACTCGTTCGGCTGATCGCGCATGAGGTCGCGGTGATGTATCTGGGCCTGATCGTCGAGCAAGGCGAGCCCGAGGCGTTATTCGCCGCCCCGGCCCATCCGTACACCCAGGCGCTGCTCGCCGCGGCACCGGATCGCGCGCGCCGCGGGCCTCGCGCCTTGCTGACCGGCGAGCCGCCCAATCCCGCCGCGCGGCCGGTGGGCTGTGCCTTCCACCCGCGCTGTTCCATCGCCATCGCGCGCTGCCGCGAGGAAAGTCCGGCGTTGTCGCCGCGTACCGATGGGCGTCTGGTCGCCTGTCACCTCGCGCGCGAAGCGGCGTGAACCCATGCGCTTCGCGGTGCACCGTCTGATCCGAGCCTGTCTCACGCTGCTGATCGTGGTGGGGCTGGCATTCTTCATCCTGCGGCTGTCCGCCGATCCGGCGCTTGTCATCCTCGGCCCCGACGCGCCACCGGCGGCGATCGTGGCGTTTCGCGCGGCCTGGGGCCTCGACCGATCGTTGCCGGTTCAGTTCCTGGACTACCTGGGAGCCATCCTGCGCGGCGATTTCGGGCGATCCATGTTGAACGGCGCGCCGGTTTTACCGCTGGTGCTGGACCGTGTGCCGACGACGCTGGAGATCATGCTGCCGGCGTTGCTGTGCGCGATTTGCCTCGGTGTACCGGCCGGCGTTTCCGCCGCGTTGCGCCGGAATACTCTGGCGGATCGCTGTATCATGGCCGCCTCGGTCGCCGGCTTCACGATGCCGAGCTTCGTGCTCGGCCTGTTGCTCGTGCTGGTATTCGCGGTGCGACTGGGCTGGCTGCCATCCGGCGGCAACGACCACTGGCAAAGCGCCATTCTGCCGGTTCTGACGTTGACCGCCGGCAGCGCCGCTGTGCTGGCGAGGTTCACGCGAAGTGCCATGGTGGCGGTGCTTGGCCAGCCGTATATCCGCACCGCCAGTGCCAAGGGGCTGTTGTGGCCGGAGGTCGTGCGCCGCCACGCTTTGCCGAACGCGGCCATTCCGGTCGTCACCATGGTCGGTTTCATGGTCGGAGGCTTGCTCGCCGGCGCCGTGGTCACCGAAAGTGTCTTCAGTTGGCCGGGCCTGGGACGACTGATGGTGACTTCGGTCGCGTCGCGCGATCTGGCCGTGGTGCAATGTATTTTGCTGCTGGTGGCCAGCACGATGGTCGCGGCGAACCTGACGGTGGATTTGCTGTACGGCGTGCTGGACCCAAGATTGCGGCGCGGGGGAACGCATTGATGTCGGGGGTTATGCCAGTGGCGTCTTCTGTGCCGGCGGTGCCTCGCCGTCGCGTGCCGTTTGGTGTGGTGCTGGCGCTTGGCTGGATAGTGTTGATGTTGGCGATCGCGGTGTTCGCCGATGTGATCCGGCCATACAGCATCACCGCGCTGCATCTGACGGCACGGCTGGCGCCGCCGGCCGGTTTCGGTGGCGGGATGGCGTTTCCACTCGGCACCGACGAGCTTGGCCGCGATGTGTTGTCCCGGCTGGTCGTTTCGATCAGGATCAGTTTACTGATCGCGTTCGGCGCCACTGTGCTCGGGATGGTGCTTGGCGCGACCCTGGGACTGGTCGCGGCGCATATGCGCGGCATCGTGGAACAGGCGGTGCTGCTGCTGGTCGACGTGCAGGCCGCGTTGCCGTTCATCATCCTGGCACTGTCGGTGCTGGCGTTCTTCGGCAACAGCCTGCCGTTGCTGATTGGGTTGCTCGGGTTGTACGGATGGGAACGGCATGCGCGGGTGGCGCGCGGCATGGCGCTCGCCGCTGGCGCGCAGGGATACATTCTGGCGGTGCGGCAAATCGGTGCCGGACCGTGGCGGATTTACGCGCGGCACGTGTTGCCGAACATCGCCGCGACGCTGATCGTTTCGGTCACTCTGGCGTTTCCCGAGGTCATTCTGCTGGAAAGCGGTTTGTCCTTCCTCGGACTGGGCGTGCAGCCGCCGATGACCAGCCTCGGCAACATGATTGGTTACGGTCGCGGTTATATCAGCGGCGCGCCGTGGATCATGCTGGCACCCAGTGTGGTGATCGTGCTGACGACGTTGGCGATCAGTATCGGCGGGGATTGGTTAAGGGACCGGTTGGATCCGACGTTGAGTTAGGAACTGTTCGCGGGGGAGTTGATGGTTGTCCGGCCGCCCATCTTGCGTCTGTCAGCCGGAACGCGGCCATGCTCCGGCAGCGACTCTCGACCCATTGCGGATATTCGCCATTCGGTCGATCATCATTCTCGGCCGGATCGCGACCACGGAAATGTCCGCGGCGGCCGTGCGAATGATCATTCCCGGTTAACAGGCCATGAACAACGATCACTCGACGTCGCGCGAACCGCTCGAACACAGTCACACAAGGGAAGATATTCAGACGCGTCTCGCGCAGGACACACGCGGCAACTATGTCCGGGACTGGATTTACGGTGGGATTGACGGAACAATCACCACCTTCGCGATCGTCGCCGGGGTTGTAGGTGCCGATCTGCCGGGCACGGTCGTGCTGGTGCTCGGCCTCGCCAACCTCGTCGCGGACGGCTTCGCGATGGGCGCGGGCAACTACAGCGCCACCAAGGCCGAGGTGGATGACTACAGTCGCCTGATCGCCATCGAGCGAAAACACATCCATCTGGAGCCGGGCGGCGAGCGCGAGGAGGTCCGGCAAATCTTCGAACTCAAGGGGTTCTCAGGCGACGAGTTGGAGCGGATCATCGACGTGATTACGTCCAATGAAGACCTTTGGGCGAAAACCATGGCGGTCGAAGAGTATGGGCTGTCGCCGGCCGCGAAGTCGCCCCTCCAGGCCGCGTTGAACACCTCCGCCGCGTTTATTCTGTGCGGACTGGTGCCGCTCACCAGCTATCTCATCGCTTACAGCCTCAGCTGGTGTGTGGTCGCGACGGGCCTCGCCTTCTTCGCGATCGGGGCAGCAAAAAGCCGATGGTCGCTGGCAGGTTGGGCGAAGTCAGGATTAGAAACGTTTTTAATCGGGATGGCCGCGGCTGGTCTCGCGTTCCTCATCGGCTTCGGACTCAGGGCTTTCGTTAAGGTCCCGATCTGACGCAATTCAGATAGCGAAGCCGCGGTCCGGCCGAATTGCCCGAGGTCAACTTCCCACCCTCCGCGATCCTTCTCTTTTCGCCGGTTGGTATTACTATTTTCCCTCGATCGTCATTGCCCGCTCAGGTCAGGCGGTAAGGATTGAGGGGAGGATTGGGATTGACCAGATGACTGAGGACCGTACGTCGGCCAGCAAATTAACCCGGCACCGAACCACCCCAGTTCGCACTCCGGAAATCCATGGCGAAGTCCGGCGCCGAGGTCCATTTGATCGACTTCAACATGCCGGTGAACGTCGCGTTCTGGTGCAGCACGGTGTACGCCGGGTCGTCGCGTTCGCAAATCTCCAGCATCCTCGCGAAGGCCTTCTTGCGCCGCGCCCTGTCGGTGCTGGTCGTCAACACGCCGCACAGCGTATTCATTTCGTCATTGTGCCATTCACCAACCTGCTGCTGTTGACCCTGCGGGCCGTGCTGCACCACGATGGACGCGACCGGATCGTTGAACTGCGCGGTGTTCGACCAGTCGTGCAAACCGCGCTTGCCGTTCGGGTCCCAGATCTGAGCCCAGTTTTCTTTCATTTCGATCTGGACATTCAATCCGGCCTGCGCCCACATCTCGGTCAGCACCTGCGCGTTCGCGGTCTGATTCGTATAGTAGTCGTTCAGCAGCCGGTAGGGGATCGGATCGCCCTTGTAACCAGCCTGTTGCAACAGCGCGCGCGCCCTGGCGGGATCGTATTCCGGCACGGTCCATCCGTTGACCAGCATGTCGCCATAGAACGCGAATTGCAGTCCGGGCGGCACGCTGGTGCGGCCTCCCCAGAGCTGATCGACTATCAGCTTGCGGTCGATCGCGTGGGTCATCGCCTGACGCACCCGCGGATCGGTCAACGCGGTGTCGAACTTGTCGAACACGCTCATGCGGATATTGGGGATCGGTCCCCCCACCACGGCGAGCCGGGGATCGGCTTCGACCACCTTGATCTGATCCGGAGTCAGATCGCAGGCGAACTGATATTGTCCCGCGCGCAAACCATTCACCCGTTGCGCCAGTTCCGGCACCTGCACGAAACGCAGCGAGCGGATCGGCGGGCGCCCGCCCCAATACTCGTCGTGCGCGTCGAACACCAGGTCCACATCGGGGGTGTAACGGCGAATTTTGTACGGTCCGGTGCCGGTCGGCTGGCGCGCGTAAGCCAGCCAGGATTCAGCCGCCTCAAACGCGCGCCGGTTGATGACCTGCGAGCCCATCTGGCTCAGCCTGCCTTCCAACGTCACATCGGGCGTCGCGTTGACGAAGCGCACCGTGTGTTTGTCGATGATCTCGACCTTTTCGAGCGACGGAAACAACCGCCGTCCCACCGCCGGAACCTGCGGCGGCAAGGTCTTGGACTGCTGCGTGGGCCGGGCCGAGTCCATGTGCACCGTCCCGCCGTCGGGTCGCGTCGCGCCAAACATGTGTTCCGGACCGAAGGTGAATGCCACATCCTCCGCGCTCAGTTCATCGCCGTTATGAAACTTCACCACTGGCCGCAGCGAGACCTCGACCGTGCGGTCGTCGATCCGGCGCCAGCTCGTGGCGAGCCGCGGCATTTGCTCCAGCGCGCCTTGCAGATTGCGCCCGATCAGCAACTCGACATAGGAGTTGAGGATGCGTTCGCCGACATTGGACTGTTCCGCGACCGGATCGAGCGTATTGCTGGTCGCCAGCGCCTGCACCGCGACCGTGATCTCCGGTCTTGTATCGGATTGCCCTATGGCGAAGCGCGGCAGCACGGACGCGGCTCCGGCGGCGGCCAGCAGACGGCGGCGTACGATCGATCTCATGGCTCGTTTCCCCTTGGCGGTCTCATCGCGGACCTCGTGAGATGCCAGAAACCGCTTCCTTACACAAAGGTCAAATGACGGTATCATCACGGCGAAGCCGGACAGGACAAAGATGACCGATATTGTATCCCACCGCGGCGGCGCCCTGCTGTGGCCGGAAAACAGCCGCCTCGCCTTCGAGAACACCGCGAAACTGCCAGTCGAGCAGGTGGAATTCGACGTCCATTTTTCCGCCGACGAGCATCTCGTGGTGATCCACGACGCGACCCTCGACCGCACCACCGACGGCACCGGTCCCGTCGCCGCCCGCTCCTGGGCCGAGTTGTCTCAACTGGTGCTGCGCGGCTCCGGCGGTCAGCGCATGCTGCTGCTGGACGAGGTGATCGAGCTGTTCCGCCCGACCTCGCTTGGCATGCGGATCGAGATTAAGCCCGGCCCAGGACGGGTGCCTTATCCAGGCCTGGCGCGGCGCGTGGCGGAGACATCGCGCGACCAGGGCATGCTGGAGCGCACCGTGTTCACGTCGTTCCAGCTCGGCACCGTCCGTGAGGCCGCGTCGTTCGCGAAACCCCGGATGCATGCGTGGCTTGTCACACCCGATCTGCAAACCGATCTCGGCCTGCCGGCGGTTTGCGTGGCGGCTCGCGCGCAGGGTGTGCCCATGCTGGGATTACGATCCAACAAGCTGGACGCGGAGGCGGTCACCACCGTACGCGAAGCCGGGCTGGAAATCGGTGGTTGGGCGTGCAACGACGCCGCGACAATTCAGCGCATGTTCGATCTGAAAGTCGCGGGGTTCACGACCGACCGTCCGGATCTCGCATTGCGACTTCGTGGCTGAGGTAAGGCGACGCCCAATAGTAAACGCTTCGGGGCGGTGCCTCTTTCCCTCGTCATGGCCCGGCTCGTTCGGGCCATGACGAGGGGGAGAGGCCGCCACTCGACTCACTTATTGTTGGGCGTCGTCTAACCCTCAGCAGGCCGGCAGAACCTTGAACTCCACTCTCCGGTCCAGCGCATCCGACAGATCGTCAGCGCCCGTGCCGGTCATGGTGTTCTTCGCACCGACCCCGGTCGCGATGACGTGTCCTCGCATCGCCGGCACTTCGGTCTCCAGCCGCTCCTTCACGAAATCAGCGCGCAACTGCGACAACTGTTCATTGATCGCGGCGGAGCCGGATGGGCTGCTGTTGCCGGTCACCTGAAGGCAGGCCTTACCGCTCGCGCTTTGCACGGCGATCTCGTGCAACCACATGTCGTACGGACTGGCCAACCGCGGATCGTCCGCGAGCGCGGTCGAACCTGGCCGGAACAGGATCTTCACCCCGAGCGAATTGTTTTTCAGCCCATATTCGACCACGCCACCGAACGCCTCAGCCGCCTGCTCGCGATGGCCAAGCTTCCAATTGGTCAGATAGAGACCGTTATACACACGCAACCGCTTGCCGAACGGCGTTTTCTCGGCGGTTTCGTAAAGCTCGAGCGCCTGAGCGTAACGATTGGCGTCGTAGGCGTCGATCGCCTCGCTGACGATGGACGCGGTGACGATCCCGTCCACATAAGTCTGGTTGATCGGATCGCCGACCTTCGTCGCCTGGCAGGTATCGATATAACTCTTGATGTTGGCATCGTTGACCCAGGCCGGACTGTCGCGGAAGAAGCCGATCGGCGTCGAATTGACCCCCTCCGGACGCGCCCGCACCACACCCTTCGCGACCGCTTTACCGGCACTCAGATTGATCATGACGAGGCAGAATCGATAGGCCTCGCGCGCGCCGCCGTACTCCAGCCGCCCAATGTCGATCCCGATATGCGTGTCGAACGCCCAACGATTCCTCCCGGTGAGGAAAAGCGGATGGGTGAAAAGCGGCTCGACGAAAAGAGGATCGACCCCAAATCGCCATGAGGCCTCGCGCGGCGGGATGACAGGTCATCCGCCCAACAACGCCGCCGCCGCGTCGACGAAGACCTGACAGCCGGCGACGAGGTCGTCGTCACTCGTGTCTTCAGCGTAATGATGGCTGATGCCGCCAATGCTTGGCACGAACAGCATGCCGGAGGGCATGATCCCCGCCAGAATTTGCGCGTCGTGCCCCGCGCCGCTTGGCATGCGCTGAAACTTTCCTGGCACGTGCCGAGCCGCCGCCGCCTCGAACGCATCCTGAAATCCGGGATCCATCGCCGCGGGAGTCGTCGTGCCGGTGCTGACCAGGCTGACCTGGCACGGACCAAGCGCGGCCTCGGCGACCAGCACCTCGAGTTCGCTGTTCAACCGTTCCAGGACGTCCGGATCGGTGTCGCGGAACTGGAACACCATCTCCGCCTTGCCCGGAACGATACTGGGCGAGCCCGGCTCGACCGTGATCTGACCCGTCGTCCAGACCGTCCGCTCGTTCGCCAACGCGGGAAACCGGTCGTTGATGGCGGTGGCCAGCCGGACCAGAGCAACCCCCGCGTCCTTGCGCCGCGCCATCCGCGTCGTGCCGGCGTGGTTCTGCACGCCCTCGAACAGAATGCGGAACCGGTGACTGCCGACGATCGCCGTCACGATGCCAATGCGGTCGCCGGTCAGTTCCAGCTCCGCGCCCTGTTCGATATGCGCTTCCAGATAGCCGATGTAGCTTGTGGGATCAGCCTGAACCCGCGTTCGGCCGCCAAACCCCGCCTGGTCCAGCGCCGTGCGCAGCGGCAGATTGTCGCCCCGACGCGTCATCCTGTCGATCTCGTCCTCCGCCAGCAGGCCGCAAAACGAGCGGCTGCCGGGAAAGCCGCCGAACCAGCCTTCCTCATCGAACCAGGCGGCGACGTCGATGCCGCCGCCAAGCGTGCGCGCCGCCTCCAGCCCGAAGACCACGCCCATCGCGCCATCCAGCCAGCCGGCATGCGGTTGCGTCTCGATATGGCTGCCCATCAGCAGCTTGCGGCCGGTTGAGCCAGACCGGCCAAACACGTTGGCGATGCCGTCGATCCCGGCGGTCAGGCCGGCTTCGGTCAATTTCTCGACCAGCCAGTGGCGCGACTGGACGTCCTCGGGCGACAGAGACGGCCGGTGCACGCCGGTCTTGTATTCGCCGATCTTTCTCAGCGCGTACAGATCGCCCAAAAGCCGGTCAGCGTTGATCTGGGGCATGGTCCATCCTTGGCATTGGGGGTTCCTCAGGTTTGCCGCGGCGCAACAAACTGTCACCCTATGGCGCAACCACCACCCCGCGCAACAGTCGTTGACGCTTCGTTAAGCATTCCGAGGGATAATACGGGGATCGAATTCCTTTCAGGTTTGATCCTATGAAACGCCTCATGACGCGCATCCCGGTCGTTGCCATGTTGGTCGCGGGCGCCTCATTCGTCGTCGCGATCGGCCTCGGCGTGGTGGTCTGGCGCGCCGACGCGATGATGCGCGACTTCGCTCTGGAGCGCTTCCAGCAGCAACTGCGTGACGACAGCCTGACCCTGCGTGTGCGGATCATGGACTTTGGGCCGATCCACGTCGAGAACGGCAAGCTGTTCGCCGGCAAGGCTGGTGCCACCGAGTTCCAGGCCCTGCTGGACACGACCTTAAAAACGATCAACCGCACTGGCGGCATTTACGTCGGCAACGTCCGTGTTGCCTCTTCGATCGTGAAGCCGGACGGTACCCACCCGATCGGCGAGGCGGTCAACGACCGTGCGATCCTCGATCCGGTTCTCGGTCAAGGCCGGGAAACCTTCAATGTCAGCACGGTAGCCGGCGCGATCAACGTGCTCGCCTACCAACCGCTGTTGGATCAGTCGAGCGCCGTCGTCGGCATCGCCACCATTGGCGGTCCGATGGCCTTTGTCGACGCCATGGCCCGGCATTTGCGGTCAGAACTGCTGTTGAGTGCGGCTGTCGCTGTCGTACTGGGCACGGCATTACTTTGGGCCGTCGTGCGCACCATCATGCGGCCGCTCGATCAATTGGCGACCGTATTGCGTGCCTTGGCTGAAGGCGACACTGGCCTGCCGGTGCCAGGACTTGGGCGCACGGATCAACTGGGGAAAATCGCCAACGCGGTCGTGATCGTGCAGCAAGCCGTGGCACGCACTCGCGCGCTGGAAGCTGAGGCCGCCGAGACGCGCACCCTGGGCGAAGTCGAAAAGCGCGAAGCGTTACTCAGAATGGCCGACTCCATCGAGACCGAGACCGCGACAGCGATCGCGGCGATCGGCGGCAATACCGACACGCTCGCCGAGACCGCCAATGCGATGAGCGCGTCGGCCGCCGATACGGGCGCGGCGGCCTATGCGGCTTCGAATGCCGCGGGTCAGGCCCTGGCCAACGCGCAGACTGTCGCCAGCGCGGCCGAGCAACTGTCCGCCTCGATCGGCGAGATCGGCAACCAGGTCGCACAGTCCACCGCCATCGTCGGGCGCGCGGTGACGGCCGGAGATGAGACCCGAGCCACCATGGAAACGTTGAACGAGAAGGTTGGACGGATCGGTGCCGTCGCCGACATGATCAGAGAAATCGCGGGCAAGACCAATCTTCTGGCGCTGAACGCGACGATCGAGGCGGCGCGCGCCGGCGACGCTGGCAAAGGCTTCGCCGTGGTCGCGAGCGAGGTGAAACAACTCGCGACCCAGACCGCCCGCTCCACTGAGGAGATCGCGAAGCACATCGCCGAAGTCCGCGCCGCCACCGGGGCGTCCGTCGCCGCGGTCGGCCGCATCGAGCAGACCATCCAGGAAATCAATGCGATCGCCAGTTCGATCGCCGCCTCGGTCGAGCAGCAAGGTTCCGCCACCGCGGAAATCGCCCGCAACGTGGCGCAGACCGCCAGTGCGGCCGATGAGATGACCAACCGCACGGCCGAGGTCTCGGCCGAAGCCGCGAAAACCGGCGATCGGGCCGCCACCGTGAAGCAACTCGCGGTCGCGTTACAGACCGCCGTTGGCGACCTGACGGCATCGGTGATCCGCGTTGTGCGCACCGCCACGCCGGAGGTGGATCGGCGCCGATCGCCTCGTTACGCAGTCGATCTGGCGTGCCGGTTGACCATCGCGGGCCGAGAGGCAATCCCCGCACGCGTGGTCGATGTGTCGGAAGGTGGCGCCAGTCTCCGGACTGAAACTGAAGTCACGCCGGGCACGACCGGCACACTCCAGATCGATGGTGTTGGCGTTCCCTTGGCCTTCGCCGTGCATGGCGGCGGAAACGGCGTGGTGCGTCTCGTCTTCCGGCTGGACGAACGGGCGGCGACCGCGTTGCGGCCGGTTCTTGAGCGGCTGGAGACGCGCCTGGCCGCGTGACGGTTGGCTTCCTGGACGGGGTGGCGGAGCACCGCGGCAGACAACCGCCTACGGCCCAACCGCCACCCCGCGCAACCGGATAAGCCCATCTGGAGTCGGCACGAACCCGGTCACCTTATCGCTGAGACCCCACAGCCATTTCAGATGATACAAAACGATGTGTGGCCGATCGGTCAGGTAAACGTCGGTCAATTCGCGGTACAAAGTCTGACGAGCGGCCACGTCCGTCACCTCACGCGCCTTGTTCAGGATCTCATCGAATTTGGGATTGTTGTATTTGCCCCAGTTCAGAAACCCGTCTTTGGCCAGCCAGATCGATACGTTGCCGTCGGGATCAACCCGCCCGCTCCAGATCACCAGCGCGGCATCGTAATCCCCGGCTTTGGTCTCAGCGACCAGAGTATTCGCCTCAACCGCCTTCAGCTTTACATCGAACCCCGCCTCGTTCGCCATCGACTGAATCACCTGGACGACCTGCAAATCGACCGGTTGATTGCCGACAGTAATGGCAAACGACGGGTGCGGCGTCGCCGATTTCGCCAGCAGCGCCTTCGCCTTTGGCAGATCGCGCGGCGGCACCGGGTGGTTGGCGTTGTAATACAGGCTGCCAGGCGCTTCGAACTGGTTCGAAGGCACGTATTGTCCGTCCATCACCACCTGGTTGAGTGCGACGCGGTCGATTGAAGCTTCCAGCGCTTCCCGAACCACGGGATCTCGCATCGGGCGGCCCTCAACCAGGTTCAGCGCCAACGAGTAGTACGCCAGCGCTGGCTCCGTGATCAGTCGCAATCTCGGATCCGCCTTGACCTGAGCCGCGTCGGTCGGACCAAGCCGCTCGATCATGTCCAGTTGTCCGGCCTTCAGGTTGACCAGCCGCACCGTGGTGTCCGGAATGGGTTGGTAAACCACCCGATCGAGTTTGATCGACGCGGCATCCCAGTAGCCCGGGAATCGATCCACGACGATGCGGTCCTGTGCCACGCGCTCGGTCAGTTTGAACGGCCCGGCGCAGGGAAGTTCGTCCGCCAGATGCGGGCCCAGGCGGGCGATGCCCTTGGGCGAGACCATCATCCCGGCACGGTCGGCCAAGGCCGCCACCAGCGGCGCGTAGGGCTGCGCGAGACGGAGCCGGATTGTCTTCGGGTCCACCACCTCCACGGCCGAAACTGGCCGCAGCTCTCCCTTGCGGACGCTTTCCGGCGCGGAACGATAGCGCTCGAGGTTCACCTTCGCGGCGTCCGCGTCCAGTTTCTCGCCGTCCTGGAACATCACGCCGTCGCGCAGGGTCAGAGTCAAAGCCAGATTATCCGGTGACCAAACCCAGGATGTGGCGAGTTGCGGCACGAACTGGTTGTTCTGGTCGGTGTCGATCAGCTTGTCGCAGACCGCGGCGAACACCAGCCGGCCGACGAAAGTGCCGCTGCGCGCGGGATCCAACGCATCCGGGTCTTCGTTCAAACCGATCCGCAAGGTGCCATCCGCATAAGCGGCGCACGAGCCGAGCAACATCAACAACGTCATCATGGTCCGGCGCATGTTTCCCCCTGAGCACGTTGGCGGATGCTGCCGGATTTTAACGGCCGCCGCGAGGGGCGGCGGGGCCGGGATGGTTCATCGTGTTTGCATTCGCTCGGCGTTACCCGGCCGTTTGGCGGCACCGCCCGTGCGCCGGATCGCGGCCGTGACGTGGTCGTCGAGCTGTTTGCGCGAGACCGGTTTCAGCAGGTAGCTGGAAATGCCGAGATGGCGGAATTCCCGCACGACGGTCGCGTCAGCGCTGACAGTCAGAACGATAACCGGTATCGCCGCGAGCGCTGGGTCCGCCTCTTTTCGGATCGCCTTGAGAAACGTGACACCATCCATCGGCGCCATTTGAACGTCGCAGATGATCACGTCGGGTTGGAAACCATCACGCATCGCCGCCAATGCGTCGGTGCCATCGGCCGCCTCCCTTATATCCGAAATGCCGAGCGATCGCAGCAATTGCCGGATCGTGTGCCGGATGAATTTTTCATCCTCGACCAACAGAAGGCGCAGGTGCGACGATTCGTCTGGCATCATGACATCAATTCCGGTTGCGTCTGAGAGAGAAACGCCGCGATCGCAACTCTCGCCGCCGCGCGTTCAGCGTGCACGACCGCCAGCGACGTCAGCAATGCGCGCCGGCTTTGCGTTTTCGCGGCCTGCTCAATCGCCCTCGCCACTTCTCCTGTCCGGCTGATTCCAACCGAGAAGGCGTCCAGAAGGGCCTGTTCACGCTCAACCGACAGCGCGTGGAATGCGCCGGCCCAGAGGACGATGATCCCGCGGAGCCCCGGCAAGACTCCACCACCGCGCACAACACCGCGGCGCGCTCGGGCCAACAGGCCCAGGAGACTTCGGCGGGAAGGCGGGATCGGGATTGAGATGTGTCACCTCCGATCGGACGCGATCGATTCCAACCGGATTGTCGGCGTTCCAGGTAAACAAACCGTTAACCGGGAATGTGACCGTCAATCGTCCAAACCCGCCGTGTTTTGCTCCGCCTGGACTCTCGGAGATTTGCCATTCGATCAAATGTCTCGATGGCTGTCATGGAACTGTCATAAAACTGCAATCCGGCGTTCACCGTACGGTCCTACACCCGCGCCATCGTGTCACAGGGGGACATCATGAGACTCGCAGTCACCGTCCTGGCCATTGGCCTTGGCGCCATTACGTTCGCCGCGCGGGCGCAGCAGATCACCGGGGCCGGCTCCACGTTCGCGGCGCCAATCTACGGTAAGTGGGGCGATGCCTCGAGTGGTGCGACCGGCCTCAAGCTGAATTACCAGGCGATCGGATCGGGCGCCGGTATCAACCAGATCAACAATCGTACCGTTGATTTTGGCGCCTCCGACATGCCGGTGGCGGCCGACCAGCTTGCCGAGCACAAGTTAATGCAGTTCCCGACGGTGATTGGCGGCGTTGATATCATCGTCAATCTTCCCGGGGTCAAACCCAACGAACTGAAGTTGACCGGCCCGGTTCTGGCCGACATCTACCTCGGCAAGCTCACCAAATGGAACGCCCAGGAAATCGCCGACCTCAATCCTGGGGTGAAACTTCCTTCCACGGCGATCGCCACGGTGCACCGGGCGGACGGTTCGGGAACGACGTTCGTTTTCACTGACTACCTCGGCATGCAAAGCCCCGACTGGAAGAGCAAGGTCGGGTCCTCGACCAGCGTGAGTTGGCCGAATGGTGCCGGCGGCAAGGGCAACGACGGGGTCTCCGGCACCGTCCGCCAGATCGTCGGCGGCATCGGCTATGTCGAGAGCGCTTATGCCGAGCAGAACCATCTGACGACGACGCTGATGAAGAACAAGGCTGGCAAGTTCGTGGCGCCAACCATCCAGGCATTCGCCGCCGCCGCGAAAAGCGCGGATTGGTCGAAAGTGCGGAATTTCGCCGTTGACCTGAACGATCAGCCGGGCGACGAAAGTTGGCCGATCGAATCGGCGACCTTCGTGCTTTTGCCAACCGATCCGAAGGACGTGGCACAGAGCGCCGCGGTGAAGAAATTCTTCGACTGGGGCTTCAGCAAGGGCACCGATATCGCGACCCAACTGCTTTACATCCCGCTGCCGGCCACGATTCAGGACGCGATCCGCGCGGCATGGGCAAAAGAAGTTCCGGGCGGAATGTGACGGATATGTGGCGTTCTGGTTTGACCTGACGGCGGGCGTGCCGGACGATCCGGTCACGCCCGTTCGGCCTCAAGACTTAAGACAGGGATTTCGCAGCGTGCAGCAAGCCGTCGCTCTCTCGGCGCCTCAACATATCGCCCGCCCAGGACGTCTGGGTGATCCGATCTTCGCGGTTGCCGCCACGGTCGCGGGTATCTTCGTATTGTTGCTTATGGGCAGCCTTATCCTGTCGCTGTTCATCGGCGGTCTGCCCGCGTTCCGGCGCTTCGGCTTTGGCTTTCTGATCTCCGCGGACTGGGACCCGGTTCGTGAGGTATTCGGCGCGGGAGTTTCAGTCTACGGCACGCTGCTCACCGCCATGCTGGCCTTGCTGATGGCCGTGCCGTTGGCCTTCGGCATCGCCTTCTACCTGACCGAGCTGGCACCGGGATGGCTGCGCCGCCCGGTCGGCACCGCGATCGAATTGCTGGCCGCCGTGCCGTCGATCATTTACGGTATGTGGGGCTTTTTCGTCATCGTTCCGCTGATGTCGCAATACATTGAACCCGCGCTCATCAACACGTTCGACGGCATCCCGGTGCTGGAGGACCTGTTCGCCGGCCCGCCATTCGGCACCGGATTGTTCACCGCCGCGATGGTTCTGGCGGTCATGGTCATCCCCTTTATCGCCGCCACGATGCGCGATGTGTTTGAGACGGTGCCTCCGGTGTTCAAAGAGTCGGCTTACGGAGTCGGCTGCACGACGTGGGAAGTGATGCGCTCGATCGTCCTGCCGTACACTCGGGTTTCCGTCGTCGGCGGCATTATGCTGGGCCTTGGCCGCGCCCTGGGCGAGACCATGGCGGTGACCTTCGTCATCGGCAACGCGGACCACATTTCCGGCAGCCTGTTCTCGTCGGGCAACACGATCGCGTCGATCGTCGCGCTGGAGTTTCCGGAAAGCCCGGCGGGCAGTTTGAAACTCGCGTCGTTGCTGGCGTTGGGGTTCATCCTGTTCGTGATTTCGTTCATCGTGCTGGCGATTTCCCGCACGCTGCTGCGTCCAAAGCTGAAGGCATGACATGAGCGCCAGTACCGCCTCGCCAGGCGTCATTCCCGGACCAGCGAAAGACATGAATGTCGCGCGGCGTCTGGGCCGGCGGCGGCATCGGTCCAACCTGATCATCGAGACACTGTGCGTCATCGCCACGGTCATCGGACTTCTGCTGCTGGCGTCGATCTTGTTCACGCTGCTGCGGAACGGTTTCGCCGGTCTGTCGCTGACGGTGTTCACCAACATGACCAAACCGCCCGGGTCAAATGGCGGCTTGCTCAATGCCATCGTCGGAACACTGATTCAGACCGGGATCGGCACGCTGATCGGCACGCCGATCGGGCTGATGGTGGGAACCTACCTCGCCGAGTATGGCGGTCATTCACCGTTGGCCAATTCGGTACGTTTTGTCTCCGATGTGCTGCTGTCGGCGCCATCGATCCTGATCGGCCTGTTTATTTACGAAATCGCCGTGGAACCCTTCGGCGGCTTTTCAGGCATCGCCGGATGCCTTGCTCTCGCGGTGCTGGTCATTCCGATCGTCGTGCGCACGACCGAGGACATGCTGCGACTGATTTCGCCGTCGTTGCGTGAGGCGGCGATCGGGCTCGGCGCACCAAAATGGAAGGTCATCGTGCTGATTTGCTACCGCGCGGCGAAAGACGGCATCATGACCGGCATCCTGCTGGCGATCGCCCGCATCGCGGGCGAGACGGCGCCGCTGCTGTTCACCAGTCTGGGCAACCTGAACTGGTCGGTGGGTCTGGGGTCGCCGATGGCCAGCCTGCCGGTGACGATCTATCAATACGCGGGCTCGGCGTTCGAGGACTGGATGCAGCTCGCCTGGGTTGGCGCGTTACTGATTACCGTGGGGGTACTCGCCCTCAACATCGCCGCGCGCTTCGCGCTACGTGGCAGGAGCTGAACGGATGAGTGCAACCATGAGCGGTCAGCAGGAACAGCACGGTACTCTCGGCGGCGGCGTCCAGGTGCGTGCCGCCTCAAACATCAACGAGGCGAAGATCGCGATTGAGAACGTGGATTTTTTCTATGGCGACAACCGCGCGCTCAAGAGCATTTATCTGAACCTGCCGGAACGTCAGGTGACAGGGATGATCGGCCCGTCCGGCTGCGGCAAGTCAACGCTGCTGCGGGTGCTGAACCGGATGTACGATCTGTATCCCGGTCAGCGCGCCACCGGTCAGGCCATGATGGGTGGTCAGAACATCATCGCACCGGACACCGATCTGAACTCCTTGCGTGCACGGATCGGCATGGTTTTCCAGAAGCCGACACCGTTCCCGATGACGATCTACGACAACATCGCGTTTGGCGTGAAGTTGCACGAAAAGCTTTCGAAATCGCAAATGGATGAGCGCGTGGAGTGGTCGCTGACCCGGGGCGCGCTGTGGACCGAGGTCAAGGACCGCATCCACACCTCGGCGATGGGTCTGTCAGGCGGCCAACAGCAGCGTCTGTGCATCGCGCGTACCATCGCCGTGCGGCCGGAGGTGATCCTGCTGGATGAACCGACCAGCGCGCTCGATCCCATCAGCACGCTGAAGATCGAGGAACTGATCGACGAACTGAAACACGATTTCACCATCGCCATCGTGACCCACAACATGCAGCAGGCCGCGCGCTGCGCCGATCAGGTCGCGTTCTTCTATCTGGGCGAGATGGTGGAGGTCGCACCGGCCGCGCAGTTGTTCACGGCACCGAAGGAAAAACGGACACAGGACTATGTCACCGGCCGGTTCGGCTGATCCGCTGATTGAAAAGGACAAGCACCGATGTCGGAACAGTCCGAACATCTTGTTAAAAGCTTCGACCAGGACCTGAAGAAGCTGACCGACATGCTGGTTCGCATGGGCGGTATCGTCGAGAACCAGGTGGCCCTCGCCGCCGAGGCGATCATGGACCGCAATGCCGAAGCCGCGACAAGAACCGTCGAGGAAGACGTGAAAGTCGACGCGCTGGAACGCGAGATCGAGCAATTCGTCATCCGCATGCTCGCGTTACGGCAACCGATGGCCGCCGATCTACGGCTGGTCGTCGCCGCGCTGAAAGCCACCGGCGACCTGGAACGGATCGGCGACTATGCCGCGAATGTCGCCAAACGAAGCATCGTTCTGGCGCAATTCCCGGCGCCATATTCGCTCGGTGGACTGGCGCACATGGTGACGCTTGTGCAGGCGCAACTCAAAGCCATCATCGATGCTCTGGGCTCGGCCGATGCCGACAAGGCGGTCGAGGTCTGGCGTTCCGACCGCGGAGTCGATGACATCTACAACACGATCTTCCGCGAACTGATCACCTACATGATGGAAGATCCACGCAACATCACGCCCTGCACGCATCTGTTGTTCATCGCCAAGAACCTGGAACGAATCGGCGATCATACGACCAATATCGCCGAAACGATTTACTACGCCGTGAAAGGCGAAGTGATCCCCGATGTGCGGCCGAAAGGGGATACCTCGGCCTATGCCGTGGTGCGGCCAAAAGAATGAAGGGACTGATTGTTCATGCCTGATGGTCTCTCCAGCCTGCCTCGGCCGCTGGTTCTTGTCGTCGAGGATGAGGCGGCGATCGCGACGATGCTGCGCTACAATCTGGAAAAACAGGGCTACCGCGTATCGGAAGCCTCCGATGGACAGGAAGCGTTGACCCGCATCCAGGAGCAGCAACCCGACATCGTATTGTTGGACTGGATGTTGCCGGTGATGTCGGGGATCGAGGTCTGCCGCCAGATCCGCAGAAAACCGGCGACGCGCGATCTACCGGTGATCATGGTCACGGCGCGGACCGAGGATCATGACGCGGTGCGCGGGCTGAATACCGGCGCCGATGATTACATCACCAAACCGTTCAACATCGACGCGTTGCTCGCCCGCATGCGCGCGTTGCTGCGGCGATCCAACGCGGTGCCCGATAAGGGAGCGCTGGCGTTCCATGACATCGAAATGGACCTGTCATCGCATCGGGTCACACGCAATGGCCGCGGGGTGCATCTGGGACCGACCGAATTCCGGCTGCTGGAATTCTTCATGCAGCATCCGCGCCGGGTGTTCTCGCGCGAGGAGTTGCTGGACGCGGTCTGGGGCCACGATATTCATGTTGAACCCAGAACAGTCGACGTGCACATCCGGCGCTTGCGTAAGTCTATGAATATCGGCGACGAACTGGACGTGGTCCGCACCGTACGCGCCGCCGGCTACGCCCTGGACACTGAGCCGGTCTGACAGGGGCGGCGCACGGGGAGGAGCGCCGGGGTTTCACCCCGGACCCCGACCAAGAGGCTCCGCCTCTTGGAACTCCGCCAAGGGGCGAGGCCCCTTGGGACCTATTAATTCGGTTGGGGAATGAGAGGGGGCCGACCGTGGCCTCGCGAGGTCCGTGCCGGCCCCCTCCCATTCCCCAACCCAACTGACAGATTGCAAAGGGCCTCGCCCTTTGCTGGAGGTCCAGGAGGCAAAGCCTCCTGGCGGGTCCGAGGGCGGAGCCCTCGCGCTTCGCCCCCGTGCGCCGCCTCTGTCAGACCGGCTCCGTCACCGGAGCGAGTGGATGTCCCAGAATACGCGGCGCAGTTCGGCGTCGACGTCGCAGCGTGAGAGGCCAATATCCCTCAGCATCCTAGGGTCCATTTCCGCCAGAGCACGCCGTCCTCGCCTTGCCTCGAGGATCGCCGCCAACCGGCGCGCCAGCGCATGCCACGGTCGCATCGGCGTCGGCGAGCGAGGAATTCTGAATACACTCGTCGTATGGGCTGACATCTTGCCCTCCTTCCCATTCTGGAACGGAACGATGCCAGGACGACGGACATCAGTAAAACGAATTGCATTGATCATAGAAATCACGCAAACTGATGACCGTGATGCCCCTCAATGGTCTCGACCCCGATCTGCTGCGTGCGTTCGTCCTCATCGCCGAAGGCAACAGCTTCACGCAGGCCGCCAGCGTGGTTGGACGCACGCAGTCCGCGATTTCCATGCAGGTTCGCCGCCTGGAGGAAAGTCTCGGCCAGCGTGTGCTGAGCCGGGGCCGCGGTGGCACGGTCGAACTGACCCCGCACGGCCGTTTCCTGCTGACCCGGGCCAGACAAATCCTGGCGCTGAGCGATGAGGTCATGGCCAACTTTCGCGCCCCGGATATCGCCGGAACGGTCAGATTGGGTTGCCCTGACGATTACGCGCTCGCCTACATTCCGCCGATTTTGCGGCGGTTCGCGGCCACCCATCCCGCCGTGCAGGTCGAGGTCCGATGCTCGCCGTCCGAGGACCTGATGCACGGCATCGAGGCGGGCGAGCTCGACCTGACCCTGATTTCGGACGGCCACCAGCCGCCCGGTTGGCCGGTGACGGAACTCTGGCGCGGTCCTCTCGTCTGGGTGACATCGACCGGGAATTCTCCGCACCGTCAGGACCCCTTGCCGCTGGCCCTCGCCGACCGCGACAGGCCCGGTGTGAAACAGCGAGCCTGCGAGTGGGCTCACGCGGCGGTGGCGGCGTTGGAGAAGGCAAAGCGGCGGTATCGGGTCGCCTACACCTCGGCCTCCCAACTCGGAACCCATGCGCCGGTGGTCGCTGGTCTCGCGATCACTGTTTCGACGTTGTCATGGTTGCCACATGGCTTACGTCCGCTTGGCGCCGATGAGGGGTTGCCGCCATTGCCGGATTTCGGAATTCTGATGTTGCGGGCAGCGAACGCGGCCCAGCCGGTGACGGATGCACTGGCGGCGCATATCGATGAGAATTTCAGGGCGGGGACCGTGCGAATATCGAACATTTCCCCCTGACAGCGGCCGGCCGGCATTCCTTCGCACACCGCCTGCTCTCTCCCTCTGGGCAATGCGGCCGGCTGTGGATACAATCTCGGCAGGGTCAGGAATCTCGGAGGAATGAACATGGACGCTGATGCCAAGAAAACCGCGCTACGCATGATCCCTTATGGGATTTACGTGCTGACCGCCGACGACGGCAAAGGCAATGTCGGCGCCGCGACGGTGAACTGGGTGACCCAGGGATCGTTCGCGCCGCCGCTCGTCGTGGTTGGCGTCAAAGGCGATTCTGGCGCTCATACCGTGGTCAAGGGCACCGGCAAGTTCGTCCTGAACATGTTGGGCAAGGACCAGAAGGGCGCGGCGTTCACCTTCTTCAAGCCCGCGAAAGTCGAGGGCGGGAAATTGTCCGGCATGGACTTCCACGCCGGCCACAACGGCGCGCCGGTGTTGAATGAGGCGATCGCGGCGGTCGAATGCACGATCAAGGAAATCATCTCTTTGGGCGATCACGACATCGTTGTCGGCGAAGTGACCGAGGCCTACGTCATGAAGCCGCCGTCAGGCCGTGCCGATGCCGCGATTCTGGAAATGAAAGATCTCGGCGACAACGTTTATTACGGCGGTTAGAACGACTGGCCATTCTGACGAGGTGGCGACAATGCCGTCTCGTCATGGCCGGGCCTGACCCGGCCATCTCTCGCGGCATTGTGCTGGAACAGATGGCCGGGTCAGGCCCGGCTATGACGGTAACCGAACGAAAGGCAATCCCATGTTCCGTGAATTCGCCACCGTCTATCCCGGCCATATCGATCTGCCCGACCACGGCCAGAACGCCACGCCAGCCAATGAACGACGCTTTTCCAACGCGCAACTGGCCGGCGTGTTCGCAAAGACCGAGGCGGTGGCGAAAGTCATGGACAGCGGCGGGTGGGACACGCTGTGGATGGCCGAGCACCATTTCCAGTTCGAAGGTTACGAGGTCATTCCGAACCTGCTGATGGCGGCGGTGCATCTGTGCCACCTGACGACGAAACTCAAGATCGGCTGCGGCTTCAACATCGCGCCGATGTGGCATCCGTTACGCCTCGCCGAGGATTACGCCGTCGCCGATATTCTGACCAAAGGCCGCACCGTGTTCGGTGTCGGCCGTGGCTATCACTCGCGCGAGGTCGAGACCTTTGGCGCGCCGATTCTGAACCAGGACGCCAATCGCGAATTGTTCGAGGAGCAGGTCGAGATCATCTTCAAAGCCTTCAACAACGAAAGCTTTTCGCACACGGGCAAGCACTACACGTTGCCGCCTGAGGTTCCCTATCGCGGCTATACTTTGAAGGAACTGACCCTGGTACCGCGGCCGGTCAACATGCCGGTGGAGTGCTGGCAACCGGTGGTCAGCGCCAGCGCGCGCGGTCTCGACTTCATGATCAAGTACGGCATCAAGGGCGCCGTCGGCGGTGGCGCGGCGACGATGCGCGAGGGCCCCATCAAGGGGTATCAGGAGGCCGCCGCGCGAGCCGGCTTCGACCTGAAACTCGGCGAGAATCTCATGCTCGGGATTTTCGTCCATCTCGCCGACACCAAGGAAAAGGCAACCAAGGAACTGCGGCCACTCTACGAAGAGCACATCAAGATGTTCGCGCCGCTGGGTTTTGTTCCCGGCGCGACGCCTCAGCATATCGAGGCGATCGCCCGCCGCGGCGGCTGGGACGAAGCCGGCGTCCCGACCCTCGATCACTTCATGAAACTAGGTTCATGGTTCGCCGGCACGCCGGAGGAACTCGTTGCCTACCTGAAAGAACTGGAAGAACGCTATCCAGGCATGGAGCATATCAACCTCAGCACGCCGATGAGCGCGCCAGAAAGCGTCATGCTGGAACAACTCGGCTGGGTGGCCGAGGCGGTGATGCCGAAGTTCAAGAAGAAATAGCGGGCCGGAGCGCCTCAACCCCGCCATGGCCCGGACAAGCCCACTTCTGTCCGGTTAAAAATCGTGTTGATGACTGGTGCATTTCGCACGTCATGCCCGGGCCTGGCCCCATACGCGCTAAAATAGGCTGGAGTGCACGTTTCTCCGTCGTCATGGCCGCCCGTGTGGCGGCCATCCACGTCTTTGGCGCAACCAGTAAAGACGTGGATGGCCGGGACTAGCCCGGCCATGACGAGGAAAGGTGCGCACTCCAGCCTATTTTAGCGCATATGGGGCCTGACCCGTGGATGACGACCGCGGTGGAATTCGCCGCGCACCCGGATCAGAACTTCAGCCCACGCGGAAATCCATTCGGCGGCATCCGACCCGCCTGCGCGCGCTCACCCAGCCAATCGCGCAAGTTCGTTTCCGTTCGGACACGATCTCCCAACCGCCAGGTCAGTCCGTCGGCGAGACGAAACACTTTGGCATCGGACATACCGCCGTCCTTGTAGCGTTGCAAAATGACCCCGGCGCCGCGCACCATCTCGGGGATCTGATCCAGCGGGAAAATCAGCATCCGCCGGTTCTCGCCGATCAATGCGACGTGATCGCCGTGCGCGGGCACACAGAACGCGGCCTCCTCGCCCGGCTTCAAATTCAGAATCTGCTTGCCGGTGCGCTTTTCCGCGCCCAGTTCCGCGGCCGGAACAAGAAAGCCACGGCCGGAGGAGGTCGCGACCAGGTAGCGCGTCCCCTCCAGGGGAACGAACAACGCGACGGCATCGTCCTCATTCTGCAAATCCGCCATCAGCCGCATCGCCTGACCGTCGCCTCGGCCACGTGGCACGTCCGCCGCCTTCAAGGTAAAAGATTTGCCGTTGGTCGCGAACAACACCAGCCGATCGGTGGTATGGCACGGCAACAACAACCGCAGCTTATCGCCTTCCTTGAATTTCAGTTCCGCCGGATCGGCGACCGCGCCTTTCACGCCGCGGATCCAGCCTTTGTCGGACAGGATGACGGTGATCGCCTCACGCTCGACGAGCGCCTCGAAGGTGAAATCGACGGCGGCGGGAGCGGCGCCCAGTAGCGTCCGGCGATCGCCCAAAGCGCCGGTGCCGAACTTCTTGCGGATGTCCTCCAGCTCAACGGAAATTCGTTTCCAACGCGCCTTGTCGTTGTCCAGCAGAGCGCGCAATCCTTTGCGTTCCTTGGTGAGTTTGTCGTGCTCGCGGCGGATTTCCATTTCTTCCAGCCGCCGCAGGCTGCGTAACCGCATGTTCAACACGGCCTCGGCCTGCGTATCGCTCAGCTTAAATCGAGCCACCAACCGCGGCTTCGGTTCATCCTCCTCGCGAATGATACGGATCACCTCGTCGAGATTGAGATAGACCAGCAGATATCCGTCCAGCACCTCGATCCGGCGGTCGATCGCGGCCAGCCGATGGTTGGACCGCCTGATCAGCACTTCGTGGCGGTGATCGAGCCAGGCTTGCAGCACATCCTTCAGCGACATCACCCTCGGCGTGCGCGTGGCGTCCAGCACGTTCATGTTCAACGGGAAGCGCGTTTCCAGAGCTGTCGCACGGAACACCGTCTCCATCAGCACTTCCGGTTCGACACCGCGCGTCTTCGGTTCCAGAATCAAACGAATCGTGTCGGAGCTTTCGTCGCGGATATCGCCAAGCAACGGCAGTTTCTTCTCGTCCATCAGCGCGGCGACCTGCTCGATCAGTTTCGCCTTCTGCACCTGATAAGGAATTTCAGTCACCACGATTTGCCAGGTGGCGTGCTTGCCTTTCTCCACCTCCCACTTCGCGCGCAGCCGGAAGCCGCCGCGGCCGGTTTCGTAAGCGGCGAGCAAAGACGCCTTGTCCTCGGACAGAATGCCGCCGGTGGGGAAATCCGGACCGGGCATGTGTTCCAGCAGATCGGCGACCGATGCGGCGGGATTGGCGATCAGATGCATCGCGGCGGCGCAGACCTCGCCCGCGTTGTGCGGCGGGATCGAGGTCGCCATGCCAACCGCGATCCCCGCCGCGCCATTGGCCAGCAGATTGGGGAACGCGCCGGGCAGGACGATGGGTTCGCTTTCCTCGCCATCGTAAGTCGGGCGGAAATCGACCGCGTCTTCGTCGATGCCGGCCAGCATGGCGCGGGCGACCTCGGTCAGCCGAGCCTCTGTGTACCGCATCGCCGCCGGGTTATCGCCGTCGATATTGCCGAAATTGCCCTGGCCTTCGACCAGCGTGTAACGGGCGGCGAAATCCTGCGCCATGCGGACCATGGCGTCGTAAATCGACTGGTCGCCGTGCGGGTGGTACTTGCCCATCACGTCGCCGACGACGCGAGCGCATTTCTTGAACCCGGCGGTCGGATCGAGCCGCAACTGGTGCATCGCGTAGATCAGCCGGCGGTGCACCGGCTTCAGCCCGTCGCGCACATCCGGCAGCGACCGCGACATGATCGTCGACAGCGCGTAGGCGAGGTACCGCTCGGACAAAGCATCCTTGAGCGCGGTGTCTTCGATGTGTCCGGCGAAATCATCCGGCATCGCGGTTCTCCAGATCCCCAGGGGGCAAATCAGCAGGCGGCGCGTCGTCAACCGGAGGCGAATCGGCCACCAGTGCGACAACCCGGTCGTACAGCATGTGCCTCGCCATGGGCAGCGGTCTGTGCCTCGCGCCGAACACGTCGCGGGCGAGGAAATGGCCGGTCAGGCGCAGCCCGTCACGCCAGTCCTCGGGCCCGGATCGCGTCGCGCCGGTCATGAACGGCGGCAAACGCAGTAACCGCTGGGACCAGATGCCCGCCGCTCCCGCCGTCACCGCACGGCCGGTTTTCGGTGAAACGAATGCCAGTCCCGTCGTGGCCCCGGTCACCGCGCATTGGGAAAAATCCAGCCCGTAGCCCAGAGCGGTCAGCAACACCGTCTCCCATTGAACCAGTTCGGGCAGTACCGTTTCACCCAGCGCGAGTCGCGGCAGCAGGGCGATCATCCCGGCGAACACCGCCTCATGCGGTTCCCGTTCCGGCAGCGCGTCCTCCGCCTGGGCGCAAACCGCCGTCAGCATCGCCAGCGCCAGCGGGTCGTCCATCACCGAAGCAGCCGTGGCGTGGATCAGTTCGCCGCGGAACCCGCCCAGTTGATCGGACAGCCGGCCCTGCCAGCGCGCCTGCACGAAATTGCCGGCCTGCCACAGGCTGCTCTGGGCGCGAGAAGACCCGCCACGCACCAGGCCTCGGTGCGCGCCATGTTCCCGCGTCATCAGCGTCGCGATGACGTCGCTCTCGCCGTAAGGGCGGGTGTCCAGCACGATGGCGGGCAGGTCCCAGTCCATGACGTCTCCCGCTATCCAGGATCGTCCAGTCCGATGGCGCGCAGTCTGGCACCTTCCTCGTCCCAGCGGGCGCGTTCTTTCACGTTCAGGAACAAATGCACCGGCCGCTCCAGCAGACCGGCCAGGTCGCGCCGCGCGCGAGCGCCAATGTCGCGGATTTTCGTGCCCTTCTCGCCGATCAGAATCGCCTTGTGACCCGGGCGGGAGACATAGATCGTCACCTCGATCCGCACCGAGCCGTCCGGCCGTTCCTTATAGCTTTCAGTCTCGACGGTCGTGGCGTAGGGCACCTCGTCATGGGTTTGCAGGAAGATCTGTTCGCGCACCGTCTCGGCGGCCAGCAGGCGATCGGGCAGGTCGGTCAGGTCGTCCTCGGGATACAAGAACGGGCCTTCCGGAACCGCCTCGGCCAGAGCCCGCGACAATTCCGCGACGCCGTCGCCGGTGCCGGCACTGACCATGAACGTTTCCTGGAACGGGGCGAGCGCGGTCAGTGAGGCGATCAACGGCAACAGCGTCTGGGCTGGCACGAGGTCGGTCTTGTTCAGCACCAGCCAGCAACGCCGGCCCGAGGCGCCCAGATTGGCGGCGATTTCTCGTACGGCTTCGGTGGCGCCAGATTTCGCATCCACCAGCAACATCGCCAGATCGGCATCCGCGGCACCGGTCCAGGCCGCCGCGACCATCGCCCGGTCGAGTTTTCGTCGCGGCCGGAAGATCCCCGGCGTATCCACAAGCAACACCTGGCTGCCGTCGCGAATGAAGATCCCCAACACACGGAAGCGCGTGGTCTGCGCCTTGGGCGAAACGATGGACAGTTTCGCGCCGGTGAGCCGGTTCAATAAGGTCGATTTTCCAGCATTCGGCGCGCCGACGATCGCGACGAAGCCACAACGAGATGTGACCGTTCCGCTGACGTTCGTCATGCCCGGGCTCGACCGAGGGCTGGGCGGTTAAATATCGTGTTGACGACGGGTGCTTTTTCCACGTCATGGCCGGGTCTGGCCCCAAATGCGTCAGGATAGCGGGACGGCGGGAGGAGATTATTGCCCTCTCCCACGTCATGGCCCGGCTTGTCCGGGCCACCCGTCGCGGCACGTGCTGGTTCAGGTGGCCCGGACCAGCCGGGCCATGACGTGTTTGGAGAATTCCGCCCTGTCCCGAGCTTATCCTGATGCCTATGCGGCAAGGCCCGGCCATCCACGACTTTACTGACCGGGCCAAAGACGTGGATGGCCGCCACGAGGGCGGCCATGACGAAATGCGACAGCCGGCCAACGAAATTGGGGGTCACGGCGGCAGGCTGCCGTACAGATTTTCAGCCGCCAGTTGCTCGGCGGCGCGCTTGCTGCCCGCCGTGCCCTCCCCGGTCAAGGTTCCAACGGTCACCGTCACGACGAAAACCGGCGCGTGCGGCGGGCCGGATCGCGCAGACACCGTGTAAACCGGCAAATCGAGGCCGCGCTTTTGCGCCCATTCCTGCAGCGCCGTCTTGGCGTCCTTCGGCGGAGCCTCCTGCGCGGTCATCGCGCTGTTCCAGGCGCGGCGCACGAAATCCCGTGCCGGCGGCAACCCGCCATCCAGGTAGATCGCGCCAAGTGCCGCCTCCAGCGCGTCGGCCAGGACGGTGGCGCGCCGTTGCACGCCAGCCCGAGCTTCACCCGGCGCCACCGACAAAGCCTCCCCCAACCCGATCGTATCCGCCACCTGGGCCAGCACAGGCTGCGACACCAGGGATGCCAGCCGGCGGCCCAGATCGCCTTCCTGCTCGTCAGGAAACCGCTCGGCCAGCCATTCGGCGATCAGCAATCCCAGGACCCGATCGCCGATGAATTCCAGCCGTTCATTGGAAACGGCTCCGTGCCCCTGGGTGGAGCGCCTGCCCTGCAGCGCCGACCGATGGGTCAGCGCTTCGCGCGGCAGGTCGGAACGGGTGAACCGGTAACCGAGGATCGCGTCGAGCGCCTCGCTCACGGGATCAGTGGATCCGCTGGAACAAGCGGCTCCATCTTATGTCGAAGGGCCAGTACCAGATCTCGAACCACGGATGCTCGCTGTCGATCGAGAAGAACAGGATCTCGGCGCGGCCGACCAGGTTCTCCACCGGCACGAAGCCAACGGCGTTCATGAAGCGGCTGTCGGCCGAGTTATCGCGATGATCGCCCATCGCGAACACGTGATCCGGCGGCACGACGTATTCGATCGTGTTGTTGGGGTCGAACTCTTTCGCCGGATCGAAGCCCGGCCGCCGGCTCGCGTCGGTGCCGTCGGTCGCCTTCAGGATCTCATGCCGCACACCGTTCGGCAGAGTCTCCATGTAGAGCTTTTCACGTTGCACGTAGCCGCTGTCGTTGGTGTCGTAATTGCCCATCGGCTCGCGCGGGCACATCTGGCCGTTGATATAGAGCTGACCTTGCTTCATCTGAATGTGGTCGCCCGGCAGGCCGACGATGCGCTTGATGTAATCGATCGAGGTATCGCGCGGGTATTTGAAGACCGCGACGTCGCCTCGCTTCGGCAGTGAGCCGAAGATGCGGCCATCGAACAACGGCGGCGAGAACGGCAGCGAGTATTTGGAATAGCCGTAGCTGTATTTGGAGACGAACAAGTAGTCGCCCACGAGCAAGGTGGGCACCATGCTGCCGGAGGGGATGTTGAACGGCTCGAACGCGACCGTGCGCACGCCGATGGCGATCAGCCCGGCGTAGATGATGGTCTTGATATTTTCGACCCAGACGTTTGGTTGTCGTCTGACCTTGGCCGCTTTGGCAGTCGCCATACAGAATCACTTCCCGGTGAGCTAACGGGGGAAAAACGCGCCGGATCAAGCCCACGGGGTATCACCCTGTCAAGGGAAGCCCGCCGTTCGGCCTCACCCCCCATATGGGCGATGTCCGGCGCGATCCCAGAGGCAATCAGCGCCAGGAAATCGCGCCGGCGGTCGAGCGGTCCCCGCCTCGCGCCTAAGCGGCGACCGCCTGGCTGAGCGCGGCCAGAGCCCGGTCGATGCGCGCCAGAGCGGCCGGCTCCTGTTGGAAGACGATACCAAGCGTTCCCTGCTCGCAGCGCGCGACCCGGGCAGGCACCACGCCACCCGCGGCGGGCAGTTCCATCTCGATATGGCTGCCAGCAGAGAGTGACTGCTCGTAACGAAGCGCCGCCCCACCGCGCGACAGGTCCCGCAGCGGCACCGTCACGGCCGGCCGCCCTGGAACGCGGAGTGTGACGTTGACGCCGTTGCCGGGAATGCGCTCGAAGCCACGACGTTCGCCGCCATCGTCACGAACCGTGCTGAGAAACTGATCGACCTCGACCCGCAAGGTCTCCGCTTCCTTGCCAATCCCTGTCGCGGCCCGCAGCACTTCCTGGCTCACCTGACCGGCGTCATCGGCCAGTCCGGCGACCTCTCGCATCGCCTGTACGGTCGAGTCGGTCGCACCGGACACGGTCTGGATACTGGCGGCGATACCTCGGGTCGTCGTGCTTTGTTCTTCCACCGCCGCGGCGATCGCGCTGGCGACGGCGTCGATGCGGCCGATGACCGCCGCGACTTCGGTCATCGCGGTGATGGATTGCTCGGTCGCGTCTCGCACGGCGCCGATCTGCCCGCCGATGTCGGCGGTCGCCTTGGCGGTTTGCCCGGCCAGAGCCTTGACCTCGCCGGCGACGACGGCGAAGCCCTTGCCGGCATCGCCCGCGCGCGCCGCCTCGATCGTGGCGTTCAACGCCAGAAGATTGGTCTGGCCGGCGATATCGCTGATCAGCAGCACGACGTCGCCGATCCGCGCGGTCGCCTCGGAGAGGCCCCGCATTGTCTCGTGACCGGCTTCGGCCCGCCGCACGGCTTCTTGAGCGACCTGCGCCGCGGCGGCGACCTGGCGGGAAATTTCATCGACGCTGGCGGTGAGTTGCTCGACCGCCGCGGCGACGGCGGTCAGGTCCCGGGATGCCTGGCCGCCACTGTCCACGGTGTCGCCCGCGCGCTGATGCACGCCGGCGGCGGCTTCGGTCATCGCCCCCGCGGCACGGCGCATTTCGCCGGCCGACGCGGCGAGCGAGACCATGACGCCCGAGACGGACGTTCCGAACTCCTGAGTGTGGCGATCCAACGCGGCATGCCGACGTTGCCTTGCGGCGGCGGCACTGTCGCGTTCGGCCGACAAGGTATCGGCCCGAACCATGCTTTCCCTGAACACCTCGACGGCCCGGGCCATGCCGCCGATTTCGTCGCTTCGGCCAGCGTGCGGAATCGCGACCGTCAGATCATGATCGGACAATCGCCGCATGGCCTCGGTCATGGCGCCGATCGGGGCACTGACGCGACGCACGGCGATCAGATAGCCGCTCACCGTCAATCCAAGGGCGAGTAGCGCGGCCATGATGCTCGCGACCAGTTCCCCTCGCGCATCGCCGGCCTGGCGCGCGGCAAGGTCAGCGGTTTCACGCAGAGCAATCGTGGCCACGTCGGCGACAGCCCCGAATGTATCAGCGTTATGCTGCTGCATTTCCGCGAATGGAACAGACAGCCGGTCAGGGTGTTCGGCGAGATCGCGAATCGCCTGATCTTCTCCGGCCAGAAACGTCGAGGGGAACATCGACGCGGCGCGGCGCATCGCGTCGGCCACGGCGGACGGGACCTCGGGCCGCGCGGTCAGTTCGGCCAGCTCGGACCAGGACAACAATATCGCTCCGCGATCCGCGGCATTCGCCAGGAGATCCGTTTGCGGCAAGGCGCGCGCGGTCGCCGCGAAGCCATCGACGCGTATGCCGAGGCTGCCGCCAGTCATTCGGGCCGTCCAGGCCGCTCGTTTGATCGCGACCAGTTCGTCAATGGCGGGACTGACCAACTTCATTGTCGCTTCCAACCGATCGCCGACCGCCACCAGCGCGTCCTGATAGGCCTGGCTCACAGCTGGTGCCGAGCGTATTACTTCGGGATCCCTGCGCGCCAGGTCCTGGCCGATCATCGTATCGGCGCGAGAACGCAATGCCGCCATCGCGTCATGCGCATCGCGCAGCCGTGCGAATGTCGCGGCGAGTTCCGAATCAGTTGCCGCGACCGGGCCGAGAAGCGCGGCCGCATGGGTGTAGCTCGCCTCAGAGCGCTCTCTGAATTGCGCGATCCGGGCGATCGCCTCTGGCTCGGCAACGATCTTGGCGGGCAGCGCGCCAACGATGGCCGCGCGCTCGATCCGCATCGTGGACATCGCGTTGAATATGTCGCCGTCGATGGTGGCCAGATCGACCACACGGATGACGGCACGGTAGTGACCGGTGGAGGCATTCAGATTGGTGCCGGCCATGACGATGATCAGCGCGCCCATCGCGATGATGGTGCCGCCGAGAATGGCGCGTATGGAAAGTCGGTGAAGCATCAGATTAACTCCGGACAGCGGAAGTGCCTCCGAGTTAGGACTAAAACGTTAACGAGGGTTTAACGACCTGATCTACGCGTTCGCCGGCACCGCCGAAATGATCACCTGTGCATATGCGTAAGGATACTCATCCGTCATGGTCAGCGACACCTGAGCCACCATCCCCGGCGGCGTGATCGCGCGCAGCCGAACCTCGGCCCCACCCGTCATCTTCAACGTCGGCTGACCACTGGGCAGATTCACCACGCCAAGATCCGAAAAAAACACACCTTTACGGAAACCGGTGCCCAGGGCTTTCGACGCCGCCTCCTTCGCGGCGAAGCGCTTGGCGAAGGTAGCGGCACGGATTTTCTCGGTGCGGCGCATCGCCTTCGCGCGTTCCGTATCGGTGTAGACACGTTCCAGGAAACGCTCGCCGTATTTCGCGATGACTTTTTCGATGCGGCGGATGTCGCAGATGTCGGAGCCCAGGCCGAGGATCATCAGCCGGTGGCCCGTTCGACCGCCTTGACGCTGCCGGCACCACGCAACCCCGCGATGACCTTCGACAGATGCGCCGTGTCGCGCACGTCGACGTCGATCAGCGTTTCCATGAAATCCTGCTGCCGATTGACGATTTTCAGATTCGCCACGGCACCGTCCTGGCGCGCGATCGCGTTCGTCATGTTGGCCAGCGCGCCGGTCTCGTTGTCCGAGATCACGCTGATCCGCGCCGTGTGCGGCACGCCTTTGCCGTCGGCGCCGCCTTTGCCAACGACCTCATAGTTCCAGTCGATATCGATGAAACGTTCCGGTGTCGCGGCGAAACTGGTCAACGTCTGGCACTCGCGGCCGTGGATGGTGACGCCTTTGCCAGTGGTCACGATGCCGACGATGTCGTCGCCCGGTACCGGATGGCAACAACCGGCGAACGAATACGCCATGCCTGGCACGAGGCCGGTGACCGGCATGTCGTTGACCAACCGTGTTGGCGACCGCCCCGACCGCGGCAGCAACGGCGCCATCATCGGCCGCGCATGGGTCTGCCGCAGTTCCGGCCAGGCGGCGTGCACGACATCCTTCGGCGCGGTGTTGCCGTTGCCGATCGACACGTAAAGATCGTCGAGCGCGGTGAATTTGATCGTCTTCAGTGCGCCTTCCAGCACCTTTTCCGAGCCATCCACACCGGCCTGACGGAATGCCTTGGTCAGCTCGGCCTTACCGGCGGCACGGGATTGCTCGCGCTGTTCCTGGTGGATGAAGCGGCGGATGCGCGCGCGCGCCTTGCCGGTGACGACGAAGCGCTCCCATTGCGGCGAGGGCGTGCCGCCGCGGGCGGTCATGATCTCGACCTGGTCGCCGTTTTGCAACTGATGACGAAGCGGCAACAACCGTCCGTTCACCTTGGCGCCGACACAGGTATCGCCGACCTGGCTATGCACCGCATACGCGAAATCAACCGGCGTCGATCCACTGGGCAATTGGATCAACTGCCCCTTCGGCGTGAAACAGAACACCTGGTCGCCGTAAAGTTCGAGTTTGGTATTTTCCAGGAACTCATCTGACGACGACGAATTCTCCAGAATTTCCAGCAGGTCCTGCACCCAGCGGAAGCGCTGGATATCCTTCTTGTCGGTGCGGACGCCAGGCGTTTTGTAAATCCAGTGCGAGGCGACGCCGTTCTCAGCGATGTCGTCCATGTCGGCGGTACGAATTTGAATTTCGATCTTCTGATTGCGCGGTTCGCGTAACGTGACGCCGGAATGCAGGCTCTGATAGCCGTTCGATTTCGGTGTCGAAATGTAATCCTTGAACCGTCCGGCGATCACCGGATAGGCGGAATGGATGGCGCCGAGCGCGGCATAGCAGTCGGCTTTGGTTTGCACCACGACCCGGAACGCCATGATGTCGGAGAGTTGCTCGAACGCGACGTTGCGGCGGTGCATCTTTTCCCAGATCGACCATGGCGATTTCTCGCGGCCCTGGATTTCGACGGTTTCGACGCCGGAATCGCGCACGACCTGGATCAGTTCGCGGCGCACCTCGTCGATCACGTCGGCGCCCTGGCCGCGCAGAAAGTTCAGTCGGGCCTGGATGGTGGCGTAAGCCTCGGGATCGAGCTGGGTGAAGGCCAGCGTCTGCAACTCGTTCTTCACCTGCTCCATGCCGATGCGTTCGGCGAGCGGCGCGTAAATCTCCATCGTTTCGCGAGCGATGCGTTTGCGCCGTTCCTCGTCGCGCACGAAATGCAGGGTGCGCATGTTGTGCAGCCGGTCCGCCAGCTTGACCAGCAGCACGCGGATGTCGCGACTCATGGCCAGCACGAGCTTTCGAAAGTTCTCCGCCTGTTTGGTGCGGTCGGATTGCAGTTCCAGCCGGGTCAGCTTGGTGACGCCGTCGACCAGGCCGGCGATTTCCTTGCCGAAGCGCGCCTCGATTTCCGGCAGCTTGACCGGGGTGTCCTCGATCACGTCATGCAGCAGGCCGGTGGCGATCGAGGCGGTGTCGAGCCGGTAGCCCGCCAGGATATCGGCGACCGCGACGGGATGACTGAAATACGGATCGCCGTTGTCGCGGCGCTGGGTGCCGTGCGCCTGCATGGCCATGACGTAAGCGGCGTCGATCAGCCGCGTGTCGGCCTTGGCGTCGTAAGCGTGGATTTTCTCGGTCAGTTCGAACTGGCGGATCAGAGCCGGTTTAACCGGCGTGGTGTCCGCCGCGGCGGCGCCGAGACCGTCGGGGGAGCGAACCGGCATGGGCGAGACGGGCCGGTTCGCCGCGCCATCGCCATGCAGGTTCGCCATTTGCGTCTAGCCTGCGTCCCGGCCGCCGAGTTCCGCCTCGATGGCCGCTTCCATGTCCTCGGGAGTGAGGGTTTCCATCTCTTCTTCCAGCGTCGTGGCTTCCTCGTCGGCGCTGACATCCTGCAGGCCGAAGATGTTCTGGTCGGTCGGGATGAGGTCCAGCACTTCCTCGTCCGCCGGTTCGGGCTCGGGGGCGCGGGACAGGGCGCGGATCAGGTCCTGCTCGATGCGGCCGAGTTCGATGGTCTCCTCGGCGATTTCGCGCAGCGCGACGACGGGGTTCTTGTCGTTGTCGCGGTCGACGGTCAGTTCCTCGCCGCGGGCCAGGTTGCGGGCGCGCTGGGAGGCGAGCAGCACGAGCTCGAAGCGGTTGGGGACTTTTTGGACGCAATCTTCGACGGTGACGCGCGCCATGCGCTCAACCTCCGGTGTAGGGAATGGGGCGAATGGGTTAGGTAGGGGATTCGGGGGGGGAAAGCAAGGGTTGGTTTGAAATCAAAGGTCGCGGGCGAGGCGGAAGCCGACGTCAGGAGAAGGACCTTTATCGTCATATTTGCCGTAACCTGAACGGATCCCACCAGACGCGCAATCCCAGGAACCGCCGCGGAGAATACGCATATTGTCCCCGGTGTCCCAAACATCGCCGTCCACTGGCGCGCCTCTGTAATCGTCATGCCAACTGTCAGCGACGAATTCCCATACATTACCAAGCATGTCGTGTAATCCCCATGGGTTTGACGGGAAGCGGCCAACTTCAACAGTGCTCTTGGCGCCAAACCTCGCAAAACGGCCGACATCTTCCGATCTCCAATAGTGCGACCCCCTCGTTCCGGCGCGGCAAGCGTATTCCCACTCCGCCTCGCTGGGTAGACGATAACGATGGCCGTTACGGTGCACGAGCCAATCAATATAAGCGAGGGCGTCGCTGAGGCTGACATTGACTGCCGGATGCCGATCCGTTTGCTTAAAGTTCGGGGGCTCCCATTCCCGATGCGTTTCGCGCACGAATTCAGCGTATTCACCACGGGTCACTGGATATTTGCCAAGCAGAAACGGCCGTCCGATGGCAACACGATGCCTCGGTCGGAAAGCGAGGTCCCAATTCTCCATTCCATGGCGCCGCGATTCAGACACAGGAATACCCATCATGAATTCACCGGGCTGAATGAGGATCATCTCGGGCTCGCCGCTATCCGGCTCTCCACCATCAATCATGCCGCCCAATGTGCGCACGCCGGTGACGAGGCGTCGCACACAGGCCGCCAGGGTCTCAGTTCCATTGAAGAGCCCGACCGCGACGCGCCCTACCCATTCCGTCACGGTCGTACGGAAACGATCGGTGACGTCACGAACCTCCTCGATTGTGTTAATGAGGGCGCCTAGGTCGAGACTGGTATTATTTACCGTGAGAAGTAGTCGAGCGGCGTCGATTTCGAATCTCATGTCGCGGACGTAAAATGTAACCAACTCCCCCTGCTGGGCGAACCCCGGCGCGGTATTCTCCTCGGCGGCCACTTCGTCCACCACGACTTGAAAAGCGTCCAGTTCGGCAAGGAACGCCTTCACCTGCTCCTTGCTGGCCTTGGACGTGACATTCTTGCGTTGAACCGGGATCGGCTCGCCGCCAGGGTAGGCGCGCTTCGCCACCTCCCATGCGTCGTCCAGCGCCATGCGCAGACCGCCCACGGCGCGCCAGAGTTTCTTGCGCGTCTCGGTACGCTCTTCCAGCTCCTCATCGACGGGCGGCGGCCGAAGGGTGCGAACCGCGCGATAGACCACCTGAAGCGCATGGACCACGCGATCGGTCGGTTCCGGCAAATGCACCGCGAGGAGTTTCGTTACGGCACGAAGCGCGAGGTCGACCTTGCCGCCATAGGCGATGTCGTTAACGCCGCGCAAGAAGTCGCGAATATCGTCCGCCTCGCGCCCAAGTTCATTCAAAGAGCCAATCAGCGCCTCACGGGCACGTTGCCGTGGCGGCGGGTGGAGAGTGCCTTGCTGGCCGCTCATGGACTGCCCCCAACGCGCGCGGGCCAGTGAGCGTCGATCGCTTCGAGCAATTGTTTATGCACCGCCGTGAAGCCGCGATCATAGCCACCCCAGCGGTCGCACGCCTTCAACCGCCCACCTTCCGTTGGCAGAGCCTGAAGACCACCCACATGCGGTTCCCAAATGAATGAGTTCAATATCACGGGCACGACGAGACCATTGCATCGGGCCGCGCGGGCTTCAATGGCGGGCCGTTCCGTGTTCCGGATATAATCGCTCATGGCGAACGCGGCACTCAACAGCAGCAGAAATATTTCAGCCCGGTCGATCGCTTTGGCGATTTTCGGGCTCCATTGCTGTCCACCCCGGAGATGCGGGTCCGCCCAGTACTTGGCGCCGCCCACAGGTTCGTTGGCGTCAAGATGGCGTTTGAACACCTCGAGCATCCTGTAATCGTGGTGCGCGTAGGAGATGAAACCGTCCACCACTCCATCCGTGTCACACGTTTCACCGTCGTGTCGCGACAAATGACCCGGTGCGGGCCATGACGAGGAAGGGGGCGGGCCGCCATTCGTTTCAGCCGTCAACGTCGATTGCCAGCGTAAGTGGTTCCGTGCGCGGGCGCAATCAACCCTGCGGTTCAATGCCTCGGAGCGCGGCCCAATCCCCGTGGCGCCGGCCGACAAACCCCTTGATAATTCACGCGTCCATGCACCTTATGCGATATCCGGACTCTGGGAACCATTCGCATGACCAAAGTCTCCGCCGCCGAATTCGAACGAAATATCGGCCGCTATCAGGACCTCGCGCTGACCCGGGCGGCCCGCGACGGCCGCGAGCGCACCGTGCTGATCTCGGATGACGAATACCAGCGCCCTACGCGGCGCGACCGGCAGGTGCTGAGTTTGGATGACTTCACCGCCGAGGATATCGCCGCGCTGGAAACCACACGCGCACCGGACGAGGCGAAGGAATTCGACAGCGAGTGAACCTGACCGCGCGTGGCGTGTCCCGCCCCTGTTCCCGGCCTCGTCCGCCACACTTCCCTGTGGGCCAGCATGTGCCACGTACGGAATAGCGCATCGGGGGGCAAGCCGCGCCAATCGACCGGCGCCGGCGCGGCGATAAACGGTTAATTCATACCTGAGTCTGAAAATGGAAACGCCGGCGGGAATCCCCCCGCCGGCATCTCAACTGGAGGAAAAAGGATGCTACACGTCCTTCTACTCCTGCTGCTGATTGTCGTGATCCTTGACCTCAAAGTCAAGGTGATCGTCACGAGGCGGTAGGGGTTGGGCCGGCTCGTTCGCGGGCCGGTCTACCCCAGGGGGATTGGCTCGGAATGCCTTATCGCCCCGGCGCGGCATCCATTGCTCTCACGCCCTCCTGCTCGACCTCCGCGAGCAATTCCCTCCCCGTCCGGCCGGTCACCGGGTGCACCCAGTCCGGCGTCACATCCAGCAACGGCAACAACACAAACGCCCGCAGGTGCGCCCTCGGATGCGGCAGGATCGGGTCGGGCGTTTCCCGCACCAGGCCGTCCAGGTCGATCAGGTCAAGATCCAGGGTCCGTGCCGCGTTCACCTCCGCCCGGCGCCGCCCGAAACGAACCTCGATCGCCTGTAGCGTCGACAGCAATGAAGCGGGGTCAACGGCCGCCGCGTGTGTCAGGCGCACCACTCCGTTCACGTAATTCGGCTGTCCCGACGGGGGCACGGGCTCGGTCTCGTACCACCGCGAAACCGCTTCCAGCCGTAGTCCCGGCAACTTCGCCAGAGCCGTCACGGCGGCCTCGCAGGTCTCAAATGGAGACGAGCCGTCCGGCCCAGGAAGGTTGGCGCCAATGGCGATCAGGATCATCGGGAGTTGTTTCGGTCCGGGTATTTCATGTTTCCTTCATTTGGTACATCATGACAGTTCAGCGGTGCGTGGCCCGTCGATTAGCGGACATGCACGGGAACATCATAACCACTCGTTTACAAAAGGCCGCATCCATGAATTTCCTTCCGACCGAGCGGACCGCTCTGTTCATTGACGGCGCGAATTTATATTCCGCGTCACGCAATCTGGGCTTTGACGTTGACTATCGCAATCTTCTGGAATTTTTCCGGAAAAAAACGCACGTCATTCGCGCCTACTACTACTCAGCCGTGCTCGAAACGGAAGAATACTCGCCGCTGAAACCGTTAACGGATTGGCTGGCATATAACGGTTACACGTTGGTTACAAAACCGGCGAAGGAATTCACCGATTCCATGGGCCGCCGCCGGGTCAAGGGCAACATGGACATCGAGGTCGCGGTGGACATGCTGGAACTGGCGCCTCGTCTGGATCATGCCGTGCTGTTCAGCGGAGACTCCGATTTCCGCCGCCTGGTGGAGGCGATGCAGCGCCGCGGCGTGCGGGTCTCGGTGGTGTCGTCGATCCGCTCCAGCCCGCCGATGGTGGCCGATGAGTTGCGGCGTCAGGCGGATCAGTTCCTGGAACTCGCGGACATCGCCCCGGAATTCACCCGCCGGCAGACCGAGTTGCGGCCGCGGCCGATGCCGGTGAGGCACACCCCGGCCGAACCGTTCGCCGATCCGACGGACGCCGCGTAGTCCCGGTGCGGCACAGCGGGGTGCGGCACAACCGGGCGCGGCGTAGCGAGGCCGCCGCGTGACGCCAACCGGCCCACCCGCCACTGGGCCCGCCGTTCCCGACCGCGATTGCGCCTTCTGCCCCAGGCTGCGGGACTACCGCGAGGCCAACCGGCTGGCGCATCCGGACTGGCACAACGCACCGGTTCTGAGTTTCGGCATGCTCGACGCGCGGCTGCTTGTGGTGGGCCTGGCGCCGGGCGTGCGCGGCGCCAACCGCACGGGCCGGCCGTTCACCGGGGACTTCGCCGGGGTGTTGCTGTATCAGACACTGCCGCGTCACGGTCTGGCGCACGGACAGTACGGCGCGTCGCCGGATGACGGGCTGAATTTGTTGCATTGCCGAATAACCAACGCGGTGCGCTGCGTGCCGCCCGGGAACCTGCCGACGACGGCGGAGATCGCCGCCTGCAATCCATTCCTCGCCGCCGAACTCGCCGCGATGCCAAATTTGCGCGCCGTGCTGGCTCTCGGCCTGGTGGCGCACAAAGCCGTTCTTCGCGCGAAAGGACTGCGCGCGAGTCACGCGACCTTCCGGCACGGCGCGATCCACGAATTGCCGGATGGGCTGCTGGTTGCCGACAGCTACCACGTGTCGCGACTCAACACGAATACCGGGCGGTTGACCGAGGCGATGTTTCAGGACGCGGTGGCCGCGCTCGTCGCGCGCATGGAATAATCCGGCGGACCCGCGTGTTCGAAATTCCAGCGCGGTTTCATGCTAACCGGAAACGCGAGACGTACCCCCACCTCGTCATGGCCCGGCTTGTCCGGGCCACCTGATCCAACGTCGTGCGGCGAGAGGTGGCCCGGACGAGCCGGGCCATGACGATGAGGAGTTGACACAGCACGATTCCACCGCGCGTGAAAGTGCTCTAAGCTGCGGGTCGAGGTTCAGGGGGTTTCACATGGCCACGAACATAGGCGGCGTCGATGTGTTCCGGCAGGTGCTCACGCAAGCACTGCGCGAGCACTGGCTGCCGTTCCTGATCGAGGGCGTCGTTCTGGTCGTGCTTGGCGTGCTCGCCATCCTGGTGCCGATGGTCGCGACTGTCGCGACCGTGACCCTGATTGGTTGGCTGATCCTCATCAGTGGCATCGTGGGCCTGGCCGCCACCGTCATGGCGCGCCATACGACAGGGTTCTGGTGGTCACTGGTTTCGGGGGTCCTCGGTGTCGTCGTGGGAATCGCGCTTCTGGGCGGGCCTACCCTCGTGGACATTTCGTTCACACTGGTGCTGGTCGTGTTCTTCACCGTCGAGGGCGGGGCCTGGTGCCTGTACGCGCTGGAGCATAAGAAGAACCTCTCGGGACCCTGGAGCTGGATGGTGGTGAGCGGCATCGTCGATCTGATCCTGGCCTTCATGATCTTCTGCAAGCTTCCGGTCACCGAAGCGTGGGCATTCGGCCTGATGGTTGGCACGAGCATGCTGTTTGGCGGCATCTCGATGATCGCGATGGCCGCGCACGCGCACGGCGGCAACCCAGGGACGCGGCGGACGGAGTAGACTCGACAGGATCAGCGCCGACGCCAGGCAAGGGCACCAGGCGGTTCACGAGGAGTAGCGTTCTTCGGTCCAGGGATCGCCGTTATTGTGATAGCCGCGGCGTTCCCAGAACCCGGGATGATCGCTGATGGTGAACTGGATCCGGCGCAACCATTTCGCCGATTTCCAGAAATACAGCCGCGGCACCAACATTCGCACCGGCCCGCCATGCGCGCGCGTCAACGGCTTGCCCTGCCACTGATGCACGACGAACACGTCGGGCTGATCGAACTGATCCAGTCCGAGGTTGGTCGTGTAGCCGTCGAACGAAGTAAACACGACGTGTTTCACTTCCGGATTTGGCCGCGCCGCCGCCAGAATATCGCGCGCCGCGACCCCACGCCAATGGTTGTCATAGCGAGACCATTGCGTCACGCAGTGAATGTCCGACACACTGTCGGTTTGCGGCAATGCCATGAACTCATCAAGCCGCAGAGACAGCCGGTTTTCGACCGCGCCATCGATATCAAGCCGGAATTTTTCCGGCGTCACGTCCGGCTCGGCGCCGAGGTCCAGCACCGGCCAGTCCCGCACCAGACGTTGACCAGGAGGCAGCCGGTCGCGTGCCGGATCAAGGGGGGTGCCAGTCAGCAGACGGCCGTCGCGGGCCCATTCCTGCTTCTTCTCGATCAGCTTATCGCGGATCCGGCCGATGATCGGCACGTCATCGCCCACGGGGTCATCACCCATGCTTTATCCTCGCGCGCGAAGCAGCCGGTCTTTATCGCGCTTCCAGTCCCGGTCGGCGATGGCCGCGCGCTTGTCTTGCTTTTGCCGCCCGGCGCCAACGCCCAGAAGCACTTTCGCGCGTCCTTTCTCGTTGAAATGAATATCGAGCGGCACCAGCGACACGCCTTTGCGCGCGACCTGACCCAGCAACGACGCGATTTGCTTCTTCTTCAGCAACAATTTTCGCGGCGCCTTCGGCTCGAACTTCGACAGCACGCCGCCCTGGTATTCGGGGATGTAAAGATTGAACAGCCACATCTCCCCTTCCCGCTCGCCAGCCCAGGCGTCGGTGAGCGTGGCGCGGCCGTGGCGCAGTGATTTGACCTCGGCGCCTTTCAGCACAAGCCCGGCCTCGACCATTTCACCAATGGAATAGTCGTACCGCGCCTTACGGTTCTGCGCGGCGAGGCCGTGCGAAATGAGACCTTTTTTCCTGGCTTCAGCCATGGCGGTGCGACGGAGGCGGGCTCCGGCTTTGCTTTAATTCAGCAGCCCGACCTCGGTCATCGCGGCGCGGACGCGTTCCCGGGTCGGACCCATCAGAGGCGCCAACGGCAGGCGGCAACGCTCGGAGGTCTTGCCAAGAAGCGAGGCGGCGAATTTTACCGGGCCGGGACTCGTTTCGGAGAACAAAGCATCGTGCAGCGGAACGAGACGGTTCTGGATCGCCATCGCATCCTTCAGCCTGCCTTCAGCCCATGCGGTCTGCATGTCGCTGCACAGGCGCGGCGCGACGTTGGCGGTGACGCTGATGCAGCCGACGCCGCCGGAGGAGTTGAACGCGATGGCGGTGTGATCTTCGCCCGACAACTGACAGAAATCATCGCCACAGGCGCGGCGCGTATGCAGCGGGCGCACCAGATTGGCGGTCGCATCCTTCACGCCGATGATGTTCTTGTGCTTCGCCAGCCGGGCCATCGTCTCGACGCTCATGTCGACAACGCTGCGTGGTGGAATGTTGTAGATGATGATGGGCAGATCGATTGAATCGGCGATCGCCTTGAAGTGGAGATACATCCCCTCCTGCGTCGGCTTGTTGTAGTACGGCGTGACGATCAACGCCGCGTCCGCGCCGGCTTCCTTGGCGTGACGGGTCAGCTCGATGGCTTCTTCGGTGCTGTTCGATCCGGCGCCGGCGATCACCGGCACGCGGCCTTTGGCGACCTCGATGGCGATTTCCACCACGCGGCGGTGTTCATCATGCGACAGTGTGGGGCTTTCGCCGGTGGTGCCGACCGGCACGACGCCGTGCGTGCCTTCCTTGATCTGCCAGTCCACGAATTCGGCATAGGCTTTCTCGTCCACGGAGCCGTCTTCTCGCATGGGGGTGATCAACGCGACGAGCGATCCCTTGAACATGGCCCTCTCCCGGGTGGATGTTTGACTATTGAACGGCCGGTAAGGGCGAAGATTTAAGCCGGACCCGGCCGCGCCGCAAGGTGTGGTGCCTTGGATGAAACCCCGCTATGTAGCAACATATCTTCATTGACGCTTTAAGATGGGAATTCCACCATGACGATCACGACCCTGTCGAGCCGGGAATTCAACCAGGACGCCAGCCGAGCCAAGAAGGCGGCCAACGACGGCCCGGTGTTCATCACCGATCGTGGCAAGCCCGCACACGTCCTGTTGAGCATCGAGGACTATCGGAAGCTCGCCGGAGGTCAGCGCAAAATCGCCGACGCACTGGCGATGCCAGGCGTCGAGGACATCGAATTCGATCCACCTGAAATCGTCGTCGGGAGCCGCCCAGCTGACTTCGCCTGATGTTTGTCCTTGATACCAACGTCGTTTCCGAACTGCGCAAGGTACGAGCCGGCAAATCCGACGCTAATGTCGCGGAATGGGCCGATCGCGTCGATGCGATTGATCTTTACGTATCGGCCATTACCATCCTGGAACTTGAAACCGGTATCCAGTTGACGGAGCGGCGCGATCCCGTGCAAGGCGCGATGCTGCGGGCCTGGATGGATAACCATGTTTTGCCGGAGTTCACCGGACGCGTCCTGCCGATCGATACCGAGGTCGCGCTGCGCTGTGCCAGCGTGCATGTGCCCGATCCTCGCGCCGAGCGTGACGCACTGATCGCGGCTACCGCGTTGGTTCACGGCATGACCGTCGTCACCCGGAATCTCGCGGATTTCGAGTTGATGGGCGTGAAGCTGCTGAATCCGTGGACTACCATCCAGGATCAATGACAATGTGAGCCGCTGGTGAGGCCAAGCCAGCGCGGGGCTGATCCGCTATGGTCCCACCATGCGTGCGATTCTCGCCATCTTGCTGTCGCTGACCGTCGCGGCCCCACTCGCCGCGCAACCGGAACAGAACCCGCTGACCTTTGTACAGGCGGGACAATGGGCCCAGGCGCAGGAGGCGGCGGTGCGGACCGGGGATCCGCTGGCGATGAAGTTGATCGCCTGGTACCGGATGCTGGCGCCGAATGCCGCCTCCGCCGCCGAGATCGCGACTTTCATCCGGCAGAACCCGGATTGGCCGCTGCCCACACTGATGGAACGCCGGCGCCAGGAAGCCATCGCGGCCGAGCGCGACAACGCCGTCGTGGTCTCGCTTTGCACCGAGAAAAAACCCACACCGACGCCGGCGCGCGGCCAGGCGCTGTTCCGCTGCGCCGACGCGCTGGCGGATGTTGGCCGCGGCAAGGAGGCCGGCGCTCTGGCGCGTGAGGCCTGGGTGTCGGCGATCTCCGATCCCGGTACCGAAGCGGCTTTCACGCGGCGCTTTCCCGGCCTGATCTCGCCCGCAGATCAGTGGGACCGCTTCCAACGTCTCGCCTGGACCGACGTCGCGGGTGCGCGACGGCAAATCGCCATGCTCGATCCCGCGCATGCCGCGAAGGCGGCGGCGCGGTTGGACCTGAAAGCGAATGTCATCGGCTACACAGCGCGGCCGGAGGAAGAGCCCGGCGCGATGCTGGATCTCGCCCGGGCCTATCGGAACCTCGGCCAGGACCAGGCGGCGGTCGCGTTGTGGCAAGCCTCCGGCGCGGCGGCGCAAAGAGCAGCACCGGATCATATGGATTCCTTCTGGGCGGAACGTCAGTTCCTGACCCGCAAGCTGCTGCACGATGGCGACCCGAAGGACGCCTACGATCTGATCGCGGCGCACGGCCAGACGGAGCCGGGGATCGTCGTCGAGGCGGAGTTCCTCGCCGGGTTCATCGCCTTGCGGCGGCTGAACGATCCGAGCGCCGCGCGGCGGCACTTCGTCGCGCTGGCCGCCGCTTCGCCCGCCGTGCTGACACAGTCCCGGGCCTATTACTGGCTCGGACGAACGAACGCGGTGTCGGGCGGCGATGCCAAAGCTTATTACGCGCGTGCCGCCGGCTGGCCGATGACGTTCTACGGCCAACTTGGCGCGCGCGCGGCGGGACAGCCTGACGCCGCTCTTGTCGCCGCGCTGCGTGTCCCACCCATCGCGACATCGGGTCTGCCCGCCATCCCCATCGTGGCCGAACTGGCCCAGGCGGCGCGGCAAGTGATGGCATGGGGCGATCCGCGGCGAGCGCGGCCGTTCCTGCTGCGCATGGACGAACTGGCGCGCACGCCGGCGGAACGTATCGCGGTCGGCGATTATGCCACCGCCATGGGTCTGTCCGATGTCGCGGTGCTGATTACAAGGCGGCTTGGCCGCGACGGGATCACGCCACCGATGCAAGGCTGGCCGGCGCCGGTGGAACCGCCGCCGTTGACCGTGGATCGGGCATTTTCGCTCGCGATCATGCGCCAGGAGAGTAATTTCGATGTCGGTATCGTCAGTCCCTCGGGCGCGCTCGGGTTGATGCAACTCATGCCGGCGACCGCCCGCCTGGTGGCGAAGCGACTGGGCGAGCCAACGTCACCGGTTTTGCTGACCACCGATCCCGGCAACAACATGCGGATGGGGACGGCTTACCTGGCCGAAGTGCTGGAGAAATTCGACAATTCCGTGCCGCTCGCCGCCGCCGCGTACAACGCCGGACCGCACCGGGTGACGCAATGGCTGACCGACAATGGCGATCCTCGGGTCGAAGGCCAGAGCATGATCGACTGGATCGAAATGATCCCGTTCAACGAGACCCGCAATTATGTGCATCGCGTGTTGGAGAACGTCGTCGTCTACCAGGCGCGCCGCACCGGCACGCTGCCTTCGATGATGGCGCAATGGAGCCACTGATCAGGACCATGCGAGCCTGGGACGGGCTGGCTCTGCTGGTGCGGATCTGGGATGGCGGCGATGCACGTCCGCCAATCCTCTGTCTGCCCGGTCTTGTCCGCACCAGCGCCGATTTCGACGTCGTCGCGCCCGCGTGGGCCGTGGGGCGGCGTGTCGTTTCGATGGACTACGCGGGCCGGGGCCATTCAGGTCGATCATCAGATATCACGCGTTACGCACCAGAGGCCTGCGTGCGCGACGTATTGGATGTTTGCGCCGCGCTGCATTTGCACCGTGTCGACATCGTCGGCACCAGCTTCGGCGGGCTGTTGGCGGTGGGCATAGCGACGGCGCGGCCGGCTCTCGTGCGCGGTGTGGTGCTGAACGATGTTGGGCCGGAGATTGGTACGGCGGGCGCGGATTTCGTGCGCGACTTCGTGGCACTGGACCCGGCGTTGCCCGACATCGACGCCTGCGTGATGTTCCTGAAGCAGCGCTTGCCGCCGCTGTCGTTGTCGTCGGATGAAGATTGGCGGGCGATGGCGGCGCTGACGTACGAACCGGGCGGAGACGGACGGTATCACCCGATGTGGGACACCACGATCGCGCGGTTGATGGATCGGCCGACACCCGATCTTTGGCCGTTGTTCGGAGCGCTGGCGCATGTGCCCGTGCTGTTGGTGCACGGCGCACTGAGCGATTTATTGCTGCCGGGAACGGTCGCGGCGATGCGAACACGCCGGCCCGACATGACGGTCGTGACGGTACCCGGGGTGGGACATGCGCCGATCCTGACCGAGGACGCGGTGCGTGACGTGTTGGCGAGGTTCCTGCGTCGCGATTGAACTCGCTCCACCAGGCCACGCCGCGAGAGCAGGATTTCGCCGGTCACCATTAATCGTTTGTTCATCCTAAATTCGGCAGTTGAGGTTGCGCGCTCGGTAGAATCGCCAGCAGCATACAGGCATGAGCGAACATCATAACCTGATTTCGACTCACCCGGCGGGTGAACAACCGTTGGTTGAGCCA